>ENA-UESH01000033-UESH01000033.1-human-gut-metagenome-genome-assembly--contig:-NODE-33-length-118911-cov-19.005495_pt1 | contig 118911 bp, 107 predicted proteins | sample MGYA00243001_ERZ508002 | MGnify/ENA primary metagenome ERZ508002 (study PRJEB26167, sample SAMN06115447) | human gut metagenome | host: Homo sapiens | place: China:Anhui | collected 2015-08-07... | reverse complement strand
GGAGTAGGCTCTCCCGATGAAACGGGAGAGGTGGCACGCGCAGCGTGACGGAGAGGGGGCGACCTGCCTAAGGTTGCGTCGCTACGCTCGCAATGACAATTCTTTCTGTCTCCGTCGGATCTGAAATCGGGGTCAGCCGACGATTTCCATTATCATGTCGAGTTTGAATTGCCCGCCTAAAACGTCGTCTGTACAATCGGGGTCGTTACCCTCTAACCATATTACTACGGTTATCTTGGCTTTATCGCCCGGGGCGAAGTTATCCACCTGCTTTTCGACCACTACGTCGTTAGACGCAAAGTTCGTCATAACGCGATTATCGGGGTCTACTTCGGGTTGACCGTTGCCGCCCGTCTTAGGCTTTGCATAGTCGGTATACGCGCTTGAATAATCATACGCGCCGCTTTCGCTTTTATAGTAATCGGCGTTGTAATACACCCTTACCCTTGCTGCCGCGTCTACGCCGACCGTCGCTTTCGCTATGACAAGGCTGTATTTATACGAACAACTCTTTTCGCCCGTGTTTTTAAGATAGAACGTATAGGCGAGATAATCTCCGCCGTTGTGCGCTCCGTTTACGTCGTTAAGATCGCCGGGCAATGTGTTGCCGTCTATGTTCGTTATGTTCTTTATCGCCGAGGCGTTCAACCTCGAAGACTGCGTTCTGAAATCGTCGCTTTCGGAAAGGCTCAAAGAATACTCTCTGTCGCCGTAATCTTTTATCGCTATCGTGAAACTGCCGTTCCTGCTGAATAACAATGCAGATATGTACACCATTACAAGCAATATCATCGACGCCGCGATTATCGGCGGCAAAACTCTGCGCCACTTTTTATGCCGTTTTACGGTCGACGCCTCGCGTTTAACCCTCGACGACGGTTCTTTTTCTTCAATCATCGGAGCCTCCCGCGGCAAGTACGGCGTCAAGCGAAGTGATATTCGTTATGCCCGCAAAATTGCCTTTATATTTATCCGACGCGAAAAACGCGAAAGCGTCCCTTGCGCGGAATTCGCGAAGTTCGGCGTCGTTATCGATACCGCCCGCTATAATGTTTCCGCCAAGGCTTTTTACAAAGTTAAGCATCGGCGCGACGGCTGTTGCCTTTTCGGTGTCGACCGTAAGTTCTGCCGTCTTTTTAGCCGTTATGACGAAATCCGGACAGGCGGAAAGCAATTTTTCAATCGAAAAGTTATCACCGCCGTAACCGTTTACCGTAATTTTGATTTTTGCCGCGCGTATCGACGAAAACGCGTCGGCAAGCCTCGCGCTTTCAATCTGCGTCACGTCGGCGTCGAATTCCAGCGCAACGTCCGCATCGCTGCCGCCTACGGCGTCTTTCAGCGCGTTATACGGATCGCCGTTTGTCAAAAGCGTGTCGGACACCCTTACCGAAACAAAAGAATGTCTTTTGCCCGCCGCGGCGATTGCCGCCGACGCATCAGCCGCTTTCCCGATTGCCCTGAGCGAATAACTCGTTTTGATACCGTCTTCTGCGGATGACGCAAAAACGTCGTCGGGCGTCAGAGTTCCGCAAACGACGCTTTTTACGATGAGCTCCGCGGCATATCCGCGCACCTCGCCGTAATTGCAATCGATTAAGGGTTTCAACGCGATTTCAAACGGTTTTACGCCGCTTGCAAGCGTACGGGCGACGTATTTATTAAGTTGTCTGTTATAAACCACATCGTCCATACCGAGCAAATAAAAAGGGTTGCAATCGTACCGTAAAGTACACAATTGCAACCCGGCTGACTTATAAGGATATTTCTCGTCGCAGACGAGAAAAGGCGTACGCCTTAAGTCCCGATGGCTTTGCGTCGCCGCCTCACGGCGGTTTTGCTGACCTATTTATTTATGTTTGTAGGGCTATTTTACCATACAAAAAATGCGTTGTCAATGATTTTGTTGTATAAATTATTGCTTTTTATAATTTGATTTTGCAATATCTATGACTGATTGATTATTCCTCGTCGGGTTTATCCTCTAAAACGAGGTCGTAATCGCCGAGTTTGTTAACCTTAAAGCCGTTCTTCTTATATTCGTCGTAATTAAACGCCTCGAGTTCGTCTATGGCGAGTTTATGGAATTCGTAGAAGTTATGCCACCAGGTCTGATCGCTGCCGAGCGTCGCGGAAAGGTATGCGTCGGCAATATCGCAACCCATTGCGGGCGCGACGTAAAACGCGCCCATAGCAAGAACGTTTACGCCGTTACCGGTTATCGCTCTTCTTGCCGCGGGAACGCTTTCGACTACGCCGGCGTGAACGTGCGGGCATTTGCTTGCCGCAATATGAATACCCATGCCCGTGCCGCAGAACAACAGCGCGCGTTCGTAATTACCTTCGGAAATTTCCGCGCCTACGCGCAAACCTACACGGTGGAACATAAGGTCGGTATCGTTCGGATCGCTGTCTTTTTTGACGCCGAGGTCGAGAATTTTCCAACCTTTCTTTTCAAGGTGAGCGACTACCGCCTCTTTAAGCGGAAAACCCGCAAAATCTGCCCCTACTACAAGATATTTGTCTTTAATAGTTTTCATATATATTTTGCTCCTTTTTATTTTTGAAATTTACACTCCGCGGTAATTCACCCTGCCGGGAGTATGGGAATATTTATTCCGAGAAAATTCACCCTGCCGGGAGATTGCCGCGACCCGCAAGCGGGGCGCGCAATGACAGAATATTATGCCTCGAAATCGTATACGCCGTAAGTCAGCGTCTTGTTTACGTTGCCCGCGGAAAATTCCGCCGTTACGCCGTAAGGCACTTCGACGTGATAAACCGTCTTGTCGCCCGATTTACGCCACGAAGATTTAATTCTGCCCCTTACGCTGTCGTAATAACAGTCTACACTGTCAAGCCCTGCGGTTACGGGTTTTATATAAACTTTATCGCAGGCGCAGGCATCGTCGGCAACGGTTATTCCGCCTAAAAACGCATAGAAAAACGCGTCGTAACTGCCGAACATCGGGTGATCGAACGAATCCATTTCGTTGGACATTTCGCTTTCCCACCTTTCCCAGACGGAAGTCGCTCCGTTCGCGACCATATATCCCCACCCCGGAAATTCGGGATTTTTAAGCATTTTAACCGCAACGTCGGCGTAACCGAATTCGCCCAGAACATAGAACAGATGTCTGTAACCGACGTTTCCGCAAGTCGAATGATAATTTCTAGCGATCACGTCTTTCGCGACGTTTTCGGCGATTGCCTTGCGGTCGCTTTCGGGCGCGATGCCGAGCGTCAACGCCATGGAATTTTCGGTCTGCGTTCCGCCGGCGTAATTCTTGGTCTTTGCGTTATAATAATGCGAATTGATAGTCTTTTTAAGGTTTTCGGCTTTTTCGGCGTAATACTTTTCGTCGGCGGCATTGCCCGCGATCTTCGCAATCGAAGTCATGAACAGCAAATGCCAGTAAAGCGAAACCGTAGAGACATAAATTTTATTCGCCACCACGCCGAAACAAATCGGATATACCCAGTCGGCGTAATACGAATAATTCATTATTCCGTCGTCGGAAGACGAAAGCAGGAAGTCGACCCACTTTTTAAGGTTGGGATATTCCTTTTTCGCGGGGGCATCGTCGCCGTACAGTTTATACGACAGATACGGCATCATAAGATACGCCACACAAACCGGGTCTGCGGGTCTGCCACCCGTATAGAACGGCGCGGTATCGCCTATCTGTCCGCCCGAAAGTTGCGTGTCGGTTATATCGCCAGTAAACTTGGGGAAGAACCTCGACATATCGCAGTTATAAGCCGTCTGATAAAGTCTTGCGCCGAGGTCGTTGAGCCAGCCGAAACGCTCGTCGCGTTGCGGGCAGTCGGTCAGAATGGAATGTTCGTTGTTATGCTCGGTTCTTACGGCTATTTTGTGCAGATAGTTAAGCGTTTCGTCCGAGCAACCGAAACCGCCGATTATCGGCGTATCGGTGTGAACGTGTTTCGCGACTATCTTTTTAAGTTCGACTTTTCCGCAGAAAGTCACTTCGGCATACTGGAATCCGTGATAAGTAAATCTCGGATGCCATTTTTCGGTTGCCTTTCCGCTTAAAATATAGACGTCGGTGGCCTTTGCGCTGCGCAGGTTAAGACGGTTTACTTCGCCGTTGTCGTCGAGACGCTCGCCGTACTTTATCGTGACGGACGCGCCGCGTTCGCCCTCGACTTCTATCTCTGCCCAACCCGCGATATTCGCGCCGAAATCGACGATGAGTTTATCGCCCGATTTACGCGTCGAAACGGGCGCGTATTCGTCGCAAACCCTTATCGGGTTAATCGTCTGCGGTTGAAGAAGTTTTTTGTCTACAGTGGCAAAAACGGTGTACATCCAGCCGTTCTCCCATGTAGGCTCGAACTCTCTCGACGCCCAGTGCGGCGCAAATTCGTCCTCGACGCGCGCGTCGTAGACTTCGCCGTCGTAAATACTGTTTTCTCTGACCGCTCCGCCGCGCACCCACCATCCGCAACCGACCGCCGAATGAAATTCGGTTTCGCTGCCGTCGGTATAGGTGACGTTTACCTGCATAAGCATACGTTTCGCGCCGAGCCAGCCGTGCGCGACCTCTATGCCGAACACGTTATCGCCGGGCTGTAAAATCGACGAAACGTCGTAGATATTATAGTAAATGCGTTTGGTGAAATCGCTTGTCGCGGGGGAAAGAACTTCGTCACCGACCTTTTTGCCGTTGACGAAAAATTCGTTATACCCTATACCCGCTATATACGCGGTTGCGATTTTAACGGGTTTATCGACGGAAACGCGCAATCTGTACAGCGATGATCCGCCCTGACTGTTTACGGGCAGATTTACCCAGTCGCCTTTCCAGTCTTCGGGGGCGAGAGCGGTCTGAAAACAGAACTTACGCTCGTCCGAAGTTTCGCCGTCGGAGACTTTAAGCGTTGCGTAATATCTTTTTCCGCTTGCGAACGGCTTGCCGTTATAGCGGAAGAACGTATCGTTTCCGCCTTTTGCGTCAAGCATATCGTATTCGCCTTTAAGCGATTTTTCTTCGGAAGACGCCACGCCGAGCGCGAAAGCCGTCTGATTGTTGCCGTTGAATTTCCATTGAAACAGCGGCGCGGATATGACCCCGAGGGCGAACTGTTCGCCGTCGGTTTTGATTTCGGTAATTTTAATCATTGTATGCCACAACTTTATTGTTTTTTCAATCTCCGCCCGTCGCGTTTCGCGGCGCAACCTTATCGGTCGCACCCGACTTAAACGGGAAGAAAAGTAACTGCTACGCGGTAATTCACCCTGCCGGGAGATTGCCACGACCCGCAAGCGGGTCTCGCAATGACAATGTATAATAACAGAGGTTGCCACGCTCGTTTCACTCGCTCGCAATGACAATGTATAATAACAGAGGTTGCCACGCTCGTTTCACTCGCTCGCAATGACAAAGTATAATAACAGAGATTGCCACGACCCGCAAGCGGGTCTCGCAATGACGGGTTTTCCCGCAACGGCGCGAGCGGAGATTGAATTTATTTGTCCTTATGCCTTTTTGCTTTTTTTGCGTACTATTATTACGCCCGCGGTTACAAACGCCAGTCCGAGTATCGAAGAAACGCTTACGACGTCGCCCTTACAACCTTTCTTTGCGTCTTTTACGGTAACGGTAAGAGTTCCGCGCTTGGTTTCGCCGTCAATGGTTACGCGTACGCCGTATTCGGTCGTACCGGTGACCGACGTATCGATGTCTTCGACGATGACGTTGTTCGCGCCGAGACTGATATTCTCTTCGGTTCCGTCGGTGTATCTGACGGTGATTTCATAGTCGGCAAGGTCGATCGTCGCACCTTTCGTAACGGTTATTTCGCCCGAAACGCTCTTGATACCTTTCTTTACGGTAACGGTTACGGTTTTAACGATAGGATCAAGCGCGTTGCCGTCCGCATCCTTACCGCCGGTAAGCGTAACGGTTACGGTTGCCGTACCTATTCCGAGACCCGCAAGGTTGCCGTCTTTGGTAACGGTTACGACTGCGGGGTCGGAAGATTCGTAAGTGAATTTACCGGTCGTAGCGTCGATAGGTGTCTTTACCGCGCCGATACTGCCCGTTCCGCCTACCGTGAGAGTGACAGAGGGATTGACGGTGAAGTCGGTATATTCTTTATAAATCTGCCAGAGACTCTTGACGCCGTCTTCTTCGTAGCAGTAGTAAACTATATCTTCGGTAACGTAACCCTCGACGATAAGGCAACCCTTGCCTTCGGCGGGATAGTTATTTTCGCCGAGCGAGCCTTTCCACGCATATATCGGCATGCCCGCAAGGAAGGTTATCTTGTCGCCCGCTTTATATACGGGAACGTAACCGTACGATGCGTCGCTCTTCCAGTGATCTTCGCTGCCGTAACCCACGTTGGCGTTGGAGCCTTCGGGTTTAATCATTATAAGAAGGTTGGTTCCGAGTTGCCATACGCCGATACGGTCGATTATATCGTTGTCCTTGTCGGCTTTGCCGTAATACTTATTGCCTTCGGCGGTCTCGTATACGATATATTCGGACATCTTCTCGCTCGACTCGGTAGAAAGCATATTGCCCTTGCTGGTCGAAATCGAGTTCATACCGATTATCATGTGACCGTTCCAGGTACCGGGCTGATTTCTGTCGTCGTTTACGTCGTAGCCGCTTACGCCGAGAGAAGTAAACGAAGTAACGTTCTTATATTCGTAAACGTTTACCTTTACGGTAGCGGTAAATTCACCTATGGTTATCGTGAGATCTTTAAGACCCGCAACGGTGTAATTGATGTCGCCGATCTGACTTGCCTCGACGTCGAATACGTCGCCGACGCTGCCGTCAACGTACAAATAACGCGCCAAAAGCGTATAACCCATAGAGGTGAAGTTATTGTCTGCGGTAGCGGTCGCTACGGGAACGTAGAAGATTTCGATGTCGCTTACGATCTCGATGCCTTTCTTCGCGGGTTCTTCACTTACGGTAACCGTGATTTCTTTGCTTACGTCTTTATACGAAACGGTTATCTTTGCGGTACCTACTTTAATACCCTTTACAACGCCCGTTTCGCTTACGGTTGCAACCGTATCGTCGCTCGACGCGTATTTATACACCGCGGTAACGGCTGCGTCGTCTTTAACGTTGATCTGTTTTACGCCGTTTACGAACACGCTCATCGTAGCGTCTACGTCGAACGTTTCGGGTTCGACGAGTTTTACGAACTTCGTACCGTTATAAACGTAAGTTACGGTTTCGGTAAGTCTTTCACCGTTGATGAACGGTAAACCTTTTTTAACGGTGAATTTATCGCCGACTTTGCAGTATGCGACTTTATCCCTTACCATCAAGTTACCGTCGGCATCTTTTACGTCGATTTCGTACTTGTTACCGTAAATAATATATCCGGAAACAGTAAGTTTAACGCCGTCTCTGTCGTATTCAAAATATCTTAAATATTCGGTGTGCGCGTTTGTATCGGATTTCTGATTTGCAGTATCGGTTTCGACCGCAATCTTATTCCAGTCAAGGTCTACGCGGACGTTGGTTACATTAAGTTCGGTCGTGTCGAGGACTTTAACCGTAATATTTACCGAGAAGTCGCCGACTTTAAGCGTTACCCGATAGCCGTTTTCGTTGACGGTGTTCATATCGGGCGCATTTTCTATGGTTACGTCGTCCGCATCAACCGTTTCGGGCACTTTTACTTCGGTTGTATAGGTATAGAACAGTTCGGGGAGAACAAATTCGTCGCCCTTATAAAGCGTAAGTTCTTTCTCTTTGGTGTCTATGCCGTTTTTAGTGAGTTTATCGTAATCGATATAATCTTCTTCGTCTACCCACAAACTACCGTTAAAAACATAAGTCTTTCCGTTAGTGCAGACAAATTCCTTTCCGCCGCTGGTTATTATAAAGTTTTTACCGATAACGAGTTTATCGCCTTTTGCGGGGGTCTTTCCGGTATAACCCGTATTATTGAAATAGAACGTAAGTCTGCCCTTTCCGTCAGAACCGGCCCAACCGTAAATGTAAGCAGCCTTATATTCTTTATTTGCCCCGACAATTTTTACAAGAGCCAAAGCATCGGCAGCGGGATTAAGATTTTCAACATTCTTATTCTCGATATTGGAAGGAATTCTTAATTCAGTATCTTTCAACCAATAAGAAACATCCAAAGTGTCAGGCAATTCAAGTTCCGTCTGCTGAGCAAGAGTATCACCCTTTACCCAGAACAATCCGTTGAAAATATATTTGATACCGTCAGCACAAACATAAGTCGTTCCGTTATGATTGACGGTAAAGCCTGCGCCTACGCTCAATATATCTCCGCGTTTAGCGGTTTTCCCTGTATAACCTGTGTTGTTGAAATAAAAACTAAGGCAACCGTTCCACTCATAAATGTTGGTCGCATTATACGTTGTATCTCCGCTTACGACTTTAACAAGAGCGAGAGTGTCAGCGGTAGGTTTAAGATCTGCAGAATTTTTAATTGCAAAACCCGTAGGAATTCTTATTTCCGTATTGCTGTTCCACGCAGTTGCGGAAATCGTCGCAGGGAACGCAATTTCAACCTCTGACGGAAGTTCCGTGCCGCTTATCCATGCAGAACCAGTGTAAATATAATTGATATCTTCTTTAACTTCCAGATTATAAGACTTGCCTACGCTATTCCCCGTAATCTTAAAACCTTTCTTTATGGTGAGAATATCTCCCTTTGCCGCCGAGTCGAAAGAATATTTTTTGCCACTACCGTTCACGTTATTGAAATAAAGTTTGAACGCCTTTCTAGCATTGGTCATTTGTCTGACATGACTGGGAGTATAACTCTCACCGTCTGCCGCCGTCAAAACTATATTACTCACGCCGTTATTCGTTAATTCTGCCTCGTCGCCACCAACAAACTGAGTACTACTAATTTCGATTTGCGTATCGCTCGTAAGCGAAACATCGCCAAGCACGAGAGCCTCTGCCTCGGTCGGAAGTTCTTTACCCTTAATCCATGAACTGCCCGTAAAGATATAGTTTATATCTTCGCTGACGGTCAGATCGGGATAACTTGCAAACGTAAGACCTTTTTCTATCGTAAGCAGATCGCCTTTTGTCGCAGAACCGAAATTATAAGACTTTCCGTTTACTATGAAGAACAACGAAAATCTTTTTCTAGCGTTTACGATTTGTCTTACATGGCTGGCGTAATACTTATTCTCGCCGGACGTAACATAAATCTGAGTCGTAGCACCGGTCGTCTGATTCGGAGTAATCAATTCCACATTATCTCCGCCCGTAAACTGGCTACATTCAAATTCGATGTTACCGCCGGACGTAAGCGTAACTGCGCCGAGGGTAAGTTCGTCCGCGGCGCCGACGGTCATGATCGACATACCGAACGCCAACGAAACAGCCATAACTATAGTCATAAAGACTACAATCAGTTTCCTTTTCATTATCTTTCCTCCTGATAATTTTTCAATCGCGATTTACGCGTGATTTCTTATTTACCGTAAGCGTAACCGAATCTGCCGATAGGCGCGCAGTCTCCGCTGACGTAATAGTCGAGTATATCGTCCTGCCTGGTTACGTTGTCGCATACCTTAAACGAAAATCCGACGTTGTCTTTGTTAAGACCCAGAACCGAAAGCGGAATTTTGACTGCCATTTTATTGCCCCTTACCGCTATGTCGCCCTCGCCGCATTCCGACCAGTTAAAGCCGTTCGCCGTGCATTTTTCGATCTTTGTCTTATTACCGCTTACGCTGCGGTTGATTATATAATTGAACCCCGCGAAAGAGTTCGTCGTATCGCCCGCGGATATAAGGATATTCATCCAGTTTTTATCCGTTCCGTTATACTCGGTTATCGCGTCTACCGTTTCGACGTAAATATACGCGTAGTTATCGTCGTGAACGACCTTCATCGTCTTTATGTCGTTACGGTTGGAGTTATCTATATAAGCGTGCTGTACGTTTGCCGCGTTTTCGCCGTCGCGCGCCATTGCGTCGCCCGCGAAATCGGCGTATTCGACGAAGACGTTATCCCACGCGGAAAAATCCGAAATATCGGCGATCGTCTTTTTCTTCATCTTATACTTTTCGGCATTGTTCATCTTGAACTTTCTGCCGTTGGCGACAAGTTGAATATAGAAACCGTCTCCGTATTCCTTACCCGGCTCTACTTCGCGCGAATATTCGGCATTGTAATCGTCGACGAACCATACTTCTTTACCCGTATAGCCGCTTTGACCATAAGGTATGCCCGCCCATTTATTGGCGTCGGTATGATATTTGCCCGACGGATATTTGATAGCCGTCCATTCGTTCCAGCCGGTAACGAAAATATTCTTTACCATGCCGATGCTGTCGTAACCGAAAGCGTTATCCCATTGCCACTGGAAGTTAGAACCCTGTTTCCAGTCCGCGGTTTTACCGCCGCTGCCGTCGTAACCCCTCGAGGAGTTAGGCAACTGATCGGAGAAGAAAACGCTTGACGCCGAGTGCTGAGCGACCGAAACCGAAATGTTTCCGTTTTTATTCGGCACGGGCGCGCTCCACTGAATCCACGGCAAGCCCTTTTCGTCGTTTACGTTAGCCGACGACGGCCACTGAGATTCATAGAAATTGAAATACTGATACAGCGGACTGTCGGTCGACAGGAACTGCGACGGATCGGTCTGATCGGATGCTCCGCCGTTGGCGGTAGATACGCCGACTATTACGGGGCGCGGGTCTCCGTCGAACCTGAACCATATATCGTCGTAAGTTCCGCTCGAATAAAATCTGTTATACAATGCGTTTACGACGGTCGCCGAACCCGTGTTGGTGTAAAAACCGACTTTGGGGACATTCCAGCCCTGCGCTTTATATTTCAAAAGCGTCTTTATGACCGTTTCCGCAACCGAATCGTACATTACGGAGTTGGTATAATCGAAAAGGATATAATCCAGCCCCGCCATGGTGAACAATTCGACGTGTCTGTTGATGACCCACGGATCGTTCATAGAATAATAACCGTAAAGCGGTTCGCTGTTGAAGTGGAACTTCCATGCGGGCGAATCGGTCGTGTTGGTCGGATCGTAGAGCGCGTCGGGGTTTTCGCGTTGAAGTTTCGTAACGTCGTACGTTCCTCCCGACGCCCCCTGATTGCCGAGCCACGCGAAATAGAACATACCGAGGTATTTCTTTTCGCTTGACGGGTCTTTAACCGTGACCGTTCTGCCGTAATCGTCTACGGCGGTAAGATTTGCTATGCTGTATTCCTGCGGGGTAAGGTTTCTTTTATCGTATTTCACCGTTACGCCTCCGTTGTCGTCGTTATCCGATGCGCCGCCGCAACCGACAGCGAAACTCATTACCGACGCCATTGCTATACATGCCGCTTTTTTCAATTTATTTTTCATCTTTTCCCTCAGCCTTTGAGACCGTCCATCGCGACGCCCTCGATAAGTTGTTTCTGGAATATGAAGAACAGCACGGCGGGAACGACGCTCATCACTACGCCCGCAGCCATTCTTACGTTGGTTTTATCGTTTCCGACCGCGCCTTCGGTGATAAAGTAGAAAACTTTATACGCCAGCGTATCGGGGAATTGATCGTTGATACGCCAGATAAGCGGTCCGTAATAATCGCCCCAACCCGCGTTGAAAACGTTGATTATTATATAGATAAGCACGGGTTTGAGAAGAGGAAGGTTTATTACCGCGTATCTTCTCAGCGGTCCCGCTCCGTCGATTTTGGCAGCCTCGTCTATATCTTTCGGCAGGCTCTGTATAAACGACCTTGCAAGGAAGATATAAATCGCACCGCCGCCCGTAAGGTTGGGGATAGTCAACGGATAAAGCGTGTTTATCCAGTTGATTTTGCTGTAAAAGACGTACAGCGAAATCTGCGTTACGACGGCGGGCAACATCATCGTCGACAGCATGAACATAAACAGGAAGTTCTTGCCGACGAATTTGCATCTTGCGAAACCGTACGCGACGAAAGTCGCCGAAAGCGGTACCGCTATGCCGTTGAAGAGTATTACCTCCATCGTGTGCAGAAACGCGCTTATATATCCTTTGTCGCCGAGGATTTCGGCGTAGTTTTTCCACTGCGCCTTAGCCGGCAGAAGTACCGTGTTCGGGCGGATAGCCTCTTCCGCCGTCATAAGACTTTTGCTTACCATAAATACATACGGGAAGATAAGCACGACGGCGAATATCACAAGCAACGTATAGACTATCGTCTTATAGATTATCTTGTTCGTTTTCGCGGAAGTATAGTATTTATCCGCGCCGTTGTCTTTCGTTATTGCGTTTCTCATCAGTCCTCGTCACCCCCGTAAGTAAATCTTCTGAGGAAGAACAGAACCCCCGTGAGAATAAGCACGAATACGAGCATTATCCAGGAAAGCGCAGCCGCGTAACCGTAGGAGTAATCTCTGAACGCCTTCTGATAAATGAGAACGGCGAACATATACAACGCTCTGTCGTTGCCCTCGCCCCCTGCGCCCGCGAACGTAAGCGTTCCGTTATACTGGAGCGTACCTATAAGCATCGTTACGACGTTGAAGAATATCATCGGCGCAGACATCGGTATGGTTATATGGAAAAAGCACTTTATTCTGCCCGCGCCGTCTATTTCCGCAGCCTCGTAGAGTTGCGACGGAATAGACTTGAAAGCCGAAAGCCAGAGTATCATTCCGCCGCCGATACTCCACATATTCATCAGCAGAATAGATGATATGGCGGTCGTCCATACGGGACTTTCAAAAAAGTCGCTGTGCGCGCCGAAATTCGCAAGTATCTGATTGAATATTCCGTTCTGCGAAAAAATATCTTTCCACAATAACCCGCTTACGACGCCCGGTATGACGCACGGCAGATAGTACAGTACCCTGAAAAAACCTACGCCTTTGACTTTGCTGTTCACCAGCGCGGCGATAAGATAACTTGAAACAAGCACAATCGGCACGCTTACGAAGGCGTAATAAAGAGTGTTTCTTACAACCGGCTTGAACGCCGAATTCTTCGTGAATATGTGAACGTAATTGTCAAAGCCTATAAAGTAATAGTCCGTACCCTTATATCTGTGAAAAGAATATATGAGCGACTGAACCATCGGATAAGCCGTAAACAGGGCAAGACCTATCACGAGGGGGAGAACGAACATCCACCCCTCGCGGTTATCGTGCCAGAATTTCTTCGCTTTCGCGGCGAAAGAAATTTGTTTTTTATACATCGTCGAACGCCTCGTTGATACCTGCCCTGAACAGTCTGTAAGCGTCCGCTTTGGTCTTGGATATGCAGTAACTACCCGTATATTTATTCAGGTTCGATACGATGTCGCCGGTAAGGGTGGCTTTGACGTTCGCAAGGAAGTCCATACCTACCTTATATTGTGCGCCGTAAGTGTAAGCCGCCATGTTGCAGGTGTCTTTATGTTTGGCACACCATTTTGCGTCGGGGTTGGTTTCGGAAAGGTCTTTTCTGATAGACGGAGTGGTAAGTCCGCCGTTCTCAGCCATTGCCTGCTGTCCGTCATAACTCATAAGGTAAGACATAAACGCCATAACCGCGTTGAGTTTATCCTGATTGTCTACGATCTTGCTGTTGACGCCGTAACCCGCGAAACCGAAACCGATAGCGGAATTTTCTCCGTTTATAAGCGGGAAGGAAACAACGTCGATATTGCCTTTGAGATCGAGCGGATATCTTTCTTCATAGTGGTCGATAGACGCCGACTGGAAGATAAGCGCGGTACGGACGTCCGTATCGTCGGCAGCCGAAACGAAACTCGATATGGCGTCGTTCTTGGAACTGATATATCTCTCCTCGGTAAGGTTGTTTATAAGGTCGAACACCTTGCCGGACTGTTCTTCTGTAAGCGAGAATTCGCCGTTGTCGTTTATGACTTCGCCGCCGAAACTCTTTATTATCGGGTAGCCTACGGATTCCCAACCGACGTTGGCGTCGACGGGATAAACTTTTTCGTATTTACCGCCGAAATCTTTTCTGTCGTAATACGCCCTGAGTTGACCGCATACGGTAAGGAAATCGTTCCACGTCCAGCCGTTACGGATTAAAGACGTATCGACGCCGGCGGCTGCAAGCATTTTCTTGTTGTAGAACGTAACTACCGAGTCGACAGATCTGCCGATCGCGTACAATTTGCCCTGAACCCTGCCCATGCTCTGGAAAGCCGTATCGAAATCGTTTTCGTAATCGAAAACTCCGGCGGTCTTAGCCTGAGAGACGAAATCTTCGAGGTTAAGGAAAATTCCGTTTGCGACCATACCGTAATAGTTGGTCGAATTGCACCATACTATGTCGGCAAGAAGATTGGCGTTGAACTGGTTGATACATCTTTCTACGGTGTTATCCGCGGAAAACGGAGTATTCACGCTTACGTCTATAAGCGGATATTTGGTGTTGAACGCCGAAATAAGCGCGTTGATCTTCTGTCTTTCGCTGTCGTTATCGGGTACGGCAACCGAAATCTTCGCGCCGGTCGTTGCCGGGATATCGAAGTTTACGGTATAAGACTTCTCTTCCGGTACGTTATCGTTCGGCTTGCCGCCGCAACCGATAAGCGAAAACGCCGCGACTATGCTCAACGCAAACGCAACTATCTTTGAAAATTTTCTCATGATTAACTCCCTTGCCCGCGATCACGAAATCGGCGGACGATTTTAATTTATTTGTTTTTATAATCGCATACGAGCGACGAAAGGTTCATAGCGTATATTCTGTGCATAAAGTCGTTGGGGTGATTTACATTGCTGGAAGAAATTTCGCAGTATTTTCTGCCAGCATCGAGATACGTCTTGCCGACTTTCTGCATATCGAGAACGACTACGCTGCCGTCTTCGTATTCCGACGCTATCGTATTGAGTTTATTGAGGTATTTGGTAAAATACCCGCCCGCCTGTTCGTAACGGGGATTGCACGGAAAACTGTTTATAAGGATAAATTCGCAGTCGGGCGAGACGTTTTTGATCTCCGTCATCGTCTTGCGGATGTTATCCTCGAATTCGACAGCCTCGACCTTGGCTGACATGTCGTTCATACCGAACGCTATGACGCACAGATCGGGTTTGGCGAGTTTTGCAGCCGAAAGCACAGCCGTACCCTCGGCAGATGTCGGATAATCGCTCTGTTTACCGCCTACGCCGCCGTTATAGAGCGATACGTCGACGTTATACAGACGTTCGAGTTCGGCTTTGAACTGTTTGGCATAACAAGGCGTGGCGGGGTCGATGTTGAGTACGTCGCCCGTCGAAGAACAACCCTGAGTAATGCTGTCGCCGAGCGTAACAAGACTTATGCCCTCACCGCTTTCGAGTTTAGCCCTTACCTTGGTAAGGTTGAATTTATCGTATTTTGCGAACGGAGTCTGATCGACTTCGGCAATATCGTAAGCGTAGGTCACGCTTAAATATTTCGGATAGAAATAAGGTCCTTCGGTATAGGCGAAAGGTCCGTTGCCGATATTCCACACGACGTAAGAAGTCATCGTGGGCAGCGGCGAAGAGGTTTCAAGCTTTATGCCGTCGGGCGGATTGATACCTTCGTCGGCTTTTTCGTACAGCGTCGGAATACTCGACCCTTCGGGAATAACAAGGCGTTTATTGACGGAATCCACGACGTAATCTCTGCCTTCGACGTAGGTCTTCTGCAAAGTCTGATCGAGTACGGAAACGACTTTCAGCGGTTTATAATTGAGTTTTGCGTAAGCAGTTCCGTCATCGTAAGAAAGAGGCAGAGTGATTTCGTTGTACACCACGTTGCTCTTCCAGTAAGGCGCGCTCATATTTGCCGCGTAACCGTCGGCTGAATACTGCAGATTTTCATAGTCCTCGACATAGAGAGGAAAATCGGATTTATTCACTTTGTTGCCTCCGTTATCGTCTGAAGAATTATCCGTATTGCCGCCGCAGGCGGTTGCGAAACACATAAGTCCTGCCACGGCGATACAAGCCGCTTTTTTGAAAAACTTCATCTTTTTGTTCCTTTTCATTTATTTTTTCATTTAAGGGGATTGCTTTTGCTCGGCTACGAGCAAAAGCGGATATATCCGCTTAAAAAATTTCGATTTTTCGGTTTTTACGGACGACTCATCACTTCTTTTTGCGTTTGCAGGCAAACATGCCGACAGTCGCCAGACATAACGCCGCGCCGCAGGTCAAATCGAGCGTTCCGCCGCAACCTTTCCTGCCCGCCGTTTCGTCTTTGATAAACGTAACCGTTTTGCTTGCCAGTCCGAACCCGTCTTCGGGCGCGTATACAAGCGTCGCTTTAACCGTTCCGTCGGATTCTTCCAGTACCTTGACGGTCGCGTCTACGGTTTTGGTTTCGCCCTTATACGTTATCGCGTCGATTTCGACCGTGTCGCCGTCTTTCGGCAACGACGCGACCTTGTATTCGTTTTCGACGGCGAGCTTTTCTACGTAATTCGTAAGATATAAACTGTCATTCGTGGTTATACCCGTCACTCCGCGCATAACCGCGTCTTTCATCGAACTCGTTTCGTACGTCCAGAGCCACAGGGGATAGCCGTTCTTTGCGAAATACCCGAACGCGGAATTATACGCATCGGCTTTCGTACCCTCTTCGCCGTAGAACGCCGTCATTCCGCCGTTGCCGTCGTATTGCATATCGATACCGCTGCGGAACGAGAACGCCTTTTCGTCTACGTTCGCGCCGCCGTCGGTGTACGCAAGCAACGATACGGGTATATCGGAAAGATAGCGTTTGATATTTGCGAAATGTCCGTTATGGAAGGTTATCAGCGCGATGCGATCCGCCATATCGTATTCCGCTATCTTTTCGGAAAACAGTTTAACGAGTTCGTTTGAGGTGTTTTCGTCTTTGATTTCTATAAGATATATAAGGTTCTTTTCGTATTCGCCGTTCGCCGCTGCGAAGACCTCGTCAAGCGTGGAGATTTTGTCTCCGTTTTTCATATTGAGTTCTTTAAGTTGGGCAAGCGTCATCTGACTTATTCTGCCGGACGCCGTCGTTCCGTCCGGATTGAACATCGCGTACTGAACGGGGTCGTCGTGAAGAAGAACTATCTGCTTGTCAAGCGTAAGGCGAATATCGATTTCGACGTGGTTCGCGCCCGCTTTTGCGGCATCGGTTATCGCGCCGACCGTGTTTTCGGCATGAACGAGCGTATTGCCCCTGTGCGCCACGTTATAAGGCGCTCTGCCGAGAATTCTCGAATCTCCCGACGCATAAGAGATAAGCGAAGTAACTGTTTCATAATTCGTCTGAGACGAAGTTATCACGCCGTACACCCCGTATGAAAGCGCGTCGGCTATACCCGTCTTCGTACCGTCGGTTTCAAACCATACGGCTTTGAGTCTGGACTGGATATATCTGACCGTTTCGGCGGTGGTCTTTCCGCCGAGGATTATCGTCTGCGCTCCGCACAGGTTAGCCTTTTTTATGGCGTCGACCGCGGAATCTCTGTCGGTAACGTCGTCGTTTACGCGATAGAAAACTTTTATTCTGCTATCGTCGGCGGCGAGCATGCACACAGCCGTCGAAGAAGACGCAAGCGTCGCGCGCTTTACGCCGTTGCTTTTAAGATAAGCCGAAAATTCGGTAAGAACGTCGGTGCTTTCGACCTCGTAAACCGCCGCCACGTCGGCAACGGCGGCTTTCGACCGCGCGTCGGCAAGATCGGCTATTTCGTTGCCGCCCGCGTCGACGATTTTAAGACCCGCCGAAAGACGGAATATCGCGGCGTCGGCTATACCAGCGCCGAAACATTCGTCGTAAACGGCTTTATCCGTTACGTCGACCACCGCGAGCGCGCACGCGGTTATAGGCTTTTGAGTCTGTTCGACCGACCTTCCGGCCGCACCGGCAGACGATACCAGCAGCATATTTGATAAAATCGAACACAGTAATTTCTTCATAAAAACCTTTCCCCCATCTACGCCGCGACACAAGGGCGCAATCGTCGATGGTCATATTCTAACATAATTTTACAACGGAATTTGTCGATATGCAATGCATATTATAAAGATGAAATTGTATTTTCGACAGATATTTTCGATTTGTTTGACATATTTTTTGTACTATGCTATAATTTTTATATGGAAGAATTAAAAAATCTGTTGCCCGAAATAACCGTTGCCGAAGCAGGACACGCCGTCGTCAACGACGACTGGAAGAGTTTTATAAACTTCTTCCCTTACTACCGCATATATCATATAGTGAGCGGCGAGGCGGACGTTATACTTACAAACGGAAGTATGCGCATAAAAAGCGGAAACATATATTTCGTGCCTGCGTTTTCAATAAAAAGCGCAAAACTCATAACCGATACGCTCGATCACGAATGGGTACACTTCACCGTCGACACCAGACTTAACCATTACATAGAGACAGCCGAAAAATCGGTAAGTTATACCGCCGACGAAGGCACGTCTTATATGTTCAGGCGGATTATCGAAATCTACGAGAGCAAAAGCGAAAACCCGATAGCGAAAAACGCAGCCCTGTCGGGGCTTGTAAGTTACCTGCTGTCACAGTTTTTTATAGGTTTCGACGCAAGTCAGGGCAGCGAAAAAGAAAGATTTTCGCCCGTTCTTAAATACATCGAAAGTAATTTGTCCCAAAAAATAACCAACGACGATCTATGCAGGTTGGTCTATCTTAACAAGATTTATTTTTCCAATTTGTTTGCGAAGTTGTTCGGGGTTTCGCCGAAACAATATGTTCAGCAAAAGCGGATGATGACCGCCGCGACGATGCTTGTCACGACGAACAAGCCCATAAAAGAAATCGCCGAGGAAGTCGGATATTACGACGATGCGTATTTCAACAGGAGTTTTACCCGATTTACGCATATGACCCCGCGGGAATACAGAAGAATGTTACAAAAATAAAAAATATGCATTTATTCGCGTATGACCATGGTTTGTTTTATTCTTGTCCGGTATGTCGGACAAGAATAAAAAGAGCCGTCGCGGTTACGGCGACGGCTCGGATTTCTGTTACGGATATTATTTATCGTAATTTACTATAAAGGCAAAGTCTTCGGCTTTCAGCGATGCGCCGCCGATAAGTCCGCCGTCGATCTCCTCTTTAGCCATAAGTTCTTTGCAGTTCTTTACGTTCATAGACCCGCCGTACTGAATTCTGGTTTTCTCGGCAATGGATCTGTGGAATTTCTTGGCAAGAACTTTACGGATAAATCCGATAGTCTCGTTGGCATCTTCGGCCGTGGCGGTCTTGCCCGTACCGATAGCCCATACGGGTTCGTAGGCGATGACGATTTTATCGAAATCTTTCGCCTTAAAGCCTTTGAGACCTTCGACAATCTGCTTTTCAAGTACTTTTTCGGTAAGTCCGCATACTCTTTCGGCCTCAGTTTCGCCTACACAGACGATGGGTTTGAGTTTTGCGTTCAAAGCCGCCTGAACTCTCTTATTGACGGTTTCGTCGGTTTCGCCGAAATACTGTCTTCTTTCGCTGTGACCGATGATAACGTAGTCTACTTTGAGTTCTTTAAGCATATCTGCCGAAATTTCACCGGTGAACGCTCCTTTTTCAGCCCAGTGAACGTTTTCCGCGCCGATCTTTATATTGCTGCCCTTAGCCGCTCTTTTAGCCGTCTGAATGTCGGTGAACGGAACGCAAAGCACAACGTCGCAATTTGCGTCTTTAACGAGCGGAGCAAGTTCGGTAATCATGGCTTTGGTTTCCGCCATGGTCTTATTCATCTTCCAGTTTCCTGCGATAATCGCTTTTCTCATAATTGTAATCCTCTCAAAAAAATCAGTCTTTATCGTTAAGGCATTCGATACCCGGGAGTTTTTTGCCCTCGAAGAGTTCGAGCGACGCGCCGCCGCCCGTCGAAATGTGTGTCATCTTATCCGCAAAGCCGAGTTGCGCGACAGCCGCCGCGGAATCTCCGCCGCCGATAATCGTCGTTGCGTCTTTGCATTCAGCCATAGCCTTGGCGATAGCCATAGTGCCTGCCGCAAGCGTCGGGTTTTCAAATACGCCCATAGGTCCGTTCCAGATAATCGTCTTCGCGTCTTTAAGCGCGTCTGCGTAAAGTTTTCTGGTTTCGGGCCCTATATCCGCGGATTCCATGTCTTTATCGAATTCGCCGACCTTCTTTACTACCGTATCGATAGGAGCGTCGATAGGATCGGGAAAATCTTTGATCTGCACGCCGTCCACGGGGAGAAGAAGTTTCTTGCCTTCTTTCTTTGCCTTTTCCATCATCTCTTTGCAGTACTCGATCTTGGTGTCGTCTACAAGGGATTTACCTACTTCGTAGCCCTTCGCTTTAAGGAAGGTATAAGCCATACCGCCGCCGATTATAAGCGTATCGCATTTTTCGAGGAGGTTGGATATAACGTTGAGTTTATCCGCGACTTTCGCTCCGCCGAGAATCGCAACGAAAGGTCTTACGGGATTTTCGAGAGCGTCAGCCATAACGGTAAGTTCCTTTTCGATAAGGAAACCGCATACGGCGGTCTTTACGAAACCGTATTCGACGATAGCCGCGGTGGATGCGTGCGAACGGTGAGCCGTACCGAAAGCGTCGTTGACGTAAATATCGCAGAAAGATGCGAGTTTACGGCAGAATTCTTCGTCTCTGCCCTCTTCGCCCGCATCGAAACGAAGGTTTTCGAGAAGTACGCATTCGCCCTCTTTAAGCGCGGCGACTTTCTTCCGAGCGTCTTCGCCGACGATGTCGGTAGCAAAAGTCACCTTGCCGTCAAGAAGTTCGTTAAGTCTCTTAGCGACGGGCGCGAGCGTGAACTTTTTAAGATCGCCTTTCTTTGCCTTTTCGATATATTCGGCCTTTGCGGCAGCCCTTTCGTTTTCGGGAAGAGCCTCTACAGCCTTTTTCTCCTTTTTATTCAGACCGAAACCTTCGGTAAAAATATTATGGGGTTTGCCCATATGCGAACAGAGAATGACTTTCGCGCCGTGTTCCATAAGATATTTGATCGTGGGCAGCGCGCCGTTTATTCTGTTTTCGTCGGTGATAACGCCGTCTTTCATGGGTACGTTGAAATCGCACCTTACCAGACATCTTTTACCTTTGACGTCTACGTCTTTTACGGACTTTTTGTTCATAAAATGTAACTCCTTTCGGTTATTTTTATTTTCCACGACTATTTTATACTTTATCGGCGGAATTGTCAATAGTTAAACGCATTTTACGTCAAAAGTTTTACAAAACCGGAAATTTGCGTATAAAACCGCAAATTTTATGTACAAAAATACCGCCGACGCGGCGGTAAACCGTATCGGCGATATTATAAACCGTAATATATATCAGTCTTTTTTGAGGACGGAAACGGCGTCGACGATAGTCTTTTCGTAAGCCTCTTTTCCGTATTTGTCGACTTCGGCTTTGTTCTTTTCGCCGTGCGTGAGACAACCCGCGCCGCCTATGCAACCGCCGACGCAAGCCATACCTTCGATGAAGTTGGCGTCAAGCATGTTGCGGATCTTTTTCATAAGCGCGATCTTGCATTCCTCTATGCCGTCGCAGGCGCAGGGCTTGACCTCGAAGTCGATACCCTGTTCTTTGATAGCCTCGGCAACGGAATCTGAAAGGCCGCCGCAGCGCGCGAAAATACGTCCGAAGTAAGACGCGTTGTCGAGTACCCCTTCTTCGAGCGTGGTTATGTCTATATCCTTACTGTCGAAGAGAGCCTGCAATTCCTCGAAAGTCAGAGCGACGTCGACATATTCTTTTACGCTGTCGAGCTGAACTTCGGCTTTCTTTGCCGTACAAGGTCCGATGAATACGATCTTGCAGGGATTTTCATGCTCTTTGAGATATTTGGAAATCATCGCCATAGGCGAAAGATTATGCGAGACGTTGTCGCCGAGTTGAGGGAAGTTCTTCCTGACGAAATCGACGAACGCCGGACAGCACGAACTGGTAAGGAAACCTTTTTCCACGAGTTCTTTGGATTCCGAAAGCGAAACCATGTCCGCGCCGAGAGCCGCCTCAACAACGGTATGGAAACCGAGTTGTTTAAGACCGGTTATCACCTGACCGAGTTTTGCGTAACTGAACTGGCTGGATATGGACGGCGCGACCACGGCAAAGACTTTATAATTCTTGTTGTCGCCACTGTTTTTAAGTATGTCGATCGCATCCAGAATATAGGACTTATCGGTTATCGCGCCGAACGGACATTGATATACGCACGCTCCGCAGGATATGCACTTATTGTGATCGATTTGCGCCTCTTTTTCTTCGCCCATCGAAATAGCCTTGACTTTACATGCGAGTTCGCACGGGCGTTTATTGTTGCGGATTGCGTTATAGGGGCAGACCTTTGAACATGCTCCGCATTCCTTACATTTGCTTTTGTCGATATGCGCGACGTGGTTTTCGTCGAACGTAATCGCGCCGAAACGGCAGGCGTCTTCGCAACGATGCGCCAGACAACCGCGGCACGACGAAGTAACTTCGTAACCGTTTACGGGGCATTCGTCGCAGGCTATATCTATAACCTGAATGACGTTCTTATCGTTTTTATCGCCGCCCATGGCGAGTTTGACGCGCTCGGCAAGTATCGCCCTTTCCTTATATACGCAGCAGCGCATGGTAGGAACTTTGCCGGGAACGATTATCTTGGGAATGTCTATGGCGTTTTCAGCCAGAGTACCCGCCCACGCCTGACGCGCGACTTCGCGCAGGACTTTGTATTTAAGGTGTTGAACCTTCGTATCGAATTTTTTAATCGCAGCCATCGTTTACCTCTTTAAGGTTATACCCTCGGAAGAACGTCGGCGTTGAAGAAATTCTCTACCGTGTCGGGGCTTACCGAAAATAATTCGCCGTCGACGGTAACGCATACGCCTTGTTCGCATTTACCCATGCAGAACGTACCCGCAAGATCGATTTTATCTTCGAGTTTGTTGTCGACGATAAGTTGTCTTAAACCTTCGACTACCTGACGCGAACCTTTGAGATGGCAGGAACTTCCTACGCAAACAGTAACTTTAACCATAGTGTTTTTCTCCGTTTTTATTTATGTATTTACTTATTCGGCAGACTTCTCGGCCGCTTTTTTATCCAAAGCCTTGTTTCTGAAATAAATCGCTATACCCGTAGAAACGAGCGTCAGATTAACTATATAACACGCAAACGCCACCCACTGCAAAGCCGTAAGTTTATTGTTGGCAAGCAATGTGAAAATCTGTTTGAAAATGCCGGCAACGTAGCCGAAACATATAAGTGACATAAACTGAAGGCTGGTGCCTTTTGTGGTACGCGCCTTATATGCTTTTATTATGTTGAAAGGCCATGACGCACCGAAACATACGAGAAAAATTATCTCGCAGGCGGTTGCTAAACTCAAAAACATTTTTATTTTCTCCTGATTCTGATTATTTCCCTGATCCGCGTCGTCGTTTACCTGACGTTTCGTCCGTCGACGGCGACGCGCGGAATGAGTTTTACATATCTTTTCTGCGATAATCGGGAAGAAGTCTCGGCGAAAGTTCGGTCGGCTTTATTCCCGCGTCTTTAAGTTCTTTTTCAAACTCTTTGACGTGTTTGAGGGTAAGTTTGCCAACCTTTACGCCCTTAGCTTTTTCCGCCGCCGCCTTGCCCGCATCTCTTCCGAACACGATGACGTCGAGAAGAGAGTTACCCATAAGACGGTTCCTTCCGTGAATGCCCCCTACTGCCTCGCCCGCAACGAACAGGTTTCCGACCTCGGTGGTTTCACAGTTGCCGTCTATATCGATGCCGCCGTTCTGATAGTGCAGCGTCGGATATACGAGTATGGGTTCTTTGCGTATATCTATGCCGTATTTGGCGAACATTCTGTACATCGCGGGGATACGACTCATTATAGTGCCCTCGCCGCCGAGCATTTCGATCATCGGCGTATCGAGCCATACGCCCTCTCCGTCGGTGGTTTTTATGGCGTTGCCACGTTTTTTACACTCGCGGATAATCGATGCCGCGGTTACGTCTCTCGTTTCGAGCGAGTAGACGAACGGTTCGCCGTTTTTATTGACGAGTTGCGCCCCGAGCGAACGCACTTTTTCGGTCACGAGAGCGCCGAAAATCTGAGTGGGTTCGGCCACGCCCGTCGGGTGATACTGCAACGTGTCGGCGTAAAGCAATTTCGCGCCCGCTCTGTAAGCGAGTATCAGTCCGTCGGCGGTCGCGCCGTAGTGGTTACTGGTCGGGAATCCCTGATAGTGCAGTCTGCCCGCACCGCCCGTCGCGATTATGACGGTTTTCGCCTTAGCCACGAGAATTTCGCCGGTTTCCATATTGAGCAGAACCGCGCCGGCGGCGTTGCCCTTATCGTCTTTTATGATTTCGACAGCCGCGGTGAAATCGACCACCGGAATACCCCTGTTGATAACCTCGTCGCGTAAGGTACGCATAATCTCCGCGCCGGAATAGTCTTTGCAGGCGTGCATACGTTTTCTGGAAGTTCCGCCGCCGTGCGTGGTTATCATATTGCCTTCGGCGTCTTTATCGAACATCACGCCGAGGTCGGAAAGCCACTTAATCGCATCGGGAGCCTCGTATACGAGTTTTTCGAGAAGAACGGGCTTAGCCGCGAAATGTCCGCCGCCGAACGCGTCGAGATAGTGGATCGCGGGGCTGTCGTTGGGTTTATCCGCTGCCTGAATTCCGCCTTCCGCCATCATTGTGTTTGCGTCGCCGATACGAAGTTTCGTAACTATCATTACGTTCGCGCCGGCGTTATGCGCGGTTATTGCCGCGGAAGAACCCGCCCCGCCGCCGCCGATAACAAGTACGTCGACGTCGTAATCGGGTTTGGAAAGGTCTATCTTCATGCCCGAAGTTCTGGGTTTACCCTGCAAAAGTGCGGCGAGTTCGTGAAGAACTTTATCGCCTTTGTTTTTGCCGACTTGAAGATTTTCGTATGCCGATTCGATATAATCGGGGTGATTTTCTTTCAGAACGGCATCTTTTTCGTCAGCCGTCATTCTGGGGAAGAGGTTTTCGGCTCTCTTCGCACGGGTTGCCTCGACTTTTTTCATCGAGGCGATTTGCTCGTCGGTATATTGATACATGAAACCCCTCCTTATTTCTCTATATCCCTGTGATTGTACAGTTCTTTCATCTCTGCTATGGGTTTATTCATAATATCTTCCATCAGTTTGACGAAATCGCCGTTGTTTATCTCGGCAACGCGCTTTTCGAGGTGTTTGCACTCGGGCGCGATATACTTGCCGTAAAGCCTTCTGGAAAGTTCCGCGACCTGCGGATGAGATATACCGGCGGGGCAACGCGAAGAACAGATACCGCACATTACGCAGTCGAAACTCTCCTCGGCGCACTTTTCGTATTCGCCGCGCTGAGCGTAAGCGATATACTGCATTACGTTAAGCCCCTGCGGACAAGCCTTTGTACAGGCGTTGCAACCTATGCAACTGTATATTTCGGGATAGAGTTGCATCATTATCTGCTCGGTGGGTTTGATCTTCCCGATGTCGTAAACCTGCTTTACGAGCGGAAAGAACGGAAGTGTCGCCACATACATTCCCTCTTCGACCTGTTGCTGACATGCAAGACAGGTTCTGAGTTCCTGCTTACCTTTGATACGATAAATAGTGGCGCACGCGCCGCAGAAACCGTTACGGCAACCACAGCCCCTTACGAGTTTATACCCGGCGTATTCCATTGCCTTCATTATGGTAAGGCTGGAAGGCACTTCGTATTTTTTACCGAAAAAATATACGTTTACTTTATTTTCCATTTTCGACCTCAGTTTAAGGTTATCGCTTAATATTCGTTGGGAAGTTCGTCGAGTTCGTCCATACGGAAAACCGGACCGTCTTTACATACGAATTTGTCGCCTACGTTACATCTGCCGCACTTGCCTATTCCGCATTTCATTCTCAATTCGAGCGTCGTATAGACTCTCTCCTTGGAAAATCCGAGTTCGAGCAATCCGGCAAGCGTGAATTTTATCATTATCGGGGGTCCGCAAAGCACAGCCGTCATAGTCGGATCGAGTCCGAGTTCTTTAACGTACGCGGGTACGAAACCGACGTGTCCGTCCCAACCGTCCTGCGGGCGGTCGATGGTGAGGTAAACTTCAAAATCGGGCTCGTTCTCCCACTCGTTCTTTATCTCGTCTATATCGACCAGATCGTCTTTGCTCCTCGCGCCGTAAACGACGACGACTTTGCCGTAATTCTTACGGTAATGACGTATATAGTTGATTACGCTGCGCAAAGGCGCGAGACCTATACCGCCGGCGATGAAGAGCATATCCTTACCCTTGAAATCCCCCTCGACGGGGAAATTCTTTCCGTAAGGTCCTCTTACGGTAATCTGCTGACCGACTTCTATCGCGTGAATGACTTCGGTTACGCAACCGCACTTCTTTATGGAAAATTCCATAAATTCTTCGTTTGTCGGCGAAGACGTTATCGAGAACATACACTCGCCTACGCCGGGTATCGAAACCATCGCGCACTGACCGGGCAGATGCTCGAACAGTTTTTTGCCGTCAAGCCCTACCACGCGGAAAGTCTTTACGTCGGGCGTATCTTTTCTTATGTCGGTAACTACGCCTATGCGGGGCATTAAATTTTCGTTCATCATTTGCGTTCGCCCCCTATCTTTTTAATAACTTTGACTATGTTCAGATGCTGCGGACATTTGTTGACGCACCTGCCGCAACCGACGCACGAATAATCGCCGTACTGCGAGGGATAATACACGAGTTTGTGCATAAATCTTTGGCGGTATCTCTGCATCTGCGTCGTTCTGGGGTTTGCCGCCGCCATCTGCGTGAAATCGGAGTACATGCAAGAATCCCAACAGCGGTAACGCACTATGTCTTTATTGGTCGTGAAATCTCTTATATCGAAACACTGGCAGGTCGGACATACGAACGTGCAGGTTCCGCAACCGAGGCACGCCTCGGAGAGTTCGTTCCATACGGGAAGATTGAACAGTTCGTTCAGATTTTCGGGTTTGAAACGCGATACGTCGATGTTTGCGTACGGAAGTCTTGCGGTGATTTCGGCGGACTGTTTTTTTATCGCGTCGACCGCGGTTTCGTCGGCATTTTCGGCTAAACCGTCGGCAAGCGCAAGCACTTCTTCGCCCTTTTCGTTGTCGGCGCGTATATACAGATATTCGTCGTCGAGCCAGCACGTCGCATCGCCTTTCGGATCGGCGGCGTCGATACCGAAGACTTTACAGAAACAACTCTGCTCGGGTTTGCCGCATGCAAGCGTGAATATTATACCCGCATCACGTCTCGCCTTATAGTAAGTGTCGACGGGGTCGGACAGAAATACGTTGTCGAGAACGGAAAACGCCTTGAAATCGCATGCCCTTACGCCGAATACGACGAACGACTGCTTTTCTTCTCTTACGTCGACTATCTCTATATTCTTGCCCTCGGTACGGAATTTCATCATATTCTCGCTCTGAGGAAAGAATACGTCCTTGGGCGATTTACTCGTTTTAAGCGTGTCGAGATCGAATTCCTTTACTCCGTCGTAACAACCGTAATCGGTGTTCGCGCCGTTTTTAAGCGGAAGAAACAACGGATATTTTTCGGATACGTTATCGAAAAACTTCTTTAAGTTTTCTCTCTTCAACTTTATCATACGTTTTCCTCCGTTTTTCTCATTGCCTCCGCGGGGCTGAGATCGCTTTCGGTATACGACGTAAGCGGAGTTTTACCGTCAGCCTCTTCTCCCGCCTGAAAGTCTCCGTAAAGGGTGTTGATATCCTTTATGAACTTACGGTTGAGCAGATGAAGAGGTATCCTTTCGGGGCAGACCCTCGAACATTCTCCGCAGTCGGTACATCTGCCGGCGACATGGAATGCCCTTATAACGTGGTAGAGTTGCTCCTCGAAACTGTCGTCGTTCGCCTTTGCCGCTATGCCGGACTTGGGATTGTCGAATACGCATTTGACGCATGTACACGCCGGGCAGACATTTCTGCACGCGTTGCAACGTATGCAGCGAGACAATTCGCCTTTCCAGAAAGCATATCTTTCGTCGGCGGTCATCCTCTCGAGTTCGCGGACCTTGGAAAATCTGTCGTCGGAAGTTTCGCTCATTTCGTTAAGAACGATCCGTTCGTCGGCGGTCATGAATTTCTTACCCTTGCAGGTAAGGCATTTTTCAAGCAGCACCGATTTTTTATCGAGTTCGGTTTTACCGTATAAACCGTCGAAAATCGCCTTATCTCCCTCGTAACGTTCTTCGGTTACGCCGTTCGCACCGGCTTTTTCGAGTTTATAGTTATCTAATTTGCCCTGACACTCGATACCGACAACGTAGACCTTTTCGCGATCTACCCTGTGCTCCTTGACGAGTTCGTTAAGGCTGTAAGTGTCGCAGGGTTTCAGAAATACCGCAGTTCTGCCGTCTTTTTTGGCAATCTGCACGAGGTATTTCGAGAGGTTCGCTCCGCAGAAATCGTTGTACACGAAATTCCCGAGTTGTTCTTTGTTTTCAAACGTCGCGGGGCTGGGGTCGTATGCGAATTCGCCCTTCGTCCAGCCGACCACTCTTGCGACCTCTCCGCTTTCGAGAAGTTCGGTCGCTCTTTTTACGATTGCGTTTTCAAGTTCGTTCATATCTTACTCCCCCTTTACGCGCAGATCCTGCAGGCGTTTGTTTTCGCCGAGAGCCGTAACCTGCTTTACGAAGTCGTTCATGACGGCGGAGAATTTCGCGCCTTCCGCGGCGGAAACCCATTCGACGCGCGTTCTCTCTTTTTCTATCCCCATATAATCGAGGAAGTTGAAGAGGAGCGACATTCTTCTTCTGGTATAATAGTTACCCGTGACGTAATGGCAATCGCCGGGGTGGCAACCGCAGAGTATCACGCCGTCGGCGCCGCGCTGAAACGCTTTAAGCACGAATATCGGGTTTACCCTGCAGGAGCAAGGCACTCTTATAATCTTTACGTCGGCGGGATACGACAGTCTGGACGAACCTGCCAGATCCGCGCCGGCATACGAACACCAGTTGCAACAAAAGGTGACTATGTTCGGCTTGAATTCTTTGTTTTCGGATTGGGTTATCATATCTTGCATACAGCCTCTACCTCCGATCTGATTTGCGCGGAACTGAATCCCGAAAGATCCATCGCGCCCGACGGGCAGGCGACGGTACATGCGCCGCACCCCTGACATACTGCGGGATTGACCGACGCGACTCTTCTGGTCTCGGTCTTTCCTCCGCCGATACGGAATTCCTTGTTTATATAAGTTATCGCGCCGTACGCGCAGACGTTCGCGCACTGAGAACAGCCGTTACACATATTCTCGTCGCTGTGCGCAACGCACGGATTGGTTTTCAGATGATCCTTGACCAGCAAACCTATCACCTTCGCCGCGCAGGCAGACGCCTGAGAAACGGTTTCGGGTATGTCCTTGGGTCCCTGACATACGCCCGCCAGATACACGCCCGCCGTAGGACTTTCCACTGGGCGAAGTTTGGGGTGCGATTCGTTCAGGAAGTTGTTGGTGTCGATGCTGGCGGTAAGCAGGGTCGCTATCTTTCTGACCGACGGTTCGGGCTCTATCGCCGTCGCCAGTACTACGAGGTCGGACGGAATTACGACCTGCTCGTTTTCGATGAGGTCGGAACCCTGTACCATAAGTTTGCCGTTTTCGTTCCACACTTTGCCGACCATACCTTTGATATAATCGACGCCGTATTGTTCGACAGCCCTGCGATAGAATTCGTCATAATTCTTACCCGGCGTTCTTACGTCGATATAGAAAACGTGTACTTCGGTATCGGGATATTTTTCGCGGATAAGCATCGCGTGCTTTGCGGTATACATACAACATATTTTCGAGCAGTACGGTTTGCCGCAACCGGACGTATCCCTGGAACCGACGCACTGAATAAACGTAATAACCTTCGGGTGCGTATTGTCGGACGGACGGAGCAGTACGCCGTTGGTCGGACCCGCCGCATTCATAAGTCTCTCGAGTTCGAGCGACGTTATGACGTCTTTATTGTCGACGTAACCGTATTCGTTGAACGGCGAAACGTCTATCGGCTTAAAGCCCGTCGCCACGACTATCGCGCCGTATTCGCGTTCGACGAATTCGTCTTTCATCTCGTAATTTATCGCGCCCGCGCCGCAGAAACGCTGACATACGCCGCACTTGCCCGTCCTGAGTTTAAGACACTGCTCCGGGTCGATTACGGCGACGTTGGGTATCGCCTGCGCGAACGGTATATATATAGCCGTACGGTTATTGAGATTCATGTTGAATTCGTTGAGCCCCTTTCTCGACGGACATTTTTCCATACAGACTTTGCAGCCCGTACATTTTGTCTCGTCGACGTATCTCGCCTTCTTTCTGATTTTAACCTTGAAATTTCCGACGAAACCTTTGACGTCTTCGACTTCGGAATAAGAAAGAATGTCTATTTTATCGCTCTGAGCGCAATCGACCATCTTCGGCGTAAGTATACAAGCCGAACAGTCAAGCGTCGGAAACGTCTTGTCGAGCTGAGCCATTCTGCCGCCGATCGTCGGATTTTTCTCGACTATATCGACGGGAAATCCCGCCTCCGCTATATCGAGGGCTGCCTGAATGCCCGCTATGCCTCCGCCGATTACCAGAGCGCGTTTGACGACGGGGCTTTCGCCCGCCGTAAGCGGTGCGTCGAGCCTTACCTTCGCGATTGCCGTTCTGAGCAAAACGAGGGCTTTGGCGGTTGCCTCTTCTTTGTCTTTATGTATCCAGGAACACTGTTCGCGGAGGTTAGCGACCTCTACCATATATGGGTTGAGACCTTCGCTTTCGGCGGCTTTACGGAAAGTCGCCTCGTGCATTCTTGGCGAACACGAACCGATTACGACGCCCGTAAGCCCGTATTCCCTTATTGCCTTTTTAACGAGTTGTTGTCCGTTTTCGGAACACATATACTGATAGTCGGCGGCGTATACGACGCCCGGTTCGGCTTTGATGACTTCCGAAAGCCTCTGAACGTCTACGGTCGCCGCGATATTGCTGCCGCACCAACAAATGAATACTCCGATCTTTTGCATTATCGTCTTCCTTGATTACTTATTGTATTTTCTGTACGCGCTTACCAGCAGTTGCTGCGGCACGAGTTCGTTTACTATCGGCGGAATATCTTCGGCTTTTATGCCGTTATTCCCCTGCATTCTTATCACGGTCTGTCTTACCGCCTCTACGACGCCCTGAGGAGCGACACCGCGCGGACATCTTTCGACGCATTCCATACAGGACAGGCAATGCCATATCGCATCGGATGCCAGCAGTTTGTCCACCTTGCCTTTCGCAAGGTACGACACGAACTGGTGCGGCTTTATATCCATACTCTTATACGCGGGGCATCTGCCCGAACACTTGCCGCATTTCATACACTTTCTTACGTCGGTGCCGGATATGCGTTTTATATTCTCTTCGGTCAAAGTCTTATTCATTCTTTTACCCCCAGAGCCTCTGCGAGAAGTTCGGTAAAGTATACGATATTCGCCTTATCGCCCGCATATTTACGCAGATTGTAATAGCAGAGCGGGCAAGCCGTAACGATAAGTTCCGCGCCGGCGTTGCCTGCGTCTTTAAGTATCGCGTCGCAACGTTTTTTCGCCAGAGCGTCGTCTTTAAGAGAGACGTACGCGCCGCAACATTCGTTGCGCATGGCGTAACTGACCGGTTCGCCGCCGAGCGCGGATATAAGATTTTCGATTATACTCGGGTTTTCGGGTTTGTCGAAAGCCATCACCTTGCTCGGGCGAAGGAGCAGACATCCGTAATACGCGCCGATCTTTTTGCCGATCGGGTTTACGACTTTTTTCTTTATCTCGTCGAAACCGACGACGTCCCTGAGCATTTCAAGATAATGCATTACCTTGGTTTCGCCCGAATAAGGTTCGCTTAAAGCGAGGTAATTATTCGCTTTAAGGCGTATATCGTCGTCGTTTTGCATATCGTCGTTCACCCTCTTCATTACGTTATGACACGCCGAGCAGAGAGTAAGCAACGTTCCGCCGTTATGTTTCGCGTAATCGAGTGCGCGGACGGCGGAAAGTTTTGTGGCGACTTCGTCGCGGGCGGTGGGATAGACCGCTCCGCAACACTGCCAGTTTTCTATTTCTTCCATTTCGACGCCCAGAGCCGCGGCAGCCGATCTCGCGTATAAATCGAGGTCTTTTGCCTGAGTTTTAAGCGTACAGCCGGGATAATAACTGATTTTCATTTTCTACCTTTTATGACGATTATACGAACGTTCCGACCGACGGCGGCATCAGACCATCTGTTCGGGGTGGAACACTTCGTCGAATCTCTCGGCAGTCAAAAATCCGAGAGCAACGCAAGCCTCTTTAAGAGATATGTTCTCTTTGTATGCCTTTTTGGCGGTCTTCGCGGCGTTTTCGTATCCGATATACGGATTGAGCGCGGTTACGAGCATAAGAGAATTGTAAAGATTGTGATTCATCTTCTCTTTATTCGCCTTTATTCCGCTTGCGCAGTGAATATCGAACGAGACCATACCTTCCGCAAGCAGTTTAGCCGACTGCAGGAAGTTATACGCGATGACGGGCATGAATACGTTGAGTTCAAAGTTGCCCTGAGACGCGCCTACGGAAACCGCGACGTCGTTCGCCATAACCTGTACGGCGACCATAGTCATAGATTCGCACTGCGTCGGATTAACCTTGCCCGGCATTATCGAAGAACCGGGTTCGTTTTCGGGAATGAATATCTCGCCGAGACCGTCGCGCGGACCGGACGCAAGCCATCTTACGTCGTTGGCAATCTTCATAAGGTTGCACGCAAGCGCCTTCATCGCGCCGTGAGCGAACACTATCGCGTCTTTGGAAGTAAGCGCGTGGAATTTATTCGGCGCGGTAACGAAGTCTTTGCCGGTAAGAACCGAAACCTGTTTTGCGACTTCTTTATCGAACCCCGCGGGCGCGTTAAGCCCCGTGCCTACGGCGGTTCCGCCGAGAGCGAGTTCTTTAAGCCCTTTAAGCGAAAGAGTAAGTTGCTCTTTCGTGACTTCTATCATATTGCGCCAGCCGCTGATTTCCTGCGAGAAAGCAATGGGAACGGCGTCCTGCAGATGAGTTCTGCCGCTCTTTACGATTCCTTCGTTTTCTTTTTCGAGTTTTTTGAACGTAGCGATAAGTTCGTCCATCGCGGGGAAGAGTTTATCCTCTATCGCGATTACGGCGGCTATGTGCATCGCCGTCGGGAAAGTATCGTTGGAACTCTGACTTTTGTTTATATCGTCGTTGGGATGCAGAAGTTTTTCGCCCGCGAGTTCGTTTCCGCGATTGGCGATAACCTCGTTGGCATTCATATTCGACTGCGTTCCGCTGCCCGTCTGCCATACGACAAGCGGGAAATGATCGTTGAGTTTGCCCGATATGACCTCGTCGCAAGCCTCCGATATGACTTTGAGTTTGTTTTCGGGAAGTTTGCCGAGATTATAATTTGCTATGGCGGCGGCTTTTTTGAGAATACCGAACGCGTGAGTTATTTCTCTCGGCATAATCTCTCCGCCGATTCTGAAATTCTCATGACTTCTTTCGGTCTGCGCTCCCCAGTACTTGTCGGCGGGAACTTTAACCTCGCCCATGGTATCTTTTTCTATGCGGTATTCCATCTTATGCCCCCGTTTTATCTTTTAAGGTCGAGTTGCGAGATAATCTCTTTGAGAACGTTCGCGCTGTTGTGAAGTTTTGCGAGTTCTTCATCGGTAAGCGTCGGATTGATCTTACCTTCGATACCGTGGCGTCCGACTATGTTGAGCGTGCTGAGGCAAACGTCGTCGACGCCGTATTCGCCGTGCATCATCGTCGAAACCGTAAGCGCGGTGTTCGCATTGGTAAATACCGTCTTTACGATATGGCATACGGTGGACGCTATGGCATAGAACGTCGCGCCCTTACGCGAAATTACTCTCGCGCCCGATTCGCGGACGTATTTTTCGATTTCGGGTATATCGATTTTCGTGGTTAAGAAATCGGAAGACTCGACGGCTTTCTGATATTCCTCGACGGGCATACCCGCAATTCTCGCGATGGACCACGGCGAGAAACCGGAATCTCCGTGTTCGCCGAACATATACGCGTGAATATTGCCGACTTCGAGACCGCAGTAATCGGCAATTCTCGAACGAAGTCTCGCGGTGTCGATTATCGCGCCCGAACCTATTATTCTGTTTTCGGGAATGCCCGAAAGTTTGCAGAACGAATAAGTGAGTATGTCTACCGGATTGGAGACCATGATATATACCGCATCGGGCGCGGCTTTGGTTATTTCGGGAATAATGGATTCCTGTATACTTATGTTAGTCTTGATAAGTTCGAGTCTCGACTGACCGGGCTTTCTCGCTATACCCGAAGTTATTATGACTATATCGGAACCCTTCGCGTCTTCGTAGGTGCCTGCGTAAACGCGGCTCGCGCTGTCGTAAGAAAGACCCTGACGAATATCGAGGGCTTCGCCGAGAGCGCGGTCGCCGTTGATGTCGATTAAGACTATCTCGTCGGCGAGACCCCTGCAAGTGAGCGAATAAACTATGGTAGAACCTACCCTTCCGCTGCCTATTACGGTAACTTTGTTCATATTGTATCTCCTTTATATCTTTTCTCGGTTTGATTTACTTTTTTATTTCCGAAAGAATTTTGTTTTTGAAAAATTCGACGGCACCGTCGGGCGTCACCGAATACAGTTCCCCGTCGACGTCGACGTTTACACCGTATTTGCAACGCCCCATGCAGAACGCCCCGCAAAGATCGACTTTATCTTTAAGCCCGTATTCGTCGACGAGCGAAATGAACGCATCGGCGATTTTTTTCGAGCCCTTTATAAAGCACGCGCTGCCCATACAAATCGTTACTTTCATATTATCCTGAGTTTCAAATTAAATATCCGCCGAGAGCACTGCGAGCGACGCCGCCATGTTTTCGTTTTTTATCTTTATGCCGTCTGGAGCTTTCAGCCTTACCGGCGCGAAATTCCAGATCGCCGAAACGCCGCACTCCGTCAGGAGGTTCAAAGCGTCTTCCGCGGCTTTTTCCGGCACGGTTATGACACCTATTCTGACGTCGTGAGTTTTACAGAATTCTTTCACGTCGGACAACGGGTACACGCGTTTGTCGCCGTGAACGACGCCCGCTTTGCTTTCGTCTATATCGAACGCCGCTAGAACGTCAAGACCGAATTCGTCGAAACCGTCGTAACAGAGCAACGCTTTGCCGAGTTTGCCCGCGCCGATTATGATTACGTTGGTAACCGAATTGCTGCCGAGAACGTCTTCGAGATGTTTGGAAAGTTCGTCGACGAAATAACCTATCTTCGGCTTACCCGCGCCGCTTACCAGCGCGAGATCTTTACGGACCTGCACTTCGCCCAGCCCCAGCGCATCGGCAATGGCGGCGGAAGAAATAGTCTCCCTCCCCTCGGGCATCGTTTTAAGATAATGCAGATATATGGGCAATCTCGCCTTTACCGATTTGGGTATTTTTTTCTCGCACATAACTCCCTCTCGTCTTGCGTCGGTTGCGGATCGGACAACCGTTCTTACGTTATCGATATAATTATATCATTATCAAAAAAAATATGCAAACGTATTCAAATACTATTTGCATATAAAGAATTATCAAAATTTATATATTCCGCGGCTCAGGTAGGATTTAGACCCCTCTAAAAACCGTACCGCGCGCTGTCGTTTTCCGCTTAATCGCGCGCAGACGCAAGATCCGAAAGCCACAACGCCGACGACGCGTCGCTCGGCATACGCCAGTCTCCGCGCGGAGACAGCGACACACTGCCGACCTTTACCCCGTCGGGCAGACACGACCGCTTGAATTGCTGGGCGAAAAAGCGTTTTATGAATTTTTCGAGCCATTTATATATCACTTCGTCGGAATACTCACCCGCAAAGGTTCTCCTTGCGATTTCGTAAATCTTCGACGGCGCAAAACCCGCCCTGAGAAAATAATAAAGGAAGAAATCGTGAAGTTCGTAAGGGCCTACAAGGTCTTCGGTTTTCTGACTGATTTCACCGTTCACCGCGGGAATCAGTTCGGGACTGACCGGCGTGGCGAGTATATCGTACAGCACCTCCGCGGTTTTGCCGCCGACCTCTTCGGCAACCCTGCCGACGACATAACGGACAAGGGTCTTCGGAACTGACGCGTTCACGCCGTACATGGACATATGATCGCCGTTATAGGTTGCCCAGCCGAGCGCGAGTTCGCTTAAATCGCCCGTACCGACGACTATGCCGCCGGTTTTATTGGCTATATCCATAAGTACCTGCGTGCGTTCGCGAGCCTGCGAGTTTTCGAAAGTAACGTCGGTAACCTCTTCGCTCTGCCCTATATCGCGGAAATGACTTCTGACGCTTTCTGTTATATCGACCTCTTTAAGCGTTACGCCGAGTGATTTTGCGAGCAATATCGAATTGTTCTTCGTCCGTTTCGTCGTACCGAAACAAGGCATGGTAACCGCCACTACGTCTTTCCTCGGACGTTTTAGAGCGTCGATCGCCCTTACCGCCACAAGTATCGCAAGCGTACTGTCGAGACCGCCCGAAAGACCGATGACGAGAGTTTTGCAGTCGATTTTTTCGACTCTCGTTTTCAAACCCTGCGCCTGAAGACTTAAAATGAGGTCCGCTCTGTTTCTGAGTTCGGTTTCTGCCGCGGGAACGAACGGCGTTTTCGCATAACGGCGATCGAATTTTTCGCCGATACGACTTCCGTCGAATTCCACGACGGTATACGCATCTTTCCCCGCAGGGAAACTGTTGAACAGTTTTTCGCGTTCGTAAACTATATATTTAAGGTCGACGTCGGCAAAAATCAACTTATTGTCGAAAAGATCGCTTTCAATAAGCGTTCTGCCGTTTTCCGATACGATATTATGCCCCGCAAAAACCATATCCGTCGAAGATTCGCCGTCTCCGGCATCGCAATAGACATACGCGGTCACGGTCTTCGCGCTGTGCGAAGACACAAGCGAACGACGATACGAGGCTTTACCTATAAGCTCGTCGCTTGCGGACAGATTGAGTACGAGCGTCGCGCCGTTAAGCGCATGACGCGTCGACGGCGACGACGGCGCCCACAGATCTTCGCATATCTCGACGGCGATTTTTTCGTCTTCAAAACCTTTTGCGGTAAAAATTATATCCGTTCCGAAAGGAACCGTTTCTCCGCATAAGTTTATCTCGCTTACGCCTTCCGGCGCAGGCGAAAACTGGCGGCGTTCGTAAAATTCGTTATAATTCGGTATGAATGTCTTGGGTATCACGCCGAGTATTTTCCCGCCCGAAATCGCGACGGCGCAGTTATATATTTTTCCGCACTTTTCGACGGGCGCGCCGACGACGAATAAAATTCCGTAATCGCCGCTGAATTTACGCAAATCGTCCAACGCTTTTCCGACTTCGGTAAGCAACAGCGGCTGATAAAACAAATCGCCTGCGGTATAACCCGTAAGAAACAATTCGGGAAACGCGAGAACGTCGACGCCTTTACCGAAGGCATCGGCGACAGCCGCCTTTACGGCATCGGCGTTTTTGCGCACGTCGCCCACGGCAACCCTCGGAGTAACCGCGCCGACGCGTACGAAGCCGTAGTCTTTTTTCGCCGTAACGACTATACCCGCTCCGCTTTCGATAAGATCGGAAGTTCTGACGCCGAGCGCGTCTGCCAGAGCCGCGAGTTTATCAGTTTTTACGCTTTTACCTTTACCCGCAAGCACGCGGTTGAGCGTGGCTACCGGTATTCCGCTCTTTTCGGAAAGTTCTTTCGCGGTCATTCCGCGTTCTTTTTTTATCTGTCTGATTTTTTCGGATATTCCGTCCATTATATAAACCTCAATTTCGATAATCAGTTTATCATTTCCGATAAAATTTGTAAAGCGATTTTATGAAAATATTTCGTCTGCGGACAAACTTATCATAATCTGCGACGGGAGATAGAACACCCACGCGGCAAGTACGGACTTTTCAACCAAAATTTCGGGAAGTCCGACGTTAAGTACCGACCCGACGTTATATATACCGACGCAGACGTCGCAACAGACAAACAGGCAAAGCCCGATTGCGAAAATCTTAAAATTTTTACCTCTGCCGACAAGCGAAAAACTCTCGACCGCGTTGCCGACCAGCATACACGCGTAAAACGCGACAGCGACGGTCAGCGGCTCAATCGCCCCGACGACAAAAAGAACGACGCTCATCGCAGCCGCAACCGCGACGCGCGCACAAACCGAAACGAGCGGAAATTTATCTTTTTCGATATAAATCCTCGCCATATACATACATTGCGCAACAAAAAACGCCGACACACCGACGACGTAATCCGAATTTTTAACCAGAAGAAAAAAGTCGGCGATTAATGTAAACAACAGAGCGAAGAGCACGGTAAGCGTTCGTCTTCTCCCCTTGACAGCCGCATAGGCTGAGTAGCAAAAACACGAGATTATTCCGCAATATTTTATTGTCGTCGTATCGCGTAAAAACACAAAATCGAGCAGAGTTATAACAATCCATAACGCCGCACCGAAAACCGAAAACGCGATATATACGATTTTTTCGATCAAACGCCTGTTCATATATTAAAGTATATCAGTATTTCGCCGTAATGTCTACCGTTCGCTTTACAAATTATTGTCGTCGGGGTATAATCTGTATATGCAAAAACTCGTGATAGCCTCAAACAACAAAGGCAAAATAAAAGAAATCAAAGAAATTCTCGGCGATAAATACGAAATTATACCTATGAGCGATGCCGGTTTTAACGAAGACGTCGAAGAAAACGGCTCTTCTTTTGAAGAAAACGCGCTTATAAAGGCAAAAGCCGTTGCGGAAACACTCGGCGTGACCGCGCTTGCCGACGACAGCGGGCTGTGCGCGGACGCATTAAACGGCGCGCCCGGGATTTATTCCGCAAGATTTTCAGGAGTCCACGGCAACGACAAGGCAAATCGTACGGCGCTGCTTGAAAAACTTGACGGCGCGGCAGACAGGACGGCAAAGTTCCGCTGTGCGGTATGCCTGTACCGCCCCGACGGCTCTTACGTTTTCGGACACGGCGAAACACGCGGAAGAATTCTTACCGAGGAAACCGGAACGAACGGATTCGGCTACGATTGTCTGTTCTTTTCGGACGATCTGCAAAAACCGTTCGGCAACGCAACCGACGAAGAGAAAAATTCCGTAAGCCACAGATACCGCGCGCTCTGCGACCTGTTGGGTAAATTATGAAAAAAATCATCGTCTTATCCGATACGCACGGCAACCTCGGAGCGATCTACTCGATTTACGATATACTGCTCGAAAGCGATATGGTGTTTCACCTCGGCGACCATTTCGACGATATGAACGAACTTTCGCAAACGCTTGGCGATAAACTATACCGCGTTTACGGAAACTGCGATTTCGGGCGCGACCCGAAAGAAATTCTGGTAGAAGTCGAAGGACTGAAAATTTTCGCAACGCACGGCGATTTATACGGAGTAAAACGCTCTGCCGACAGACTTGTTGAAAGAGCAAAAACTCTCGATGCGAACGTTGTATTTTACGGACACACCCATTCCGCGGAAATCCGCGAAGTCGACGGAATAACGATTATCAACCCGGGCAGCGCGGAAAGATACGGCACGAACAAGAGTTTTTGCTACTGCGTCGTATCAGGTGAAAAAATCACGGCGGTTATAAATAAAAACATCGATTAAACGCCGGGATTTTCCGTTGCTAAAATTTATTTCATTTTTTTTGAAAATAAGATGTAAAACGATTGACAACCGCGTCGAATTTTGCTAAAATAGGCAGGCATTGTGAATGGTACGCGGGTGTAGTTCAATGGTAGAACACCAGCCTTCCAAGCTGGTTGCGTGGGTCCGATTCCCATCACCCGCTCCAACTAACGCCAGAATTACACAGCGTGAAGTTGAATGCGAGCATATGCGCTTGTAGCTCAGCAGGATAGAGCACCGCCCTTCTAAGGCGGGTGTCAGGGGTTCGAATCCCTTCAGGCGCACCACCTATGGCGGGAGTAGCGCAGTTGGTTAGAGCGTCAGATTGTGGTCCTGAAGGTCGTGGGTTCGACTCCCATCTCCCGCCCCATTAAATTATTGGGGTATCGCCAAGCGGTAAGGCACCGGATTTTGATTCCGGGATTCGTAGGTTCAAATCCTGCTACCCCAGCCAGAAAAATTACATACGGTTCATTAGCTCAGGCGGTAGAGCACATGACTTTTAATCATGTTGTCCGGGGTTCGAGTCCCCGATGAATCACCAGCACCTTTAGCTCAGTTGGTAGAGCAACTGACTCTTAATCAGTGGGTCCGGGGTTCGAGTCCCCGAAGGTGCACCAAAAATATCGTAAGTTGAACGAAAGTTTTACTTACGATATTTTTTATTCTTGACAATGAATCTATGTCAAATGGTGAAGTATTTTCATCACAACCCCGCATTTGACATAGAGCCTAAAAAAGACGACAGATTATTACCTGTCGTCTTTTTTATTGGAGCGGGAAACGAGATTCGAACTCGCGACATTTGCCTTGGCAAGGCAACGCTCTACCACTGAGCCATTCCCGCATTCTGGTGGAAACAATAGGGCTCGAACCTATGACCCTCTGCTTGTAAGGCAGATGCTCTCCCAGCTGAGCTATGCTTCCGAACGCTGAATGCTTGTATAATATACCATATTTATTTTGAAAACGCAACTGTTTGAAACGGTTTTTTTCAAATTTTTTAAGATTTTTTATAAACCCGTTTCCACTCGTTATTTTACAGCCCGAGATTCTCGGTTATGCACTTCGCAACCGCGTCCGCAAGCGCATTTACTCCGCCTTCGGCGTAATGAATTCCGTCTTCCGACCTATCCTCTTTCTTTATCGACAGGCTTACGGAATACAAATCGTCTACGCCATAGCCGCATTCCCCCGCAATCGCATGCACCGCCGAGTTTCTCGCTTTTACGATTTTATGCCATATCGGATGACGAACTTTATTCCCGTTTTCGTTTACGACGGTGGAAGTAACCAACACGACTTTGCTGTCCGGCATCTTGCGGACGATTTTTCCGAGTTTTGCCGCATATGTACGCGTACCGACATATTCGCCGTGCAAACCGTTATTGAAATGCACTAAAGCGTATTTGTCGTCCTTATAAAACGCATCGATCAAAGTCGCAAACATCTTCGTATCTATCGCATAACTCGTGGCTATATAATCGACGTGCGCTTTGCCTTTGAGCAACTCTCTGACCTTACCCTCGTAAGAACGCGTTATCGAGTCGCCTATAAGCAATACTCTCGGCAAATCGTGTTTACCCGTCTCGTCGCACCAACTTTGTATCCATTCGTAAGTTTCTTTCATGTTTCAAATATATCATACGGCAAATCATAAGTCAAGCGGGAGGCTGAAATTTTCAGCCTCCCGCTTGACTTAAATCGATCAGTCCTTATTGCAATAATCGTCGCAACATGTGCAACCCGCTCCGCCGCAAGTGATTTTTACGGTATCGAGCTGACAATTCTTACCGCCCACGTTATGCTCGCACGAGCATACGTCGCATTTAATTTTTTCGTTACATTTGAACATATTATTATGCCTCCCGCAATTATTATTGCCGCTTAGCCGAATTTAATACGTCCGATATTATTTTAGTTTTTTCACGATAGACCGAGTCGTCGTAATATGCTTTTTTAAGTTCATATTTTACCTTCCCGTCGGCAGTAATATCCGTAACGCCGTATCTTGCGGAGTTTTCTTCGACAAGATTGCCGGTACTTCCGAAATTGAGATAATATCTCCCGTCGATTTCGTGAAACGAGCCGGTATGTTCGTGTCCGAAGAAAAATACGTCACCGCGCTCTTTTGCAAACATCCGCGCAATCTGTTCGTCGGTCGGCAGGTATTCCGGCGGGTAGAACCTTCCGCCGCGCATAATCGGGTAATGAAAACACACGATCTCTTTTCCGCCGTATTCAAACCGATATTCTTTCTGCAATCCCGCAAGGTATTTCTTCGATGCCGACGTCAGTACTTTGGCTTGCCAGCGAAACATATTGACCCTGGGATCGTTATGCGACCACGACGACAAATCCATCAGCACAATGGCGTCGTGATTCCCCTTTACCGAGATTATGTCTCGCCTTTTACGGAAGACCTCTACGGTTTCTTCGGGGAACGCTCCGTTGCCGACTATATCGCCGAGACATATTATTTTGTCGGGATGCAGTTCGTCTATCTCTTTAAGCGCGGCTTTCAAAGCAAAGACGTTACTGTGTATATCCGATATTACGCAAATTCTCATTGATTAAAGTATACCCCAATCATGTGATAAAATCAAGCGTTTAGCCACAAGTGATTGTGTTGTGAGCAAAGCGGCATTCACCGAAAATAAAACCGACGATTTTTATTGATTTATTATTTATAAACGTGCTATAATCGTTGTGCCAGACAAGTTTTATGCCCTATTCAGGAGTACGGGCTTTTTTCGTTATATAAATTTAACATTGTATCCGCTTATACGAATTTGTAAAAAATGCGAATTCCGTTATGTGGATACAGTTTCCCTGTACCGCATAAAACTTGTTTGGCGACAATCGGAGTTTGCGTTTTTCGTGCGACGACTTCGATCGTCGCACTTTTTTTCGGGAGGAAATATAAAATGAAAAAAACACGTCACACAATTATACTTTTATCCGCATGTCTGTGCATATGCATAATTTGCCTTTGTCGCATGTAAAAAAAGCGGTAATAATACCGAGCAGCCGCCTACCGATGGGTTGGCATTTACTTATTTTACCGATGCCAGACAAGAATAAAACGAACCTTGCCAAAACGCCGCTATTTTCGTGCTTTTTGTCAAATTCTCGTTTGAAGTACGTCTAGTACGTCCGCACTCGCCTTTACCAAAAATCATCAAAAATATCGACGTTTTGGTTGCTTGCAAGTCTGACGGCGGATTTTCAGACTAAGACAAGGCACGCGAACGGGTTAATACCAGACGTATAAGCCGTGAGCGTAACGACGTATTAGTCTAAAATACGTCGTCAGACCACGGTTCGTTTTACTCTTGTCTGGCATACGGCATCTTACGGCGTAAGCGGTATAGGAACCGCAACCGACACCGATATAGTTATTCCGTCGGCATATGACGACGGAATAAACGGAGAACACGCCGTCACGAATATAGCCGGTGAGGCTTTCGCCGGATGTAGTATACAAAGCGTCATAATACCCGACAGCGTAACGTCGATGGGTTATTCTGCCTTCGACTATTGCTTACAACTTAAAAGCGTAAGCACCGGCAACGGGCTGACCTCGATAACGACGGCGACATTCAGGGGATGTAAAAATCTGATCGAAATCGACATCGGTAACAGCGTTACAAGTATATACAGCGCATTTTCCGATTGCGGATTTACCGATATTTATATTCCCGACAACGTAACGTATATCGGTCCCGATTCTTTCTATTATTGTTCCAAACTTGAAAAAGTCGTTATAGGCAACGGTAATACCTATATAGGCGAACATGCTTTCTGCAACTGCGAATCGTTGACCGACATCAGTATCGGCAACAACGTTACGGCAATCGGGTTTCTTTCCTTTACGAATCGTTATGACCAATACCCCGCCGACAACCCGTTGGGACCGATACTCGATTGCAGCAATATTAAATATAACGAATACGACAACGCATACTATCTCGGCAACTCCGAAAACCCGTATCTCGCGCTGATTTCGGTAAAAAGCACCGATGTTACGACTTGCGAAATAAATAAAAACACTAAAATAATCGCCGGTTACGCTTTCGGCGACTGTAAAAATCTCAATGAAATAATAATTCCCGACGGTCTCGTTTTAATAATCGAGCCGCTCGGCGGAGTTCAACCCGGTACGGGCATATATCCCTCTGTCAGAAACGTTTTTTACAAAGGAACGAGAGACGGCTGGAATAGAATAGTCGGAAACAACAGCCCTTGTATTATGTACGCAAAGATTTACTTTTACAGCGAAAACCGACCTTCTGTAAAAGGCGATTTCTGGCATTACGACGAAAGCGGCAAAACGGCGATATGGTAAAATCACGCCGACCATAAATAAAAAGCGGACGGGAGTTGAAAATTCGACTCCCGTCCGCTTTTTGCGTTTTACGGCAATACCTGCCGCAATTTACGATTGTATCATCGATTTTACTTTCATCAGTCGCGTCGTTGCGGCGCGCTCGTTTTCGTCGAGTTTGCTCCTGATATACGCTATGGTTTCCTCGATCTGCGGTATCATAATGTATTCGAGCGCGTTTACCCGTCGTTTGTTCCTTTCGATTTCGACCGACAACATCGCCGCGGTTTTTTCGACTTCGGCGAGTTTCAGCAAGTCGCCTATAAGCGAACTTATTCTTTTGACCGAATAGTCAGCCTCGGAAGAAATTTCGGCAAACGCATACGGATAATCGCCCGTAGTTTCACCTGTTTCGACGGTAATGTCTGGCGTTACGACGCCCATGACGTCTTTCACGCCGTAATTTGCCGCGACCGATGCCGACGGAATGGAAAACGCCTTATCGAATTCTTCCTGCGATGCCGTTCCGCGGGCAAACGCAAACTGACCGAGACAGTCTTTCAATTCTGCCTCGAGTCGGGTGCGCAGAGCCTTGTTTTCTCTGATTATGACGGAAAACCGACGTATCATTTCGTCAGATTTATCCTTTAAGAGTTTATGCCCGCGCGTCGCCGTCGAAAGCCTGCCTTTAAGGCGTTTCAACTCCATACGCGTAGGGTTGACGTTAAGTCTTGCCATATTTCCTCTTTCCGATGTCTTTTAATTACGGTTAAACCCCGCAGATACTTATTTCAGATATTTGTCGAGATATTTTTCTTTGATACGTTTAAGTTCCGAACGCGGAAGAATTTTCATGAGTTTCCAGCCGATGTCGAGCGTTTCTTCGATCGTCCTGTCGGTTGTAAATCCCTGCGAAACGTATTCCTTCTCGAAATTCTCGGCGAATCGGGCGTAAAGTTTATCGGTTGCCGAAAGCGCGGAATCTCCGAGTATCGCGGAAAGTTCTTTACACTCTTTACCTTTCGCGTATGCCGAGAAAAGTTGGTTCATCGTATCGGCGTGATCTTCCCTCGTCTTACCGTCGCCTATACCTTTGTCTTTAAGACGCGACAGAGACGGCAATACGTCTATCGGCGGATTTATGCCTTTTTTATAGAGTTCCCTCGACAATATGATCTGCCCTTCGGTTATATAACCCGTAAGGTCGGGGATCGGATGCGTCTTGTCGTCTTCGGGCATCGTAAGTATGGGTATCTGTGTTATAGAGCCTTTTTTACCCCTTATTCTGCCCGCTCTTTCGTAAATCTGCGCAAGGTCGGTATAGAGATAACCGGGATAGCCGCGCCTGCCCGGGACTTCCTTTCTTGCGGCGGAAACTTCCCTGAGCGCCTCGGCGTAGTTGGTTATATCGGTCATTATAACGAGGACGTGCATACCCTTTTCAAACGCAAGATATTCGGCGCAGGTCAAAGCCATACGCGGCGTCGCTATACGTTCGATCGCGGGGTCGTTTGCAAGGTTCGTGAACAGTACGGTACGTTCGATCGCGCCCGTTTTTTTGAAGTCGTCCACGAAATACTGCGCCTCTTCGTAAGTTATGCCTATCGCGGCGAAAACTACGGCGAATTTTTCGTCTTTACCCCTTACCTTAGCCTGTCTCGCGATCTGCGCGGCAAGTTCGGCGTGCGGCAGTCCGCTCATCGAGAATATCGGCAGTTTCTGACCTCTTACGAGAGTGTTAAGTCCGTCGATAGCCGAAACGCCTGTCTGTATGAATTCGTCGGGATAATCCCTTGCGGCGGGATTGATAGGCTCGCCGTTTACGTTCATTCGTTTATCGGGTATCACGGGCGCGCCGCCGTCGCGCGGGTTGCCCATTCCGTCGAAGACCCTGCCGAGCATATCTTCGGACAGATCCAGCGAAAGACTTCTGCCGAGGAATTTGGCTTTGGATGTCGAAATTTTAAGCCCCTGCGTGTTTTCAAAAAGTTGTACTACGGCTTTGTCGTCTTTTACTTCGAGAACCTTACCGCGTCTGACGTTGCCGTCTTCCTGCGTTACCTCTACGAGTTCGTCGTATTTTACACCTTCGACGCCCTCGACGAGCATAAGCGGTCCTACGACTTCTTTTATGGTTTTATATTCCTTATTCATCGTCTTTTCCTCCGCTTGCAAGCGCTCTCATCTCGGTTTCGAGTTCTGCGGATATTTCGTCGAATGAACTTATCGCGCTCTCTTCGATGTACTTCGCTCTGCCGATTTTTTCCTTTGCGGGAATCGCAAGGATATCGTCGAGTTCGGCGTAGTTATCTATCGCCTCGTTGCCGAGATCGTGGAATTTTTTGATGAGTTTAAGCATTCTGTACTGCTTGTCGAGCGACGTATAGGTGTCGACTTCGTGGAACGCGTTCTGGTGCAGATAATCCTCCCTGACCATTTTTGCGGTTTCGAGGGTCATCCTGTCTTTGTACGACAGCGCGTCTACGCCGACCAGCCTTACTATTTCGTCGAGGTTTGCCTCTTCCTGCAAAACGCTCATTATGAACGCTCTGAGCGAAACGAAATCTTCGCCGACGTGTTTTTTATACCAATCAGCCATTCTGTCGGCGTAAAGCGAATAACTTATCAGCCAGTCGATCGCGGGGAAGTGACGCTTATACGCAAGCGAGGACGAAAGTCCCCAGAAGACCTTGACTATTCGCAAAGTTGCCTGAGAAACGGGTTCGGAGAGGTCTCCGCCCGGAGGAGAAACCGCGCCGATAGCCGAAACGGATCCGACCGTGTCTTCGCTGCCGAGTACTTTTACGATACCCGCTCTTTCATAGAATTCCGCAAGGCGCGATGCGAGATATGCGGGATAACCTTCGTCGCCGGGCATTTCTTCGAGACGTCCGCTCATCTCCCTTAAAGCCTCTGCCCAACGGGATGTGGAATCCGCCATTATCGCGACGTTATAACCCATATCGCGGAAATATTCGGCGATTGTGATACCCGTATAAATAGACGCCTCTCGTGCGGCGACGGGCATATCCGAAGTGTTAGCGATTAAAACAGTTCTCTTCATCAGCGGCTCGCCCGTGGCGGGGTCTTTGAGTTCGGGGAACTCGTTGAGAACGTCCGTCATCTCGTTGCCGCGCTCGCCGCAACCGACGTAAACTATAATCTGAGCGTCCGCCCACTTCGCAAGTTGGTGCTGAACAACCGTCTTGCCGCTGCCGAAAGGACCGGGGACTGCCGCTACGCCGCCGCGCGCTATCGGGAAGAGCGTATCGATAACCCTCTGTCCCGTAACCATCGGCATATCGGGGGTCTGTTTTTCTTTATACGGTCTGGCTTTTCTGACCGGCCAACGCGTGAGCATGGAAAGGTCTTTAAGTCCGTTTTCGGTCTTGACCCTCGCAATCGTCTGCGTGACGGTAAAATCGCCCGCCTCGATGCTTTCGATTTTGCCGTTCACGCCGTACGGCACGAGAATTTTATGTCTTACTATCGGGGTTTCGTCGACGTAACCTATCGGGTCGCCGGCGGTAACGTAATCGCCGACTTTGACCGTCGGAACGAAAGTCCAGATTTTCTCTCTGTCTATTTTATTTATGCGAAGTCCTCTTGTAATACGATCGCCGTATTTTTCGACTATCTGTTCCAAAGGTCGCTGAATGCCGTCGTAAATGCCGCCGATTATGCCGGGAGCAAGTTCTACCGACAGCGGTTCGCCGGTCGATACGACTTTATCGCCGACGCCCAAGCCCGAAGTTTCTTCGTAAACCTGAATCGACGCCTTATCGCGGCGGAGTTCTATAACTTCGCCTATCAGTTCGTCTTCGCCGACCTTAACCACGTCGTAGACTTTGACGTCCGCCATGTTTTCGGCTACGATAAGCGGACCTGAAACTTTAACGATTCTTCCTTCCATATTGTTCTCACTTATTGAAAATGTCGACGCCGAGAGCGCGTTCGGTCTGTTCGCGCAGTTGCTCCGCGGCGTATTCGCTCCGTCCGTTTTCGTCGGGGACGGATATTATTACGGGATAGGGTTTTTCGAGCGTACGTTTTATAAGGTCGTCGAGCTCGAAAGCTACGTCGTCGGTAACGAATATCACCTTATAAATCGTAAGCAGTTTTTTGAAAGTCGCCCTCAGTTTATCGCCGTCGGTCTCGGTATAGGCGTCGACGCCCGCCGCCTTGAACGCCAGCGCGCTTTCGCCCTTTGACAGTATAGCGGTATCAGCCGACGTAACCATCTCTCAACCTCCCCGCGATAGTTTCGGCAGGCGCGTTCGCCAGTTTGCCCGAAATCACCGTTCTGAAATTTTTTATCTCCGCGCGCTTATACGCCGCGTACAGAAGTACCGGCGTTATCCCCTCGGAGGCATAGCGTTTCGCATCCAGACGTTTCATCGGATAATCGTCTTTGATTTTCTCGAATTCGGAAAGCGGACGATTTTCCGATTTAGCCCTGACGCAAGCGTCTACAAGGTCCTTATACGGCGAAAAGAGGAATGCGTCGCGGATCTTACCGTTATCGCCACCCTGCAACACCGCAAGTTTTTCTTTTTTCAACTTACCGCCGCTTATAAATTGTTTTTCGGCTGCCTCTTTGCTTGAAGAACGCGTATACGCCGAAACGTTCGCACAGTCGATTTCTGTTTTTATCAGGTCGCGTATAAGTCGGTTTTTAATAAGTTTAAGCGCGGCGGCATAATAATCTTTTATCGCGACGAAAGACATCTCCGCGCCCGACGGCGAACCGTTTTTGCAGAGAGTTTTAAGATCACCGACCGCGACTTCGAGATAAGCGGGCAATTCGCCCTTACCGCTTTTGACGAATTCTTCTATAACGGCGGTATCGGTTAAACCGTCTTTCGCATAACCTGCGTCGACGCCGAGAACCTGCCGCCTTACGGCGACGTCGCAATTAAAGAAATCGCTTTTAAGAAAGCAATAGAACCGGACGTCGTTTCCGCGGGAATAATCGTTTACGAAATTTTTCAGCGCAATCGTTTCCGCGGCGACCGCTTTTTCGTATTCGCCGGCGCCGTTTATATCGGCGTTTTTACCGAACCCGCCCGAAGTAAGCGTCTTTAATGCCTCGTCTGCGGTTTTTGCGTCGATTGCCGATAAAAACCTGCTCTTAGGTATCAGCGTTTTATGCGACGATACAGCGACGGCGTTAGCGTAGGAGTAAGGTACTTTCATCTGTCTTCTCCGAACATCGCGTCGGCGACTTCTTTTTCGGTACGTTCGCGATACGCGTCGACTATCGCGGAATACGAAAAGTCGCGGTCGTACGCATCGCCCGACAGGACGAACCCGTCTTTAAGTTTATCGCTTTTCGCGACGGTCATACCCTTAGCCTTAACCGCGGGTAATGCCGCGATTTCTTTTTCGTCCGCAGGAGACGACGCCGACAAAATTATTTTCTGCCCGTTTTCGCCGTATTTTTCGACCGCGGACGCAACCAGCGAGGTAAAGTCTTTGCCGTCGAGTTTTTTCAGCCCGTCGGAAAGAAGTTCGTAAACTCTGTTTATCGCGGCGCGTCTTGCGGCAAGCAGTCGCCTGTTTCTTTCCATTCTTGCCGCGGTATCGCTTTTAAGTTGTAAATCCCTGACTTTCTCTGCGGTATTTTTCGCGGAAACAGCGGCTATTTCTTCAGCCGCCGCCTCTGCGTTTTCACGCTTTTCCGCGGCATAAGCCTCGGCTTTGGATATGATTTCCGCCGCCTCGTTTTCCGCGTTGCGCGCTATCGCGTCGAGAAGTTCGATATTAAACGTTTCAGACATTTTTATCCGTTAATTACATCATTATGCCGAGTACGAGCGCAAGTATGGCGTAGAACTCGATCATCGCCGGGAAGAGTACGTATTTACCCGAACCCGCACTGTTTTTACCTACCGCATAGATACATGCCGCCGCCGTCGCTCCCTGCAAAACAGCCGACAGCATGCCTGTCACGCCCATACCGAAAGCCTTCCAGAAAATCGCCCAGCCTTCAGCCGCCGCTATACCCGCCTCGGGTATGTTCATAACCGCGAGGACGAAACCGTAAATACCCTGCGTCGCGGGGAGCAGCGAAAGAACGATTATCTTTGAAAATTTCTTTCCGTCCTCAGCGAGAACGCCCGCAGCCGACGTACCGGTCTTGAAAAGACCGAAAGCCGAACCCGATCCGCATAAAATCATACAGATCGCCAAACCCGCAATGCCTATTGCTCTTCCATCCATTTTTTTATCCTCCGATAAAATGTTATTTGAAATATATAAATTCTCTCTGCGATCCGATGGGCGCGAAAAGTTCGCCTTCGCCCTCGTAAAATCTGCCGAAGAATTCGACGTATTGAAGTCTCGAATCGTGTATAAACGCGCCGAGAAGGTTCATCGCTAAATTGAAGAGGTTGCCCGCGATTATCACGACGATACCCGCTATCACCCCGAACACTCCTTTGGGGAATAACATCCCTACCGCGATGGAGTTGGTGAATATCGATGCTATCTGCGCACCCGCCAGCATAAGCCCGTAAAGCCTTGCATAACTCAGAATGTCGGACGCATAATTTATCAGACCGTAAGCCGAGCCGAATATTTTCGTAACTTTGCCGAAACCCTTTTCGGTTATACCCGAAGTCAGAATACCCACGCCGAACAGCGCAAGCGTCGAATAGAGCAAATACCCGCCGACCGTCTTATCGCCTTTTATCGCGAAAAATACCAGCAATATGAAACTCATCAGCGCGAACGACCAGACGAGGCCCGAAAAAATACCTTCGACCACCTGACCGCGCTTAAAGCACTGCACGGCTTTCATTATAAGCGAAACGGCTATCTGGAACGTTCCCAGCCCAAGACACCACATAAGCGCGGACGGAACTGTTATGCCTGCAAGCGTACACTTTGCCGCTATCGGATCGACGTAAGCCGCGTAAAATTCGGCATAAGCCGGAATGTTTCTGAGCAATGCGAACCCGAGAAAACTGTCGAACAAAAATCCGAACGCCACGGCGAAAAATCCGCCGTATGCGAACACCCTTGCCATACGGTAAACCGAAGTTCCTTTGCGGCTCTTCGCGGCAAGCAGAAATCCGCCGATTATCATCAGCAGTCCGTACCCCGCGTCGCCCATTATGACGCCCATGAACAGCGAGAAGAAAAACGCCATCACACCGTTCGGGTCGAGCGCGCCGTAAGCAGGCGCCGAATACATATTCGTCACGACCTCGAAATCGGAAACCGTCTTGTTGTTCTTCATCAGCGTGGGAGCGAATTCGTCACGCGGAATCGGTTTATGCTCCGTATATACAGCCGCCGACCTTGCTTTCAACGCGCTTTCGACCGTACCGATAGCCTCGGTCGGAACGTAGACTTCGGTAAGAAAGGTCTCCTGAGTTTCCCCGGAATCCTCTTCCGCCCTCGTCTTTTCGTTCAGAAAACCGATATAATCGATATACGTCTTTATATCCGCCGAGCAGGAATTCATCTCCGCCGCAGACAACAGAATTTCTTTAAGTTTCTTCTGTTTTTCTTCGGCTGCCGAATCGAGTTCCGCGATTTTTTCCTTTGCGGACATATCGTCTGTATAAGGGCATTTTGAAAACGCGAATTTCGATAACAGCGACGAAACTTCCTCGGCGTCTTTTTTCAGGCTTATTACCGCAAGGACGCTTTTCGACCCGCTTACGCCGATTATCTCGGACACGACGAGGTCGATTCCGTCAAGCGCGTCTTTTACAGCCGACGACTTGTCCGACGAAACCGTACCGAGGTAAGTTATCGTCGACTTTGTCGGCGCGTAATACGAAAACTTTTCTTTAAGACAGGAATACTCTTCATATCCGCCGACGGTTTCGCCGATTTTCGCGATTTCGGCTTTGACGGACGCATATTCTTCGGACAGCGACAAAATTTTGTTTATCGCCGTTTCGACTTCGGCTGTTCTGTCGCCGAAAGACAGAAAGTCTGTCATTCCGACGCCGAAACCGTCTTTAGCCACGGGCGGAAGTTTTTTGTCGCCGAGTTCTTCGTAGCAGAATTCCAGAAACGCCAGCGATTTACGCGCCTCAACGTCGCTTAATACGTTATCGCTTGCGGCGACGGGGGTTACGAATTCGTAATTTTCGCATTTCTTAATCTGCGCCGCGCCCGTCGCGGATAAAACGTCGAGTAAGTCGTTCCGTTCATTTTTAAGCCCGAGAATCGACATAGACGACATTTCACAAATCGCCATTCTTCACCCTCCCCAAAAGTTCGGAGGCAAGTTGCTCCGCTTTTTTCTCTTCGGAAGAAATAATCGACCTGCACTCGTCGTCGACGGCGGCAAGTTCTGCGGCGAAAGACTCTTCCGCACGAAATTTCGCCTGCATCAACTCGCTCTCCGCTTTCGCGCGGGCGTTTTTAGCCGCCTCTTCTTCCGTCCTCGCTTTATCGAGGTCGGCGTTGCGGCGGATTTCGGCGGCGCGCTCTTCGGCGTTTTTCTTCTTTGCCGCGGCGGCATCTTCGGTTTCGCGTACCTGTTTTAATATCTCTTCTATCATATCCTGAAAAAAAAGTCGCAACACGCGACGATAATTCGCCGTTGATTGCGACAGACTCCACCTATGTTTATCGCGTCAATTATATAAAATCGCAAAAGTTTTGTCAACTTAATTTTCGATTTTATATACCTTTTTACACATTTTTTACATAATTAGGCGCAAGCAGCGTATTATCATTATAAAAACCCGATTTATAAATAACATGCAGGCAAATTAAAAAAGCCCGTCGAAAACGTTTTACAAAATCGTGAAAATATGATAATATTGTAAGCAATTCTTAATTTTAACGTAAAAATACGTTATTTTTGATAAAAAGGAGTATTTAAGAAGTATCTATGGACGCAGACGGCAGTCAACCTCCCCCTAACACAAATTACGCGGCGTATATCGTCGCGCTGGTATTTCTGGTTTTAATGTCCGGATTTTTCTCGGCAACCGAAACGGCTTATACGTCGGCAAACCGCGCAAGACTTAAAATTTCCGCGGAAGACGGTAAGAAAACCGCTAAAAAGACCCTGAAAATACTTGAAAATTACGACAGATTCATCTCCACGATCCTGATCGGCAACAACGTGGTCAATATACTTGCGACGACGCTGTTCACATTGCTTTTCGCCGCGCTTATAAAAAACGAGGCGACCGCGGCGACGGTTTCGACAGCCGTGTCGACGGTACTCGTGCTTATATTCGGCGAAATCACGCCTAAAACTCTGGCGAAAGAGTTCCCCGAACGATTCGCGTGCGGCGTCAGTTATATAATATGGTTTTTCATCATTATATTCTACCCGCTTACGTTGCTCTTCCGCGGCTGGAAGTTCCTTCTCGGCAAAATATTCCGCTTTAAGGGCGAAGACGTCATCACCGAAGAAGAACTTCTTACTTACGTCGAAGAGGCAAAAGAAGACGGAACGCTCGACAAAGACGAAACCGAACTTATATCAAGCGCGATTGAATTCAACGACTGCGAAGTCGGCGATATACTCGTGCCGAGGGTAAACATAGTGGCGGTCGCAGAAAACGCGTCGATGGAAGACATCAAAAAAGTTTTCCTCGAAAACCGCTATTCGCGTATCCCCGTCTATAAAGACACTATCGACAGCATCGTCGGTATGATACACGAAAAAGATTTCTTCAATGCGTACATATCCGGCGCGAAAAATATAAGAAACATTCTGACCACTGTCGCGATTGCAACCGAACACATGCAGATTTCGGTGCTGCTCAGAAGTATGCAGAAACAAAAAGTGCATATGGCGGTAGTCATCGACGAATACGGCGGAACGCTCGGGCTGGTAACGCTGGAAGATATTCTTGAAGAACTTGTCGGCGAAATATGGGACGAACACGACGAAGTCGTCGATTATTTCACGAAGATTTCCGACGATACCTATCTGGTCGACGGTAACGCCGACATATCCGATTTCTGCGAATTGTTTTCGCTCGGCATTGACGAGGAAAGCGACTCTAACACCGTAAGCGGCTGGATAATAGAACACCTCGGCGACATACCCGCGATCGGTTACGAATTCACATTTGAAAGGCTTAAAATCGATATTCTTAAAAAGACGATGAAGAGAATACTCGAAGTAAAAGTTACGATTTTGCCCGACGAAGAAGACGAAGACGAGCAGAAAGAAAAAGATAAAGACAGAGAAAAAGACAAAGACGAAGATAAAGAATAACGAAATCGGAATTTACCTCTCCCCTTGCGGGAGGGGTAAATTTATAAGGACAGACGCTTATGTTCGACAGAATGATTAAAAAATTCGTTAAAGACGCCGATAACGTCGACAACCCCGCAGTGCGCGAACGCTACGGAGTTTTTTCCGGCATCGTCGGGATAATCCTCAACGTTCTTTTAAGCCTTGCGAAAATTACCGTCGGACTCGTCGTCGGCGCGATTTCGATATTGTCGGACGGCGTGAACAACCTTTCGGATGCGGCGTCTTCGGTCGTCACCCTGCTCGGTTTCAAACTGGCGGGCAAAAAAGCCGACAAACAACACCCGTTCGGTCACGGCAGAATGGAATACTTCGCCGGGCTTATCGTTTCGGCTATCATAATCATCGTCGCGATCGAACTTGCCGTAAGTTCGGTAAAAAAAATAGCGGCGGGCGAAACGACCGACTATTCTTCGACGAAATTATTCGCCATATCGCTGACCGTACTCGGCGTGTCGATACTCGTAAAACTGTGGATGACGCTTTTTAACCGCAAAATAGCGAAAAAGATAAATTCCGTCGCAAACGGCGCGACCGCGCTTGACAGCCTTTCGGACTGCGTAGCGACAGCCGTGGTCATACTCTGCGCGATTTTGTCGAAATTCATAAAAGGCGTTCCGCTTGACGGAATAGCGGGTCTTCTTGTCGCGATATTCATCGCATACACGGGCGCAAGTTCGCTTAAAAGCATCGCCGACCTGTTGCTCGGCGCGCCGCCCGACCACGAACTTGTCAAAGAAATAACCGATTTCGCGCTTAATTTCGATAAACAGAAGATTATCGGCATACACGACCTTATCGTGAACGATTACGGTCCCGGGCGAAAAATCATAATTCTGCACGCCGAAGTACCTGCCAAAGGCGACGTTATGCAACTGCACGACGCGATAGACAACCTTGAAAACGCACTTGCGGAAAAGTTCCGTTGCATGGCGGTCATTCACATGGACCCCGTAGACAACGAAAGCGAACGGGTCGTGCAACTTAAAGAGACCGTAAGGCATATCGTAAAAGAACTCGACCCCGAATACGACGTACACGACTTCAGAATGAACGAGGGCGACACGCACGCGAACCTTATATTCGATTTAGTGATACCCTACGACGAAAAGTATACCGAAAAGCAGATACGCGATTTCGTTACGACGCGTATCGAGGCTGTCGAACCGAATTGCGTTCCGAAATTCAAAATCGAGCATTCGCTCAGCCGTTGATTTACCGAATATAACAACTGCCCCGTCGGGAGAAATCTCCCCGCGGGGCAGTTTGCGTTTTCATTTTTTATTTCACTCAAAAATCTCGGATTACCGACATAATATGTAGCGGCAGACGTTGTCTTCTTCCATGTATATGCGCCTGAATCGTCTGTTGTACGGACAAAATTTTGTTGTAAAATCGGTGAAATTTTAATTTTATGTTCCAAATCTGATTTATTATTATAAAATTCGTATTTGAAATCAATCAATAATACATTAAAATCATCATCGTTTTTAGAAACGTAAAATCCATATTCTTTTCCGTTATATGCAAACGTCGCTTTTTTCTCTTGCGATTCAAGATATTGCCTTGGGATTACTTCTGCCAATTCCGGATAACATGCATTATACTGCCCTGTTTGAACTTCTTCAGCAAACTTTTGTATAGCTTTTAATGATTCCGTTCCGTCTTCTTTGAGTAAATTATCGCTTTCTGTATATTGTTCAACCGACAAGTAACTATCATCAGCAAAAACTGTATTCAATGATCTGGTTTTATAAGCAATAAATAAACAAAATGTACTTATTATGATCATAATTAAAATGAAATAATTTCTTACCCTTTTCATATTTTTTTCTCCTAATTTATTATAATGTGTAAATATACTTCTCGAAAATACCACAGATCCGAAGTGGCTTCGGCATCAATAGTGATGTGATATACACCGCGTTCTTTTATCGCCCCGTGAAACGACCTGTTTTTATCACCCGGCGCACAATACAACATACTCATATTAAATGTGTTCGGACCGGTTCCCGGTGCATCAAACCATTTATAACGCCAACGAGGATGATCGGGCAGATTATAAGCGTCGACCCAAAATTTCATCTCCTCGCCCGTATATTCAAATTCATACGTTTTGTCGTCTTCACCGGGTTCAAAAGTGACCACGCCGCCCAGATTGTTTTTTAGCCTTATACTTACGTCGTATTTCTTGTTCTTGTCAGAATTTTCACATCCGAAACAAGACACCGATACGCAAATCAGTGCTAAAATTGTAAAAATTGCCTTTTTGAGTTTCATTGTATATTTCCTCCTCTATTTTATTCTATAGTTATATATAAACGCATAACCCTAGCATTCCAAATATTTGATGCACTGTCTGCCTCTATTCGGATTATATAATCTCCGCGCTCTTTTATCGGCCCTCTAAACGCATGATTCAAACCACCCGGTTCGCGATATAATGTACTTTTATATATTCCGTTTCCACCCGATTGGGGCGGAGCAAACCACTTATCACCCCAACGCGGATGATCGGGTAGATTATAAGAGTCGACCCAAAAATACATTTCTTCGCCCGTATGCCAGCCAAGAATAAAATGAACCGTGGTCTGACGACGTATTTTAGACTAATACGTCGTTACGCTCGCGGCTTATACGTCTAGTATTAACCCGTTCGCGTGCCTTGTCTTAGTCTGAAAATCCGCCGTCAGACTTGCAAGCAACCAAAACGTCGATATTTTTGATGATTTTTGGTAAAGGCGAGTGCGGACGTACTAGACGTACTTCAAACGAGAATTTGACAAAAAGCACGAAAATAGCGGCGTTTTGGCAAGGTTCGTTTTATTCTTGGCTGGCATACTCGAATGTATACGTTTTTTCATCTTCGCCGAGTTCAAAAGTGACCACGTCACCTAAGTTACTTCGCAGCCTTATGCGTATGTCATATTTTCTGTTCTCGTCCGAATTGTTGTCACATCCGAAACAGAACACCGATACGCAAATCAATGCTAAAATTGTAAAAATTGCCTTTTTGAGTTTCATTGTATATTTCCTCACTATGTCAGACCTCGGGGCGTTTTATTCTTGTACGGCATTCCGTGCAAAAATTATTCAATTATAATGTGCAAATATACTTCTCGAAAATACCACAAATCTGAAGTCCTTGCGGCATCAACAATGATGTGATATTCTCCACGTTCTTTTATCGCCCCTTCAAACGACCTGTTTTTATCACCCGGCGCGCAATACAGCATACTCATATGAAATGTGTTCGGACCAGACCTCGGGGCGGCAAACCATTTATAACGCCAACCAGGATGATCGGGCAGATTATAAGAGTCGACCCAAAATTTCATCTCCTCGCCCGTATATTCAAATTCATACGTTTTGTCGTCTTCACCTGGTTCAAAAGTGACCACGCCGCCCAGATTGTTTTTTAGCCTTATACTTACGTCGTATTTCTTGTTCTTGCCAGAATTTTCACATCCGAAACAGGACACCGATACGCAAAGCAGTGCTAAAATTATAAAAATCGTCTTTTTGAATTTCATCGCGCATTTTCTCCTTATGTGCGGATTATCCCTTTCATCACAATTCTATCATACAAAAACAGCGTTGTCAATATCTGACAAAATTTTCTTCCGCATATTAAAAAGGGGCGTCTTATGACGCCCCTTTCGGTTAATCGGCAATTAAAATTTCAGCAGATCGAGATATTTATTTTTGTCTATCGCCGACAGGAAGAGGTACAACCTCGGTCCTTTATCCGCGCCGAACAAAAGATTGTAAAATACCGCAAAAAATCTCTGTTGACGAACGGTATTTTCTTTCTTCGTAAGTTCGGGATTGTTAATAATCGAATACAGATATTGCTGAACTTCCTGTTCGGCAATATTATCCTTTTCTTCGACGTAAGACGCAAGCGATTTTACCGCCGCTTTTTCTTCGTCGGACAGCGTTGCGTAATAAGCGTCGTTACGCGCCGAAAGAAGTTTATACATCTTTGACGGCTGGTGTTTGGTTATCCAGTTCTTTACGCGCAAAAGTCGCTCTTCGTCGCGCGGCTCGAAATCTACGCCGACCTTTGCAAGAATTTCTTTGACCGACTGAGGATTGAAGTCGACAATAGTCGCGACCGACGCAAGTACGCCGAAAGGTACTTTGGCGGGGGTATCTAGCCCGTTGAGCATACTGAGTTTGTAAACCGCGGTCGTATATTCGTCAGCCTCGCCTTTCTTTGCCGCCTCTAACCCTTTATCGAATTCGCTGTAATGTCTTATAATGGTATCGTCGAAGTTGAACGCGAAACCGTCTGTAGGCGCATACTTGGCGAACAACCATCTGACCATATCGGGTTCGTAAACTTCAAGCACGGTCGCAGGAGTTATGTTGTTGCCCGTCGAAGAGTGCATATCGCCCAAGCCTGCAATCGACAACCAACCGTAAGGTTGGAATTTAGGCGCTTTTACGCCGAAAATTTTATCGGCGATTTCCTTGGCTACGACGAAAGAACCCGACGCTGCGGCGTGATCGATTCCACCCGGCTCGAAGTCGACGCCCTCTACGCCCCAACGCATGGGCCAGTCTATCTTCCACATAAGTTTTACAAGATGATAATCCCTGAGGTTTACCGTTTCGGTCTTGCCGCAGACTTTACATCTGTAAGTTATGTTTTCGGTATCTTCGTCATAAGACAAAATCTCGGTGAAGTCCTTTACGCAATCGCTGCAATATACGCTGAGCGGGTAATAATTTTCCCTTTCGCCCTCGTCGCTGTCCTGCGTTTTATACTTCATCAGTATGTCATAAATCTCTTTACGGGCATGCATCGCTTTGATTATCCCGTCGACGTATCTGCCCGAGCGGTATTCTTTGCCCTGATAACGATATTCTATGTCTATTCCGAGTTCTTCGAGAGATTTTTCGTATTCTTTTTCGTAATAATCGGCAAACGATTCGCATTTGCCGTTCGGGTCGGGAATCATCGAATACGGCATACCGAGATATTTACCGAAATCGGGGTCGATAGCCGCAATGTTTTTAGGCACTTTGCGAAGGCGATCGAAATCGTCCCACGAAAGCATAAGTCTTGCCTTTTTCCCTTTGGCGCGGAGCGCTTTTACCACAAAAAACGGGGTGGCTACGTCTCTGAAATTACCTATGTGTACCGAGCCCGACGGACTTGTACCCGCCGCGCACAAAAATTCTTCTTTACCGGGATTTTCCGCTATAAGTTCGTCCGCTATTCTCTCTGCCCAATGCATAGTTATCCTCTCTTTATTTATTCGCATACGCCTCGGCGATAGCCTCGGCGACTTCTTCGGGGGACTTGTCCGTAGTGTCTACGACCAAATCGTAATTGTTCATGTCGGTTATATCGACGCCGTAAAAATCGAAATATCTCTTCTTTTCGCGTTCGCGGCGAAGTCTGAGTTTTTCGCCCGCCTCTCTGACGTCGGCGTAAGCCTCGTCGCTCCTGCCGGCGGCGGTTACGCGTTTTGCAGCCTCGCCGAGATCGCATTTAAGGTAAACGCTGTACGCGCTGGGTGTAAAGTGCCATGCCATACGCGAATCGAAAATGAAGTTGCCCGCCGTCTTTTCGTATTCGGCGAGTTTGCCGTCAAGTATTTTATCGAATTCGGGATGAGTTTCCTGATAGCGATTGAATTCGCATGTGTCCATACCCATCTCGGCAGCCATTTTGCGCTGAATTTTACCGATAGAAACTATTTCGGCGTTAAACCTCTCTTTAAGAATCGCCCCGACCGTACTTTTGCCGCTGCCGAGGTCGCCCGCAAGCGAAATCCTGAATTCGTCCATACAAACCCGTAGAAAAATAATATAATATTAAGTATTTGGACTATTATATAATTTATCCTCGGATTTGTCAACGACGTAAGCCGCATTTCGGCAATACTTTGTTAATTTTTCATCGCAAGCGCAGCCGCGCCGAGTATACCCGCCTTATTGCCGAGCGTGGCGATTTCTATCGGGCACTTCGGTCCGTGTACGTTACCGAACACTTCGCGGTCGACTATTTCCTGAACGGGCTTAACGAGGTTGTCGCCCTGAGCGCATACCCCGCCGCCCAGCATTATCGCGTGCGGACGGAAAATATTGGCGATATTCGCAAGCCCGCATGCAAGTTTTTCGATATAATTGTCGACGACTTCGCGGGCGTATTTATCGGTGTCTTTATAGTCGAACGCCGTCTTTCCGCTTACGTTTTCTATATCGCCGATTTCCCACATTTTACTGTCTTTATGAGCGAGCATGGCGCGTCTGGTGTCGCGGATCAGCGCGGTTGCCGAGCAATACGCCTCGAAACAGCCTTTTCTACCGCATGTACACTGTTCGCCGCCGTCGCATATGACCATATGTCCGAGTTCCGCACCCGCGGATTTATTGCCTTCGACGATCTTGTTGCCGAGGATAATACCTCCGCCTATGCCGGTGCCGAGCGTTATCAGAATGCTGTCTTCATAAGATCTGCCGACGCCGTACGTCGCCTCGCCGAGAGCCGCCGCGTTGGCGTCGTTTGTTATTCTGAAATCATAACCCGTACGCTTTTTAAGCCCTTCTACCATTCCGACGTGCAACCAGCCGAGATTGTTGCTTACGACTACTATTCCGTCGATACCGTTTATCATACCGGGAACGCCCATGCCCGCGCCGCAGATGTCTTTTTTTTCAAGACCCGCCGCGCTTACGAGTTTATCGCACAATGCGGCGACGTTATCCATCACGCCCTCCGCGCCCTTTTCTTTTTCGGTGGCAACCTTATCGCTTACGACGATCTTTCCGTCTTCGTCGACGACGCCGCCCTTTATAAACGTTCCGCCTAAATCTATACCGAGATAATACTTCATTTCTTTATTCCTCTTTACGGGTAAACACCCGTATAAATTATATTATTTACCGCACGTTTTGTCAATGCAAAAGGGTTGATTGTTTTTATACTTTATGTTATACTTGCCGTATGAAATTCGATACTTTAATGTTTGACGCCGACGACACCTTGTTTGATTTTTACTCGTCCGGCAAAAAATGCTTTACCGAGACCGCGCGCGAGTTCGGTTTTGACGAAGACAAAATCGACTATGACCTGTATTCCGACATAAATCAGAAACTATGGGACGAATATTCGCGCGGAATGCTGGATAAACGCTCGGTACTGATCGTCAGATACGTCGAATACGGAGAAAGGCAGAATATCCGATTCGATGCCGAACAGTTTCAGGAAAGATACGAAGACAAACTCGCCGACACCTGTATTCTATACCCCGAGACCCGCCCGGTTCTTGAAAAACTGAAACACGACAAATACAGAATTTACATAATAACAAACGGCGTCACGAGAGTACAGAACAACCGTCTGGATCTGTCGGGGCTGAGACCGTTGCTCGACGGAATTTTTATTTCGGACGAAATAGGTTTCGCAAAACCGTCGGACGAATACTTTGCCGCGGTTAAAAAAGGCGTACCCGACTTCGACCCGAAAAAGACGCTTATCGTAGGCGATTCGCTCGTATCGGACATACCGCTGGGCGCGAACAACGGAATAAAAACGTGCAGAGCGAATTACCGCCGCGCAGGCAATCCGAACAACGTTTTTTACGATTACGAAATTTTTAATCTCGACGAAATTTTTAACGTTTTGAATAATAACGAAGGAGAAGACAAATGATAAAACATGTGGTAACCTGGAAGTTCAGACCCGGCACCGAAAAACAAGCCGAAGAATTTTTGGCTGAACTCAATGCTCTCGTCGGGCAAATCGAAGTATTGCGATCGGCGGAAACCGGCGTAAACATAAACGAAAACGCCGATCAGAGCGCGGTTTTAATCGCCACGTTCGACAATCTCGCAGACCTCGAAACATACAAAAACGATCCGAGGCATCTCGCGGCGGCGGCGATCTGCAAAGAAATCAGGCTGGAACGCCATGCCGTTGACTTTGAATTTTAATAATACACACAGACAAAATCCGCTGGGCGTTGATATTCAACGCCCAGCGGATTTATTTTATTTAGTTCCATAAGGTTTATCGCCGTACAGCGACTGAACCGCGTCGTCGTACTTCTTCATCTTATCGTACTGTTTGAGTTCTATGTCACTGTCGAAATCGGCAAGTCTCTGTTTCTGCGCCCGCGAAAGTTTAGACGGAACTTCCACGGTTACGGTTACATACAGGTTGCCTATGCCGAATTTGGAATTTATACCTTTACCCCGTACGGTAAACATCTTTCCGTTCTGAGTTCCTTCGGGTATATCCAGATCTACCGTCTTGTCGATCGTCGGAACTTTAACCGTTCCGCCAAGCGCGGCGGTTCTGAAGTCTATCGGCAAATCGACGTATAAGTCGTAATTCTTACGTTTGAGCAACTTATGCGGCAACACTTTGAAAACTATGATGAGGTCTCCCGGTTCGCCGCCGTAAAGCGATGCCTCGCCGTAGCCCCTCTTCTTCATATAACTGCCCGTATCCGCCCCCGCGGGAACGTCTATGCGGACGGTCGTTTGTTTTCTCTGATACCCTTTACCGTTACAGGTCGCGCATTTTTCGGTTATTATTCTGCCCGTTCCGCCGCAGGCGTCGCACGCCCTTGTAGACACGGTGCGGAATATGCTGTTGCCCGACGCATACTGAATCGTACCTTTGCCGTGGCATTTATCGCACGTCTTATACGCAGTGCCGCCCTTCGCGCCCGTCGAACGACAATCGGGGCAAGGTTCTTTTCTGTTATAAGTAATTTCCTTTTTACAGCCCTTCGCCGCATCGAGGAACGAAAGTTCGACTTCGACGGTTATATCCTCGCCCGATTTATCCTCGGGTTCGCCTCTGCCGCCGCCCGTAAACGAGCCGAATATATCGCCGAATATATCCGAGAATCCTCCGGAGAAACCTCCGCCGCCGAAACCCGAAAATCCGCCCTGCCCGCCGAATCCGCCGAAACCTCCGGCAGCCTCGGGATGTTCGAGCTGAAAGTCGTATTGTTTACGCTTTTCGGGGTCGGACAACGTTTCGTTAGCCTCGTTCACTTCTTTGAATTTTTTAGCGCACTCCTCGTCGTTCGGATGAAGATCGGGGTGATACTGCCGCGCGAGTTTACGGTAAGCCGTTTTTATCTCGTCGGCGGTCGCCGTCTTTGAAACGCCGAGAATTTCGTAATAATTTTTTGCCATTATTGCCTCGATTTTATGTATTGAATTGAGTAAGGCGGAGATTTTCCGCCTTACTCAACGGTCAGATTTTATTTAAGGTTCAGTTCTGGTGGAATTCGGTGTCGCCGTCTTCGGTTGCGCCGTTATTCGCGCCGGCATTCGCCGCTCCCTGCGCTTGCTGATAAAGTTTGGCGAAGACGCCCTGAACGTCGTTGGAAAGTTTTTCGGTAGCTTTGACGATACGGTCGTTGTTGTCGGACGCGAGTTCGTCTTTCGCCTCTTTGACGGCAGCCTCGACGGTCGCTTTATCCTCTTCGGTAAGTTTGTCGCCGCTGTCTTTCAAAGTCTTTTCGACCGTGAAGATGAGCGAGTCGAGTTTGTTCTTATTCTCGACGACTTCTTTTCTCTTCTTATCTTCTTCCTCGTACTGCTGAGCCTCTTTGACGGCTTTGTCGATGTCCGCCTCGGAGAGGTTGGAAGACGAAGTAATCGTAATATCAGCGGCTTTCTGAGTGCCGAGATCTTTTGCGGTTACATGTACGATACCGTTGGAGTCGATATCGAAAGTAACTTCGATCTGAGGAATACCTCTCGGCGCGGGAGCGATGCCCGTAAGATTGAACTGACCGAGGGTCTTGTTGTCTTTGGCGAACTGTCTTTCACCCTGAAGAACGTGAATGGTAACTTCGCTCTGGTTATCTGCCGCGGTGGAGAATACCTGAGACTTCTTTACGGGGATAGTCGTGTTTCTGTCGATAAGTTTGGTGAATACTCCGCCGAGAGTCTCGATACCGAGAGACAACGGGGTTACGTCGAGCAGAAGTACGTCTTTGACTTCGCCGGTCAGGACGCCGCCCTGAATAGCCGCGCCGATTGCGACGCATTCATCGGGGTTAATACCCTTGAACGGTTCTTTGCCGGTTTCTTTTCTGACTGCGTCTACGACCGCGGGGATACGCGTCGAACCGCCGACGAGTATGACTTTCGCTATATCGTTATAGGAAAGACCCGCATCTTTCATAGCCTTTCTCATAGGCTCTTTGGTAGCCTCTACGAGGTCGGCCGTCATAGCGTCGAATTTATCTTTGGTAAGAGTTACGTCGAGGTGCTTGGGCCCGGTCGCGTCCGCGGTGATGAACGGAAGGTTGATGTTGGTCGAACTCATGCTGGAAAGTTCGATCTTGGCTTTTTCGGCAGCCTCTTTGATTCTCTGCATAGCCATCTTGTCTTTCGACAGATCTACGCCCTCTTTGTTCTTGAAGTCTTCTACGACCCAGTCCATTATTCTCTTATCGAAATCGTCGCCGCCGAGCATACAGTTACCGTTCGTCGCGAGAACTTCGAATACGCCGTCGCCTATATCGAGAATGGATACATCGAACGTACCGCCGCCGAGGTCGTAAATCATAACCTTATGCGACGTCTTATCTTTATCGAGCCCGTATGCGAGCGCAGCCGCCGTGGGTTCGTTGATTATACGCAAAACGTTAAGTCCCGCGATTTTGCCCGCGTCTTTAGTCGCCTGACGCTGACTGTCGGTGAAGTATGCGGGGCAAGTGATTACCGCGTCTTTGACGGGTTCGCCGAGATAACTTTCGGCGTCTTTTTTAAGTTTCGCAAGAATCATTGCGGAGATTTCCTGCGGGGAATACTGTTTGCCGTCTATATTTACCTTATAGTCGGAACCCATATGTCTCTTTATGGAAATTACCGTTCTGTCGGCGTTTGCAACCGCCTGTCTCTTGGCGACCTGACCTACAAGTCTTTCGCCGTCTTTCTGAAAACCTACAACCGAGGGGGTAGTCCTCGAGCCTTCGGCGTTGGCGATAACGACGGGTTCGCCGCCTTCCATAACCGCCACGCAGGAGTTAGTCGTTCCTAAATCTATACCTATAACTTTACTCATAATAGTTACCTCGCTTTATAATTTATTTTATTTTCGCCGCCAGATAAGGCGGTTATCGATGTGTTCGTGTTTAATCTTTATGTTTCGTTACCGAAACCTGAGCGTATCTTATAACCTTTTCGCCGAGTTTGTAACCTCTGCCGAAAACCTGCTTTACGGCGTTCGGTTCGTTGCCGTCTTCCGCCTCGACCTGCATTACCGCCTCTGCGGTATTCGGGTCGAATGCCGAACCGACTTCGGGCGAAAACTCTTTGACGCCGAGCGCAATCAGATTGTCGTTATACTTTCTTACGAGTTTTTCGATGCCGTCTCTCGTCTTATCGTCAAGGGGCATTTTAAGCGCCCAATCCAGACTGTCGCCTATCGCGAGGACTTTCGTTACCGCATCCAACTTGCCGTCGGCGTAAGCGTTCCTTACGTCCGCCGCGCAACGTTTTCTGACGTTTTCGCAATCCGCGCGCGCTCTCAGGTAATCGTTTTTGGTCTCCTCGACCTCTTTGCGAAGTTTTTCGTTCTCGTCGAGAAGTTCTTTGATACGCTCTTCGGCGGACTTTTCGTCGGACGGTTTTTCTTCGTCTTCGATCTCAGTCGCCTGAGTCGTTTCCTCTTCGGGTCTTACTTCTTCGCTTTCGTTATCTTTTCGTTTTTCGCGTTCTTTTGCCATTATCCTCACCTGTTGGTTATTATGCTTTCTAAAATTCTGCCCACGTTTTCAAGCACCGCCACGACTTTCTGATAATCCATTCTGACGGGACCGATGACGCCGTATGTTCCAAGCGGCGTTCCGTTTGCCGAATACGTCGCCGTCACGAGCGAACATTCTTTAGGAATATCGTCGTAACCGTCTTCGCCTATCTTGACGTTTATCTTTATGTCGCGGTTGTCGCCGACGAGAAGATTCATCACTTTGTCTTTACTCGTCACGACGGACAGAAAATCTTTTATCTTACCTACGTCGCCGTAATCGGGATGGTCGAAAATCTTGTCTTCGCCCTCGATAACGACGTCATCGCCGCTCGCTTTGACATAAGTTTTAAGAGCCTCGATAACGTTGACGAATATGTTTTTGTATCCGAGAAAGTTGTCTTCGAGTTCGGGTTTAAGATTACATATATCTTCAAAGGTCCTGCCGCGGAACATATTGTCAAGTACCTTTTCGGCGTCGGACAACTGTTCGTCGCTCATGCCCTCGGGGATTGCGATGTAATTATCTTTAAGCAACCTCACTTCGGTAACAATCAGAACCAGCGCGCTGTCTTTGCGATAGCGGAAGAATCTGACCGATTCGATGGTCTCTTTTCCGTCTTTGGACGGAATGCCGACCGACGTGTACGACGTGAGTTCGCTTATTACCTTCGTCGTGTTTCTTATGACTTCTTCGAGGTCGTCTGCCTTTTCGAGGAATATTTTCTTTATATAATCGAGTTCTTTGGCGGTCAGTTTGTCTTTGACCATAAGATCGCTTACATAGAGTTTATACGCCTCGGCGGAAGGCACCCTGCCGGAAGAAGTATGCAACTGGGTAAGATATCCTAATTCTTCGAGCGCCGAAAGTTCATTACGCACGGTGGCGGACGAAACGTTCGTCATGTGCTTTTCGGTAAGACTTTTACTCGATACGGGCACGGCGGTTTCGATATAATCGTCGACCACATACCGAAGTATTTTCTTTTTTCTTTCCGTCAGTTCCACTTTTGGCACTCCTTTTATAGGAATGTTAGCACTCTTGCACTTCAAGTGCTAACTCGCCCTTATTATAAGCCTGCGATAAAACTTTGTCAACTGTTTTATATAACTTTTTTCAAAAAAATTTTTATATATCATTATATAATGTTTACAAAAGTTTGCGGTCGGGTTATAATAGACTTATGCAGAGCAGAAAAGATTTATTTTACGAAATATTACGGTTTTTAATCGCGGGCGGAACGGCGACCGCAGCCGATTACGCGGTCGCGTATCTTTTCTACCGCTTTTTATTACCGCCGTCGCTTACCGGGCAAGGCGCGTCGCTGATAATATCCACCGCGCTCGGATTCCTTACGGGGCTTATAATAAACTGGATTTTATCCGTGGCTTTCGTATACAGGCAGGTTCGCGACGAAAAAAAAGCAAGGTCGAAAAAATCGTTTTTCGTCTTCGCTTTAATCGGTCTTGTCGGGCTTTTTCTTACCGAAATCATCGTCCGTGCAGGCGTACCGTTACTTCCCGATATTTATATTTTCGGATCGTCGACGTTTTTATCCGCCGAATGGAAGTGGTGGATATGCAAAGTCACGGCGACGCTCGTCGTACTCGTATTCAACTACATACTCAGAAAAACTCTGATTTTCAGAAGTTGATTTCAGTATGCCAGCCAAGAATAAAACGAACCGTGGTCTGACGACGTATTTTTGACTAATACGTCGTTGCGCTCGCGGCTTATACGTCTAGTATTAACCCGTTCGCGCGCCTTGTCTTATCCTAAAAATCCGCCGTCAGACTTGCTAGCAACCAAAACGCCGATATTTTTGATGATTTTTGGTAAAGGCGAGTGCAGACGTACTAGACGTACTTCAAACGAGAATTTGACAAAAAGCGCGAAAATAGCGGCGTTTTGGCAAGGTTCGTTTTATTCTTGGCTGGCATGCCCGTACCTTTGACTATAACTCCGTCGAGAGCCGAATAAGAATCTCTCGACAGGAGTTTTTTTTCTGTCAGATTTCCGTTTTCGTAGACGTAAAGCCACCCGTTGCTTTTAACACCGCGTTTAGGTCTGACCTTTATCGCTATTTCGCCCGTCGGCAATTCGTCGCTTTCCTCTATCTTAGGTGAGTTCGGCTCGACGACGGCTATCGTTTCCGAAACGAATTTATACGTCTTACCGTCCGGTTTACCGTACAGCCTTATTCTCACCCTGTCGCCGTCGGCGTCGGCAAGCAGAAAAACGGGACGGTCGGACGAATTGACGAAACGCAAATCCGAAAAATCGTCCGACACCATCGCATCGAAAGACGGCTCAGTATACCCCACCGACAAGCTGTGCCTCCGACGTTCGGTTATCTTCATCCCCGCCGATGCCGCGCATGCGTAAACAGTCGAAGACACCTGACACACGCCGCCGCCTATACCGTCGGTAAACGTTCCGTTAAGAATGACTGCGGCAGGTCTGAAACCGCGTTCTTCGCTGCGTCTGCCGACAGCCGTATTAAATGAAAATTCACACCCCGGCGCGATTCGCCTGTAACCTATATAATCGCACGCGAGCGCGATATTGCTCTTTCTCGCCTCGCCGGAAAACGAATACACCGTCTCGAAGACCGAAAGCGGACGGGTTTCCGCTTTCAGATCCGCCAGCGTAACCGACGGAAACAATTCTTCGGTTTCGGCATTCACAACCTTTCCGCCGCATTTCAGCGCGGCGGATATATCTTCGGCAAGTTTGCGGCGGTTTATTCCGGTGCCGCTGCGTTCTTTTACATATGTGAACGGTTCGTCGAGTTCCGGCGACACCCTGACTTCGGCGTCTTTCGGGCGGACGACCGTATCGGCGAAAATTCCGTCGGTAACGGCATCGATATTTTTAAGGTAATAACCGTTGCCGTCGAAATCTATATCGGGATACGAAAATTCATACGTTCTGCCGACGGCATTCACGCATAAAACGTAATCGTTTTTGGGCAAAGGCATGGCTTTAACGCTTATTCCGCCGTAAAACGTTATTCCGAAAAATATAAAAATCCCCGCCGCTAACCGAACGACGGGGATTGATTTTTTGTAAGCCTTACTCGTTCCGTACACGAAATAAGTATGGCTTTTTCATCGTTAAATATTCAGTTCGACGATTTTGTGGTCTATTCTGACGATACCTTCGTCTTTGAGTTTTTTCAGTTCGCGCATCATCGCGCTCCTGTCGGCGCAGACGTATTCCGCCAGAGACGTAAGGTTCATTTCGAGTTTCGCCCTGTTTCCGCCGGCTTTTCTGCAAATCAGTCTGAAATAGCAGAGAAGTTTATCGCGTATGGAACGATTGCCGATAACCTCGGTTCTTTCGCCTATCGCCGCGGTCTTCTGCCCCATCACGTTTATGGCGTTTACAAGCAGTTTATGACGGAATTCGCACTCACCGTCGCAACGCCTTACAAGGTCGTCGAACCTGAAAGTTATCGTTCTGCATTCGGTTTCGGCGACGACCGAAATATCGTCGTCCGTCCGCTTGCCGTAAGATATACTGTTGCCGAAGATACTGCCTTTGACAAGCCTTTCAAGCAAAATTTTATTGCCGTCTATGTCGTTTTTTACGATGCTCGCCACTCCGTCGCAAAGTATAACCAACTCATTTTCGTCGCTTTCGTAACGGTATACCAAATCGCCCCGCGGAATTTTCTTTTCGCGGGGATTGATATTTTTAAGAAGTTGTTCGTACTCTTCGTCGGCCAGACCGTCGAAAAGAACGCATTCCGGGCGTTTCATGACAGCCTCAGTTTACGCCTTCTTCGCGTTTGGACTCTATCTGAGCATTATCCGAATTTATGACGGGAAGTATATACGGGGGGATATTGCAGTTAGCGGTCATCGACGCGACGGCAGCCCTGACAAAGGGATAGAGCGTATCCATGGTTTCGGACGCAAGAACGCTTTCTTCGGCGTCTTTCGTAACGGTAAACGTACCGAAAGCGTTGACGGCAAGGTCGAACGGTACGGGCGAAGAAATATCCTCGTTTATTCTGACGGACAGATTTACGAACAGATTGTTCTGATTTCTGCCCATTTTGCATTCGATTTTGGGATTGATACGGAATTTCGTACCTGCTTTGATCCCCTCTTTGAATTTGAATTCTACGCCGTTAATTCTGTAAGTTATAAGCGCAACGTGTTTTTCCATATATTTCACCTCTTATTTATTGAGTATCTCGAACAACTTTTCTTTATAATTGTCGAGAGATTTTTTGATTATACTTAAAGCCTCGTCTCTGCCGAGTACGGTGTTGACCGCGGTATTCTTGCCCTCGAGTTGCTTATAAACCGAGAAGAAATGCTGCATTTCGTCGAAGACGTGCTTGGGTAAATCGTCTATGTTCTTATACGAATTATAGTTGGGGTCGGTAAACGGAATGGCTATAATCTTTTCGTCGTTACTGCCGTTGTCGTTCATCGTGATTACGCCTATCGGATAAACTTTGACAAGCGACAGGGGTAACAGACTTTCGGAACAAAGTACCAGAACGTCGAGCGGATCGCCGTCATCCGCAAGCGTATGCGGGATAAATCCGTAATTCGCGGGATAGTGCGTAGACGTATACAATATGCGGTCGAGTATAAGAAGACCCGTTTTTTTATCGAGTTCGTACTTCTGTTTACTGCCCTTTTGTATTTCTATTACAGCGACGAATTCCTCGGGCGTGATCCTCTTTGGGTCTATATCGTGCCATATGTTCATATATGCCCGTCTCCTTTTTGCGTATATCTTAGCATTATCACCCCTCTTTTGTCAATTATTTTTGACTTTGAAACGACTTTGTAAACAATAAAAAAAAATTCGCGATTATGACGTCAAATAACTTTACTTTTGCGAAAATATAGTCTATAATGATTGAGCCGAACGGGAATTTACTTAATATCTGGGTGTAGCGCAGTTTGGTAGCGCGCTTGAATGGGGTTCAAGAGGCCGGAAGTTCAAATCTTCTCACTCAGACCAAAACACAGTCTCAACTGACGTTGAGACTGTGTTTTATTTTTTATGTTTTCTGCAAGCATAAAAACATCGATTCGGCAATAATCCATTATGCCCTATACCGTCAGGCATGGGCAAGCCCGATTATCGACGAAAGATCGCTTATTCCGTACTTTTGCATGGCTGCGGGTAAACTCTCGATTATATTCTTACAGGCATACGGATCGACAAGATTAGCCGCGCCGACGCCTACCGCGGTTGCGCCCGCAAGCATCATTTCGATCACGTCGTCTGCCGTCGATACGCCGCCTATGCCTATAATAGGGATTTTAACGGCATCGTAAACCTGATACACCATGCGCAGAGCAATCGGGAACAACGCTTTACCCGAATATCCCGCTATCTTATTGGCGATTATCGGTTTCTTCGTCTTTAAGTTTATTCTCATTCCGGTCAGCGTGTTTATAAGGCTTATTCCGTCCGCGCCGCCCTCTTCCGCCGCCTTGGCTATCGACGCTATATCGCTGACGTTCGGCGAAAGTTTCATAAATATCGGCTTGTCGGTCACCTGCTTTACCGCTTTTGCGACGGCGTAGACGTTTTCGCACGAAGAACCTATCGCCAAACCGCCCTTGACGTTAGGACAACTTACGTTGACCTCGAGTATGCCGACATGCTCTTCCTTGCCGAAATTTTCGCATAGCGTAACGTAATCGTCGACGCAGAAACCGCTGACGTTCGCAATCACTTTTTTATTATAATATTTTTTTATTTCGGGCAGTTCGTGTTCTATCACATGTCGCATACCCGGATTCTGCAAGCCTATCGACGCAAGAATGCCGTCGTCAGCCTCGGCTATTCTCGGCGTGGGGTTTCCTATCCTTGGCAAAACCGTCGTACCCTTGAACGAAAACGCCCCTAAGATATTAAGATCATACAGTTCGGCGTATTCTTTACCGTAACCGAACGTTCCGCTGGACGCAATAACGGGGTTATCGAGCGTCAGTGTTGCAAGTTTCACTTTTGTGTTCACCATATTATTTCGCTCCTTTTGAATACGGGACCGTCTTTACATACCCGTTTCGCTCCGTTTTTAGTCTCTATCGTGCAGCCGAGGCACGCTCCGAAACCGCACCCCATACGCTCTTCCAGACTATACTCGCCGTCGGTAACGACGGTTTTTTCCAAAGCATAAAACATCGGTTTCGGACCGCACGCGTAAAAGTAAGTATAATCGAGGTCTTTTATAACGTCGGTGACGAACCCCTTTACGCCGTAACTTCCGTCCGCCGTGGCGACGTGAACTTCTGCCCCGACGGACTTGAATTCGTCCTCATAAAAAATTTCGGTCTTTGTGTTGAACCCGAGTACGACTATCGGTTTTTTGCCATGTTTTACAAGGTCTTTGCACAATTTGTACATCGGCGGAACGCCTACGCCGCCGCCGACAAGCAAAGGGCGACTGCCCGCACAGGCTAAATCATAGCCGTTGCCGAGCCCCGTAAGCGTATCTATGCTTTCGCCGGCAACGTAAGTCGCAAGTTCGTCTGTTCCTTTGCCGACCGCTTTATAAATCACGGTAAGCGTATCTCCGGAGACGTCGCACACCGAAATCGGACGGCGAAGATAACAGTTTCTGACGGCAAAATTGACAAACTGCCCTGCGTTCGTTATTGCGGAAACGTCACCCGAAAGTTTCATTTCGTATACGCCGACGGCAAGTTTTCGGTTTGAAACGACAGTCAACAATACTTTTTTCATATTTCGTCCTCCTATGCCAGACAAGAGTAAAACGAACCGTGGTCTGACGACGTATTTTAGACTAATACGTCGTTACGCTCGCGGCTTATACGTCTGGTATTAACCCGTTCGCGTGCCTTGTCTTAGTCTGAAAATCCGCCGTCAGACTTGCAAGCAACCAAAACGTCGATATTTTTGATGATTTTTGGTAAAGGCGAGTGCGGACGTACCAGACGTACTTCAAACGAGAATTTGACAAAAAGCACGAAAATGGCGGCGTTTTGGCAAGGTTCGTTTTATTCTTGTCTGGCATGCCGCAAGCCATAGTCTCGACCGGCACCGTCTTGATTATACCACGCTTTACGATATTTAGTCAATTTCGGAGTTATACGAATTTTTTATACGATATAACAATATTGATATACCTGTATCGATTTATGGTTGTCATATAAAAATACCCGCGGTTGCATCTTACGGCGTAATCGCGGGTATCGTTTTATAATACTTTGGATAAAAATTCTTTAAGTCGTTCGTCTTTCGGCGAAGAAAAGAAAGTTTCGGGGGCGTTCTCCTCTTTTATCTCTCCGCCCGCCATAAATACTATCTTCGATGCGACTTCGCGCGCGAAACCTATCTCGTGCGTGACGACGACCATCGTCATTCCGTCGTCGGCGAGTTCTTTCATAAGTTCGAGTACTTCCGCGACCATTTCGGGGTCGAGCGCGGAGGTCGGCTCGTCAAAGAGCATTACGTCGGGTTCCATCATCAGCGCTCTGACTATCGCTATACGTTGTTTCTGCCCACCCGAAAGAGTTGACGGATACGCCGTGGCTTTGTCTTCGAGCCCTATTCTTTTCAACAGTTCGACGGCTTTTTCCTCGGCTTCCGCCTTGCTTTTTATTTTAAGCTGAACGGGCGCGAGCGTCATATTCTGCATAACTGTCAGATTATTGAAAAGATTGAAGTGCTGAAATACCATGCCTATCTTTCGGCGCGTGACGTTTATTTCCTGAAAATTCGCCTTATAGAACGATTTTACGGCATTGTCGAATTCAATGCCCTCGCGCTTTTTCAAAAGGTCGTTTAACTTGATGTCGTATATCGCCTCTTCGTCGGTTTTGCCGTCGGCGATAAGATTTTTATAAGTTTTCGACTTGCGAAGTATATCGAAATGCAGATATGGGTCTACCGGCGTAAGCAGTTTACCCTCGAACCAGATTTCACCGTAAGTCGGGGTTTCAAGCAGGTTCATACACCTTAAACAGGTGGATTTTCCGCCGCCGGACGGTCCCAGCAATACGACTTTTTCGCCTTTTTTTATGTCGAGCGAAACGCCGTTAAGCACTTTGAGATCACCGAAATTTTTGAATACGTTGTTTACTTTGAGAAAGGATTTCACGCACGATTCGGTATCGTCCGTCATCGAAATCTTATTTTCGTTCACTTGCTTTCAACCTCCTTTCCGCCAGTTTGACGATCCCCGTCAATGCGAGCGTTATCACGAGATACGACGCCGCAAGCATGAGATACGGAATGACGAATTCGTAAGTTCCGCTGCCGATCAGCTGAAACGCGTTCGTAAGGTCGGTTACGGCGATAAAACTTACGACCGACGTATCCTTTACAAGCGCGATAATTTCGTTACCGAGCGACGGCAACATATTTTTGAACGCCTGCGGCAGGACGATTTTCGTCATCGTCTTAAAATACCCCAGACCGAGACTTCTGCCAGCCTCGCCCTGACCTTTGTCGACGGAAAGTATTCCTCCGCGCATAATCTCGGATACATATGCTCCGCTGTTCATTCCGAACGTAAGTATCGCCACGATCAGTTTATTTATCTTTATTCCGATAAGCGGAAATAAGACGTAGTACGTCAGCAACAGTTGCACGATGATAGGCGTGCCTCTGAAGAAGATGACGTATACGTCTCCGACCCGGGATATACCCTTCGCTACTTTATTTTGTTCGCCAGCGACTTTGACCGACGCAATGACAAGCCCTATTATAAGACCTATCAAAAACCCGAAAAACGCAATTTCGAGCGTGGCTGCAAGACCGGAAGTTACGGTCTTGTAGCCGCCGTTGGTGACAAACGCTTTGACGAATCTGTCCCATTTACTCATTATAATCTCACTTTATAATCTCATTTTACGAAACTGGAAACCAGAACGTTGGCAGTCTCTTTATCAACAACGACGAAAGAAATTCCGCCGTTAAGCATATCCTGAGCCGCGAGCGCCGCGCTTGCGTAAGGAGAGAAAGTCAGATTGGCAAATCCGTCGAAACCGAAATCTTTGCTGCCCTGAATGTAGAATTGCGAGGTGGTTCCCTTTTGTCCGCCGCATTTAGCCGCATTGCCCGTAAGCGACGCGAGTTTTTCTGCGACAGCCTCTTTCGTGGTGAGGCCGTCGAAAGTAGTATCGTCTTTGGCGACGACTATCATCTGCGACGCTCCGAAATACGGATCGCTGAAATCTACGCTTTCGGCGCGCTCGGGGGTAATCGTAAGCCCCGCTATGCCTATATCATACTCGTCACGACTTGCGACGCTGTTGACGACTGCATCGAACTGCATATTTTCGACTACGAGTTTCTTACCGAGATAATCGGCAAGAAGTTGAGCGATTTCCATATCGATGCCCGCAATCTTGTTGCCGTTCGTATATTCAAAAGGCGAAAATTCAAGGTTGGTCGCGACTACGAGTTCGTTTGCCGAGTCGGTCGATTTGGTTTGAATCCCGTCGCTGCCGAAAGAAGACAAATCGGCGTTTTCATCGGTATACTTGGCGAAAATTTCGTCGATTTCGGTTCTCTTATCCTTGAAGAACTGATTTACCGAATTTTTGAGTGTCGTATCGCCTTTCTTTATGGCGAACGCGTATTGTTCGCTGGAAAGTTCTACGGGAATGACTTTAAGTTGCGCCTCTCCCGAGGTCTTGGAACAAGCCGTAAAGCCGAAACAGCCCATTGCCGCAAGAGCGACCGCGAAAACGCATGCAATGAATTTTTTCATATGTTAAACTCCTGAAATTTATACACGTCCTGCCCCTCTCGGGGTAACGCGTAAGAGTATACTCCCCCGAAAATTTTTCGTCAAGCGTTTTGATGTATATTTTTCAATTTTTTTGAATATTTTTTGAATATTTCGTATTTTATGCATTTATACGGTTTTTTATGCATTTCTTAAACATTATAATTGCATCCGGACGTCAGGTCTCGCAAGCCGTTTCGCATAATATTCCGAAAATTCGCGATACTGTGCTTTAGCCGCACGCGATTACGAATCGCATGCGACTAAAGGAAACCGAAAAATATGAAATCTACAGGTATCATAAGGCGCGTCGACGTACTCGGCAGAGTGGTAATACCCAAAGAACTGAGAAAAATGCTGAAAATCAACGAAGGCGACCCCATAGAAATTTACGTCGAGCGGGATGAAGTCATATTGAAAAAATACTCTCCCCTGTTCAATGCCGACGGACTTGCCGACGGCGTGGCGCAATGCCTTGCATCCCGCACGGGGCATACCGCCCTTGTCTGTGACAGAGACGCGTTTTTATCCGGCAGCGGTGCGGGCGTAAGAGAAATTATATCCAAAAGCGTATCGAAAGCCATAGCGGGACTGATGACGGGCGAAAAGACGGCGGTCGTCAACCAATCCGACGGCAGCGCGCCGATAGAACTTACCGACGGCGAAACTTACGGGTTCTGCAACGAGTTATTCATACCGATAAAAACCAAAAACGACGTGATCGGCGGAATACTGCTTGCCGACAAGGGAAAAGACCAGTCTGTTTCGTCTCTGGATATAAGCCTTACAGCATTGTCCGCCGACTTTCTGGCATCTCATTTTTAAGCGTTGAAACTTAACGCAGGACTTAAAAATTCTTTCGTCAAAGGCGCGCTGACCGTTTCGCTCGGCGGACTTATAGCGAAACTGCTGGGCGCGCTCTATCGCATACCGCTGACGAATATCCTTAAAGCCGACGGTCTCGGAGTATATCAGACGGTATTCCCCGTATACGCTCTGTTGCTTACGTTTTCGTCAAGCGGCGTTCCGTCGGCAATATCGAAACTCGTGTCTTCGGGTGAAGACGGAGAAAAAATACTTGCCCGCGCGCTGTCGTTTTTTATGCCGCTGGGGCTTGTCGGTACGATTATTCTGTGTCTGCTTTCCGTTCCGCTTTCCGCCCTGCAAGGCGCGCCGGAGGCGAAATTCGCATACATCGCGTTGTCTCCGTCGGTATTCTTCGTTTCAGCCATCGCGTGCGTAAGAGGATATTTTCAGGGTAAAAGCGATATGTCGCCGACGGCGTTTTCGCAGATTATCGAACAGACGGCAAAACTCGTATTCGGGCTCGCATTGTGTTTCGTATTCCGCGCCGACTACGCCGTGGCGGGTGCGGCGGCTTGTTTTGCGGTGACTTTAAGCGAGATTTGCGCATGCCTGTACCTTACGGCGCGGTTGAAAAAATCGGGGGTGACCGCCAAAAGGTCGTGCGGCGGGTACTCTTTAAGAAAAATAATCGCAGTTGTTGCCCCGATAACTCTTTCCGCCTTGCTGCTACCGATAGCGAGGGCGTTCGACAGTTTTACGATCGTCAACATAATAGGAGAGTACTCTTCCCGCGCGACGGCGTTGTACGGAATATATACAGGCGGCGTCGAATCGGTCGTAGGCGTACCCGTCGCGATCTGTTACGGCGCGGCGGTTTCGGCTCTTCCCGCGATTTCGGCGGCGACGGCGATCGGAGATCACGGCACCGCAAAGAAAAAAACCGTCGAGGCAATCGGGCTTACGGCGTTTACGGCGGCGATTTTTGCGGCAAGCATAGCGATTTTCGCGCGCACGATCACGCGGATATTATTCGGCGGACTCGGTGCGGAAGACGCCGCGATTACCGCCGGACTGCTTTCGTTTTCGGGTATAAACGTATTCCTGCTGGCACTGACGCAGACGCTGACGTCGATACTGGTCGGCTACGGCAAACCTTACGCGTCGTGCGTATTCCTCGGCGCGGGAATACTCGCCAAGGCGGCAAGCGAAATCGTACTGCTTAAAATCCCGTCGATAAACGTATTCGGCGCGCTTTATTCGGATATTTTATGTTATTTGATTGCGATTTTCGGCGATTTGGTATATATTATATATATTACGAAAAAGGCGAAAAGGCAAAGTGCAGACAAAACCCGTTAAAATAGGCAGATTTCTGACAGACAACAACGTGTTCGCAGCCCCACTCGCGGGGTTTTCGGATTTTGCCATGAGGGAAATCTGGCGGGACTTCGGCGCGGGACTTACGTTTACCGAAATGGTAAGTTGCAAAGGGCTTTTATACGACAACGAAAACACGAAAGTCCTGCTTAAAAAAGCCCCGAACGAAAAGATAACCTGCGCGCAGATATTCGGCAACGACCCCGCGATTATGGCGGAGGCGATAAAACGCCCTCCACTCTGTGACTTCGACGTGATAGACATAAATTTCGGCTGTCCTATGCCGAAAATCTATCAGAACGGCGAAGGCAGCGCATTGCTTAAAAACCCCGTTCTGGCGGAAAAAATCGTATACGAATGCAAAAAATCAGGCAAACCCGTCACCTGTAAAATGCGTATCGGACTGACCGAAAACGACATAAACGGAAGGGAATTCGCCAAAGCGCTCGAAAACGGCGGCGCGGATATGATAACCGTACACGGCAGAACGAGAGACAAAATCTACGCAGGCGACATAAATTACGACGTAATATCCGCAATCGTATCGGACGCGCATATCCCGATTATTGCGAACGGCGGAATTTTCTCGGCGGAAGACGCGGAAAGAGTAATGAAAAACACGGGCGCGGACGGAATAATGCTCGCTCGCGGAGCATTGGAAAAGCCATGGCTGTTCGCCGAGATTACCGGTCGCCATTACGATGCCGACAAATTGTCGCTTATTTTAAGGCACATAGATATGCTTAAAACCGTATACGACGACAGAACGGTTGCCGTAACGTTCCGCAAACAGTTGTGCCTCTACTTAAAAGGCGAAAAGAATTCGGCGGAACTCAAACAGAAAGTCCTGCATGTAACCTCGACCGACGAAATGAAAAACGCGCTGAAAGAATTCTTTGCAAGGCGCGCCGACGAGACAATACCGGGCGTATGAGCCGCAAACGGCGGTATCAACCCGAAACGGCAATGTTCATACCGCCCGCATACATAGCACAAAAATTATCCCCGCCGCATAGCGTGATATAGCGGGGACAGATATTTGAAAATAAAAACTCTGAACGACAACGCCGCCCTCAATTACGACGATATAGACGACGATTATTTCGATTTGCTTGTCGTCGGATTCGGCGGCGACGAACGCATCAGATACGCGAAGGAACTTCGCGGCGAAACAAACGTTCTTAAAAATCTTGCGGCGGCGACCGAAGAAGACAAGGCTCTGATATACGCCGCCGATACCGACAATTACGGAATAATAAAACATTCCGCCGCCGTGTTCGAAAACGGAAAATTGCTCGGCATAAGCGATATGACGACGGCATATTCAGACACGCCGTATATGCCCGGCGCGAACGGAAAATTATACGATATGAAGTTCGGCAAAATCGGGCTTGCCGTCGGCGACGATCTGCTGTCGTACGACCTTATGAGGTCGTTTGCCGTATGCGGCGCGGACGCGGTTATCGCCATAACGCGGCTGGACGTAAAAGAGACGGACGCGATACTGGTAAGGGCTTATTCTTATCTGTTGGGATTACCGTTCCTTCTCGTCGGCAGTACGAAAAACGTCTGTTCCGACCCGAAAGGTAATCTGACCGCAAAAGACGAAAACGGAGCGTATACACTCACGCCTTTGCGCGAATACGCGCTTAAAACCGTAAAAATACGATTTGAAAGGAATTAAAGATGTTCAACATAGTTTTGGTAGAACCCGAGATACCTCAGAACACCGGGAATATCTCCCGTACATGCGCGGCGACGCATTCGGTACTTCACCTTATACGCCCGCTAGGTTTTGAAATTTCCGACCGCACGCTCAAACGCGCGGGGCTGGATTACTGGCAATACCTCGACGTGAGATATTACGATTCGTTCGACGAACTCTACGAAAAATACGCCGCGACGAACAATTTCTATTTCTTCTCGACCAAGGGTGCGAAAAGATATTCCGACGTCGCGTATAAAGACGGCGATTTTTTGGTGTTCGGCAAGGAAACCCACGGTCTGCCCGAACCGTTGCTGGAAAAGCACTACGACGCCACCCTGCGCATTCCGATGTGGGAAAACCTCAGAAGTCTCAATCTGTCGAACTCGGTCGCGCTGACATTATATGAGGCTCTCAGACAAAACGACTTCGCGGGGCTTAACCCCGAAGGTCATCTTACCGGGAGAAAGGACTGATGAATTACCATATCGGCACGATGCTTATAGGCGAAAATTTCGACGGAGGCAAAGAATGCCCCGTGTGCCGCATAAAACGCGCCGTCGATCTGCGTCTTACCGAACAATATCTCGGCGAAGGCGTAATGGAGGATCATACCCGCGCCGAAGTGAACGTGCTGGGATTCTGCGGGCGACATTTTTCTTTGTTATACTCGATGCGCTCCAAACTCGGGCTTGCGTTACAGGCATCGACAAGGCTGAACACCGTAATGAAAGATCTGACGCCCGTCAAAAATTCAAAGCAGGCTAAAAAACAAGCCGAAAAACTACTCGACGGCGAAAAAACGTGTGTGATCTGTAAATATCTGGACGAACATATGATCAGATATTACAAGACGATCGCCGAAGTCTACGCGTCGCGCACGACTTTTAAGGACGACGTTTTATCCGGCAACGGCTTTTGCGTCGAACATTACGCCGAACTTCTGAAATACTCGTCTTACGCGGGCGGAAAGCAACGTGAATATCTCGACACGTTATACGCCGCGCAGTCGAAACGAATGCAAGATCTTAAGGACAATCTTCTCAGATTCTGCGAACGCCACGATTACAGGCGCGCAGGCGAACCTATTGGCGAAGAAAAACATTCTCTGCAGGATTTTTCCGATACGTTTTACGGTTCCGATGCCGGACAAAAATAAAACTAACCGGGGTATTCAAGTTGAAACGCCAAAAGCGAAGGGGATTTGCAAAAATGCAAATCCCCTTCGCTTTTATTTATTTCAGTCGGTTATCTCTATCGTAATCGGCGAATTAAGTCCGGCAATCGACAACACGATTTTATCCGTCGTTTTGCCGTTGACATTACGCACTCTGTCTCCGCGACCTTCGTTTTTATATATAAACGTAACGTCGGCGTCGGCAAGTCTGAATTTAACGTTCGCCCTTTTGAACGGCATATTCGCGGAAGGTTCGATCACGATTCCGTTCAGATCCGCTCTAAGACCTATCGCGCAGAAGAACAACACCTTTACAAGCACGCAACCACTGCCCGTAAACCAGTCGCTCATAGACTCGCCGTCAAAGCCGAGTTCGGCATTCCGGATATAAGAATTCGGCATTACGAACGGCGTCGTAGAAATGAATTCGTGCGTGAGCGGCAATATCTTGCCTATCTGTTTCCACGCCTCTTCGGTATCGCCGAGACCGAAGAGCGACCATATGGCGAAAAGAGTTCCGTGAATATACGTCGCGGCGTTTTCGGCAGTACCTTCCGGCAACCTCGTTATACGCCCGACACCCGTATTGGAAAGCGGGAAATACGGATTGAAAGTCATTATGCCGTATTTGGAATCGAGCCGCTTATACGCCGAAAGAATATGCTTTTTCATATCGGGGTATCTGTCTATCAACCCCGACAAGACGAAGAACGCATTCGACGTCGCGCTGTCTCTCGAAAAACCGTCGTTATCGCAGAAACTGCCGATCGTATAGGCGCGTTTATCGCCCCAGCCGTGTACGATTTTCTTCTCGTCGCCCTTTACGGCGATCGCGTATTCGGCTATGCCTTTGGCGATATTCTCTTTCACTGCGGCGTAAACTCCGATTTTTTTGGTAAATTTACCCGTCTTGCCGAGAATTTCGATCATTTCGCCAAGGTTTTGGTAAAGTTGCATAGTCGCCATAACCGAAACGCCGCTGCCGAACTTTTTATCTTTATCGGTAGTTCTGCCCAGTCCGTCGAGAGCGTCGTTCCAGTCGCCGTACAACGCCCTTAAACACCCCGTCGTTTCGTCTATGTTTGAAACGAGGAAATCTGTAATCGCAACGAGGTGATCGAGCGCGGAATCACGGCGCGACGAGAAGTCGACTTTACCGCCGTCGAATTTATAATATCCGCATTCCTCGCTTAAAATCGAGTAATCGCCCGTAAACGACAGATATGTGTAGAACGTGGAAATTATCCACAAACCCTGATCGACGAATTCTCTCAAATCCATCGCAGGCAACACGCCCGGATTATCGGGATAAGAATACTGCCTCGGCGGTCTTCCGTCTTCGCCGATAAAGTTGAGCGCCTCAACCATTTTATTGCGGCAGTAATCGGGTATCCAGAGTATGGCAGCCTGAAGTTGCTGAAAAATATCCCTTACGCCGATGAGCGCGCCGGCGTAATTCTTCGCCCTTGCGCAGAATTCGGTTTGTTTCATCACGCTTTTCAGAAACGCGTTGAACGCGAAATCTCCGACGCCGTAAGGATTGCCCGTAAATTCGGCAACCGGCAGATTTTTATACGTTTCGTTAAATCCGTTTCTTACGCTTTCGGTCAGAGCAATCGGACTTCCGTTCGGCTCTACGCTGAAAATCGAATAATCCGCCGTAATGCTTTCGCCCGCTTTGAGTTCCGTCGGCAACACGTCGGCAGAAACCGCGGATTCCGTAAACGTGGTTACGACTTTGGGGTTTTCTATAACGCCGGTAAGCAAAGAAACCGCCGAAGGCAAACTTTTGTGCTGTCCGCCCTTGAAATTTGTCGGCGAAGTCGTCGAATACGCCTTGCCGTTATAGTCGCGCGTGATTTTTACGCGATTGTTATACACGTTGGTATTGCTGTAATACTCTACGGTCGAAATATCGTAGCCGTCGGACGTCGCCTTATCCAACCTGTACCACTTATCCTCAAAACCCTCGAAAAGACTGTGGCGCAGCAATAAATCGTAATACGCCGACAAATAGGTTTTAACAGCCTTATCGCCCGTATTTTTCAGGTATAATTCAAAGCGGACGCGTTTGTTTTCGTCGACGAAAGCCTTTACTCCGCCGACAAGGTCTTTCGTCTTCGCAATATAATATGCTCCGTCGTCGGTATACACGACGAACCTATTTACGCCCTTTTCGCAATCGCTCGCGCCCGCGCCGGTAATCGAAATCGGCACGAATTTTCTGCCCGACGGTTTACCGAAGTAAAACGCGATACGGGGTTTATCGCCGCGATCGAAATCTGCGTTGAAACTGAAAATGCTCTCCTCGATTTTTATACTGCCCGAGGAATACGCCCAGAGCGTAAGACCGTCGCACGAATACGGGCGACGAGCATCGCCGAACTCGCGCGGAAAGCATACCACGTCGTCGGCGGAAAGGAAATACGAGGAAGACGGAAGTCTGCCGTCCTTTTTCGCCTTCGGGTCGTTAAGTAAATCTTCTACTTTTTTAATGATTTTATCAAAGTTATTCATCGTTTTACCCTTGTTTGATACCGATTAAAAATACTATGAAGATTTTATCATGTCGGCGTTTTGTTGTCAAGAGTTTGATATATTTCCCCGATAGCGGAATTGTTACTTTTTACAACGGTAATTGTCGGTTTCGCTATGCCAGCCAAGAATAAAACGAACCTTGCCAAAACGCCGCTATTTTCGCGCTTTTTGTCAAATTCTCGTTTGAAGTACGTCTAGTACGTCTGCACTCGCCTTTACCAAAAATCATCAAAAATATCGGCGTTTTGGTTGCTAGCAAGTCTGACGGCGGATTTTTAGGATAAGACAAGGCGCGCGAACGGGTTAATACTAGACGTATAAGCCGCGAGCGCAACGACGTATTAGTCAAAAATACGTCGTCAGACCACGGTTCGTTTTATTCTTGGCTGGCATACAAATCAAAAATAACACAAATAACACATCCGAATAAGTATCAAATAACAAACACTGAAAAACAATAAAATATAACAAAAACCGCCTGAAACAGGCGGTTTTTAATTATTGGTGGAGGTGAGGAGAGTCGAACTCCTGTGTTGCGCAAAAACAAAACGACCTTCTACATACTTAGTATCCGTTTAATCTCTTTTACCTGCCGTCCGGATACGGGCTACAAGATAACGTCGGTCTTAAAAAGCCCCTTAAAAAGCAAGACTACTCTTTTTAAGGCGTTCCCCGTCTTAATTGACGCCGCATACGCTCCCGACGGGAAAAAGCGCAGCGACGCCGCCGCTTTAATTACGCAGCGAAAGCAAGATTGTTGTTATATCTTACCGTGTTGTTTTCAGATTTAGCATTTGAATTTAGCCCGCGTTTTAACGCAGTCGCAGTCCTGCGGTATGCTTATATCGTTCCTTTTTTACCCAGTCGAAACCGTTACACCCCCGTTTTATATCTTATAATTTTTAATTTCGCGTTTCGCCGATCTGTCAAGATCCCGTTCGCGGATGGTCTGCTTTTTATCGTAAGTATGCTTACCGCGGCACAACCCTATTTCCAACTTTATAAGCGACTGCTTGAAGTAGAGTCTGAGCGGAACGAGCGTAAATCCTTTTTCGTTGACCTTGCCGATAAGTCTGTGAATTTCGGATTTATGCATAAGCAGTCTGCGATCGCGACGACTGTCTTTTACGTTGAAACTTCCGCCTTTGTCGTATACGGCGACGTGCATACCTTTTATAAACAATTCGCCGCTGCCCGACACGGAACAATATGCATCTTTAAGCGAAACGTTCCCGGCGCGTATGGATTTGACTTCGCCGCCGTCGAGCGATATGCCCGCCTCGAAATTGTCTTCGACGAAATATTCGTATCTCGCCTCTCTGTTTTCGGCAATGATTTTCATAGGTCTGTTCGTATTCTATCATATTTCCGCCGCGTTTTCAACCTTTGACGCGACGATTTTTATCTTTTTTTGCAAGAATGATAAAATCTATTCTCCTGTTTGTAATATTGGCGTCCATAATGCCTATTCTGACTTCGTCGCCAAGCGTATAGCAATGCTTACCGCTGCGAAGAGAAAACGTTTTTTCGTCGTAAGAGTACTGCCCGCGCGGAAGATCTCCTATAGGCGTGAAACCCTCGACTCCGTTTTCGAGTTCGGAAAACACCCCCGAAGACGTTACCCCGCTTATAACGGCGTCGAATTCTTCGCCGACGCGTTCGCTTGCGTAAGCCGCTTTATACAAATCGTCGACCGCTCTTTCCGCCTCGTCGGCTTTCTTTTCGTTTACGGACGACTGAACTGCCGCCTCCGGCGCAAAAGTCGAATAGCGTTCGTTAAGCGCAGCCATATCCCCGTCAAGCGATGCCTTGACTATTCTGTGAACGATGAGATCGGGATACCGCCTTATAGGCGACGTAAAGTGGCAATAACACTTGCTGGATATACCGAAATGTCCGAGGTTTTCGGCACTGTATTTAGCCTTTTGCATAGAACGCAACATGACCTTGTTGACGATCGGATAAACGGGTTCGCCTTCAATCTTTTTCAGCAATGCGGAGAAGTCCGACGGACGGCAATCGTCCGCTTTCCACTTCACCGATATACCCAAAGTACTTAAAAATGCGATAAAATCGGTCGCTTTTTCGGTTGACGGGCGTTCATGAACTCTGTATATACACGGAAGTTCGAGATAGTAGAGGTATTCGGCGATCTCTTCGTTGCAAAGCACCATAAATTCCTCTATTATCTTATATGCGTCGAGACTCGTTTGCGGCTCCACGTTTATAACTCCGTCATCAACCGAGATATGACTGTCGCGCACGTCGAGATCTATACTCCCGCGTTCGTTTCTTTTCGCCGTCAGCACAAGTTGCAACAGCCGCATGTTTTCGATTTCGCCGACGAACTTTTTGTATTCCTTTCTGACCTGTTTATCTCCGTCGAGGATAGCCTGTACGGCGGTGTACGTCATCCGTTTAGCCGATTTTATCACGCTTTTACAGATTTCTCGGTTCACGACGTCGCCCGCAGGAGTTATCTCCATAACGCATGACAGCGTAAGTCTCGGTTCTCCTTCGTTCAGCGAACATATTCCGTTTGACAATTCTTTCGGCAACATAGGTATTACCCTGTCGGGGAAATAAACGCTTGTCGAACGCGAATAAGCCTCTTCGTCAAGAGCGGTCTTCGGTCTTACATATTCGGAAACGTCGGCGATATGCACGCCGAGCATGAAATTGCCGTTTTTCAGAATTTCGACCTCGACAGCGTCGTCGAAATCACGACTGTCTTCGCCGTCGATAGTTATAATACAGCGTCCGGTAAAATCTTTCCTGCCGATAAACGCGTTATGCGGCACTTTTTGTTCTATCTTTGCGACCTCGTCGACAACGCCTTGAGGAAACGTTTCGGTGTATCCGTAAGACCTTATCACGGAATTTTCTTCGGCAGACAAATCTCCGCTTTTACCGAGTATTTCCCGAACTTTTCCCTCAGGATTATCTTTTTCGGGAAACGCCACTATATCTACGATTACCTTATCTCCCGCTTTCGCGCCCGCGGCAAGCGAAAACGGAACGCGCACGTCGTTATAATAATTTTTATCGTCGGGGCGGACAAAACCGAAAGTCCGCTCTTTATAATACGTTCCGCCAAGAGACTTTACGCCGCGCGATAAAATTTTCACGACTTCTGCCTCGTCGGTCGAACCGCGATCGCTTTCGACGCGGCGTATAAGCACCTCGTCTTTATTACATGCGCCGTTTAATTTTTTATGCGGAATGAAATAATTATCTCCGTTCCCGCCCGTAACGAACGCAAAACCGCGCTCGTTGCCGCGGATGATGCCTTTTATAAAACCGCCGTCTTCGGGGCGGTAAAATCTGCCGTCGACGTTGACGATAACGCCGTCGTTTTCAAGCCGACGCAGAATATCCTCTATCGCGCGACGCTCAAACGTCGATTTCGTGCCGGTTTCGGCAAAAATCGTCTTTTTACCGATCCCCGTCCATTCGCCGGAAGTAAATTTGTCCGATATAAATTCGTATGCGTTCATAATTCCTTTCAAAAAAATAAGCGGGCGCGATTTTCGCGCCCGCAAAAAAGCATATTTATCAGTCGGTAATACGGAAAACTATAATGCAGAAAGCAATCATTGCGATAGCCATTATCGAAACCGCGATGACCGTAAGTTTTCTCAACTTATGTTCCATAGTTTTACCTTTATTTTTACCGTAGAAAGTTTCCTGCTGACCGCCGAGCGCGCTTATGCCGTTGGAATTGCTGGGCTGCATCATGACGATTACTATAACGAACAACGCGCAAAGAACCGCAACGATAAGCAACGGAATGCAAATCTTGGACGCCGTATTGAATGAAATAAGCAGATTTTCTAACATAATATATATCGTCTCCAAATGTACAAAATTTACAAAGCGTTACTATTTTAGCATAATATCCGACGAATGGCAAGCGTTTGAACGCGACTTAAAGCAAATTATTTGACTATAAGCGATTTACCGGTCATCTCGGCGGGGATTTTTTCGCCCATTACTTCCAAAAGCGTGGGCGCAATATCAGCCAGAATGCCGCCGTCTCTTAATTTAACGTCTTTGAACTGCTCGCTTGCCAGTATAAAAGGCACGCGGTTGGTCGTATGCGCGGTGAACGGCGAACCGTCTTCAGCGATCATCTTGTCGGCATTGCCGTGGTCGGCAGTGATAAGGCAACTTCCGCCCTTTTTAAGCACGGCGTCGGTTATCTTCGCGATGCAGTCTTCTACGGTTTTCACGGCTTTGACCGCCGCGTCGAGAACACCGGTATGTCCTACCATATCGCAGTTGGCGTAATTGAGAATGATTACGTCGAATTTGTCGGACTCGATCTCTTCGAGTACTTTATCCGTAACGAGATATGCGCTCATTTCGGGTTGCAGGTCGTAAGTGGCGACCTTCGGAGAAGGTATGAGATCTCTGTATTCGTTCTTTTCGGGTGCCTCTACACCGCCGTTGAAGAAGAACGTAACGTGCGCGTATTTTTCGGTTTCGGCTATACGAAGTTGGGTATAACCGTTATCGGAAAGATATTTGCCGAGAGTATTGTGAAGTTCCTGTTTCCCGAATGCTATTCTGACGTGAGAGAACGTAGCGTCATACTTGGTAAATCCGACGTAATTAAGACCGAGCAGACCGGTTTTTCTTTCAAATCCGTCGAATTTTTCTTCGGTGAAAGCCCTGGTTATTTCTCTCGCTCTGTCGGGACGGAAATTATAGAATATGACGCTGTCGCCCTTTTCGATAAGCCCTACGGGAGTGCCGTTTTCATATATGTTTACGGGTACGACGAATTCGTCGGTAACGCCCGCCTTATAACTCTCTTCGACGGCGGTTTTCGCATCCGTAGCCTTAACGCCGTTGCCGACGGTCATCGCGTCGTACGCTTTGACAACCCTTTCCCAACGGTTATCTCTGTCCATAGCGTAATATCTGCCGCTTACGGTAGCGATTTTACCGACGCCGAGTTCTTTCATCTTGTCTTCGAGTTCGGCTATAAATTCGACGCCGCTTGTCGGAGAAACGTCTCTGCCGTCCATAAAGCAGTGAACGAAAACGTCGTTCACGCCGCGTCTTTTAGCCATTTCGAGAAGGGCGAAAAGATGGGTTATATGGCTGTGAACGCCGCCTGACGACAAAAGTCCGTAAAGGTGAAGTTTCTTGCCGGAATTCTTCGCGCCATCCATAGCGGAAATAAGTTCGGGATTTTCAAAAAAGTTGCCGTCCTCAATGGACTTGGTAATTCTCGTAAGATCCTGATAGACTATTCTGCCTGCGCCCATGTTGAGGTGCCCGACCTCGCTGTTGCCCATCTGCCCGTCGGGAAGACCGACGGAAAGTCCGCTTGCGCCGAGATTGGTCGACGGATATTTTTTCATTAAATTTGCGATTACGCCTTCGTGAGCAATGGCTATCGCGTTGCCGTGTTCGTCTTTATTAAGCCCGTAACCGTCCATAATAAACAGACATACGGGTCTGGTTTGCATCTTGACCATATTCGCCTCCGTTAGTCGGGAATAACTTCAATCTATTGACATTTACCCGACCGAAAATCTTTTTACGACTATATTATATACCAAAATATCGTAAAACGCAATCGCCGTAACGAAATTTTTTCAAATTCCGTCGTGGCGAATAATTTATGCAATACCTGCGCATACTGTAATCGGGCAAACGCGGGAGGACTATAATGGAAAAAGGATTTATATGCGGAATGATCGCGGGCGTCCTTGCGGGCGCGGTGATCGTCGCAAATTCTTATAAGGCGAGAAAACTCGTCAAAGACGGTCAGGAACAAATCAAAAAAAAGGTTTCCGAAATGACCGAAAACCAAAATAAAAAATCCGATTCTTACGAAGAACTCGGAGAATAAAACGCGTTACCGACGCCCTATAAATTCGCGTATAAGCGAGTTATAGGGCGTTTTTTTCGCATTAAGCGGTTTTACATACTTCAAAAACTCTTTAAGGCGCGCGATAGCTTTCGCGCCCGACTCGCCTGTGGCGCTAACGGACAAAAGATCGCCCTCGACGACGCTTTTATATACGCCGGGTTCATACCCGATAAAACTGTCGATTTCGTAATCGGCAAGCTTTTTGAACGGCATGACGAAATTTTCTTCGCCGCGTCTTACGCTTGCGAAATACTCTGCGGTTTCGGCGGCATCGCGACCGCGGAACAGTTTATCCCTCGCAATTCTTCGCATAAATCTTACATATTCGGGTTGAAGGATATTTCCGTCGCCGTAAGAGATACGCGTTCTTACGCTGATATAAATTTTTGCCGTAATTTCTTTCGGAGCGGTTATGACCGACGGATTGAGCGCGTGAATACCCTCGAATATAACGAGTTCGCCCGGCAGACGTTTAAGTTTTACGGTCTTGTCGCTGCGCGATGTCTTTGTGAAGTCGAAAATCGGCACGTCGACTTCTTCGCCTGCGAATATACGCGAGATATGCTCGCTTAAAAGTTCGCCGTCTATGCGCGACGGAGCCTCGTAATCTACGGTATCGCGTTCGGCGTCGGTTACCGACCTGAAATAATTGTCGAGAGAAACCGTATGCGTACTTACGCCGTCGCGATCGAGCATGTCTTCGAGCATATGAGCGGTAGTCGTTTTACCCGATCCCGACGGACCGGACAACAATATAATCGGTCTCTCTTCGGCATGCCTTTCGATGTCGTCTTTTATCCCGCTCAGGCGGGATGCGTATTCCTCGTCCGTTTTTTCAAATTCGCCGTCGTCGGCGTAACGTCCGTTAAGTTCTTCAATCGCAACTATTTTCATATTTCAATCAGCCGAAATTTCCCGTCGCGACAAGATCGACGCCTTCGGCTATATCCTTTACTATTATGTCGCCGACCCGCACGGGGAGAACGCACGACGCGGCGTTTATACGTTGCATCACGTCGAACATTTCGGATTTTCTGACGGGAGCGGCGGTTTTTACGCACACCATCGTACCGTCGGTCGCCCTTACGGAAGACGTAACGACCCTCATCGGGCAAACGACTTCGGTTTCGGCGTAGGCTTTACCCCGCGGACATGAGTTACCGCGTACGGCGACTACTTTATTATCGTATTCGAGATCGACCTCGATGTGACACCCCATAGGGCATTCTATACACGTCAGTTCTTTCGTAATCATTCGCCGACCTCCAGAGAAACCGTCAGTTTACCGCTTAATTCCGCAACCTTTGCGGCGGGAAGTACGAGCTTTTCCATTTCGCCCGGAGCGACAACCCGTTTTTTCAGTCTTACGATTTCTTTTTCGCCGTCTTTCGCAACTACGGCGCAATTTTTATATTCGCCTCGCACGCGGAAAAAAAGTCTGACGTCGCCCTTGTCGTTCTTGTCTATTTTCTGTGGCAGGACGTAAGACACCTTGTCTCCGTTCGTCGTTTCTATCGTATCTTTCGGCGTTTCTCCGCTTCTGACGTATGCGGCGGCAGCACTGCCTGCGATTTCAGCCTCGTCGGACACGAAATCGACAAGATCGTGAACCTGCAACGCGTTGCCGCATGCGAACACGCCGGGAATCGAAGTTTCGCGGTTCTGATATACGACCGCGCCTTTGGTTGCGGGCGACATCTCGATGCCCGCGCCTTCGGCGAGTTCGTTTTCGGGGATAAGTCCGACCGAGAACAAAACGGTATCGCAGTTAAAGTGTTTTTCGCTGCCCGGTATCGGCTTTCTGTTTTCGTCGACCTCGGCGACCACTACGCCCGTAACTCTGTCCTTCCCCTCGATTTCGACTATCGTATGACTCAGATACAGAGGAATTCCGAAGTCGTCGAGACACTGCGCGATATTACGTTTAAGTCCGCTCGAATACGGCATAAGCTCGAATACCGCTTTGACGGACGCGCCCTCGAGAGTCATTCTTCTTGCCATTATAAGCCCTATATCGCCCGACCCGAGTATGACGACGTTTTTACCGACGAGATAACCCTTTATGTTGGCGTATTTCTGAGCCGTACCGGCAGAATAAATACCCGCAGGTCTTGTACCGGCGATATTCAGCGCGCCCCTGCTGCGCTCTCTGCAGCCCGTTGCGATAACGACCGCTTTCGGTTTTAACGTAAACACGCCTTCGGACGGGCTTATCGCCGTTATGAGTTTATCTTTGCCGAGCGACAAAACCGTCGTTTCGGTCATGACTTTTATCCGCCTTTCGGCAACGCCGCTCTGAAACCTCGCCGCATATTCCGGACCTGCAAGACTTTCTTTGAACCTCGTAAGCCCGAACCCGTTGTGAATGCACTGATTGAGTATTCCGCCGGTTTTCTTTTCGCGTTCCAGTATAACTATGTCTTCGACGCCGGCGTCGTAAGCCGCTATCGCGGCGGCAAGCCCTGCCGGACCTCCGCCGATAATCGCTATATCGCAAAATCCGTTCATTTCGTCACCCCCGACAGCAGTTCGGAACCGTTGCCGCACTTAGTGATTTCTTCCATCGGTATGCCTGCCTCTCTCGCGATGATTTCGACGACCGACGGCTGACAAAAACCGCCCTGACACCTGCCCATTCCGGCGCGCGTTCTGCGCTTGACGGAATCCACCGTGGTCGCCTTAGGGTTCTCCTTTATGGCGCGGATAATTTCGCCCTCGGTTATCTGTTCGCACCGACAGACTATCCTGCCGTAGGCGGGATCTTTCTTTATGAGTTCGTTTTTCTCTTCCGCGGAAAGATTTTTGAAGAAACAATCGGGTTCTCTGGTCGGATTAAAGTTGGACGTCTTTTTAAGCGTAAGACGTTTAGACAACAATTTTTCTACGACGTATTTACCTATCGCCGGCGCGGAAGTAAGCCCGGGCGATTCTATGCCGACAATGTGGAATATTCCTTCGTTTTTTTCGCTTTCGCGGATAATGAAGTCGTGGCGATCGTTATACGCCCTTACCCCCGCGAACGAGGTTATCGAATCGTTTATCGGCGGCTTTTTGCACATCGTGTTTGCCCTCGATATTATCTCGGACAGTCCGCCGCGCGTCGTTGCGGTGTCGCCGTTTTCGCAATTTTCCGCGGTAGGACCTAAAATAACGTTGCCGTCGACGGTATCGGAAATCAGTATGCCTTTGCCCTTTTCGGTCGGCGTGAAGAAAAGCGTATGTCTGACGAACCCGCCGTCCTTTTTATCCAGCAGTATATATTCGCCCCTGCGACCGTGTACCGGAATATCGTCGCCTGCAAGCGCGGCGATCTTACCGCTGCCGAGTCCGGCGCAGTTTACTATCGTTTTCGCCCTGACTTCGTTGCCGTCTTTGGAATACAACTCGTAACAATTATCCTCGTCGTTACGGTATATTTTTACGACCTCAAAGTTTCTGATGAGTTTCGCGCCGTTGTCCATGGCGTTGCCTATCGCCGCTATAGTGAGTTCGTACGGGCAGATAATTCCTCCGCCGCGGGCAAACAACGCGCCTTTCGCATCGTCCGAAACGTTCGGTTCCAGTTTTTTAAGTTCTTCGGCGGAAATGATCTCCAGCCTATCGACACCGTTGGTTTCACCGCGTTTTTTAAGGATTTCAAGCGTCTTCAGGTCCTCGGCGGTAAACGCTACCACGAGAGAACCGTTATTTTTGTACTTAACCCCGAGTTCGCATGCGATTGCGGGCATCATAGCCGCGCCCTCCACGTTAAACTTTGCTTTAAGACTGCCCTCTGCGGCATCGAACCCCGCGTGCACTATACCGCTGTTCGCCTTACTCTGCCCCATGCAGACGTCGCTCTCTTTTTCGAGCATAACGGCATCCAGTTTATATCTGGCAAGGTTTCTCAGCACGAATGCGCCGATAACCCCTCCGCCGATAACAGCCACGTCAAAATTTGCCATATATTTTTACCTCTTATAAAAAATCGACTATGCGATTCAGATCGTCAAGAATGAATTCGGGCTTTTTATCAGACTTTATTGCGTCGGCAAGCGTACTTTCTCCGCTTAATACGAGCGCGGTATGAAATCCGCAGTTCACGCCGAAAGCGACGTCGGTATACAGTCTGTCGCCGACCATTAAAAACTCGTCGTTATCCGCCTTATACCTGACTTTTAATCTTTCGCCCATGCCTGTCTGCGGCTTACCGATAACAATATCGGGCGTTCTGCCGGTCGCGGCTTTTATCATAGCTATGAAAGCCCCCGCATCGGGTACGGAGTACGGACTTGCCGGACATACCGCGTCGGGATGAGTGGCTATATATTCCGCTCCGCGATTCAGTCCGTCTGTAAACGTACAGAGTTTTTTATACGTCAGCTCGGTATCGTACGCAAGCACGCATATGTCGGGGTCTTCGTCCGTAAGGCGTATGCCGTTTTTTTCAAATTCCCTTTTCAGCGTATCGACGCCGAGAAGATTAACCGTCCTGCCGACGCGTTCCGCGGCGAGAAATTCCGTCGCAGCCATACCCGACGAATAAACATCGTCGCCGTCGCGGAACAAATCGAGACGGGTAAGTTTTTTTATATATTCGTCTGCGGTTCTGGACGAATTGTTTGTAAGATATACTATTTTTCTGCCGCTTTGTCTGACCTTATCGAGCGTGACGTTCATCCCGCCGATGATTTTGTCGCCGAGATATACGGTGCCGTCCATATCGAGCAGAAAATATTTTACTTTCTTCAAAGTATCTCTTAAAGTTTCGTTCATAAAAGTCTCTTTATCGGCGTCAATATATCGCCTGCGGTTTTGCCGTCGGCACCTGTAACCGAAACGAACGCCGTAAGCAATTTTTCGGTCAGCGAAATCACGCTTACGAGCATTCCTCCGCCGAATTTTCTGTCCGCAACGGCAAGCAATTTAGCCGATACGGGAACGGGGTCTTTGCCGACGATGTCGCCGCACAACGCGCGGATAAAATTTTCGGATTGCCCGTATTTTTCGCCCGAAACCGAGCCGTAAGCATAATGCAGAAACGCAAGGTAGTCGTGTATAAACGGTTCGGCGGATTTCCCGACGTCGGTTACCGCCGAAACCTTTCCGTACGCCGCGACGATAATCGCCTTTATATCGGCGATCATAGTTTCGCTTTCGGCTTGTATTCCGTCTGGCGGATTACTTACGGACATCGCTTTGATCTCGCCGACGATTCCCCGCGGAGACGACACTGTTTTTGCGTCGTCCGCCTTATCCTGCATATTCCCGTCGGCGTCATCCGTATTCGCGATTTCCGTCGAAGTTTCTTTTGCGGGGATATCGGCTGTTTTTGTCTGCGAGCGCGGACTATCGTCGACACCGTCGCGCAAAACATCCGTCGGCGCGGCGTTATTTTTTATCGTTGAGACGAAAGGAACACACCCCTTTCGCGCGGAAAGATCCGAGCGCGGCTATGGGTTTGCCTTTTGTCGTTCTGCTTTCGACAGCCAACTGCGAGGAATCGGCATAAAGAGTATTGCCGTCTTCGTCCTCTATTAAAAGATAAAGTTTTTCGCCTTTGAGTACGGGCATCGCAAGCAACAACGCATCGTCGCCGACGTCGGCTATCTTGACGCCTTTTCTGTTTCTGGGCAATTTATTGACAGTCGAAAGATATACGCGTTTGAAAGTACCTGCCCCTGTCGCCACGACAAGGTCGTAATCCTTTTCTTTATCGATCTGCGTTACGCTTATAACTTCGTCGCCGTCGTACAGATCCATACCCTGAACGCCGCCCGAAACGCGTTTGTATTCGCTGAACGTATCCGAACAGTTAAGCCCCATTCCGGTCTTCGTGGCGAACACGAAATCGGAATCCGGAATTTCCTGCTGAACGTCGATGACCGCATCTCCGTCTTTAAGTTTCATCGCGACGAAAGAACTCTTTGCCACGGCGTATTCCGACCACGGCGTGAGTTTGACGACGCCGTCTTTCGTAAAGAAGTACAGTCTGCCTTCGGGAACGTTCGTACCCCTGATCGCAAACATCGCTACGGGTACTTCTTTCGCAAGCGCGTCTTTTGCGAGCGTTTCGAATTTAACTCCGCCCGAGGATCCGCCACCGTCGGGAATGCTTTCGGCATCTATGCGGTAGCAGTTGCCTTTATCGGTAAACGTATAAATAAGCGTATCGTCGTCGGCCTCGACTTTGAATTTCATAAACTCGGATTTCTTCGGGTTCGGATTCGCCGCCGTGCGTTTATACGAGGAGAGTTTAACCTTTCTTACCGAACCGTTATAATTTACGCCTACGACGTAAACTTCCGTCTTTCTGTTTTCGGCTTTCGCGGCGAACGAAATATCGTCTTCGACCGAAACTATTTCGGTTTTACGCTCATCGCGATATTTCTTTTTGATTGCGAGAATCTCTTTTTTGACGATCGATTTCTGCAATTTCTTGCTGTCGACGATCGCCTGCAATTCGGCGATCAGTTTATGCAGAGCGTCGAGTTCGTCTTTCAGGTTATTGACTTCGAGTTTGGTGATTCTGGCAAGTCTTAAATCGAGTATCGCCTGAGCCTGCTTGTCCGAAAGAGCGAAAGCGTTTTTAAGGTTCTGTTTAGCCGCGGGGGTATCGGGCGAAGTCTTGATTATTCGAATTACTTCGTCGATATTGTTTACGGCGATTATAAGCCCCTCCAAAATATGCGCGCGTTCGCGGGCTTTGTTGAGGTCGTATTTAGTCCTTCTTAAAACGACTTTTATCTGATAATCGACGTAATAATTTATCAGGTCGATAAGCCCCATGAGTTTCGGCTTGCCGTCGGCTATCGCGACCATGTTTATACCGAAAGAACACTGCAACTGAGTGTATTTCAGCAGATATTTTATAATCGGCGCCGGGTCGACGTCTTTTTTGAGTTTTATGACCGCGCGCATACCCGTTCTGTCGGACTCGTCCGCAATCGCGGCTATTCCGCCGAGAACGTCTTTGTTTTCTTCCTGCAGATCGGCGATTTTACGCAGAAGTTGCGCCTTGTTGACCTGATACGGAATTTCGGTTATTACTATATTCTTTTTGCCGTTGTCGGCGTCTTCTACGTTTATTCTCGCGCGGAGTTGAATTTTACCCTTACCCGTCGCGTAAGCCGTTCTGAGTTCGTCACCTGCGATGATGTATCCGCCCGTAGGGAAGTCCGGACCCGGAACGATCTTCATCATCTCGTCAAGGGTAATCTTCGGATTGTCGAGGTAAGCGACGACGCCGTCTATGACTTCGGCAAGGTTATGCGTCGGTATATTCGTCGCAAGACCTACCGCTATACCCGTCGCGCCGTTTACGAGAAGGTTCGGAAATCTTCCGGGGAGAGTGTCGGGTTCTTTGAGCGAGTCGTCGAAGTTAAGCGACCAGTCTACGGTATCTTTGTCTATACCGTCAAGAAGTTCGAGCGCGAGAGGTTGAAGTTTGACTTCGGTGTACCTCATCGCCGCCGCGCTGTCGCCGTCGACCGAGCCGAAGTTGCCGTGTCCGTCGACAAGCGTCATACGCATGTTGAACGGCTGGGCAAGTCTGACCATAGCGTCGTAAACCGAAGTATCTCCGTGGGGGTGATATTTTGCGAGACAGTCGCCGACCACCCTCGCCGATTTTTTATAGCCTTTATCGGGGAACATAGCCTGTTCGAACATCGAATAAAGGATACGCCTCTGAACGGGTTTAAGACCGTCTTCGACCCTAGGAAGGGCTCTGTCGAGAATGACGTATTCGGCATACGGAATCATCGAGTTGTGCAACACGTCCTCTAAGGGGCTGGTGATTATATTGTTCTTGTCTTCCATTTCGTTTTACCCCCTTATACGTTTACTCTGTCGATAAATGCGTCTTCTTTGTTGAAGTCGGCGTGTTCCGAGATATACGCTTTACGGCTGTCGATGTCGTCGCCCATAAGCGTGGTAATGAGTTTTTCCGCCTCGGCGGCATCCTCTATCGTAACCTGCATAAGCATACGTTTTTTAGGATCCATCGTCGTATCCCACAACTGTTCGGGATTCATTTCGCCGAGACCTTTATAACGCTGCAACTGATAGCCCCTGCCGACTTTGTCGATCGCTTTCTGCAATTCGTTGTCGTCGTATGCGTATTCGATAACGTCTTTTTTATAGACTTTATACAGCGGCGGCATACCGATATAGACGTGACCTTCCTGCACGAGTTCTTTCATGTAACGGAAGAAGAACGTAAGCAGAATCGCCCTTATATGCGCGCCGTCCTGATCGGCATCGGAAAGTATGATTACTTTGTCGTAATTGAGATTAGCAATGTTGAAATCCGCGCCTATGCCTGTACCGAGCGCGCTTATTATGGTACGGATTTCTTCGTTTTTAAGCACTTCTTCTATGCGTTTTTTCTCGGCATTGAGCGGTTTGCCGCGGAGCGGCAATATCGCCTGATGCTGACGGTCTCTGCCCTGTTTCGCGCTGCCGCCCGCGGAATCGCCCTCGACGATAAATACTTCGTTGAGTTCTGCTTTACGCGAAGTACAGTCGGAAAGTTTGCCGATAAGTTTCGCGGTGTCCGCGCCTTTCGTTGCCCGCGCGAGTTCCTTTGCGTGTTTTGCGGCGGTTCTGGCTTTAAGCGCGCCGAGGGCTTTCTTCATCATCGCATCGAAGATTGCCTTGTTCTTTTTGTTTTTGACGAGTTTGTCGAGTTCTTCGGTCGTCGCCGCCTCTACCGCAACCTTAGCCTCGGGATTGCCGAGTTTTGTCTTTGTCTGACCCTCGAATTCGACGTTTTTCATCTTGACCGACAACAGCGCGGTAAGACCTTCGCGGAAGTCTTCGCCGATGAGCGGCGCGTCTTTTTCTTTGACGTAGTTATTGGATCTGGCGAAGTCGTTAAGCACTTTCGTAAGCGCGGTTTTGAAACCGACCTCGTGCGTGCCGCCCTCAGGCGTCGGAATGTTGTTTACGAACGAAAATACGCTCTCGGTATAACTGTCGGTATGCTGAAGAGCGAATTCGACAAGTATTCCGTCTTTCTCGGCTTTACCGTAAACCGGCTGGTCGTAGAGTTTGGTTTTACTTTCGTTGAGATACAGAACGTAATCGATTATGCCGCCGTCGTATTTGAACGTCTTTGAATAGAATTTGTCGTCATCGCGCAGATCGGTAAGTTTAATGGTGAGACCGCGGTTAAGAAACGCAAGTTCCCTCAGTCTTTTCGCTATGGTCTCGAGATTGAATTCGACGGTTTCAAATACGCGTTTGTCGGGTTTGAAACGTACGAGAGTACCCGTCTTGCTCGTCTTTACGCCCGTGTTTTTAAGCGGAGCGACGGGGTCGCCCGATATTATCTTCTTCTTCGCCGGATCGTAATGGCTGGTGAATTCCATAGAATAGACGGTCTTGTTATAGACTTCTACTTTAAGCCATTCGGAAAGCGCGTTTGTAACCGACGCGCCGACGCCGTGAAGTCCGCCCGAAAAACTGTAATTTTCGTTGTTGAATTTACCGCCCGCATGCAGTTGGGTAAATACGACCTGCACGCCCGAAACGCCCGCCTGTTTATGAATATCTACCGGAATACCTCTTCCGTTGTCTTCGACGGAAACACTGCCGTCTTTATACAATACGACTTCTATAGAATCGGCAAAACCGTTTGCAGCCTCGTCGACGGCGTTATCTACTATTTCCCACAAAATATGGTGCAGACCGCGCGCCCCCGTAGACCCGATATACATACCCGGTCTTACGCGGACTGCCTCTAACCCTTCGAGAATTTTTATATCCTGCGAATTATAGTCTTTGGACATATTCTCCTCCATAGTAATTATATAATACCCGAACAGTATATCACAATTAAATATAATTTTCAACTTTTTTGCGGCATTTTTATACATATCGGCTGTGCCGCGGTATGCCAGCCGAGAATAAAACGAATCTTGCCAAAACGCCGCTATTTTCGCGCTTTTTGTCAAATTTTCGTTTGAAGTACGTCCGGTACCTGCACTCGCCTTTACCAAAAATCATCAAAAATATCGACGTTTTGGTTGCTTGCAAGTCTGACGGCGGATTTTCAGACTAAGACAAGGCACGCGAACGGGTTAATACCAGACGTATAAGCCGCGAGCGTAACGACGTATCAGTCAAAAATACGTCGTCAGACCACGGTTCGTTTTATTCTTGTCTGGCATCGCAATCCGCAGACATAAAAACGGCGGAACGCTTTTTTACGCGTTCCGCCGCCCGTATTTTATGTGCCGTATACCGCATTCGCATCGGTAAATTTTTCGTTTCCGTTATCAACCCGTATTGCTGCAAACGCGTCGGCGTCGCCGCCGTAATTTACGGTTTCGAGTTTATTGCAACCGTAAAACGCGCCGGAGTAAATATGCGTTAACCCGACGCCTACGCTTAACGTCACGAGGTTGTTACAGCCGTAAAATGCGTTTTCGCGAATACGTTTTATCGACGACGGCAACGTAACCGCAGTGAGATCGGTTCTGTTTGCGAACGCATCGGCTTTTACCGCGACGACCGCATACCGCCTGTTTTTATACTCTACGCTTTCCGGCACTTCCAACGTTCTGCTCTGCAAGGCTAGACCTAAAAAACCGCCGTATTTCTTATCCGCGTTTACGACTTCCGCACCGTCGTAACGAAGTCTTGCGTAGGCAATATCGCCCGACTTTATCTCTTCGCCGGCAAGCCATATTCCGTCGTTCGTATACTCTCTTTTCGCCCTTGCGGGAAGACCGTAAAGATAGTCGGTATTCGTTCCCGTCGGCTTATGCGCCGTATGATCTTTAAGAAACGTATCGGTGCGCATAAAGTAATCGTAAGACGGGTAATCCGAAGTATAGTTATTAGTCCGCGTCGGATCGTCCCACGTCGGATCTACCCAGTACCAACCCCCGTCGACATTGACGAGATTCCACGCATGCCCGCCGCTGTCTCTGCCCGTTCCGCCCGTACCTGTGACGAAGACGTTATCCACCCCTGCCAGATTGAGCGCAAGCTGATAAGTCCTCGCGTAGCCTTCGCACACGACGCCGCGTTTTTCGACGACGCCGATTATATTATGCGCCCACGGCTCGTTGCTCGGCTGACCGTCGCCGCCGTAAGCGTAATTGACGTCGGAAATGATAAGGTCGTGCAGACACAGTGCTTTTTCGTAATCGGTATCGTATTTACCCGCCTCGTAAACGTAACGCGACATGGTTTTTGTTATGCGTTCTTTTTTAGTATTTCTGTCTGACGCTTTCGCATATGCCGAATCGGTTACGAGGTATATCGACGTACCCGTCGTCTCGTAATAAACCGAAGTCGAAATCCAATATGCGAGCGGATTATCGTCGCGGTAGGTCTTCCATACGGAAATAGCCTCGTCGACGGAAAGCCCGTAATCGTTTTTTACCTCGCCGACGATATACGCGTACGTCCTGCCGGATATATTGGTGTATTCGGCGTTCTTGTTGCCCTCCTCGAAGTCGCGCGCGACGGCCTCTATCGCGGAATAAAACGCCTGCTTATACTCACCTCTCTCTTCGTTTGCGAAATACTCGTAGCCGTAAGTCGAATTGCCGCCGGACAAGTCGGTAAGCAGCGGTATTTCGGGGTCGAGAGGTTCGTCGACGTATACGAAATCGTCGTCTCCTCCACTACCCGATGAAGACGACGAGTCGGTAGGGGTTATTATATCGTACAAAAATCCGCACGACGATAAACAGCACATTGCGACTATCGTCAACGCAAGTATTAAATTGCGCAATAATTTTTTCATAGGTTTACCGTTAAAAATATATTATTTACGATATTGAGACAGACCGTAATTTTATCTGTTAAAGCACTTCTTTTTGTCTTCTTCGGTGATAGTCCTTATAACCTTGCACGGGTTTATGCCAGCCAAGAATACCCGCAGATTTATAAAGCCTCGTACGGGTCTACGACGACGGACGTATCGAAATACTTCCACGGAAGTTCGTCTTTAGGCGGTTCGACCTTAAAACAAAGTCTTTGTTTTGACACGGGGTGCGTAAACGCGAGAGTCGTAGCCCACAGCGCGAGCCTGCCCTTTTTCGCCTTATCGCTGCCGTAACGCATATCGCCGTATACCGGCGTACCCATATGCGACATCTGCACGCGTATCTGATGACTCCTGCCCGTGTGCAACGTAACGAGGGCGAACGCAAGCCCGTTTTTCTCCTCTTTCACCTCGTATTCGAGTTCGGCAAACTTTGCCCCGTCCACGGACTGTCCGCAGACGTAAACCATATTGTTTACGGGGTTCTTTTTCAGATAATCGGTGAGCGTCGCACGTTTTTCTTTAGGGCTGCCGACCAAAACCGCGGAATATTTCTTCTCGAAATCGCCCGTTTTCATCTGTTCGGAAAGCCTTGCCGCCGCCTTGCTGCTCTTTGCAAAGACCATAACTCCGCCGGTCGGTCTGTCGAGTCTGTGGACAAGCCCGACGTAGACGTTACCGCTTTTATTTTCGCGTTCCTTTATGTGTTCCCTGACGACGGTGAGCATATCTTTGTCTTTGCTTTCGTCTTCGCAGGACGGCACGCCTTGCGGTTTCATCACGACGATTATATGGTTATCTTCGTGCAAAACCACGAGATCTTCTTTTTCAAATTGTTTTTCACTCATTTATAAACATTCCTCCCGCTCCGCATGGGAGATTTATTCCTTCTTCGGTCTTTACGCCGACTTCGTACGCCTCGACTCTGCCCTTTCCGACCTTCTCCCCGACGGTAAGCGTCAGAATGTTTTCAAGCACCGTCGGTTGCAGACCCGTAGTATAACTGTTGATAAGTACGAACAACGGGTTATCCGACAACACCTCGGTACAGAGTTTTACAAACGGATAAATTTCGGTTTCGATTTTCCACATTTCGCCGTTCGGACCTCTGCCGTAACTCGGCGGATCCATTATTATCGCGTCGTATTTATGTCCGCGTTTTATCTCGCGTCTGACGAATTTCACGCAGTCGTCGATAATATATCTCACGGGTTTGTCGCCCAGCCCCGAAAGCCTTACGTTCTCGCCCGCCCTTTCGACCATACCTTTGCTGGCGTCGACGTGACAGACGCTTGCGCCCGCCGCCAGACACGCGACGGTCGCCCCGCCGGTGTACGCGAACAGGTTAAGTACGCTTATCGGTCTGCCGGCATTCTTTATAAGCCCGCGCATTATATCCCAGTTGACAGCCTGTTCGGGGAATAACCCCGTATGCTTAAAGCCCATCGGTTTGATTTTGAACCTGAGATCGTCGTAGGATATAACCCATTCTTCGGGAAATTTTTTAAGGTATTCCCAACGTCCGCCGCCGCTCTCGCTGCGGATATACTTGGCGTTGAGTCCTTTATAATTCTCCATATCCGTCCGCGCTCCCCAGATAACCTGAGGATCGGGTCGGAGCAGAATTACGTCTTTCCAGCGTTCGAGTTTATATCCGTCGCCGGTTGCCAGAACGACGTAATCTTTCCATTTATCGGCTACTTTCATGCTTTTTTGACCACTAACGTAACTTTATCGCCGTTTATATCGAAGTATTTCGTGTAACCGTCGAACAGTCCGTCGACAAGTTTTTCCGCCAATACGTCGCGCGCGATATCGTCGCCGAGAGTTATGAAAGCCTTTGCGCATACGCCCTCGGCGCTATAACCGAGTTCGATCCGGTCGGTAACTTCAAAACCCGCCTCTTTGCGCATATTCTGCACCCTCGAAACGATTTCCCTTACGGTTCCCTCCATAAGGAGTTCGTCGGTGACGTGCGCGTCGAGAACGACGGTAAGACCGTCCGTACTTTCGGAGACGTAACCTTCCGCAGGTTCGCTGGATATAAGCAGATCGTCGAGAGTCAACGAAACGGGCTTGCCGTTCACTTCAAATTCAAAGGGTTTACCCGATCTTACTCTTTCGACGATTTCCCTTGTGTCGCCGTTTTCGAGATATTGTCTTATTCCGCCGAGCAACGCACCGTATTTAGGTCCTAACGTTTTAAGTTGCGGTTTAAGTTTATAACGAACGAATTTCGCGACGTCGCGCAGGACTTCGAATCTCTTTATATTGAGTTCGTCTCGCGCTATGCCGTAGAGTTCGGGCGTAAGGTCTATCTTTCTGTCGGACGCGATATAGAGTTTATCGAGCGGCTGACGATTCTTTATGTTGCTGCCGTTTCTCGCCGCTCTTCCGAGCGCGACGATTTCGAGAATCGCCTCCATTCCCCTTTCGAGTTCGGGATCTATAAGGCTTTCGTCGGCGACGGGGAAGTCGCAGAGGTGTACGGATTCGGGAGCGTCTTTATAGAACGGCACGACGAGGTTGCGATACATGCTTTCGGTCATAAACGGAACGAAAGGCGCGCAGATTTTCGCCAGAGTCACAAGCACCGTGTAAAGCGTGGTATAAGCCGCCGCCTTGTCTTCGGTCATCTCGCTGCCCCAGTATCTCTCTCTGCCGCGGCGGACGTACCAGTTGGAAAGTTCGTCGGTGAAATCCTGAATAGTCCTTGCGGTCTCGAATATCTTATAATTTTCCAACCCATCGTCAACGGTCTTCACAAGCGTGTTGAGTTTCGACAAAACCCACTTGTCCATAAGGTTGAGTTTACACTTTTTAAGATCGTACTTCGACGGGTCGTATTTATCTATTTCGGCGTATAAGACGAAAAACGCATATGTGTTCCACAACGTGCCCATGAACTTACGCTGTCCTTCGGACACCGCCTCTTCGTAAAATCTGGTCGGAAGATACGGCGCGCTGCCGGTATAGAAATACCACCTTACGGCGTCCGCGCCCTGCTTGTCGAGCACCGTCCACGGGTCGACGACGTTGCCGATATGCTTGCTCATCTTGATACCGTTCTTATCGTTGACGTGACCCAGGACTATACAGTTTCTGAAAGCCGCCTTGTCAAAGAGAATCGCGGAAATCGTGAGCAACGTATAGAACCATCCTCTTGTCTGATCGACCGCCTCGGATATGAAGTCCGCAGGGAAGTGCTTTTCAAAGAGTTCTTTGTTCTCAAACGGATAGTGATACTGCGCGAAAGGCATCGACCCCGAGTCGAACCAACAGTCGATAACCTCTTTCACCCTGGTCATCTTACCTCCGCACTTACCGCATCTGCAATGCAAAGCGTCGATATACGGGCGGTGAAGTTCGATGTCGCCTTTGACTCCGCAGGCGTCTTTGAGTTCTTCTTTCGAGCCCATCACTCTGATTTCGCCGCAGTCTTCGCAGACCCATATCGGCAAAGGCGTACCCCAGTATCTTTCGCGTGATAAACCCCAGTCAATGACGTTTTCGAGGAAGTTGCCCATTCTGCCCGTTCCTATCGATTCGGGCATCCAGTTTACCGATTTGTTGGCGGCTATAAGTCTGTCTTTGACAGCCGTCGTCTTTATAAACCATGAACTTCTGGCATAATACAAAAGCGGAGTGTTACAACGCCAGCAGAACGGATAACTATGCTCGAAGAGTTGATCTTTGAACAGTTTTCCGCTTATTTTAAGATCTTTGATTATTTCCTTATCGGCGTCTTTGACGAACTGCCCCGCATAGGGGGTTACGGCGTCGACGAATCTGCCGCGGTCGTTGACCATTTGCACGAACGGAAGATTGTACTTTCTACCGACGTTCGCATCGTCTTCGCCGAACGCGGGCGCGATATGCACGATACCCGTTCCGTCCGTAAGCGTGACGTACTCGGCATTGGTTACATAAAACGCCTTTTCTTTGAACGTACCGAGGGCGTACGGGAACATAGGCTCGTATTCGGTACCCTCGTAAGATTTGCCTTTCTTTCTCGATACGACTTCGTATTCCTCGAAAAGAGTCGGCACGAGAGCCTCGGCGAGTATATAATTCTCTCCTCCGGAAGTAATCTCGACGTAATCGGCGTCGGCGTTCATACAGAGCGCGACGTTCGACGGGAGCGTCCAGGGCGTAGTCGTCCATACGAGGAAATAAGTATTCTCTTTGCCCTTTACTTTGAATTTGACGTAAACGGATTTTTCTTTGACGTCTTTATACCCCTGAGCGACTTCGTGAGAAGATAGCGCGGTTCCGCAACGCGGGCAGTAAGGAACGATTTTATATCCCTTATACAGCAGTCCTTTTTCGTTTATGGTTTTGAGAGCCCACCACACCGATTCGATATAATCGTCGTGATAAGTTACATAGGGATGATCCATGTCAACCCAGTAACCGAGACGATCGCTCATGTTCTTCCACTCGTTGGTGTACTTCCAGACAGACTGCTTACATTCTTTTATAAACGGCTCTATGCCGTATTTTTCTATATCCTGCTTGCCGTCGAGACCTAGTTTTTTCTCGATTTCGAGTTCGACAGGCAAACCGTGCGTGTCCCATCCCGCCTTGCGAAGAACGTGATAGCCCTTCATCGTGCGGTATCTCGGCACTATGTCTTTCATTACCCTGGTAAGAACGTGACCTATATGCGGCTTTCCGTTAGCCGTCGGCGGTCCGTCGTAAAATGTGAATTCGCGGTTGCCTTCGTTCTTTTTTACGCTCTTCCCGAAAATGTCGTTGTCCTTCCAGAATTCGATTATCTCTTTTTCTCTGCCGACGAAATCGAGCGACGCGTCAACTTTTTTATACATGATTACCTCCCGTGTTTCAATAAAAAATCCCCTGCGTCTGCCGATTGCTTGCGTCGGCAAGCAGCCTAAGAAGACGGGGGAAACCGCGGTACCACTTCTCTTCCGCCGACGCCGATTAAAACGCGCCGGACGACACTTATGACCTTTAACGCAAGGAAAAACGTCGCCGCTTAATAGGTTTCAGCCGTTCTGCGGCGCGGCTCGGAAATGATACGTCTGTAAGCGTTGCGTTCGGATTCCACCGATCCCGACTCTCTGGTACGCCCGTGTTTATAAACGCGTGTTTTCGTCGCTGCCTTTGATATTGTATCTGTATAATAACAAAAAAAAATATTTAAGTAAAGCGTTTTGACAAAATCGGCGTAAAATAACTTGCAAAATTTAATAAAATGCGTTACAATGTATACACTGCGCTAGGCGGGGAGCCGGCGGTGCCCTGTACTTGCAATCCGCCGTAGCAAGGCTGAAGGTTCCCCGAGGCTCGCCGTATGGGTGGCTGCGCGCGGTAAGGCGTGTTGATATCAAGGTCTTATGCAACGCAGACCCGCGAACCGTGTCAGGATAGGGATATAGCAGCACTAAACGGTTATCTGCGTGTGCCATAAGGTTGCTTTGAAGGAGCGACCTGCCGCGTTACCGCATCGGTACGACGTGTCGACGGGAAATGCGCAGTATTACGAATTCACGGCGGTCCGGTTTTTATCGGTCCGCCATTTTTATTTGTCTTATGAGCGATATTAAAGAAAAATTAAACGCCGTTTTAAGCGATATAGCGGGCGGCAACAATTTCGGCGAAAAAATCACCCTGCTCGGGGCGACCAAATACGTCTCTATGGATAAGATAACCGAGGCTTGCGAAAACGGTCTTGCCGTCATCGGCGAAAACCACGCGCAGGAATTCAGGGATAAAGTTCCGTTTTACCCCGAGGGCGTCGAAAAACATTTCATAGGCACGCTACAATCCAATAAACTGAAATATGTGGTCGGCAAAGCCGACAGCATAGATTCGGTATCGTCGCTCGACATGGCGAAAAAGATAAACGATTTCGCGGCGAAAAAAGGCGTGATTCAGAACATTATGCCCGAAATCAACGCCGGATGCGAGGCGTCCAAAACAGGAATGACTTTCGACGAATTGAAACGCGTCTTCGACGATATGGCGGCTTTGCCTAACCTTAAAATAATCGGCATAATGGCTATGTTGCCGATAACCGTAGAACTTCCGATAACCGCCGACGCCGAAACCCTTGCGGGCATCACGCGCGGAATACGCGCGTTTTACGACGAAAAAAGGAAAAACCTTCCCGATATGAAATACCTGTCCATAGGCATGACGGGCGATTACAAAATCGCGATCGCCAACGGCAGCAATATGATCCGTATAGGAAGAGCGATTTTCGGACAGAGATACTGAAATTTTTCGACGAGGAAAACACACTGTGGGATTTTTTGAGTTTTTGACAAAAAAAGTCGCCGTAAAACCTAAAAAGGCAGACAAAGCGGAAAGTACGCCGGACGAAAAAGTTTCGGCGGATCCGACGTCCGGATTAAAACGCGGAAACTACGCGCATATAGACGAATTCCGCCCGCGTTCATTCGACGACGTAGCGACGATTATAGACTGCCTTATGGGCGGGAAACCCGCCATAGTTTATCTGACGGAAGTCCGCGATACGACGGCGCAACGCGTACTTGACATACTCTCGGGCGCGGCATACGCGCTTTACGGCAACGTCGGAGAAATCGGCGACGAGACGTATTTATTCACGACTGAAAAGAAATAAGGGGCTGCCATGAAAGATTTTATAGCCAAAATACTTATTCCGACGGCGAACGGCGAAAGCCTAAAACCGTACGGAGTTTTTCACTGTATCTGGCTTGCGCTGACAATCGCCGGTATGGTTGCGGCAGTTTATTTCACGCTTAAAAAAGAAAAGAAAACGCTTTACTTTTTATATGTGCTTTCGAGCATATTGATGTGGACGGGCGAAATTTACAAACAGTTTACCTCAGCATTCGAAACAGGAGTTTTCAACTATCAATGGTACGACTTTCCGTTTCAGTTCTGCTCTACCCCGCTGTACACGTTCCTGTTCTGCGCGATCGCGAAAAAAGGCAAGGCTTACGACGCGGTATCGGTGTACAACGGCACTTACGCGTTATTCGCCGGCACGATGGTAATGATTTACCCCAGCACACTGGTGGCGAATTTCGGCATAAGCACGCAATCGCTTTTGCACCACGCGCTTATGATGGTTACGGGAGTTTCCGCGCTGATCGAATACGGCAAAAAGATGTCGATTAAGTTGTTTTTGCAGGGTATGCTGGTTTACGTCATATTGTTCGCGATTGCCATAGTACTCAACTTCGCATTGCCCGCGATTACGGGGCAGAACGTAAACATGTATTTCGTATCGAAGACGTACCCCGTCGACGGTATACCGAGCAATCCGTTCAAGGTATTCCAGCAGGCGTATCCGTATCCGCTGTTCCTGCTCGTATATTCGCTTATATTCACAGAGGTCGCCTGTCTTATGGCTTACCTGTCTCACGTCGTGGCAAGCAAGAAAACGCAACGGGCGTAAATCGTCCGACACATATAAAACCCGGACGGCGGTCCTTCGTAAAGATGGATCGCCGTCCGGGTTTTTATGTTTGTCCGGAATAATACAAAATCAGAATTTCCGCCAGACCATTTTATTTACGACGCCGACGTAAGACTGTATAATCTTTACGACCTTGGTCGAAACGTTTTCGTCGGTATAATCGGGTACGGGTAAGCCGTAATCTTTGCTTTCGTTAAGCCCGACCGCCGTATCCACCGCCTGCAACAGGGATTTTTCGTCTATGCCGGCAAGCACGAAACAGCCCTTGTCGAGAGCCTCGGGGCGTTCGGTACTCGTTCTTATACACACTGCCGGAAACGCCCTGTTTATGCTTGTGAAGAAACTGCTTTCTTCGGGCAACGTTCCGCTGTCGGAAACGACCGCGAATGCGTTCATCTGCAGATTATTGTAGTCGTGAAATCCGAGCGGATCATGACGTATAACGCGTTTATCCAACTTAAACCCGCTTTGTTCGAGCCTCTTTTTAGACCGCGGATGGCAGGAATACAGCACCGGCATATCGTATTTTTCCGCCATTTTGTTTATCGCCGTAAACAGCGAAACGAAATTCTTTTCGGTGTCTATGTTCTCCTCTCTGTGCGCCGAAAGAAGTATATATTTTTTCGGTTGCAACCCAAGCGTTTTCAGTATGTCGGATTTATCTATGTCGGCAAGATTGTTTCTAAGCACCTCCGCCATCGGCGAACCCGTAACATAAGTACGCTCTTTCGGCAATCCGCACTCGGCAAGGTATCTCCTCGCGTGTTCGCTGTAAGCCATATTGACGTCGGATATAATGTCGACTATGCGCCTGTTAGTTTCCTCGGGCAGACATTCGTCTTTACAGCGGTTGCCCGCCTCCATATGGAATACGGGTATATGCAATCTTTTGGCGGGAATAGCGGACAGACACGAATTCGTATCGCCGAGTATCAACAGCGCGTCGGGACGTATATCGACCATAAGTTTGTACGAACAGTTTATTATGTTGCCGACGGTCGCGCCGAGATCGTCGCCGACCGCATCCATATACGCCTCGGGTTCGGCAAGTTTAAGGTCTTTGAAAAATATACCGTTAAGATTGTAATCGTAATTCTGCCCCGTATGCGCCAGTATGCAGTCGAAATATTTTCTGCACTTGTCGATTACCGCGGCAAGGCGGATTATCTCGGGGCGCGTGCCGACGATTATCAGCAGTTTCAGTTTTCCGTTATCTTTGAATTTTACGTCTTTATAATCGGTTTTCATGATTACCTCGTCAAACCTTTTCAAAATAAGTATCGGGACGGTTCGGATCGAATTTTTCGTTAGCCCACATAAGCGTGATCAGATCTTCGGTATCGCTCAGATTTATGATATTATGAGTATACCCGGGGAGCATATGCACTGCGGTCGGGCGATCTCCGTCGACCTCGAACTTCATAACCGTATCGTCGCCTATCCTGCGTTCTTCGATTAAAGCCCTGCCCTTTACGACAATGAAAAATTCCCACTTGGTATTATGCCAGTGTTGCCCTTTGGTAACGCCCGCTTTGGAGACGTTCACGGAAAACTGCCCGCAATTTTCGGTTTTCAGAAGTTCGGTAAAACTTCCGCGTTCGTCCGAATTGATTTTAAGCGGAAAAGCGACTTTATCTTTCGGCAGATACGACAGATACGTCGAATAAAGTTTTTTCGCAAACGACCCGTCGGGAATATCCGGCACGACGAGCGTTTCGGGTTGCGCGGCGAATTTTTTCAGCAGATTTACGATTTCGCCGAGCGTCGCTTTATGCGTTACGGGTACATAGCGGAATTTGCCGCCGTTGCAATCTTTGACTTCGAGCCCGTCGTAGTCGCATTTATGAGGCTTGCCCCCGAGCGCGTCGAGCATTTCGGCGACGAGATCGTCTATATAGGTAAGTTCGAGTTCTACTGCGGGGTCGGTTACGATAACGGGCAGATCGTTCGCCGTGTTGTAGCAAAACGTGGCGACCGCGCTGTTATAATTCGGTCTGCACCACTTGCCGAAAAGGTTCGTGAATCTGTAAACCAGAACTTCCGCGCCGGTTTCGGCGGAGTAATCGAAAAACAGGTCTTCGCCCGCCTTTTTACTTCTGCCGTACTCGCCGTCGTACCTGCCGATAAGCGTCGCCTGAATGCTGGAAGACAGCATTACCGGACAGCGGTTACCGCAGAGTTTCAGCGTATCGAGAAGTTTCGACGCAAACCCGAAATTGCCCGTCCTGAATTCCTCGGGGTCTTTCGGACGGTTCACCCCCGCCAGATTAAAGACGAAATCGGCATTCCCTGCATAATAGTTTAATTTGTCTTCGTCGCCGATGTCGTATTCGTACACCTCGTCTATTTTTAAGTTCGGTCTTGTACGGTCTTTTCCGTCTTTGATGTTTTTAAGCGCGCAACACAGGTTTTTACCGACGAAACCCCTCGCGCCCGTAACCAGAATTTTCATTCCGCTTTGCGTCCCCCGTTTTCATGATTTACGGTTAAAAAATTTTCGATCTTGGTCTTGAACAAATCGAACGCCACATCGTTGAAACCGCCGTTTATGATTATGTCGGCGTATTGCTTGGTCGGTTCGATATATCTGTAATGCATCGGTTTGACGGTCGTAAGATATTGTTCGATAATACTTTCGACACTTCTGCCGCGTTCGCCGACGTCGCGGCGCACGCGCCTTAAAATACGCTCGTCCGCGTCGGTTTCGACGAACACTTTAACGTCCATCACGTCGCGCAATTTTTCTTCGTACAAAGCCAGTATTCCGTCGATTATCACGACGGGTTTAGGGTCGATTTTAATCGTTTTTCCGCTGCGGGTGTGAACGGTGAAATCGTAAACGGGACATTCGACGGACTTTCCGCTTTTAAGTTCGGCCATCTGCTTTATCATAAGGTCGAATTCAAAAGCCTCGGGAATATCGTAATTGAGTTTCGCCCTTTTTTCGATCGGTATATCGTCGTGCGCGAGATAGTAATTGTCGCATGAAATCAATACCGCCTCGTCGGCAAAATAGTCGCGTACTCTTTTCGCAAACGTCGATTTACCCGAACCGCTGACGCCCGCAACGCCTATAACAAGAGAATTCTTCGTCATATCCCGTCACCTGCCGTTATATTTTTATCGGATTGAGATTTTTATAAGTAGTGAAACGGATTTCGTATCCGTTGTCGTCTATCGGAAACCCTACGCGGGTGCATACGAACGAATCGGATTTATCCAGATCGTCGAAGAACACTTCCGCTCCGCCGTCCGCCGCGACCTTGGTTACGAGTACCTCTTCGCAATAGGGCAGCATCGTATGATAAAACGTCGCGCCGCCGATGACGTATACGTCGCCCTTCGCCATCTTCAGGACGGACAACATATCTTCCAGCGTATGCACGCATATCACGTCGTCGCGTTCGACGCCCTCGGGGCAGATGACTATGTTTTTGCGTTTCGGCAACGGCTTGCCGCCGGGGAAGGACAACAACGTGTTATATCCCATGCAGACCGTCGACCCGAGCGTGGTTTCTCTGAAAAACTTCATATCCTCGGGCAGACGGAACAACAAATCGTTCTTTTTGCCTATTCCCCACTTTTCGTCTGCGGCGACGATCGCGCGTATCATACGGCAACCTCCAACCTCTGTTTAAGCGGAGTCGCCTCATAACCTTCGAGACGGAAATCGTCGACGGTAAAGTCGTAAAAATTCTTTATATCGGGGTTCATAACGAACTTCGGCGCGGGATATTCGGGATTTTTCAGCATATCTTTGACCGACTCTATGTGTCTGTCGTAAATGTGCGCGTCGGCAATGACGTGTACGAGTTCGCCGACTTTCAGACCCGAAACCTGTGCGAACATATGCAACAGAACGGCGTACTGCATGACGTTCCAACCGTTTGCCACCGCCATGTCGTTGGAGCGTTGATTGAGTATTCCGTTGAGCCTGTCGCCCGTAACGTTGAAAGTCATCGAGTAAGCGCATGGATACAGATTCATTTCGTGCAGATCGGCGAAATTGTATATGTTCGTCATTATTCTGCGCGACGCGGGATTGTGTTTAAGATCGTACAATACCCTGTCGACCTGATCGAATTCACCCTCTTTGTAAATATTCTTAACGCCTAACTGATAACCGTATGCCTTGCCTATCGTGCCGTCTTCGCCTGCCCAACTGTCCCATATATGGGAATGCAGATCGGCTATTTTGTTGGATTTTTTCTGCCAGATCCATAAAATTTCGTCGACGGCGTTCTTAAAGCCCTGCTTACGCAGAGTGATTATCGGAAATTCTTTCGACAAATCATAACGATTGACTATGCAGAATTTCTTTATGGTGTGTGCGGGCGTGCCGTCAAGCCATCTGGGGCGAACTTCGCGGTCGGTATCCCATATACCGTTCTGTAAAATATCTTCCGCATTTGCGCGGAACACCTTGTCTGCGTAACTCATATGTATCTCCTTTTTCAGCCGACGTTGATTTTCTCTTCCGGCAATCTTGCCGTCGGGTCGTTTTTCTTGATTATCGTGGCGAATGCGAACGTTATACCGCCCATTCTGCCGATGAACATAAATGCCGTAAGTATAATTCTTGATGCGGTCGAAAGCGTCGGGGTTATGCCGAGCGAAAGCCCTACCGTGCCTATCGCCGACGCCGTTTCGTACAGACAGTCGAGCACAGGTAACCCCTCTATCGCGCTTATGGCGATTCCGCCCAAAGCCCACAGCGTTATATAAAGCGACGCTACCGCCGCCGCTCTTCTGATTATCGCATCGGATATTCTGCGACGGAATACGTTTACGTCGCGATTGCGCCTGAATATCGAAATCATTGCGATAAACAGCAACGTAACCGTGTTTATTTTTATACCGCCGGCGGTCGAACCCGACGCCCCGCCGGTAAGCATCAGCAGAATTGTGATAAACTTACTTGCCGACGTCATGGAATTAAGGTCTGCGGTATTGCTGCCGGCAGTCCTCGGCGTAATTGCCATAAACAGCGACATAAGTATTCGTCTGCCCGTACTCTCCGACGAAAAATCGAAAAAGAAAAACCAGACGGTAGGCAGAATTATAAGTATCGCCGTGGCGGAAAGTATAATCTTGGATTGCAGACGGTATTCGCGCAATCTGAACTTATGTTTTCTTATGTCGTCCCATGTGAGAAAGCCTATTCCGCCCGAAACTATAAGCAACGAAACCGTGATTACGACAAGCGGATTTCCCGCATACGCCGTAAGCGACGCGAACTCGTTGCCCTTGCCTCCGAGTATGTCTATACCCGCGTTACAAAAAGACGAAACGGAATGGAAAATGCCATACCATACGCCTTTGAAAAATCCGAATTCGGGAACGAAAACGATCGACAGAAGAACCGCGCCGATGAATTCTATAACGAAAGTGGTCGACACGATAAAACGCATAAGCCTGACGACACCGCCGATCTGAGTTGCGGCAAGCGAATCACGGACTGCCGCGCGTTCACGCAGACCGATTTTGTGTTTCGTCCAGGTAAGCACGGCTATCGCTATCGTAATGACGCCCAGCCCGCCGATCTGTATCAGCAGTAAAATGACGATCTGACCGAAAAGCGACCAGTGCGCCGCGGTATCCACCACGACGAGACCCGTGACGCACGTCGCCGAAACCGACGTAAAAAGAGCGTCGCCGTATCTTGTCCACTCGCCCGAATCGGACGCGCAAGGCAGACTGAGCAGAAAACTGCCAATCAATATAACCGCCAGAAACGCAAGGATCATTCCCTGCTCGACGGAGATTTTCTTGAAAAAGTTTCTCATAAAAAAAGCATACGACTTATATCGTATGCCGTTATTATATCACCGACGTATAATTTAGTCAAGCGTTAGTCAGCCGTTTCGGGCGTACTCTGCCACGACGGACTCCATTTCGTCTTTACGCGCGATCATATCTTCTGCCAGTGCGAGTTGACATCTCGCGCGATCGAGGTTATGCGTTTTATAGCAGGTTTTGAAATACCTGTCGCCGTCGAGATAATCGGTCAGAAACCTCATGCCGCATTCGACCGTCATCGTAATCGCGCCGAGGGCGAGCGTGTTTTTTTCGTTTTCGCCGAGCGTCGGGGCGACGGCAGACATAAACCCCTCGGTAAACGCCCTGAATTTTGACATATCGAGCTTCACCGCAGACAGGTCTTTTTCGTCTTCGTCGCAGGTGTTTGCGGTAAAGCGTATCGCGTCGCCGAAATCGAAACCTATAAGCCCGGGCATTACCGTGTCGAGGTCGATTACGGAAAGATGACGGAAAGTGCTTACGTCGAACAATACGTTATTGCATTTAGTGTCGTTATGCGTCACTTTAAGCGGAAGTTCGCCCCTGCGCTGCATAAGGTACATGCGCGTCGCAATCTCTTTAAGCCCGAGATATTTACCAATCTCGTCTTTTACCGACTCCGCGCGACCGACCGCGTCGGCAGCGATCGATTTTTCAAACGTCTCATATCTTAAAACGGTATTATGGAAGTGCGGAATAACTATGTTCAGTTCTTTCACGGGGAAATCGCTGAGATACATCTGAAATTCGCCGAACGCCTTGCCCGCCTCTTCTATGACGGTAAGATTATCCGTCATATTGAACGTGACGGAATCGTCGATAAACCTCGAACAACGCCAGAAACCGCCGTCGGCATCCGTAAGATAATACATGCCGTCTTCGGTCTGCTGATAATGCAGCACGAATCTCTTCGCGCTTACGCCCGTGGCTTTGATTTTGTTGCGTATGTATTCCGTGACCTTAACGATATTATCCATTACGCCTACGGGATTTTTGAATACATATGCGTTTATGCGTTGCAATATGTAATCTTTTACTTCTCCGCCGCGGATAAAATATACTTTATAGGTCGTGTTGATGTGTCCGTTCGTCAGCAGTTCAAAGCCCGTATATTCCCCCGCTATACCGAAACGACGGCACAATTTTTCAATCTTTCTATCCATGTTTACCCATTGATTTATATTCGATAGAACCCGATTTTAACACTTTCATAACAAAAAATCAAGCAAAAAGCATTCAATATCGTGTATTTTGACGACAAATCCGATAAAGCCGACGGCAGTCATCCGCAATATACCCGAGGGCGGACTGTCAGACCGAAATTATAATATCGAATTTTTCTTTTACGACTTCTTCGGTTGAATATTTCATTTCAATATACTTTTTCGACCTTTATTCTGTCGTAAATTTCCAAAAATTTATCCTTATAAAAAAGATTAGTGCCGGGGGTCGTGACGGACGCGGTACCCGCAGCGACCGCGCACCTTAAAATTTCCTCTTTCGTCTCGCCTCGCTCGGTCATAAGCGCGGTAGCCGCAACCATCCCGTCGCCCGCGCCGATCGTACTGTTGACTGCGACCGACGCGCTTTTACAAAAGTAAGCCGAATTTTTATCGACTAAAAACGCGCCTTTCCTGCCGAGCGACAACATTACGTTTTCCGCTCCGGCATCGAGAAGCCGACGGCAACCGCCGAGCATTTCGTCGAAACCGTCGTAGTGCTCGCCCGTGATTTCTCTCAGTTCGTCGAGGTTGGGTTTTACGAGATACGCGCCGCCTTTAAGCGCGTTTACGAGACGGTCGCCCGTGACGTCGAATATCTTTTTAACGTTTTTCGGTATTCTTTCGGAAAGTCTGAAATAATAATCGTCTGCGACGCCAGACGGCAGAGAGCCGCTCATAATCACGACGCTCGCCGTCGCGGACAGTTCGCCAACAAGGTCTGCCAGTTCGTCTTGTTCTTTTTCTCCGACAGACTCGCCCTTGTCGTTGATTTCCGTCATCATAGAGCGTTTATCGACTATTTTATAGTTGGTCCTCGCCCCGCCTTTATTCCACACGAAAGTGTTTTTGACACCCTCGTCGTCGAGAGTATGCACGAACATCTTTCCGTTATCGTCGAACATAAATCCGGTGGCGAAACTGTCTCCGCCGAGCCTTGCGACGCCGATCGCCGCGTTAAGGGCTTTGCCCGAATACGTTATTACTTTATTTTCGACTCTGTTCAGCGCGCCCGTTTTTAGCATATCGAGTTCTATAGTGCAATCGACGCTCGGATTCGGGCATACAGACAATATCATTTTTACCTCATATCATCGTTTAAGCCCCGAAAAGGGGGCTTAAACGACCGTTGTTGTTTGTTTTATTTTTTCGCGTCCGCGATAATTTTATCCTGCAATGCGGCAGGAACCTCTTCATATCTCGAAAATTCCGTTGTATAACTGCCCCTGCCCTGCGTCATCGACCGAAGATCGGTAGCGTATTTGAGGATTTCCGCCTGAGGCGCCTCGGCGGTAACGACGGCTTTACCGTCGGAAGTGTCCGTACCGAGTATACGACCTCTGCGTTTGTTCATATCACCCATAACGTCGCCGAGATAGTTATCCGGAACGGTTATTTCCATTTTCATCACGGGTTCGAGAATACACGGCGACGCCTTTTTCATTCCGTCGAGATACGCCAGCCTTGCCGCCGAAACGAACGCGACTTCTTTACTGTCTACCGGGTGATAACTGCCGTCGAAAAGCGTACATTTCAGGTTTACCACCGGGTAGCCGGCAAGCACGCCCTCTTTGATCGCCTCTTTAAGCCCTTTGTCGACCGCGGGGATAAACTGACGGGGTACAACGCCGCCGACTACCGCGTCGACGAATTCGTATTCGCCGTTTTCCGCGCCGGGCTCGAAACGCACTTTACAATGTCCGTATTGCCCCGCGCCGCCGGACTGTTTTTTATGTTTACCTTCGCCCTCGGCGCATTTTCTTACGGTCTCCCTGTAAGCGACCTTGGGTTCGGACAACACGGCGTCGCAGCCGAATTTGTTTTTGAGTTTTCTGCACAGCACCGACAGTTGAGTTTCGCCGACGCCCGCAATGAGCATTTCCCCTGTATCGGGGTTCTTTTCTATGCGGAACGACGTATCTTCTTCCTGCAACTTTTTAAGTCCCGCGAAAACTTTGTCTTCGTCGCCTTTTTTCGCCGAACCTATCGCCATGGCGTATTCGGCGGGCGGCATTTCTATCGGCGGAGCGGTGATCTTTCCGCTTACGGACAGCACGTCGCCGGTCGCGACCGCGCCGAGTTTGGCAAACGCGCCTATATCGCCCGCCGTAATCTCGTCGGCGGGTATCTGTTTTTTACCGCGCAGATAATAAATCGCCCCGATTTTCTGGCTTTCGCCCGTTCTGCCGTCGATGAGCATATCTCCGCTTTTAATCGTACCCGTAAGCACGCGGAACATATTGAGTCTGCCGACGAACGGGTCGACGGTGGTCTTGAAAATATGCGCGGCGGCGGGAGCATTCGCATCGGGTTTTATGAAGACCTCTTTTCCGTCGTCGAACGCTTTCTGCGGTTTTGCGTCGGCGGGAGAAAGCATTGTCGAAACCATTTTATCCATAAGGTTGAATATGCCCTGATTTTTGAGCGCGCTGCCGCCCAGGACGGTTATCGTGGTGCATGCCTTTACGCCGAGTTTTACCCCGCGTTCGATTTCATCGCCGCTGAGGTCTCCTTCGGCGAAGAATTTATCGAGAAGTCCCTCGTCGTTTTCGGCAGCTGCCTCGCACATTGCGAGGTGCGCCTCTTCGTAGTCGGCTTTAAGGTTTTCGGGTATGGGGTGTTCGTTGCGTTCCCAGTCTCTCAGTACGCCGTACGCGACTTTTACGAAACCCTTCATCTTCTCGTCGACCATGTTAGGTATGATCATCGGCGCGATTTTATTGCCGTATTTTTCCTTTATCGCGTATACGGTCTTTACGAAATTGCCGTTGTCTTTATCCAGCCCGTTGATGAACAATATCGACGGAATCTTATTTTTAAGACAATATTCTATCGCCTTTTCGGTTCCGACCGTCAAAGTTCCGCCCGCGCCGGTTACGATCAACGCGTTATCAGCCGCCGCGAGCGCTTCGCTGCGCTCGCCCTCGTAATCGAAAAATCCCGGAACGTCGAGCAGGTTGAACGTAACGTGCCTGCCCTTGCGGTCGGTATACTCGCACCTCGACGCGGTAAGGCTTATCGAAGTCTTGCGGGCTATTTCTTCCTGCTCGAAATCGCTTACGGTGTTACCGTCGTCCACTCTGCCCTGACGATCTATCGCGCCCGCATTGAAAAGTATCGCCTCGGTAAGAGTCGTCTTGCCTTCGCCGCTGTGCCCTATAATCGCCACGTTTCTGATCTCATCGGTTCTCGTCATTTTATTTTCCTCTATCATAATAAGTACGACAATCACGTCGCCATGCCCGTCGGGACAACGCAAACGTTTTCCCGACCCGCACTATAATTATACACTGCCGGATACCGAATTTCAACCCCTTTTGAAAAAAAACGGTTTTTTTTTGAGAACACATAAAAAGAAGGGGCATAAAACCCCTTCTCCGATGCCAGACAAGAGTAAAACGAACCGTGGTCTGACGACGTATTTTAGACTAATACGTCGTTACGCTCGCGGCTTATA
>ENA-UESH01000029-UESH01000029.1-human-gut-metagenome-genome-assembly--contig:-NODE-29-length-124674-cov-16.201385_pt1 | contig 124674 bp, 113 predicted proteins | sample MGYA00243001_ERZ508002 | MGnify/ENA primary metagenome ERZ508002 (study PRJEB26167, sample SAMN06115447) | human gut metagenome | host: Homo sapiens | place: China:Anhui | collected 2015-08-07... | reverse complement strand
AGCTGTAAGATAGGAGGCCATTACCGTGCGACCTTGAAGACGCTGCTGAGTTTCTCGCTTAATGCCGCCATATCCTGCCCGATCTTGTCATTGGTGATTTTAGCATAGATTTGGGTCGTGGTGATCCGTTTATGTCCCAGCATCTTGCTGACGGTTTCCAGGGGTACGCCCTGCGCAAGCGTAACCGTCGTGGCGAAGGTGTGCCGCATGTTTGCAACATGTCGTAAGGACATGTTCATCGTCTTGTAGTAGCGTTTGATCGGGAAGACCTTATTACCTTCCAGATGCAGGTCTTTATAACGGTCGTAGATCATTTCGGCGACGGGAAAAAGTTTTACCCGAAATTGCATACCTTTTCGGCCGTAACATACGGTTGCAGAGGCGTTGATACTACTTGTGGATATTGGTCTTGATATTTTCCAGTTTCTCGTTGACGCACTGCGATTCGAGGCTTTTGCCGGAGGCTTTGTTCGCCTTGGCATTCCAAAGAGAAGAACGAACGGTGAGTTTGCAACTGAACTGCGACATCGTACCGTTGATCGTAATGCGGCCCATGACGGGAACCTGACTCGATTTTCGGACTGCCTTTTCACGTAGAAAAGGACTTTGAAAGTACTGCGTTGCGTAATAACCTGAACTTTGTGGCTTGTTAAACGTTAAGTCAAGTTGTTTGTTATGCAGAAATTCGATGCAACACGCTGAAAAATACTGCCTTAAATGCAAATCAAAGCATTTCGGGCAGGTAACGGATAAGTAACGAAACTCACCGTTAAACCTGCCCGATTCTGCTTTTTTATTGCTCGGAGCATATGCAGAAGAGAAAGTTAAATACCTGTAACCAGGTTGTTTACTCTTTTCTGCACTTTCGTTTACCTACAAATACCGGACCTGAAATGAATCGGGTCCGGTCACTGTTTTCAGGCATCTATGGTTAGAACTTGTATGCCGCGCCGATGCTGATGACTACGGGGTTCTTGCGCCAGTCGTCGAACATGGGCTGCCATTTCAGGCCGGCCGAAAGGTCCCAGTTGCGGGCTACCTCGAAGTCGAAACCGCCGCCGATGTTCAGGCCTGCGGCCCACTTGCCGATGTCATTGGCCGTGAAACCCACTGCCGGATAAACGCTCCAGCCTTCGCCCAAGTGGAAGACGTACTGCGCGTCGACGCTGATGTCGATCGAACAGCCGCTGTGCAGCAGCGCCGTCAGCGACGGTTCGATACGCCAGTTGTCCGTGAAGCTGTAACGTCCGAATGCACCCAGACCCACCACGGCGTCACCCGTGTTGGTGTAGATGTTCATACGCGGGCCGAGCGCCCAGTTGCCTTTGTCCTGCGCCGATGCTGCCGTTACTGCGAACAGCGCGACGATCGCCGTTAAAAGAATTTTTTTCATGTTTCGTTTTTTTATATTGAATAAACGTTATTTCAAACTGTTTGCCAAAACAAATATAGGAAATTTCCCGATTGCGGCCAAATATATTCAATGAACCCGACTTTTTTATAAATAAAAAGGAGGTCCGCGACAATCGTGCGCGGACCTCCGGAGTGTGTCGCCCCGAGGGGGCGTGAAATGCTACTTCTGATTGAGTGCGGCGTGTGCGGCCGCCAGGCGTGCGATGGGCACGCGGAAGGGCGAGCAGCTCACGTAGTTCAGACCTGCGTAGTGGCAGAACTCCACCGACGAAGGTTCGCCGCCGTGTTCGCCGCAGATACCGCATTTGAGGTTTTCGCGGGTTCCGCGGCCCTTGAATACGGCTTCGCGGATCAACTGGCCCACGCCGTTGCGGTCGAGGATCTGGAACGGGTCGTTTTTCAGGATGCCCTTCTCCAGATATACCGGCAGGAACTTGCCGATGTCGTCGCGCGAGAATCCGAGGGTCATCTGCGTCAGGTCGTTGGTTCCGAACGAGAAGAACTCGGCGACTTCGGCGATCTGGTTGGCCGTCACGGCGGCGCGCGGCACCTCGATCATCGTGCCGACCATGTAGTCGATCTTGTCGTTGCGCTCCGAGAACACCTGCTCGGCCGTCGTGTCGATGATGTTCTTCTGGTAGCGCAGCTCCTTGTGGTTGCCCACCAGCGGCACCATGATCTCCACGTGAACGGGGATGCCTGTGGCCTTGACGTTCATGGCCGCCTCGATGATGGCGCGGGCCTGCATCTCGGTGATCTCGGGGTAGGTGTTGCCCAGACGGCAGCCGCGGTGTCCCAGCATGGGGTTGAACTCGGCCAGCGACTCGACCTTGGCGACGATCTTCTGGAGGGGCACGCCCATTTCGGCGGCCATCTCTTTCTGGCCCTTCTCATCGTGGGGAACGAACTCGTGCAGCGGGGGGTCCAGAAGGCGCACCGTCACGGGGTAGCCGTTCATGGCCTTGAACAGCCCCTCGAAGTCGCCGCGCTGGATCGGCAGCAGCTTGGCCAGCGCCACGCGGCGTCCGGCTTCGTCGTCGGCGAGGATCATCTCGCGGATGGCCTTGATGCGGTCGCCCTCGAAGAACATGTGCTCCGTGCGGCAGAGTCCGATGCCTTCGGCGCCGAAGGCGAATGCCTGTGCGGCGTCTTTCGGGGTGTCGGCGTTGGCGCGGACCTTCAGCACCGAATATTTTCCGGCGAGGTCCATCAGCTGTCCGAAGTCGCCGCTCAGGTCGGCGGCCTTGGTGGCTACCTGACCGAGGTATACTTCGCCCGTCGAGCCGTTGAGCGAGATCCAGTCGCCCTCCTTCACGGTGAATCCGTTCACCTGGATCGTGCGGGCTTTATAGTCGATCTGCAATTCGCCGGCGCCCGATACGCAGCATTTGCCCATGCCGCGGGCCACGACGGCCGCGTGCGAGGTCATGCCGCCGCGTGCGGTCAGAATACCTGCCGCGTCGAGCATGCCCTTGAGGTCCTCGGGCGAAGTCTCGATGCGCACCAGAATGGCGCGCTGGCCGGTTTTCTCCAGCACCTTCTCGGCGTCCTCGGCGAAGAACACCACGGGACCCGTGGCGGCTCCCGGCGATGCGGGCAGGCCCTTGGTGATGACCTGCGCATTGGCGATGGCCTTCTTGTCGAAGACGGGGTGGAGCAGTTCGTCGAGCTTCGCAGGCTCGCAGCGCAGTACGGCGGTCTTCTCGTCGATCAGACCCTCGCGCAGCATGTCCATGGCGATCTTGACCATCGCCGCGCCCGTGCGCTTGCCGTTGCGGCACTGGAGCATCCAGAGTTTGCCGTCCTGAATCGTGAATTCGATGTCCTGCATGTCCTTGAAGTACTGCTCCAGGTGGTGCTGGATTTCGTCCAGCTCCTTGTAAACCTCGGGCATCACCTCTTCGAGCGAGGGGAACTTCGCCTTGCGCTCCTCCTCCGAAACCTTCTGGGCCACGGCCCAGCGCTTCGAACCCTCGATGGTGATCTGCTGCGGGGTGCGGATGCCGGCTACGACGTCCTCGCCCTGGGCGTTGATCAGGTATTCGCCGTTGAAGAGGTTCTCACCCGTTGCGGCGTCGCGCGAGAAGGCTACGCCCGTCGCGGAATTCTCTCCCATGTTGCCGAATACCATGGCCTGTACCGATACGGCCGTGCCCCACTCGGCGGGGATGTTGTTGAGTTTGCGGTAGAGGATGGCGCGTTCGTTCATCCACGAGCCGAACACGGCGCAGATGGCTCCCCACAGCTGGTCCCACGGACAGGTCGGGAAATCCTCGCCGGTCTGCTTCTTCACGGCGGCCTTGAAGTTCTTCACCAGCTCCTTGAGGTCGTCGGTCGTCAGGTCGGTGTCGTTCTTCACGCCCTTCTTGGCCTTCTGCTCCTCGATGATCACCTCGAACGGGTCGTGGTCTTCCTTCGAAACGGGTTTCATGCCCAGCACCACGTCGCCGTACATCTGTACGAAGCGGCGATACGAATCCCAGGCGAACCGCGGGTTGCCCGTGCGCTTGGCCACGGCCTCCACGGCCTGGTCGTTCATGCCCAGATTGAGGATGGTGTCCATCATGCCGGGCATCGAGGCGCGTGCGCCCGAACGTACGGATACGAGCAGCGGCATCTCCTTGTCGCCGAATTTCATGCCGGTCAGTTTCTCGATGTTCTTCATCGCCTTTTCGACCTCGGGGCGGAGCATCTCGATGACGGCCTCTTTGCCGTGCTTGTAGAATTCCGCACACACTTCCGTGGTGATGGTGAATCCCGGGGGCACGGGGATGCCGATAAGGTTCATCTCCGCAAGGTTCGCACCCTTGCCGCCGAGCAGTTCACGCATTTTGCCGTTTCCTTCGGCCTCTTTGTTACCGAAGGTATAGACCCGTTTTACGTCTGCCATAACTTTTTTGGTTTTGAATTATAGTATAAATATAAAAATTTTTTCTTTTACCTCACCCTTAAAGCCGAAAAATTGCGGTGACGTTTCCGTTACCGCATCCGTAAAATGCATTTCCGTCGAAGGGATTGCGAAAATACGAAAACTTTTCGAAATATCCAAAAAATTCTACCGGATGTAAATGAATACCGGAAGCGAATAACCGTAGCCGCCGCGATAAACCCCGCGGGAGTAGGTCGTGAGGGGGTTACCGCTCTTTTGGTCAACCAGATAGCGGCGTGCGAAAACGTCGCCCTCCGAGGTGGTCAGCGCCGTGTCCGCGAGGATACGGTCGCGCATCTGCCACCGTCCGCCGCGCCGTACCGTGCCCCGTCCGGCCTGTTCGGCGCGCCGGGTCGCGTCGCGCAGTCCCCAGCGTCCGGGGTCGGGGAGATCCGAGCGTCCCAGCACGATCAGTTTCACGTGCGGACGCTCCGCACGCAGGTCGCGCACGACCCATTGGGCCATGCGTGCGTCGCCGCACAGCGCCAGCCCCACGGTGTCGCGTCCGAGTTCGCCCTCGACGTAGAGGTAGCGGCGTCCCGGCTCGTCGCGGGTCGGGTAGAAGAGGTCCCCGTAGTAGAGCAGCGCAAAATCCATTCCGTCGAGCGAATTGAGCGTGCGGTGGAGGTAGGAGTAGTCGCCCCGGCAGGCGGCGGCGATGTCGCGCACGACCTGTTCGTTTTCGACGCCCCACAGGGCGACCAGGGGCAGGGCCATCGAGTCGATCACGGCAGCCGTGTTGCGGATTTTACGCGCGTAACGCTCTGCGGTCCAATGCAGACGGCCTTCGGGCGTGTAGTCTGCGTCGTCGTAGAAAAGCGCCGGGACGGTGTCGTAAATCCGGTCCACGTCGTAGAAAGCGATTCCTATGGGGCGTTGCCCGTAAGAGTGGCAATTAAAAATTAAGAATGAAAAATTGAGAATTATCAGCAGACGCAGCCACATGGTTCCGCTGGTTTAGAGAGGTTGTTCGGGCAGGAAATCGCGGGGCGAGCAGCCGAGGAATTTGGCGATTTCGTTGATGTGGTTGAGGTTGTATTTCGAAGGACTTTTGGGGCTTTCCACTTGGCTGATAAATCCGTCGCTCACCCCGATTCCGTAGGCTAAAGTCGCTTGTGAAACACGTTGAGCCATCCGCTCTTTGCGGACAGCTGCACTGACGTATTTATCGAACGCGCTTTTCGGTTTCACAAACATCTGTTTAAATATTGTAAAACTAAAAAAGATGCCAGAGTGAAAGTTTAGTTATAACTTAAATTCGCTTACGTATAGGTAGATGTTTTATCTCTTTTATCGGATTTATGGACATTTTGTGTTTCGTTCGCCCCAGCCTCCCCCCTGGGGGCGAACGACGGGCGCGGTGCGCCCGGAAGATTATCCGCACCGGGAGGGATGCGTCCGGGACAAGTGGGAAGCACAGAAGCCTACGACCGCCCTTGCGAGCGGTTTTGGGTACCTTTTGCCACCAAAAGGTACAAAGCCTCCGCGGCATACGCCGCGGTTAAGGCTGCTTTGCCGACCAAAAAGCGGCAAACAACACCAGTCGAAGAGTGCAAATATCTTTTGCAGCCGGGAGATACGCAAAAAATCCCCGCGTTGAAAACGCAGGGATTCAGTCGCCGGACTGCGAAACCCGGCGCAATGCGCCCGGACTACCGGATTCCGTATTTGCGCAGGATCTTCCGGATACGGGGCAGCCGCTCCGAGATCATGCGGTCGTAGCCCAGGTCGGAACCGTGGTCGCAGTCAATGGTTCCCTCGGCGTCCCGGCCGAAGAACCATTCGCCGTCGAGGAAGTAGACGTTGTCGTATTGCTTCGCCAGCCGCCGCATCATCCCGTCCGCGGTGTCGATCCGCTCGCGGTGGAATTTCGCGGCCTCCTGATCGAGGTTGCCTGCGGTGTGCCAGTGGGTCTGCATGAAGATCAGCGGTTTGTCGGGATGGGCCTTGACGAGCGTCGCCACGAACGCGTCGAGGCGCTCGCGGATCATCTTCGGGGAGGGGTTCGAAAAGGCGTCGAACAGGAAGGCGTCGGCGTCGGTCTCGGCGAGCAGCCGCGCGAATTCGGGTTGGAGCATGCAGTTGCCGCTGTACCCCAGATTGACGAACTCGATGCCCGTCATGCGGCTCATGCGCGCAGGATAGGTCATGCCCGGGCGGCTGGCCGAAGCTCCGTGGGTGACGCTCGATCCGAAGACGATCACGCGGTGCTTGTAAGGCGATTCGAGCGGCGTAACGGATGCTCCTTCGTCCACGCCGATCTCCAGCGTCAGCAGTTCGCTCCACGCCGGCAGGTAGAGCATGCACTCCTTGGGCTGTCCGTCCATGTGCTCGACGATGGTGCTGGCGTGCCGGTCCTGTAATCCGGGACGTGCCGCACCGGCCATCGTCCATACGCCGGTTTCGCGGACGTAGAGATCCATGCCGCGTTGCAGGACCGGGGTCATGTTCCAGCCGTAGTTGCGCGGTGCGGTGGTCCAGCGGGCCTCGATCCGGCGGCTGTCGGTGGTGAAAAGCACGGCCACGCCGGCCGGGTAGCCGCAGTAGTGGCGGATGGTGGCGTTGTCGAAACGGTAGCGCGTCGTGTCGACCCGGTAATAGGGATGCCCCTCCATCGGGCAGGTGCGGCCGATGATGGTCAGCGTCGAGGCGTCGACATACTTTTGCGCCGATGCGGCGTGAAACATCGACAGCCCGGCTGCAATGAATAATAGGTGTTTTATCATGGTTGGTTTGAGTTGGTCAGCCTTCGATCACGCCCGATCCGACCAGCTGGTCGCCGTCGTACCACGCCGCGAACTGTCCGGGGGTGATGCCCCGCTGGGGCCGGTCGAAAACGAGGTAAGCCCCTTCGTCGCGGACGAACAGCCGCGCGCCCTGCAAGGGCTGACGGTAGCGGATGCGGACGGAGAACCGGGCGCTCTGCCCGGCGGTCAGCTCCCGTGCGGGGTTCACCCAGTGGATTTCGCCGGGCGCGATGTGCAGCGCGGGGCGCCACAGCCCGGGGTGGGCGTCGCCCTCGCCGACCCAGATCACGTTCTGCACCGTGTCCGTGGCGAGGATGAACAGCGACTCCCTGCGGCCTCCGATGCCGAGTCCCTTGCGCTGTCCGATGGTGTAGTAATGGGCGCCGTTGTGCTCGCCGATCTTCTTGCCGTCGCGCACGGTGTAATGCCACGGTTCGGCCAGCGCCGCGAGTTGTCCGGTCGTCGGCTCTCCCTCCGCCGGGACCTCCTCGCGCACGTATTTCGGCCATGCGGGGAGTATTTCGTGGATGTTGCCCTTTTTCGGGGCGAGCTTTTGCTGGAGGAAGGTCGGCAGGTCGACCTTGCCCACGAAGCAGATGCCCTGCGAATCCTTGCGTTTGGCCGTGGCGAGACCCTGCTCCTCGGCGATGCGCCGCACCTCGGGTTTGAGCAGCCCGCCGACGGGAAACAACGCCCGGCTGAGCTGCTCCTGCGAGAGCTGGCAGAGGAAATAGCTCTGATCCTTATTGGGATCGCTGCCTGCGAGCAGCTTATGGATCGTCCTCCCGTCGGGCAGCGTCTCTTCCGCCTTACGGCAGTAGTGGCCCGTGGCCACGTAGTCGGCGCCCAGCTTCAGCGCCTCGCGCAGGAATACGTCGAATTTGATTTCGCGGTTGCACAGCACGTCGGGATTGGGCGTGCGGCCCCGTTCGTATTCGGCGAACATGTAATCCACGACACGCGTGCGGTAGTCTGCCGAGAGGTCGACCACGTGCAGCTCGATGTCGAGTTTCCTGGCCACGAGTTCGGCGAAAACCCGGTCGTCGTGCCACGGACAGTCGCCTTCGAGCGTTCCCGTCGTGTCGTGCCAGTTGATCATAAAAAGCCCTACGACCTCATGCCCCTGCTCCTTGAGGAGCCAGGCCGCCACCGACGAATCGACGCCGCCCGAAAGTCCGATTACCACCCGTGCCATCCTTATTCCAATGTCAAGAGTCCTTCGGGCAGCACCAGGTGCATCGTGCGCCCCTCGAAGTCGATGCGGGCGATGAACTCCTCGACGGCGGGGACCAGCACCTGCCGTCCGCCGATCTCCAGTTCGAACAGCGGATTGGCGTCGCTGTCGTAGTAGTCGGTGACCGTCCCGCAGAGTTTCCCGGAGGCGCATGCCCCGGTTTCGCCGGCGGCGGTCGCCGCCCTTCCGGACGAGGCTCCGGCCTCTTCGGCCACGACCGCGAAGCCGATCAGGTCTTCGAGGTAAAATTCGTCGTCGTCCTCTTCGCCGTTCATCTCGATCCGGAATTCCAGCCCGACAAGCTCCTGCGCCCTGCGCTCGGTGTCGAAATCGGCGAATGTCGCCGTGGCTCCCGACTGGCCGCGGCGTTCGAAACGCTCGCACCAGAGCGGAACCTCCAGCGCGTCGATGGTGACGCGCAGCGGGGTGTCGGTCGTGAAATCCTCGGGGAAAGCGGGGTAGAGCGAGAGCATCACTCCGCCCTCCGTGCCGAAAAGTTTGTTGATTCTGCCTGCGGGAACGATCATGTCGGTTGAATTATGGCGTAAAAATACAAAAAAAACGGTAATCTTCCCGTGGGAAGTTTACCGTTTTTATTCGGATCGGGAAACGTCTTGCCGCGTCCCTTCCCTGTGTCGCCTTATTATTCGGCGGCGGGAGCTTCCGGAGCGGCCTCTTCGGCAGCAGTCTCCGCAGCGGCAGCCTCGGCGGCCTCACGGGCGGCAGCCTCGGCAGCGGCCTTCTTCTCGGCGATTGCGGCAGCGCGCTCCTCCTTGATCTTGGCCTCGGCAGCCAGACGGGCCTTCTCGGCCGACTTGGCGTCGGTGGCCAGCTTGTTGGTCTTGGCTTCGATCTTGCCGGCTTTGGCTTCCATCCACTTGTTGAAGCGGGCTTCTGCCTCGGTTTCGGTGAACGCACCCTTGGCGACGCCGCCCAGCAGGTGTTTCTTGTACATTACGCCCTTGTACGAGAGGATAGCCCGACAGGTGTCCGTAGGTTGTGCGCCTTTCTGTAACCAATCCAGGGCTTTCCCGAAGTCCAGGTCGATCGTAGCAGGATTCGTGTTGGGGTTGTAGGTTCCCAGCTTCTCGATGAATTTACCATCACGTGGCGCTCTGCTATCTGCGGCAACGATGTGATAGAAGGCATAACCCTTCTTACCGTGACGTGCCAGACGAATTTTAACAGCCATTTGCTATAAAATTTTGTTGTAATTAATAAAAAACGCTCACCCCTTCGGGCTTTTAAGCCTGCAAATGTAGGGAAAATATTCCGCCCGGCAAAATAAATGCCCTAAAAAACTGCATTTCACGGCTGTGACGGGGTTGTCCGGAAGAATGGGACGGGCCGCTTCGGGTTGTTGCGGGGCGGGTCGGAAATGAAAGACGGATTGAATTCAATTGCCTGAAAACCAATCCGTCCGTTGTGATCCCGGCGGGATTCGAACCCACGACCGACAGCTTAGAAGGCTGTTGCTCTATCCAACTGAGCTACGAGACCATCGTTGAAACAACGCTGCAAAAGTAAGAAATTTCGGGCCAACTGCAAACTTATCGTCCGATTTCTTGCTCCGGACCCGGACGGTCCGCCATACTCCGGAAAAACGGTCCCGGCTCTATTTCGTGAGGTATTTGTCGAGATACATTTTCAGTTCGCGCGGCATGACGGGCTTGGTGATGAATCCGTTGCATCCCGCCTTCTCGGCGACGCGCCGGTCGGTGTCGAAAGCATAGGCCGTCTGCATGATGACGGGCAGACTGTCCGTATGGAGCCGAATCTCCTTCAGCGCCTCGATACCGTCCATCACAGGCATTTTAATATCCATCAATACGGCGTCGGGATTGTGCGATAGCGCATACGCCACTGCCTCCTTGCCGTTCTTCGCCCAGAGCAGGTCATACTCTTTCTTGAGGATTATTTCCAGCAGCTTGTAATTGCTTTCCACGTCTTCTGCAATCAGGATCAACGGCTTACGTTCGGATGTATTGTTGTCTGTCATTGTGTATTACGTTGCAGTTCCCGCAAATATAGGAAATTTTTTCCAAAACCGTCGTTCGTCAACGGTAAAATGTTCCTTCGAAATGCGTTGCGTTTCCGCATCCGTCGGTGACCGAAAGACGCACGGCGTGGGTGCGCCGCTGCGCCGGCGCGTCGAAGAAATGAACCAGCGTTCCTTTCATCGGAAAACGGTCGCAGGGAACCCATTTGCCGTCGATGTGCAGCCTCCACGAGGCGATGCCCGAGAAGTTGTCCGCGGCGCGGAACCGCACCCCTTCGGCCCGGGTGAGGTCGGCGCCTTCGGCGAAGAGCGGACGGATCGCGGGCGGCAGCGTGTCGGCTACGATCGCCAGGTCTCCGGCCGTCCGCACCGAAGCCGTCACCGCGCCGTCGGCATATGCGCCTCCGACGCAGGCCAGCGAGCCTCTGCGCGTGCGTACGGCCAGTTGGGCGCGTAGTTGCAGCGGGCGCGGCACGCTGCCGCGGAGCGTGACCTCCACGGCGCGGAAAAGGGGCGTCGCGGGGTCGAAGAAACGGTAGGCGGGCGAGAGCACGACGACGCCCGAATCCGCCTGCGGGGCCTCTCCGAGTCCGGGACGGACGAAGATCGGCTCGTAAATCGTCCCTTCGGGAATGCGGACCTCCGCCTCGCGTCCGACGCGCAGGACCGAAGTTCGGTCGGGCCGCAGCGTCACGGCCGTGGTGTCGGCCTCGGCGCGGAACTCCCCGGCGCGTCCGCGGACGGCGAATTCCAGCGTCGAGACATTGCCGCAGTCGTCCTCGGCCTCGATGCGGATGCGGCGCACCTGCCCTTCCGCCGTGCGTATCAGCCCGCGTTCCGCCATCGTCGGGTAGAAACTGTCGGGCGCGCCCTCCAGCTGGGCCAGGCGGATCGCCTCGTTGCGCGAATTGATTTGTATCGGGTAACAGCTCACGGCATCGCTGCAACGCGATATGTCGTAGGTGAAGCTGTCCATGCGGAATTCGAAGCAGGGGATGCCGTCCGCGAAGGCCGTGACGCGCCATACCCCGAAGGTGTTCCAGACATCGTTGCGGCGGTCGGTGACTTCGGCCACGAAATAGCCCCTGCGGCCTACGCCGACGGGTCCGTCGTGCGTCAGGGCGTAACGGCCTGCGGCCGTGCGGATCACGGCGTAGCTCTCCGGGACGCTGCGCACGGGCACGCCCTGCACGGTGTCGACCTCGACGTAGTGCAGGCGCACGATGCGCGGCGGATATTCGTCCCTGGGGCGGATGATTCCTTCGCGGACGGGGTTGTAGAGCCGCTGGGTCTCCGTGTCGCGGATTTCGTAATGGAAGTGCGGGCCGCCCGACGAACCGCTGTCGCCCGAGTAAGCCACCACGTCGCCCTGCTTCACGGGCCAGGTTCCGGGACCGAACCAGAGGTTCACGCCGTTCGAACGGCGTTCGTAACGCTCCCTGCGCACGTGCCGCTCGATGTCGTCGCGGAAACGCCGGAGGTGGCCGTAGACGACCGTCGTGCCGTTGCGGAGCGTGAGGTAGACGGCGCGCCCGTAGCCGCCCGCCTGCAATACCACGCGCGAAACGTAGCCGTCGGCCGCGGCCACGACCGGTTTGCCCTCCTCGGCGTCGGTCTTGATGTCCACGCCCGCATGGAAATGCCCGGGACGGATTTCGCCGAAATTGGCCGAGTAGAGCCGTTGTTTGAGCTCCCGCAGGGGGTAGATGTAGTCGTTGGGGTCGAGTTGCTGGCCTTGTGCCCCGAGGCAGGCCGTCGTAAGCAAAAAAAGTATTAGAAATCGTTGCATGTGTCCGTCTCCCTGACCATTGCCGAGGCTGCGTCCATGACGGCCTCGTAGTCGTATCCGAGCGAAAGCCCGTAGCGTATCAGTTTGGTTTTCAGTTCGTATGGCGAGGCGTATTTCACCGTCCGGGCCTTGCGTTCGAGCTGCTGCGCGAGCCGCTCGCCCATTGCCGGACGGTCGGCCTGCGACAGCGCCGCGTCGATCCGTTCCTTCGAAACCCCCTTGCGTTGGAGCGCCGTGCGGATTTTGTACTCGCCCCAGCCGCTGAGCCGCAGTTTTTCGCGCACGAAGGCCTCGGCGTAGCGGCTGTCGTCGATAAAGCGGTCGCGCACCAGCCGGCCGAGCACCTGCTCGGCGTCCTTTTCCGCCACTCCCCAGCCGCGCATCAGCCGCCGGGCGTCGCCCTCCGACTTTTCGGCGCGGGCGCAGAGGCGCATCAGCGCCGCGAGCGCCTCGTCGGGCGTTTTGTCGCGTTTTTTCCTTATTTCAGCCGGGTGCATACCATGCGCGGTTTTCCGAAGAGGTCCTCGCGGACCTCGGTGTCGGTGTATCCTTCGGCGCCGAGCATGCGGACGATCTCCGCCGCGGCGCGTTCGTAAATCTCGAACCAAAGACGTCCGCCGGGCGTCAGCATCCGCCGTCCCGCCCGGGCGATGGCGCGGTAGAAACGGATGGCGTCGTCGTCGGGGACGAACAGCGCCAGGCCGGGTTCGTGGTCGCGGACGTTGGGGTGCATCGCCGCGCGGTCGCTCTCGGGAACGTAGGGCGGATTCGATACGATCGCGTCGAACCGCTCCGGAAAAGCCTCCTCCAGCCCGTTCAGGGCATCGGCTTTGCGGAGCGTGACCGCCGCGCCGAGTTGTTGGAAATTCTCCGCCGCCACGGTCAGCGCGTCGTCCGAGATGTCGGCGGCGAAGACCTCCGTCCCGGGCATCCCCAGAGCCAGCGAAGCCGCGATGCAGCCGCTGCCCGTCCCTACGTCCAGCAGCCTCCGGGCTTCGCGCTCTCCGTGCAGGATTGCGTCGACCAGCTCTTCGGTTTCGGGCCGCGGGATCAGAACCCCTTCGCGCACGGCGAAGCGGCGGCCGTAAAATTCCGTGTGTCCGACGACGTATTGCAACGGCTCGCCCGCAGCCAGACGGGCTGCGGACTCTTCCAGCCCTTCGACGGCGAGTTCCGCTTCCGGGTCGGTCAGCAGGGCCGACGGCGAAAGCCCCGAAAGCTCCGCCACGGCGGCCAGCGCGATGCTGCGGGCTTCGCGTGCGTCGTAAAGTCCCGTGAGCCGTGCGGCCAGCGCGTCGATGCTCCCGCGGCGCGTCATTGGCGGATGAAGTTGGCCAGGGCGATGGCCACGGCGGCTTCGACGACCACCGCGCCGCGCAGGGCGACGCAGACGTCGTGGCGGCCGTGGATTTCCAGCGGTTCGACCCTGTTGGTCGCCAGGTTGTAGGTGATCTGTTCGCGGCCGATGCTCGGCGTGGGTTTCAGCGCCGCGCGCACCACGATCTCGTTGCCGTTGGTGATGCCTCCGTTGATGCCCCCGGCGTTGTTGGTCGCCGTCGTGCCGTCGCAGTCGGTGAAGCTGTCGTTGTTCTCCGAGCCGCGCAGACGCGCTCCGGCGAATCCGCTGCCGAATTCGACCCCCTTGACCGCCGGGACGGCGAACAGCAGGTGGGCGATCATGCTTTCGGCCGAGTCGAAGAAGGGCTGTCCCAGGCCGAGGGGCACGCCCTGCACGCGGCATTCGACGATGCCGCCCACCGAGTCGCGGTCGGCCGCCGCGGCATGCAGCACCTCGTTGAAACGTTCGGGGTCGGTGCAGCCGCCGATCTCGGTCAGCCGGGTCGCGAAGCGGATGCTTGCGGGCAGCATCTTTTTGGCCACGACGCCCGCGGCCACCAGCGCCACCGTGAGGCGCGCCGAGAAGTGTCCGCCGCCGCGCGGATCGTTGAATCCGGCGAATTTGTGGTAGGCCACCAGGTCGGCGTGCGAGGGGCGGTAGTGGCGCATGACGGTCGAGTAGTCCTGCGAGTGGGTGTTGGTGTTGGCGAATTCGATGGTCAGCGGCGCGCCCGTCGTGTAGCCGTCGTAGACTCCCGACACGATCTGCGGTACGTCGGGTTCGCGCCTCGGCGTCGTGCCGGGCGCTCCGCTGCGGCGTCGCGCGAGGTCTTCGGCGAAGTCCTCCTCCGAGAGCGGGATGCCCGCCGGGACGCCGTCCAGCGAAATGCCTATCTGGTGTCCGTGCGACTCGCCCCAGATGGCGAGCCGGAAATTGTGTCCGAATTGGTTCATGGGCGGTTTGGTGTTTTAGACCCGAATATGTTCCAGGTCCTCGAAGAACCCGGGATAGCTTTTGGCGACGCTCTCGGCCCCCTCGATCTCCACGGCTTCGTCCGAGCGCAGGGCGGCGACGGCCAGCGACATGGCCATGCGGTGGTCGCCGTGGCTCTGCGTGCGTGCCGCGCGGACCTTTCCGCCGCGTATTTTCATCAGATCCTCCTCCGAGGTGTCGACCTCGATGCCCAGTTTGGCATACTCCTCGCGGATGGCCTCCGAGCGGTTGCATTCCTTGTATTCGAGGCGCGAGGTTCCCCGGATGACGCTCACTCCGTCGGCCGCGGCGGCCAGCGCGGCCAGCGCCGGGAACAGGTCGGGACAGTTCGTGGCGTCGAATTCGAAGGCCCGGAGCGGCCTGTGCAGGGCCGTCACCGAGTCCTCCTCGTTGATCACGGCGGCTCCTGCGCGCACCAGCGCGGTGCAGATGGCCGTGTCGGCCTGCTTCGAGAGCATCGAGACGTTGCGCACGGTGACCTCTCCGGCCGTGGCGCCCGCCACCAGCAGCATCGCCGCGGCGCTCCAGTCGCCCTCGATGCTGAAATAGGTCGAACGGTAGCGCTGCCGTCCGGGGATGTAGAACTCCTCGTAGTCGCGCTGGCTGATTTCGATGCCGAAGCGCGCGGCCGTGTCGAGAGTCATATCTAAATAAGGTGTCGAGACCGCTCCGCGTACGTGCAGCGAGGTGTCGCGCCTGGCCAGCGGCAGCGCGAGCAGCAGCCCCGTGATGAACTGCGACGAGACCGACCCGTCGACTTCGGCCTCTCCGCCCTGGATCGGGCCGCAGACCTCGATGGGGAGGAATCCCCCGTTGTCGCGGACCCGCACGCCCAGCCGGCGGAGCGGTTCGAACATCATCTGCATCGGGCGGCGCAGCAGCGAGCCGCGCCCCTCGATGGTGACGGGTGTGGGGCAGAGCGATGCCACGGGCGTGAAAAGACGTGTCGAGAGGCCCGATTCGCCGACGTTGAGCACGCAGCCCTTCGGGGACAGTCCGCCTTCGATCGAGAGCGATGTGGGGTCGACCCGGCGCACCCGCGCGCCGAGCGTCTCGATACATTGCAGGGCGGAACGCGTGTCGTCGCAGAATTCGATGTTGCGCAGCACCGAAACCTCCTCCGAGAGCAGTGCCGCTGCGAGGGCACGCTGTGCATAGCTTTTCGAACAGGGCGGCGTCAGCGTGCCTTTGACGCGGCCCGGCGGAACCGTTTTATCCATATTTACTCATTAACCTCCTGTCCCTTGCGGTTTTTCATCTCCTGCGTCAGCTGATGGCTCTTCTTCAGCTCGAAATGCTGCCCGAGGTAGACCTTGCGGACCATCGGGTCGGCGGCCAGCTCTTCGGCCGTACCCGTTTTCAGGATCTTGCCCTCGTAGAGCAGGTAGGTGCGGTCGGTGATGGCCAGCGTCTCGTCGACGTTGTGGTCGGTGATGATCACGCCGATGTTCTTGTGCTTGAGCGTCGCCACGATCGACTGGATGTCCTCCACGGCGATCGGGTCCACGCCGGCGAACGGTTCATCCAGCAGGATGAACGCCGGATTGATGGCCACGGCGCGCGCGATCTCCGTACGGCGGCGTTCGCCGCCCGAGAGCTGTATGCCGAGGCTTTTGCGCACCTTTTGCAGTCGGAACTCCTCGATCAGCGCCTCGACGCGTTCGTTCTGGTACTCCTTCGAGAAGGAGGTCATCTCCAGCACGGCCCGTATGTTGTCCTCCACCGACAGGCGGCGGAATACCGACGCCTCCTGCGCCAGATAGCCTACGCCGAGCTGGGCGCGGCGGTATACGGGCAGGTCCGTCAGTTCGGAGGCCTGGCCTTCGTCGCTTTCGAGGAAAATGCGCCCTTCGTTGGGCTTGATCAGTCCCACGATCATGTAGAAGGTCGTGGTCTTGCCGGCTCCGTTGGGACCCAGAAGGCCTACGATCTCTCCCTGGTTGACGTCGATCGACACGTGGTCGACGACGGTCCGGGCCTTGTATTTCTTGACGAGCTCGCTGGTGTAAAGACGCATTGCGTTTCGATAATTTTTTTACAAAGTTATGCTTTTTTCCGAAAAGTTTTTTATCTTTACATTGAATTTTATGATTTTTAAAGCATACTATCGGCGAAATGAAACAATTTGATTCTTCCCTGCTGCATGACAAGCTGAAGGAGTACTTCGGCTTTTCGTCGTTCAAGGGAAACCAGGAAGCGGTGATCCGCAATGTGCTGGAAGGCAAGGATACTTTCGTGCTGATGCCCACGGGCGGCGGCAAGTCTTTGTGCTACCAGTTGCCGGCCATGCTGATGGACGGCGTTGCGATCGTCATATCGCCGCTGATCGCCCTGATGAAGAATCAGGTCGACGCCATGCGCACCTTCTCGGCCGAGTCGGGGATCGCGCATTTCCTGAATTCGTCGCTCAACAAGACAGCCGTGGCGCAGGTTCGGCAGGACGTGCTCGACGGCAAGACCAAATTGCTCTATTTCGCACCCGAGTCGCTCACCAAGGAGGACAACGTGGCGTTCCTGCGCAAGATAAAGGTTTCGTTCTACGCCATCGACGAGGCGCACTGCATTTCGGAGTGGGGACACGACTTCCGCCCGGAGTACCGCCGCATCCGGCCGATCATCAACGAGATCGGCTCGGCGCCGCTGATCGCCCTGACGGCTACGGCCACGCCCAAGGTGCAGCTCGACATCCAGAAGAATCTGGGCATGTCCGACGCCTCGGTCTTCAAATCGTCGTTCAACCGCCCGAACCTCTACTACGAGATCCGGCCCAAGCACAACGTCGACCACGACATCATCCGTTTCATCAAGCAGAACGAGGGCAAGAGCGGCATCATCTACTGCCTGAGCCGCAAGAAGGTCGAGGAGCTGACCGAGTTGCTCGTGGCCAACGGCATCCGGGCGCTGGCCTACCACGCCGGGATGGATGCGTCGACGCGCGCCGCCAATCAGGACGACTTCCTGATGGAGCGCGTGGAGGTCATCGTCGCCACGATCGCCTTCGGCATGGGCATCGACAAACCCGACGTGCGCTATGTCATCCACTACGACATTCCCAAGTCGCTCGAAGGCTATTACCAGGAGACGGGCCGCGCCGGCCGCGACGGCGGCGAGGGCTACTGCCTGACCTTTTACAGTTACAAGGACATTCAGAAACTCGAGAAGTTCATGCAGGGCAAGCCCATCGCCGAACAGGAGATCGGCAAGCTGCTGCTGCTGGAGACGGTTTCCTACGCCGAGAGTTCGATGTGCCGCCGCAAGACGCTGCTGCACTATTTCGGCGAGGACTATACCGAGGACAACTGCGGCAACTGCGACAACTGCCGCAATCCCAAACCGAAGGTCGATGCCCGGGCTGCGCTCAAGATGGCGCTCGAAGCCCTGCGCGACATCGGAGACAAGTTCAAGGCCGACTATCTGGTCAACGTTCTGGTGGGCAAGACCACGGCCCTGATCAAGAGCTACGGGCACAACAAGTCGAAATGGTTCGGTGCGGGCGCCGAGCACGACGCCCGTTTCTGGGGCGCGGTGCTGCGTCAGGCTTTGATACTGGGCCTCATCGACAAGAATATCGAAAACTACGGGCTGATTTCGGTCAACAAGAAGGGCGAGGGCTATATCGCCCTGCCGTTCCCGGTGACCGTGACCCTCGACCACGACTACGACGAGGAGGAGAAGGAGTCCGAGTCCGTGGCTCCGATGGGCAAGGGCGGCGCGGCCGACGAGGAGCTGTTCTCGATGCTGAAGGACCTGCGCAAGAAGGTCGCCAAGCAGCACGGGCTGCCGCCGTTCGTCATTTTCCAGGACCCGTCGCTGGAGGACATGGCTGTGCAGTACCCGATCACGTTCGAAGAGATGCAGAACATCACGGGCGTCGGCGTGGGCAAGGCGCGCAAGTTCGGCGAGGAGTTCATCCGCCTGATCAAGGCCTATGTCGATGAGAAGGAGATCATCCGTCCGCAGGACATGATCGTCAAGGGCGTGGCCAGCAAGTCGGGCAACAAGATCTTCATCATCCAGTCGATCGACCGCAAGATGGATTTCGAGGACATCGCCCGCGCCAAGGACCTCGACTTCGACGAACTGCTGACCGAGATCGAAGGCATCGTCAACGCCGGAACGAAACTCGATATTTCCTACTATCTGAAGGAGTTCATGGACGAGGACAAGATCGAGGACATTTACCTCTACTTCAAGGAGGACGCCGAGAGCGACTCGCTCGACGCGGCCATCGAGGAACTGGGGGCCGATTATACCGAGGAGGAGATACGCCTGGTGCGCATTAAGTTTATGTGCGAGCAGGGCAACTGATTTTCGGTTTTACAGGGTGTTTTCCGCACTTCGTCTGCGGCCCGGGACCGTCCTGCTTTTGCAGCTCCTGCTCGGGTCCGAAGCCCGGAAACCGTTCCTCCGGAATCAAAAAGCAGATGAAACGGGGTTGGCCTTCGGGTGCCGCTGGCAAGGATGTAACTAACCGATATAACCTAATTTTGACGCCTATGAACAAGAAGACTTTTACTTTAGCCGTGATTTTTCTGATCTGCGCGCTGGGGTGGCTCGGGGCCAATGTCTATTGGCGGGTGACGCGCTCCAACTGCGTGAATGTGTTCGATCTGGTCGTGGGCGTGCTGTTCGTCGCGGCCGGAGTCGGAATGGTGTATAACGAGTTCAACAAAAAGAAATGCAGACACCTCGATGAGGTGAACAAGCACAAAATTCCTTGACCGATGCGTGCGATAGACCGTTTTCAGGCCGTCATGGCCGTCGTATTTTTCATAGGGACCCTGGTTTCGGCCTGGCGGGTCGCCGTCGCCGACGGAGGGGACATCTGGTACGTTCCCGTGATCATGGCCCTGGCATCCGCCGCGATGACCGTCGGCGCGTTGCAGCACCGGAAAAGGAAAGTTACCCAAAATAAGGATTGACATGAAAACCAATCTTATGCAGCTCCTGCGCCTCGTACTGATGGTGCTGGCTGTCGCGGGCGTCATCTATGCCATCGAATTCATGGAGCGCGGCATCGCCGTGTGGTTCTGGGTTGCGCTGCTCGGTATCGGGTTCGTGGGCCTGCTCTATACGTTCCGCCTGACGCAGCGCCGCGTGGCCCGGGAAAATCGCGAGCGGCAGCGGCTCGAAAAGAAGCGCAGCCGCCGTTCGAAACGCTGACCGGGGCTGTAACCGGAGGATGTCGGTCGTTTTGCCGGTTCCGGGTGCGTGACCCGGCCGGAATCGTTTTCCGGGGTCCGCAGGTTCCGTGCGGCTCTTTCGGCCGGGACCGCTCGTCCGGTCGTTTGGACGTTGACCCCGGCTCGGAGCGCTGCTCCGAATCTTCGGTTCTGTCCGATCAGCCTCCCCCTGCATGCGCCGGCCGCCGGACAATCTTGTCCGGCGGCCGGCGCATGTTCAGTTCTGAATCGAGGCGAGCGTTCCGTTTTCGAAATAAAGGTAGCTGTTTGTTCCGTAGACCCATTGTTCGTGTACGCCCCAACTGCCCGACATGGTGTTGACGTCTTCGGGCGACCCCCATGCCTCACGGCACATTTCCCGGGTCATACCGATCCGGACTTTGCCCTCCAGGATCAGCTCGGCAGTAGCCTTGCCGTATTTCCGGTAGAGCGCAGCCTTACGCTCCTTCTGCTCTTTTTCCTGTTGCAGGCGGGCTTCGGCGCGCTTTCGGGCCTCCTCGGCGCGCTGGGCGTATACCTCTTCGGACGGGGTGAAGATCAGCTCTTCCATGAAGGCGCGGTCGCTGCCGAGGGTGTATCCTTCGACGCCGAAAGGTGTCGGGTAGCGGCAAAGCGGGATGTAAGTCCGCACGCTGTCCTCTTTCCGTTCGAATACGAACGCGGGCACGGCGTAACCCGTTCCGTCGCCGATCAGCCGGAGGTCGAGGCACTTCAGCTCCGTGCCGAAATTCAGCCGGTTCTCTTCGCCCTGCATGGTCTTGGCCTGCAATCCGAAGTATCCGGAAACATATCCTGGAGTTTCGGGCTTGCACTTCGTGAGGAAGAACTCCCTGCCGACGTATGCCGCGCGGTACTTCTCGATCAGCCCTTCGACGACGACCGGATAATATTCGTCCCGCAGGTTCGTTTTGTCTTTTCCCGCATGTGCATACCAATAGAGTGTTTCTCCCTCTTCGGATCGGAGCCGGAAAACCCGGAACGCCTCTCCCTGGATTCTGTGTGATTTGAGACCTGTTATTTCGAAAGTTTTTCTTTCGATGGCTTCCGCCGGGGTGAACCAGCCCGTTTCGGGGGCCGTCGGAAAGAGATCCCGTCCGAGAACGTGCGACTCCATTGTCGTGCATCCGCAGGCGGCTGTCGTTTCGTCTTTGTAGAACCGGGGACGGTAGGTATCGCTGTAAAGGGTGTCGATCCGGAAATCCTCGGGGCGGACCTTTCTGCGGGGTTTGCGTAGCCATGTGGTGTCGACGCGCACGACGGCGGGCGTTTCCGCGAGGAAGTTGAAGTAGGCGACCGGGCGGAGATCGGCGTGAATGTCCCGGGGATAGAACAGGATGCGTTGCCCGACGAGGCTTTCGTAATAGGCGGCGTCGCCGCCCGTGCGGATGTTTGCCGTCGAATCGTATACCGCCGGCGCGGTTTTCTCCGGCGCGGCGCCGTGCGGCAGGACGGATTGGACTTTGAGTTGTGCCGAAGCGTCTGCGATGCAGCAGAGACCGAGCAGGGTGGGGAGGAGGCGTTTCATCTTTTTGTCGTATGGACCCAAAGGTAGCGATAATTCCTGTCTTTGGCGCCGCAGCGGCGCTTTTATTTGCCGGAGCGCTTTGCAATTCGCCGGCGATTCGGTTTTGAGCCGGCTTTTTCTTATCTTTGCTGCCTACAATGTAAAGTTTATGGGAGAAGTAAGGGCAAAAAAGGCGCTGGGACAGCATTTTCTGGTCGACCTGAATATCGCGCGCAAAATCTGCGATTCGCTTTCGGGCGGCAGTGCGGTCGGCGGACCGTGTACGGTGCTCGAAGTGGGGTGCGGCATGGGCGTGCTGACGCAGTTCCTGCTGCGGCGCAGCGACATCGTGATCTGGGGCGCCGAGATCGACCCGGAGAGCGTCGCATACCTCCACGCGCACTACCCGGAGTTCGCGCCGCGGCTCGTCGCGGGCGATTTCCTCGGGATGAACCTGCGCGAACGCTTTCCCGAAGGACTGAAAATCATCGGCAACTTCCCCTATAACATCTCGTCCCAGATTTTTTTCAAGGTGCTGGAGAACCGCGATCTCGTTCCCGAGTGCGTGGGCATGATCCAGAAGGAGGTCGCCGTGCGGCTGGCCGAGCCTCCCGGTTCGAAGGAGTACGGCATCCTGTCGGTGCTCCTGCAGGCGTGGTACGACATCGAATACCTTTTTACGGTGAACGAGACGGTTTTCAACCCGCCTCCGAAGGTCAAGAGCGCCGTGATCCGCCTGCGCCGCAACGCCACGGAGCGTCTCGGCTGCGACGAAACCCTGTTCGTGAAGGTGGTGAAAGCCTCCTTCGGCCAGCGGCGCAAGATGATCCGCAACTCGCTGAAGTCCGTGTTCGGCGATTTCGGCGGGGCCGAGCACCCCTTCTTCACCCGGCGCGCCGAGCAGCTGGGCGTCGCCGAGTTCGTGGAGCTAACGAATTGGGTTTCGCGATTTTCGATTTTATAGGGCATCTTTGCACTTGCATTCGTGCGGCACGAATGGGACGTATTTCGATACTACCCATCCGTGCCGCTCTTCGTTTAAGCACAAATCTGTTCCTCTAAAATCGAAAACGCATTTTGCTCCGGCCTGCCGTTACATGCCGGCCGGTTTTTCCGCCCCGGCGACCACCGTCACCAGGTCTTCGCGGCGGAGGTATTTCCGGGCCAGCTGCTGCACCCCGGCGGGCGTCATCTCCCGGATACGGCGTATGTTGCTGCCGATCACCGTGTTGTCGCAGCCGCAGAGGATGTTTTCGATCGTCACGTCGGCGATGCCGAACGGCCCGTCGAGAATGCGCATCATCTCGCCCGTCATCATGTTTTTCACCAGCTCCAGTTCCGCTTCCGGCATCGGCTCCGCGCCGAGGCGTTCGATCTCGGCGTAAATCTCCCGCAGAGCCTCCTGCGTCACGTCCGCGCCGACCTGGGCCGCTATGGCGAAATAGCCTTCGCGTTCGAAGTTGACCATCGCCGAGACCACGCCGTAGGTGTAGCCGTGCTCTTCGCGGAGGTTCTGCATCAGGCGCGAGCCGAAATAGCCGCCCAGGGCCGTCGCCACGACCTGCATGCCCAAAAAATCGGGATGCGTGCGCGGGAACAGCAGGCGGCCGATGCGCAGCGACGACTGCACGGCCCCCGGGTACTCGACGAACGCCGTATGCGTGGTCTCGGGCGCGGGGAAGGCGGGCGGCGCTTCGGCCGCGCCGCGGGGAATCCGTCCGGCAAGCTCCGCCACGGCCTTCAGCTCGTGGTCGCCGATGCGCCCGCTGCACACGACGAAGCAGTTTTCGGCGGTGTAGAACCGGCGGTAGAATCCCGCCACGTCGTCGCGCGTGAGGCTGTCGTAGGCCTCTTCGTGCGACGAGACGCCGTAAGGATGCCGCTCCCCGAACAGCGCCCGTGCGAAGGCCTCGCGGGCCTTCACGTCGATCTTCGCCCGCTCGACCGCCAGCCGCTGTCTGCGTTTGGCGGCGTAGGTGCGCAGCTCCTCCTCGGGGAATGCGGGGCAGAGCAGGATCTGCTCCGCCACGGCGAGCGTCGGGTCGAAGAATTTCGAGAGGGTGGCGAAATTGATGTAGGCGTAGTCGCGGTCGACGTTCACGTCGTACCACGAGCCGTAGTAGTCGAGTTGTTCGGCGATCTGGTGCGCCGTCATGTCGCGCGAGCCTTCGGAGAGGAGGTTGGCGGCGGCCGACGCCGAGAAGGGCGCCCGCTGGAGGGCCGATCCGGCGCGGAAGACGAACGAGATGCGCAGCACCTCGAAATCGTCGGAGGCGAGCGTGTAGAGTCCGATGCCGTTGGGCAGCGTCGTGCGGCGGGCTTCGGCGACCTCGACCTGCGAGGGAGTTATGCGGGGTTGTGTCATTTCCTGGCGTTGTAAATGAGTGTGGAACTGTTTTCGGGCCGCAGCGTGCGGCGGCTGAACGAGCGGATGTCCTCGTCGGTGACGGTGCGGTAGCGGTCCACCTCGCGGTTGATCAGGGAGAGGTCGCCCAGCATCTCGTAGAACCCGAGGTTCATCGCCTTGTTCATCACGTTCAGTTCGCCGAAGAGCGTGTTGGCTTCGAATTTGTTCTTGACCTTTTCGATTTCGTATGCGGTCGCGGCGGTCGTTTGCAGGGCTTCGATCTCTTCGCGGAAAGCCGCTTCGGCCGCTTCGGGCGTCACGCCCGGGAGCAGCTGGCCCGTGAAGACGAACAGTCCCGGGTCGACGTCGCCCGTGATGTAGGCGTTGACGCTCGACAGCAGGTTGCGTTCTTTGACGAGGTGCGTGTAGAGGCGTCCCGAGTCGCCGCCCGAGAGCAGGTCCGAAACCAGGTCGGCGGTGTAGAAATCGGGCTTGGTGCGTGCGCACATGTGATAGGCTATGGTGACGGTCGAGGCCGGCACGTCGCGTTCGACCTCCTGGCGGCGGGCCTGTGTCTGCATGGGTTCCTGCGGGATGGCGGCCGTCTCGGACGGGTGGTCGGCGAGCGGCGCGAACCACTTTTCGGCCAGCTCCAGCATCCGCTCCTCCTCCATGTCGGCCGAGATCGACAGAATGGCGTTCGACGGGCGGTAGTGGGCGCGGTAGAAGGACTCGACGTCCGCGAGCGTGGCTCCGGCGATATGGTCGGTCGCGAGGCCGATGGCCGCCCAGCGGTAGGGGTGGACCTTGTAGGCGAGCGCCCGCAGCAGCATCGTCTGGTCGCCGTAGGGCTGGTTGAGGTATCGCTGGCGGAACTCCTCGATCACCACCTTCTTCTCGGCTTCGAGCTTGGCGGGGGTGATGTCGAGTCCCTCCATGCGGTCGCTTTCGAGCCAGAGGGCCGTTTCGAGGTTGTCCTTCGGGAGCGTGATGTAGAAATCCGTGTAGTCGTTGTTGGTGAAGGCGTTGTTGTCGCCCGAAGCCATCTGCACCGGAAGGTCGAAATTCTCCACGGCGCGCGTTCCGCGGAACATCAGGTGTTCGAACAGGTGGGCGAATCCCGTGCGTGCGGGGTTTTCGTTGCGCGCGCCGACCCGGTAGAGGATATTCACGGCGGCGAGTTTCGACGCCCGGTCGCGGTTGACCACGACGGTCAGCCCGTTGGGGAGTGTTTTTCTGGTGTATGGAATCATAGTTGCGCAAAGGTACGAAAAAGTCCGGTGGCTGCAAACCGGGATTGCGTGGGGTGGTCCCGTAGAACCTTCCGGCAGATAAAAGGGCGGTCGCGCCCCCGGGGACCGTAAAAAAGCAGCGGCGGGAAATACAAGTGACGCCTCATTGTTCGGAAAATGGATTCGGTGACTATGAAGAAGTTTGGGATAGGAATCCATCGCTCCCGCCGCTGCATGACCGGTACATCGGCAGAAACGAGAAGAGTGCTGCCGAGATCCTGGCTCCTGCGGCTCTGGTAAAGCCTGTAAACCCCTCACATCAGCGCGCACCCTTCGGGTACGATCCATTGTGGGTTTACAAAAAATTTACCAGATTTCAGGAGCCCCAATATAACCGTTTCAATAACGATATTTAAAGAACGAATGCAAACGTGTTTCCGAGGGCAAAGTTAATAAAAAATCCCGGTTTGCGGCCAATGTGTCCGAAAGTCCTATTCATAAACCTTATTTTTGCGGCTCCGTCCGTCCGGCCTGCGGTCCGCGCGCCGCGCACCGTGTCCGGACGCGGCGTTTCCGCCCTCGGGATGCGTGCGCCTGCGGGTAATTCGCTATTGGTTAGCCAGTTCTGCAACTCGGTGATTTCCCGGCAGTTTGTTGTTAATTGAATAACAACCCGGCTGTTATTCGATTCACATTTGAAATGTCGAAAAATAACGCTTTTTTGAACAAAAGTAAGTGCGGATTCTCGGCTGAAATTGCTATCTTTGCATCGCCCGTGTTTCCGGGCTGTGTCTGGATTGTTAGGAAAAACACACAAATATCATCTAAATTTCAACTAAAATGGCAGAAAAGAAATTTATCACTTGTGATGGTAACTACGCTGCGGCCCATGTGGCTTACATGTTCTCGGAAGTCGCGGCCATCTATCCCATTACGCCGTCGTCGACGATGGCCGAGCTCGTGGACGAGTGGGCCGCCCAGGGCCGTAAAAATATCTTCGGAGAGACCGTTAAAGTCGTTGAAATGCAGTCCGAGGCCGGAGCCGCAGGCGCCGTGCACGGATCGTTGCAGAGCGGCGCCCTGACCTCGACGTTCACCGCTTCGCAGGGTCTGCTGCTGATGATCCCCAACATGTACAAGATCTCCGGCGAGCTGCTTCCGGGCGTGTTCCACGTTTCGGCGCGTGCGCTGGCCGCACAGTCGCTGTCGATTTTCGGCGATCATCAGGATGTGATGGCGGCCCGCCAGACGGGTTTTGCCATGCTGGCCACCTCGTCGGTGCAGGAGGTCATGGACCTCGCCGGCATCGCGCACCTCGTGTCGCTGAAGGCCCGCGTTCCGTTCCTGCACTTCTTCGACGGTTTCCGCACCTCGCACGAGATCCAGAAGATCGAACTGATCGACGAAGCCGCGCTGACGGCGCTGCTCGACCGCGACGCCCTGAAGGAGTTCCGCGCCCGCGCTTTGAACCCCGAACACCCCGTTACGCGCGGTACGGCCCAGAATCCCGACATCTATTTCCAGACGCGCGAGGCTTCGAACAAGTTCTACGACGCCATTCCCGACATGGTGGCCGACACCATGAAGGAGATTTCGAAGATCACGGGACGCGACTACAAGCCGTTCGTCTACTACGGCGCGAAGGACGCCGAGAACGTGATCGTCGCCATGGGTTCGGTGACCGAGACCATCAAGGAGACGGTCGACTACCTGATGGCCAAGGGCGAAAAAGTTGGTGTCGTCACCGTGCACCTCTACCGCCCGTTCTCGGTGAAATACCTGATGGCCGTGCTTCCCGAGAGTGTGAAGCGCGTCTGCGTGCTCGACCGCACGAAGGAGCCGGGAGCCAACGGCGACCCGCTGTATATGGATGTCGTGGAGGCGTTCGCCGCCTGTCCGTGCGACCGCAAGCCGCTCGTCATCGGCGGGCGTTACGGCCTTTCGTCGAAGGACACCACTCCGGCGCAGATGCTGGCCGTGTTCGAGAACCTGAAGATGAACGAGCCGAAGAACCAGTTCACGGTGGGTATCGTCGACGACGTGACGTTCCGTTCACTGCCCGTCGGCGAGGAGATTTCGCTCGCGAAGCCCGGCACGTTCGAGGGCCTCTTCTTCGGTCTGGGCGCCGACGGCACGGTGGGCGCCAACAAGAACTCGATCAAGATCATCGGCGGCACGACCGACAAGTACTGCCAGGCCTATTTCTCCTATGACTCGAAGAAATCGGGCGGCTACACCTCGTCGCACCTGCGTTTCGGCGACCTGCCGATCACGTCGCCCTACCTGGTGACCACCCCCGACTTCGTGGCATGCCACGTGCCTTCGTACGTCGACAAGTACGATGTGCTGAAGGGGCTGAAGACCGGCGGTTCGTTCCTGCTGAACTCGGTGCACGACGCCGAGACGACCTGCGCGACGCTGCCCGACCACATGAAGGTCTACCTGGCCAAGAACAAGATCAATTTCTATATCATCAACGCCACGAAGATCGCCGCCGAGCTGGGGCTGGGTTCGCGTACGAACACCATCATGCAGTCGGCCTTCTTCAAGATCGCCAATGTCATTCCGTTCGACAAGGCCGTCGAGGAGATGAAGAAAGCCATTCTGAAATCCTACGGCAAGAAGGGCGAGGACATCGTCAACATGAACTACGCGGCCGTCGACGCCGGCGGCAACGCCGTGGTGAAGGTCGAGGTTCCGGCCGAGTGGGCGAATATCGTCGTGAAGGAGGAGGAGCACACGGCCGATGCCGCGCGTCCCGACTTCGTGAAGAAGATCGTCGACCCGATCAACGCCCTGAAAGGCGACCTGCTGCCCGTTTCGGCCTTCAACGGTCGTGAGGACGGTACGTGGGACAACGGCACGGCCGCTTATGAGAAGCGCGGCATCGCCGTCAACGTTCCCGAGTGGAAGATCGGGAACTGTATCCAGTGCAACCAGTGCGCCTATGTCTGCCCCCACGCCGTGATCCGTCCGTTCCTCGCCACCGAGGAGGAGGCCGCTGCTTCAGGCGTGGAGTGGAAGCAGGGCCTCGGCGAGACCAAGGAGTACAAGTTCCGCATCCAGATTTCGCCGATGGACTGTACGGGCTGCTCGAACTGCGTCGACGTCTGCCCCGCCAAGGATAAGGCGCTCGTGATGCGCCCGCTGGAGGAGCAGATGCCCCAGCAGAAGAATTGGGATTACATCACCAAAAATATCGGTTACAAGCAGGTCGTCGACAAGACCAAGTCGGTCAAGAACCTCCAGTTCGCACAGCCGTTGTTCGAGTTCTCGGGCGCTTGCGCAGGCTGCGGCGAGACCCCCTATATCAAGGCCATTTCGCAGCTGTTCGGCGACAAGATGATGGTTGCCAACGCCACGGGCTGCACCTCGATCTACTCGGGTTCGGCTCCCTCGACGCCCTACTGCACCAACGCCGCCGGCCAGGGTCCCGCATGGGCCAACTCGCTCTTCGAGGACAACGCCGAGTTCGGCCTGGGTATGCACGTCGGCGTGGAGAAACTCCGCGACCGCGTCCAGGAGACGATGGAGAAGGCCATCGCCAACTGCACCAAGTGCTCCGAGGAGTTGAAAGCCGTGATGAAGGAGTGGATTGAAAACCGCGGCTCGTCGGCCAAATCGGCCGAGGTTACGGCGCGCCTGATCCCGCTGCTGGAGGCCTGCGGCTGCGACTACTGCAAGGAGATTCTCGAGCACAAGGACTGGCTCGTGAAGAAGTCGCAGTGGATCATCGGCGGCGACGGCTGGGGTTACGACATCGGTTACGGCGGCGTGGACCACGTGCTGGCCACGGGTCAGGATGTGAACATCCTCGTCGTGGACACCGAGGTTTACTCGAACACCGGCGGTCAGTCGTCGAAATCGACTCCCGTGGGCGCCGTCGCCAAGTTCGCATCGAGCGGCAAGCGCATCCGCAAGAAAGACCTCGGCGCGATGGCCATGACCTACGGTTATGTCTATGTGGCGCAGGTTTCGATCGGCGCTTCGCAGCAGCAGCTCTTCAACGTGCTCAAAGAGGCCGAGGCTTATCCCGGACCTTCGCTCGTGATCGCCTACGCTCCGTGTATCAACCACGGCATCAAGGGCGGCATGACCCGCACGCAGACCGTCGGCAAGGAGGCCGTAGCCTGCGGCTACTGGCACCTGTGGCACTACAATCCGCTGCTTGAGGAGCAGGGCAAGAACCCGTTCGTGCTCGATTCGAAAGAGCCGGATTGGTCGAAGTTCCGCGAATTCCTGCTGAAGGAGGTGCGCTACACCTCGCTCCAGAAGTCGTTCCCTGCCGAGGCCGACGAACTGTTCGCCGCTGCGGAGGAGAACGCCAAGTGGCGTTACAACGGCTACAAGCGTCTCGCGCAGATGGAGTACTAACCGTCTGTTCCCGCTGTAAGGGCCGCATCCCACACGGGGTGCGGCCTTTTTTGGGCGGTATTCCGCGAACGCCCGAAGCGTCGCCGGCGTTGGAAGGCCGTGCTTTCATCCTTTTCGGCAGCCGGTTGTTGCGCAACCCGAATATATTGCCTATATTTGTCTGACGGAAACAGGCCCGAGGCGAAGAAACGCTTTTCTCTGCTCGCCGCCGTTTGATCGTCTGCTGTGCCTTGCGGATTGGATGCACGCCGTGCGCCCTTGCCGCCGGCACGCCCCGCCGACGGGCCGACGGGAACACCCGCGGCTGCCGAGCCGTCCATGACTGGATCAAACCCGGCGATGCGTTCGACAAAGCCCGGGCGGACGCCTGTCTGATGGCCGTACAGCCTCCTGCCGAGGGGCAGGTGCCGGCAGCCGGTTATCGTCTGGCGCGTGTTTTGAATGAATTGTTCGGTTAACAAACGTATTTTGAAATTATGAAAAAGATTTTTGCAGCCGCAGCGCTGCTTTTAGCCATGACCGCCTGTGGCGGATCGCAGAAAAAGGCCCTTCCGCTGGAGGGCACGACGTGGAAACTTGCCAAAATGGAGGCGATTCCCGCCAAGGCCATCGACGCCGAGGCCGATTTCTTCACCCTGCAGTTCAGCGCCGCCGATACGCTCGTGTCGGGCCGTACCAACTGCAACCGTTTCTTCGGCAAGTACGAGCTGAAAGGGCAGAAGCTTGAGTTCGAGAATCTCGGCATGACCCGGATGGCCTGTCCCGAGATGCAGTACGAGGACGCTTTCGTGAAGATGCTCGACGAGGTGGACGGCTACGAGATCAAGGGCGAGGAGTTGAAATTCTACGACGACAAGAAGCTGCTTGCCGAGTTCCGCGCCGTGCAGGACGCTGCGGCTCAAAAGAAATAAGTCGTATCCCGGCCTGAATGAAAAATCCCGCTTCCGAGTGTCGGAAGCGGGATTTTCGTCTTTTTGCCGCGACCCGCGGCCGCCCTCCTATGCGGGGTGTCATTCTCCGGAAGCGATTCCGGCTTCGAGCCGTTCGAAAAATTCCCGGAGCGGGATTCCGTAGTAGGCGCACAGGTCGGCAAGCGTCGAGACCGAGATGTTCCCGCGTCCGGATTCGATCCGGCCGATATTGATGTCGGTGTCGGTGAAGACCTGCTTTTGGGAGAGGTTGCGCGCATGGCGCAGTTCGCGCAGCTGTGCGACCACACCCCGGACCACAGGCTCGTTATATCGTTCGTTTTTCTGCCGCATGGTACAAAGATACGTTAAATTCGGCAATTTCCGAAGCCCGGTCGCCGCATCCTTCGCGGCCCTGCAAAAAGTCCGCAGCGCACCGCCGGTCACCGGCCTTCTCTTGCCCGCTGTTCGCCGTCTGCTGTTCGCCGCCTACTCTCCGCCCGCCTCCACAGTCCGTCGCCCGCTGTTTGCTGTTCGCCGCTTGCTGCCCGTGGTTTGTCGCTTGTTGCCTGTGCCTACTGTTCGCCCTCCGCTGCCTGCTACTCTCTGCCCATCCTCTGTTAACCTCTGCTTGTCATTCGCTACTCTCCGCTCGCCGTTTGCCTCCCGCCACCGCTGCCCGTCACCACAGTTCGCCGCCCGCAAACAGCCGCCGCGCGGGTCGACTCCTCTCCGGCAAACCTGCTTTTGTCCGGATATGCGCTGAATCGGTCGCATATGTGTGCCGAAAGGAGATCAATGTTATTCTGTTTGGCTTCAGACGTTGTCGAAACGGAATTTTTGTTTATATTTGTACAAATAAACAAAGGTAAACAACTCTTTATCCCTCTGGCTGATCGGGGAACTTCATCAGGAGACTGTTTGAACCGGGTATGGGTGTTGTCAGTACCGTGTTATGCCTTGATTTGAGGATTGGGGCCGGCACGGGCACGGGACGATTTTCCTGTTCCGGCTCCTTGAAGCCTGCATTGAGAGGGACCGACTTGCGCTTTTTTGCTGGAAACAAAGCCGCGCGGTCATTATTCCGGGGCGGCGTCCGCCGTTGCATCACGGTCGGGATTTCTGACGAAATCCCCGTGCTGCCGTCTCGGTTGGATTTTAGGGGCGGCGGCTGTGATTTAGGCGTCACAGATAACATTCTTCCCGGGGGATTCCTGTTTTTGCCGTTCGTTTCCGAACGACGGGTGTATAGAGGCGTCACACTGGAGAGATCTCCGACAGGAGTCCCATCCGCCGCCCCTTTTTTTCGGGGACGGGCCGACGGCCAATACGTCACTACATACTAAAGTTTCACCCGGCGGAAGGTTTCCGTTCCCGATTTTTCATTGATAACAGGCACACGAAAAAAGCGGCTCCTCACGGAGACCGCTTTTTATCGTTTTAGTTGTTTTGTTTACTCGCTGAGCGGGGAAACGCTTACGTACGATTTTCCTTCGCCCTTCTTGCAGAATTCTACCGTTCCGTCGACGAGAGCGAAGAGCGTGTGGTCCTTGCCCATGCCTACGTTTTCACCGGCGTTGTGCACCGTGCCGCGCTGGCGAACGATGATGTTGCCCGCCTTTGCGAACTGACCGCCGAACAGTTTGATGCCGAGTCGCTTGCTTTCCGACTCACGGCCGTTCTTCGAACTACCTACACCTTTCTTGTGTGCCATGTTGATTCAGTTTTTAAAGGTTATGCAACGATTTCCTCGACGAGAATCTGCGTCAGGTACTGGCGGTGTCCGTTGCACTTCTGGTAGCCCGTGCGACGTTTCTTTTTGAACACCAGAACCTTGTCATCCTTCAGATGCTTCAGGATCTTGCACTTCACTGCGGCGCCTTTCACTACAGGTGCGCCGACTTTAACCTGACCGTCGTTGTCTGTGAGCAGGACTTTGTCGAAACTTACGGACGAATTTTCTTCGCCCTGAAGACGGTGGACATAAAGTTTCCGACCTTTTTCAGCTTTAAATTGCTGACCTGCAATCTCTACTATAACGTACATTTAAGTCGATTATGTATTTGAACATAAATTCGGAGTGCAAATATACGCATATTTATCTTATAAACAACATATCCTGCAATTTTTTTTGCCCCGGTGCGCCTCTGGCACGGTTTTGGGCGCGGCAGACGCTGCCGGCAAAGCCGGCGGAAGGACATGCACCGAATATTGATTGTTTCCGACGAGGAGTTCCTGCGCGACGTGATCCGGCTTTCGCTCGCCGACATGCAGGCCGACGTGCGCTGTGCATCGGATGTTCCCGACATGCAGCGCATGGTCCGGCGTATGCTGTTCGACCTGGTCGTCGTCGTGGGGACTTCGGCTTTCTTCACGGGCTGCGACGTGGTGCGCACGCTGCGCCCCGCCGGTCTCGGACGGCCGCTGGTCTACGTCGTGGCGTGGCAGCAGGCCGAACAGACGGTGTTGAGCCTCTTGGAGTGCGGCGTCGACCAGTACATGACCTTTCCCGTGAGCCTTCAGCGATTGCGGACGAAGATCGCCAACGCCTTGAACCGACAGTTATGACCGAAACGCTTCTGATGCTCTATACGATGTTTGCGGCGGCCGGGACGTTCGCCCTGCTGTCGCTGCTCGGCGCGGCCGAACTCCGCGCCCGGAGGCGGCGCAGCCGCGACGCCGCTCTGCGCGCGAAATACCTGCGTATCGTGATGCTTTACCTGCTTGCGGGCGAAGGCCCCGCGCCGCGGTTTCCGATGATCCGCCGTGCCGGCGCCCGGCTGCTGCTCGTCGAGACCGTCGCCGGACTTGCCGGCGTCACCTACGGACTGGACGCCGCGCCCCTGCGGCGCATCGTCGCGGAGTACGGACTCGACGCCTGGCTGCTCCGCCGCACGGCCCGCTCCCGGGGCTACCGCCGGGCGCGCTGCCTGCTGCTGCTCTCTCGCCTGCCCGTCGGCGCAGCCGCGGCGGACTGCGCCGCGCGTTATGCCGCGAGCCGCAACCGCTACGTGCGTTTCCAGTCGCTGATGGTGCGGCTTGCGGCCGATCCCTCGACGGCCCTGCGGCTGATGGCCGAATACCCCGAACCCTTTTCGGCCTGCGAAGTGGGGGAGATCATGGCCGTCCTGCGGCGCGGGATGCTGCCGATCGCCTACGAACCCCTCATCGGGTCTCCAAGCCGCAACCTGCGGATCGTGGGGCTGAACATCGTGCGGCAGTTCGGCATCGAGGAGGCCGAGCGGCTCCTGCTGCGCATCGTGTCCGGGGACGAAGACCCGGAACTGGTGCGCGAAGCGCTCTATACGCTCTGCGCGCTGCGCCGTCCGCTGACGCGGCGGGCCGTTTCCGGGCGGCTGTCGGCCATGCCTCCCGCCGAGCGCAAGGCCCTGCTGCGCTATGTCGTCGCCGAGGGCTATTCCCCGGGACCGCTCCGGCGGCTGCTCGACGAGCGCGAGCGTCCCTATTACGAATCGCTCGTGCAAACCTATAAACGCAGCCTGGCATGAAGCCGATCCTTCTCCTGCTGTTCGCTGCGACGGCGGCATGCGTGGGCGCGCTGCTGCCGCTGATCTCCCGCGCCCGCAGCAAACGACTGCTGCTGAACGCCGTGCGCAGGGCTTCCAGCGACGCCCCCGACGGCATCGGCATCTCGGTCCTGTGCAGCGGCGTGACGGATGCGGCGCAGATTGAAAATCTCCTCTCCCCCGAATACTCGCGTTACGAGGTGATCGTGGTGCTCGACGCCCGCCGCCACGCCGCGGAATTCGCCGCGCTGACGGCGCGCTACCGCATGATCCGCGTCGAGTGGGTCTGTTCGGGCGAACTCGAAGTCTCGGGCGTCCGTGCGCTGGGGCGTTCGCGCAGGCGGTGTTTCCGGCGGCTGGTGCTCGTCGACCGGGCGCGGGATTCGGAGGCGGGCGATTTCGACGCCGCGGCGTCGGTGGCCACCTACGATTACCTGCTGCCCGTTCGCGCAGGATGTTTCCTGCTGCCCGGAAGCGTCGAGCGGCTCGTCGCCGAACTGGGCGAAGGCCGGCCGGGAAGCCTCGACCTCATACGCTCGCCCCTGGGCGAACCCGCCGCCTTGTTGAGCCGCGAGGCGGTGGTCGCGGCGGGCGGTTTCGGGATGCGCCCGCTGCGGGGGATTCCCCGCTGCCGGCGGAGGATGTTGTGGGAACCCCTGCTTGCCGCGCCGCGCTCCGGGACCCGGATGCCGGGACGGCTGCGCGGACTGGCGGTGGCGTCGCTTGCCGCGGCTTTCGCCGCCGCGGCCGCTGCGGGGTGGTGGACCTCCGCCGCCGCGCTCGCGACCCTCGCGCTGGTATGGGCCGGCAGGGAGTGCGCCGCGCGGCTCGCGGGCGGAACGGCCTTTTCGGCCCCGGGAGGCCTCACGGCATGGAGACGCCTTTTCGGACACTATTAAGGCGCTGAAAATTTTTCGTTATCATAAATTCTTGTTACCTTTACCATGGCAATAAAAATTACCGATCCCAAAATACGAGTTACGATGATTAACGACAAGGTGAGAATGTATCTGCTGCCGCCGCTTTTCAATGCGGCAGTCAGAGCCGGAGCCTCGATCATGCGCGTTTACAAGAATCTCGACGATTACGATATAAGTCTCAAAGACGACAAAACCCCGATCACGCTGGCCGACCGCGTCGCGCACAAGACCATCCGCGAGTACCTCGGTCCCACACGTATCCCGATCCTTTCGGAAGAGGGTCGGGAGATGCGCTACGAAGAGCGCCGCAACTGGGAACTTTACTGGCTGGTCGATCCGCTGGACGGCACGGTCGAATTTATCAAAGGCAACAACGAATTTACGGTCAACATCGCCCTGATGGAGAATAACGTCTGCATGGGGGCGGTTATTTATGTTCCCTATTTCGAAAAGATGTACATTGCGGGCCGCGATTCGGGTTCGTACCTCAAGGAGCATATCGCGCCGGACGCCGCCGCGGAGTATACCTACGACGAGATCGTCCGCAATTGGACGCCGCTGCCGCTGGCCGGGGAGGGGCGCCACGACCATCCGCGCGTGGCCCTTTCGCGTTCGCACCAGACGCCCGAGACCCGTGAGCATGTCGCCCGCCTTCGCGAGCGGCACCCCGATCTGGAGATCGTCGAGCAGGGCAGTTCCTACAAATTCTGCCTGCTGGCCGAAGGCCGCGTCGACTACTACGTCCGCACGACGCACACCTACGAGTGGGACACGGCGGCGGGGGAGCTGATTCTCGCCGAGGCCGGCGGCAGCACCCGCACGCTTCCCGACGGCCGGGAGCTGCTCTACAACGAGGAGGACCTCCGCAATCCGTGGTTCGTCTGCCGGTCGAAGTTCTCGAAGATATAGGTGTTTTGCGAGCCGGTTTTCGTTCTGCGCCGGTTGCGTTCGATCGTCGCCTCTGCCGCCTGCGGCGGTATTTGCAACAGCGGTTGGCCGGAATCGGACCGGCGAATGCCTGTCTGCTTTTCGGGTCTCTCCTATGAATTCTTGCTGATGTGCTCGATGTCGCAGGCGCCGCAGTTGCCCGAGCAGCCCGCGACGCCCTGTCCGTCGGAGCAGTCGGCCCCGCCGTCCGCCTCGCGCGTCTCGTGCACGGCGCATTTGATGCCGAGTTTCTGCATGTTTTTATTGGTCGATATTTCCGAGTCGATGTTGTGCCCCTTGATCATCAGCGTGAGGGACATGCCCAGTACGAACAGCCCGACGGCGAGTATGGCGCAAAGCAGGAGGATTAACCACGTTGGCATAGGATTCCGTTTTTTTACTACCCGAAATTTGGGGTTTCGGGGACAAATGTATACATTTGTAAGATAAATTGCAAAAATGTTGCCCGGACCTTCCGGGCGACGTATTGTGCTGACTAAACAGACGCAACTATGAAAATCGTGATAGCGGGTGCCGGCGAGATGGGCAGTCACCTGGCCCGTATGCTCAGCGGCAACGGCCACGACATCACCATCATCGACAGCGACCAGAAGCTGCTCTCCGAGGTGGGCAGTCTGGCCGACGTGATCACCGTCGAGGGCGACTCGACGACCTTCGCCGTGCTGCGCGAGGCTTCGGTGCGCAAATGCGACCTGTTCATCGCCGTCAACCACGAGGAGAACGACAACGTCGTGGCGGCGATGCTGGCCAAGAAGCTCGGTGCGCGGAAATCCATCGCCCGCATCGACAACAACGAATACCTCGAACCCAACAACAAGGAGATGTTCATCGACATGGGCATCGACTACCTGTTCTACCCCGAGAAGGTCGCGGCCCGCGAGGTGATCAACCTGCTGGGACACACTTCGACCACGGAGTACGTCGATTTTTCGAGCGGCAAACTCTCGCTCGTGGTTTTCCGCCTCGAACCGGCCTCGCCGCTGGTGGGGGAGGTGCTCACGGGCTTCGACGACGACCAGGCCCCGTTGAGCTACCGCACGGTGGCCATCACGCGCGGCGGGCAGACGATCATTCCGCGCGAGGGCGAACAGTTCATGGAGGGCGACGTGATCTATGTCATCGCGCGTCAGGACGCCGTGCGGGAGGTGATGGAGTTTTCGGGTCAGTCGAACATCGAGATCAAGAACATGATGATCCTCGGCGGTTCGCGCATCGGCATCCGCATCGCCACCGAGTTGCAGGACGAGGTGAACATCAAACTGATCGACTACAACGCCGAGAAGGCCTACCGGCTGGCCGAGACGCTCGACAAGACGCTGATCATCAACGAGGACGGCCGCAACACCGAGGCGATGATGGAGGAGGGGCTTTCGAACATGGACGCCTTCGTTGCCGTGACGGGGCGCAGCGAGACCAACATCCTGGCGGCGATGCTCGCCAAGCGCATGGGGGTCAAGAAGGTGATCGCCGAGGTCGAGAATCTCAATTACATAAACCTCGCCGAGTCGATCGGCATCGACACGATCATCAACAAGAAGCTGGTTACCGCGTCGAACATTTTCCGCTTCACGATGTCGACCGACGTGCAGGCCATCAAATGCCTGACGGGGAGCGACGCCGAGGTGCTGGAGTTCATCGTGAAACCCAACTCCCCGGCCACGAAGGTGCGGATCAAGGACCTCGGGCTGCCGGAGGATACGATCATCGGCGGCATCGTCCGCGGCGACAAGGTTTTCATCGCCGTCGACAACATGGAAATAATCCCCTACGACCGCGTGGTGGTCTTCGCCATGCCCGGTTCGGTGGGGAAGGTAGGGTATTATTTTAATTAAGAATTCACAATTCAGAATTCACAATTCTGAATTGCAGCGCATCATGTCTTTTCGAAACATAATTCTCAAAGCCTGGTTCTCGCAGCGCGAGCGGGCCATCGACCGTTTTCGCCGCCGTCCTGTCGAGACGCAGGCGCGGATGTTCCGGCAGCTGCTGCGCCGGGGACGCTTCACGGAGTTCGGCGACCGCTACGACCTGCGGCATATCCGTTCGGTGGAGCGGTTCCAGTCGCAGGTGGAGACTTTCGACTATGAGACCTTCAAGCCCTATATCGAACGGATGATGGAGGGCGTGCGGAGCGTCACGGCTCCGGGTCGGGTGTCGCTGTTCGCCCGTTCGTCGGGCACGACCTCCGACAGGAGCAAATACATTCCCGTGACGATGGAGTCGCTGTGGTGGAACCATACGCTGGGCATGCGCGACGTGGCGACGGTCTTTTCGGCCAACAATCCGAAGACCCGCGTTTTCGAGGGCAAGACCCTGACGCTCGGCGGGTCGTGCAGCCGCGAGGGCCGCAACCTGGTCGGCGACCTCTCGGCGCTGCTGATCCACGAGACGACCTTCTGGAGCGGCTGGTTCCGGGCGCCGCGGACCGAGACGGCGATCATTCCCGATTTCGACGAGAAGTGCGCCGCCATCTGCCGCCAGTGCGTCGGCGAACCGATCACGGCCTTTGCGGGCGTCCCGTCATGGAACCTCGCGCTGATGCGCCGCGTGCTGGAGTATACGGGCCGGAAAAATCTGCTGGAGGTGTGGCCCCGGCTGGAGATGTTCGCCCACGGAGGCGTGGAGTTCGCGCCCTACCGGACGTCGTTCGAGGAGCTGATCCCTTCGGAGAAGATGAAATACATGGAGACCTACAACGCTTCGGAGGGATTCTTCGCCATGGCCGACGACCCGTCGCGCAGCGACATGCTGCTGATGCTGGATTACGGAACCTTCTTCGAGTTCCGCAGCGGGACGCAGATCGTGCCGCTCGAAGGCGTGGAGTGCGGCAAGGTCTACGCCGTGCTGATCACCTCGAACAACGGCCTGTGGCGTTACGAGATCGGCGACACGGTGGAATTCACCTCGACGGATCCCTACCGCATCCGCTTCGCGGGCCGCACGCGGCAGTATATCAACGTTTTCGGCGAGGAGCTGATCGTCGACAACGCCGAGCATGCGCTGCTGGCCGCCTGCCGGAAGACGGGGGCCGTCGTGAGCGAATACAGCGTCGCGCCGTGCTACATGTCGCTCCGCGAACGGGGCGCGCACGAGTGGATCGTGGAGTTCGAACGCGAGCCGGACAGCCTCGAACGTTTCGCCGAGGCGCTCGACGGGGAGTTGCGGGCCGTCAATTCGGACTACGACGCCAAGCGGCGGACCACGCTCGAACGCCAGCGCCTGACGGTCGTGGAGCGGGGGCGGTTCCTCGCGTGGATGCGCGCGCGGGGTAAAAACAAGGTTCCGCGGCTGGTGAACGACCGCCGCGTGGCCGACGAGATACTGGCTTTTCAGACCGAACAGACCCCTTGAGGCTGTCTGTCCGCATTTTGGCCGCGCTGCGAGAAGCCCCACCCGAGGGCCGTTTAAGAAACGGCTTTTGGGAATGGAAGCGTGGAATTGAGTCCGGGTGCAGTGACTTTGCATCGCCCCTGAATCCCGGCTTTTAGCCGGGTGGAGTCAGGCTTGTAAAACGAGGCCGAAGGCGGCGGGATATGCGCTTCGGAGACCGGAAAACGAATGAGAAACGTAAAATAACACCTATACTGCCATGTACATAGCCATAGCCGGAAACATCGGGAGCGGCAAGACGACGCTTACCCAGATCCTTACGAAGCGCTACGACGCCAAGTGCTACCTCGAGGAGTGCGACAATCCCTATATCGGCGACTTCTACGAGGATATGAACCGCTGGGCGTTCAATCTTCAGATTTCGTTCCTCGGGAGCCGCATCCAGCAGACGATGGGCATGATCTCCGACTGCAAGTCGGGGGTGATCTTCCAGGACCGCACGATCTACGAGGATGCGCACATCTTCGCCGACAACCTGCATGAAATGGGGCTGATGGCCACGCGCGACATCGAGACCTACATGAAGATTTTCCGGCTGGTGACGACGCTCATTCCCAAACCCGACCTGCTGATCTACCTCAAGGCGAGCGTCCCGACGCTCATTTCGCAGATCCGCAAGCGCGGCCGCGAGTACGAGATGAACATCGACGAACTGTACCTCAAGCGGCTGAACAACAAATACAACCACTGGATCGACACCATTTACGAGGGCGAGGTGCTCGTCGTGGACAAGGACCACGAGGATTTCGTCTCGAACCCTGCGGTGCTGGAACGGATCTGCGCGCGCCTCGACGCGCTCAAAGCGAAGAAATAGCGCATGACGCTGCCTGCGAAATTCGTGGAGCGGGTCCTGCGCGACCTCGGCGGGACGGAGGGCGCGGCCCTCTGCGCGGCGCTCGACGCGGAGCCGCCGGTATCGGTGCGGCTGAACCCTGCCAAGACCGGGGCGGACACGCTTCCCGCCGGACCTGACGCCGGGCTTCCCGTTCCGGAGGCTGCGGGGCTTCCCGCCCTGGCGATCGCCGGGCGCGTGCCGTGGAGCCGTGACGGGCGTTACCTCGCCGTGCGTCCCTCCTTCACGCTCGATCCCGACTTCCATGCCGGGGCCTACTATGTCCAGGAGGCTTCGTCGCAGTTCGTGGGACACCTGCTCGCTGCGGTCCGCACCGAAGGGGCGCGCATCCTCGACCTGTGTGCGGCTCCGGGCGGCAAGACGACGCTCTACGCCTCGCTGGCCGGACCCGACGGGCTGGTCGTCGCCAACGAGATCGACCGCCGCCGCGCCTCGGTGCTGGCGGACAACGTGCGCAAGTGGGGTACGGGCAACGTGGCCGTCACGACCTGCGAGCCGCGTGCGCTGGGCGATTTCGAGGCGTGGTTCGACGTGGTGGCCGTCGATGCCCCCTGCTCGGGCGAGGGGATGTTCCGCAAGGACCCCGACGCCCGCGGCGAATGGAGCGAAGGCAACGTGAAACAGTGCGCCGCGCGGCAGGATGAAATCCTGCGCGAGGCGTGGCGGGCGCTGCGGCCGGGCGGCACGCTCGTTTACAGCACCTGCACGTTCAACCGCGACGAGGACGAAGGCGCGCTGGAGCGGATGGCGGCGTGGGCCGGCGACGAGATCGCCGAGTCGGAAGAAACGGCTGTGGAAGATGCGTGGGGCATCGTTTGCGGGCGTGTCGGAGCGTTCCGCACGTTCCGGTTCTATCCCCACCGGACCTGCGGCGAAGGGTTCTTCGCCGCCGTGGCCCGCAAATCGTTCGACGCCGGGGGGCGCGTGCGCGCGCCGAAGGCGCGTCGCACGGTATTTGCGGCCGTGGACCGGAAGACCGCCGGCGAACTGGCCCGCTGGGTGCGGAATCCCGGCGGTATGCGCTTCGCAGCGGTGGCCGACACCTGCTATGCATGGTACGCCGCGCAGGCCGACGCCGTGCGGACGCTCTCCGAGGCGTTGCCCGTGATCTATTCGGGCGTGGCGCTGGGGCAGGTGTTCAAGGGAGTGCTGAAACCCGATCCCGCGCTGGCTTTTTTCGACGGGCTGAACCGCGGGGCGCTGCCTGCGGCGGAACTGGACGACGAAGAGACGCTGCGCTTCCTGCGCCGGCAGGACATCGCCGCCGGAGGGCTGGCCGAGGGGATGAACCTCGTCTGCTCGCGGGGGCGTGCGCTGGGATTCGCCAAACGGATCGGTGCACGGGTGAATAACCTGTATCCCAACTCATTGCGAATTATAAAACAATAGATATGGCCGATAAACTTTTTTATTCGATGGGCGAGGTGGCCGAGATGTTCGACGTCAACACGTCGTTGATCCGCCACTGGGAGTCGCAGTTCAGCATTCTCCGCCCCAAGCGCAACAAGAAAGGCAACCGCCTCTTCTCGCCGGAGGACGTCGAGAACCTCAAGATGATCTACCACCTGGTCAAGGAGCGCGGCATGACGCTCGAAGGGGCCAAGAAGGCACTCCGGAAGGCGCCCTCCGAGAGCGGCGTGGATCGTGATGCCGAACTGATGGAGCGGTTGCAGCGTATCCGCGCCCTGCTGGTCGAGGTTCGCGAGGACCTGAAAGCCGGGGAGGGTGAGATCGTGACTGCTTCGGATGCCGACATGACCGATGCCGATGCCTCCGCTGCTGCCGCCGCTGATACCGCTGCCGCCGCCGAAACGCCCGTGCGCCGTCGCCGGGCCAAGGCCGTGGTGAAGATCGACGAACCGTCGGACGATGCCGCCGGGAAAGCCGCCGGGGATTCCTCGGCGCAGCCTGCCGTCAAACGCAACGTCCGCAGGCCCCGCCGCAAGAAGGAGGAGGCCGAAACCAAAGAGCTGTTCGCGTTTTACGAACAATCCTTATTTTGAGCATTGTCCGTAAAGACGTTCTCGATCCGCGCGGGGTATTGTTCAAGGATTCGCGGCTTTACCGGGCGTATTCACGGTGTGCCGCCGTCTTCGCAAGCCCCCGCCTCGGCGGGGCGTAATGCCGCGAAGCGACAGACCGGCTAAAAGCGCAGGTGCAGGCGGCGAAGAACTCCTGAATGCTGTATAATATAATTAACTCATATGATTATCAAACAAATAACCGACATTATCGAACGCTTTGCCCCACTTGAGTGGCAGGAATCGTATGACAATGCGGGACTTATCGTCGGCCGCCCCGACGACGAGGTGCACAAGGCCCTGCTGGCCGTGGATGTTACCGAAGAGGTGCTGGACGAGGCCGAAGCCGAAGGGTGCGATCTGGTGATCACACATCATCCGATCGTCTTCCGCGCGCTCAAGCGGTTCAACTCGGCCGATCCCGTCGAGCGGTGCGTCGAGCGGGCCATCCGCAGCCGGATCGCGCTCTACGCCTGCCACACCAACCTCGACAGCGCCCCCGGGGGCATGAGCTGGCGGCTGGCCGAAATGCTGGGCGTGGGGAACCTTCGGGTCCTCCAGCCTTCGGAGACCGGGGACGGCGCGGGGTTCGGCGTCGTGGGCGAACTGCCGGAAGCCTTTGACACCGTGGAATTTATGCGGATCATCCAACGGCGGCTTGAGGTGAGCGTCGTACGGTACAGTGACATAGCGACATCCGGGGTGCGCCGCGTGGCGGTCTGCACCGGGGCCGGGGCCTCGCTGATCGGCGAAGCGCGCCGTGCCGGGGCCGACATCTACATCACCGCCGACATGAAGTACAACGACTTCATGGCGCCCGACAAGGCCCTCACGGTGGCGGATATAGGTCATTTCGAAAGCGAATATTGCGCAATTCAATTAATATTTGATATTTTATCGAAAAATTTATGTACCTTTGCGGTTCGCAAGAGTGAACGCTCGCGCAATCCGGTAAACTATCTGGTTTAAGTCTAAACTATAAAGACAACATATGGCAACGCAAAAGAAGACGGCCGACGTCGATTATTCGATGCAGGAGAAGATCATGGCGCTCTATGAGCTGCAGAAGATCGACAGCAAGATCGACGAAATCAACAAGGTGAAAGGCGAACTGCCTCTCGAGGTTCAGGACCTCGAGGATGAGATGGCCGGGATGAAGACCCGCATCGAACACATCAACGCCGAGATCGAGGAGCTGAACACGCTGACCAAGCAGCGCAAGCGCGAGGTGGACCAGGCTAAAATCATGATCGGCAACTACAAGGAGCAGCAGAACAACGTGCGCAACAACCGCGAGTTCGACGCCATCACCAAGGAGATCGAGTATCAGGAGCTTGAAATCGAGCTGGCCGAGAAGCGCCTGAAGGAGTATTCCGCCGGCGTGAAGGCCAAGAAACTCCAGTTGGAGGAGGCCGAGAACCTCTCCGTAGAGCGCGCTGCCGACCTCGCGGCCAAGAAGGCCGAACTGGAGGGCATCGAGGCCGAGACGGCTCCGCTGGTGGCGGAATACGCCGCACAGGGCGAGCGTGTCAAGGAGAAGATCGACGAGCGTCTGCTGGCGGCTTACGACCGCATCCGCCGCAACGTCCGCAACGGACTGGCGGTGGTGACCGTCAAGCGCGACGCCTGCGGAGGCTGCTTCAACCGCATCCCGCCCCAGCGTCAGGTGGACATCCGCCAGGGCAAGAAGATCATTATCTGCGAATACTGCGGCCGCATCCTCGTCGCCGATCCCGACGAAACGCAGGAATAGAGACGATACGAACAGCGAAAAGGCTTCCGGAAAACCGGGAGCCTTTTTTGTTTTTAAATATTTTTGTAAATGCGGGAATGTTAATTTATTAACATCGAAAATCTTTCCGACTTTTGCAAATAATCCTTAACTTTGCAAAGTTGTAATTTCCGGACTTAAATTATTCGCATGAAAATAGCCATAGCTCAGCTGAATTACACGATCGGAGACGTGGACGGCAATGCCTCGAAGATCATCGACTCCATTCACAAGGCGAAAGCGCAGCATGCCGACCTGGTGATTTTCGCCGAACAGGCCGTGAGCGGAACCCCCGCCTTCGACCTGCTGCGCAAGACGACCTTCCTCGAACTCTGCGAGGACGCTCTGGTCGAAATAGCCTCGTGCTGCGACGGCATCGCCGCCATCGTCGGTCTTCCGATCCTCACGGCGGACGGCACGATCAGCGCCGCGGCGCTGATCCAGGATCGCAAGGTGCTGCGCTACATCGGCAAGAAATACATCACGGCGCGCCGTGAAATGGGTTTCCTGGTCCCTTCGAAAGGCTATGAATACGCCACGATCAAGGGCCATAAGTGCGCGATCATCGTGGGCGACGATTTGAGCCGCGAGCGCGACTTCGACCAGTCGGTCGAAACGGTCATCTCGATCAACGCCCGCAAATACGGCAAGGGAACCATGACCTACCGTTACGAGATGATGCGCAACCTGGCTTTCGTCGAGAGCAAGAATCTCGTGCTGGTCAATCAGGTGGGCGGTTCGACCGACATCGTCTACGACGGCACGTCGGGCGCGCTGAACAGCCGCGGCGAACTGGTGCTGATGATGAAGAATTTCGAGGAGGATTTCCAGATTTTCGATACGAAGGCGTCCGCCCGGCCGATCACGATCCCCTCGACCTACAACGACCGCACGCGTCTGGTCTACGAGGCGGCACGCTGCGGACTGCGGGACTTCTTCCGCAAGAACGGCTACCGGAAGGCTTCGATCGGCCTTTCGGGCGGCATCGACTCGGCCGTGGTGGCCTCGATCGCCGCCGATGCGCTGGGGGCGGAGAATGTCCGCGCGCTGCTGATGCCCTCGCCCTTCTCGTCCCTCGAGTCGGTGGAGGACGCCAAGGAGCTGGCGCGCAACCTCGGCATCGAATACAACGTCATTCCGATCTCGGAAATCTATACCAGCGTGGTGAACACCCTCAAGCCGGTCATCGGCGGCACGGAGTTCGACGCCACGGAGGAGAATATCCAGACGCGTATCCGCACGGTGCTGCTGATGGCCCTCCAGAACAAGACGGACTACATCCTGCTGAACTCCTCGAACAAGAGCGAGAACGCACTGGGGCTCTGCACCCTGTACGGCGACACGGCAGGCGCTTTCAGCCCCACGGGCGACCTTTACAAGAGCGAAATGTACGACGTGGCACGCTATATCAACCGGACGCAGGGCAACCCGATTCCCGAAAGCATCCTGACCAAGGAACCTTCGTCGGAACTGCATCCCGGACAGAAGGACAGCGACATTCTGCCGCCCTACGAGGTGGTGGACGCCATCCTGTTCCGCATGATCGAGGAGGGGCAGCACCGCGAGGAGATCGTCAACGCGGGCTTCGACTCGGAGGTGGTGGAGAAAATCCACGGCATGATCATGCGCAACGAGAAGAAACGCTACCAGTTTCCGCCCGTGCTGCGGCTCTCGTCGTGCACGTTCGGACATGAGCGGCTGATGCCCCTCACCAACAAATACGGAGATTAGGGCGTGGCGGATTTGATCGAACACTGCGGCGTGGTGGAACGTACGGAGCGCGACACGGTCTATGTGAGGATCACCTCCCGGAGCGCCTGCGGAACCTGCAAGGCCCGCCAGGCGTGCGGCCTGGCCGAGGCGCAGGACAAGATCGTCGCCGTGGCGACCCCCGAGGCCGGGCAGTATGCCGCCGGCAGGGAGGTGATGGTCGGCGTGCGGCGGAGTGCCGGCGTACGCGCCGTCGTGCTGGCCTATGTCGGTGCGCTGGCCGTCCTGCTGGCCGTTCTGGTCGGGACGATCGCCGTCGCCGGATGGAGCGAAGGTGCGGGCGCCCTCGCCGCTATTGCGGGCGTGGGCGTTTATTATTTCGCGCTGTGGCTCTTCCGGCGGAAAATCGAACACACAATTCAATTTACAATAACAAAAATCTGATGGAAGTATTACTTTACACGATCCTGACGCTGTGTGCGCTGGGAGTGTTCTCGGCGGTAATCCTCTATTTCGTGGCCCGGAAATTCCGGGTCGAGGAGGACCCGCGGATCGACGAGGTGGAGAAGATGCTCCCCGGGGCCAACTGCGGCGGCTGCGGATTCGCAGGATGCCGGGGCATGGCCGACGCGCTCGTGAAGCGCGACGACATCTCGGCGCTCTTCTGCCCCGTGGGCGGCGGCGACTGTATGAAAGCCGTGGCTGCATACCTCGGAAAGGCCGCTGCCGAAAAGCAGCCCGAAGTGGCGACCGTCCGCTGCGGCGGCACGTGCGAGAAGCGTCCCCGCACCAACGAGTACAACGGGGCCAAGTCGTGTGCCGTGGCTTCGTCGCTCTATGTGGGCGAGACGGGCTGCGCGTTCGGCTGTCTGGGCTTCGGCGACTGCGTCGCGGTCTGCGCCTTCGACGCCATTCACATCAACCCGGAAACGGGACTTCCGGAGGTCGACGCCGACAAGTGCACGGCCTGCGGCGCCTGCGTGAAGGCGTGTCCGAAAATGATCATCGAACTGCGGAAGAAATGGCCCAAGAACCGTGCGGTGTACGTGTCGTGCGTGTCGAAGGACAAGGGCGCCGTGGTGATGAAGGCCTGCAAGGCCGGATGTATCGGCTGTGGCAAGTGTGTGAAAGTATGCGCCTTCGATGCCATCACCGTGGAGAACAACCTCGCCTACATCGACCCGCAGAAGTGCAAGCTGTGCCGCAAGTGTGTGAACGAATGTCCTACGGGAGCCATCCGGCTCGTCGGCATGGACCCGCTGCCCAAAGCCCCGAAGGCTCCGGCAACACCGGCAACACCCGCCGCTCCGAAGGCCGGGGCTGCGCCGAAAGTTGAAAACTGAAAGAGACGAGTTGAGACTTTTCCATCCGCATTCCGGTTGACAATCCGGTCGCGGGCGATAAGTTCCCGTCAAGGCGGGGATTTAGAGGTGGGTCAAATGTATAAACGCGGCGTTGCGCCGCGATCACGACCTGCGGATAAGGAAAAACGACACAGGTTTTTCGAAGCAGAAGCATAAAAATAGAACCTTACTATATCTATGAGAACATTTCCAATGGGCGGAGTCCATCCGTCGGAAAATAAGTTGAGCTGCGCCAAACCGATCGAGGTGCTGCCGCTGCCCGATGTGGTGACGATTCCCCTCGCACAGCACATCGGCGCCCCGGCGGTGGCCAAGGTCGCCAAAGGCGATCGGGTGCTCACGGGCCAGCTCATCGCCGAAGCCGGCAGTTTCATGTCGGCGAACATCCACTCCCCGATTTCGGGTACGGTGACGGCTGTCGATATGGTCGTCAACGGCCAGGGCCTGCGCCAGATGATGATCACCATCAAGCGCGAGGGCGACGACTGGGCCGAGGGCATCGACCGTTCGGACGCGCTGGTGAAGGTCTGCCCCTTCTCGGCGCAGGAGATCATCGCCAAGATCAAGGACGCCGGCATCGTCGGCATGGGCGGAGCGACGTTCCCCACGCACGTGAAACTCTCGGTTCCTCCCGGAAAGAAGGCCGAGTGCGTCATCATCAACGGCGTGGAGTGCGAACCCTATCTTACGTCGGACCACCGCACGATGCTGGAGCACGGCGAGGAACTGGTCGTCGGCGTCACGATTCTGATGAAGGCCGTGGGCGTCGGGAAAGCGTATATCGGTATCGAGAACAACAAACCCGACGCGATCGCGCATCTGACGAAGATCGCCGCCGGATACAAGGGCATCGAGGTCGTACCCCTAAAGGTGATGTACCCGCAGGGGGGTGAGAAACAGCTGATCGCAGCCGTCACGGGCCGTCAGGTTCCGCCTCCGCCCGCGCTGCCGATCGACGTGGGGGCCGTGGTGTGCAACGCCTCGACGACCGTTGCCGTCTATCAGGCCGTGCTGAAGAACAAACCGCTGATCGAGCGGGTGGTGACCGTCACGGGCAAGAGCATGAAGGAGCCGAAGAACCTGCTGACCCGCATGGGTACGCCGATCTCGGCGCTGATCGAGGCCGCGGGCGGCCTTCCCGGGGATGCGGGCAAGGTGATCAACGGCGGTCCGATGATGGGCCGGGCGATGGTGAACCTCGACTCGCCCGTGACGAAGGGCTGCTCGGGCATCACCGTCATGTCGGGCCGCGACGCACAGCGCCGCGAGGCGACGCAGTGCATCAAGTGCGCCAAGTGCGTCTCCGCCTGTCCGATGGGACTGGAACCCTATTACCTCTCGAAGATGACCCAGAAGAAGGGCTGGGACGAACTGGAAGCGCTGATGATCACCTCGTGCATCGAGTGCGGCTGCTGCCAGTCGACGTGTCCGGCCTATCTGCCGCTGCTGGACTGGGTGCGCCTCGGCAAGCAGACCGTGATGGGCCTGATCCGCGCACGCGCAGCGGCTGCACCTAAAAAGTAAATGAAAAAACAGTATAGATATGGCTAATAAACTCATTGTGGCTCCCGCACCCCACGTGCAGACGGCCCAGTCGACGACCCGGATCATGCGCGACGTCGTGATCGCGCTGATGCCCGCGCTGGTCGTGTCGACGGTGGTCTTCGGACTGGACGTGCTGCGCGTTACGGCCCTTTCCGTGGTGTCGTGCGTGGTGATCGAGTACCTGATTCAGAAATTCATGGTCCGCGGTGCGACTACCGTCGGCAACTGGTCGGCCGTGGTGACGGGCGTGCTGCTTGCCTTCAACCTTCCGGCGTCGATTCCCTGGTGGATCGTCGTGATGGGCGCCTTCGTGGCCATCGCCGTCGCCAAAATGACCTTCGGCGGCCTGGGCAAGAACCCCTTCAACCCCGCGCTGGTGGGACGCGTGTTCCTGCTGATCGCCTATCCGGTGCAGATGACCACCTGGCCGCTGCCCGTGAACGGCTCGTTCGACGTTCTGTCGGGCGCCACGCCGCTGGCGGCCGTGAAGCAGGGGCTGGCGGGTCCCGGCGCCATCGGCGTGCAGGAGATGCTGCTGGGCAACATCCCCGGTTCGCTGGGCGAGGTGGCCGCTGCGGCCTTGCTGTGCGGATTCGTCTACCTGCTGTGGCGGCGCGTGATCACGTGGCACATTCCCGTGACGGTGCTCGCGACGATGGCTGTGTTCGCCGGGGTGGTTGCGATGTGCTCCGTGTCGTTCGACGCGCTTCCGCAGGCTGCCGACGGAACCTGTTCGGCCGGTTATAAACTGGGATACCTCTTCGGGACTGCGTGGAGGGCCGGTATATTCCATGTCCTTGCGGGCGGCGCGATGTTAGGTGCGATCTTCATGGCCACGGACTATTCGACCTCGCCGATGACCGTTCGGGGCGGCGTGATCTTCGCCGTGGGAATCGGACTGATCACCATGTGCATCCGTCTGTGGGGCGCTTATCCCGAGGGCATGTCGTTTGCGATCCTGATTATGAACGCCTGCGTGCCCCTGATCAACAAATATGTCAAACCCAAGCGCTTCGGCGTGAAATAAGAGGAGGTGACAGCATGAAAAGTACACTTTTGAACATGACGGCCGTCCTCTTCGGCATCACCCTCGTGGCTTCGGCCGGAGTGGGCTTCGTCAATATGATTACCGTGGAGCCGATCGCGGCGGCCAAGGAAGCCGCGACGCTGGCGGCCCTGAACGAGGTGCTCCCGGCGTTCGACGCCACGACGACCGAGGAGCTGACCATCGACGACATGCCGATCACGGTTTACACGGCGACGGCCGGGGGCAGCGTGAGCGGTTATGCCGTGCAGTCGATGACCAAGCAGGGCTTCGGCGGCGTGGTGCGCCTGATGGTGGGCTTCACGCCCGAGGGCGAAGTAGTGAACGTCAACGTGTTGGAGCAGACCGAGACTCCGGGTCTCGGTACCAAGATGGCCGACGAGGGCAACGTCCTGCTTGCGAGCGTCAAGGGCCGGAAACTCGAATCGAAGAAGCTCGTCGACGGCAAGCTGGCCGTGACGAAGGATGGCGGCGACGTCGATGCGCTGACCGCCGCAACGATCTCGTCGCGCGCCTATGTCGACGCGATCAACCGCGCGTGGATGGCTTACAAGAGCGTGGCGACGGGCGAAGCCCCGACCGACACGGCGTCCGGAGCGACGGCCGCCGCCGGACAAACCAACGAGCCTGCGGCTCAGGAAGGAGGTCAAAATGAATAAACTGCAAATTATATCGAGCGGCATCGTCAAGAACAACCCGACGTTCGTGCTGGTGCTGGGCATGTGCCCCACGCTGGGTACGACGACTTCGGCCGAAAACGGCATGGGCATGGGGCTGGCGACGATGGCCGTGCTGATCATGTCGAACCTTGTGATTTCGCTGATCAAGAACATCATTCCCGACAAGGTCCGCATCCCGGCGTTCATCGTCGTGATCGCCTCGTTCGTGACGATCATCCAGATGCTGATGCAGGCCTATGTGCCGGCGCTGTACGGAGCGCTGGGCGTCTTCATCCCGCTGATCGTGGTGAACTGCATCATCCTCGGCCGCGCCGAGGCCTTCGCTTCGAAGAACTCCCCGCTGGATTCGATCCTCGACGGCGTGGGCATCGGCCTGGGCTTCACGCTGGCGCTGACTGTGATCGGCGCCGTGCGCGAGATCCTGGGCAGCGGCGCCATCTTCGGCGTCAACCTCGGCTTTGCGGACGTTGCGCCGCTGATCTTCGTGCTGGCCCCGGGGGCATTCCTGGTGCTGGGCTATCTGATGGTATTGTTTAACAAATTAGCCAAGAAATAGTTATGGAGCTTTCCTATTTTGCAATCATCATCGGCGCCATCTTCGTCAACAACGTCGTGCTGGCGCAGTTCCTCGGCATCTGCCCCTTTCTGGGCGTGTCGTCGAAAGTCGAGACTTCGCTGGGTATGGGAGCTGCCGTAACCTTCGTGATGGCCATTGCGGCCGTCGTGGCGTGGCTGATTCAGACCTATGTGCTCGTGCCGCTGGACATCGTCTATATGCAGACGATCGTCTTCATCCTCGTGATTGCGGCCCTCGTGCAGATGGTCGAGATCATGCTCAAGAAGCTCTCGCCGTCGCTCTATCAGGCGTTGGGCATCTTCCTGCCCCTGATCACCACTAACTGCGCCGTGCTGGGCGTCGCGATCCTGATGATCCAGAAGGAGTTCAACCTGTTGCAGAGCGTCACTTATTCGGTGGCCACGGCCCTCGGTTTCGCCCTCGCGCTGGTGCTCTTCGCAGGTATCCGCGAGCGTCTCGATTTCGAGGACGTGCCCAAGGCGTTCAAGGGCATTCCCATCGCGCTGATCACGGCCGGGATTCTGGCCATGGCGTTTATGGGATTCTCCGGTCTGGTTTGATTTCCGATTTGTAAGCGGCTATTTCCGCACATCCCTCGAACGGGGCGAATGGAATGTACTTGAGGTACTATCCATGCGCCCCGTTCTTCACGATATACGGAACTCTCCGGCTTAAAATCAAAAATCTGTTTCACGATGCACGGCATCTGTCCCGCATTGTTTGGAAAACGGGTTCGGAACCGGTGCGCATGCCGCCCCCGGTTGCAGCCGGATTCAGTTGAATTCGATGAGGAGATGCGTCGCCCAGAAAGGATCGGGGACTTGGCCCGGCAGGGGAAGGGGAGGGGCGAGTTCCCCGGGAAAGAGCGTGCGCAGGGCATACCCGGCCTCCCCGGTGCGTTCGAGGATCAGTTGGCAGGCTCCGGTGGAGATCGTGCGGGAGGTGCGGACCGTGCGGACAGGGCATCCGTTGCGCAGGATGTTGCGAACAGCAGCCCGCTCGGCGGGCGTCAGCTCCGCGTCTGCCGCCAGTCCGCTCGTTCCGACGGGTGCGTCGTAGCGGAACGACAGGCGCACCCGGCCGTCGGTTCCGGGGTGCAGGGCGGTGAAAGATTCGGGGAAATCCCGTTGCAGCCGTGCGACGGCTTCCTGCGGAGAAAGGGCGAAAGTGCGGAGGAATTTGGACCCGGGCATGCGTAGCTGGCCGTCGATCGCCTCGTCGGTAAATCCCGCCCGGCGCAGGCTGTCGCGCAGGGCTTCGTCCGCCGTTTCGAAATGGGTCAGGACGTGAAAAAGCGTTTCGGGCGAATAGGATATTCGTTCCATCTCCGATCAGGATTTGTTGCGCCGGTAATGCCAGACGGAGATGCTTGTGATCACGATTGCGGAGAGCAGGAGCGCGGCGAAAATCCGGAACGGGGTCGTGCCGCTTTCCCAGCCGAAATAATCCTTGACCAGCGACGCGCCGTCGTAGGTCGCCGAGCAGACGGTCAGCATCGTCAGGAAGAGGATAAGGCCCGCCAGCCGCCGCTCCGAGTTCTTTTCGAGGCGTTCGGCCTCCTGTTCGAGGTGGCGGTGCAGTTGTTCGCGCTCGGTGGCGATGTCCAGCCCGGTGTCGATGGCCCGGTAGATGAGCTGCGGCAGGAAGTTGTAGGAGATATTCGAGAAGGCGTACCAATGCTCCTGCTCCTTCATTTTGTGGAGCAGCCGGATGGACTTCCGGTCGTTGGCGGCCGAGCGGAATTGCCGGTTGACGACGAAGAGCAGCGTCTTCTGGTAAAGCGCATGGATGTAGATCAGCCGGAAATAGCTGTTGGGCCATACCCACATCTGTGCGGCCGTGCGGCCTTTTGCAACCACAGTGAAACTGTCGACCAGCGCCAGCGCTTTCCAGTTGCGGAATGCCGAAATCGTGTGGGTGCGGATGATCCGGTCGTAATATTCCTGGGAGGGGGAATATTCGTGTTTGTGGTCGGCGACGCAGCCGACGGGGCTCAAGGTTCCCAGTTCGAAGAGCAGTTCGTCCGAGAAGTCGTCCAAAATGAAGATCTGGAAACATTTCAGCTTGTTGCCGGTGAGGGTCAGGCCGGAGAAACGTCCCTGACGCGGGGATTCGGCCGACGGCCGGGGAGGGCACAGCCGCAGGATCTCTTCCAGCAGGGCGAGGTACTCCGGGGCGTCGATCTGCGATTTCAGAATCCCCTGCTCTGCGATCTCATAGCAGGAGGTCTCGCGCAGAATGCCGTGTGCGGCGATCAGCGTGTCGAGCGTCGTTTCAGGCTCTTCGGCGATCTCCATGGCGAAAAGGCAGATGTCGTAGGGGAAGAAGAAGAGGTGGAACCGGCACAGTCTGAAGGCGTATTCCGCGGCGGGGAGCTTTGGGTGGCGCAGCGTGCAGAGCCGGTCGGTTTCCAGGGTCAGGTGCGCCGTGTCGGCATAGACCGCCCCCGAGGTCTGTCCGTCGACCTGCATGAGCGAATCAATGAAACTCTCGTAATAGATGCTGCTGAGCCGTTCGTAGGCCTCGCGGGTCAGGGGTTTTTCCGCCTGCCACCGCTTGTCGGCGGCCTGCACTTCGGAGGCCCGTCCGACGGCGGCGAGGTGGCTGCAGAAAAAGGTATGCGCGTAATGCAGTTTGTTATCCATGGATCGTTGTGGGTTAAAGCAGGGTTACTCGGACGAAGGGATGGCGCCGCTTCGGGTCCCCGGGGTTTTCGATGCGGACGACCGTCACCTCGGATATGGTTGTGCCGGGCTGCGGGATAAACTGGCCGACGCCCGTGAAGAAAAGTTTCATGTCGGCCTTGGAGATCGTGGCTTCGATCCCGGTGTCCCCGAGCAGGACGACGACGCTCTCGTCCGAGGAGCGCCGCACTGTGGCCGGATAACCGCTCCCGACGCCGGGCGTGTGTTTGAGGAAGGGATCGCCGACGGTCTGTCTGTGGCCCAGCAGCAGGCCGCCTTCCGCGGGCGAGAGGTGCAGTATCCGGCATGAAACCTTCTCGCCGCGCTTCCAGACGCCGTGCCACTGGTCGCAGTACTGCCACATGATCTCGGAGCAGTGGAGGAAGCCGACGGCTCCGCCGCAGCGCATCAGGTAGCCGCCTGCGGTCGTCCCCAGCACCGTGCAGGGGAGCGTGTCGCCGGTCTCGCAGGTCAGCAGCGGGTTGGGGGTCAGCGCGCAGGCGTTGAGCGTCGTGTACTTTGTCTTGCCGATGATCTCTTCACCTGTGATGACGGCGTTGATCCGGTCGCCCGGCTGGCACGGCACGTCGGTCGGGCGGTTCCAGTAGAACTCCGAGGACCGGATCGCCGCGTCGTAGAGCCTGCCCCGTTTGGGGAACGTGCAGAACACATGGTGCGCCGTGGCCTTGACTACGGTGCACTGCACGCGGGAGCCGACGGCCAGATCGTTGTTGGTCGTGGGCGTGAGTGAGAATGTGATCTGCCGCTTCGTGAAACGGATGGCGGAAACGTAAACCGTTATGTTCGCATCGCTCCGGATGTTCATGGCCTTGATCTGCGCTTCGCTGACCGGAAGCGTTCCGACGAGTCCGTTGACCCGGACGAGGCACATGCTGGAGATGGTAGGAAACGATCAGGAGATGGCCGATATGTATTTCGAGATGCTGTTCAGCGAGGGAACGAACGTCGTGTCGCAGTTGTCGCTCAAATATGACAGCGACAACCGGGTGACCGCCGTTCAGCAGGGCGAGGGCGCAGACGCTGCCGACTGGTACACGTTCTCTTTCGACGGAGACAAGGTTTCGGCCCTGAACAAGATGTACGAAGACGGCGAATCCGGTATCCGGGCATTCTCCTGGGTGCTCAACGGCGGAAAAGTAGAGAGCAGCAACGTCGACTTCATGCGAACCGTCAGCGGCGAAGTCGTTTCGAGACCCGCTGATTTCACCTGGACCTATGATGCCGTTAACGGACAGTGCACCGGCGTCGTTTATCAGAGCACCGGCTCCAATTACGTCTCGTTCGATTTTGAAAACGGGAACTATACGGCGGGCGGAATGTTCGAATACGGCGATGCCGGCAAGAAGAACAACATCTTCGGCGTCGATGTGGCGAAAGCCATTGCTGGTGTTACCACCTCGCTGGACGACGATCATGCCCTGGCTTGTTTCCTGGGCTATGACGGAAAGGCTTCGCTCAACCTGCCCACTGCGACGATGTTCGACGCCATGTCGGAAGATGATCCCGCCAAGGCGGTAACCTGCACCCAGGACGGCGAGGGTTACGTGACCGCTGCCAAGTGGGGCGGAGTAGGTATGGATATGATGGGTATCGGAGTCAAGGTCACCTCTGAAACGATATTCGAATTTACCTACGCGGAATAGGCGAAAAGCGCCGATTTCGTTTTACGAGCCGCCCGGATCGCCCGGGCGGCTCTTTTCGTCGCCGTGCGGAGTTTGCGCGTTCTGCAATTTATTTTGCCCGAAGACTTCGTTTGTTGCGTGCAAATAGTTACTTTTGCAGGTATAATCCCAAAAATCCCGTAACGAAATGGAGAATACCATACAACTTCACGACAAGAAGTTCAGAATCATGATCCCCGCCGAGCAGATCGACAAGGCCGTGGATGCCGTGGCGCAGCGAATCAATGCCGACTATGCCGGCAAGGAGACCCCGCTGTTCCTGGGCATTCTCAACGGTTCGTTCATGTTCATGTCGGACCTGATCAAGAAAATCGAATTCCAGAACGAACTTTCGTTCGTCAAGCTGGCGTCGTACGACGGGACCTGCTCCACGGGCTGCGTGAAAAGTCTGATCGGCCTGAACAATCCGATCGAGGGCCGTCACGTGATCATCGTCGAGGACATCGTGGACACGGGCGAGTCGATCGAGCACATGATCAAGGAGCTGGAGGCCCGCAACCCGGCGTCGGTCGAGGTCTGTACGCTCTTTTTCAAACCCGGGTCGTACCGCAAGACGCTGCCGATCAAGTACCGCGCCATGGAGATCGGCAACGAGTTCATCGTGGGTTACGGGCTGGACTACGACCAGCTGGGCCGCAGTCTCAAGGATATTTACGTAGTGACGGAGTGATGGCTGCCGCGACCGATCCCGCATGGCTCGACGGCGGGCGAATGCTGCCGTTGGTCGAGGATTTCTACACCATTCAGGGCGAGGGATTCCACGCCGGGAAACCCGCCTATTTCATCCGTCTCGGCGGGTGCGACGTGGGCTGCCGCTGGTGCGACGCCAAGTATACGTGGAACCCGAAACTCTATCCGCCGACCGATGTGCAGACCGTGATCGACCGTGCGACGTCGTGTCCGGCGCAGGCCATCGTCATCACGGGAGGCGAGCCGCTGCTCTATCCGCTGGGCGTGCTCACGGAGACGCTGCGCGAGAGGGGGTTGCAGATTTTTCTGGAAACATCGGGCTCGCACCCTTTCAGCGGTGTTTTCGACTGGGTGTGTCTCTCGCCGAAGCGCCGGCAGCCGCCCCTGGACGAGGCGTTCGAACGGGCCGACGAACTGAAAGTGATCGTCGAGTCGGAGGAGGATTTCGAATGGGCCGAGCGGAATGCCGCCCGCGTAGGCGGAAAGTGCCTGCTGTTCCTCCAGCCCGAGTGGAGCGTTGCCGAAAGGGTCATGCCCGCAATAGTCGAGTACGCCAAGGCGCATCCGCAATGGAATATCTCCATTCAGACGCACAAATACATGCATATACCGTAAAGAGAAGTAATCGGATGATTTCACGCTTGGTCCGCTGTCGATCGCTGTCGTTGCCGCCTGCGGCGTCAGATGCAAGTCTGACCCCATTCCGGCCTTCCCTCGGAGAGGGAGATGGCGTAGGCTTCGGGCGGTTGGCAATACGATAATTCCTTAAATGAAAATTCAGTTCGGCCGCAGGTTCTGGATCGTCGCAACGGCGGTCATCGTCGTCTTCACGGTGTTCGTCGTGGGGCGCAACGCCCTGCATGCCGTGAAGATCAAGCGGCAGATCAACGCCCTGACACGCGAGCAGAGCTATTATTCGGAGAAGATCGCACAGGACAGCACCCTGCTCGAACGGCTGAAATACGACGATTACCTCGAAGAGTACGCCCGGGAGAATTACCACATGCAGGGGCGCAACGAACACGTGTACATTATCAGGGAATAGGGCTTTCCGATTTCATAGGGCCTCTTTGCGCGTGCTTTCGTGCAGCGCGAACGGGACGTACTTCAATAACCGCCCGGCAAACGGGGGTGGCTGCAAGCCACCCCCGTTTGCATTAATAGTGCTCGAAGCCGTGCCAGTCCAGCGGTTCGGGTTTTCCGTTGCGGAGCCACACGAGGCCCGGTCCGGAAGTGATGCGGCCGATGGGATGGAGCGGCGTGCCGAAGCGGATGCGGAAATCAGCGGCGAGGCGTTCGGCGGCCTCCGGCGCGGCGGTGAGCAGGAGTTTGTAGTCCTCGCCTGAGCAGGCGGCCATGCGGACGTCGGCGCCCGGGGCTGCGGGAATCTGCTCGACGGCGACTTCGGCGCCGACGCCCGAGCGGTCGAGGATATGCTTCAGGTCGGAGGCCAGACCGTCCGAAAGGTCCATCATGGCGCGCACCTCGGGACGGCTGCCGAGCCAGATGCCTTCGGCGACCTGCGGCTGCGGGTTGCGGTGCACGGCGGCCGCGGGGGTGTCGCAGCGTCCCGCGAGGATGTCCTGCAAGCCTGCTCCCGAGGTTCCGAGTTCCCCGGCGGTGAAGATCACGTCCCCGGGGCGTGCGTCGCTGCGTCGCTTGAGGTGCGCGTCGGCTGCGCGGCCGATGGCCGTGACGTTGATCGTCAGGCCCGACAGCGAGCGGGTCGTGTCGCCCCCGGCGAGCGTCACGCCGAACTCCTCGGACAGTTCCCGGTAGCCGAGCATGAACTCTGCGGCCCACGCATCGGCGGCATCGGCCGGAAGGGCGATCGAGAGCAGCGTCGCAACGGGGCGGGCGCCCATTGCGGCCACGTCGCTCAAGTTTACGGCGAGGGATTTGCGTCCCAACTCGCGGGGCGAGGTCGCCGTGCGGAGAAAATGGACCCCTTCGGTCAGCAGGTCCGCGGTGAAGACCAGCGATTCGCCGCCGCCGACAGACAACACGGAGCAGTCGTCGCCGATGCCCTCGAATCCGTTGTCGGGAAGCGGGGCGAAAAGGGTTTTTATGCTGTCGATGAATCCGAATTCGGTCATGGAAGAGTTGTGTTATGGCGCAAAGTTACCGATTTTTTCGGTGAATTTTGCTATCTTTGTCCGGGAATCGCCCGCTTGGGGCGTTAGGTTAATGAATGAAACTATGAAGATATTGATTCTCAACGGACCGAACCTCAATCTTCAGGGGCGGCGCGACACCGGGGTTTACGGATCGCAGACTTTCGAGTCGTATTTCGAAGCGCTGAAAGCGAACTATCCCTCGGTGGAGTTCGGCTACTTCCAGTCGAACATCGAAGGCGAACTGATCGACGCCGTGCAGCAGGCCGACGGCGTTTACGACGGCGTGGTGCTCAATGCCGGCGGGTATACGCATACTTCGGTGGCGCTGCGCGACGCCGTGTCGGCCGTGTCGGTTCCCGTCGTCGAGGTGCACATCTCCTCGATCCTCGCCCGCGAGGAGTTCCGCCACACCTCGCTGCTGGCTCCCGTGGCCGCGGGGTCGATCATGGGGTTCGGCCTGAACTCCTATCGGCTGGGCGTGTACGCGCTGCTGACAGGCGCGGAAAAATAGTTGCGTCGGGGCGGAAGCCCGGCAACGCTGCCTTCAAGTCCTCTCCGGGGAGGGATTCGGGGTGGACAGACTTGTGAACGACGCCAACGGCGGCGGCAACACCGCCCGAGAGCGTATCGAAGGATAATATAAACGTAAAAACATAGCTCTATGTATCGCATGAAAAAAACCAAGATTGTCGCTACGATGTCGGATTTCCGCTGCACCGAAGAGTTCGTAAAACAGCTTTTCGACGCGGGTATGGACGTGGTGCGCGTCAATTCGGCGCACGTCTCCGAGGACGGGGCCACGCATATCGTCGAGACGGTGCACCGGGTGAACCCGGCCATTCCGATTATGATAGATACCAAAGGACCCGAAATCCGCGTCACGACGATCGCCGACGAATACGGCAACAGCATCAATTTCCGCCCGGGGGACCGGGTGGCCGTGCGCGGTTCGGACGGCTCGGACTTCACGACCCGCAAGGTGGTCTACATGAACGTGCCGTCGATCGTGAGCGACATTCCCGTCGGGGCGCGGATGCTGATCGCCGACGGCGAGCTGGAAATCCGCGTCGTGGGCAAGAACGATACGGAGCTGGACTGCGAGTTCGTCGTGGGAGGCGCCATGCGTTCGCGCAAGAGCGTCAACGTGCCGGGCGTGTCGATCGACCTGCCGTCGGTGACCGAAAAGGACCGCCGCTTCATCGAATGGGCCGTGAAGAACGACGTCGATTTCATCGCGCATTCGTTCGTGCGCTCGGCGCGCGACATCCGGGCCGTGCAGGATATTCTCGACGCCCACGGCAGCAACATCAAGATCATCTCGAAGATCGAGAACCAGGAGGGACTGGACAACATCGACGAGATCATCGAGGCTTCGTACGGCATCATGGTCGCCCGCGGCGACCTGGGCGTGGAGCTTCCCGCCGAGGTGATTCCCAACACGCAGCGGCGTATCGTCGAGAAGTGTATCTGCGCCAAGCGTCCCGTGATTATCGCCACGCAGATGCTCTATTCGATGGTCAAGTCCCCGCGTCCGACGCGCGCCGAGGTGAGCGACGTGGCCAGCGCCATTTACGAGCGTGTGGATGCCGTGATGTTGAGCGACGAGACCGCCATGGGCGATTTTCCCGTGCAGTCGGTGGAGACGATGGCCCGCATCGCCCGCGAGATCGAGCGCGACGAGACGCATTTCAAGCCGATGATCGACATGGACATGGTTTCGGTGAACCACGAGATCACCGCGCAGCTGGCCCGTTCGGCCGTGCGCGCCTCGACCAACCTGCCGATCAAATACGTGGTGCTCGACACCAAGACGGGCCGCACGGGCCGTTATCTGGCGGCGTTCCGCGGCCGCAAGACCGTGATGGCCGTCTGCTACCAGCTGCATGCGCAGCGGATTCTGGCCCTGTCGTACGGCGTCGTGCCGATTCTCCGGAATCAGGAACTCTCCGACAGATACCATTTCCTGGTCGATGCGCTGGAGTTCCTCGACCAGTACCGCAAACTCGACGACGGGGACCTGATGGCCATCGTGGGCGGCAGTTTCGGTCCCGACGGCGGTGCGTCGTACGTCGAGATCGCCAACGTGCAGAATATCCGCAAGCGTAACGAGGAGATCGTCGCGCAGCACAACTGGTAGGCTGTTGGGCGGCGAACTCAAAGAGAAAGTCGCGCAGGGCGTGGCGTGGAGCATGGCCGAGAAGATCGGCTCGATGCTCCTCGCGATGGCCGTGCGGCTGGTCATCCTGCGCCTGCTGACGCGCGACATACTGGGCTTCATGTCCATTCCGTCGGCCGTCGTGACGGTGCTGCTGGTGATCGTCGACAGCGGGTTCTCGCAGAGTCTGGTCCGCCACAAAGGGCCTTCGCAGAGCGATTACAAGTCGGTTTTCCTCTTCAACATCGCCGTCTCGGCGGTGCTCTACGGGGTGCTGGTGGCCCTGGCGCCCCTTGCGGCGCGCTGGTACGGCATGCCCGAAATCGCGCGGATCGCCCCGGTTTTCTTCCTGCTGCTGCCGCTCAACGCCCTGTGCGCCGTTCAGAATACGATTTTCATTCGGCAGTTCCGTTTCGCGCTGCTCTCGAAGGTGACCTTCCTTTCGTCGCTGGCGGGCGGGCTTACGGCCATTGCGCTGGCGCTGGTCGGGTGGGGCATCTGGAGCCTCGTGGCGGAGCGTGTGATCGCGGTCGGGATGCGGACCGCGCTGCTGTGGTGGCTGAGCGACTGGCGCCCCTGCGGCAAGTGCGGGCTGAAGCCCCTGCGCGAGATGGCGCCGTTCGGGTGCAGTCTGATGGTGACGGACCTGATTTCGAATTTCTATAACAAGATACCCCAGTTTTTTCTCGGAAAACTCTATTCGCCCGCGGTGCTCGGATCGTTCGACCAGGCGGTGAAACTCAAGGACATGCCCGCCGCGACGGGCATTCAGGCCGTGCAGAACGTCACGTTCCCGGCCTTGGCGAAGATCCGCGACGACGCCCCGAGGTTCGCCGAGGGTTACCGGCAGGTGGTGATGGTCGTCTCTTACGTGATGTTTCCGATCATGCTGGGCATGTCGGCCGTGGCCCGCGACATGTTCGCCGTGCTGCTGGGCGAGGAGTGGATGCCGACGGTTCCCTATTTCGAGGCGGTATGTCTGGCAGGACTGTTCTCGCCGATCGCTTTGACGGCTTACAATGTGTTGAAAGCAAGGTGTAAGGGTCCGTTGATCGTGCGTCTCGAAGTGGTGAAGAAGATCATTATGACGGCGATTTTCGCCGTGACGATTCCGCACAGCGTGATGGCCGTGGTCTGGGGGCTGGTGGCCATCGCGTTCTGCGAAATGGCGGTCAATTTCTTGGCGACGATGCGCTTCACCTCCCTGACGTTCCGGCGTTTCGTCCGTACGCTGCTGCCCGTGGCGCTGGTGTCGGGGACGATGTACCTCCTCGTGCGGCTCACGGCCGCGGCGATTCCCGGCAACGACCTCGTGCGGCTGCTGGCCGAACTGGCGACGGGCGTGGTCAGCTACCTCGCGCTGTCGGCGCTGTTCCGGCTGGAAGCCTTCCGGGAGGTGACGGCCATCGTGCGCAGGCAGCTGAAAAAATAAGGTTTGAAACCCAAGGGCCTCTGACATGTTCCGACAACCCGATTCACTCTATGCCGGAGTGTTGCTTTGTTCGGCGATCATTCTCGCGGTGGTCGGCGGATCTCTTTTTTGGCTGCGTATGCCGGGCGATGAACGCCTGCGCAATTACCGCCTTTCGCGCCGTTTTGTCGGCTGGGCCTACTTTTCGCTCGCTTTCACCGATGTGCTGTGGCTGCTCTTCTTGCGGGAGGAGTATGAGCTGGATTTCACGCGGATTCTGGTGCTGGCCGTCGCTGCGGTGCAGGCCACGATGTTCTCCGGGGCGCTGGTGACGTTGGTCAACTCCCGTTTTCCGCTTGCGCGGGGAGTTCGCCGTCATCTGCTTGCCGTGGCTGCCGGAACGGCGTCGCTGTTCGGCTGCATGTTGTTCTTTCCGCAGGCCTTTCCGGTGCTTTTCCGGCTGACGGCAGCCGCTTATTGTGTGCAGATAGCCCTCTTTGCGCGGACTTTCGTACGCGAATACCGGGTCTGTCGCCGCAAGCTGGACAACTTTTTTTCGGACGGAGAGATGCGCCGTCTGCGATGGGTGGCCGTGTCGTTTCTGATGACGGCCCTGATCGGACTGACGGCCGCGGCATGGCTGGTGTCGGGGTTAGGGATGCCTTACCTGTTTGCTTTTACGGGGGTCTACATGGTGTTCTACACCTTCTTCGGAATGAAGTATATCAACTATCCCGCGGAGTTCGGGCGGATCGCTCCCGTGATCGCCGACGATGTGCCGGAGCCTTTGGCCGCCGGGGAGAATATCCGTACGGCGCTCGACGAATGGATCGCCGCGAAAGGGTATGTCCGCCCGGGGCTTTCGCTGGAGTCGCTGGCCCGCGAGGTCGGGTGCAACCGCAGTTACCTGTCGCGGTATGTCAACTCCGAGTTGGGGCTTAACTTCAAATCGTGGATACGCGCCCTGCGCATTGCCGAATCGCAGCGGCTGTTGCTGGAGCATCCCGGGGCTTCGGCCCTCGAGGTGGGCGAGATGGTCGGCATCCACGGGCGCAGTACTTTTTTCGCGCAGTTCTCCGAAGTGACGGGCATGTCGCCCGGCGAATACCGCCGCCGCTATGCCGGCGGAGACCCGATCGCCCCTTCGCAAGAATGAAAACAACGCCGAGTCCAGAAACCCGGCGTTGTTTTTTAAGTTCCCGGACTCCTCCGCAGCCGTTTTGCGCTACTTTTATCATCGGATTAAAACGAATGCAATATGATGATGAAAGGATTTTTTACGGCCGCATTGGCCGTGTCGGCCGCGGTGCTGGCGCTGGCGGGGTGCTCGGACGGCGGCGGGAACAAGGCGTCACCGGTATCCGGCACGGTCGATATGACCCGGATGACCGTCGATGAGGTAAAGACCGCGATCGGAGCCGCACTCGACGCGGGCATCACCGAATTCAAACTGACGGGCGAGTTTGCCAAGATCGGGATTCCCGCTCGGGTCTCCTTTTCCGGCACCCCTCCGGTCGGCAACCCTTTCTACGACTCCGGCGTGGAAAAGATCGACCTGACCGGCGTGACCGACTGGCCGGAAGTGAATGTGAACGGACGGGTGGACGACGATTTCAACTTTCCCCCGGGCGATGTCCGCGGCCTGCCGGCAAGGGCGTTCGACGGACAAAAATATGATAACGGAGCGTTCCATTATGCCTATCCCGCCCTGCGCGAAGTGAGACTGCCCGCCGGAGTGAAAGCGCTCGGCTGTTTGGCATTTTTCGCCTGCCAGGCGTTGAGCTTCGTCTCCTGCGACGGCGTGGAGGAGGTCGGAGTGCAGGCCTTGTCGGGCTGCCCTTCGCTGGAGAGCGTGCAACTGCCCGAGGCGGTTCGGATTTATAACGCAGCTTTCATGGCTTCCGGCCTGACCTCCCTTTCGCTGCCCGAAACGACCCGACTCGGATACAGCGCATTTCAGCACTGCGATGCTCTGACCGAGCTGCGGCTGACAGCAGCAGGGAATATTACCCTGGAAATGGACAGTGGAGCAACTCCTTTCAGCCCGAACTTCGCCAAAGTATGCGATCTTACGCTGAATGCCGACAAGCATTACAGCACCGGCACGGCGGCCCCGAAAGCTGCGTCCGCCGACCAATGGGCCACGAACTACTACGGAGATCCGCTTACCTGGAAGAGCATCGCTTTCGAGTGACGCAGGGGTGTTTCGTTATTTTTGCCGCTCCCGGAAGAATGCGGGTTATTTGTAGACTTTGGGGGTGATGACGCCCCGGAGCACCACCAGCGCATTGGTGACCAGCGCTTCGAGTTCGTTCTCGCCCGGATAGACCGCGATCGGAGCGATGAACGAGCAGCGTTCGCGGATGTACTCCACGACAGGCTCGTTGTAGGCGATGCCGCCCGTGAGGACGATGGCCTGAACGCTGCCCGAGAGGGCCGCGGCCATGGCTCCGATCTGTTTCACGATGTTGTAGCACATGGCGTCGAGAACCTTTTTGGCCCGCTGGTCGCCCTGCGCGATGCGTTCCATGACCTGAATCACGGAGTTGGTTCCCAGGTAGGCCACCAGCCCGCCTTTGCTCGAAATGAATTTCAGCAGCTCCTCTTTCGTATATTGTCCCGAGAAGCAGACCTTGATCAGTTCGCTCGAGGGGATGCTCCCCGCGCGGTCCGGGGCGAAAGGACCGTCGCCGTCGAGCGCGTTGTTGACGTCGACGATACGTCCCTGCTTGTGTGCGGCGACCGAAATGCCGCCGCCCATGTGGGCCACGATCAGATTCGACTCTTCGTACACCCAGCCCATCCGTTCGCAGTGGAGACGCGCCGTGGCCTTCTGGTTCAGGGCGTGGAAGACCGGTTTGCGCGGGCACATCGGCATGCCCGAGATGCGTGCCGCGTCGTCCATCTCGTCGACCACCGGCGGGTCGGCGATGTAGGCCTTGACACCCGCCATGTGGGCGATCTGTGCGGCCAGCAGTCCCCCGAGGTTGCAGGCGTGTTTCATCTGCGCGTTCCGCAGATCGTAGCGCATGCGCGAATTGACTTCGTAGACTCCTGCGGGAATGGGGCGTATCAGTCCGCCGCGGCCGATCACCGCCGAGAGGTTTCTGATGTCGAACGCCTCTTCGCGGAGCGCCGAAAGGATCAGTCCGCGGCGCCAGTCCAGCTGGTCGTTCACGCCGGCGAAGCGGGAGATTTCCTCGGTGGAGTGACGGAGGTTCAATTCCAACAAAGGCCGCTCCTCGTCGTAGAGGGCGACCTTTGTAGACGTTGAGCCGGGATTTATTGCTAAAATTTTGTAGCCCATAAGTTCTCGGTTCGTTTTTAACGTGAGTCCGACGGATTCGCAACGACTGATTGTCGAAGGGTGACTTTCAACCGGGAGGCGTTGTTTCTTTCGTCGGGCTGATTTAAGATTGGGTTAGGTCCGGATGACCGGAATTTTATTTTTTTACCGCCAGGCAGGCCAGCGCTATTGAGAAGAGCTTGGTCTTGCTCGTGTCGCCGCGCGAGGTGAGCACGCACGGAACCTTCGTACCCATGACCATCGCCGCCAGTTCGCCGTCGCAGAGGTGCGAGACCGACTTGAAGAAGACGTTGGCCGATTCGAGGTTGGGGAACAGCAGGCAGTCCGGATCGCCGGCCACCGACGAACCCTTGACCTTTTTGTGCTCGGCGACCTCCTTGTAGAGCGCCACGTCCAGCGACAGCGGACCGTCGACGACGACGTTGCCCAGCTGGCCGCGGTCGGCCATCTTGGCCAGCAGCGCGCCTTCGGTCGAGGAGATCACGTTGGGGAGCAGCTGCTCCGAGGGGGCGATGCAGGCGATTTTCGGCGTTGCTATGCCCAGCAGGTTGGCCGTGCGGGCCAGGTAGCCGATCTGCACCATCTTCTGCTTGAAGTCGGGGAGCGGAATGACCGCCACGTCCGAGATGATCAGCAGTTTGTGGTAGCAGGGCATTTCGACGATCGAAACGTGGCTCAGGACGCCTTTCGGGGGGAACAGTCCGGCCTCCTTGTTGAGGATGCCGCGCATGTATTTGTCGGTCGAGACCAGACCTTTCATCAGAACGTCGGCGTTGCCCGAAACGACCGATGCGACGGCCTGCTGGACGCATTTCACATCGTTGGGTTCGTTGACGATGTTGAAGGCGTTGATGTCGATGCCGTTCTCCTGGCAGACCTGTTTGATAACCTCCTTGTCGCCGAAGAGCGTAGGCTCCACGAGACCCTCCTTATAGGCTTCGTAGACCGCTTCCAGCGTATGCGAATCCTGTCCGTAAGCTACGGCAAGACGTTTTTTACCCCGTTTCCTCGCCTCCTCGACGATTTCGGTAAGATGCTGAATCATGGTGTTGTTACGTTTAAAATTGATATATGCTTTATTGTTTTGCCTCTATGCTGTCGGCTGTCGGCGGTCGTTGCCGCCGCCGGCGTCGTTTGCAAGCCCGACCCCACCCCAAAACCCTCCCTCGGGGAGGGGGCTTATCGCATGCGACCGGAATGCGGACGTTATTTTACCAGATTGTAGGTGTCCGTGGCGATCACCAGCTCCTCGTTGGTGGCGATGGTGGCTACCTTGACTTTCGAATCCGCCGCCGAGAGGATCTTGTTCACGCCGCGCGCGCCCTTGTTGGCCGCAGGGTCGAATTTCACGCCCATGAACTCCAGTCCGGTGCAGACCGCTTCGCGCATTTCGCACGAATTCTCGCCCACGCCGCCCGTGAAGATGATCATGTCGACACCGCCCATTTCGGCGGCGTATTCGCCGATGAACTTCTTGATGCGTCCGTAGTACATATCGCGCGCCAGGATTGCGCGGGGATTGCCCTCGTCGTAGGCGCGGTCGATGTCGCGCATGTCGCTCGAAATGTCCGTGAGGCCCTGCACGCCCGACTTCTTGTTCATCATCGTGTTCAGCTCGGCATAGCTCATACCCTCCTTTTCGCCGATGAACGTGATGGCGCTGGCGTCCACCTGGCCGCAGCGCGTGCCCATCACCAGGCCGTCGAGCGGCGAGAAGCCCATCGAGGTGTCGTAGGACTTGCCGTTGAGAATCGCCGTCACCGAACCGCCGTTGCCGATGTGGCAGGTGATGATCCGCGAGTTGTGGAAATCCAGTCCGGCCAGTTCGGCGCCCACCTTGGCCACATACTTGTGGCTGGTTCCGTGGAAGCCGTACTTGCGCACGCGGTATTTCTCGTAATAGGCGTGGGGCAGGGCGTACATGTAATTCACCGCCGGGATCGACTGGTGGAACGAGGTGTCGAACACCGTGACCTGCTTCACGCCCGGCAGGACCTTTTCGATCGAAAGCACGCCTTCGAGATTGGCGGGGTTGTGCAGCGGGGCGATCTCGAACAGCGAGCGGATCTTCGCCTTGACGTCCTCGGTGACGATGCAGCTCTCGGGGAAGAACTCGCCGCCGTGGGCTACGCGGTGGCCGACGGCCTTCACTTCGTCGAGCGACGCGATCACGCCGTGGGCGGGGTCGGTGAGGGCGTCGAGCACGAGCTTGATGCCGGTCGTGTGGTCGGGAATCGGCTGGTGAAGCTCGAACGGCTCCTTGCCGACGGGTTTATGGGTCAGGTCGCCTTCCGGGAGGCCGATACGTTCCACGATGCCTTTTGCGAGCAGTTTGCTCGACGCGTCCTCCATGTCGATCACCTGATATTTGATCGAAGAGGAGCCGCAGTTTAAAACCAGAATTACCATAACTTCTATTTTTTTTTATGTTTTTTCTTCGTCGTTGTGCTTCCGGGCGGTGTTGTCGCCGCCTTTGGCGTCGTTTACAAGCCTGACCCGGGCAAATTCAGCCATCTAATTCGCGGCGTTCCGCCGCGTATCCAATTCTAACCCTCCCCTAAATCCCCTCCTCGGAGGGGGCTTGTCGCAGCGCGACCGGGATTTCAGCCGGGATTTAACCGGGTTGCAGGTTATTTTTAATTCTTAATTTTTCATTTTTAATTGCGTGCAATTTGCGCTCCGATCCACATGCCCAGTGCGGCGAAGGCGATGCAGACCGCGACGCTCAACGCAATGTAGGCCGTCGCAGGCCCGTAGTCTCCGGCACGCAGCAACCGCACGGCATCGGCCGAAAAGGTCGAAAAGGTGGTGAATCCTCCGCAGAATCCTGCGATGAGCAACCATCCTGCCGCAGCCGAATTCGTGGTCTCCAGCAGAATGCCGATCAGCAGCGATCCCGCGGCGTTGACCGTGAACGTTCCGGCCGGAAAACCCAGCAGCGTGTGCCCTCCGAGCAGCCAGACGGAGAGCATATAGCGGACGATGCTTCCGGCGGCGCCTCCCAGGCCCACGGCGAAAAGTTCACGAATCATAATTTAAATATATGTATTATTTTACGGATGTGCAAATTTAAGCAAAAAATGATTACGAATCGTTCAATTATTTGCCGAAATAAGTGGAATTTTTGTCACATATGGCGTCGGGGTCTTTTGGCGCCGGCCGTCCGGGCCATGCGGCGGCGTTTCCCTTCCGCGAGGGGCGTCGGGGGATGCATCGGTGCGCGGCGACTTCGCTTCTCCCGTGCGGGGCGGAGTCGGGAACGCGGCGGATGCCGCGAAAACGGCGGGCGGCGGCGTGACCGTCATGGCTCTCTGGTCTGTCCGTTGCCTGAAATCACGTATTTGTAGGTCGTGAGTTCGGGCAGCCCCATCGGGCCGCGGGCGTGGAGTTTCTGGGTCGAAATGCCGACCTCGGCGCCGAACCCGAACTGGCCGCCGTCGGTGAAGGCCGTCGAGACGTTGACGTAGACGCACGCCGCATCGACCCGCCGGGTGAACTCCCGGGCCGTCCCGGCGTTTTCGGTGACGATGGCTTCGCTGTGGCGCGAGGAGTAGCGGGCGATGTGCGCCAGAGCTTCGTCGAGGGAGCCGACGGTCCGCACGGCCAGCTTGTAGTCGAGGAATTCGGTCCCGAAGTGCTCCTCCGCGGCGGGGCGGAGCAGGCACGCGGGGTAGCGGCCTTCGAGTGCGGCGTACGCCTCCGCGTCGGCGTAGACCGTGACGCGTTCGGCGGCCATCGGGTCGCACAGTTCCGCGAGGTCCCGGAGCCGTTCGCGGTGGACGATGAGGCAGTCGAGGGCGTTGCAGACGCTGACGCGCCGCGTCTTGGCGTTGCAGACCACGGCGCGGCCTTTCGTCAGATCGCCGTCGAGGTCGAAGTAGGTGTGGACGATGCCCGCCCCGGTCTCGATCACGGGTATGCGGGCGTTTTCGCGCACGAAGCGGATCAGTCCCGCGCCGCCGCGCGGGATCACCACGTCGACGTAACCCACGGCGTTCAGCAGCGCTCCGGCAGCCTCGTGGCCCGCGGGCAGCAGGGTGAAGGCCGCCGGGTCGACGCCTTCGCTGCGGAGCGCCTCGCGGAGCAGGGCGGCGATGGCTTCGTTGGAGCGGCGGGCGTCGCTGCCGCCCTTCAGCACGCAGGCGTTGCCCGTCTTCATCGAGAGCGAGAAAATGTCGGCCGTGACGTTGGGGCGCGCCTCGCAGATCATGCCCACCACGCCGAACGGTACGCGGACCTTGCGGAGGGTCATGCCGTTGGGACGGGTCCATTCGGCGATCGTTTCGCCCTGCGGCGAGGGCAGTCCGGCGACGGATTCCATGTCGGCGGCGATCGAGGCGATGCGTTCCGCCGTCAGCCGCAGGCGGTCGCGCATGGGTGAATCGGCGTCCATCGCCTCCAGGTCGAGGGCGTTGGCCGCGAGCACTTTTCCGGCGTTTTCCCGCAGCAGGGCGGCGGCTTTCACGACGGTGCGGCTCAATCGCCCGGCGTCGACAAGGGCCAGTTCGTTGCCGGCGCGCCGGGCGGCGGCGAAGATCGTATCGTATTCCATTTTTATTCCAGATATAGGTAATCGCAGTGAATCAGCGGTTTGAGACCTTTGCGGCCGAGGTTGCGGCGGGCCGTCGCGCTGTCGCACGAGATGCGGCCCACGCCCAGTGGGGCGCCTTCGGGCGAGAGGATGCGTACGATGTCGTCGCGCTCGAAATCCCCTTCGACGGCCGTGACGCCCACGGCGAGGATGCTCGCGGCCTTGCTCTGCGAGACGGCCGCGGCGGCCCCGGCGTCGAGGTGCAGGGCGCCCTTGGCGAAGCCTTCGCTGCTGGCGATCCACTTCTTGACCCCCGAAGCCGGTCGGGGAGCCGCTTCGAAACGCGTGCATACGACGTCGCGGTCCGTGAGGATCAGATCCGTCAGGATATTGTCGCGGCGGCCGTTGGCGATCACGACCTCGATGCCCTCGCCCGCCGCGCGCGACGAAATGCGGCTCTTGGTCGTCATGCCTCCGCGACCGCGCGAGGAACGCGCCGTGTCGATGTACTGCGAGAGGTCGCGGCCCGGGGCGACGCGGCGGATGACCTGCGAGGCGGGGTCCGAAGGCGAACCGTCGTAGATGCCGTCGATATTGCTCAAGATGACGAGCGCCTCGGCTCCCATCATCGCCGCCACGAGACCCGAAAGTTCGTCGTTGTCGGTGAACATCAGCTCCGTGACCGAGATCGTGTCGTTCTCGTTGACGATCGGGACGACGCCCGCCGCGAGCATCGCCTCCATGCAGTTGCGCTGGTTGAGGTACTGCCGCCGCGTGGAGAGGCTCTCCTTGGTGGTGAGCACCTGCCCGCAGGCGATGCCGTATTCGTTGAAGAGGTCGTAGTAGCGGTTCAGCAGTTTCACCTGCCCGACGGCCGAGAAGAGCTGGCGGGCCGAAACGGTGTCGATGCGTCCGACGCGGGTTTCGAGCAGGCTGCGGCCCGAGGCCACGGCGCCCGACGAGACGAGGATGAACTCCGTGCCGGCCCGGTGCAGGCGCGCCAACTGGTCCACGAGCGCCGAGATGCGCGTGGTGTCGGGCCGTCCGTCCTCGCGGGTGAGCACATTGCTGCCGATCTTGACGACGATGCGGCGGTATTTTTTCGATTCACAATTCATAATTCACAATTCAAAATCGCTTCGTCCGGACAAACGGATTCGGTCGCCTGTCCTCCCCCTCTCCCGTCATTGCGAGGAGCGTGGCGACGCGGCAATCCGATCAAAGGTCGTAACCTCACAACGCGTTCGGCGGATTCCCACGTCGGTCCTTCGGCTCTTCCCGGAATGACAATCCAATTTTCACCTTTCGTTTCAGGGTTCATATTTATATCCCACGCCCTTGACCGTGACGATGCGTTCGTCGCCGATCTTCTGGCGCAGCTTGCGGATGTGCACGTCGATCGTGCGGTCGCCCACGACGACCTCCGTGCCCCAGATCTTGGCGTAAATCTCCTCGCGGGGAATCAGCTTCCCGGGCGACGAGTGGAGCAGGTCCAGCAGCGCGAACTCCTTGCGCGGGAGGGTGATTTCCTGTCCGTCGCGGATCACCGTGTAACGCTCGCGGTCGACCGTGAGCCCCGGGGCCGGGGCCTTCTCGGGAGGTCTGTCGGCGTCGATGCGCTTGAGGATCGCCTGCACGCGGCTTACCAGCAGCTTCATCTTGATAGGCTTGGTCAGGTAGTCGTCGGCTCCCACGTCGAACCCTGCCAGCTGCTGCCCCTCCTCGCCCAGCGCCGAGAGGAAAACCACCATCGTGTCCTTCAGCACGGGGTTTCGGCGGATCGCGCGGCAGGTCTGCGCCCCGTCCATCACCGGCATCATCATGTCCAGCAGGATCAGGTGCGGACGGCATTCGGCGGCCACTTTCAGCGCCTCGGCGCCGTTTTCGGCCGTGAAGACTTCGTAACCCTCGCGTACGAGGTTGTAACGGACGAATTCGAGGATGTCTACCTCGTCGTCGACCAGCAGGATACGGTGACTCATGGTGTCGGTTTTCGGTCAGGCGGCCCGCGAGGGGCCGTGTGTGCGTAACTTTTTGCGAAGATAATGATTTTCCGGCGAATATTCAATAAATTGTCGTACCTTTGGCCTTTCAACTATTCATATATGATCAACGAAGCTGATTTCAGCGCTTTAGGCCTCAGCGAGGAGATGCTCGCGGCCGTCCAGGCAAAAGGGTTCGAAACACCCACCTCCATCCAACGACTTACGATTCCCCGTCTGCTCTCGGGAGAGAACGACATCATCGCGCAATCCCAGACCGGCACGGGTAAAACGGCGGCTTTCGGGCTGCCGATACTCCAGCAGATCGAGCCTTCGAAAGAGGGCGTGCAGTCCATCATCCTCGTCCCGACGCGCGAGCTGGCCGTGCAGGCCGCCGAGGAACTTTTGAGTTACAACCGCGAGCGGCGGCTCTCGATCACGGCCATCTACGGAGGGGCCGCGATGAGCGAGCAGCTGCGCCGCCTGTCGCGGGGCGTCGACATCGTCGTCGGCACGCCGGGGCGCGTGCTGGACCACATCCGCCGCGGTACGCTCAAATTGGACAAGGTCCGTTTCCTGGTCCTGGACGAAGCCGACGAAATGCTCAACATGGGCTTCGTGGAGGATGTCGAGGAGATCATGGGCCATACGGGCGAAGACCGCCGCGTGCTGCTCTTTTCGGCCACGATGCCCGAGCGGATCATCCGTCTTTCGGAGGCTTACATGCGCAATACGGAGGTGCTGCGCGTGGAGTCGCAGCACCTGACGGCCGACCTCACGAACCAGATCTATTTCGAGGTGCGCGAAGCCGACAAGTTCGACGCCATGACGCGCATCATCGACATCGAACCGGACTTTTACGGCATCGTCTTCTGCCGCACGAAGATCGGCGTGGACGAGGTGGCGACGCGTCTGGTGGCCCAGGGCTATTCGGCCGAGGGGCTGCACGGCGACGTGTCGCAGGCCCAGCGCGAGAAGATTCTCCGCAAGTTCCGCGACAAGGCGGTCAACATCCTGGTGGCGACCGACGTGGCTGCGCGGGGTATCGACGTGTCGAACCTCTCGCACGTGATCAACTATTCGCTGCCGCAGGATTCGGAGAGCTACGTCCACCGCATCGGCCGTACGGGCCGCGCCGGCAACCAGGGTACGGCCATCACCTTCATTTCGGGCGCCGAACTGCGCCGTTTCAACTGGATGATGCGCGACATCAAGGCCGACATCAAGCGGGAGACGCTGCCTTCGCCGCAGGACATCGTGGCGATGAAGCGCGCCAAGATCAAGGACGATTTGCAGGAGATCGTGGCCAATGAGAGCTACGGCGACTACGCCGACATCGCGGCCGAACTGCTCGAAAGCTATGCGCCCGACGTGGCGCTGGGAGCCTTGCTGCGGCTGGCTTTCCGCAGTGAGCTGGATCAGAGCAATTATCCCGAAATCCGTTCGTTCTCGGTCGACCGCAAGGGCAAGGCGCGGCTGTTCCTGGCGCTCGGGGGCCGCGACGGCTACACGGCCCGCCGGATCGTGGAGATGCTCAAGCGCAAGTGCGGACTGCGGGACAAGAATATCGACGACGTGCGTGTCTTCGAGAACTATTCGCTGGTGAGCGTGCCGTTCAGCGACGCCGAGGCGGTCGTGGGGCAGCTCAACGCCTCGGGAGGCCGTCGCCGCATCGCCAAGATCGACGGTTCCGATGCGGAGAACGGCGGCGGAAAGCGGCGCCGGCCGGCTACGGAGGGTCGCAACGGCGGCGAAGGCGCGTCCGGAAGCGAATCGGCCGGAGAGCCTCGTTCCGAGACGCGGGGCCGCAGGAAGGCCGGGCAGCCCGAGGGCGCGGAGGAGTTCCGCTCCGAAAGGCGGCCGCGCAGGGAAACCGCGGAAACGGCGGACGACGCCGGGGAGCGGCGTCCCGTGACGCGGAGCCGGAAAAAGGCCGAGAACGACTGGAACGCGTCTCCGGCAGGCGGCAACGACGGGTTCGACTGGGAGGCTTTCCAGCGTTACGACGATGCCGCGGCATGGGAGAAGCCCAAGCGCGGCGGCGGGACCAGGAGCGTCCGCCGCAGCGGCCGTCCCGTCACCACGGGCCGTCAGGCTGCGCCCAAACGCATTGCCGCAAAGGGCCGCAAGCGCTGACGAAGGGCCGGAACAGACCGGAAAATTGCGCCGCCGTGCCGGGATGCAGCGATTTCGCGCTTCCGCAGGGCGGCGTTGTTGCATGTTTTGACGAAATCTTTTCGGCGTTCCGCATAAAATGGTTATATTTGCGAGATTTATATGCTCCCGCACATGCGGGAACCAAAAACGTGTACTGAAATGGCTACTGAAAAACCGACACTTCCTGCTCCCGAGGAGCAAGTCAGCCCTGCGGCTGAAGATGCGCAAGCGAATCCTGCCGTGACTGCCCGAGTCCCTGAACCCGAAATGCCCGCCGCAGGACCGGCTGCGGAGGCGTCCGCCGCTGCGGAAGAACCCGTTGCGGAGGTTGCGGACGCGCCCGCGGAATCCGCCGTGACGGAGACGCCCGCCGCAGAAACGCCTGCGGAGGAGGCCGCTGCGGAGCGGATTTCCGGCGAGGAGGCTGCGCCGCGCGCCAAACGTGCCCGGATCAAGCCTGCCGCCGGGCAGGAGGTTGCGGAATCGGAGGAGGACGCGTCCCGGGACGTGCAGGTGGACTTTGCCGATGAGGAGGCTGCGCTCGCGGCGCAGAATGCCGGGCTGGAGATCGAGGGCGCGACGCCCGAGGAGGAGGCCGCGGAGGAACTCGCCGCGCAGAAGCCCGAGGAGGACAAGTTCGCCGGAAAAGGCAAGGAGGAGTTGGTGGCCCTGTTCGCCCGGATGCTCGAAGAGCAGCCCGTGCAGTCGATCCGCCGGGATGTGGAGGCGTTGAAGATCGCCTTTTACCGCATCCGCCGCGCCGAGGTCGAGGCCGCACGCCGCCGCTTCGTCGAGGAGGGCGGCGCCGAGGAGGATTTCGCTCCTTCGGTGGACGGCGCCGAAATTCAGCTCAAGGAGCAGTTCAAGGAGTACCGCCGCCGCCGCGACGCGTTCATCGCCAACCTCGAAGCCGAGAAGGAGGCGAATCTCAAGGTCAAGCAGGCGATCATCGAGGAGCTGAAGGAGCTGGTCAATTCGGACGAGACGCTCAACCATACGTTCAACAAGTTCCGCGAGTTGCAGCAGCGCTGGAAGGATACCGGCATCGTGCCGCAGCAGCATGTCAAGGATTTGTGGGAGACCTACAACCTGCACGTCGAGAATTTTTACAGCTTCATCAAGATCAACAAGGAGCTGCGTGACCTCGATCTGAAGAAGAACTACGAACAGAAGGTAGCCCTCTGCGAGCAGGCCGAGGCGCTGGTGCTGGAGCCTTCCGTCGTCGAGGCGTTCCACAAGCTGCAAAAACTCCATGACGAGTGGCGCGAGACGGGTCCCGTCGCCAATGAGTACAAGGAGGCGCTCTGGGAGCGTTTCAAAGCCGCGTCGAGCCGTATCAACAAACAGCATCAGGAGCATTTCGAAACGCTGAAGGGCGAGCAGGTGAAGAACCTCGAACTCAAGACCGGGCTGTGCGTCGCCACGGAGGAACTTTCGTCCCAGCCGCTCACCACCCGCAAGGAGTGGAACCGCGCGAGCGACCGTCTGCTGGAGATTCAGAAGACCTGGAAGACCATCGGTTTCGCGCCGAAGAAAGATAACAACCGCATCTACGAACGTTTCCGCACGGCGTGCGACCGTTTCTTCGAGGCCAAGCGGCAGTTCTATGCCGGAATGAAGACCGAGATGGAGCACAACCTTCAATTGAAGATTGAGATCTGCGAGGCCGCCGAGTCGCTGATGAACAGCGAGGAGTGGAAGAAGGCCACCGACGAACTGATCGCCCTCCAGGCCCGCTGGAAGCAGATCGGAGCCGTATCGCGGCGCCATTCGGACGCCGTCTGGAAGCGTTTCCGCGCTGCCTGCGACAAGTTCTTCGAGCGCAAGGCGTCGCACTTCGCGAGCGTCGACGGCGAGCACGAGGAGAACCTGCAAAAGAAACTCGCCCTGCTGGCCGAAATGGCCGGGGCCGACGTGAAGGCCGGGGGCTACGAGGTGATCCGCGAGTTCCAGCGTCGCTGGGGCGAGATCGGTTTCGTGCCCATCAAGCAGAAGGACGCCATCCAGAAAAAGTACAAGGCCGCCGTGGACGAGCTGTTCAACACGCTGCGCGGTTCGGAGCGCGACCGTTCGATGGGCCGCTTCCGCGAGAAAGTCTCGTCGTTCAAGGCGTCGGGCGACCGCCGCCTGCGTTCGGAACGCGAACGCCTCTACAACAAGGTGCGTCAGCTGGAGCAGGAGATCGGCCTCCTGGAGAACAACATCGGCTTCTTCGCCAAATCGAAGAACGCCGAGGCGTTGGTGGCCGACGTGCGTGCGAAGATCGAGCGCGCCCGCGAGGAGATGGCCTCGACGATCGAGAAGGTGAAGCTGATCGACAAGCAGGACCAGGACGAAAATAACAATGCCTGACGATCGGATCGCCCTGCCGCTCCGGACGCCGGCCCACGGCGGAACGCCGTGTATACAGGTTTGACCCGCCCCCGAACCCCCGTCTTGGCGGGGGCTTGCGGAAAAAGGCGCTGAACGGTGTTACAACGAATTTATAAATAAAACAGTAATGAAACTTTCCAAACCCAAGTACATATTCGTAACGGGCGGCGTGGCGTCGTCGCTCGGCAAGGGTATTATTTCGGCTTCGATCGCCCGCCTGTTGCAGGCCCGCGGTTACTCGGTGACCATTCAGAAACTCGACCCCTACATCAACGTAGATCCCGGAACGCTCAACCCCTACGAGCACGGCGAGTGCTACGTCACCGAGGACGGCGCCGAGACGGACCTCGACCTGGGGCACTACGAGCGCTTCACGAACCAGCCCACGTCGAAGTCCAATAACGTCACGACGGGCCGTATCTACAAGAGCGTCATCGAGAAGGAGCGCAAGGGCGAGTACCTGGGCAAGACCGTGCAGGTCATTCCCCACATCACCGACGAGATCAAACGCCGCATTCAGCTGCTGGCGCAGACCAAGAAATACGACGTGATCATCACCGAGATCGGCGGCACGGTGGGCGACATCGAGTCGCAGCCGTTCATCGAGTCGGTGCGCCAGCTGCGCTATTCGCTGGGTTACCGGAATACGGCGCTGGTTCACCTGACGCTGATCCCCTACATGGCCGCTTCGGGCGAGTTGAAGACCAAACCCACGCAGCACTCGGTGAAGGCCCTGCTGGAGAACGGTCTCCAGCCCGACATCCTCGTGCTGCGCGCCGAGCATCCGCTGTCGACGGCGCTCAAGCGCAAGGTGGCGCTGTTCTGCAACGTCGACGCCAACGCCGTGATGGAGTCGATCGACGTGCCGACGATCTACGAAGTGCCGCTGAAAATGCACGAACAGCATCTGGACGAGGTCGTGCTGGACAAACTGAACCTGACGGCCGACAAAGAGCCGGACATGGCCGCGTGGAGCGCATTCGTCGAGAAGGTGAAACACCCCTCGAAGAAGATCGAGATCGCGCTGGTCGGCAAGTACACCGAACTGCCCGACGCCTACAAGTCGATCTGCGAATCGTTCATCCACGCCGGGGCGGTCAATGACTGCAAGGTCAAGCTGCGCTATGTCAATTCGGAGAAGATCACCCGCGAGAGCGCAGGCGCGCAGCTGGGCAAGATGTCCGGCATTCTGGTGGCTCCGGGCTTCGGCAACCGCGGCATCGAGGGGAAGATCGAGGCCGTGCGCTTCGCCCGCGAGAACAACATCCCGTTCCTGGGCATCTGCCTGGGCATGCAGTGCGCCGTGATCGAGTTCGCGCGCCACGTGCTGAATCTCGCCGATGCCAATTCGAGCGAGATGGAGCAGACGCCGCATCCGGTGATCGACCTGATGGAGGAGCAGAAGGGCGTTACGGCCAAAGGCGGCACGATGCGTCTGGGCGCCTATCCCTGTGCGCTGAAGAAAGGCTCGAAAGTCGCTGCCGCCTACGGCAAACTCAACATTTCGGAGCGTCACCGCCACCGTTACGAGTTCAACAACGACTATCTGGAGCAGTTCGAGGTGGCCGGCATGAAGGCCGTGGGCGTGAATCCCGACACGAATCTGGTGGAGGTCGTCGAGATCGAGAACCATCCCTGGTTCGTCGGTACGCAGTACCATCCCGAATACAAGAGCACCGTATTGAGCCCCTCGCCGCTGTTCGTGGCCTTTGTGAAGGCCGCGCTGGCGTATGCGGAGAAGAAGTAATCACCCTCTGAAAAGATAAAAAGGAAGACAGTTTAATGGATAAAAAATCAATAATAGGCATTGCCGTCGTAGCGGTTCTTTTTCTGGGATTCGCCTATTTCAACAGCCAGCAACAGAAAGAGTATCTGGAACAGAAAGCCGCATACGAGGCCTATGTCGATTCGGTGGCCGCAGCCGCGCGTGCGGCGGCTCCCGTGGCCGATTCGCTGGCGTCGGGTAACGGCGTGCAGGCAGAAGTGGCGGCCGCAGAGGCTGCGGCAGCGGTACGCGAGCGTCAGGTGGAGACGCTGGGCGAGTCGCTGACGGCGGCCCGCGAGGCGGAGGCCGAAGAATTCATCGTGGAGAACGACGTGATGGCGGTGCTCTTCTCCACCCGCGGCGGCCAGATCAAGGGCGTCACGCTGAAGGATTACACCCAATACGGTCCGCGCGGAAAACGCGACCGGAAAATCGAGATGATGGACCCCGCCACGGCGCGTTTCGGGCTTTCGTTCTATCTGAAGAACGGGCTGAAGAACGTGCCGGTCAACACGCTGGATTACGTGTTCACGGCCCAGCCCGTAGTCGGGGAGGCGGACGGAGCCAAGAGCGTCGTGATGCGCCTTCCGGTGGCGGAGGGGGCCTATCTGGAGTACCGTTACCTTATATATGATACGGAGGCTCCCGAGCGCGACTACCTCGTCGACTTCGACGTGCGGCTGGTGAATATGGCTCCGGAGATGGCCAACCAGACGCAGATTCAGATCGACTGGGCGAACACCACTTTCCAGAACGAGAAGGGTTTCCAGAACGAGAACATGTACACCACGCTCTCGTACCGTTTCCCCGACGAGACCTCGATCGAGGAGCTGGGCATGAGCGAAGGTGCAAAGTCGAAGAACATCTCGACGCAGGTCAACTGGGTGGCTTTCAAGCAGCAGTTCTTCTCGTCGGTGTTCATCGCCCCGGACAACGTGTCCTACGCCAACCTCGCCTTCGACACGGCGGCTCCCGAGTCGTCGCTGCTCAAGACCTTCACGGCGCAGATGGGCGTGCCCTATACGCCGCAGACCGAAGGGTATGACTTCGCATTCTATTTCGGCCCCAACAAGTACTCGATCCTCAAGAAGATCGGGGAGCCGGGCGGTGCGGATATTTATCTGGAGCGTCTCGTGCCGCTGGGCTGGGGCATCTTCGGATGGGTCAACCGCTGGTGCGTGATTCCGGTCTTCGACTTCCTGCGCAACTACATCGGCAGTTTCGGCATCATCATCTTCATCCTGGTGCTTCTGGTGAAGCTGGTGATCTCGCCGCTGACCTACAAGAGTTACGTTTCGATGGCCAAGATGCGTCTGGTCAAACCCCAGATCGACGAGCTGGCGAAGAAGTATCCCAAGCCGGAGGACGCCATGAAAAAGCAGCAGGCGACGATGGAGCTTTATAAAAAGGCGGGCATCAACCCCATGGGCGGCTGTATTCCGATGCTGATCCAGATGCCGATCCTGATCGCCATGTTCCGCTTCTTCCCCGCGTCAATCGAGCTGCGCGAGCAGCCCTTCCTGTGGGCCGACGACCTCTCGTCGTACGACAGCATCGTGAACCTGCCGTTCTCGATTCCCTTCTACGGCGATCACGTTTCGCTGTTCGCCCTGCTGATGGCGGTGTCGCTGTTCGGATACTCCTGGTTCAACTACCAGCAGACGGCGTCGTCGCAGCCCCAGATGGCCGGCATGAAGTTTATGATGGTCTACATGATGCCGATTATGATGCTCTTCTGGTTCAACAGCTATTCGAGCGGCCTTTGCTACTACTACCTGCTGTCGAATATCTTCACCATCGGGCAGACGCTCGTCATCCGGCGCATGGTCGACGACAACAAGATCCACGCGATCATGCAGGCGAACGCCGCGAAGAAGTCGAAAGGCAAGAAATCGAAATTCCAGCAGCGCTACGAGGAGCTGATGCGTCAGCAGGAGGCCCAGCAGCGCGCGAAGAGAAAATAGGCGGAACTCCGCTTTGAACACGGGCCGGAGCGGATTCCACATCGGGAACGCTCCGGCCCCGTTTTTGCCGGAGGCCGCATAAAACGATACCGTTATGAAACGAATTTTGATGCTGGCGTCGCTGCTGGCGGCCGGAATGCCGCTCGGGGCGCAGAATTTGGGGTCGGAGTACCGGCTGAAACGCGTGATTCCCGTCGAGGGACGGCAGGGTGTCGCCGCCGATTCGAATTTTTACTATGTGTCGGGCAGCACGGCGCTCTATAAATACGACAAGCAGGGGCGGCTGGCGGCCAAAAACGAGCGGCCGTTCGAGGGGCTGCCGCTGGCTGCCAACCACATCGGCGACATCGACGTGTGGGACGGGGAGATTTACGCCGGGATCGAAACCTTCGACGATGGCCGCGGGGAGAATATCCAGGTGGCGGTCTACGACGCCAACACATTGGAATGGAAACGCTCGATCGACTGGGAACCCTCGTCGGGGCAGGTCGAGGTGTGCGGACTGGCGGTGGACCGCGACGGCGACATGGTCTGGATGGCCGACTGGGTCGACGGACGCTACGTCTACGGCTACAACCGGAAAACGGGGCGGTATGTCCGCAAGGTCCATCTGCGTCCCGTGCCCCAGTGGCAGCAGGGGATTTTCATGGTCGGCGGACGCATGCTGATCTCTGCGGACGACGGGGACGCCGACCTCGATGAACCGGACAACCTCTACGTTGCGGATCTGCGCGACGGAAAATCGTATGCCACGGTGCTTCCGTTTCGCTCGATGGCCGATTTCCGCCGTCCGGGCGAAATCGAGGGGCTAGCCGTCGATCCTGCGACGGACGATCTGCTGGTGTTGGCCAATCGCGGGGCGCGGATCGTGCTGGGCATGCCGCGGGGCTTCTATCCGGGCTACGACGGCGAGGTGCACGAAGTCTACGTCTTCGAGAAGGTGAAATAGATGAATATGGAAAGGCCCCTCCCTGAGGGGCTTTTTCGATTCCGTGCCGGAAACTGCGGCCGCAGGACTCGCGGCCTTCGAAATTTTTTTCAATTTTTTCACCGATTTAATCGCCTCATTCCGAATATTCGTTACACGAAGGTAACCTACTGATCGGCAGGTGCCTTCTTGCATATCCGCAACCGTTGCTTTACCTTTGCGGTAAATAATAGTAATCATATTACTGAAAGTAACTAATATTCATTTCTAAATTGTTAATGCGATGAAAAAGATTTTATGGATCGTGTCGCTCCTGGCAGGCAGCGGCGTGTTCGGAGCGCAGGGCGCTGCGGCGCTGCTGAAAGGTGAGGTGAAGACGTATGACATGGACGGGTTTCGGCTTCATGTCTACCTGACGCAGGATGCGTTGGGCGATGCGACGACCGTCGTCGAAGGCCGCGATGGACTGGTGATACTGGAAATGCCCCTCTTCAAAGAGAACCTGAAAGAGTTTGCCGGATACCTGAAAGGACTGGGAAAACCCGTCGTGAAGGTCGTGGCCGACTATCATGTGGGCGGCGTGGCCGATTATGCGCCCGGTCAGGTCGTGCTGGTCGAGGGAATGTCCGAATTTGCGAAGGGGGCCGTTTACGGCGGCATGCTCGAAGGCTTCAAAGCGGCGTTCGGCGATGCGATAGACCTGCGTGAACACGCGGGGCACGAAGAAGTGCCGGCCGAGGGCCGCCGGATATGGGCCGGAGTTGCTTTCGATTTTTCACGGGGTGCATCGTCCGATTTTCCGGCTTCGAGCGTGGTGATCGGCGGCCGGGTTTGCTACACGCATTTCGCTCCGGCGAAGGCCCACTTATCCCCGCTTCAAATCACGGGACCGGAGGCGGTCGATGCGCAGCTTGCGGCGCTGAAAGCCGCTGCGGCGTCGGGCTGCACGCTCTTCGTGGGAGGGCACGGCGCACCCGCAACACCGGCCGAGGTGGAGTTCCAGATCGCTTATCTCGAAAAACTGAAATCCCTCGTCGCGGAGAATGCCGATGCCGGAGCGCTTGCGGCCGCACTTTCCGCAGCCTGGCCCGGACTGCCGGGCGATCCGGCGGCATTGGCGGCGGTGTTGTACCGCTGAAACGAAAAAGGGATTCCGTAGGAAGCCATTTTTTTGTGTCGTCATTTGCCGAATCCGTTCGAAACGAATGTCAGCGCGTCGGGCAGCACCGTCTGCCAGTAGCGCCAGGTGTGGCCGCCGTCGCGCATGCGGTATTGCAGGGGAATGTCGCGCTCGCGCATGAGCGTGTAGAAATCGACGTTGCATTTCCAGAGGAAATCGTCGTCGCCGCAGTCGACCCACCAGCGGACCGAGCGCACGCCGTCGAGCTGTTCGGCGGTCATTCCGCGCAGCAGGGCCACGGGCGAGTTGTCGGCGACGGATTGCTGGAAGGCGTTGTCGTAGCTGCGGCGGCCGGGGAACATGTCCAGCAGGCCGCTCATCGAACAGGCCGAGCCGAACAGTTCGGGGTGGTGCAGGGCGTAGACCGCCGTGCCGCCGCCGCCCATCGACAGCCCCGCAACGGCGCGGTGCGCCTTGTCGGAGGCGATGCGGTAGCGTTTTTCGACGGCGGGCATAAACTCTTCGAAGAAGAACCGTTCGTAGTCCCAGCCCGGAACGTCGAAATAGCCCATGTGTCTGCCCGTGCGTTTCGGGCCTTCGCCCGAGGCGTCGGGCATGACGACGATCATCGGTCGGGCCATGCCCGCGGCGATGGCTTCGTCGGCGATGCGGCGCAGGTCGCCTTTCTGTGTCCAGTCGGTGTGGCAGCCGCTGGCGCCGTGCAGCAGGTAGAGCACGGGGTAGGACTCCTGCGAGCGGTCGTAGCCGTCGGGCAGGTAGACCGTGCAGCTCTTTTCGGCCCCGAGGACCTCGCTCGGGAAGGTGCAGACTTCGGTGCGGCTCTGCGCTCCGGCCGTCAGGGCCGCGGTGAGCGCAAGCAGGGCGGTAACGAGTGTTTTTTTCATAGTAGTTTCAATTAAACCCCTCCCTGGGGGGGGAGTCGGATTTGGAAACGCTGCCGCAGGCGGCGACGGCAGCCGGCAGCGCGGAACGGGGCATGTGATTGCTCCGGTCGCTTATTCCACGTACAGCACCAGTCCCTTGAGGTATTCGCCTTCGGGGTGGTAGATGTTGATCGGGTGATCGGCGGGTTGGGTCAGCTGGTGCAGGATGCGCACCTTGCGGCCCGCGATGGCGGCGGCGGAAAAGACCGTCGTGCGGAACAGCTCCTTCGTGACGGCCTGCGAGCAGGAGAACGTGAAGAGGATGCCCCCGGGGCGGATCTGCGACAAGGCCCGGGCGTTGAGCCGCTTGTAGCCCTGCATGGCGTTGCCCAGCACCTTGTGGTGCTTGGCGAAGGCCGGCGGGTCGAGGATGATCAGGTCGTATTTGTCGCCGATGTCCTTCAGGTAGTCCACCGCGTCGGCGGCGACCTCCGAGTGGGCCGCATTGTCGCCGAAGTTGAGCTGCATGTTCTCCGTGGCCAGCGCCACGGCGCGTTCGGAAGAGTCCACCGAGCAGACTTCCCCGGCGCCGCCCGAGAGGGCGTAGACCGAGAACCCGCCCGTGTAGCAGAAGGTGTTGAGTACGGTGCGGCCCTTGGCGTAGCGTTTGACCAGCTGGCGGTTTTCGCGCTGGTCGAGGAAGAAGCCCGTTTTCTGTCCCTTTTCCCAGTTGACGCAGAACCGCTCGCCGTTTTCCAGAACGATGTGCGACGCATGGTCCGAGGTTCCCCACAGGTAGCCGTCGACGGCTCCGAGGGCGGCCTTGAAGGGGAGCGTCTGCGATGATTTGTCGTAGATGGCCGTGAGGCGTGCGCCGTAGACCGTGCGCAGCGCCTCGGCGATCTGCATCCGCGCGTGGTACATGCCCGCCGAGTGGCACTGGATGACGGCGACCGGGCCGTAGATGTCGACGACGAGGCCCGGCAGCGAGTCGCCCTCGCCGTGGACCAGGCGATAACAGGTCGTCGCGGGGTTGTCCGTGAGGTCGAGCGTGCGGCGCACGTCGTAGGCGACGGCGATCCGGAGGTTCCACCACGCCTGGTCGATCTCCTCGCGCTCGAACGTGAGCACGCGCACGGCGATCGACCCCACCTGGTAGTGGCCCAGGGCCATGAATTCGCCCTGCCGGGTGTAGACCTCGACGAGCGCCCCTTCGGCGAAATCGGACTCCTCCTCGGCTTTGATGTGATCAATGGCGCCCGAGAAAATCCACGGGTGGCGGCGCAGAAGCGATTCCTCCTTGCCTTTGCGCAGGTAAATTTGCGGTATCATTTGCGGATCGGTTTTTTCGGTGTGCGGAGCAGCTGTTCGTAAATGCGGGTGCAGACCCATGCGTCGGTCGCGGCATAGAGCTGCTGTTTGTCCGTGAGGGTCGCGGCTTCCCAGTTGCTCAGCCGCTGGGCTTTCGAGACGCGCCGGCCCAGCACGATGGCCGAGAGCTTGCGCAGGCTCTTCTCCCCGATGCCCCACTCGGGGGCGATGCCCTGCAAGTCGACGAAGCCCCCGTCGCGGAAGTGGCGGATCTGGCGCAGCGAGCGCAGGTCGCCCGCCACGTCGGCGCCGATTTTGAGAACCCGCCTGTCTTCGAGCAGTTGCAGGATGGGCTTGGCCAGCGGAATCTTGTTGAGCCGGAACAGGTAGCAGACTGTCGGCGTGGAGAGTTGCAGCAGCGATACGCGGAACGTGACGCCCGGGCGGAACGAGGGGCGCGTCTCGGTGTCGAAGCCGATGACGGGCTGCTCGGCGAGCGTTTTGCAGGCCGCGGCGATGTCGCGTTCGTGTTCGACGATGCGGATCTCCCCCCGGAACTCTACGGCCGGGAGCAGGGCGGTCTGCTCGTTGCTGATTTTATCAATGAAGTTGTTAACTGTGGTCATGCGGTGAAAATTCCCACAAATTTATGCATTTATTTTCAGAAAAGCGGCTCTTCGGCGCGCTATTTTGCCTTGTCCGGGCCGTCGGGACCGCTGAAAAGCGCGATGCGTCCGTCTGCGAAGGTCCGGACCGCCCCTTTCCCGAGCAGTTCGCGCACTGCTTCGGCCAGCCGTTCGGGCGGGCAGGCCAGTTCGGCGGCGAGCCGGTGCGGGTCGGCCGGGGACCGGGCGAGGCGCGCCAGGAGTTTTTCGCGCAGGGCGCTTTCGGAGCCGGGCGCATCGCCTGCCGCTTCGGGGAGAGCGGTTCCGGGAGCGGTTCCGGCCTCCCGGGCGGCGGCTTTCGCGGCCCGTTTGCGGGCCAGGCAGATGTCGCAGACCCCGCACGGCGCGGGGTTTTCCTCGCCGAAATACCGCTCCAGCACGGCGCTGCGGCACTCCTGCTCGTTGGCGGCGTAGGCGATCATCTGTTCGAAGCGTTCGCGCATCAGCTCCTGCCGCCGCTTGTAGGTCTCGGGGGCTATGTAGAGGTCGGCGCGCGGAAGGCGTTCCTCGTTCATAAAGAGGATGGGCGAGCGGTTCGAGGGGATGTAGCGGATCACGCGCAGCTGCCAGAGCCGTTTGAGCAGCTCCTTGACCCGCTGGACGGTGTAGCCGCTCCAGGTGGCCAGTTCGCCCTCGTCGATGGGGCGGAACTCGGTGAAGACGCCGTTGTAGAGCCGCAGCAGGGTGCGGATGAAGTGGTCGAGTTCGTCGCGCTGCACGCGGAGTTTGTACAGCTCGTCGCGGCTGACGCAGAACATCACCCGCGCGGGGTTCTCCTGTGCGTCGGTGAGGGTCATGTAGCCGTTCTGCTGGAGCAGTTTCAGGGCGCTCGTGACGGTTCCCGAATAGAGGCGCTCGCGGGCGCAGAAGTCGTGTATGTTGAACAGGAACGACGCTTCGCCGCCGTCGCCGATGCCGATTTGCAGGTAGGAACAGATCCGTTCGTAGATCTCCTTGATCTTCTCCAGCGGAGGGAACTCCTGCTCGAAACGCCGTGCGATGCGGTCGCTGTCGTCCGAGGCCACGAGCAGCAGGGCATAGGCACGCTGTGAGTCGCGGCCCGCGCGGCCGGCCTCCTGGTAGTAGCTTTCGAGCGAGTCGCACATCGCATAGTGGACCACGAACCGCACGTCCGCTTTGTCGATGCCCATGCCGAAGGCGTTGGTGGCCACCATCACGCGCGTCTTGCCCGAGAGCCACTCCTCCTGCCGCAGCGACCGCTCGGCGTGTCCCAGTCCGCCGTGGTAGGCGGCGGCCGTCGTGCCCTCCTGACGCAGGAGGTCGGCGATTTGCTCGGTGCCCTCCCGCGTGCGGACGTAGACGATGCCCGTGCCGGGGACGTTGCGGACCAGCCGCAGCAGCTGTCCGTTCTTGTCGTCGGTGCGGCGGACGCTGTACGAGAGGTTGGGGCGCGCGAAACTGCTGCGCAGAATGTGCGGTTCGGGGAATTTCAGGTGGCGCATGATGTCGTCGGCCACTGTTTTCGTGGCCGAGGCGGTGAGCGCCAGCACGGGGACGCCGGGGAGTTTTTCGCGCAGCTCGGCGATGCGCAGGTACGAGGGCCGGAAGTCGTAGCCCCACTGCGAGATGCAGTGGGCCTCGTCGACGGCGATCAGCTGTACGTTCATGCGCACGACGCGCAGGCGGAACGCCTCGGTCGCCAGCCGCTCGGGGGCCACGTAAAGGAATTTCACGTCGCCGTAGGCGCAGTTGTCCAGCGCGATGTCGATCTGCCGCGGCGAAAGGCCCGAATGGATCGCAACGGCCGGGACGGCCCGCGCCCGGAGCCGGTCGACCTGGTCCTTCATCAGGGCGATGAGCGGCGTGACGACGATGCACAGCCCCTCGCGGGCGAGGGTCGGAACCTGATACGTGAGCGATTTCCCGCCGCCCGTGGGCATCAGCGCCAGCGTGTCGCGGTCCTCCAGGACGGAGCGGATGATCTCCAGCTGCACGGGACGGAACTCCGTGAAGCCCCAGTAGCGTTTCAGCGTGTCGTATATCCTGTCCGGTGCGGGTTTCATAACACAAAGGTATAAAAAAGAAGGGACGGGGCAAAAGCCGTTTGCAAGCCGTTTTGTAAAAAAATTAGGCGGTTTGGAGATTTTTTTATACTTTTGCGAAGATCAGAACGTTCGACAGATGAAGATACGCGAAGAATTCAAAGTCCGGGAGATGGCCGGCGAGCACGTGATCGTGATGCCGGGGCGCGGAGGCGCCGCCGATATGACACGCATCGTGTCGCTCAATCCTTCGTCGATGTATCTGTGGGAGAAGCTGCGGGGACGCGAGTTTACGGCTGCGGATGCCGCGCTGCTGCTCACCGAACGTTACGAGGTCGACGCCGACACGGCCCGGAAGGATGCCGGGCGGTGGATCGCGAGCCTCGCCGAATGCGGAATCGTGGAAGAGTAGATGAAATTGAAAAGGTCCATATCGCTGCTGCTGCTCGCCGTCTATCTTTTTGCGACGGCGGGGACGGCTTTGGCGTCGCTGACGTGCAAGTGCGTGGCAATGAAGGCCCGCACGGAGCATGCGTGCTGCTGCCATTGCCTCCATGTGGCGGACCTTCCGGCTGCGGCCGGCGGTGAGATGCGCGCACCCTGCTGCGGCAACCACCATTCGACCGAAATCGAACTCTACGTTTCCTCGTCTTTCGACAACAACGAGCGGTATACCCGCTGCATCGTCCTCGACCTGCCGCCTGCGCTCGCCGCAGAGTGCCCGTGTCCCGCGCATGTTCCCTTTCTGCGCGAGAAGGTCGCCGAGAGGCGAACGCCTTTCGTCCGGGAAGCCTCGGCATGCTCCGTCGGCTTCCGCGCTCCTCCCGTATTGGTTTAAGACTCCTTCGGGACCGGTGTCGTGTACGCCGGTCCGTAATCAGTTTTAACCAATAACGGAATTTCCATGAAATTTTTCAAAATCACTGTATTTTCATTTTTCGCCCTCGCCGCGTGCGGTTCGCTCCGTGCGCAGGATTTGCGGGGCGTGGTCCGCGATGCCGAGAATCAACCGCTTGTCGGCGCCTCGGTCTACTGGGCCGGTACGACCATCGGAGCCAGCACCGACGCCCAGGGTGCGTTCCTCCTTCACCGCGTAAAGGGCTACGACAAGCTCGTGGCCTCGTATCTGGGCTTCGTCAACGACACGCTGGACGTGAAAAACGGCGTCGACAAGGTCGCGTTCGCGCTCCGTTCGGAGGGCGTGGCGCTGGAAGGCGTCGTCGTCGAGGGCAATTTAAGCGGCAACTTCGTCAAGCGCGACGGCATCGTCAAGGGCGAGATGATCTCCTTTGCGGGTCTTTGCAAGATGGCCTGCTGCAACCTGGCCGAGTCGTTCGAGAATTCGGCTTCGGTGACCGTCGGTTACAGCGACGCCATTTCCGGCGCCCGGCAGATCAAGATGCTGGGGCTGGCCGGAACCTATACGCAGATTCTCGACGAGAACCGCCCGATCATGCGCGGCCTGAGCGCTCCCTACGGATTGAGTTACACGCCCGGCATGTGGCTCAACTCGATCCAGGTGTCGAAGGGCGTGGCTTCGGTCACGGCGGGTCACGAGGCCATCACGGGGCAGATCAACCTCGAACACCGCAAGCCGACGGACGACGAGCGGCTGTTCGTGAACCTCTACCTCGACGACGAACTGCGTCCCGAGGCCAATGTTTCGACGGCCTTTCCCGTGACGAAGGACAAGAAACTGTCGAGCGTCATTCTGCTCCACGGTTCGATGGACACCGACGCCCGGAAGATGGATCACAACCACGACGGCTTCCGCGACCTGCCGAAATCCGACCAGATCAACGTGGCCAACAAGTGGCTCTATGCCGCCGACAACGGCACGCAGGTGCGCTGGGGCTGGAAGTTCGTGCAGGAGAATCGTCTGGGCGGCATGCTCGACTACAAGAACACCCGGACCATGCGCGAGGCGATGGAGAAGGACTGGGACTGGCGGGCCGGCGACAAGAAGATGCCGCTCTACGGTTCGCACATCCGCAACCGCAACGCCAACGGCTATTTTAAAGTCGGTATGCCGGTCGGTCCGGCGGTCTACGACCCCGACGAACAGGACGAGATGCGCTCGAACCTGGCGTTCGTCGCCGACTTCGACCACTTCAGCGAAGACGCCTATTTCGGGCTGAACGACTACACGGGCAACCAGAATTCGCTGGCGCTGAATCTGATGTACAACCACTATTTCACCTACCGTTCGTCGCTGATCGTCGGCGTGCAGGGGCATTTGGACTACTACCGCGAGAAGCTCCTCAATCCCACGCCGTGGATCGCCGCCAACAGCGTCCGCAACTACGATTTCGACCGCAACGAGCGCGAGGCCGGAGCCTATGCCGAGTATACCTACGCCATCAAGGACAAGTTCTCGGTCGTGGCCGGACTTCGCGGCGACTACAATCACTATTACGACCGCTTTTTCCTCACGCCCCGCGGCCACCTGAAATGGAACATCACCCCCTCGATGACGCTCCGCGCCTCGGGCGGTCTGGGTTACCGTTCGACGAACGTCATCACCGACAATATCGGCGTCCTGGCTACCGGAAGGGAGATCCGTCTTGCGGATTTCAGGAACGGGCGGTTGGAATATGTGGACCTGAATGGCCTCGACCGTATGGAGAAGGCCCTGACCGTCGGCGGAAGCCTTACGCAGACTTTCGGACTGGTGAACCCCGGCGATGCGACGCTGAGCTTCGACTATTTCCGCACGCAGTTCTACAACTCGGTCGTGGCCGATCAGGAGATGTATGCCGACCGGATCGTTTTCTACGACACCGACGGACGTTCGTACACCGACACCTACCAGATCGACTTCTCGTGGTCGCCGGTCGAGCGGCTCGACATCTTCGCCACGTTCCGCTACACGGACAGCGAAATGACGATCAGGCGCGCCGACGGCGGTACGGCCCGCGTGGAGCGTCCGCTGGTGAGCCAGTACAAGACGCTGCTCAACATTCAGTATGCCACGAAGTTCCGCCGCTGGGTGTTCGACGCCACGGCGCAGCTCAACGGTCCGGCACGCATCCCGACGCAGACGGGCGACCTCGACGACAGCTACTATTCGCCCCGTTATCCGATGTTCTTCGCGCAGGTGAGCCGCAAGGTGGGCAAGTTCGACATTTACGCCGGGTGCGAGAATATCGCCGACTACCGCCAGAAGGACCCGATTCTCAATGCGCAGGACCCCTACGACTACAAGTTCAACTCGATGAACGTCTGGGGACCGCTCATGGGCCGCAAGTTCTATGTCGGTTTACGGTTTAATCTCTATTAGGACTGTTTTGAAGACCGGTATGGAACCGTGCAGACAATCCCTCCGACCTCCCTTTGAAAGGGGAGGCCCGGAAACAGGACAATGAAATTTTCGAAACCTTAAAATAACAGCAAGATGAAAAAGATTCTGATGATTTGCCTGGCTCTGGTGATGGGCCTCGGCATGTGCGCTGCGGCCGGCAAACCGGCGCAGAAGAAAGAGGTGACGACGGTGTTCGTTACGGACATCGACTGCGAACACTGCGTGAAGAAGATTATGAACAACGTTCCGTCGCTCGGCAAGGGCATCAAGGACGTGAAGGTGGACCTGCCGAAGAAGGAGGTCACCGTGATTTACGACGCTTCGAAGAACAACGACGAGAACATCGTCAAGGGGTTCGCCACGATCAAGGTGAAGGCCGAACCCAAGAAAGCCCCTGCGAAGAAATAGCTTCGGCGGGTTTGTTATCGGAAACGGGGGAGCCTCTTCGGGAGGTTTCCCCGTTTTTCAGTTCCGGGAGGAGGCGATGCGGCGGCGGATCACGAGGTCGGCGAGCAGCAGTGCGAGAAAGACCAGCGCGATGCAGACACACATTGCAACCAGCCATTTGTCCTCTTCCGACAGCGTGAGGTGCGGCAGCGTGAAGTGCGGCAGTTCGGGGCGGGGAAGGGCGAAGTCGGTGATTCGCAGCCTGAAGTCCGGCCACAGCGTCGTCACGCAGGCGGCGATCAGCGTCGCGAAGCAGCCGGCGCCCCCGGCCGTCAGCAGCCACGTTTCGCGTCGTTCGCGCCGCAGGGTCTCACGCCGCATCCGTTCCATCAGCCGCGGGGTGAAGCCTGCGGGCAGTTCCGGGGGCGGAACTTGCCGGACCGGTCCAGACTGGAGAAGGCCTTCAGAAAAATGTCCTGCGTCAGCTCTTCGGCGTCCTCCGTGCATCCGGCGATTCGTGCGGCCAGCGTGTAAACCGCCCTTCCGTAGCGATCGGCCAGGCGGGCGCAGAGACGGGTCTCTCCGCCCGCGATTCGTCGGATCAGTTCCTGTTCTTCCGTTTGCATGGTTATTCCGTTAGACGCGCCGCGGCGGAAAAGGTTACACGTGAGCCGTGTTTTTCCGTCGTCTGTAACCTTTTTGCACATTCGGCGTCTAACAGGGCAGAGATCGCAAAAAAAGAATCGGAAACCTTTTAATTTTACAGATTATGAATTTTATCATGGTCCCGCTGGTGACGGGAATCGTCACGCTGGGAATTTACAAGTTCTTCGAACTGCTTATCTGTCGCCGCGAGCGGCGCGAGATTATCGGGAAACTCGAACCCGGTTCGCTGATCGATTACCTGAAACTGGTACCGATGGGGCTGCGGACGGGCGCCACGATACGGACTGCGTCCGAAACTGCTCCGGGTATCCCGGCCGGGGCGCTGAAAGTCGGCTGCTTGCTGCTGGGGCTGGGCGCCGGGCTGCTTTTCGGCTTTATGCTGACCCGGATAACCGAAATCCAGTCCTATGACACGCGCCGCGTCGTTTACGGCGGTTCGGTGCTCGTTTTCGGAGGCCTGGGGCTGATCGTCTCGTTCATCGTGGAGCGCGTTCTCTCCCGCAGGAGGTAGGACGGGAGGATCGCTGTGAAAAGAGCGTCCCGGCGGGACGCTCTTTGTTTTGCAGTGGCGTACCCGCTATTCCATCGGCCGGATGCGGACCTCCGTCACGCCCTCCAGCTCGCGGGCCAGACGGTCGATGTCGGTCTTTTCGTCCACCTCGCCGTAGTGGTAGGGGTAGAAGATCGCCGGTTTCAGTGCCTTCACCGCTTCGACGGCCTGGTCGACGGTCATCGTGTAGGGCTGGTTCACGGGCAGAAAGGCGATGTCGATCTTTCGGAGCGCCTTCAGTTCGGGGGTGGGTTCCGTGTCGCCCGCGATGTAGATGCGCGTGCCGCCGATGGTCAGCACATAGCCGCAGTCCTCGCGCTCCCGGGGGTGGAATTGCAGATGGCCCGGCGTGGTGTTATAGGCCGCGACGGCCTCGACCTTCACATAGTCGCGCGGCGTGGCGACGCTGCCCGGATGCATCGTGTAGCAGTTCATTTCGAAAGCTTCGGCCGAGGTCCGGTCGCAGAGGATTTCGGTGTCGGCGGCGAGCAGCTTCTCGACGGCCGCCACGTCGAGGTGGTCGTAGTGCGAGTGGGTGATCAGCACGACGTCGGCCTTCGGCAATGCGCCGTAGTCGGCGTTGGCGCTCACGGGATCGACGTAGATGTATTTGCCGCCCACGGAGATCGCGAGCGAAGCGTGCTTGAAAAAGGTGATCGTGAATTCGGTCCCGTCGCGGGCGGAGAGCCGGTCGGCGGGATATTCGGGGGTTTTTGCGCGGCCGCAGCCGAAAATGGAGAGCAGTGACATAAGAATGAATACGGTTGGTTTGTGTGTTTTCATAATCGTTCGATCGCGAAATCTGCGATCAGCGTGTGGCTGAACGGCAGTCCGGCAAAAAGGGGTGTCGTCAGTCGGAGCATCATGGAATAAAGATACAAATTTGCGGCGAAACGGCAAAATAGATTTCGCATACGCGAAAAAAAAATCTATCTTTGCGGCAGCACAGCTCCGACGCACGCCCGAACCGGAGCTGGAAACCCCGACGCGGCGCGCCAAAGGTTCGCTGCCGGGTTTCTGCAGGCCGGCATACCGGACGGAAATCGGATAAAGGGAAATTTTTTACGGCATCCGCGCAGTATATTGCCGCCGGGTGCGTTTATATGAATAAATTAACCAAACATACCGTATGAATAAACTTATTGCAACAATCGCGCTGGCGGCTCTCGCATTCACGAGCTGTATCAAGGAAAACGATACCTGGAAGGAGATGCTTCCCGTTCAGCCCGGAATGTACATCTATCAGCTGGCGACGGATCAGGATAAACTCGCCATGCGGCCGGCCAATGCGGCCTTGCGCCTGGCGATGCTGCTGGCCGAAGCGGATAAGCAGGGCGAGGATGTCCTGTCCGCAGACCTGAAGGAGATCGTGGTCAAAAAGGGCGACGCCTCGATCAAGGTCTGGGAAACCCTTTTCGGCGCGCATACGAAACTCGAACGGCAGGGTGAAGACTATCTGATCACTTACAGCGACGAAGCCCAGCTGCCCGACCGTTTCTTCATGGCGGGTTCCGTGCTGGTGAAAACCAACGGGACGAAGGTGCTGAACCAATCCTCCTATTCTGCGCCCTGGACCGTCGAGATGCAGGATCTCAAGGTGTTCGCTTACACGAATACCGGTCTGCGGTCGGCGTTCAATTTCGATGGCGGGGAGACTACGCTCTATTTCGACGGCGCCGATTCCTATATAATCGGAGCCTCGTCGTTCCGTATCCATCTCGATAATGTGGATGCGTCCTCCAACTGGACCGGCCGCTATACGCTGCGTGCCGAGGATTCGAGCCTGGCCTATTCGCTCTGCTCGGGCAAGGATTTCAAGGTCGAAGGCGGCGCTTCGGGTCCGACCCTCTATTCGTCCGACATGACGCAGGCGGTGGGGATGGGCTATGAACTGACCAATGGCGTTTACCGCGGCATGCAGATCATCAGCGGAACGCAGGAGTGCCGTTTCCTCTCCCCTCTGGAGTATGATACGACCAAGTACCCCGCATCGTCGGTGACCTACGAATGGTCGTACGACAGTTCGACCAATACGGTTTTCCAGAAGATTCGCTACAACGGATACGTTTATCCGAAGGATTGATAAAAGGGCTTATTCAGACTTGCTTGCGAGGCGCGAATGGATGTTGTTCCATGCGCGCCTCATTTTTTTTGCAAGTGCCGGGCGGGCGGATCAGGGGTTGCGGTCGAGCCGCATGACGGAGGGGATGAAGAATCCCGCCGCGCCCACCGCGACGATGATCGTTCCGGCGACGACGAAGGTCGTGGTGAGTCCCACGTTCTCGGCCAGGAATCCCGTGCCCAGCAGTCCGAGGGCCGCCGGCAGCAGCCCGAAACTGCGGTAGAGCGACATGACGCGTCCCAGCATGCCCGCTTCGATCCGGGTCTGGACCACGGAGACGAACGAGGCGTTGAACACGCTGCTGGAGATGCCCGCCGCCGCCGTGAAGAGGGCGAACCAGAGGAATCCCGCAGGCGACAGAAGCCCCGACAGCGCGAACGAGAGTCCCACGACGAGATACATCAGGTTGACCAGCACGATGCGGCTGACCCGGTAGGTGCGCGCGCCCATGACGGCGCCTCCGACGAGCGCCCCGCCGCCCCAGACGATCTCGATCAGGCTCATTTCGAAAGCGCCTCCGCCGAAGTGCTGGAGCGTCATCAGCGGGAACATCACCCCGACGGGCATGATGAAGAACCATACGACGATGGCCAGCGTGAAAAACCATCCCATGCCCGGAATGGCGTGCATGGCCGAGAAACCTTCGCGGAACTCCCGCCACAGGTCGGGTTTGCGCGTCGTGTCGCGCGCCGGGTTGGGAATCCGGACGCACAGCAGCGAGATGCAGGCGATGGCGGCTCCCGCCACGTCCAGCAGCAGGATGTTGCCGATCGAGGTGAGATTGATCAGCAGCGCTCCGAGGGCCGGACCCGCGATGCTCGACAGCGAGGCGATGATCTGGTTGACTCCGGCGATGCGCGTGAGCTGCGATGCGGGGGCCAGCAGCGGGACCGACGCCTGCATGGCGGGTATGTGGAAGGCAGAGCCGGCCGAGCGGCAGGCCAGCAGGATGTAGATGTGCCACATCCGGGCTGCGCCGAGCCAGAAGAGCGCCGTCAGCGCCAGCGTGCAGAGGGCGATGAAACTGTCGGCGAGGATCATCGTGCGCTTGCGGTCCCAGCGGTCGACGTAAACCCCGACGAGCGGCCCCAGCAGCGACTGGGGCAGCATCCCGGCGATGGCTGCGAGGGCCAGCACCTCGGCCGAGCCTGTTTCGAGGCTCATCCAGAAGATGATCGAGTAGGCCACGACCTCGCTGCTGAGGATCGAGGCCAGCTGCCCGCTCCAGATGACGGCGAATGTTTTTTTCCAACTTTCCACGATGTGTTCTGTCTTTTTAGAATCCGAGTTTAGGGAGGATGAAACCCATGCGGGCTTTGTCGCTCCATAGCCGGAACTGCCGCCCGTCGGTGTGAAGTTTGAGTGCGCCGGTGCCGAGGTCCCTATTGTCGCTTTCCGTGCCGCTGAATGCGTGCAGCCGGCTCGAGGCCGTCGTCAGGAGCAAGGTCAGATGTTTCATGCGGTTGTATTTTAGGTTGGAGGTGCTTCCTGGAAAAATTCCGGAGAAAAAAAGGCGGATACCAAGGTATCCGCCGCGCTAAAACCCTTCTCGCGAAGGGCTATTTAACTGCTTTAACTATTGCCTCGAATGCCTTCGGCTCGTTCATTGCCAGGTCGGCCATCACCTTGCGGTTGAGGACGATTCCCTTGGCGTTGAGTTTGCCGATAAATTGTGAATAGGTCATTCCCTGGGCGCGGACGGCGGCGTTGATACGCGTGATCCACAGCGAACGGAATGTCCGCTTCTTGAGGGCGCGGTGTGCATAGGCATAGCACAGCCCCTTCTCGACCGTATTTTTCGCAACGGTCCAAACGTTTCCCCTTGAACCAAAGTTACCTTTGGCAAGTTTCAAAACTTTCTTTCGACGTGCGCGTGATGCGACAGCGTTTACTGAACGTGGCATATTGTAAAGTTTTTGGAGGACTGCCAGCGATACGGTTCTCCCGCATTCTTTGGGGCTGGTTCGTCCCGATTAATAAAATGCTGCGGGTTAATTACTTAACGAGCAGGTTCTTGATTTTGGCCTCGTCGGCCGCAGAAACGGTTCCCGAATAGCAGAGGTTGCGCTTCTGTTTCGTCGTCTTTTTGGTCAGGATGTGACTGTGATAAGCGTGTTTGCGCTTGATCTTTCCTGTGCCGGTGAAGGTAAAACGCTTCTTCGCAGCGGCATTGGTTTTCATTTTCGGCATTGTCGTAAATAGTTAATTAGTTAAACATAGCCTGCAAAAGTACGAAATTTTTCCCACAGTGCAACCTTCCCGCCGAAAATTCTTCGCAATCCGGGATTTTTTCTTACATTTGGTGTCGTAACGACGCTTTCGGGAGGTCGGGAGGCTTTGCCGGGTCTTGCGGCGGCCCGGTTTTTCCCGTACTTTTGGATGGACCCGGAACGCGCCGGCGGTCGTGTTTTGCGGAGCCGGATGCGGCGGCCGGGGACCTCTCCCGGAGGAATGCCGGAATTTTATGTATGATTTTTGCGGGGCGAAGCCCGGAGTGCTTATGGAGATGGAATGGAATTTTATCGTGCGGTTGTGTGTGGCGGGCCTTTGCGGAACGATCATCGGCCTCGACCGGGAATACCGGGTTAAGGATGCGGGTTTCCGCACTCATTTCCTGGTGGCGCTGGGCAGCGCGCTGATTATGATTGTCTCGCAATACGGATTCGAGGATTTTCTGGCGACCCACGACGGGCTGCGTCTCGACCCCAGCCGCATCGCGGCGCAGGTGGTCAGCGGCATCGGTTTCATCGGGGCCGGCACGATCATCATTCACCGGCAGCTGGTGCGGGGGCTGACCACCGCGGCGAGCCTCTGGGCCACGGCGGGCATCGGCCTGGCGGCGGGGGCGCATATGTATATCGTAGCCGGAGCGGCCACCGCGCTGACGCTGTTCGGACTGGAGGTGCTGACGCTGGTTTTCGGCGGACTGGGGCGGCGCCGGACGATGATCGTCTTCTCGGCCTCGAAGAAGGAGTTCATCGACGCGATGTTCGAGCGCCTCGAAAGCAAGGACTATTCGGTGATCTCCTACGAAGTCGAGACCCAGCGCACTTCCGACGGAGTGGTGCACCGCGCCACGATCGTCATCCGGGCCAAGGGGCAGGCCAGCGAGGAGGGGTATATCGACCTGCTGCGCGCAAATCCGGACATCACTGTCGAAAAGATCGTCTGACGCAGTTTTCGCCGTCACGGTCTCCGCTTTCGTTTTTCTTCGTCGCTTTACATGTTTGTTCGCCCCCTCCCGGCATTTACTATTTTCATCTCTTGCATATCGACAATTTGTTCCATATCATCTTTTTTCGTGCGATCAGACAGGCTCCTATAACTCCGGCATCGCCCCCTAACCGCGAAGGAACGATGGACAGTTGTTGGGTCATCAGCCGAAGCGAATATTTATGCACGGCAAGCTTCACAGGCTGTAAAAAGTAGTAAGGAGCAATTTCTGACATTCTGCCGCCAATGATGATACGATCGGGATTCAAAAGGTTGATCAATCCGGCCAACTGATGCCCAAGCTCACCCCCGGCCTGCGTCACCAACTCAATGCAAAGCGGGTCTTCCAGTTTCGCAGCTTCAATAATGTCCTTTATCGTAATCATGTTTCCGTTCCACACCTTTTTAGAAAGAACCGACGCCTCGTGATTGTAGATTCTTTCTACGAGTTTACGGCAAACGGCGCTTCCCGAGATTTCCGTTTCAATGCATCCTTTTTTTCCGCAATGACACATCACGTTGTTTTCATACATGTGGATATGTCCGAATTCTCCCGAATAGCCGTCCTTTCCATAATATATTTCTCCATTTATGATAATGCAGAGTCCCAGTCCCCATCCGATATTGACATAAATCACATTCTCCTGCGAGGCATTGTTTTCGGATACATACTCGCCGTAAGCCATCGCTTTGGTGTCGTTCTCGATGAAAACCGGAATGCCCAAACGTTCGTTGAGCAAAAGAGTCAGCGGCACTTCGCGTGTCTCCTCGAAATTGAAAATCGTGGCGCTCGTTCCTAAATGCGAATTGACCCGCCCTCCAATATTGAAATTGACGCCCGCTATTTTGCCGGCGTTCTGACTTTGAAACTTTAGCATGAACTGCGAAATATGCGTACATATTTCATCCAGTTTATTATGTGTATTTTCGAAGCGAAAATCTGTGATGCGCTCTATGCAAACCATATCCCCCGTAAGGTTCATAAGCCCGATTATCAACTCGAAAGGCTTGAGGTCGACACCCAAAAAATAGTAGGTTCCGGATTTCACCCGATAAAGGACTGGATTTCGTCCCCGTTTATTGGTCTTCAAACAGTCTCCCTTTTCCAAAATATCCTCCGCATAGAGTTCGGAGACATACTTGGCTATTGTCGTGACGCTGAAGCCGGTTTGGCTGGCGATGTCGGGAATGATGAATTGCCCTTTCTGAAAAATGGAGTTCAGAATGATGTTTCGTACAAAACAACCCAGATCGCCGTCGTGGGATGCGGATGTAAAAGGAGGTAACATTGTCCTTGCCATTATTTAGTGTGCCTGACAAAAATAGTAAATCGAAAAGAAATAAAAAACAGATTGTATAAATAATCGCTTTATTTAAAAAGTTTACTTTGTAAATATGTGGAATGATAATTGAATTTAATGCATTGTGTTTTAATGTATTGTATTTGATATTTCGGCTGACATGTTTTGGAGAATAAAAAAGTGTCTTTTTTTAAATTGTTTTGCTCTTCGGATTATCAGGCACATTGGAAGAATCCTTTCTATTTTTGTTTTGAAAAGTGAAATCAAATCGTACAAAAGCGACCTGCCCGAAATTCTTAATTTTTAAAATGTACGAAGAAAAGGTGTCCGAACCAAAACTCAATGCTGACTGAAATATGAAACTGAAAATTCTTGGCTTCGCTCTGCTTGCTGTCTGCGTCTGCGCCGTGTGCTGTATGTGCGGCAGCGATTCGAAAACGCCCGACTATGAATTTCCCGACGGACCCGATCCTGATCCCGACCCTCAACCGGGCGATTATCCTGCCGGACTGACCGTAACCGAGTTTGCGGACGATCTGGGCGGCGGAAAACAATGCCTCGGATTCGTGGCCGTGGCCGATCTGAAAGCCAATCCCAAACTGCGCTTCAACGCCGTGCATCTGCCTCAACAGAAAACTCCGTCGCGCATTCATGCCGAATTCGCTTCGGCCAACCGGGGAACGGCCTGTGTGACGACCAATGCCGGGTATTGGTGGGCCGGAAATTCGTTGAGCCTGCTTGTTACCGGCGGTGCCGTCAAGTCGATCGAGAATCAGACGGTGACACGCAACAACCAGACGGTTTATCCCGTGCGTTCTTCGTTCGGGCAGATGGCGTCCGGAGGGTTCGAGACGCACTGGATTTACTGCGTGCTCGACGACGGCAACAAGCCTTATGCCTTCCCGTCCGCGCTCGACAACGACGAACGTACGAATACGTATATGTCCGCGCCGCCGACTTCGAAGACGCCCGGCGCGGCGCTCTGGACTCCGCAGGAGGCGGTCGGAGGCGGTCCGATGCTGGTCCGGGAGGGGAAGAACGTCGCCGTGGAGAACTATTGGAAAGAGGTGTTCGACGGCGGCGGCATCGCCGGGACTTCGCGTCAGCCGCGTACGGCGATCGGCGCCACAGCGGACGGCAAACTGATCCTGCTCGTGTGCGACGGGCGCAATATGCGGGGCAGCGCCGGATTTACGCTGGCGGAGCTGGCCGACAAGCTGATCGCACTGGGAGCGGTCGATGCGGTCAATCTCGACGGCGGCGGATCTTCGACCATGGTCGGCAGCGACGGCAAGGTGCTCAACCGTCCCAGCGACACGGGCAGCGCCGAGGTGATCGTCGAGCGCAAAATTTCGACGGCGGTCGTCATCTCCGAAGTGAACTAATCCATAAAGAATCATATGAAGAAACTTCTCCTCATCTGGCTGGCAGCCTTTGCTGCCGTCTCCTGCGCGCAGGAAAAACAGCCGTCGAAACCGCTTTACATGTGGTTTGACTGCGAAGCCAATTATGCGACTTTGAGTCATCCCGATTCGATTCGTTACTATGTGTCCAAAATCCACGACATGGGCTTTACCGATGTCGTGGTCGACGTGAAGTCGATCATGGGCGAAACGCTCTACAAGAGCGATATAGCGCCTTACATGGGCGAATGGGAGGGTGTGACCCGTCCTGAAAACTACGATCTGCTGGGTTATTTCATCGAGGAGGGACACAAGCTGGGCATGCGCGTGCACGGGTCGCTCAACGTGTTTGCCGGCGGTCACAACTATTTCGACCGGGGAATCATCTACGGCGATCATGCCGACTGGCAGTCGCAGGTGTACACCGAAGGTAAAATCGTGCCCATCAGCGAAATAAAGAGCAACTACAACGGCATGCTCAACCCGGCGAATCCCGAAGTGCAGGAGTACGAGCTGGCGATTCTGAAGGAGTTCGCCGGGAAGTATCCCGATGTGGACGGCATCGTCTTCGACCGGGTGCGTTTCGACAATATCACCTCCGATTTCAGTCCGCTGTCGAAGGAGCTTTTCGAAGCTTACGCCGGAACGAAAGTCGCCGATTATCCCGGTGATATACTCCGCTGGACGCAGGATGCCGACGGCAAGTGGAGCTGGTCGCAAGGCCCGCTGTTCCGCAAGTGGATCGAATGGCGCGCATCGGTTATCAAGGATTTCGTGACCGAAGCCCACAGGCAGCTCAAGGAGATCAATCCCCGGCTGCTGATCGGCGACTATACGGGCGCATGGTACCCGACCTATTATTACGTGGGCGTCAACTGGGCCAGCGAGCAGTTCGATCCCGCCCGCTATTTCGATTGGGCGACGCCCGAATACAAGAATACGGGTTATGCCGACCTGCTCGACATCTATATGACCGGACTTTACTATACGCTGGTTACCAAAGCCGAAGTCGACAAGGCCAACGGAGCCGTGGGGCAGCGTACCGAAGCGGGAATGTCCGACGAACAGAATTACTGGTACTGCATCGAGGGCGGCGCCGAATGGGCGAAGAAAATCACCTGCGGCGTGGTTCCCGTGACAGGCTCGATCTACGTCGAGCAGTACGAGGGCGACGCAGCGCAATTCACCCGCGCTGTGGCGCAGGCGCTCCGCGACACCGACGGACTGATGATCTTCGATATCGTCCATATCATCAACCGCGGCTGGTGGTCGGAGCTGGCGGCCGGAATCGCCGAAGGAAGCAACTGATCTGCAACCAATATAAAACAACTAAAAACTTAACCTTAAATGTAATTCTATGAAAGAGTTCTTCTCTATTTTCAAGAATTCCCTGACAAGGAAGTGCATGGCGCTTCTGATGTCATTGCTTGTTGTCGGTGCGGCTTCCGCCCAGACGCGGGTGACGGGAACGGTTACGGATGAGAGCGGGCACCCTCTGATGGGCGTAACTGTTATCGTCGTAGGTACCAATACGGGTGCCATTACCAACCTCCAGGGTCAGTATTCCATCGCTGCTAAACCTGGCAACACATTGGAGTTCCAGTATTTAGGTATGGTGTCCGAGCGAAAAACCGTGGGGGGGGGAATTACCTCCATTGATGTTTCTCTCAAGGAAGACTCTGCCAGAGTCGATGAAGTCGTTGTCGTCGGTTACGGTACGATGAAACGCGCGAGCATTACGGGCGCCGTTTCGCAAATCGACGGCAAGGAACTGCTCAAGGCGCCGATGGGAAATGTGACGAATATGCTGGGCGGGCGTGTCGCCGGCGTGGTGGCCTTGCAGCAGTCGGGACAGCCCGGCAGCGACGGCGCCAGCATTTTGGTGCGAGGCAGCGGCGCAAAGTACATTGTGGACGGTGTAGCCCGCGATTTCAGCCAGATTGATCCCAATGATATTGAAAGCGTTTCGGTGCTCAAGGACGCATCGTCGGCTGCGATTTACGGTATGGATGCCTCGGCTGTCATTATCGTGACGACCAAAAGGGGCAAGGCCGCTCCGGCCAAGATCTCCTACACCGGCACTTTCGGTTTGAGCCAGAATGCCGTAATGCTCGAAATGCTCGACGGTCCGGGGTATGCCTATTGGTATAACAAAGCCCGTGAAATGGACGGAGACACGCCGATTTTCACGCAGCGCCAGATCGACATGATGCTCAACGGCGATCCGAGCGACGGCTGGGGCAATACGAACTGGTATGAAAAGACTTTCGGTACGGGGTACAACCAGTCGCACAACCTCAATGTGACGGGCGGCAACGAGCGAATCAAGTACTTTACTTCGATCGGTTACTTCGATCAGGAGGGCAATGTGAAGAATTTCTCGTTCGACCGTATTAATATCCGTTCGAATATCGAAGCCAAGATCGCCAAGAACTGGACGATGGCCGTGGATCTGGCCGGTCGTGTGCAGCGCAGCAATCGTCCCGGATTTTCGGGCGATCCCGCCGATTGGAACAATATCGCGCAGCAGGCTATGCGTGCGCATCCTTACGTGCCCGAAAATTATAACGGGCTGCCTGTTTCGACCAATACTTCGAGCGCTACCGTAAGTCCGCTCGCTTCTTCCGAGGAGTCGGGTTATGCAAAAAGCAATACGTTCTATTTTCAGTCGAATGTTTCGCTTAAGTATGATTTTCCTTTCCTGAAGGGTTTGTCTGCGAAATTCATGGTGGCCTATGACTATTCGCAGACCTATTCCAAGATTTATTCCACGCCTTTCCGTACGATGGTTGCAACGCTTCCCACGACTCTTGACGGCAATATTTCCTATGCCGAAAACTGGGATTCGCGTAAAAAATCCGAAAATTCGCTGACGGAGGGGCTTACGCGCAACACGCAGATTACGACTAACGCTTCGCTTAATTATGCCAACACCTTCGGGAAGCATAATGTTTCTGCAATCCTGCTGATGGAGACCTACTCTAACGACGGCAATAATTTCAGCGCTTACGGAGAAGGATTTTCGATCAAGGAACTTGCCGAACTCAAATACGCCAGCATTCCCGACAAGATGTCGATCAACGGTATGAGCTCCGTTGCGCGCAAAGCCGGTTTCGCGGCCCGTGTCAATTACGATTATGCCAATAAGTATCTTGTCGAATTGTCGTGCCGGTATGATGGCAGTTATCTGTTCGGCGGTATGGTTGATGGAAAACGCTGGTCTCCTTTCCCTGCCGCATCGGTCGGTTGGAGAATATCTAATGAGCCTTGGTTCGATTCCAAAGCGATCGACAACTTGAAGTTGCGTGCAAGTATCGGTCTTACGGGTACGACGGGTATCAGCGCTTATTCGTATTTGAATACATTAGGCTTTCTGGATACTCCGGCCGTTGTCCTCGGAGGCGTCGGTGTCGACGGAATGCTTACTTCGAGTTTGGCGAATGAGAATCTGACATGGGCGAAGAATCTGCAATATAACGGAGGATTCGACCTGTCCATGTGGGGTGGCAGACTTGGTGTTGAGTTCGATGTATTCTATAAATACATCTATGATATTCTGAGTGGTGTGACTGCCACCTATCCCAGCTCTTTCGGCGGTTATTATCCGAAGTATGAAAACAGCAATAAACAAGCTCATAAGGGTTTTGAGATTACGTTGAGCCACCGTAACCGTGTCGGAGATTTCAATTACAACGTGAGTCTGACCGGTACATACACCAAGCGTAAATGGCTGCACTATAACGATGCCGCCAATACGCCCGATTGGCTCAAGCTTACGGGTAAGGAGGTCGGCGCCCAGGTCGGCTTTATCTCCGCCGGTTTGTTCCAGAGCCAGGAGGAGATCGACAATTCTCCGACGATTGTGGGTAAAGCCGTTCGTGTTGGCGATATTAAGTATGTCGATCGCAACGGCGACGGTGTGATTTCCTATGAACAGGACCGCGGTTATGTCGGGGCCGCCGCTTATCCCAAATTTGTGGGAGGCCTTTCTTTTTCGGGTGATTGGAAAGGCATTGACCTCTCTTTCCTGTTTCAGGCAGGCTTGGGCCGGGATGTGGCTCTGACGGGTGTGTACAGCGGAGGAATCATGGACAACACGCAGATGACCAAGCCGTTCTATCACGGAGGCAATTCGCCGAAATACCTTGTGGAGAACTCTTGGCGGGAAGATAACACCAATGCCGAATTCCCGCGTCTGAGTATCGTGCAGGCCAGTTCGAATAATGCCTATTCTTCGACTTTCTGGTATCGCAGCGGCGATTATCTGCGTCTGAAGAATTTGCAGATCGGATACACCTTCCCGCAGAAATGGATGAGCCGGATCGGCATCGACCGTCTGCGTATCTATTTCGAAGGACAGAACCTTTGGACTGTCAGTGAACTGACCAAATTCAACATTGATCCTGAACAGCCCGGTGTGTCGAACGGTTATTATCCGCAGCAGCGTATCTTCTCGTTCGGTGTAAACTTGGCATTCTAACATGAAAAACGGAGAAATTATGAAAACAGGAATTAAAATAGCCATGATGTCGTTGCTGACGTTCTCTTTAGTCGGTTGCAACGATTTCCTCGATACCACGCCGCATGACAGTATCTCGGACAAGGTGGTTTGGAACGATATACACACGGCGACGCTTTACCTTAACGGTTTTTATCCGTATATTGACCGTTACGGACAGTTCGGCTCCGCCCAGTTTCAAGGTAATCTGACCGAGGGACTTACCGAAACTTTCAAATACGGTTCGTACGTTCCGGGCAATAAGGCCGGAGACTCCAATAATTATGTGTTTACGCCTGAAACGATGTCGTCGACGGGCAACCTGCTCGATGCGTGGACGGGTGGATATGAGCGTATCCGCCGTATCAATGAGTTCTTGGAATCCATGCGGAAGCATTCCACGTTCTCGGCGGAAGAGAATGCTAAACTTGAGGCGCAGGCCCGTTTTTTCCGCGCATTCGTCTATTTTCAGTTGGCCAAACGGCATGGAGGGGTAATCCTCTATACGGATATGAATCTCCAGAAGAATAAAGACCGCAGCTCTGCCTCCGAGACCTGGGATCTGATTGCCTCGGACCTCAAGTATGCGGCTTCGGTATTGCCGGTGCGCTGGGACGCGGCCAACAAGGAGCGTGTGACGCGCGGCGCGGCTTGGGCCATGCTTGCACGGACGATGCTTTATGCCGAACGCTGGCAGGATGCCAAAGACGCGGCGGATTCGGTTTTCAAGTTGCAGGTCTATTCTTTGACCGATAAGTACGAGGATGCTTTCAAAGGGGGGAATAGTGAGTCGATTCTCGAATACAACTATCTGGTAACGGGTCCCAATCATACTTTCGATAACGACTATGTTCCTTACGGCGATATGGACAACGACGGAGGTAAAGGCTGCCCGACGCAGGAGATGGTCGAATCGTATCAGTCGAAGGACGGCAAAACCGTAGATTGGAGCAAATGGCACGGCGAGACGACCGAGTTGCCTCCTTACGATCAGCTGGAACCCCGTTTCGCTGCGACGGTTCTTTATCACGGAGCGCAATGGAAGGGGCATACAATGACCAACAGCGTTGGAGGTACTTACGGGCAGTATATGGATTATCGTAGCGACACCTATCCGAAGGGACGTACTACTACCGGTTATTATCTGCGCAAATACCTCGATGAAAGCCACACCGATTTCTCGGTTATCAAGGTCAGCACGCAGACTTGGGTGGAACTTCGTCTGGCTGAAATTTACCTCATCCGTGCCGAGGCGAACTATCGTTTGGGCGCTTCGGGGGCCGCTTTGGAGGATGTCAATGCCGTGAGACAGCGTCCCGGTGTGAATCTGCCCGCTCTTTCGGGCCTTTCGGGGAACGATCTTTTCAAAGCGATACGTCAGGAACGCAAGATCGAGCTGGCGTATGAAGGGCACCTCTATTGGGACATGCGCCGCTGGAAACTCGCCGACAAGGAGTATAACGGTTACCGTGTGCACGGACTGAAGATCACGCCGCATCAGGGCGCTTTCAAATTCGAGTATGTGGATTGTGATTTGCAGGACCGTAAATTCCTGGCGAAGACCTACGTATTCCCGATTCCTTACGATGAGTTGGCGAACAACTCGGCTATCGAACAGTATGACGAGTGGAAATAAATCTTGAATTACAATTATGAAAAATACCATATTTTCTTTCCTGACGGCGGCCGGTCTGCTCTTTGCGGGCTGTCACCAGCCCGACGAGCTGTTGCCTTCCGTGTCGCGTAACGGCATCAACAGCGTAACCGCCCAATTCGTAAAGAACAATAGCGAGGGGGCAGCCGAATTTTACGGCGAATTCAAAGGATATCCGGCGGAGGGCAGCGATGAGATCACGGTCGAGATTCCGTGGTTTTATCCGGAGAGCAGCGATGATGTCGTGAGCGGTAAGATGCTCGACAAAATGCGCATCAGCCTGAATCTCGACGACAATGTTACGGTGGACCCTGCGGTCCTTTATATGAATTTGAACGAGGACAACTATATTACGGTTACCGATCAGCTCAAGCAAAAGAAGGTTTATAAAGTCAGGGGGCGGATCGTGAAGAGCAAAGCCTGTCTGCTGGAGGAGCTGTCGCTTCCGTCGCAGGGTTTGAACGCCATCATTGATCAGGAAACCAAAGAGGTGTCGCTGATCGCAGCCGGTAATATCGAACCTTGTACGGGAACCTACCGGCTTTCGTATCATGCTACGATTTCACCCGATCCGGCAACGACGGTTATCGACTGGAATGCGTCGCCCAAGCTGACCGTCACTGCGTATGACGGGGTAAGCAAGACGGTTTACACCGTTAAGAAAGAGGTTCCGGCGAAGGTTCCGACCGGTATTCGTTCGGGCAGTCAGAAGAACCTGTTCGTTTCCGAAACGTTCAAGACTGATTACGGAATGAGCGGAACGACGAATTATACGCTGGGCATTTTGGGCGATCACTTGCTTATTTGCTCCGGCGAGAGCGAGATCGTTTATGTCAACAAGCTTACCGGTGTCAAGGCCGGAACGGTGAATATGGGCGGCATCAATCTCGGTGGAGGCGCTATCACTTCGGATGAAGCCAACCATATCGTGATGTGTTCGATTGCCGCCAACGGTGCGTCGCAGACCATTTATCGTCTGGATCATGTTACCGATACCCCGAAGGAGGTCATGACCTGGTCGAATGCCACGGGCGGTAAGATCGGCAGCAAGATTTCGATCAAGGGCGATATAGACGCAGACGCCGTCGTCACGATCAACTGTTGGGCTTGGGCAAGTCCCGCAAACTGGAGTTCGTTCGTCCGTATCATCGTGACCGATGGCGTCTGGGGTACTCCCGAAAAGGTTACGATTGCGGGTTGCGGACTCTGGAACGGCGGCAATGTCGATGTGGAATATCTGTCGACGGATATTACCGGACCTTATTTCAAAGCCAGCTATTCGACCAATGGGGCGGAGTGGATCGACGGAGCGACCAATTCGCGTGTGGCATTTATCGACAAAGGCGCGAACGACGCCAATTCGAATTTTGCCAATGTGTCGTGCGCCGTCTTCAATAAGAGTCCGTTCGTCGCCGTGTTCGGCGGTTCGCACTTCGCTTACAGTGCATCGCGTGCCATCCTGCTCGATGTCGGAGACCGCAATCTCTTCACCGGGACGTTCGACAATACGAAAGCCAAGATCTATGCGTCGACGCCTAAATATCTGGCTGTTTCCGGAACGGCGAGCTGCGATATCCTGCTGAGCCAGTCGTCTGACGGTTATTATCTCTATCTTTACTGGATCGGCGGAAATACCAACTATATCCGTGCCGAACAGTGGGATTGTGTCGACAAGTAACATCCCTTTTGCCTGCATCCCTCTGACCGGGGATGCAGGTCCTAAAACAAGCATAATTTTGAAGATGAAAAAGAATATCAAATGGTTTGCGGCGGTTCTGGCGGCGTTGACGCTGGGATACGGGGCTGTTTCGTGCGGTTCGGATTCGAAGGAACCCGAATGGGAGTGGCCCGATCCCGACCCCGATCCCGATCCGGAGCCGGGGGTGGAGAAACCCCGGTTCATCTGGGTCGATGCCGCCGCCAACTTTCCCGATTTCGCCAACAGCAAGGAGAATATACTGCGCGATCTGACCAAGGCCCGGGAGGCCGGATTCACCGATATTGTAGTCGATGTGCGGCCTACTACCGGCGACGTGCTTTTCCGTACGTCGGTGGTCGATCAGGTGGAGTGGCTCGGCGCATGGCTGCCGGGCGGATATTCCAAAGTCGAACGCACGGCCACATGGGACTACCTGCAGGCGTTTATCGACGCCGGAAAGTCGCTCGACCTGCGCATTCACGCCGCGATCAATACCTTTACGGGGGGCAACCAGACTTCGCTGGGCGGCGCCGGAGTCGTTTTTCGGGATGAGGCCAGGCGGGCATGGACGACCGATCTGAATTTGGCGGGCGGCATTACGAACATCATGTCCACTTCGCAGTCCGCCAAGTTCTTCAATCCGGTATTGCCCGAAGTGCAGGAGTATCTCTGTTCGATGCTCAAGGACCTCGCGGCCTATGACGGACTGGCGGGAATCTTCCTCGACCGGGGGCGCTTCGACGGATTTACCAGCGATTTCTCGAATTATACGCGCAAGGAGTTCGAAAAGTATATCGGCCGGTCGGTTGCCAGCTTCCCCGCCGACATTCTGCCTGCGGGCCATACTTCGGGCATACCCTCGCCGGAGCCTGTGCATATGAAGCAGTGGCTCGAATTCCGGGCGAAGGTGATTCACGACTTTATGGAGAAGGCGCGCGCCGCCGTCAAGTCGGTCAATCCGTCGGTCAAGTTCGGCGTATACGTCGGGGGCTGGTATGCCAGCTACTATGATGTGGGCGTCAATTGGGCCAGCCCCGATTACGACACTTCGTCCAAATTTTCATGGGCTACGAAAAAATATATGGATTACGGCTATGCTGACCTGATGGACCAGATGCTGATCGGGGCCTATGCCTCTCCGGCGCGTGTTTACGGCACGACCGAATGGACCATGCAGGGATTCTGCCTGCTGGCGAAGGAGCGTACGATGGGAGCGTGCCCGATGGTGGCCGGCGGCCCCGACGTGGGAAACTGGGATGCCGACGACAAGGTGCCGCAGGAGGAGGAGAACCGGGCCATCACCGCCTCGGTCGCCGCCTGCATCAATGCCTGCGACGGTTATTTCCTGTTTGATATGATTCACCTGAAAAAAGCCGATCAGTGGTCTTATGTCAAGACCGGTATCGACGGCGTAATTAAAAAAGACTGATTGTGAAACGCATCGTAATATTGTTTTTGGCCGCCCTTTTCGCGGCATCCGGCGCTTCGGCGCAGAAATTCCATAACGCCTACTACGATACCCGCCGTGCGGCCCACGACGAAGAGGGGCTGCAACAGGGGGCGATCGTCTTTCTCGGCAACAGCATTACCGAGCAGGGGTGGTGGAGCCTGCTGCTCAAACGCGGCGACGTCGAGAACCGCGGCATCGGCGGCGACAATACCTTCGGCATGATCGACCGTCTGCCCGACATCCTGAAAAGCAAGCCCCGCAAAATCTTCCTGATGGCGGGCATCAACGACCTGACGGGCGGACAGCCCGTCGACACGATCGTGATGAACATCACCCGCATGGCGGACATGGTGCACGAGGCCGTTCCCGGCTGCCGGCTCTATATTCAGAGCGTGCTGCCGGTCAATACCCGGCGGCTGGCCTATCCCGGACTCAAGGGGCATAATCCGCAGGTGCGGACGCTCAATGCGCGGTTGGTGCAGTTGTGTGACGCCAAGCCGTGGTGTACGTTCGTCGATCTGGTGCCGCTGCTTTCCGATGCCGACGGCGAACTGCGCATCGACCTGACGAAGGACGGAATCCACCTCCACCCCGTGGGGTATGTGATCTGGACCGATTACCTCAAGAAACAGAAATACCTGAAATAACACGTCTTGCAGATGGAAAAGCGAGCTTATGCGGTCGATTTGCTGCGAGGGTTGGCTATCGTGGGAATGGTGCTGTCGGGACAGATCCTATGGCACGCCGAACTTCCTGCATGGCTGTTCCATGCGCAGGTGCCGCCACCGTCGTTCCGTTTCGATCCGTCGGTGCCGGGAATTACGTGGGTCGATCTGGTCTTCCCGTTTTTCCTCTTCTCGATGGGGGCCGCTTTCCCGCTGGCCCTGCGTAAGCGGCTGGAGCAGCGGGGTGAATCGGTGGCGTTGATCCTGACGGTCGTGGTGCGCAGGTGGGCGTTGCTGGCGCTTTTCGCCGTTGCTCTCGCCAACCTGCGTTCCGGGGTGACGGGAACGCTGCCGGGATGGGGTTCCTCGCTGCTGCAACTGGCGGGCTGGGGTTGTTTTTGTGCGCTCTTCATGCGCATTGACCGGTTTTCGGACCGGCAGAACCGCATGGTCTGTCTGTCCGGCGTCGCCGGCATCGCAGCCCTGCTGGCGGCCGCCCGGTGGGGCTGGGGGCTGCCCGTCTCGGCGGAGCGGAGCGACGTCATCATTCTGGTCCTTGCAAATATGGCGCTCTTCGGCAGCCTGGTGTGGCTCTATACGCGGAACAACCTGCTGGCGCGCCTGGGGGTGCTGGCGCTGCTGGCGGCCCTGCGTCTGGGCAGCGGCGTCGAAGGTTCGTGGAACGAAGCGTTGTGGAACTGGTCGCCTGTGCCGTGGCTTTTCCGCTTCGACTACCTGAAATACCTTTGTATCATCATTCCCGGCACGATTGCGGGAGACCGTATCTATGAATGGATGACGCACGGCGGCGAAGATGCGCCGGGGGCGTCCCGGCGGCGGGAGGTCTGGACCCTCGTCCTGCTCGTGACGCTGATATGTCTGAATATGTGGGGGCTTTTCGCACGGCAGCTGGTCGTGAATCTCGCGGCGGGCGTCCTGCTCTGTCTCCTGCTCTGGCGTCTGCTGCGTGGAGACGGTTCCGCGACCGGAAGACTGCACCGTTCGCTTTTCGGCTGGGGCTTTTTCTGGCTGGGGCTGGGACTGGCGCTGGAGGCGTTCGAGGGGGGCATCAAGAAGGATTACGCGACGTTCAGCTATTTTTTCGTCACCTCCGGGCTGGCTTCGTTTGTCCTGATCGCCGCCGGAATCGCGATGAGGCGGCTGAATGTGCGTTTTTCGGCGCTGGTCAAATGCGGGCAGAATCCGATGGTGGCCTACACGGCGGCCGGATTCCTCATCATGCCCCTGCTGACGCTGCTGCATCTGTCGCCCTGTTTGCAGGCCTTTGCCGAGCTATGCCCGTGGATGGGCGTGGTGCGGGGCGTGCTGGTCACGGCCGTGGTTATGGCCGTTACGGTCTTTTTTACGAACCGCAGGCTTTTTTGGAGAACCTGAATTTGAACTTTAAATAAATGAGTTATGCGAATAAAAGGAACTTTTCTCGACGAAATCAGCCATGATATTCCCCATCAGAACTGGGGCGAAGCCGAATGGGACCGTGATTTCGGCTACATGCGCGAAGCAGGCATTGACACCGTGATCCTGATCCGCTGCGGTTACCGCCGCTGGCAGACTTTTCCCTCGCGGGTGCTCACGGCCGAGGAGGGGTGTTACGAACCTCCCGTCGATCTGGTCGATATGTTCCTGCGCCTGAGCGACAAGTGGGGGATGAACTTCTGGTTCGGACTCTACGATTCGGGCAAGTACTGGGACCGCGGCGAATACGAACAGGAGGTGGCGCTGAACAAGCGTGTGATCGACGAGGCGTGGAGCCGTTACGGGCATTGCAAATCCTTTGCGGGATGGTATATTTCGCAGGAGTGCAGCCGCAATACCGGCAAGATCGTCGATCTGTATGCGAGTCTGGGACGCTATTGCAAGGAGGTTTCCGGCGGTCTTCCGACCATGATTTCCCCTTATATTGATGGCAGCAAGAACGTCAGCCAGTACAATGCGTCGACTTCGAAGGAGAACGTTGTGACGCTCGAAAGCCATGAGCGCGAATGGGACGCCATCTTTGCTGGAATCCAAGGCGCCGTGGATATCGTCGCCTTTCAGGACGGCCATGTGGCGTATGACGAACTGGTCGATTTTCTGAAAGTCAACAAGAAACTGGCCGACCGTTACGGACTGGAGTGCTGGACCAATTCCGAGACCTTCGACCGCGATATGCCGATCAAGTTCCTGCCGATCAAATGGGAGAAGCTGCGGCTCAAGATGGGGCTGGCGGCTCAGGCCGGTTACCGGAACGCCATTACGTTCGAGTTCTCGCACTTTATGAGTCCGCAGTCGGCCTACCTGCAGGCGGGGCACTTGTACGACCGCTATATGGAGTATCTGAAAACCTTGGAATAGAGACCCGATGAACGGACATAACCTTAAACCGGGCGGTTTTGCGGCAGCGCTGGCCGTGCTGATCGCAGTCGTGCTGGCGTCCTGCTCCCCGAAGAGTGCGGCGGGCGGCGACGCGGCTTGCGGCCTGTCGGACGAGGATTTCAGGACCGAAGGCATCCTCGAAGCGATTCCTGTCCGCGCGACGTTTCTCGACGAGGTGAGCTGGGACATTCCCCACCAGAATTGGGGCGTCAGGGAGTGGGACGCCGATTTCCGGGCGATGAAAAACATGGGGATCAATACTGTGGTGCTGATCCGCGCCGGGCTGGGACGGTGGATCGCCGCGCCGTTCGAGTGCCTGCTCGAAAGCGAGGAGGTGTACTATCCACCGGTCGATCTGGTGGAGATGTTCCTCACGCTGGCCGACAAATACGGCATGGCGTTCTATTTCGGCATGTACGATTCGGGCAAATACTGGCAGGAGGGCCTCTTCCGGCGCGAGATAGACCTGAACCTGAAACTGATCGACGAGGTGTGGGCCAGATACGGACATCACAAGTCGTTTCAGGGGTGGTATCTGTCGCAGGAGATCAGCCGCCGGACCAAAAACATGTCGCGCATCTATGCGGAAGTGGGCCGCCATGCCAAGGCGGTTTCGGGCGGCCTGAAAACGATGATTTCGCCCTACATCCACGGCATCAAGACCGATCAGGTGATGGCGGGCGACAAGGCCCTTTCGGTCGAAGAGCACCGCCGCGAGTGGAACGAGATACTGGGCAATGTCGCCGGAGCGGTGGACATCCTCGCGTTTCAGGACGGGCAGGTCGATTACCGCGAGTTGTACGATTATCTGGTGGTGAACAAGGCGCTGGCCGACAAATACGGCATGGAGTGCTGGACCAACATCGAGTCGTTCGACCGCGACATGCCGATCCGCTTCCTGCCGATCAAATGGGAGAAACTGCTGCTGAAGCTGGACGCCGCACGGCGGGCCGGGATGCAGAATGTCATCACGTTCGAATTCTCGCACTTTATGAGTCCCAATTCGGCCTATCCGCAGGCGGGACATCTTTACGATCGCTACTGCGATTATTTTAAAATCGACAACCCTTACCGGAAACGGTGAATGCTCCATGAAACAGCGCGCTGACATATCGTACATGCTCTTTCTTGCGGTCACGGCTGCCGTGGGCGGACTCCTGTTCGGATACGACACGGCCGTGATTTCGGGCACCGTCGAGCTGGTGACGGCCCGCTTCGGGCTGGACAGCCTGCAACAGGGGTGGTATGTGGGGTGTGCGCTGGCCGGCTCGATCGCCGGCGTACTCTGTGCGGGCGTGCTGAGCGACCGGCTGGGACGCCGGCGGACGATGCTCGTCTCGGCCGTGCTGTTCACGGTGTCGGCCGTGGGATGTGCCCTTTGCGTCGATTTCACGCAGCTGGTCGTCTACCGGATCGTGGGCGGGCTGGGCATCGGCGTCGTTTCGATCGTCTCGCCGCTTTACATCTCCGAGGTGTCGGCGGCGCGCCGCCGGGGCATGCTGGTCTCGTTTTACCAGCTGGCAGTCACGATGGGATTTCTGGCGGCCTATACGGTCAATTACCTGCTGCTCCGCATGGGACAGACCGCCGGTTTCGAAACGGCGTGGGTGCAGCGGATCTTCGTCGATGAAGTGTGGCGGGGCATGTTGGGGGCCGAAACCCTTCCGGCGCTGCTTTTCTTCGTCATCATCTTCTTCATTCCCGAAAGCCCGCGCTGGCTGGCGCTTCGCGGACGGACGGACCGCGCTCTGCGTGTGCTCGGCCGCATCAACGGCGACCGGGCGGAAGCCGCCGCGGAACTTGCGGCCATCGAAACGGCCGTCGGCGGCGGGCAGACCCCGCAGTGGCGGCTCCTTCTGTCGAAAGGCATCCGGACGGCGGTGCTTGTCGGCACGGCGATCGCCATTCTCGGACAGTTCATGGGCGTCAATGCCGTACTTTACTACGGGCCGTCGATTTTCGAGCGGGCCGGATGGTCGGGCAGCGACTCGCTGTTCGCCCAGATACTGGTCGGAGCGGTCAATATGCTGACGACGGTGCTGGCACTGGCGATCATCGACCGCGTCGGGCGTAAGAAGTTGGTTTACTGGGGTGTGTCGGGCATGGCGCTGTCGCTGCTGCTTATCGGGACCTGTTTCCTGACCGGGGAGCGGCTCGGACTGCCGGACGGCGTGCTGCTGGCGGCGTTCCTATGCTATGTTTTCTGCTGCGCCATCTCCGTCTGCGCCGTGGTATGGGTGCTTTTGTCGGAGATGTATCCGATTCGTGTGCGCGGCGTGGCGATGTCGATCGCGGGGTTCTCGCTTTGGACGGGGACCTATCTGGTCGGGCAGCTTACGCCGTGGATGCTCGCGAATCTGACGCCGGCGGGGACTTTTTTCCTCTTCGCCGCGATGTGCGTGCCTTATATGCTGCTGATATGGAAGGCGGTGCCGGAGATGTCGGGCCGCACGCTCGAAGAGATCGAACGATACTGGACAAGGTAACAATATAAATAAGATAAGATTATGGACTTCAAAAGATTAGCGGAACAGTACAAAACCGAATTGCTGGATGGTGTACTGCCTTTTTGGCTCGAAAAATCACAAGATAGGGAATTCGGCGGCTATTTTACGTGTCTCAATCGTGACGGCAGCGTCTACGATACCGACAAATTCATCTGGTTGCAGGGTCGTGAAGTGTGGATGTTCGCCATGCTCTATAACAAGGTGGAGCGTCGTCCCGAATGGCTCGAATGCGCCGTGCAGGGAGCCGAGTTCCTGCGCAAATACGGCCACGACGGCAACTACAACTGGTATTTTGCGCTGACGCGCGAAGGCCGCCCGTTGGTGCAGCCCTATAATATTTTCTCCTATACGTTCGCGGCGATGGCTTTTGCGCAGGTCGCCGTTGCGACGGGCAGCGACGAATACGCCCTGATCGCCAAGCGGACTTTCGACCGGATTCTGGAGAAACGCGCCAATCCCAAAGGCGAGTGGTGCAAGGCTTATCCCGGAACGCGTTCGCTCAAGAGTTTCGCTCTGCCGATGATCCTCTGCAACATGGCGCTGGAGATCGAGCCGATGATCGACAAGCAGTTGCTGGCCGACACGATCGGGGAGTGCCTGCACGAAGTGATGGAGGTGTTTTACCGGGAAGAGCTGGGGCTGATCGTCGAGAATGTCACGGAGGACGGACAGCTTTCCGATACGTTCGAGGGCCGTCAGATGAATCCCGGACATTCGCTCGAAGCTATGTGGTTCATTATGAACCTCGGCGTGCGTCTCGACGACCGTGCGCTGATCGACAAAGCGGTGAGAATCGCGCTCAATACCGCCGAATACGGCTGGGACAAGGAGTACGGCGGCATTTTCTATTTTCTGGACCGCAAGGGCGCGCCCCGCGTGGAGCTGGAATGGGATCAGAAGCTCTGGTGGGTGCATATCGAATCGGCGATCGCGATGATCAAGGGCTATCAGCTGACCGGATCGAAGGAGTGTCTGGAGTGGTTCGGGAAACTGCACGAATATACGTGGGCGCATTTCAAGGACGCGGAGCATCCCGAATGGTTCGGTTACCTGAACCGCCGCGGCGAGGTGCTGCTGCCGCTCAAGGGCGGAAAATGGAAGGGATGTTTCCATGTGCCGCGCGGGCTGTTCCAGTGCTGGCAGATTCTCGAACAATGCAAGCAGCGTTAAAATACGGAACGATGAAAAGATATTTACTGACAATTCTGTTGTCGCTGTGGTGTGTCTGCGCATGGGCCGCGGGCAGCGTCACAGTCAGGGGGCGCGTCCTTTGCGGCGGCCGGGGCGTGGAAGGCGTCTGGGTCTCCGACGGCGAAGAGTTCGCGCGCACGGACAAAAGAGGAAATTACAGCCTGGAAGCCGGTGCGGACAACCGCTTCGTCTTCGTTTGCGTGCCTGCGGGCTACGACGCTCCGGTGGAAAAGGGCGTGGTGCGCTATTTCCACCCGCTGCCCGCCGAGGGCAAATCCTGCGATTTCACGCTGCTCCGCCGTGCGGGCGACGACTCGCGGTACGGGTTCATCGCCATCGCCGATCCGCAGATATGGGCGCCGAAGGAGTTTGCGAAACTCGCGGCGGCGGCCGACGACATCGCCGCCACGGTCCGCAGTTACGGCGGTATGCCTTTCCACGGCATTTGCTGCGGCGACATCGTGTCGCACGACCATTCGCTTTACGGCCGGTACAACGAGGTGATGGAGCGTACGGGAATTACGTTCCGCAACGCGATGGGCAACCACGACATGGAGGTCTACGGACGCTCTTACGAAACCTCCTTCTCGAAGTTCGAGGAGATGTACGGCCCGGTCTACTATTCGTTCGACGTCGGACGCATCCACTACGTGGTGCTCGACGACAACTTCTTCATCGGGCGCGACTATTTTTACATCGGCTATCTCGAAGAGCGGCAGATGCGCTGGCTCGAAAAGGACCTTGCCCGCGTGCAGCCCGGTTCGACGGTGGTCGTCTGCCTGCATATTCCTTCGACCTGCGAGGAGCAGGACCGCAAGCAGTTCCGCTACGACCGCGCCGGATCGACGATGACCAACCACAGGGGGCTTTACGAAATTCTGAAACCCTACCGGGCGCATATCATTTCGGGCCATACCCATACGACCTTCAACCAGTCCATCGCCCCCGGTCTCTACGAGCATGTGACACCCGCCCTGAGCGGCGCATGGTGGCAGGGACCGCTCTGCACCGACGGCACGCCCGCCGGGTACGGCGTCTATGAGGTGAACGGCGACCGGATCGACTGGTATTACAAATCGACGGGTTATCCGGCGGATTACCAGATGAAAATTTACAGCGGCCGCGAATATCCCCAGTTCGAAGGGTACGCCGTGGCCAACGTCTGGGCCAGCGACCCGGCGTGGGAGGTCGAATTTACGATCGACGGCGTGCCGGTCGGTCCCGCCGAGCGGTTTCAGGCTTACGATCCCGCCGCGAAACAGCTCTATTCCGACACCAGTCAGATGGACCATAAATGGATTTACCCTTCGATTTCGGACCACTATTACCGCGTCGCGCTGCCCGAAGGGGCGAAGCGCGTCGAGGTGTCGGCTACGGACCGCTTCGGGCGGATCAGCCGGGCCGCAGTCGATTTAAAATAAGCGACCGAATATGAGATTTACCGGACTGAAATATTTGCAGCTGCTGGCGTGCTTGGGGCTGTTTGCATGCGGTTCCGCCGAGCGTTACGACGTGGTGATCGTCGGCGGGGGAGCGAGCGGAACGGCGGCCGGACTGCAAGCGGCCCGCATGGGGGCGCGAACCTTGATCGTCGAGGAGTTCGACTGGCTCGGCGGCATGCTCACCTCGGCGGGCGTGAGCGCCACCGACGGCAATTACCGCCTGCGCGGCGGCATCTGGGACGAGTTCTGGACGGAACTGGCCCGGCATTACGGTTGCGATTCGGCCTTGATGACGGGGTGGGTCAGCAACGTGCTGTTCGAACCCTCGGTGGGCGACAGCATTTTCAAGCGGCTCGTCGCCAGGGAGCCGAATCTCACCGTGTGGTACCGTTCGGCGGCCGAGACGGCCGAGCGCGAAAAGGATGTATGGCGGCTGGGTGTCCGGCGGGACGGCCTGCTCCGGCAGGTCGAGGCCGACGTGCTCGTCGATGCGACGGAGCTGGGCGACGTCGCCCGGATGGCAGGCGTCCCTTATGATGTCGGCATGGATTCGTCGGCCGTCACGCACGAGGATATTGCCCCGGCCGAAGCCAACGGCATCGTGCAGGACCTGACCTATGTCGCCGTATTGAAGGATTATGGCCGCGACGTCACGATTCCGCGGCCCGACGGGTACGATCCGTCGCTTTTTGCCTGCTGCTGCGTGAACGATCTTTGCGTCGCTCCGAAGGAGCCGCATCGCATGTGGTCCCGCGAGATGATGATCACTTACGGAAAACTGCCCAACGGCAAATACATGATCAACTGGCCGATCGAGGGCAACGATTACTACGTGGACATGATCGACATGACGCCCGAAGAGCGGGCCGACGCCGTCCGCAGGGCCAAGAGTCATACGCTGTCATTCGTCTATTTCCTTCAGCATGAGCTGGGATTCAATACGTTGGGATTGGCCGACGACGAGTTCCCTACGGACGACCGGCTGCCGTTCATTCCCTATCACCGCGAGTCGCGGCGCATTCACGGCGCCGTGCGTTTTACGCTCAACGACATCACCGACCCCTACGCCGGAACGCTTTACCGTACGGCGGTCGGCGTGGGCGATTATCCGGTCGACCAGCATCATACCCGCTATTCGGGCTGGGACGATCTGCCCGACCTCTATTTCCATCCCATCCCCTCGTACGGTTTTCCGCTGGGCATCGTGATCCCCGCAGGATTTCCGGGGTTGCTCGTAGCCGAAAAATCGGTTTCGGTAACCAACCTCGTCAATGGCTCCACGCGCCTGCAACCCGTCGTGTTGCAGATCGGGCAGGCAACGGGAGCCTTGGCGGCGTTGGCCGCGGCGGCGGGCGTCGATCCGTCCGAAGTTGCGGTGCGCAGGGTGCAGGAGGCCGTGCTCGATGCGGGCGGCTACCTGCTGCCGTACCTCGACCTGCCGGCCGGTGATCCGCGTTTCAAGGCGATGCAGCGGATCGGCGTGACCGGAATCCTCAAGGGGCGCGGAGCCAATGTCGGCTGGGAGAACCAGACATGGTTCGACGCCGATCGGACGATCGCGGAATCCAAACTGCGCGAAGGGCTGCGTGAAGTCTATCCGTCGGTACGCTCCTCCGTTCGGGAAACGCCGGTCGACGGGGCGCTCCTGACGGCGATGCTGGCCGAAGCGCTCGGCAAGCCGGCCGGGGACATTGCGGCGCAGACGGAGCGCGCCGCCGCCGGACTGCTCTCCGGTTACGATCCGGCGCGTCCGCTCACGCGACTCGAATGCGCGCTGCTGATCGATGCGGTGGCCGATCCTTTCCATGCGGCCGAAGTCGATATTTACGGAAACTACAAACGAAAATAGCTTTTAATTTTCCATGAAAAAATTGCTGACTGTATGCCTGCTGGCCTTTGCCGCGGCAGGTGCGACCGGCTGTCGGAGTGCCGCCGAGGGGGTGAAACCCAAACTGATGTGGCTCGACTGTTCGGCCAACTGGGTGCGTTTCAGTTACCCCGATTCGATCCGTTATTATGTGAACAAGTGCCGGGAGGCCGGCATGACGGCGCTGGTGCTCGACGTCAAGGGCACTTCGAGCGAAGTGGTGTATCCCAGCGAATATGCGCCGCAAGTTCGTGAGTGGAAGGGCTTTACCCGTCCCGATTTCGACTTTGTGGGAACTTTCGTCGATGCCGCGCACGATGCCGGACTGGAGATTTACGGTTCGTTCAACACCTTTGCCGAAGGCAACGGCGTATTCCGCCGCGGACTGATCTACGACGGTCATCCCGAATGGCAGGCCGTGAACTATGTTCCCGGCAGGGGATTGATGCCCCAGCTGGAGATTCCGGACAAGAAGGTGCTGTTCGCCAATCCCGCGCTTTCTGCCGTTCAGGATCACGAAATCGCCATTTTCAAGGAGGTGGCGCAGAAGTACGATTTCGACGGCCTGCTGCTCGACCGCGGCCGTTATGACAATATCCAGTCCGACTTTTCGGATTTCTCACGCAGAGAATTCGAGGCCTATATCGGGAAAAAACTGGATCGTTTTCCGGAGGATGTCTATGCGTGGGAGGAGGACGGCGACGGCGGCTGGAGACGTATCGACGGCCCTTATTTCAAACAGTGGATCGAGTGGCGCGCGTCGGTGATCTACAACTTCTTCAAACGCACCAAAGAGGAGCTGAAAGCCGTGAAGCCCGGTCTGAAATTCGGCGCTTATACGGGCGCGTGGTATCCGTCCTATTTCGAAGTGGGCGTCAATTGGGCCAGCAATACGTACGATCCTTCGCAGGACTTCGCATGGGCCACGCCCGAATATAAAAATTACGGATATGCCGAACTGCTGGACATTTTCACCAACGGCAATTATTACTGGAACGTGACCGTCGACGAGTACCGCCGCAGCAACGGCCTGCATAAGAACGAGACCGACAGCGAGATGTCGAAAGGCGACCACCTCAGCGTTGAGGGCGGATGCCGCTATTCGCGCCGTCTGCTGGGCGGCAGGCCCTTCTTCGGCGGTATGTATGTCGAAGATTACAAACGCGATACGACCCGGTTCAAGCGGGCCGTGGAGATGAATCTCCGCGAGTCCGACGGGCTGATGGTGTTCGACATCGTACATATCATCAACCGCGACTGGTGGGGACCCTTGCAGCGGGCCGTCAGCGCCTATGAAGCGGAGGCGAAGCAATGAACCGACGGCTGATTTTTGCGGTGCTGGCGCTGTTGTGCGCCGGCGCCGTTTCCGCCCAGGAGCGGACAGAGGCGCCCGCCGCGTCGTCCGAGGTGCGCTATGTCGGACGTACGCAGATAAACGGCGGCGACGTGAGTTTCGACTGGAGCGGAACCTGTTTCGAGTGTCGTTTTACGGGCGGCTCGCTGGCGATGCGCGTTTCGGATACGAAAAAGAATTACTACAATCTGACCGTCGACGGCCGCGACGCCGGCGTCGTTACAACGTTCGGGACGGATTCGGTCGTGGTGCTGGCCGAGAAGCTGGGGCGCGGCGAACATACCGTGCGGATGCAGAAACGCACGGAAGGCGAGCAGGGGCGCACGACGATCCATGCCTTCCTGCTTGACAGGGGACGGCGTCTGCTGCCTGCGGCGCCCGCGCCCGGACGGCATATCGAATTTATCGGCAATTCGCTGACCTGCGGTTACGGGACCGAGGGGCTTTCGAAGGACGAGCCGTTCAAACCTCAAACCGAGAACTGCAACAAGGCGTATGCCTGCATCATCGCCCGTTATTTCGGCGCCGACTATACGCTGATCGCCCATTCGGGACGCGGCGCGGCACGCAATTACGGCGATAAGAACACCACTTCGCAGAATACGATGGCCGACCGCATCGCCAATACGTTCGACGAGGCGGCGGAACCGGCGTGGGATTTCGCGGCGTCGCCGTACCGTCCCGATCTGGTCGTCATCAATCTGGGGTCGAACGACTTTTCGACCCTGCCGCATCCTTCGCGCGATGAGTTTGCGGCCGCCTATACCCGTATCCTGCAAACCCTGCGCGGCGCTTACGGCGACGAAATGCCGATCCTCTGCGTGGCGCCGCGCGTCAGCGAACCGGCCTTCACCTATATCCGCGACTTGTGTCAGTCCGGCGTCGTGCCGAACCTCCATTTCGCGGCTATCCTGCCCGGCTACTGCAACGACGGGAGCGAACTCGGATCGTCGGCCCATCCCAATTATGCGGGACATCGCAAGATGGCGATGCTGCTGATTCCCTACGTTTCGACGCTGACGGGGTGGGAGGCGGAGATCAAACCGATCGAATAGGCGTTTGGCTGTATCGCGGTTTTTTGCTGCTTTTGTCCTCGGTCAGGATCGTGAACTCCGGAATTTCACAATAACAAATTTATAGAAACAAAGGCGCAGAACGGGAGCAACAACCTCTGCGGCTGCAAAAAGTTGATCTGTCTTTATATCAATTCTAACCTAAACCTAAAAAGAACCGATGTCTGCAAATTCCCGAAAAGTGTCGCCGTTAGCATGGGTTCCCACGCTCTATTTTGCGATGGGACTCCCCTTCATTATCGTAAACATGGTGGCAACGCTGATGTTTCGAGGGCTGGGTATCGACGATGCCCGCATTACGCTTTGGACTTCGCTGATTATTTTGCCGTGGTCGCTCAAACCCTTTTGGAGTCCCCTGATGGAGATGTTCAGGACCAAGAAGTTCTGGGTCGTCATCACGCAGCTGGTTTCGGGGCTGGGACTTGCGCTGGTTGCCATGTCGCTTCCGTTTCCCAACTTTTTCCCTTACGTCATCGCCCTGATGACGGTTGTGGCTTTCAGCGGCGCGACACACGACATCGCCACCGACGGCGTCTATATCACCGAACTTTCCAAGGATTTGCAGGCTAAATTTATTGGTTGGCAGGGAGCCTTTTACAACATCGCCAAGGTCTTCGCCATGGGCGGATTGGTCTATCTGGCCGGTGCGCTTAAGGATCATGTCGGAATCGTGCAGGCGTGGATGGTCGTGATGGGCCTTTGCGGCGGCATTCTTTTTCTGCTGGGGCTGTACCACATCCGTATGTTGCCTTCAGGCGGCATCGCGACGGCCCATGCCGACAGTTTCGGCGGCGCCATGCGCGAAACGAAGCGCATCTTTCTGGAATTCTTCAAGAAGAAATATATCTGGATCTATTTCGCATTCATCCTTTTCTACCGCTTCGCCGAAGGTCTGGTCATCAAGATCGTACCGCTGTTCCTCAACGCTCCGCTCGATCAGCAGGGCATGGGGCTTACCGAACAGCAGATTGGACTTTATTACGGTACCTTCGGCGTGATCGCCTTCGTCGTGGGGTCCATTCTGGGCGGCTATTTCATTTCGTGGCTCAAACTGCGGCGTGCCTTGTTCCCGCTGGTCTGCATCTTCAACGTTCCGTTCGTGGTCTATGCGCTGCTGGCATGGTTTCAGCCTTCGAGTCCCGTGTTGATCTGCGCAGCCATCGTGTTCGAATATTTCAGTTACGGATTTGGCTTCGTGGGGCTTACACTCTTTATTATGCAGCAGGTGGCGCCTGGTTCGCACCAGATGGCTCACTATGCTTTCGGGTCGTCGCTTGCCAACCTTGGCGTGATGCTTCCGGGTATGATCAGCGGCTGGCTCTGCGACAGCTTGGGCGGTTATCACTACTTCTTCATGTGGGCGCTGCTGGCCACGGTTCCCGCCTTCCTGCTTGCCGCGCGCATTCCCTTCACCTATCCCGATACTGAAGAGGTGACAGCCGAGGAGGTCGACAAAGAATTGATCAACGAATGAAAAGATCCCGTGCGACGATGGACAACAACCTGAAGATCGTAGGTCCGGCCATGTCAGATCTGCCGTGGAAGATCGTCCTGCCGGCGCAGAGCGTTATCCTGCCGCTATTGCCTCCGCTGCCATCCTGTTTGCCGCAGTCTTTCCGCAACCATGCAGGCTGGGAGCCTTTATCGGGCAGCCCTTTTGGGGAGAGCCATGTCAATAGTAGCGGGTGACCTCTTTGAGTTGCGGATCGCGTGCCATGTCGTTGGGATTCGTTCCGGGAATATCCTGGGGAATCTCCTCTCCCAATCCGGCAAACAGTTCTGCCCAGAACCGGGGTAACGATCCGTCTGCCGCGAGGAAATTCATCGGCCGGGCCGGAAATCGTCTGCTGCCGTCCGGGGCGAGGTAGCTTTCCCATACCAGTTCGCTGCAATACATCTTGCCGTTGTCCGGTCGGAACGAGTAATCGTAGGGCTGTCCGATGAATTTTCGCGCCCGCTCTATCGCTGCCGCGACGCCCGTCGTGTCGCGCAGACGCATTACCGTAACCGCAGGCCGTCCGTCGATTCGGGCGGAGCGTGCCAGAAAATCGCCCAGGGCCGTGACCCGCACGCCGCCGTCGCTCGTGGCCTCCAGTACCGAATCGACCCCGCGCGACCGCACCGCTATGCCTACGTGTGAGTAGTTCAGTTGTCGCTCTTTGCCTGTCGCGGCAGTGATCGCTCCGGTCATTTCCGATGTTTCTCCGACCTGAAACAACAAATCTCCCGGGTGTAGGCAAGGGGCGTTTCGGGCGCAGGAAAAGCCGCACAGTAATATACCTATATATAATAACGATCGCATGGGTATTGTTTTGAATTTGTTTCTGCAAAGATATTAAAATATTTTTACAACTAACTCGCTGATCCATAATCGGGTGAGAAAAAGGCGTGAAAATTGTCGAAAAAAAGTCCCGGAATTATTTGGAAGTTGCCTGGAAAAGTCCTTATCTTTGCACCCGCTTCGAGAGAGAAACACCGCTCGAAAGCGACAAAAACAGGTTCTGAAAAATTTTGAAAAAAGTTCCGAAATCCTTTGGAGATTCAGAAAAATGACTTACCTTTGCACCCGCTTCGAATGCAACACACGGTTCGAAACGATACGAAAAAAGGTTCTGAAAAAATTCTGAAAAATTCTTTCAAAAAGATTTGGTGGTTCGGAAATAAACACTTATCTTTGCACCACTTTCCGCTGAAAAATCGCGGTCAGAACAGCGGGAGAGGCTGAAAGGCGGACCCCGGAGAAATAAAAGAAATTGTTCTTATAGTAATATATTGAACAGCGTTCTTTGAAGTATTTGAGCAGCTAAAAGTTTTTTCCACTCTTGCAAGAGAGTGATTTCAAACAATACCTTTGAGATTAGAGCTAAAGATTTATAACAAAACATTTTTTACAATGGAGAGTTTGATCCTGGCTCAGGATGAACGCTAGCGGCAGGCCTAACACATGCAAGTCGAGGGGCAGCACGGTGTAGCAATACACTGGTGGCGACCGGCGCACGGGTGCGTAACGCGTATGCAACCTACCCATAACAGGGGGATAACACTGAGAAATTGGTACTAATACCCCATAACATCAGGACCGGCATCGGTTTTGGTTGAAAACTCCGGTGGTTATGGATGGGCATGCGTTGTATTAGCTGGTTGGTGAGGTAACGGCTCACCAAGGCAACGATACATAGGGGGACTGAGAGGTTAACCCCCCACATTGGTACTGAGACACGGACCAAACTCCTACGGGAGGCAGCAGTGAGGAATATTGGTCAATGGACGCAAGTCTGAACCAGCCATGCCGCGTGCAGGAAGACGGCTCTATGAGTTGTAAACTGCTTTTGTACGAGGGTAAACGCTCTTACGTGTAAGAGCCTGAAAGTATCGTACGAATAAGGATCGGCTAACTCCGTGCCAGCAGCCGCGGTAATACGGAGGATCCAAGCGTTATCCGGATTTATTGGGTTTAAAGGGTGCGTAGGCGGTTTGATAAGTTAGAGGTGAAATACCGGTGCTTAACACCGGAACTGCCTCTAATACTGTTGAACTAGAGAGTAGTTGCGGTAGGCGGAATGTATGGTGTAGCGGTGAAATGCTTAGAGATCATACAGAACACCGATTGCGAAGGCAGCTTACCAAACTATATCTGACGTTGAGGCACGAAAGCGTGGGGAGCAAACAGGATTAGATACCCTGGTAGTCCACGCAGTAAACGATGATAACTCGCTGTCGGCGATACACAGTCGGCGGCTAAGCGAAAGCGATAAGTTATCCACCTGGGGAGTACGTTCGCAAGAATGAAACTCAAAGGAATTGACGGGGGCCCGCACAAGCGGAGGAACATGTGGTTTAATTCGATGATACGCGAGGAACCT
>ENA-UESH01000021-UESH01000021.1-human-gut-metagenome-genome-assembly--contig:-NODE-21-length-139033-cov-51.168233_pt1 | contig 139033 bp, 94 predicted proteins | sample MGYA00243001_ERZ508002 | MGnify/ENA primary metagenome ERZ508002 (study PRJEB26167, sample SAMN06115447) | human gut metagenome | host: Homo sapiens | place: China:Anhui | collected 2015-08-07... | reverse complement strand
TGGGCGTTGACGGATTCGAACCGCCGACCCTCTGCTTGTAAGGCAGATGCTCTAAACCAGCTGAGCTAAACGCCCTTGCTTCACAATTGCTTTGTTCTTGAAAGCGAGTGCAAAGGTATAGCATTTTTTTGTAACCACCAAATGTTTGATGAAAAAACTTCTTGTTTTAACATCCTATAACTAAAAATGGTGTATTCGAGATTTTCGTTTTACAGCAGTTTTACATCCCTCAAATTACCGCGGCGTGGCAAGGTTGTTTGCCTGCTGCGGCAATGTCGTTGTACATGCTAAGCAAACAATGTTGCCACGCCGTGGCAATTTGAGGGTTGTTTTTGGCAGATGTTCCGATGGCTTTGCCTGCCTGCTTTTTTAGTTGCGCTTCTGCGTTATACCGCCGTTCTTGGTGAGTATGAGTGTAGCCTTCTGCAGTCCGCGCGATTTGTGCTCGAAGATGAGGTTGGGGTTGAAGCGGCGTCCTTTGAATATTGTTTCAAAGTGCAGGTGTTCGGTTGTGGCGCGTCCGGTGCGTCCGGTCAGACCGATAACCTGTCCGGCTTTCACCTTGTCGCCCACCTTCACGAGGTTCTTCGACTGGTGCGAGTAGAGCGTTTCGAGTCCGTTGGCGTGCTTGATAACGATGCACAGGCCGTAGCCGTAGTGGGTGGCTGAGCGTGTTACTACGCCGTCGAAGGCTGCCACTATTTCGTCCTTCGGCTTCGTCTTCAGGTCTACTCCGCTGTGTCGGCGTTTGCCTCCGTATGGGCTGATCACCTTTGCGCCAGGCAGTGGGTATGCCCATGTGCCCTTCTTCATCTCTTCGAGGTTCCACTTGTAGGTCGACTGTTTGGTGAAGACGTCCTCGGTGGTGAAGTTCTTGCTATCGTCGAAGTCTACCTTCTCGCCGATGGTCGACACGTTTATGTAGTTGTACTGCTTCTCGCAGAGCAGTGTGTGGCGGTGGAGCCGGTGACTGCCGATGCCCACAACGGCGGTGGGGTTGATGCGTTTGCCGTCGATCATTATAGAGAAGTCGCAGTAGAACTTGCCACCGCGTTGTCCGACGATGGCTATGGTCTGTCCGGCGCGCACGTGTTGTCCCACCTCTACCACGTTCTCGGCGTTGTTGGCGTAGACGGTTTCGAGTCCGTTGCGGTGGCGTATCACGATGGTGTAGCCCATGTCGGGGAACTTGCGCGAGACACGTACCGTGCCGTCGAACATTGCCTTCACTGCGTCGCCGTCCTTGGTGGTTATCTCCACTACGTTGTTCTTGCGCAGCGTCGCCTTGCCCACGGGCAGTGGGAAGGAGTATTCGTTCGGCTTCAGTGCATCGAGGTCGATGTTGAATGCGTTGGAACGACTGAAGAGTCCGGGTGTGGATACGCTTATCTGCTGCTGTTCGGCAGCGGTGAACTGATGTTTGACGGGGGTTGCCGACACGAGTGTGAGTGTGGCTATGGCTAATAGTAGTTTCTTTATTCGCATTATAGTTATTTTGGTTTATAGCATGATGCCCGTGTAGATGCGTCCCGACTCGGTGCCGAGTCGGCGTGCCGAGAAGTAGTTGTCTACGTTGTCGTACGTGCAGATGTTGCTTTCGTTGATGTTCTCTGGAGCCACACCTGCGAATTCGAGCAGCTGTCGGTTAGCGAGTATTAGGTCGATGTGCCACTTCTTCTCAAACAATTTGGAGGGGTCGGTGGCATCTGCGTTGCGCTTTATCTCCTGCTTTGCGAGTGTTGCCATGTCGAAGCCTGCAGCTTCAAAGGCGGCGTACACCTCGTCGCCCACCTCGAAGTTCTTCTGCGAAATGCCCGGACCGATAACCGCCTTCAGCTTCTTCGCGTCGGTCTTGTAAGCCACGCCCATGTCAGCAATCGCCTTGCTCACGATGCGTGCCTGTGTGCCGCGCCATCCGGCGTGTATGGCTGCCGTAGCGCGGTGCTCCTCGTCGTAGAGCAGCACTGGTATGCAGTCGGCTGTCGACACTCCGATGCACACGCCCTCCACGTTGGTGAGCAGCGCGTCGACACCTTCGAGCAGCATTTGGCGTATGCGTTCGGGCAGCGCGCAGAACTCCTCGCCGATGATGCGTGTCTCGGTGCCGTGCGTCTGGTGGGGCAGTATGAGGCGGTCGGTGCTGATGCCGAGTTCGGCTGCCAGCAGCGTGCGGTTCGCAGCCACGTGCTCGGGCTTGTCGCCACAGTAGGGGTTGATGTTCAGCGAGGCGTGGTTGCCCTCGCTGGTTCCGCCGTGGCGTGTGGTAGAGAATGCGCACACGCCATCGGCTATATTATAATATGTAAGGCGCAGCGCAGAGTTACTCATTGTCTGTCTCCTCTTCGTATTCAAAGTCGTCGAGGTCTTCCACGTCGTCAACGTACTCGATGTCGTCGTCGTCGACGTAGATAATCTCGTCCTCGCCCTCTGCTTCCAACTCAGCCATGAAGCGTGTCATATCCTTGTCGCGGTGTACGAGGGTGTCCTCGGCGGTGATGGTCTGCAGCTTGTTGCTCTCCGAGTTGAGTTCCTTCCACAGGGTGTCCTTCAGCTCCTGTAAGCCTAAACCGCTGACAGAAGAGATGAACACCACGGGGAGGTCGTCGGGCAGCGTCTCGCGCAGCATGTCCATGAGCTCCTCGTCGAGCAGGTCGCACTTCGTCACGGCGAGCACGCGGTGCTTGTCGAGCATCTCCGGGTTGAACTTCTCAAGCTCGTTCTTCAGCAGTTCGTACTCGCGTTTGATGTCGTCGGTGTCGCCCGGCACCATGAAGAGCAGCAACGAGTTGCGCTCGATGTGGCGCAGGAAGCGCAGACCGAGTCCCTTGCCTTCGCTCGCTCCCTCGATGATGCCCGGGATATCTGCCATGACGAACGACTTGTGGTCGCGGTAGTCGACGATGCCGAGCGACGGCTCGAGCGTGGTGAACGGGTAGTTGGCAATCTTCGGGCGTGCGCTCGACACGGCTGAGAGCAATGTCGACTTGCCTGCATTCGGAAGACCCACCAGACCTACGTCGGCGAGCAGCTTCAGCTCGAGAATGATTGTCATCTCCTCCATCGGTTCGCCCGGCTGTGCGTAGCGCGGACACTGGTTGGTAGCTGAGCGGAACTGGAAGTTGCCGAGTCCGCCTCTGCCGCCCTTGAGCAGCAGCACTTCCTGTCCGTCGTGCATCACGTCGCACACGTACTTACCCGTCTCGGCGTTGTACACCACCGTACCGCAGGGCACGTCGATGTATATGTCCTTGCCGTCTTTGCCGTGACACTTGTCGCGACCGCCGTTGCCGCCGTGCTCAGCGAAGACGTGGCGCTGAAACTTCAGGTGGAGCAGTGTCCAGTAGTTGTGGTTGCCACGCAGGTAGATGCTACCGCCGTGACCGCCGTCGCCACCGTCGGGTCCGCCGTTCGGGTTGTACTTCACGTGTCGGAGGTGCATGGAGCCTCTGCCGCCCTTGCCCGAGCGACAATATATCTTTACATAGTCTACGAAATTAGATTCTGCCATTGTCTGTATTTATGCTTTATTGATGAATAAAAGGACAACTATCAATCAATCAATCGATTGACAACTTGCAAAGTTACTGAAAGTCTTGCACATAAAAAAACTGCTTGCAGTTTTTTTTGTCGAGACGCATCGTAACTTATCAAAAGTTACGTGAAATATCGCAAATTACGGCATTTTTTGCAGATATTCTTTGTTTGTGATAGATGATAGAAAACAAAAACGGAGACCGCTTGGCCTCCGTTTTTGTTATTTCTTTGCTATATATCGCAGCGCGTACACAAGCACGAATGCGAAGCCTGCGAGCGGTATGAAGAACGGCAGCGTGAAGTTGTCGGTAGAGTCGGCGATGATGCCCATCAAGAGAAATCCGCAACCGCCTACCGGTGTCATCATCAGTATCGACGAAGCACTCTTGGTGAGTCCGCCGAGTCCGCGCAAGGTCATGGCGAAGATTGTGGGGAACATGATAGCCTCGAAAAAGTAGTTGGCTATGAGTGCCAGCACCGATATGTCGCGACCGAGGTCGAGCAGCAGAATGGTTATGCACACCACGGTGCCGAGGGCACACACGGCGAGATACTTCTCGGCAGCGACGCTGCTCATCACAGCCGCGCCGATGAAGCGTGCCAGCATGAATACGCCCAAGCCGATGGTGAGGATAGTAGAGCCTGTGGCTGCCTTCATCCAGTTCTGACCCGTCACGAAGTTGATGAAGTAGGAGTTGATGGATATCTCTGCCACCTCGTAGGCAAGCAGTGCGAGCAGTCCGAACACGAACCAACGGTTGCGGAAGAGCATCTTCAGGTTGTGCGCGCCCTGCTTGGTGTCGCCGTCGTTCTCGTGCACTATCTCAGGCAGTTGTACGCGTGCGAAGACCACGGCTATGAGCAGCACGAACGCGCCCATGATGGTGTAAGGTATCACGGCATCGCCGCCTGCGCTGCCGTCGGCACCCTGAAAGAGGAAACTGCCTACGACGAGTGTGGCGAACATGGAGCCTACGCCGTTGAACGACTGCGAGAAGTTGAGTCGTGATGTGGCTGTCTCCTTGGGTCCAAGCTCTGTAACATATGGGTTGGCGGAAGTCTCAAGGAATACCAGTCCGCAACCGATGATGAACAGTGCCACAAGATAGGCGTAGAACGTGCCCAACATCGAGCAGGGGATGAACGCCAATGAGCCCAATCCGAACAGTAGGAGTCCGCTTACCACGCCACGGCGGTAGCCCTGGCGGTTAATAAACAGTCCGGCGGGGATTGCCATGAGGAAGTAACCCAGATAGGTGGTCACCTGTATGAGAGCCGACTGTGTGATACTGATGTCGAGCGCATTCTGGAAATGCTTGTTGAGCACATCGAGAATAGCTCGTGCGAAACCCCACATGAAGAAGAGTGAGGTGATGAGGATGAACGGCACAGCATACTGCTTGCTGCTCAAAGATGCTTGATTTTGTTTCATGCGTGCAAAGTTACTGCAAACTTTTGATAAGTTACGATGCGTCTCGACAAAAAAAATCTGCAAGCAGTTTTTTTATGTGCAAGACTTTCAGTAACTTTGCACCTAATTATAAATATTGTACCCTATGAGCGTGATAAAAATAAAGGACAAGACCTTCAAGGTGTCAATCCCCGAAGCTGAGATTCTTCAAAAAGTAAAGGTCGTAGCCGATCGTATCAACAAGGACATGGCAGGCAAGAACCCATTGCTGCTCGCCATGCTTAACGGATCGTTCGTGTTCGCTGCCGACCTCATGCGTATGATCAACGTGCCGTGCGAGATTTCGTTCGTCAAGATGTCGTCGTACGAGGGCACTGCGTCTACAGGCAATGTGAAGCAGCTCATCGGTTTGAGCGAGGAGATAAAGGGCAGAACGGTAATCATCGTTGAGGACATCATCGAGTCGGGACTCACTATGCAGACTCTTCTCGAGCAACTCAAGGAGAAAGAGCCGGAGTCGGTGCATATCTGCACTCTGCTGCTCAAGCCGGAGTGTCTGAAGGTGCCTCTCGACACAGAGTATGTAGCCATAGAGATACCTAACGACTTCATCCTCGGCTACGGACTCGACTACGACCAGCAGGGACGCAACCTGCGTGATATCTATACAGTGGTGGAGTAGGAGTAAACAATAACATTACATAATAAAGAATTCAGATGAAAAACATCGTAATTTTCGGTGCTCCTGGTTCAGGCAAGGGCACTCAGAGCGACCTGATGATTGAGAAGTATGGTTTCAACCACATCTCTACAGGCGACGTTCTCCGCAACGAGATCAAGAACGGAACAGAACTTGGCAAGACTGCCAAGGGTTTTATCGACAACGGACAACTCATCCCCGACGAGTTGATGGTCAACATCCTCGCAAGTGTGTATGATAGCTTCGGCAAGGAGCACAAGGGCGTAATCTTCGACGGCTTCCCACGTACTATCCCGCAGGCTGAGGCCCTGAAGAAGATGCTCGCAGAGCGCGGACACAAGGTGGCTGCCATGATTGAGCTCGACGTGCCGGAGGACGAGCTGATGACTCGTCTCGTGAAGCGCGGTCAGGAGAGCGGTCGCTCTGACGACAACGCAGAGACAATAAAGAAACGCCTTGACGTTTATCACAACCAGACCGCTCCGCTCATCGAGTGGTACAAGGCTGAAGGCATTCACCACCACATCAACGGACTCGGCGAGTTGCCACGCATCTTCGGTGATATCTGCAGCGTAATCGACGCGCTCTAAATTCTCAACTCTCAATTATAAAAAATGTCCTCGAAAGTTGCAACCAACTTTCGAGGACTTTTTTTTTATTCGTTGCTTTCGATGAACACAGTATTGTCCATTTCGTCGAGCGACTTCTTCTTCTTGTTCTCCTTCGCTCCGGCTTTCAGCAGACTTTTTGCAGCGGTGATGATACTTCTGCCGCTTTCCGCTGTCGACACCTTCAGCTTCGTCATCTTCTCCATTGTGTTGTTCATGCTCGTTTCCACGTCGATGAAGCGCATACCGAAGTCCTGCACGCGCTCCACTACGACGTTCGCTGCGTCCATCATCGCCTGCTGATTGCTCAGCTGTCGCACCTGTGTCCACATCATCTCTAATACACGCAGGTTCATGTACATGGTCTGCGGACCGAGAATCATCACGCCCTCGTCGTAAGCCTCGCGCCAGAGCGTGCTGTCGTTGAGCAGCGCAAGATTCAATGCGCCCTCTATAGGCACGTACATGATGGCGAAGTTGAGGCGGTTGTATCCGTCGGGCAGATATTTCGTGTACTCCTTGCGTGCCAGTCGCTTCACCTGCGCACGCACGCTTGCCACGTGTGCTTTCAGATACTCCGACTTCTCAGGTGTGCCGTCCTCGGCGTTCATGTATCGCTCGTAGTCGGTGAGCGACATCTTCGAGTCGACCACCACGTGGCGGTTGTTCGGGAAGTGGAGGATGAAGTCGGGCACGAGTCCACGACCGTCGTCGCCCTTTGCCTGCTTGCCCGCCTTGTCGCGTAGCGTTTCCTGCGTGTCAAACTGCTCGCCCTCCTTCAGTTCGAGGTCTTCGAGCAGCTGCTTCAGCTTCAGCTCGCCGAAGTTGCCCTGCACCTTCACCTCACCCGTTAGCGCACGTGTCAGTCGGTCGGCAGTCTCGCCTAAGGCTGCGCTCTTCTCCATGTTCACCTTTATCGTGGCATCAAGGCGCGTGAGTGCTTCGCTCTGCTGCTCCTTCGACTTGTCGAAAGCTTCCTTCATACTCTTCAGACTCTGTGTCAGCGGATCGATTATCTTCGACACCTGCTCCTTGTTGCGTTCGCCCAACTCCTCCTGACGTCGCTTCAGAATTTCCTCCGATGTGGTCTGCATCTGCTCGCGGATGAGCTTCATCTGGCTCTGCATCTGCTCGCGGTTCATCTCGCGGAGTGCTTCTATCTGCTTCTCCTGCGCCTCCTTTGCTTGCTGCAGCTGTTTCTCTTGTGTCTCTTTTGCTTGCTGCAGCTGAGCCTCGTTCGTCTCCTTTGCCTGTTTGAGCTGCGCCTCGTGCGCCTCTTTCAGTTCGGCTATTTGCTTGCTGTGCGCTTCTTTCAGCTCTTCTGTTTGTTGGTTGTGCACGTCTTTCAGCTCCGATATTCTCTTGCTGTAAGAGTACACCACTACGCCAATTATGATGGCTGCTACTATTGCTATTATTATGCTTTCTATCATTGTGTTTTAAAATGTTATTATGTAGCTGATTTTTACATACGTTACAAATATACATAATTTAATTGATTTATAGCATTTTACGTTGTCTTTATTTTGCTAAAATGCACAAAACGAGTGTTTTTACTTTGCTAAAATGCGCAAAATAAATACTTTTACTTTGCTAAAATGTACAAAGCGAGTACTTTTACTTTGCTAAAATGCATAGTATTTTCGGTTGTGTGGACTTGCTGTTGGGGAGAGAAAAGCCCGAAGTCCCAGTTCTACTGGGCTTCGGGCTGGTTGGTGAGGTGTTCTTGCTCTGGCAAGCGGCAAAAGCCGAGCGGAGGTGTTGAGATGGTGTTACAGGAAGGCGATAGTCAGACCAGCCATCACGATGCTCACCATAGACATGAGCTTGATGAGGATGTTCAGCGAAGGTCCTGAGGTGTCCTTGAACGGGTCGCCAACGGTGTCGCCCACGATAGTCGCTTTGTGGTTTTCGCTGCCCTTGCCTTCGAAGTGGCCTTCCTCAATCATCTTCTTCGCGTTGTCCCATGCTCCGCCCGAGTTGGACATGAACACGGCGAGGGTGAAGCCTGCTGCCAAGCCGCCTGTGAGCAGACCGAGCACACCAGCCACGCCGAGCACCAAGCCTACGACGATAGGTATGATGATGGCAAGCAGCGACGGGATGAGCATCTCGCGCTGTGCGCTGCGTGTGCTTATCTCCACGCAACGGCCGTAGTCGGGTGTCGCTTTGCCTTCGAGTATGCCCTTTATCTCGCGGAACTGACGGCGCACTTCCTGCACCATCGACTCTGCAGCGCGACCTACTGCGTCCATCGTTAGTCCGCAGAACAGGAAGGCAGCCATGGCTCCGAGGAACGCTCCTACGAGCACCTTCGGATTGATGAGGTTCACCTGGAAGAACTCGATGAAGTCGATAGTTGTGGCGTTGGTCGGGTCGAAGAGGTTGCCGGCTGCGTCAAAGTATTGCTTGCCGTTATCCACGGTGCGTACCATGGCTATTTTTATCTCCTCAATGTAAGAGGCGAGGAGGGCTAAAGCCGTGAGTGCAGCCGAGCCGATGGCGAAGCCCTTGCCCGTAGCTGCGGTAGTGTTGCCTAAGGCGTCGAGCGCATCTGTGCGTTCGCGTATCTCCTTGCCCAGTCCGCTCATCTCTGCATTGCCGCCGGCGTTGTCGGCGATTGGTCCATAGGCATCGGTGGCGAGAGTGATGCCGAGCGTCGAGAGCATACCTACGGCAGCGATGCCGATGCCGTAAAGACCGGTGCTGATCGACTTCGCCGAGAGCGACATATCGAAGCCGTTGGCGCAGAGGTAGCTGAGCATGATGGCTACGGAGATGGTCACGACGGGTATCATCGTCGATATCATGCCCGTTCCGATGCCTTTTATGATAACCGTTGCAGGACCAGTCTGCGAAGCCTCCGCAATCTTCTGCGTCGGTGCGTAGCTGTGCGAGGTGTAGTATTCGGTGGCTTGACCGATGACCACGCCTGCCACTAAGCCGCTGATAACGGAGAACGAGAGTCCGAGCCAGTTCTCGATGCCGAGCAGATATAATATAATAAAGGTGGCAACGGCGATGAGTGCTGCGCTGACGTTGGTGCCGATGCCGAGCGAGTGGAGCAGTTCCTTCATCGTTGCGCCCTCCTTGGTGCGTACGAGGAAGATGCCGATGAGCGAGAGGAAGATGCCGATAGCCGCAATCACCATTGGTGCGATGACGGCGCGCAGCTGCATGTCTGCGTTCATGGCGAACGCCGTTGCGCCGAGGGCAGCCGTTGAGAGTATCGATCCGCAGTAGCTCTCGTAGAGGTCGGCGCCCATGCCAGCCACGTCGCCCACGTTGTCGCCCACGTTGTCGGCGATGGTGGCAGGGTTGCGTGGGTCGTCCTCGGGTATGTTAGCCTCCACCTTGCCCACGAGGTCGGCTCCCACGTCGGCAGCCTTTGTGTAGATGCCTCCGCCGACGCGAGCGAAGAGAGCCTGCGTCGAAGCACCCATGCCGAAGGTGAGCATAGTGGTGGTGATGGTGACGAGGGCTGTAGCCTCTCCGTCGTAGAAGGCGTTGAGAGCAACGAACCAGATGGCGATGTCGAGCAGTCCGAGACCCACGACGACGAGTCCCATCACCGCACCGCTACGGAAGGCTATCTTCAAGCCCTTGTCGAGTCCGGTGCGTGCGCCGTTGGCAGTGCGTGCGGAAGCGTAGGTTGCGGTCTTCATGCCGAAGAAGCCTGCCAAGCCGGAGAACAGACCGCCGGTGAGGAAAGCGAACGGCACCCACGGGTTCTGCACCTTCAGCACGTAAGCCATGAACGAGAAGACGATGGCGAGCACTACGAACACCATTGTCACAACCTTATATTGCTGCTTGAGGTAAGCCATTGCGCCTTTGCGTACATGCTCGGCAATCTCTTTCATTCTGTCTGTTCCTTCGTCCTCCTTCATCATCGAACGGAAGAAGAACCATGCCATTCCCAATGCTACAACACTGGCTATTGGGATCAGCCAAAATACTGAGGGGATGTTGTTCATAACGTTTTATTTATTAGGTTGATAATAGATATTAGTGGTTTATCGTTGCCGATAGATTTTGCAAATATATGAAATAAAAACAACACGAAAAGGAAAAACGTAGAATTATTTGCGTAAAATATTTTGATACATATATATATAAAGGCTACGGCACGAATGCCGTAGCCTCCTATGATTAGCATTAAGAGCTATTTGATTTGCAATAATCTTAGAGAATGAATTTGTAGACGTGTGTCTGCTTGCCTGCTTCTATGCGCAGCACGTACACGCCGGGGGTGAGGTGTGATGTTGAGATGGTGAGGTGTTGAGATGGTGAGATGGTGAGGTGGTGAGGTGGTGTGATGGTGAGGTGTTGAGATGGTGAGATGGTGAGGTGGTGTGATGGTGAGGTGGTGATCAGCTCGCCGCTGATGGTATAGAGGCTTACGCTCTTGATGCCTTCGCCGGTGACAACAATCTGCGAGCCCTCGCGACTCACGCTTACGGTAGGAGCTGCAGCCGACTCAATGCCGGTTGGTATGTCGTGGGTGAGTGTGAGCAGGTCGCCCTCGCGCTTGATGTATGTTGCCGGTGCGTCTGCCACCTTCAGCTCCATGTCTTCGCCGTTCTTCGCGCCCATCATCATCACCTTATATATATGTCCGTCCTCGAACGGTACGCTGTTCTTGCGCAGCCAGTAGCTGTAGAGCGGAATGTCGAAGGCAGAAGACACTGTAACGTCGTCGTCGATGCCGTTGACAGCCACCGTCTCGCAGAGTTCCACGTCCTCGCACATCATCTTCACGTGACCCTCGTACGAGAGTTTCTCGTTGGTGCGCAGCAGAACGCCGATCTTGAACAGTGCGGTCTGCGACATATCGAGTACGCCCGACTCTACCTTCTGCTCCGAGTTGTCGCTGAAGAACACCTCCACCTTAGCCATGAGCGGTTTCTCCTCAGCCTTCACCACTTCGATGTACGCTGCATCCTTGTCGTGTATGTTGTTGATAGGGTAGAAGTCGGTTTCCTCCTTGTCGCGTGTCGCCTCGAGCTTCACCTCGTAGCGTGCCGGGGCGAGGTCGGTGGGTATCGAGAGTTTAACGGGTATCTCCATCTCGGTGAAGCCCTCAATCTCCGTCAGCTGGTCGACACGTGTGTTCAGCACCACCTGCTTAGCCTCGTCGAGCAGCTGCACGCGCAGATAGCAGTCGCGTGGCACGCCGTTGAGGTTCTTCAGGTTGAAGTAGGCGTATATGCTTTCGCCCTGCTCCGCACTGGCAGAGAGGCGTGGCTGGTTCATGAGCTGGAAGACGACATTCTCCGTAGAGCAGGTCTCGGAGATGCGTCCCTTGCCGTCGGTGAGCTCCACTTCGATTGTCGGAGCCTTCTTCATGCGCAGGAAGTCGCCCCATGTTCCGTCTTCGCTGATGGCGGCGCATACTGGCACAAGGCGGTAGTAGCCGTCAGCAAGTCCGTCGAAGCTCACCTTCGTAGAGAGTGTGTGCACCATGAGGTTGTCGGTGCCCATGCTGCCACCGTAGTCGCCGAAGATGCGCTGCGTAAATCCGCCTGTGGCGTGGTCGTCCGAGTAAGCCACGCTCTTGAAGTTGCCCTCAGCGTCGTATACAGCCACGCCCACGTCGCCCTTGAACGCTTTGCCCTTGTTCACGAACGAGGTCATGTCGATGGTCTGCTTCTTGTGTGCGTCGAACGCCTTGTCTGCGGCATCCTTCATCGTGAACGTGCCGCCCTCGTTGAACATCAGCTGCGGCATGTTCTCAAGCAGTCCGGGGTCTATAGCCGGATATTTGCCGTTGTTCGGGTGGGCGAGTATGGCGGTGATGGCGCGGTTGAACGCGAGCGGTTTGTTGCCGAACTCGTCGCCCGTCTCCTGCAGGCTGAGGTTGGTGAGCGAGAAGTAGGCGTCGCCTCCGCCGTCCCATCCGAAGTTCATGTGGAAGAGTCCGTTCTCGTCGAAGCCGTCGGTGACCCAGGCGTGGCCTGAGCTTGAGCCGGCAGGGCGGCCCTCCAGGTAGACGGGGCAGCCGTTTAGCAGTTCCTCGCGCAGTATCTCGGAGAAGCGTGTTGCGCCCTCCATCGCCTTTGTCACGTAAGTCGCGGTGTAGTCGAAGTGCTTCTGCAGGGCGTTGTATGCGTTCACGCCCTGTGTGCCGCTGAGTGCGGGGGTGTACTGCATGAACGATGCGACGCCGAAGTCTCTCATGAGCAGAGCCACAGCAGCTCGCTGCTCTTTCGTGGGCTGCACGGGGTAGCGGTAGTCGTCGAGCATGTTCGCCCAGTCGTAGTGCGACTGAGAGAAGTCGACGTACACGTCGTCGTCATAGGCAGCGACCTTGTAGCCGTTCTCGCCCTTGCCCTGTGCCGGCCAGCGGTGGTAGCGCATTATCTGCGCCATAGCCGTAGCCACGCAGCCCGTGTAGGGATAGCCGCAGAGCTCGTTGTACGGCTCGGACTGTCCCCACTTGCTCTTGAGCAGGGGTGTGACGGTCTTGGTGAACAGACCGGTGCGTGCAGGAGCGTGTGCTACGACTGTTCCCTCCTTCAGCGCCTGGTAGCCCTGCCTGTAGCCTTCGAGCAGCAGCTTGACGCAGGGGTTGGCGTTGAGCGTGTCGAGCGTGTGCTCCGTGCTGTATGCGAGCACTTCGCCCATCTCGTCGTCGCCGGCAACGAGCACGAAGCCGCGACCGTCGGCAGCGTTGAAGAGGTAGTAGGGTGAGGGGGTGAGGTGGTGAGATGTTGAGGTGGTAGCCGGGGCTTTCAGGGCGTTGTCGTGTGGGAGTGTGATGTACTTTTTTGCGATCTGCGCTGCCTTTTGCGGGCTGATAGGGTTAGCGTTTGCTGTCTGTAGGGCGATGGCAAACGTGCACATGATTACCGATAATACGGTGCTGATTTGTTTCGGATTATGTTTCCTTTTCATTAGTAATGTTATTGTTGTGTGTGAGGGTGCAAAGTTACTGACTCTTTTTCAAACAGATATGCGTTTGAGCAGTAATAATTGTTAAACACATATACGGATACGTTTTTTTTGCGTATCTTTGCAGCAGTGTCTTTGTTGATACGTACATACAAAAATTACATACTATGCTATATTTGTTACAGTTTGCATGTCTGATATTAATGCTTATCAGCGCATTCTTCATTGCCGTCACGCGTATTCACGTAAGATGGACAAATCGGCGGTACGAGTATTCGCGCTGGATGATATCCTCGGCGTTGCTTTTGATGGCAGCACACTTCTTCCTGCAGATGCACTATGGCTTCCGCGCCACGAGCACATACTTAGGTGCTGTTATTAACATAATGGTTTATCAGCCTTGCTTCACGCTTTTCGCGATGGCTATCTACAACGTTGAGGCTACCCACACCAAGCGCCGTAAGATGAACCTTATCTGCGCCGCCGTATACGCCGCCATGCTTGCCGCCTTCGCTGTGGGCTACAGCTTTAGCGGTTCCCTGAACATTGGCGCATGGCTTTACGTGATGCTTGCTCTCTTTTTGGGCAATATTGTCTACTGCATATACATGATAATAATAGAGATGAACAAGCGGAAGAAGCTCCTTGAGACGATGACAGCCACCGACATGCGCCCTTTCACGCGATATGCTTATGCCTGCCTTACGCTACTCTTTATCACAGCCACCATCATCCCGTTTGCCATCCTTTCCACTAAGTCGCTATATATAATAGGTCCCTTCGGACTCGTAGCCACGCTCTTCTTCATCGTCAATTTTGTGGCGCTCGGCTTCAATTATGTTCCAACTGAAGAACTGTTGGATAAGGAAAGAGGTAACAATCTGACCGCCGATGCTGTCAACGCTGAGAGCGAGGAAGAGTCTGTCAAGTGTGACGTGCAGCAGTCTGCGCCTGAGATCGGCAGTGAGCAAACCTCCAAACAGCTACCTACCTCACGAATTGCCTTCATCCGGTCTGCCCTCGACCATTGGTGTGCCGACTTAGGCTATAAGGACTGCACAGTCAATATGCTGACATTGTCAAATTTGCTCGAAATCAACAAAACCGAGCTGTCGCAATACTTCAGCCAGTGTCAGAACACAACGTTCCGAATTTGGCTTAGCGAGATACGCTTCAATGCTGCCAAAAAGATGATGATGGAAAATCCTGACTTCAGCAACGACATCATCTCCTCCGAATGTGGCTTCTCCTCACGCTCCTATCTCTACAGAGTGTTTAAGGAGAAAGAGGGATGCACGCCTATCGCCTGGCGAGACAAGCAAGCATGATAGCCCGTTAAGATACACACTGTTAAGGTGTCTACTTCCTACGAAGTGGACACCTTTTTTGTTGGAAGTAGACACAGCGACGCAGCAATCAGACACTTAATTTTAATAAAAAAGTCTAATTTTGTAATGTGAAACGAAATCACATAATATAAATTAATCAATAACTCTAAAACATCATTAAAATGAAAAGAAGAAGACTTCAGCAACCTCCTCCTTATCTGGACAGGCGGTTTGCAGGCAATTCTGTTTCTACGCGGCGTTCCATGCGAACGTCTGCAGGAAGATTCATGCAGTTCTTCCTTTGTGTCGTGATGCTGATGGCGTTCTCAGTGCAGAAGGCGTCGGCAGACGATTGGAACAATGCTTGGATTAAGCAACGGTTCAATCCGGTTAATGCTACTCTTGAACTTGATATCCGCGTATATCAAGATTGGGGTGGCAGCGGTAATGGTCATTGTGGATTCTGCCGCGATGATGGTTATCTCACTGTGAATGTAGCAGGTAAGGAAATCAAACTTAGAGGACCCAAAAATGAATGGACGAGTCTTGAGGTTGGTAGCGACCAAGTTACCGGAATCGATTACAAGTATGTTCAATGGCTGGGCAAATTGACAGATCCGACCAATGGTAAGAAAGCATATTATTTAAGACTTATCATTCCTTTGAAGCAAGTCAATTCGAGCGAGAGCGTTACATACACTGGTAAATGGTGGCGTAGAGGAAGCAGCGACGATAATAATCTTACCCATACGGTTAACATAAAAACAAATTATGGTTGTACGAAAACCGTGATAACCGGTGGCAGATATTACGTGTTGAACCGTACTCCTGGATACATCATCTTTTTTAAGAAAGACGGAAAGGCTTCCGACTATTCCATTGATAGCTACGGTTCTTTCGTCTTATGTAACTCGGCGGGAGAGGAAATAAGCGGAATAGGTTCGGTCAGTGCAAGCAATACAAGCGGTTCGTTCTTCGTTCCGACTGACAAGATGAGCCTTGACAACTTCTCCGACTATAAGGTGAAGCAGAAGTATACGCCAAGCTATAACAAACAGGTGACATACTCTACGCTCAGTGACAGCCACACGCGCCCTGCCTATCCGCAGGTGAAGGAAATCAGCGCCGACTATAATCAGGTGACGCGCAAGGCGAAGGTGAACTGGAATCTCAGTGCGGCTCCGACGCAGAACTGCATTGAGGACAATATGGTGCTCACAATCAAGAGTACAGACAAGGCTACAAATGCTGTGGAGACAACTACACAGAATATCCAGTATATGGCTGGTAAGACAGCATACAGCTATGAGTTTGACGTACCTTTAGGCAAGAGCCTGAATTATGAATTCAGCATTAAGCGTTCGCATACAGGCAACTCTGACGTGTGGAACAACGCTTTCAGTAAGCATACTTCTCTATCGGCTTCTGCAAAGCACAGCAATGTTACAGCAGGTTCTGTACATGCCGTGCTGGACGAGGAAGCCAAGACTGCCACTATCACTTGGCAGACAGAGGGCGACATCTGGAGTTCGGGCACCAAAGCGGTGATTACACGTATCAACGTAACAACCAACACTACCGACAACATCGAGCTGTCGAAGGAAGAATTCCTCAGCGGCAAGTATGTTGACGACATGATAATGGTGTGCAACGAATATCGTTACCGCCTCACGGTGAAGCCTACCGAGGCTTACGGCACTCTGCCTACGGTGGCTGCGCCTGAGTCAATCATGCCCACAAGCATAGGCAATCTTGTTGCGTTCACAGCCGGCAAGGGCTACTACTCTGACCGCGTTGAACTGGCGTGGAGCAGCAAGGGCAACTTTGAGCGCTTCGTAATCAACCGTAAGGAGCATGGCGCTCCCGATGCAGACTATAAGCAGATAGCCGTTACTGAGGGCAACGAGGCTCAGAACGACTACTACTACAACGACGTTAATGCTATACCTGGCATCGTATACGATTATCGCATACGCGGACAGGTGATGTGTTCGGGCAAACTGATTGAGAGCGACGAGAAACTTACTGACGTTGGTTTCCGCACACCGACGGGTGACATCTACGGACGCGTGACGTTCGAGAGCGGCCAGGCTGTGTCGGGCGCAAAGGTTAGCGCTGAGCCAACGGAAGGTTCGGGCGTTCCGGGCAAGTCGTACGTGTTCACCGGTGCGTCTAATCTTACCGTCGACAACGACCAGCTTCTGAATGACGCCACGCAAGCAGTTACGCTTCAGGCATGGGTGAGAGCAGCTAAGGAAGGCACCATCATCGAGAAGCCGGGCATGTACAAGTTGGCGTATAACGGCAAGAAGATTGAGTTCACAGCTGGCACTCAGACGCTGAAGACTCCGAAGAAGCTCAGCGACTATGCTTCTTCGGCACAGTTCGTGCATCTCTCAGCCGTGGCAAACGACACACACCTTTATATATATGTAAACGGACTGGCTGTGGCAGAAGCCGAGCGTACAGCTCAGATTACGGGCAATAACAATAAGGTGGTGATGGGCGAAGGCTTCGAAGGAGCCATCGACGAGGTGCGTCTGTGGAACAAGGCGCTCAATGCTGACACCATCGCAAGCGACTACAACCGCTACCTCGTAGGTAATGAGGACGGTCTGCAGGCTTACTACACCTTCGACTATTCGGTTGACGACGCCTTCTACGACATCTCGTACAAGGGCACTAAGTACAACATGAACCATGGTGTGGCTACGAATGTTACGACCAGTTCGAAAGACATTCCTACTTCCGCACAGCTCGGCTACAGCAGCTACACAGCTACAGACGGTTCTTATCAGATTCGTTCGCTGCCATACACCGGCAACGGAACTACGTATATGATTGTGCCGACACTCGGCATACATCAGTTTGCATCGGCAAAGGAGCTGCGTCTCATCAACTCGCAGGCACAGAGCCACACCGTGAACTTCACGGACAAGTCGTCGTTCAAGATTTCGGGTAAGGTGATGTACAAGGGTGGCAACGTGCCCGTAGAGGGAGTGTCGTTCGCTGTGGACGGAGTCACCGTAATGGACGGCAAGAGCAACATCGTGAAGACCGACGCTCACGGACAGTTCACCATAAGCGTACCTGTAGGACAGCACGAGGTGAAGGCAGTGCTCGCCAACCATACGTTTGAGAACGGCGGCAAGCTGACCAACAGCGACGGCACCGACCGCAACTATCAGGACGATGACAACGGATTCGAAATCTTTGACGTTACAACCGTACGTTACATCGGACGTGTTGCCGGCGGCACCAAGCAGGAAGCGTTCCCCGTGGGCCACTCGCTTTCGAAGAACAACCTCGCTGACGACGTACGCATCGAGCTTACATATCAGAACGATGCCTACCAAATGACCGCCACTAAGCACGAGGAAACCCTCAACCACTTCAAGGGGGTATATGCCAAGAAGCAGTACGACAACCGCGTGGTGTACGAGGGCAACAAGATTACGATTTATCCTAATGCCGAGACGGGTGAGTTCTTTGCCGACCTCATTCCTGAGAAGTATAAGATTAATGTAGTGGTGCCCGGCCATGACAACATTCCGGGCAGTGGCGAAGACCTCAACCTGAGCAACGAGTTTGCAAAGCAGAGCGAGGTGAATGCTTATGTCGACTCTATCTCTACGCAGGGCAAGTTTGTCAATTGCAGCGACACCGTATATTACAACAAGAAGCAGCAGTTCATCAAGCGCTACACTCCGTCAATCATCGTGAAGGAGAAGGTGAAGAGTAAGCTTCAGGACTTCTTCGGAAAGGAAGAACTCAGCATCTCTACACTCGATCAGACAAAGACCATAAAGGTGAAGACCTACGATCCTGACAATGCTGCACAGCCTTACACACTCGGCGTGCCGGTGTATGAGCAGGGACAATACGTCACTTATCACATCACCACAGCGGAGGTGTACGAATATAAGGATAAGGACGGCAGACGTAAGGATGGCGTTAAGGAAGACATCGTGCCAACGCCAGAGGCTAAGCTGTCATTCAGTAGAGGCGACATTGCGTACGGAACGCAAGAAGACATCACTACCGACGAGAAGGGTGAGGCAGAATGGACATTCCAGGTGAACAATCCGGAAATGACCTCGGCCCTGCGCTCTGCCGCTATGGATATGACCTACAGCGAAAACAGCGAAAGCACATCTTCTACAACAATCAACTGGAAGGGTGGCTTTGACGGCAAGGGCAACACTAAGGCTATCGTAATTGGTGCAAAGACTTTAGGTTCGGACTTCGTTACGAACGGACCGGACAAGGTGCTCTTCGTGCTGCGCGACCCGCCGGGAAGCAACTCGTATGCTTATCTTGAGAAGGGCGTGACAGTTACTTCTACAAGTACATATGAGGGAAATGTTACTAACGAGGGAGTATTGAACAACGAGGCAAAGGTTGGTGCCAAGGTCATCACCTTCACCGGTCTTGGTGCCGGAGTGGTGAACGAGAACGATGTGAAGAACGAATTCTCATTCGGTGCTTCTCACAGTGAGACAATCGGTGGTACTGACTCTGACACTAAGACGATGACCACTACCACACGCTTCGAGACAAGTAGCGACCCACAGTATGTGGGAAGCGACGGCGACCTCTTCGTAGGCTATTCTACTAATATCGGCGTGGGCAAGACCGAAAACATCGCTGTTACTACACGTGAGATGTATCTCGCCAATCCTTCAGAATACGAACTGTTCGGCAGTGTTACTCCTGAAAGCAACGAGTATCTGCTTGTGAAGACTACTGGTCTGGGACTTTCGCAGAAGTATGGCACTATGTTCACCTATCCGCAGGTACACATCGAGCAGGTGCTGCTACCTAAACTTGAGGATGTACGCAACAAGTTGCTGCATCAGCAGGCTGAAGGTGTAGACTTCCAGGCTATGGCTAACAATACCAAGAAGCCTGTTTACGTTTCTAAGCTTGCTGTAGACGATCCTAACTTCGGCAAGAGCAACAACGACAAGGTGTTTAAGGGTGCCAATGCAAACACCCCGACAGACGGACCGAGTTACAAGATTTACGCTCCTGCAGGACAGCCGTTGAAGGAGGATACTATCATGTTCCTCAATCAGTCGATTGAGAACTGGAAGATGCAGCTTCGCAACAACGAGGAGCAGAAGGTTAAGGCGGAACTCATGCAGAACCATTCGTTCCAGGGCGGTGCTTCTTATGAATACTCTGAGGAGTATGAGGTTGGACGTTCGGAGACTCAACGCTTCTCGATATTGATTGGCGCTCAGTTCACCAACAACTTCGGATGGACGCTCAACGGCACTGGTATGGTGCTCACTGTAGACGAGAGCTTTACCACCGAACACGGCGGCGAGTTCTCAACCGAGGAGACGGCACGCCACTGTAAGGGTTACGTGCTTGCGGAGGAAGGCTCTGACTACCTCTCTGTAGACGTATGCCGTGAGGCTGGATATAAGGATGGCGACCAGTACATCAAGTACAAGGACATGAAGAATGAGGAGGGAGGGACTTTCTCTACGTTCATCTTCAAGACCCGTGGCGGTGCGACGTCTTGTCCTTACGAGGGCGAATACAAGACGAAGTATTACGAGCCGGGACAGCACGTGATAGATGAGGCAACGGTTCAGATGGAGGTGCCGGAGATAACGGTGGAGAAGGACTTCGTAGAGAATGTTCCTTCGGGCAAGTCGGCTTACTTCACGCTGTATCTGCGCAACAACTCGGAGTCGCAGGACGACAACTGGTATAACCTCGTAATCGACGACGGCAGCAATCCGAACGGAGCACAGCTGCTCATCGATGGCGCACCGATCGGCAACGGCAGAGCATTGCTCGTGCCGGCAGGCGGAACGCTGACGAAGACGTTAGAGGTGCGCAAGGGTTCGGTGATGAACTATGACAACCTCAGACTGATGTTGCAGTCGCAGTGTCAGTGTGACCCGACCGACTTCCAGGGCGACATCTACGACGACGTGACGTTCAGCGTACACTTCACGCCTTCGGCTACGGACGTGAAGCTGAAGAAGCCGACGGACAACTGGACGTACAACACGAAGTTGCCTACGGCGGAGGTGAACGGCGTGCAGAAGCATTACATGGACGTGGTGATTGACGGCTTCGACGTGAACTATGACAACTTCCACCGCATCATGCTGCAGTATAAGCCGTCGTCGGGCAGCGACAACGACTGGACGACGCTCATGAGCTACTATAACGACCAGACTCTCTACGACCAGGCGGTGAACAACGGCATGAACGCGGAGATGATAAAGGCGGCAGATGCGGGCTGCATCAAGTATCGCTGGTTCATGGACGACCAGCAGGATCAGCGTTACGACCTGCGCACGGTGGGTACGAGCATGATCAACAATGAGGAGGTATATAACTATTCTGCCGTACACAGCGGCATCAAGGATATGTATAATCCGCGCCTCTTCGGTAGCGCACAGCCGGCGAACGGCGTGCTCACCGTGAACGACGAGGTGATGCTGACGTTCAACGAGCCGATAGCCGACGGACTGCTCACAGACAACAACTTCTCGGTAACGGGCATACGCAACGGCGCACAGACTGACCACAGCGTAAGCGTACGTCTGGACGGCAAGAACGACGAACTCGTGTCGGAATTCCAGCGCAACTGGAGCGGCAAGAATCTCACCATCGAGATGTGGACACTTGCCGACAAGCCTCAGGACGCTGTGCTCTTCAGCCAGGGCAACGCCAACAGCTCAATAGAACTTGCAACGACGAGCGACAACCGCTTGAAGGTGAAGGTGGCTGACAAGACCATCGTCAGCGACAAGGCGTTCGACTATGAGCAGGGCACATGGGCACACGTGGCTCTCGTATATAACAATGAGGGTAACGTGTCGGCTTACTATAACTACGAGCAGCTTATCAGCGCAGCTGAGGTGGGCGAGTATAACGGCGAGGGTGCTTACGTGTTCGGAGCCAGCGTGGACGGAAGCGGACACTTCGCAGGCAGGATGCACGGGGCACGCATCTGGGACAAGGTGATGACACCGGCACGTCTGCAGACCAACTCGCTGACAATGCTCTCGGGCGCAGAAAGCAATCTCATCGCTTACTATCCGATGGCGGAGGCTAAGGGCAGTGTTCTTGCCGACAAGGCGCACGGCGCTAACCTTGAGATGCGAGGCGGCGAATGGGCTAATCCCGAAGGACGCGCAGCAGCGTTCAACGGTAAGGACCAGTATCTGAAGCTCTCTTCGGGCAGTTCGTGTGTGGTGGACAGCAGCATGGACTACACCATAGAGACTTGGTTCAAGGCTGACGAGGCACAGCAGACGGCTACCATCATCTCCAACGGACGTGGCGACGGTGAGGAAATGGGCGGTTCGCTCAATCTCTTCGCTCTCAATCTGGAGGAGGGCAGACTGGTATTCCATAACAATGGAGTGCGTGTGGCATGTGACGGCAGCTTCGCAGACAACGACTGGCACCACGTGGCAGTGGCTGTGAACCGCACAAGCGGACGCGGTCAGATCTATGTGGACGGCAAGCTGAACACTTATTTCGAGGCAGCCGATCTTGGTGGCATAGCAGCGGCTTACATACATCTCGGCGCTCGTGTGTGGACTCCTGCCGACAACCTGCAGCAGGAGAAGGCAGACAACTTCTTCAAGGGCGAGATTGACGAGGTGCGTGTATGGAATCTCTACAAGAGCGAAACGCTCGTGGAGAACGGCAACAGCAACCGTCTTGACGGTGCCGAGAAGGGACTCCTGGCTTACTATCCGTTCGAGACATACATCGAATGGCAGGGCGTGAAGGAACTGCAGTTCTCTCTGAAAGACCAGAAGCAGCAGGCCGACCCGACGCAGCAGGTGGCTGACGCAGTGGTGGTAGGCGGCGACGTCGAGACCAAGACCTCTGCACCCGTCAAGGCTAAAGGTCCGGAGAGCAAGCTGCTCTACGACTTCGTGGTGAACAACGACGCGCTCATCATCAACCTGAAGGAGCCTTACGAGCGTATAGAGAAGACCATCGTGAAGTTCACGGTGGACGGCGTGCGCGACAAGAACGGCAACGAGATTCTCTCGCCGATAACGTGGAGCGCATACATCGACCGCAACCAGCTGAAGTGGAGCGACCGGGCTCTCACCGTAGTGAAGAAGCTCAACGAGGAGAAGACGCTCAAGGTGAAGGCACTCAACAAGGGTGGCTCGATAGAACACTTCACCGTAGAGAACCTTCCTTCATGGCTTGAGGCAGAACCCGCAAGCGGCACTATCGACCCGACTTCGTCTGCAGACATCGTGCTGACCATCGACCCGAGTCTGAACATCGGTACGTACGACGAGACTCTTTATCTGCGTGGCGACAACAACGTGGTGGAGGCTCTGCAGCTCACCGTTAAGGTGGAAGGCGAGAAACCGGAGTGGACGGTGAACGCCGCTGACTTCAAGTATAATATGTCTGTCTTCGGCAAGCTGTATATTAATAAGGTGTACTCTTCCGACGACGAGGATATGCTCGCTGCGTTCAGCGGCGGAAAGTGCGTAGGCGTTTGCAATAACCGCTACTACAAGCAGAACGATATGTATTACGCCATGCTCACGGTATATTCTAACGATGTCAATGGCTCCGACCTTGAGTTCCGCATCTGGGACGCAAGCACAGGACAGACTTACATCGCACAGAGCGAGAAGCCTATAAGCTTCGAGAACAACGCCGTAGTGGGCAGCCCGTCACAGCCAGTGCTGTTCACCGCTAAGGACTATCGAGTGCAGAACATCACGCTGAACGAGGGATGGACGTGGATATCGACGAACATCGCATCCGACAAGCTCTCTGACCTCAACAAGCTTCTTGCCGACGGCAAGTGGACATCAGACGACCAGGTGAAGAGCGAGCAGTACGGCTTCGCATCATGGACAAAGCGCAACGGATGGGTGGGACAGCTCACCGAAATTGACAATGACCAGATGTATCTCGTACACAGTTCGGCACCTCAGAACTTGCATATCTCAGGACCGGCGGTTGACCCGACATCGCACAAGCTCACCATCCGTGGAGCCAAGGAGGACGGCACACCGCGCTGGAACTACATCTCTTATCTGCCTTCGGACAACTTCACGCTGAAGGAGGCTCTCGCCGGCTACGACGCCAAGGAGGGCGACATCGTGAAGTCGCAGACACAGATGGCGATGTACAGCGGCAATCTGGGATGGATAGGCAGTCTTACATACATGGAGAACGGCAAGGGCTATATGCTCCAGCGCCAGTCGCAGGACGACGCTCAGCTGCAGTATCCGTCGAAGACTTCCGTAGGACGCAAGGCTAAGGCTGCTATGGCAGCTGCCAAGAACGCTGACGGTATAAACGCTTACTTCCCGTATTCAGCCAACATGACGGCTGTTGTAGAAGTAGAGGGCGTAGAGCTGCAGCAGGGCGACCGCCTCGTAAGCTACGTAGGGGGCGAGCCGCGCGGCTATGCCGAGGGTATAACCCTGCCCGACGGCAGAACCATCTTCATGCTCGCCGTGGGTGGCGACAAGCCAGAGGCTGTGGACGTGACGATAGAGCGCGGCGGCGACATCATCGCCAAGGCACCGAGCGTCATCAGCTATGCTGCCAACAGCAATGTCGGCACCATCAACGAGCCGATGCACATCAGCTTCCTCGGCACAGAAGGCGGCCTCTATGTCTATCCGTCGCCGTTCTACTCGCAGCTGAAGATACGCGCTACGGTAGGCCGCGAAGCCTACGCTGATGTCTACGTGACAGATATGAGCGGCAAGCGTATCGTGGCATGGAACGACTGCAACGCTGGCGGCAATGTGGACATCACATGGAACGCCGGCAACACGGTTCCTTCGGGAGTTTATATCGTTAGCATCTCTGTAGACGGCAACGTTTACTCGATGAAAGCTATCAAGAAATAATATTAACAGAAAATCTATATGAAGTATATAAAGTATTCATTGCTTGCCGCATTGGGTTTCCTCTTCGCACAATGCACGGAGGAAAGCGACAAGACCTATCCGCAACAACCCGCTCCCCAGTGGAGCGTGGTTGAGGAGGACTTCGTAAGCGAGGCTCCGGCGTGGCAGGTGGCGGACAACGCCCCGGCTTCCGCCCCAGGGTGGAGAGCCGACTTCACTGGCAATGCCTCGGTGCCGTCGTGGACCGATCCTGACAAGAGCGTCTATCCTATGAGCATGACCGCCGTGGTGCGTCTCAGCCCTGTCCTCGAAACCCTTGCCGCCGACGGCGACATGATGGCAGCCTTCATTGGGGGCGAGTGTCGCGGTGTGGCTAAGAAGGTGATGAACGACGGCGTGCGCCTCTTCTTCCTTCATGTCAAGGCACCGTCGAGTGAGAACGGCGATGTGGAGTTACGCTATTACAGTGCAGCTGCGAAGCGCGTCTACGTTTCCGTGGCATCAGACGTAAAGTATGAGGTGGATAAGATTTACGGCACAGCCGAGAATCCTGCTTTCCCCGACTTCGAGCAGTCAGGTCCCTTCCCCGTACCTACCAAGGCATGGGTGAAGGTGGACAAGGCACAGCTGCCGTTCACAGTAGCCGCTGGCGATGAGCTTCAGGCTTTCGTCGGCGACGAGTGCCGCGGCATCAAGCACGTAGAGAGCGAGGCGGATATGCTCTACTGCTATGACATCCTCGGACGTGCCGAGGGCGAGCAGGTGATGTTCCGCTACTACAGTGCAGAGAAAAAGCAGGTGTTCGTTTCCGAGCAGTCTTTCGTCATCGGCAAGCGCGGTTCGGTGGTTGGTTCTGAGGAACAGCCGCAGACTCTCAGCTTCGTGCCGCAAGGCAGCATGACCGCTTACCTCACCCTTGATGCCGTTACAGGCAGCTATGCCGACAAAAGCGGCGACAAGCTGGCGGCGTTCATAGGCAATGTCTGCGCCGGCATGGGCGAAGTAGTGGGCGAGCAGGACGGCAGACCCGTATATAAGATGGTGGTGAATGGTGTCAGCTCACAGTCAGCGGCTGTGGACATCCGCTATTACAGCCATCGCAACAACTACGTGTTCACGGCACCTGCATGTATCGCCTTCGCCGACGGCAAGGTGGAGGCTTCGCCAGAGCAGCCGCTCACTGTGCCTCTCGTTGTCGAAGGCAAGCATCCGCTCAAGATGACGGCTTGCGTGGCATTGCCTCAGAACATAGTGCGTCAGGCAACGGCGGACGACGTGATGGCTGCTTTCGTTGGCACTGAGTGTCGCGGCATGGCAAAGGCAGAACAGGCGGAGAACGGCGAGTATGTCTTCCGCATGGAGATAAACGGCAGCATGGGAGCGGAGGAAGCAGTTACGCTGAAGTATTACTCAACACGCAACAAGTATCTCTATCAGGCTCCCTCGGTGTTCACCTTTGCCAGTGGCGCAAGCTATGGCACAGTCAGCGAGCCCGGCAGACCTACTTTTCTCATTGTCGAATAAGCTAAAAACTGTCTGTATATATGAATAAGAAAACTATAATAAGCTTGGTGCTGGGGTGCATATCTGTGCTCCCGGCATCAGCACAGAACGGATGGTTTGTTGAGGCAGGCGGAGGTGTGCAGACTATCTTCTCGAGCGATGCCAGCAAGCTGGATTTCGGTAAGCGCCTCACTCCGTCATACACTATTGGCGTGGGCAAGTGGATTACTCCGGCTTATGCCCTGCGTCTGCAGGTTGGCGGATATTCGCTCAATGGTATGTCCACATCGGAAGGACTCTATCTGCGTGACCCTCAGACCGACGGTTCCGTATATGGTCCTCACGACCCGGTCATCGACAATGTGACGGTAAACCCCGACGGCACCTATCGCCACTATCTGCGTTATGTCAACGCCCATGCCGACTTCATGGTGAGCCTCTCGCGTCTGCTCTTCCGCAGTCAGGGCAGGTTTGACGTGCTTCCTGCTGTAGGATTTGGCTACGCTCACGCCTTCGCCTATCGTGGCACGGCGAACACCAACTCGCTCACAGCCAACTTCTCTGTCGCTGCCAAGTACAGCGTGATGAAGTGTATGGATGTCAACCTTGAGATTGCTTCGGCTCTCATGCCCGACCATTTCGACGGTCGCATCACGGGCAGAAAGTACGAGCCAACGCTCGGTGCAACACTCGGGCTGACCTATCGCTTCAACGCCTCAAAGCCATACGTCAGGAAGGAGCGCAGTAAGAAGCATCGCCGTGAAGCCGTGGTCGACACGGTGTATATGGTGGAGAGGATAGTGGAGCGTCCCGTCTTTAAGGACCGCATCGTGGAGAAACCGGTGGTGAAGAAGCAGGAAGCGTTCCGTCTTGCCTCCATTAGCTTTGCTTACGCTTCTGCCAAGCCGGCGAAGAAGCAGGAGATAGTGTTTGAGAACATCGTAGAATATCTCAAGCAGCACCCTTCTGCCCGCATCCGTTTGGACGGTTATGCCGACAAAGCCACAGGCAAGGCACGAACAAATCTGATGCTATCTATTCGCCGCACCGACAGCGTGCGTAATATCCTCATAGAGCGTTACGGCATCGCTCCCTCACGCATCGATGCCCAAGGTATCGGCTGCAATGCGCAGCCGTATGAGAAGAACGAGCATAATCGTGTGGTGATTGTTACGGCACTGCCCGAGTGAGGTGTGTTTTGTAAAAAGAAAAAGTTTCTTCAGCCCCAAATACATTACCGCAGCGTGGTACTTCTGTTTCCGCAATGCGGTAATGATATTTTCGCTACGCGGTAATCGTGTTTCCTGTCTGCGTTAATCGCATTGACAGGCTGGGGATAGCTTGTTGAGGCTATAGGATAGGCTGGTAGATAACCCGATTTTCGAGTTGCCTACTAGCCTTTATATTGCTTATATACAACAAGTTATACAGACGTTTGGAGATATGTGAGTTTTTTTACGTACAGTGTTATTATATGAGACGATGAGCATTGACGGCGCAGGTGCATTGTCGGCCGCGATGATGCGCCCTGCGATGTATCGGATGCAACGTGGCAGATGATATAAACAAGTGACTCTTCAGATAAAATGTCATTACAATTTTATCTGAAGAGTCACTTGTAAAGAACGACCGAAAATAGCCGAGAACGACCGCAAAAATGACCGCGATGACCGCAAAAACGACCGCAACGACTGCAAAAACGACCGCAACGACTGCAAAAACGACCGCAACGACCGCAAGAACGACCGCAACGACCGCAAGACTTATATTATGAGTAAAGTTCTTTTTCGCCTATCTCTGTTATCAGCCATTTTTTGCCATTCGAAGATTTTACTATAAGTTTATCCTTTGCCATATTAACAAGGAGACGACCTATTTTTCGTAGCTTTTCGTCACGAGTGTTGTTTGCAGGAAAAACATGTTGAAGGGTTTCAAATGCATCTTTACGCTGGAAACCTAATTCTCCAGCATTATGCGCTAATTGAAGCAGCAGCTTTTGAATGCTGTTTTCAGCAAGTCCTTTCTCCTTGGTATAATGACCTATTTGGTTTGTCAACTTGGCAACTTTTAGAGATATGGTGTAATGTGGCGCACGGCCTTCTATCAATCCTTTTTCATAAAGATGCTTTGCAGCTTCCTTGGTAATGGGGTGGTGTTTCTGTACCGCATCTAACCAAAGGCACTCTTTCAGAGACAAAGAGCTATTTGTTTTCAAAAGATTGGTATATTTCTCGTCAATCATCTTGCCATAGATAGTGACTCCTACAGTACGATGCTCATTGTCAATATCGTAATCAGGCATGGGGAAGAAACGATTGCGTTGTTCAGTGTAAATCTTCTTGATGCCACGTCCTACGGTATCAATCATGTTGAAGTTGACCATGCCTCGGCATAAGCATTCGTTGCGATAGTGAAACTGAGGACCTTTATGCTCCAAAGCATTCTCTATGGTGCCGGGAATAAAGCTACCGCCATTGCCATAGTATAAGGTGCTTGGACCTTCTACGAAAACTATGCGCTGTTGCAAGGTGTAATCTTGATGGGCGATGGCATTATGTAGAGCCTCACGTATGGTATATTCATCATACTGCTTCATCGTATCAGGAAAGAGGGTTCCGCCTGGCAGTTCACGCATGGTTTTGTTGCGTATCTTGCCCAACACCTTATCTACAGTCAAGATGAAAGGAATGGAGAAGTGTTCATAATCTTGCACAATACCTTCTTCATCTTCCCAAGTCCAAGTGATTTGTGCAACGGCAGGATGAATCTTTTGGATAGAAAGCGGCTTGCCTAATAACAGTATTGCAGCACGAGTGATTTGGCCGTCTCGCATCATCATGCTATTAGCTAAGAACTCTTCTGTTGTCCACGCATCTATTTCTTCGGCAGGAATACTTGAAGAGTGTACTTTCTTGAACATGACTTTAGCTGTAGCCACAGCCAACTCATCCAAATCATTTATGGTCGCATTGGGTACGAGTTGGGCTGTCCAATCTGGTATTGGTGGTTGTTGGCGGATGGCATCTTGTTTGGCTTGGTTCAATGGTTTTAGACTTTCACCATCACGACCATAAGCCACACCTTTCCAGTGCATCACGATATTGCGTGGCGATGCAGGAACTTGGAACAACAAAACACGTTTGCCTTCAACCTCAATAGGTACAATATCCCTAAAAATAAGGTTGTCTGTAGTGTGTTGAGACATGTCTTGCTTTAGGCGGTTCAAGGCTACTTCACCATCTTTGAAACTGGTGCCAATGATTTGGTGTTTCTTGTCCCAAACACCGAAGACTATCCAAGCGAACTCATGTTCTCGTAAGTTTGCTTCATTGCTGAGGGCGGAGAAGTACTTTCCCAACTCGTCAATATCAAAGTTGGTCTCTGCTTTCTTAAACTCTACGACCTCATTTTCAGAGTGTTCCCAAAGTTTGTTGAATATGTCTATATATTTTTCCATGAATACTGTTATTTAGTTATTTGTCCTTATATAATTCTTTAATCATCATTTGAAACTCATATGATGTTATACCTCTTTCTGTATAAATAGTATTTATGTTTACTTTAGACTTCTTTAAGTCATCGAAGTTTACACCATATTCAGACATGTTGCTTATTATACCTTTTAAACTACTAATGTTGTAGGTAACGATAAAAATATTTTTGTTGTTTGTTTCACCATTGATGACAGAAATCAAATATGGCTTAAAATAATCAGAATCTGTAATACCAAAAGATTGACCAAAGAAAACAACATTTTGTGCTGCCTTTAAATCTTTCTGCAAATTTTCTTTATTCTTTGTGTTGAAATAAGGATTATTTACTTTTATTATATGTGAAAGATGTTCGCTTTGGGCAATACAGGAAGGTATCATTGAGTCAACTCCAAAAATTAAGTTCATAGGGATAATATGACATAGTCTATGATGTTTTCCCCAATCCAGTGGTACTGTTTCATTATGAATAAAGACAGGTTTTGTCTCTTTTGATAACTGGCAAAGATACCATGGATTAGTATAATTAAAAGTATACCAAATTGATTCATGTCCTTGGTCTGCTATTAGCAGGTTGTAAGCACATGAATTCTTGGTTATTTCAATTTTATCCAAATCGGTCAATTCTGGTAGATAGATTCCCCAATGTCTTGTAATCATAAGCCAAGCATCGTTGATTGATTGGGCAAATTTTTCACTTGGATTTTTTGAATACTCAATTAGTTCTTCACGTAGTTTACCCTCTATATCATTCCATTGATTATCTCTTATCTTTTTTATTAGTGGGATATCTGCAATAGAACGAAATTCAAATGATTCTCTGAAGGCTTTAAATGTGGTTTTTAAGCCTAAATCAATATCAAATCCATTACCTAAAACTATCATGTTGTCCATAAGATTTCTATTTTAATTGTCAAATCCAAATTTGTTCCAAGCATCGAGGACGAGGCACTTGGTGCGGTATTCTCCGTACTGGCGTATCTCGTTGTCTTTCAACATGACCAACTTGTTGTTATGCTTGACTCAATATAGTATATATTCTATTTTGTTCTTCTGACAAAATTTTTTGAATACATTTTTTCAAATTCTCCTTTAAAGAAGAATCCTCAATAGTTTCAAGCAATCTTTCTTTAACAATATTGGATGCTTCTTTTTCAATGTTCTCATAGTTGCCACGAGATTTAATTATCTCACTTATTGATTTTGGAGGCGTAAATCCAGAAATTTTATTGACAACTTTTTCTTTTTGCTGCTTATCATAATTTTCCCAGACATTTAGTTGCTTTTCAATATAAGCTCTTTTTTCTGTTTTAGATTGGGGCAAATCTTGCATTAGATCCAAAAAAGAAGAAAAATCTTCAAGAATAAGACCATATCTATTATATATTTTATTGTAAACTAAATTGAATTCATTTACAGAATTAGAGCTTGACATTAAATCAAGTAAAAGGGTTGCTTTGAATCCTTTTTCATCTATGTCACGAACTAAATATTTTAATCTTGCTCGCTCTTCTTCACTAAAATGCCCGTCAATGAATTTGGATGCAATATTGGTAATTTCCATATAGTCGAATGATGCCTGAAAATCAACTAAAGCAGTGCGCAAGTCTCGGAGTTTATCTAATTCTTGATTGTATTTTATTACTGAAAGTTGAAGATTTCGGTTTGCAATGTTTTCAGTATGGTTTTGCTGATTTTGTTTGTATAGTATGTATAACGCAATTGCAGAAGACAAAACAGCCCCGATATAACTACCCCAAAAGCTAAGCCATGATGAACTGTCTCCTGTAATCGGGAACAGAATTGGTTGTACCATTAGAGTATTGATAATCAAAGGTGTGACTATGATTAACAATAATTGAATAAAGTATTCTTTTATGTATCTCAAACAACTCTTCATTTAAACGTATATAATATTGATTTTATTGAACATCTTAACTTTTGCAATAGTCTTTAAACTCCTTCCTTGTCATAGCAATACCCTTGGATGCGTTGCTGTCAAGTCCATAGACAAAAGGAGAGGATAGCAGAGTATATTTGCCTAACTTCATACAAATGCGGATAGGTTTGTCATAACCTTTATAGTTTTTAGATTGTCTTTTAGCTTCCGCTTTCTCTTTCGCCAGCACTTCACTCATATCCATTGCTTCCACCGAGAGCACATGATAATATCCTTTCACCAAGTGGTTGTCTACTGGAGCAAAGTATTTTATTTTTTGGAAATCAACACCCGAAAGAATGGATTTATAACCAGAGAAGAATATTTCGCCTTGACCATTCAAAACCAATTCTTTGTTGATATTCACATGGCCATCTACTGATGCGATGTAGAATGTACCTTTATTAACTGGCTCGTCCGAGTATTCCAATCCTTTTTGAGGTATGCTTTCTTCGAGTAATTGCTCTCGTCCGTTGTCATCTTCAAGCCAGTGGCGTATCTGTCTGTGCAATGCTTGCTCAGAACTGTTGGCATCAATGATAATACTTCCGTCATTGGCATGTTGCTCTTGGTCGGGACGCAAAGGAAAAGCACCTATACCAATCAAGCGGTTCGACTGCTGATAGTAATAGTCACCATTTTCTGCGTCAAGTGCCTCCAACGGTATGCGACCAGGAAAAAGCACATAACCTGCTATGATTTCTTTCTTTAAGTGTTCGTGGTCACGTCCTTCTTCCGTGTAGTATATGGCATCACGGTAACGATGCATCTGGTCAATGGCATCAGCTGGCGGTACATCATAACGGCTGTCATATCTGCTGCCATTTTCATTAGTATCGGCTATGCGGTATTTTGCATCAAACAGATATGTAAACTTCATGTTGTCTTCTGTCTGCTTGCTTAATCTCAGCACAATGTCAGGACGCTGCACCGTTGTCATGGTGTTGGTACCTCTAATGGCTGAAAGGGATTTGCCTTTATGTACTTCGGCATTGTAGCACACGCTTGCCAACTCAATGCCTGCTTGGTTGATGAAACTTACAGAACCACCATACACAAGTTGTGGAATGAAGTCGTTTGTAATGTCTCTGCCGTTCACCTTTGGATTAGCATTCTTGCCCAATTCGTTCATCACGTCCTGCACGATATTCTTCACCTTTATGAAGCACCAGATTTCATAAAGGTCGCAAACGTCCTTCACTTCCAGTTTCCGCAAGCCATCCTCCAGTTCATACCCCTGTTGCAGTTCCACCCATTTCTCCATGATGGTCTTGTAGCCTTGGGCTTGTTTCATTACGAGGTTGTCTTGCGTGAACCCTTTGAACTGTCCTACGCCACGGAAAAAAGCATTGTTCGAGAGCTGCATCAGCTCGTTCTCCATGTCAATAAGCGAAGTGTCTATGCGCTTGGGGTCATCAAGATGCAAGGCTGTCATTATGTGTTCCTTCACTACGACAAAGCGGCGTGTCATTTCTCGAATGGCGTATTTCAAGAAACGGTTCTCTATGGTGTCATGGCTCAACGTCAGTTCCTCTGTGCGGTATAGATGGGCAGGATTGTCTTTGTGCATCTGGTATTCGTTTTCCAGTTCTCTGGGAATGTATGCCATGCGTTCCGCTCTCTCATACTTTGCTACGGAGCGCAAACGCCGTTTGGGGCGATCAATGATTTGGCGTGCTGCCGTCATGATGTCGGCATAGCACGACTTGAATATCTGCCACCATATCAACGAATTGTTCTCGCCTGCGCCTTGACGCATACTGAGATAGGTGTCCTTCAGAAACGATGTGCTCAGCATGGCATACTCATGCTCTATGTCAGAGATGATTGTCTTCAAGTCTGAGCGATAGTCCAACTTGTAGCTCAACACTTCGGTTATGAACTTCAATTCCTTGGATTGTTCTTCCCCTTTTACTTTGTAGGTGAAGCAGAAGTCGGTCATACCCACTTGATTGTGAAAGTTCAGTGAGCCGTATAACTCATCGCCTGTGCTGATAATGGTACTTTTGTCCTTGCCGTCTGTGCGCAAGTGGTCATTGATGGCAAGTGACAATTCTTCCAAATCCTTTCCCTTGCCACGTACAATAAGTGGATATTCTGTATTCTCGAAGAATACGGCTTCATGGCGGATGTCATTTCCTTCCTGTACGTTTCCGTCGAAGGAAAACTTGACATGCTGTATTTCCGACGTGTAGCGGCACAATAACTTTTCGGCACTGTTTTGTTCGTCAGTGTCGATACAAAGATTACGGACGGTCTCGGCTATTCTCCGCTCATGGTTAGGACATGAAAACCTTATCAACAAGTCCTCGTTTGTCACTTCAAAGTTGAATACACTTGCCATACTTTTGTGGGCATGAATATTTAGTTCCAGAAAGAAACAAAATGGTCACGTTTCAGTTGACTGAGCATACTGTCAATCTTTTTGACAGACAGTAAATCCTTTTTATTCTGTTCTGTGGAAACAATTTCATCGTCATTTTCTGTTGCGGTTTCTTCGGTAGCATCACTATCAACATCGGTATTAATGGTCTCACCTAATTGTTCTGTGATGATATTTCTCAATGCCGTAAGTATGTTCAGATCACCATATCGCTTGGCGGTATCAACATTTACCCCAGCATTTGCTATGCGTTCTTTGTCTGCTTCCGAATCTGTAATTTTCAGTTTCGTTTCATCGCCCTCTATACGTGATAGAATTTTCATCAGTGTAAAGTTGTCAAGCGCAGCTGTGCGGTCGGTTTGGCTAAACTCTTTTGATGCTTGCAGATAAATCAAAGCTTCGTTGGCAGCACGATATCCAAGTTTGAATGGAGTGCCTTCAAGCAGAGCATTGATACGCTTCAGATAGTCTATCGTGAACTTTGCATCCTCACCAAGCTCATCGATGATTTCCCTTGCCTCGATGTGACGATCAACAAGCAGTTCATTCAAATCGGCATCATCATTTTCCTCTAATGCCTTAACAATGGCTTTAAGGTCATCGTCTGTTGTGTCGGTAAGGAAACTGTCGTAGTTCACCTCGTTCATCTCTACCGACATTGCTCTGTCGAGCACCTTGCGCGAGAAAGAGAATGTTGTTTCGTCCATGTTCACAGTACCTATTACAATAAGATTCTTGGGCAAGGTCAATCCTTTCGTTTGGAAATGTTCTTTGATTTTTAATAATTCAGAATTCGTATTGCTAGCTTTGACTTTGGGGAATAAAGTATCTATCATCATGTCACCAATGCTTATGTCTACACCATTCTCATCTTTGGTAGTACCAAACGAATTAAATGGCTTAATGATTGGGTCAGTCAAGTACTCTTCACCCTCAAAACTACGACTCTCAATGGCACTCAGAAACTCTGCGAAATATTCCTCTACAGGAGCAAGATTCATTTCATCAAGACACAAAAAGAACGGCACTTTTGGATGTTGCCATGCCTTAACGATAAACTCAATGAAAGGAGTGAACACATAATGCGGACTCGGAATGTTCGACAGATAACCGATCACGTCCATTGAGTTGTGCCAGTTGGGCTTCACTTGTATCAACTCAAAGTTGGCTGGCGAATGCAGTGTCCAACGGTCATTGGCAAAATCCGTTCCCTTATATCCTTCAGCTTTCTGCAATTCTTCTGTCACTGTTGCTTGTGCCAACTTACGCACGATACGACTCTTGCCGGTACCACTGATGCCGGCAAGAAGCATGAAGGATTTGGTGCGGATGGCGGTGAGATATTGTAAATAATAGCCTTGAGCAGAATTTATAATTAAGTTCGAGAATTCTGATTTCTTCTTAACCTTTGTCTCTCCATTCCAAAATGCCATTCCAAAAGAATTTTGCGAAATAAGCTCCGACAACTTAACTCCCTTATTTATTTCAACTATATAATTATCAGAGAGTCCTGCTCTACTAACAATATTTTTTACAGACAGCTTATTGGCACGAATATTTTGACCATATTTAAGTCCGAATAAATGGATACCGGCAACTTGGGAATGATTGTTATTACCAGCTTTATACATGCTTTTAAGGATATCACCTAATTCTTGTTCAGAAAATAAATGACTTGATAAATCGTTTACTATAAGCTCATCAATAGTTTTAACAATAGGCTTTATAGACGTGGTTTGGATGATACTGCTGTCAGTCCATTCTTTTAATTCCCCGGGTATGTGCGGTTTTGTTGGAATCCACACTACATATTTTGCCCGTCCATTTTGATACCAATAGAATTCCTTTGTATGGGCAATAATCGTTTCAATAATAGGTCGGTTAGACCCACTATTATTCATGAGTTGGCTAATGTTGAAAGGAACATTTTCCTCGATTCTTTCTGCTAAAACTTGAAGATATGTATCTGCGATACTATGATCTTTCCCATCAGGTGTTTGGGAATAGACCCTCGGCTCAGACATATCTATTTTTATATATTCACACTGTTCATCACTGCGAATATACTTAAAATATGTATTTGGACTTAACTCATTTATGAGCTCCAATAGATGTTGTAACTTCATTTTCTAATATTGTGATTTATATAATCAAATATTTCATTGGCAATACCTTTTGCTAGAACAAAAGGAACGCCATTACCAACGGTCTTGAAAGCATCGGTCAATGTCACATCATGAGGAAGGACAAAGTTTGCCGGTAATGATTGTATGGCCAGTGCTTCTGCGACAGATATGCGACGAGGAAGATATGGATGTATGTGTACCTCATTGTTGCCATAAGCTGCTGTTGGAGAATAACGCCAACGGTGTAGACGCTTGTAACACTTTTTCTCAACATCCCCCTCATCTTTAGTTTTGAATCGGACTATCCCAGCACGAGGTTTAAAGAACATATCCTCATTAGGGTGATGCATTACATCGTTTTTCTTCCACCAATGTTCGACTGTTAATTCTTCAATGATTTCTTTAGGCATTTCTGTTTCTACACCTTCATTGTATGGAGTCTTGTCAGGCCACTGGATGTTTTGTATTTCTTCAAGTTTATATTTTTTATGTACTTCCCAAGGAAAGTCTGCAAGACATCCATTATCTGTTTTAAGGTTTAACCGATCGGCTATATTTTGCCGGACTCCTATCAATATAATCCTATCTCTGTCTTGTGGAGCACCAAATTCCAAAGAATTAACTAATTGCTCAGTTAAACAATATCTATTATCTCGGAATTGTTGCTTTAGTTCTTCGAAAAAAGCTCGGTGTCTTGCCGTTCTGTATAATCCTTTTACGTTTTCAAATAGAAAGAAGTCTGGCAAAGCCGTACATATCAATCTTGCGTATGTTTCAGACAATTTGCCATTTTCACCGTCACGTCCTCTATTTTTACCGGCAACTGAAAAATCAGGACATGGAGGACCACCGATAAACCCAGTGAGTTCTTCTTCCTTTGATTCTTCAACCCAGCCTAAAAGTCTTTGCATCTTATCCTCATGTGTTCCATCGACATACTCTGTTATATCTTCAACATGATGACCATACCGAGGTTCTGCTATGCCTATGTTTTGGCGTGCGTATCTATAAATACGGTTAAATGCCTCATGAAATTCATTCACGAAAACAATGTTATAATGTCCTTGTAGCTCAAAACCTAAATCAAGGAATCCTGCACCAGAAAAGAACGAAAATATATTCATTATGACTATTTGTTTTTATTTCTTTCTCCTCACTAAACGTCTTTATCTCGTCAGCAAGTATTCTATATTATTCAACCTTCTTTGGCAATTTATTTGAAGTCTTTTCTATTTTCTTCTCGTTGCTTGCCACTCTGCGTTCCACTTTCTTGATGTCCTCAGCAGGAGGAAGGTTTTCGGGTTTTATACCTCGTTGCCCCAGCATCTGCCTTACACTGACATTGTTCTGAACGTGTTCGGCTGTTATGCTTGGTTCACCATAAAGGTCTTTCTGCTCCACATTGTAGTTTGTCATTTCGGTTGCGAGATTCTTGGCTGCAATAGTCAGAGTAGGAAGAAAATCTGCCAACGGGCGTGTTGACTTGATACCGAGGCGATGTTTCATGTCTTCGGTAGTATGTCCGCCAAACAAAGCAGTGTCGCCTTTTGAACGTATACGACCAAATCCACGGTCATCAACACCTCGCTCATAAATATTGCGAGACAATAGTTTTTCTGAAGCACGCAGTCGATCGCGTGTTTCCAGACGTGACACCTGCTGCAAATGCTCGGCTATAAGTTCTGCCCGCCTTGTCTGCAATGCAAAATAACCTTGTGCAAATGCTATTTCTTCTTTCTTTGGATCACCATTCTGAGCTATAAGATAACAGGCAAAACGAGTAAGCATATAGTCCTTGACTTCACGCTTTGAGCCACTACCCAATGCAACCATTTTCGTGACCTCACGAAAATGGTCATCCACGTTGATATTCTGTGACTTACAAGACTCTACTGCTCTGCCTATAGCTACAGTGAAATTCTCCCAACGTGAATAGCCAAGAACCGACTGAAGCTCGCGTGCAAACCATACTTCAACCTTTTCTTTGCCATTATCGCTCTCAATGTAGTGCGTTATATCGTTGAAAGCCGATGTATGCTGATTTATTCTTTGAATGTCCATAATACAAAGATAAATATAATACATAACAATCTCGCAAGAATACAGTAGAATTTATGTTTATTTATTAACTTGGTGAAGTTCTCTCACCGTAAATCAAAACAGATATAACCCACAAAAATCGTGTGAAAGAATGTGATAAAAGTTAGGCTTTTGGTGACCTCTACAAATTAGCGACGAATTATGTTGGCAAAAACTCGGCAATTTCATAAAAGCAAAAATCCTAACTGCTCAATATTCAAGCAGTTAGGATTCTGTATGGTGCGCCTGAAAGGACTCGAACCTTCACGTCCTAAAACACCAGATCCTAAGTCTGGCGCGTCTACCAATTCCGCCACAAGCGCATTAGCGGATGCAAAGTTAGTGAAAAATGGTGAGACTGGCAAAATATTATGTGACTTTTATGATCCGCACCGACCGGTGCGGATGCTCGTAACGGTCGGTGCGGATGCTCGTAACGACCGATGCGGATGCTCGTAACGACCGATGCGGAAGGCAGAACTCTACTTCTTCAGTTCTTCGATGAATCGCTTCATCTCTGCCTCGTGTGCCTTTGCTTTGAGGAAGAGATGCCACTGGTTGCGGGCGCGTGTGAGGTTATGCTCGGCATACTGGCACTTCCAGTAGTGGTCGCCCGAGAGGTAGTCCCAGAGGAAGCGCACGCACTGCATGTAGGGGAAGAGCTCGGCGGCGTAGGGTAGGAGCGACACTTCGAGCGGAGTGAGGAAGCGCGAAGCCGACTCTAAGTAGCCACGTGTGAATGCCTCGAAGATGTCCATGCGGAAATCGATCTTCTCGTACTCGGGCGAGTCTTCGGCGATGGTGTTTGCGGCGGTGCGCAGGAAGTCGCCGTAGTCGCTGACGAAGAGCGACGGCATCACGGTGTCGAGGTCTATCACGCAGAGCACCTTGCCCTGTTTGTCGAACATCATGTTGTTCACCTTCGTGTCGCAGTGGCACACGCGCTTCTGCAGTTTGCCCTCGGCGAGGAGTCGTTCGCCCAGGCACATCTCGTCCATATACGCCTCAATCTCTTCTACGAACAGCTTCACGCTCTCAGCGCGTCCAACGGGGTCTTCGGCGTACACTTTGCGCAGCTGGTCGCGGCGTAGGCACATGTTGTGGAAGTTGGGGATTGTCTCGCTCAACTGGTCGGCTATGTCAGCCAGCCGCGCCTCGAAGTCGCCGAACGCCTTGCCTGCGTCGTAGGACGAGTCGGGTGTCACGGTTTCCATCGTCACGGCATCGCTGATGAATACCGACACGCGCCAGTAGCTCTCACCATCGAAGAAGTAGGTCTTGCCCTCGGTGGTGGGTACGAAGCGCAGCACACGACGGTCGAGGTCGTCGACACCTTCCGCCTTCAGCTGCTCGCGGATGTGGTTGGTCACGGTCTCCACGTTGTGCTGCAGCATATCGACATCGGTGAAGATGTGGTGGTTGATGCGTTGCAGAACGTAGTCGGGGCGGTCTGTTTCAGCGGTATGTATGCGGTATGTGTCGTTGATGAGTCCGTTGCCGAGTGGCTTGATGTCGCTCACGGTGCCCTCAATGAGGAACTTGCTGGTTATGTTGTTTAGATTGTTCATTGTTTTTATTATTTGATTTTTGCAAATTTACTGCTTTTTATTATAATAGATGATGTTATGGCGGCTTATTTCGCTTTTTTGCAGTAACTTTGTGGTGATAGACAAATAAAAAACTAATCATAATGCAATCAAAAAAACAACTCCTTGCGCTTCTTGCGCTTTGTGCCTTGGGGTCTGCCAACGCTTTCGCCGAGCGGAACACCCCTTTGAAGTATTGGTTCGACCGTCCGACGACTATGCGCGGACAGGCTGTGTGGCTCGCTTCGAGTCCCGACCGTATGCCTACCGAGCGCCAGTTGGTGCGTGCCGGCGACTTGGTGAACAACCCCGACCCCGAATGGGAGTCGCAGTCGCTGCCCATCGGCAACGGCAATATCGGCGGCAACGTGCTCGGTTCGGTTGAGGCTGAGCGCATCACGTTCAACGAGAAGACACTCTGGCGCGGTGGTCCGAACACCTCGCGCGGCACCGCCTACTACTGGGATGTGAACAAGCAGTCGGCTCATGTGGTGGGCGAGATACGCGAGGCGTTCACCAAGGGCGACTGGCAGAAGGCGGAGCTGCTCACACGCAAGAACTTCAACAGCGTGGTGCCTTACGAGGCTGACGCCGAGGAGCCGTTCCGCTTCGGCAGCTTCACTACCGCCGGCGAGTTCTACATTGAGACCGGACTCAGCTCAGTGGGAATGACCGACTATCGCCGTGAGCTTTCGCTCGACTCTGCCCTTGCGAAGGTGAGCTTCTGCAAGGACGGCGTGCAGTACGAGCGTGAGTATTTCGTGTCGCATCCTGCCAACGTGATGGCGGTGCGCTTCGCTGCCTCGCACCGTGGTAAGCAGAACCTCGTGTTCTCATACGCTCCCAACCCCGTGTCGACGGGCGATATGAAGGCGGACGGCACCGATGCGCTCTGCTGGCTGGCACGTCTCGACAACAACAGTATGGAGTACGCCGTGCGCATAAAGGCTGTGGCTAAGGGCGGTGCGGTGAGCAACGAGGGCGGCAAGCTTACGGTGAAGGATGCCGACGAGGTTGTGTTCCTCATCACTGCCGACACCGACTACCGACCCAACTACGACCCCGATTTCAGCGACCCGAAGGCTTACGTAGGTGTAGACCCTAAACAGACTACTGCCGACTGGCTCGCCAAGGCTGCCACAAAGGACTACGCCTCGCTGCTCAACGAGCACTATGCCGACTATTCGGAGCTTTTCAACCGCGTGCGTCTGAACATCAACAACGCTTCGGTCGATGCTGCCGACCTGCCCGTGAACCGCCGTCTTGAGGCTTACCGCCAGGGCAAGCCCGACTACTACTTGGAGCAGCTCTACTATCAGTTCGGTCGCTACCTGCTTATCTCGTCGTCGCGTGCCGACAATCTGCCGGCTAACCTGCAGGGCTTGTGGCACAACAACGTCGACGGACCGTGGCGCATCGACTATCATAACAACATCAACCTGCAGATGAACTACTGGCTGGCTTGCCCGACGGGACTCTCGGAGTGCGAGCTGCCGCTCTTCAACTTCATCCGCACGCTCGTGAAGCCGGGCCGTGTAACGGCGAAGTCGTACTTCGGCACACGTGGCTGGACAACGTCCGTATCTGGTAATATCTTCGGCTTCACATCGCCGCTCTCGAGCGAGGATATGTCGTGGAACTTCTCGCCGTTCGCCGGTCCGTGGCTCGCCACACACCTCTGGAACTACTACGATTTTACGCGCGATCGCCATTTCCTTGCTGACAACTACGAAATACTGAAGGAGTCTGCCGACTTCGCGTCCGACTATCTCTGGCATCGCGCCGACGGCGTGTACACCGCCGCTCCGTCCACATCGCCCGAGCACGGACCTGTTGACGAGGGTGCTACGTTCGCCCACGCCGTGATACGCGAAGTGCTCCTGGACGCTGTTGAGGCTAACCGCGTGTTAGGCAAGAGTGCCAAGGAACGCCGCCAGTGGGAGGACGCGCTGAAGCATCTCGCGCCGTATAAGATAGGTCGCTACGGACAGCTCATGGAGTGGTCGACGGACATCGACGACCCGAAGGACGAGCATCGCCATGTGAACCACCTCTTCGGTCTGCACCCTGGTCGCACCGTGTCGCCCGTCACAACGCCCGAACTGGCTAAGGCTTCGCGCGTGGTGCTCGAGCATCGCGGCGACGGCGCAACGGGATGGTCGATGGGCTGGAAACTCAACCAGTGGGCACGCCTGCACGACGGCAATCATGCCTACACGCTCTACGGCAATCTGCTGAAGAACGGCACGCTCGACAACCTCTGGGACACGCACGCTCCGTTCCAAATTGACGGTAACTTCGGCGGAACAGCCGGCGTAACCGAGATGCTTATGCAGAGCCACATGGGATTCGTCCACCTGCTGCCTGCACTACCCGATGCTTGGGCAGAGGGCGCTGTGAGCGGACTGCGTGCCAAGGGCAACTTCACCGTGTCTATCAGCTGGAAGAACGGCAAGCTCGCTGAGGCGACAATACTCTCCGGCTCGGGCGAACCGTGCGAGGTGCGCTACGGCGAGGCGGTGCTGAAGTTCAAGACAAAGCGAGGCGGAAGCTATAAGGTCGTGTTCTGCGAGAACAAGCTTGTAGGGGGTGCACTTGTCTCAAGTGCACCAACCAAGTAAAATACCAATTAGTTGGTGCACATTCTGTTCGGTTGGTGCAGTTCTTGCTCAGTTGGTGCAGTTCTTGTTCAGTTGGTACACATTCTGTTCGGTTGGTGCACTTGAGACAAGTGCACCCCCTTAAAACAACAAAGGTCGAGCGATTTCGCTCGACCTTTGTTGTCTTTGTATTATTAATACTCATCCTCTTCGTTGCAGTGTATTATTAATAGTCATACTCTTCGTTGCTGTTGTCATCATACTCCCACGAGTCGAAGTAGATGCGCGACGACACATGTTTTGATGTGCTGCCATCGCCAGGCTTTGGGTTGTCTATACTACCTTGTGAGCCAGAGCCATCTATGCCCGTAGAGCCAGCCATGATGCTTGTTGTTTCTATTTCCATCGTTGCTATCGATGGCTTTATATAATACTTTTTCATTGTGCTTTAGTATATTACTGGTTAAATGTTGCGTATGTTTACTTCACTACTACCTTCTTGCCGTTCTGAATGTATATACCACTCTTCAGCGCGCGGAGTGAGTTGCCTACGCACTGTCCCTGCAGATTATACACAGGAGCGTTGCTTTCCTCAGTGTTGAAGATAGTGCCGAGCGATGTTGGTGTTCCGTCGAGGTTAGCGCGCAGTTTCTTGATGTCGGTGTCTTGTGGCACGATGAAGTATGCACGCAAGCCGCCGATAGTACGAGCATCGATATCGTTAATCGGGTAGTAGAAGAGGTCGTTGTCGCCAAGGAAGAGTTCTGTCTTGTCGGTCTTCAGCAATATCTGGTTGTAGATACCCTTCATCTGCACTGTGCTTGCATCGCCCACAGCCTGCGGGTTGCCGTTCTCGTCGAGTCCTGTTGCCACCATGCTTACTCCCTCGAATGTTGGGTTCGTCACAACGGCATTGCCTGGTTTCATGATGTACGGTTTGCCTGCCTCGATGTTGTCTACAGTTGCGAAGTACACAATGTTGTTGTTGCAGTTGCCTTCGTATGTGCGGAGCTGTGTGCCCTCGCCGAAATACTGTGTCACCTGCTCCGCATCAAGTGCGAACGGCACGCAGAATGTGTTCCAGTAGTCTTTGCTGAGTGTGCGCTGCAGCGTCACGTTAGCATTCTCGTATGTCTCGATGACGTTGTCGGTCTTTGTCTCGTCGAGAGTGTAGCTCTTTGCTTTCGGTACTTCTACTGTGACGATGATGTTTGTGGCGCGAGCCTGATCAGTATTTTTAAATACAACTTCCTTAGCAGAACCCACCCAACAGAGATCATATTTTGTGTCTGCAGTAAATGCTCCGTCTTTACCATTGTATTTCAAGTTGTTAATAGGTTTGTCACCCTTTACGAATTCAATCTTTGTGATTTTACCAATCTTGGTTGAGATGGTTGTAGTACAGTTCTGATATAATCTGTAAGTATATTTATTAGAAGATACTGCAGCGAATGCTGCATCCGTACCATGTATTGTTACTACACCCTGCACTATTTGATCTTCTTTGCCATTTCCTGTTTGTCCTCCCTTATTTACGCCAGCAACGAACTCGATGATTTTTTCTTCTACTGCGCTGTTGATTACCTTCAGCGTGCATGTTGCCGTTGTCTCCTTATAGGTATCGTTAGCAGCAGCGGTTGCGGTGATTGTGTATGTGCCACTAACTTCAATAAGTGCTTCTCCGTCTGTTCCTCCAATCGTTGCGTTAGCACTTTCTGGCGATATGGTGTAAGTTACGTTGAGGCTGTGTGGATTCTGCAGCACATCTGCAGCATTGAATGTTACAATACCTGCTGTTGCTTCTGCTAAATCTGCGTTGTAACTCTCTGCTGCGAACTTGAAGTCGGCATCAGTTGTGCGTGGGTCTTCCACTTCGAAGGTGTAGGATATTTCCGCAGGCTTGTATGAGTCGTTACCGCCAAATTGGGCAGTGATGGTGGTTGTGCCAACCTTGTCAAATTCTATCAGGTTGTCTGTAATCGTATAGCTATTATCGCTGCTTGTGTATTTGAACGTCTCGCTGTTCAGACCGTTGTCGCATGTGATGTTGCTTGCCAGGTCGTATATATCATCCCCAAGTTTCACCTTTACGGGGTTCGCCTTTACTGCCAAGGCTGCGTCCTTGCGTGAGTCGGAAATGATGAGCTTGTAGGACGCTGTGCCTGCAGCATACTTGTCTGTTGCAGCCGATGTGGCGGTGATGGTCGCCTCGCCAGTCTTGTACAAGCGGATTCTATTGCCCTCAACCTTTGCGGTTGCGTCGTCGGAGCTTGCGTATGTGATAGCAGATGCGTCAAGGTCTTCAGGCTTGGTGATGGTCTGAAGGTCAATAGTGCCCACTACTAACTCCTTTGTTACAGTTGCCTCGGCGAATGATAGGGCAGGATTGTCTTTTATGATAAGAGCACTCAGTTCAATCTTTTTGATTTGAGTATAGCTGGCATCTGATTGTATTGTGAAAGTTGCTGTTGGTGACGGAAGTTCGATGCTGACAGTTTTTAGCGATGTGTTTACTTCTGCTTTTGCATCAGTGAGTTCCGCACTATAAAGTTGCGGAGTGTTATCTGTATCATACGTAACAACTACTTTATATCCAGATGGGAACGATGAGAAAGTTGGAGAAACAATTTTTCCTTTCTTCGTTTTAGCCATTTGAATGGAATTATTGATGAAGATACATTGTGTTAGAGTGAAAGTGTAATCTTTGCCAGCAACACTCTTTAATTGGCGTGGTGTGTTATCGTTGTTATCATACGCACCACCGATAAGTGATTGATTGTATGTTGAACAATCGAATACGATAGTACTTTCATCTATTTTTTGCTGATTCGTAATCTGATACGTAGCGGTAGAGCCAGAGTATTGTGTTGGGTCTGCAGGTGTGAATGTAGCGGTGATGGTTGTTGTGCCATATACAGATGGGTTGATGGTTACTGCGCCAGTCGTGGGGTCGACAGTAGCCACAGCGTCGCCCGAAGCTGCGTATGTGATAGTGCCGTCAATGTTGTTAGCTTCGGTAGCGGTGTAGCCCGTGAAGTCTGTGCCGGCATCGGTCTTGCCTTCGGTAAGAGTGATGTCGGTGCCGTTAAAAGAGAGAGATGTAGCGATGTGGTTGTCTTTGTTTTCGACAACGTATGAGTCGGTAGATGTTTGGTAGGTGTCAGTTTTAGGCAGAGTGGCTGTGATGGTAGCCTTGCCAAACTTGGTGTTGGTGAATGTCAGTTCGCCGGTTTTAGAGTCAACGGCTACGATGTCTGCAGCATCGCTTGTATATTCAATAAGGTTAGACAAGTCGGTGTTGTCGTCGCTCTTTGTAGCAGTAGCTGTAGGCGTGGTAAAACCCTCAAGCTTGCCATTGGTGAATGTGAATGTCTTGCTGGAGTTGGTGCCAAAGGTGGTAGTGGTGGCAGGGGTGGTAGCTGCTTTTTCCCAAACAATGGTAATTTTGTCTATGTAGTTAGTTCCATCATTAGATTTAAAACCAATGAATTTGTATGCTTTGTTAGGAGTGATTGTTACAGCTGTTTTGCTGTTAGGAACATTTTTGATTAGTTCACCAGCAGCAGAACCAAATAGATCTTTAGCAGTAGTGTATGCTGTGTTTTTGCCATAAATCTCAAGAGATTGAGCATTGCTACTATTAAAATTGATAGTGATAGATTTTATTGTACCACCTGATGCTGATGTTATAATACCAGTATATAGACCTTTATCTACTTTAGTTCTTATTTGAATACCTTTTTGGCTTTTACCAGTACCAACATATGCAGCACCATCATAACTTGCACCAGACGATAATGTTTTTGTCGCAAATTTTTTGTAGCCATTGGTAGAAACGTTTAATATGGTTGCGGTCAACTCATCCGTTGCCGTTTCTTGAGCATACCCCCCCACCGTACACACAATCGTGAGCAGTGTGAGCATAAAAAATCGTAAATGTTTAGTCATAATATGTAATTTTTAATGTTATAGGCTTGTTGTTATGTCGTTAAAATTACGAGTGTTGTAGTTGAGATAAGGAATGTTGTTTCTTTGAATGCAAAATTACATCTAATGTTTTGTATTTGTATTAAAATAATGTTTAAATAATGTAAAAAGGGTATGGCATTGTGTGAATGTCATACCCTTTGTGGTTGCGTGGGTATGGCAAGGATGCCATACCCTCCTATTATTACTCATAAACCCAGTAGCCGGTGGTTTGCTGCTGTGCTGTGCCGTCCTTAGCCGGAGCAGCTGCAGCGGATGTTTTGCGGAAGTAGCCTACGAGTGTTACGTCGAAGATGAGTGTGGAGTAGGCTGCGCCCGGCGTGGCTGACGAGCCGTATGCCAGCTGATGGGGCATGTACACGAGCCATCTGTCGCCGATGTGCATGTTCTGCAGTGCTGTGGCGAAGCCTTTCACCACTCCGCTCACGGCGAAGGTGCGTGGCTTCATCGTGCTGAGGTTGTACTCGCCCTGCCACGACTTGTCGAAGACATAGCCCTCGGCGTAGCTTGTGGAGGGCAGCAGACGGCCGCTGTAGTGCACCTTCACCGAGTCGGTAAAGAGTGGACAGCCCGAGCCCGTGCCAGCGTTGAGCACGTTGGCAAGCACGAAGTCGTAGCTATGCGTAGCCACCTGGTCGTTGAGGCTCCATGAGCGCAGCACCTTCCAGTCGGCAGCACTACCCGCCACCAGCTGCTTCACCTCGGCATACTTCCTGTCGTAGTATGCCTCGTTGGTCTTTCGCCAGTTGGGGTACTCCTCCTTCTCGTTGTCGGTCTCGCTGCACGACGACAGGCTTGCTGCGAAGACGGTCGTCATGGCGAGGAGTATGAATAAATAGTATTTCTTCATTTAGTATGTTTTTACTGCAATTTCTTGAGCAGGCTTGTGATGCTCACCTTGTCCTCGATGATGCTGAGGAGCTGGTCGATGCTCACGCGCTCCTGCTCCATTGTGTCGCGGAAGCGGAGTGTCACGGTGTTGTCCTGCAGTGTGTCGTAGTCGACGGTCACGCAGAACGGTGTGCCCACTGCGTCCTGACGGCGGTAGCGTTTGCCGATGGTGTCCTTCTCGTCGTAGCTTGTGTTGAAGTGGAACTTCAGGTTGTTCACAATCTCGCGAGCCTTCTCGGGCAGTCCGTCCTTCTTGACGAGCGGCAGCACGGCGAGCTTTGTCGGTGCGAGTGCGGGCGGGAGCATGAGTACGACGCGTGTCTCGCCGTTTTCGAGCTGCTCCTCTTTATAAGAGTGGCACATCACGCTGAGGAACATGCGGTCTACGCCGATAGATGTCTCGATGACGTACGGAGTGTACGACTCCTTGGTCTGCGGGTCGAAGTACTTGATTGAGCGGCCCGAGAACTTCTCGTGCTGCGAGAGGTCGAAGTTGGTGCGGCTGTGTATGCCCTCTACCTCCTTGAAGCCGAACGGCATGTGGAACTCGATGTCGGTAGCGGCGTTGGCGTAGTGAGCCAGCTTCTCGTGGTCGTGGAAGCGATAGTTCTCGGCGCCGAAGCCAAGAGCCTGGTGCCACTTCATGCGCAGCTCCTTCCACTTCTGGAAATACTCGAGCTCGGTGCCCGGCTGCACGAAGAACTGCATCTCCATCTGCTCGAACTCGCGCATACGGAAGATGAACTGGCGTGCCACGATCTCGTTGCGGAACGCCTTACCGATCTGTGCGATGCCGAACGGAATCTTCATGCGGCCCGTCTTCTGCACGTTGAGGTAGTTGACGAAGATGCCCTGTGCTGTCTCCGGACGGAGGTACACCTTGTTAGAACCGTCGGCTACGGAGCCCATCTCTGTAGAGAACATGAGGTTGAACTGGCGTACGTCGGTCCAGTTCTTTGTGCCGCTGATCGGGTCTACGATCTCCTCGTCGATGATGATCTGCTTCAGCTCAGCGAGGTCCGGACCCTGCATAGCCTCTGTATAGCGTGCGTGGAGAGCGTCGCGCTTCTGCTGGTGCTCGATTACGCGTGCGTTTGTAGCGCGGAACTGTGCCTCGTCGAAGCTCTCGCCGAAACGCTTGCGAGCCTTGGCAATCTCCTTCTCAATCTTCTCGTCGTACTTCGCAATCTGGTCCTCGATGAGAACGTCGGCACGATAGCGCTTCTTTGAGTCGCGGTTGTCGATGAGCGGGTCGTTGAATGCGTCTACGTGTCCGCTTGCCTTCCAGATAGTAGGGTGCATGAAGATGGCAGAGTCGATGCCCACGATGTTGTCGTGGAGCAGCACCATGCTCTTCCACCAGTATTGCTTGATGTTGTTCTTCAGTTCTACACCGTTCTGTCCGTAGTCGTACACTGCAGCCAGTCCGTCATAAATATCGCTACTTGGGAATACGAAACCGTACTCCTTACAGTGACTCACGATTTTCTTGAAAACGTCTTCTTGTGCCATTTTTATATGTGTTTTATTATAATTTTAGTTGCAAAGTTACGCTTTTTTGATTAATTACGTAGCGTTTAAGGAGTTAAATGTTATGAAACGGTTGTTTTGCGGTGGTAGTTGTGTGGTGTTGTAGTGGTGGTTAAGTCATCGGACAGCGTACGGAATCTGATCGGGTGGCGTACGGAATCTGATCGGGTGGCGTACGGAATCTGATTGGGTGGCGTACGGAATCTGATCGGGCGGCGGACGGAGCACGATAGTAAAAGTTGTGCTAATTAGGGAATTTCCCATTACCGATTAGGGAAAATCCTTTTGGCTTGCAGTAACAAAAGCATAACTTTGCAAGCGAAAGGAAACCTCAAGGGGCAGTCAAGGGATGCAGTCAAGGGGGTGCAGTTGTCTCAACTGCACCAACAGAGTAAGAAGTGCACCAACAGAGCTGTAGTTGCACCAAAATAGCACATTCTACTTGGTTGGTGCACTTGAGACAAGTGCACCCCCTGAGGATGACAAGTGCACCCCCTGGGAGGCACCCCCTTAAGATAAGTATAACTTTTAAAAACAGAGATATTATGAAACGGTTATTCGCAACAATAGTAATGGTGCTTGGCTTCGCGGTAGCAGCCAGCGCAATGAGTTACAGTCAGGCACGCGAACAGGCGTTGTTCCTCACCGATAAGATGGCTTACGAGCTGAACCTCACCGACGACCAGTATGAGGCGGCTTACGAGATAAACCTCGACTATCTGCTCAGTGTCAACTCCGACGACGAACTCTACGGCGACTACTGGCGTTGGCGTAACATCGACTTCAGCTATGTGCTCCTCGACTGGCAGTACCGTATGTTCTGCGAGGCAGCCTACTTCTATCGTCCGCTCTACTTCAGTGCAGGCGTTTGGCACTTCGCTATATACGCTCGCTATCCGCACCGCGACTACTTCTACTTCCATCGTCCGACGGTGTACGTGAGCTATCGTGGCGGCCACTCGTGGCGTCAGAACAACGGCAGCTCGTGGTACAACGGCAGAACATTCGGTTCGCGCCGGGGTGGCGATGCCCACTTCGGTATGCGCGACGGTTTCAAGCGCGGCGACTACGGACGCGGCAATCGCCAGTCGTTCGGCTCGCGTGGCAACCGTAGGGTAGAGAGCAGAGGTAACAGCGACTTCGGCTCGCGCCGCGACAACAGCGGAAGCGGATTTGGCTCGCGCAGTTCATCGGGCTTTGGCTCAAGCCGCAGTTCGTCGGGCTTCGGCTCAAGCCGTGGCTCTGGCTTTGGCAGTCGTGAGAGTAGCACGCGCACAACGGTGCGTCAGCCCGAGAGCAATAGAGGCTTTTCAGGCAGCAGCTTCGGCTCGCGTCGCGACAACTCGTCGGGCTCGTCAGCCCCACGCTCAACGTTCAAGCCGTCGGGCTCGTCAAGACACTCGTCGTCGTTTGGAGGCGGTGGTTCGTCGTCAAGAAGCGGCGGTTTTGGCTCGCGCAGATAACTTTTAGGGGAACTTTTAGGGGGTGCACTTGTCTCAAGTGCACCAACAAAGCAGAAGGTGTACCAACTTATCTAACTTTATAATTTGGCAAATAACCATTCTACTTGGTTGGTGCAGTTGAGACAACTGCACCCCCTTAACTGCACCCCCTAAGTGCACCCCCTATACTTACTTCCTCATGCTCTGCTCCTTGCGGTATTGCGTTGGCGACATGCCGAGGTGGCTCTTCGTGAACTTGCCGAAGAACGAGAGGTTGGGGAAGCCCAACAGCTCCGATATCTCTTTGATGGAGAGGTTAGAACGGCGCAGATACTTTTCTATCGCCTTCACCGTGTAGCTGTGTATCCAGTCGAGCGCCGTGCGCCCCGTCACCTGTTTCGTGATGTTAGAGAGATACTTCGGTGTGATGCACAGCTCCTGCGCATATTTCTTCACGGGCTGCATTCTGCCGTTGTTCGCCGACAGCATCTCGATGAAGCGCTGGAAGAGCAAGTTGGCCTGCTTGAGATTGCCCCCTTCGATGCTATACTCCACGTATGGCGTGATGATGGCGAACAGCTCGTAGATGGAACTTTGCAGCAAGCAGTGCATAATCTCCTTATGATAGAAACCATGCGGATTCTTTATCTTGTGTGCAATGATGGCGTAGTACTTCAAGAACATCTGTTGGCGTTCCTCGTTGAGGTGGATCACGGGGTTGTGCGATACGTAACCGAGCAGATTAAGATAGTCGCGGTTCACCTGCACACTGGCTTGAGCTGCCTTGCTCGACACGCCGACACTTTTCGAGTCGTAGTCGGGCGACACCATCACGTTTTCCCATGTGCTGCTGGGCAGACAGATAATCACGTCGCCCGCCTTTGCGGTATATGCGTTGGAGTTGGTTTCAAATTGTATACGTCCCTTAGTGCAGTAGACCATCATAATCATATCAAACTTGAATGTGCCGTCTACCTGCAGCACCTTGTCGATGCCGTCGAGCACAACCATGTCGCCATCTATGTAGTCAGCATTGCCGTAATGAGCGATGAGCCCCATGTCAATCTTCAGTTCTGTCATTTCGTTAGCCATTATGTTTCGTAATTAAGATTCGTATGCAAAGTTATTTTGTCATCCGCAAAGGTAGTCATTATTTCCATACCGATATTATTCCGTTTTGCCGATTTTGTATTCTTTAAGTCAGATTTTATAAAATTATTACGCCTAACGCTGGTTATGAATAATGTAAAGTAGTAGAAAAAGATGTAAACCGGTCATTAGATTACAGAAAAGTTGTAACTTTGCACGAACATTAGGCAATTAGTAAGCAAATACATATAAATAAAAACAAAAATAAGAGAAAATGAATGTAGCTATTGTTGGTGCGAGTGGCGCCGTAGGACAGGAGTTTCTGCGCATCCTCGCCGAGAGAGAGTTCCCCATTGACAATTTAGTGTTGTTTGGTTCTGAGCGTTCGGCTGGAAAGAAATACACGTTCAAAGGTAAGGAGTATGAGGTGAAGCTCTTGCAGCACAACGACGATTTCAAGGACATCGACGTTGCGTTCACATCGGCTGGTGGTGGCACCTCAAAGGAGTATGCCGAGACTATCACTAAGTACGGCGCAGTGATGATCGACAACTCGTCGGCGTTCCGCATGTGCGACGATGTGCCATTGGTAGTGCCAGAGTGCAATGCCGAGGATGCTCTGAAGCGTCCGCGTGGTATCATCGCCAACCCTAACTGCACCACTATTATGATGGTGGTAGTGCTGAAGCCGCTGGAGCAGCTCAGCCACATCAAGCGCATACACATCGCCAGCTACCAAAGCGCATCGGGCGCAGGCGCAGCTGCCATGGCAGAGCTGCAGGAGCAGTATCGCGAGCTGGTGAACAACGAGCCGGTGAAGGTGGAGAAATTCCCGCACCAGTTGGCGTATAACGTCATCCCGCAGATTGATGTCTTCACCGACAACGGATACACCAAGGAGGAGATGAAGATGTTCAACGAGACACGCAAGATCATGCACAGCGACGTGCGCTGCTCTGCGATGTGCGTGCGCGTCAGCTCGCTCCGCTCTCACTCCGAGTCGGTATGGATTGAGACCGAACGCCCCATCAGCGTCGAGGAGGCTCAGAAGGCAATCGCTGCGGCTCCGGGATGCACACTGAAGGACGACCCGCAGAACCTCGTCTACCCGATGCCGCTGGAGACAGCCGGCAAGGACGACGTGTTCGTAGGACGCGTGCGCAAGGATCTCGCCGACGACTGCGGACTCACGTTCTGGCTCTCGGGCGACCAGATTCGCAAGGGTGCTGCGCTCAATGCGGTGCAGATTGCGGAGTACCTGTATAAGGTGGGCGACCTGAAGTAAGCGGTTCTCCCACAGATTTATTCTGCTGAGATATCCTCCCACAGATTCCACGGATTTTCACAGATGGGACTTATACAAAGAATTCCCACAGAATTCACGGAATTCACAGAAGTTTCTTAGGAGGGTATGGCATCCTTGCCATACCCACGCCTTCGGCATAATCCTCCCACAGATTCCACGGATTTTCACAGATGGAATTTATACAAAGAACTCCCACAGATTCCACGGATTTTCACAGATGGAACTTATACAAAGAACTCCCACAGAATTCACAGAATTCACAGAAGTTTAGGTGCATTTATTGCAGTGTGAGTATGGCAGTGATGCCATACCATCCTATACATCTGTGTAATTCCGTGGAATCTGTGGGAGTTTTCTCTATAAGTACTTCCGTGAATTCCGTGAAATCTGTGGGAGTTTTTCTCTATAAGTACTTCCGTGAATTCCGTGAAATCTGTGGGAATGTTTTGTTTTCCTCTATTCTGTGGGAGCGTTAGAACTTGAGTTTCACGCTTGCACCAGCCATTACCCAGATGCCTGGCTGCTTCACGTTGCCCAGGTCGTAGTAGTGGTGGTTGGTGATATTGTCAGCCTTTACATATATATTGTATGTAGGCGCAGACCACTGCAAGCGCACATCCACCTTTGTGTACGGATGATAACCGTTCATGCGCTCCTGCCAACGCAGCGCCCACGATGCCGTGAGCTGTCGCCAGATGCGATGGTCCAGCTGCAGCGTAGCCTTGTGGCGCAGATACTCTAAGGCGTAGAGCGAACCGAAGACATCACCGTCGGTAGAGTGCTTCTGATGGATGAACGCATAGCCAGCCTTTATGCGTGTGATGAAGAACTTCGGCAGCAGCTCCTGCAGATGCAGCGCAGCATCAACGGAGTAGCCCATATTGTCGAGCTTACCGATGTTCATAGCCTGATACTTCTTGCTCTCAGCCGTAGGGTACACCCAGTCGATAATGTCCGTACCCTTCGAGTAGAACCCACTCAGCACTGCCTCGAAGCCGTGCGTGCGGTAGCGCGTGCCCACCTTGAACGCCTCGTTCTTCTCCGGTCGCAGCGCAATGTCGCCCTGCTGCACCGAGTTGCTGGTATAAAGGTCGGTGTACGTAGGTACGCGCAACGCGCGGTTCCACGAAGCATACACCTTCCACTCGTCGTTCGGGCGGTAGCTCACGTCAACACCTGGGTAGAGGCGGAACTTGCCGTCGAGCGCCGTGTTGCGGTTGGCGAGCAAACCAGCCGACAGCGTGAAGCCGCCCACGATGACGTTATGCTCGAGGAAGAGACTCGTGTTGGTGCGCTCGCCGAGTCGGTTGTATTTGCGGTCAGTACCGCCGATAGCCACCCATTTGTTCTCCGGCTGCACATCGCCGTACGCCGTGCTGAGGATATGCTCGCGGCGCACGTCCACGCCAGCCGCCGTCTTGCCGAGCAGCCACGAGGCATGAGCGTTGAGCGAGCCGCCGTAGGTGTCGAGACGGTGATAGTTCTCGCCGGCAGCAGCACCCTCCTTGCCCTTTATCAGCTGGTAGTGGTCGACATCCTTATGCCAGTAGACCATCGGCGTAAGCACGAAACGCTCGTCAGCCCACGGCTTAATCTCCGCCTGTGCCGACGCAAGGAAACGGCGTGTAGCCTCAAACTGATTCTTGAACTTCGCACTGTAGAACGTAGACGCACCGAAGTCCTGCGACGAGAAGCCGCCCTGCCACTGCATGTCTACGTAGCGCGACTTCCAGCTGCCCGTGTAGTAGGCGCGACGACGACGGAAGTCGCTGTTCTCCGTACCTCCGTCGCTCTGCGTGTAGCCACCGCTCAGCTTCTGACGCACCGCACCCGTAGCAAGATTAACGCTTGCGTCGCCGCCGAACGTGCCGAACGAGCCGCCCTCGGCAGCCACCGTCACGTTGCTCTCGGCATCGGCACGCGTCACGATGTTGATGGCACCGCTGAACGCCGACGAACCGAACACACGTGCCGAAGCACCCTCGAGAACCTCGATGCGCTCAATGTCGGAAAGCGAAACTGGAAAATCGGCAGCGTTGTGACCCGTCTGTGCACTCGAAATATTCATGCCATTCAATAGAATGGTGATCTGGTCGAACGTGCCGCCGTTGATGGAGATGTCCGTCTGTACACCAAAGCCCCCGCGCTGACGGACATCCACGCCCGGGACTAACTTTAAAATGTCGTTGACACTCGCTGCTTCCGCACGCTGAATGTCGTCGCGCGAAATGACAGCCACAATCTTTGCCGACTGCAATGCAGTGAGCGGAGCACGCGAACCCGTTACGAGCACCTCGTCGAGCTTCACCTCCTCACGGCTCAATGAGTCGAGAGCCAGAGCCGACGCTACCGGCTTCGTGCTGATGCCATCTGCCTTGGCGTTGGTGAGCGTAGCCACACTGAGCGTGCAGATGAGCACCTCGCGACCCAGGCAGCTGAAAAGAGCGTAGCTGCGGTGCGTGAAGTGCTTGAAATGCAATGCCACAGGGCGTGCGTTGAAATTGTTTTTGAACATAAAAAATATAAATTGTTAATGATGAAAGGGGCGTTTTGAGCGTGCAAAGTTAGTATAAACTCGGCAAATTACAAAATAAGCAGGCACGTTTTTCACCTACTCGTACACACCGTACACCATGTAGCTGCCGTCGCCACGCAGCGTGATGCTCTCGCCAGTCGCCTCGTTGAGCGTGCCTTGCCACATCGCTGCGAACGCATACGGCTGCCAGCGCAGACCGTCGCCCTCAAGGTGCGAGCACGTGAGGTTGAAGATGCTCACTTGCTGTCCGGCAAAGGTGGCAAGTTCCGTTGTGCCGGAAGCCGAAAGGAACACGCCGTGGTCGGTAGCCATCAACGCCGCGATGTGCATCTCGCGACGATAGAAGTCGAGCAGCGATATGTTGCCTAATGTGTGGTCCTCGCGCTTGCCCGTAGCTCCGATGTAGGCAATGCGGCGGCATCCACGCTCCACGCAGAAGCGCGTCGCCTTCGTAAGGTCGTTGTAGTCCTGCTCCTCCACCTTATATATAATGTCGCGGTGCGCTGTCAGGAACTCCTGCGACATCGAGTCGCAGTCGCCGATAATCGCCGTCGGCATGTATCCGCGTCGTATCAGTTCCTCGCCAGCCGCGTCGCACGCCACCAGCATCCTCGCCTGTTCGACGAGCGTGAGTGGCACGGCATGAGTGGGGAAGTCGCCACCGGCTACGACGACCGCATCGAAGCCGTCCGGCTGTAGCGATGCAAAGCTTTTGGGAGTGTGTGGTTGGTTGCACATAGTTGTTATGTTTTTATCCGACAGAGTTGGTCTGCTGGATGAGTGTTGTGTTTCAGCGGACAAAAGTACGAAATAAATGGGAGTTTTAGTGTGGTGTCGCTTTTTTTATATATTTTTGCAGCAAACAAATCAAACTATTAATCTGTTATGGCAGAAACCTCGAATGCTCAGCACGTGCTGAAATCGCAAGCCAATTGGGATGCGCTTTATTTCTATCAGAAGTCGGATGTGATATATCAGCTTGCGTTCGCCTTCTGTGAGCGCTTTATACATTTATACAAAGATCGCACGCGCGACCAAGTGATACAGGCAGCACGTTCGTGTAAGCAGAACATTGTGGAAGGCTTGGCGGATGGTGTCGCCTCCACGGAGATGCAGCTGAAGCTACTCAACGTGGCTCGCGCTTCGCTGAAGGAGTTGCGCGAGGACTTTGAGGACTATATAAAGTCGCGTCACCTACAGTTCTTCGTTAGCGGTGAACCGCGCTACGCTGATATGCTCAACTATTGTCGCTATCATAATCGCCTGTCCGATTATGAGCCGTTCTTCGCGCAGTGGACTGACGAACAGATGTGCAACTATGCCATCACGCTCTGCCATTTCATCGACCGGATGATGATGTCGTTCTTGAAGAAACTGGAGCAGGAGTTTATCACTGAGGGTGGCATAAAGGAGCGTATGCACCGCGCTCGCACCGGATATCGCCAGCAGCAAGACGAGCGTTTGAAGCAGCTTGAAGCAGAGCTGCCGCGTCTGAAGCAAGCCCTCGCTGAGGCGCAGGCGGAGGCTGCGAAGTGGAAGGCAGAGGCTACGAAGTGGAAGGCAGCCTTTGAGGATTTAAAGCAAAGAGCGCTAAAGATGTATTATGGAAAGGAAGAGGAGATAAAGAGGCTGAAGGAATTGCTGGGGGAGGAGATGTAGATGCTCTAGACTTTCTAGATTTTCTAGATTTTCTAGAAGCTCTAGATATTCTATTTGTTACATGGACTTCGCCTTTTTCGCAAGCCCCTTCCACTTCCAATATCCCATGACCGCTATCACCACATACAGCCCGTAGAGCCCAGCCTTGAACGGTATGCCCTTGACCACGTACAGATAGCAGCAGACAACGTCGACGGCTATCCAGAAGAGCCACTGCTCAACATACTTGCGCGCCAAAGCCCACAAACCAACGAAGCTCAGAGCGTTGGTGAATGCATCGAGCAAGGGAACCGTACTGTTGGTGTAAGCCACCAAGACATAATATGTGGCAGCCCAGGCAAGGAAGAAAAAGCCGAGCGTGCGCAAGATGAGGCGGCGAGGAAAAAACGTTATAGGAAGATCTTCGGAAGAACTGCTAACCGCGCTTGCAGCTTCTATCTTATCAGAGCTAACTGCGCTTGCGCCTTCTTTCTTATCAGAGCCTTTGCGTTTAATCATTGCCTTCCATTTCGCTCCGAACTTCCACACGGCATAGCCGTATATTGCGGCAAGCGTGTAGTAGACAGCCATGCCGGCATCACCATAGAGGCCGTGGCTCCAGTAGAGGTAAATGTCCATGGCTGGCATCACGATGCCTACAACCCACAGCGCGATGCTCGCACGATATTCGAGAACGAGATAGATGAGCCCGAGGATTGTTGTGACGATGTCGAGCCAATGAGTGGAGAGAAAATCTGTCATTTTATCAAAAAAAACAGCCCCTCCCAACCTCCCCATCGGGGAGGAGAGAGAGGATTGAATTATTAATTACAAAAATGTATCACTCTGCCCTGCAACCTTTTAAAAAAGAAACAAAGCATATATAACTCTGCCCTGCGCACCCTCCCCGACGGGGAGGGATGGGGAGGGGCTGTTTTAGAACTTAAGTGTTATGGTTCCCATGCAGTTGAAACCAGCCATTGGGATGTAAGCCACGGTAGAGTTGCGCTTACCCTGGTTGTACCAATCGTAGTAGACGTAGCCAGAAGCTGCATAGTGACGGTTGAAGATATTATTGAAGTCGGCACCGAGCACAATCTGCTTCAAGCCAAGCATACGCTTCGCGAAGTTGAATGTGTACGAAGCGTTCACGTTAGTCTGCGAGTAGCAAGGCAGTGAGCGGTCAGAGCTCTCGGTGTTGTCGAGATACTGCTTGCTGACGAAGTTGGTGTGCCATGTGGCGCGGAAACCAGCGAAGTGAACATCTACGAAGCCGTTGAGGATAGCCGACGGCGAGAAAGCAATGGTAGAGCTCTTGTATGTGTTCCATACGGCAGCACCATCCCAGCTCTCGACACACTCCTTGAAGTTATGCAGACGGTTGCGGCTCAGCGCGGCGTTACCCTCTACAGAGAGCCATGAGAGTGGGCTCCAGCCTGCTGACAGCTCAGCACCGAGACGATAAGAGTCCTTGATGTTGCGTGTCAGTGCCTCGCCGATGTCGCTCTTCTCACCAGTCATCACGAACTGGTTGACGTACTTCATGTAGTAGAAGTTGACACCTGCGAACCAGTTCTCGCCCTGATACTGATAACCCCACTCGATGTCGAGCAGACGCTCAGGCGACGGATTGCCGTAGCCGATGTTGTCGGTGAAGTTGTTGCGCTCCGGTTCGCGGTTGGCGTAGGCGATAGAAGCGTAAACCTTATGTCCGTTAGCATCGTAGCTGATGCCAGCCTTCGGGTTGACGAAGAAGTAGTTCTCGTTGATGTTGATGCTCTGGTTCTTGTAGTTGCCGTCGGCACCCTGCTCGAAGTGGTCGTTGATGCCGTCGGTCTGATAGTTGACATAGCGCATCTGCATGTCGAGGAACCAGTTCCAACCCTTGCCGAACTTGCGGTTAGCCTTGAAGAACCAGCTCCAGTCGTTCTTATCTGCGTCAGAGTCGTAGTACTTGTAGCGACCATTAGTGAAGTACTTTTCCTCGAGAGTCTTGTCAGCGATGTATGTCACCTTGCCCCAGTGGTTGCAACGGAAGAGCTGCATACTAAGACCGCCCGTAACATCCCACAGAGCATCCTTATAGTTCACGTTGTAGAGAGCGCCATAGTTGTTCTGTGTGAGTCCTTTCTTGCGTATAGCGTCCGACTTCACGAGCTTCAGTTCGCCGTCCTTTACGTACATCTCGTTGATGCCAAACTTAGAAGCCAACTTTGTGTTCTGCTTGAACTCGTTATAGTAGCCATAGCCGTATGTGTAGTGAGCCGTTATGGAGTGGCTCCAACGGTCGGTAGGCTGCCATGTGAAGTTGAGGATGTTGTGGCTCTGCTCGAAGTTGTCAGTAGTCTGATCCCAGTATGAGCCGTCGCGCATCTTGTAACGCTCTGTTGTAAGTGGCTGACTTGGGTCGGGTGCCCAGTTGTCATCCATCGGGATGTTGAGCGACTCGTAGAGCGGGTTGAACTTGCCCAATCCATGCTTCCACATATCCTTATAGCTCTTGATGCCCCACGCCTTGAGGTCGGTATCGCCGTCGTAGTTACATGCTGGCACACCGTTCCATGCCTGACCTGTGTGCTCGAAGTTGCCGATGTTCTTATACGAAATCTTGAAGCGGTCGCCGAACCATGTCAGTCCGCCGTAGTACGAACCTGAGCGTCCGCTTGTGCCGTGGATGTATCCGTCGGTATTGGTCTCGTGGTAAGCACCGTCGAGTACGAGGTGATCCCAGAGCAGACCCGTTGAGAACTTGCCGCCAAAGCGGTATGTGTTGAACGAACCGTAAGAGCCAGTAACCTCTACGGTTGGCTTCAGCGACGGTGCAGCTGTAGCAAGCGACACCGCACCACCGAAGGCTCCGTCGCCATTGGTTGATGAACCGATGCCACGCTGAATTTGTGCGCTACCCATGAGGGCTGCATAGCTGTTCATGTTTGCCCAGAACACGCACTGGTCCTCAGGCGAGTTGAGAGGCACGCCGTCTACCGTTACGTTAATGCGGCTACCGGCAGCACCACGCATACGCATATAAACAGTACCAGTACCCACGCCGTTCTCGCTCCATGCAAGCACGCCCGGTGTGCGAGCGAAGAGCATAGGCAACTCTCTACCAGAGGTAGCGAAGCGCTCAAGCTCAGGCTTATTGATGTTTTCTACTGCAAATGGTGAACTCTTCGGGGCTCTTACAGCCTTTACTACCACCTCGTTGAGGTTGTTCACACGGGTAGTGTCGAGCTTGTTCTGCTCGCCAGCAGCTTGCGAAGGGCAAGTGCACGCAGCAGCCAAGGCTACTCCAATGATTTTCTTCATCTTTTTTAAGTTGATGTTGTTATCCAATAATAAGACTATAAGGGCTTTTGAAATAAAGAAAACCGTTCGTATCTGTACATTATCGCTACGCCGGTATTATCCGGATCAGCTCTGAGGGTATGTTCTCAGACGGTAAATATTCCGCCACCCCTTAGTCTACACTATATAAACTGGGTGCAAAGTTAACTAATTTTTGCATATTCAAACAATTTGTTTGTATAATAAACCCTAAAAAATGTGCGTAGCGGGCGGAATATGAAAAATTTGTAGTAAGTTTGCAACACTGAAAAGGCGAGCCAATAAAGGGTTGATGCGCCTTTCGATATTCACACATTATATATAATATAGAACGAAAATGGGGCGTTTGAAACTCATTTTGGCTTTGATAAGCCATTATAAATATGCCATAACCATAATCATCGGCGTGCTCACCGTGGGCTTTGTTGATGAGAATAGCTTCCTGCATCGTTTCCAACTCGAGATGCAAATCAGCGACCTGGAGGAGGAAATAGCGAAGTATAATGCGCAGAACGAAAGCGACCTGAAGAAGCTGAAGGAGATGCGACAGGGTCCGCAAGCGTTTCAGAAGATAGCACGCGAACGCTACTTTATGAAGGCTGACGACGAGGATATCTATGTGCTTAGCGACGACCCCCAACCTGAAAAAGCAAAAGAGTAAACTACAATGAAACAACTTAATACTATACAAAGCGCGCTATTCCTCATCGGAGGCGTATTAATGGTGATAGGAGCTGGCTGCTTCGTCTTTATGTTCGCACAGCAGATTGTATGCTGGATATTCCTTGTCGGAGCATTACTGTTTGCAGCGATGCAGGTGAACCAGGCATACGAAGGACATAACCCCACCATCAAGCGACTCAAGAAAATAATGACCTTCGCCGACATCTTTTTCGTATTGGCAGGTCTGCTCATGGTAGATAGTGCTAACATGTGGCTCAAGGACTACTTTGCCGACACCATCACTTACTTCAATGTAGTTTACAACAAGTGGGTGTTGCTATTGCTCGCTGCAGCCATACTCGAGATGTACTCTATGCACCGCATAGCATCGGAGTTGAAGAAAGACGCAGTGGAGGACGAAGCCGACAGTGAAGGGCAGGACGATGCTCCAGCCACAGACAGACAATAAGAAAACAATAAGAACCCAATAAAAACTCAAGATAATGAAGAAGCTACTTTACGCTTTACTCTGTATAATAGCATTGGCATCATGCTCCAGCTCGTACAACATACAAGGCTCCTCGAACGTGTCCACACTCGATGGTCGTATGCTCTACTTGAAGGTGCTAAGCAATAACGACTTCAAGAAGATTGACTCCTGCGATGTCGTACACGGACAGTTTCAGTTCAGCGGAACGTTCGACACCGTGCGCCTCGCCAATATCTTCATGGACGACGAGAGCATACTGCCACTCGTAATCGAAAGTGGCGACATCACTATAAAGCTCGACAACACACAGCAGAATGTGAGTGGCACACCGCTCAACGACGAGCTCTTTAAGTTCTTCAACAAGTACAACCAGTTGAAAAATCAGGAAGCCGAACTGCTGCACACTCACGACCGCGCCATCATGGACGGTAGCGATATGGAGGCAGTGACACGCCACATCAACGCCGAGGCAGTGCGACTCATGGCAGAAGAGGACAAGCTCGTCACAACATTCGTCACCGAGAACTTCGACAATGTGCTCGGTCCGGGCGTGTTCTTCATGATGACCATCGGCTATCGCTATCCCGAACTCACACCGTGGATAGAGGATATCATGAGCAAAGCCACCGACAAGTTCAAGAACGACCCCTACGTGAAGGACTACTATCAGAAGGCTCTGGAGAACCAAGCCATTATGAACGGCATGAAAGAAGTGAACAATGCGCCTGCCGGTGCTGCTACCGTTCCTTCGCTGCCCGACGGACCGACACCGAACGAGCTGGCACAGCCCGCTGCCAGCGAATAGCATACGCTAACAACGATAAGTAACTATATCTAAGAAATATGAAGACATTAGTATTTGGTGGTAAGCTTGTCAACGAGGGAGCTACGCGCGTAGCCTCCGTCGTTGTCGACGGCGACACCATTACAGACATTATAGAAGGTACAGAAACACCTCGTGGCGACTACGACAGCATCGTAGATGCCACGGGGTGTTTTGTTATGCCCGGAGTGATCGACTGTCATGTACACTTCCGCGACCCCGGACTGACCGAGAAGGCGGACATGGAGACCGAGAGTCGTGCTGCGGCTTACGGCGGTGTCACCACCTACTTCGATATGCCGAACACCAAGCCACAGACCACAACCGAGGAAGCACTCAACGCTAAGTTTGAGGACGCAGCCACAAAGTCGCACGTCAACTACAGCTTCTTCATCGGAGCTACAAACGACAACATCGACTGCGTCACCGGTATCGACCCACACCGCGTGCCGGGCATAAAGCTATTCATGGGTTCGTCTACGGGCAACATGCTCGTCGACAGACAGGACGTGCTACACGAACTGTTCAGCAAGGCGACACTGCCACTGATGGCTCATTGCGAGGATACCGACATCATCAACCGCAATATGAAGCACGCACAGGAGCAGTACGGCGACGACCCCGCCGTTGAGCACCACCCTGAGATACGCTCCGAGGCAGCGTGCTACGAGTCTACAAAGCGCGCCGTAGACCTCGCTGAGCAGACAGGTGCACGTCTGCATGTGGCACACATGACCACAGCACGCGAGCTGGAGCTGTTCAGCTCTTCGCCACGCATCACGGCAGAGGCAGTCGTAGCTCACCTCGTATTCACAAAGGACGACTACGCTCGCCTCGGCACACGCATAAAGTGCAACCCTGCAATCAAGACGGCTGCCGACCGCGACGCGCTGCGCCACGCCCTCGTCGACGGACGCATCACAACCGTCGGCACCGACCACGCACCTCATCTGCTGAAGGACAAGGAGGGCGGATGTGCACGCGCTGCTTCGGGTATGCCTATGGTGCAGTTCTCGCTTGTCACAATGCTCGAACTTGTGGACGAAGGTGTGCTCAGCATGGAGCGCCTCGTCACACTGATGGCGCACAACCCAGCTACGCTCTTCGAGGTGTCGAAGCGTGGCTTTGTGCGCAAGGGCTACAAGGCAGACCTCGTCATCGTGAAGCCCGACGCTCCGTGGACCGTAACGCCGGAGACGATACAGAGCAAGTGCGGCTGGAGTCCAATGGAGGGTCATACCTATCAGTGGCAGGTGCGCACCACGATGTGCAACGGACAGATTATATATAACAACTGGGCGTTCGATGCGTCGAGCCGTGGCGAGGCGGTGCGCTTTAGAGAGTAGACCGATGATGCTGCAATACACCGATTATAACATTTCTACCCTGCGTCCGTACATCAACTGGCTCTACTTCTACTTCGCCTGGGGGCTCTCGGGCAAGCCGCAGGAGGCTAAAGACCGAATGCGGGCGGAGGCAGAACATATGCTCGACAGCTTGGAGACGCGCTACCAGACACACGCTGCCGTAGGCCTGTTCGAGGCTAACAGCGACGGCGACGACATACTCATTAGCGATGTGCGGTTGCCTATGCTGCGTCAGCAACATCCCACACGTGAGGGCGAGCCGAACCTATCGCTTGCCGATTTCATCCGTCCGCAGGCTTCGGGCGTGACAGACCGCATAGGAGTGTTCGCCACTACGGTCGACCTGGCGTTGGAGCACGACTTCCTTACCGACGACTATCAGCGTATGCTGGCGCAGACGCTTGCCGACCGACTCGCTGAGGCTACGGCTGAGGTGCTTCACATGGAGGTACGTCGCTCGCTATGGGGATATGCACCCGACGAAAATCTGTCCGTAGCCGAACTTCTGCGCGAGGATTTCCAAGGCATACGTCCGGCTGTGGGCTATCCGTCGATGCCCGACACGAGTGTCAACTTTATCATCGACCGACTCATCAACCTCAAGCAGATTGGCATCCGACTCACCGAGAGCGGTGCCATGAAGCCCCACGCATCGGTGTCCGGACTGATGTTCGCCCACCCGAAGGCGCATTACTTCGAGTTGGGGCGCATCGGCGAAGACCAGTTGCGCGACTATGCGCACCGTCGCGGACTGCCCGTGGAGCTCATACGCAGGTTTTTGAAATAGATGAAAACTCTGTAACAACACTATCGCAAGTTTATAAGAAACGTTTTCGTTAAGCCAAATGAGCAGAACCGAGCTTGCTCGAGTTATGCCATGGCGAGAAAACGTGCCATAAAATGGAACATAATGATTGCAAGGATATCAATACTCATACTGCTGCTCACGCTGCTGCCCGACCTGTACATATACCGACGCTATCTGCGCTGGCGCTTCGACATGACGCTGTGGATGCGTCTGTTGTGGTGGGTTCCGGGAGCCGCCATGATAGCCTGTACCGCAGCCTATTCGATGATGCGCAACTTTGCGCCCGATAACCTCACGCTCTTCAACGTGTATCTGTTCATGCTCGGGTTGCTCATCGTGCCGAAGGTGGTCTTCACCTTGTCGTCGCTCGCCGGACTGGCTGTTAAGCGACTGCTGAGGTTGCGCACCAACTGGGGCAACCACACCGGACTGGTGCTTGTGCTCGGATGGTTCTATGTGCTGTTCATGGGTACGATGGTGGGTCCCGACCAGTTGCACGTGAAGCGCGTAACGCTCGAGTTCGACAGTCTGCCGAAAGCCTTCGACGGCTATCGCATCGTGCAGCTCTCGGATATGCACCTCGGCTCTATGAAGCAGGAGTTTGCTCAGCGCATGGTGGCACAGGTGAACGAGCTACATCCCGATGCCATCCTTTTCACTGGCGACTTACAGAATATGCGCCCACAGGAGTTGGTGCGTCATGCGCCCACGTTGGTTCATCTGCATCCAGTTGACGGCATATTCTCCGTGCTTGGCAACCACGACTACGCCGACTATGTGAAGACAGCCACGGCGGAGCAGAAGCGCAGTATGGAGCGTATGACACGTTCGTTCGAGGCTTCGCTCAACTGGGACTTGCTGCTCAACGAGCGTCGCATCTTGCGTCGCGGAGCCGACTCGATAGTGATAGCCGGAACGGAGAACGACGGTCGTCCGCCGTTTCCCTGCAAAGCCGACTATCGCAAGGCACTGCACGGCATATCGCCTCAATCGTTCGTCATTATGATGCAGCACGACCCGTCGGCATGGCGCCGCCACATACTGCCACAATGCACAGCGCAGCTAACGCTGAGCGGACACACCCACGGCGGACAGTTGTCGCTCTTCGGCTGGCGACCCACAAGTCTTGTCAACAGCGAGGATGCCGGACTGTATAGCGAGGGCAAACGCTTCCTCTTTGTGTCTACGGGCGTGGGAGGTTTCCTGCCGTTCCGCTTCCACATGAAACCGGAGATAGTGGAAATCACGTTAAAAGTAAAAAAGTAAAAAGCAATGAAATATCTGTATCGTATATATCAGCTCTTGATAGCTCTCCCCTTGATAGCTATCTACACCCTCATCACCAGCTTGATGGTTACAATCGGTTGCACCTTAGGCAACGGTCACTTCTGGGGCTACTACCCCGGCAAGTGGTGGGCGCAGTTCATCATACGCATACTCCTGCTGCCGGTGAAGGTGGAGGGACGTGAGAACCTTGTGAAGGGACAGTCGTATGTGTTCGTAGCCAACCACCAGGGAGCGTTCGACATATTCCTCATCTACGGCTTCCTCTCGCGCAACTTCAAGTGGATGATGAAGCGCCAGCTACGCCAGATGCCGTTCGTTGGCAAGGCGTGCGAGTCGGCTCATCACATCTTCGTCGACAAGCGTGGCGCAAGCAAGATACGCGAGACCTACGACCGCGCCCGACAGACGCTGCAGGGTGGTATGTCGCTCGTGGTGTTCCCCGAGGGGGCACGCTCGTTCACAGGACACATGGGTGTATTCAAGCGTGGTGCCTTCATGCTCGCCGACGACATCGAGCTGCCCGTTGTGCCGCTCACCATCAATGGCTCGTTCGACATCATGCCACGCACTCGCGATATGAAGTGGGTCGTTTGGCATCCGCTCCGTCTCACCATACACAAGCCGATACTGCCTGTCGGCAAGGGTACGGACAACATCAAGTATCTTGAGCAGGAGAGCTACAAGGTGGTGATGGGCGGACTGGAGGAGCAATATCAGGGCTTTGTGGAGAACCCCGACCAGTAAAACTCCCGAAAACACGTTTTTTAACGCTACGGCGGCACCCGTATCGAATACATTTAGTATATTTGCATATTAGTTGACGAGTTACAAGTTACGAGTTGACGAGTTGACAATGTAAAACCATTCAATAGCAAAACAATGAACAAAAGCGATAGTATAGTAATCATACCGACATATAACGAGAAGGAGAACATCGAGAAGATCATACGCGCGGTGTTCTCACTTGAGAAGTGTTTCCACATCCTCGTCATCGACGACGGTAGTCCTGACGGCACTGCAGCCATCGTGAAGCACCTCATCAGTGATGAGTTCGGCGACCGCCTCTTCATCCTCGAGCGCAGTGGCAAGTTGGGTCTTGGCACGGCGTACATCACAGGTTTCAAGTGGGCGCTTGAGCACGGCTACGACTACATCTTCGAGATGGATGCCGACTTCTCTCACGACCCCAACGACCTGCCACGCCTCTACAGTGCTTGTCACGACGAGGGCTACGACGTGGCAATCGGTTCGCGCTACGTGAGTGGCGTGAACGTTGTCAACTGGCCTATCGGTCGCGTGCTGATGAGCTACTTTGCGTCGAAGTACGTGCGTATGGTTACGGGCTTCAAGGTGCACGACACCACAGCCGGCTTCAAATGCTACCGCCGCTGCGTGCTCTCGTCTATCGACCTCGACAAGATTCGTTTCAAGGGCTACGGCTTCCAGATAGAGATGAAGTTCACGGCTTACAAGATGGGCTACAAGATAAAGGAGGTGCCGGTCATCTTCGTCAACCGTCGCGAGGGTGTCAGCAAGATGAGCGGTGGTATCTTCGGCGAGGCGTTCTTCGGCGTGATGCGACTCAGATGGGACGGCTGGTTCAGAAAGTATCCTGAGGCGAAGCACTAAACTACCCACCCGATTCTATGGAAATAAGAAACATCAGCAACATTTATACAGCCCTGCCACAGTGCGGGGCTTTTTTGAAAGCTATCAGCGACGAGTCGGTGAGACACGTATTCCTCGGTGGACTACTTGCCTCATCGGCTCCTGTGTTTTTCTCCGCCGTAGCCGAACGCTTAAATTCAAAATTCAAAACTCAAAATTCTTGCTCTGGCAAGCGTCTCTTCGAGCCGAGCGCAAAACTCAAAACTCTCACCGCCGTTTTCATCCTTCAAGACAACGACGAGGCAGGCTACTTCTATCACGACCTTACGCAGATACTCGGCACCGACAACGTGCTTTTCTTCCCGTCGTCCTACCGTCGTGCGGTGAAGTACGGACAGCGCGACGCAGCTAACGAGATATTGCGCACCGAGACGTTGAGTCGTCTTGCGGCTCTTACCTCTGTTGACACGCAGAAGGCATCAACGGGCAAGGGCGCAGGCAAGAATGCAGACGACGAAGCAAAGGCGTTGTACGTTGTGACCTGCCCCGAGGCGCTCAGCGAGCTTGTCGTGTCGAAGCGTCGCCTCGACGAGCGCACCATCAACATCGCCGTTGGCGACATCATCGACTTTGCCGACCTCGGACGCCAGATGCGCGAGTTCGGCTTCAAGGAGGTCGACTATGTCTACGAGCCTGGTCAGTTCGCAATGCGTGGCAGCATCATCGATGTCTATTCCTACTCGTCGGAGCTGCCGTTCCGCATCGACTTCTTCGGCGACGAGGTGGACACCATACGCACGTTCGAGGTAGCCGACCAGCTTTCGAAGGACGCGAAGCAGCAGGTGCGCATCGTGCCCGAACTGGCGCAGCTCACCGAGGAGAAGCAGCCGTTCACGTCGCTACTGCCCGACGACGCGCTGCTCGTGATGAAAGACCGCCTCTATCTCTGTTCTACCATCGAGCAGATATACAGCGACGGCTTTTCGCAGCAAGCCATGACCGAGCGTTTGGAGGGTGCTACGGAGGTGGAGCAGCAGCAGATAATGCGCGATATGCGCAAGGAGAACAACCTCGTGGCACCGTCTAAATTCCGCGAGGAGATCTGCCGCTTCCGTCTCGTTGAGTTCGGCGCAAAGCCTACGGGCACGCCGCAGGTGTCCATCGAGTTCCACATCTCGCCGCAGCCGCTCTTCCACAAGAACTTCAGTCTGCTCACCCAGACCCTCGACGATTATCTCTTGCAGGGCTACCAGCTCTATATTCTCGCCGACTCGGAGAAGCAGACGCAACGCCTGCGCGATATTTTCGACAGTGAGGAGTTGCAACAGATGCGCAGGAATTCTCAACACCTCAACACCTCAACACCTCAACACCTCAACATTCAACATTCAACCCTCCCCTTCACTCCCGTCAACCGCACTCTGCACGAGGGCTTTGCCGACAACGATCTTCGTCTGTGCTTCTTCACCGACCATCAGATATTCGACCGCTTCCACAAGTACAACCTGAAGTCGGACGCAGCCCGAACGGGCAAGATGGCACTCACGATGAAGGAGCTGCAAGAGATGGAACCCGGCGACTTCATCGTGCACGTCGACTTCGGCATAGGCAAGTTCGGCGGCTTGGTGCGCGTGCCTGTCGGCGACTCCTACCAGGAGATGATACGCCTCTACTATCAGCGTGGCGACATCGTCGACGTGTCTATCCACTCGCTCTACAAGATATCTAAGTACCGCCGCAGCGACACGGGCGAACCGCCCCGACTCAGCACGCTCGGCACCGGCGCATGGGAGAAGCTGAAGGAGCGCACGAAGAAGCGCATCAAGGACATTGCGCGCGACCTCATCAAGCTCTACGCCAAGCGTCGCCACGAGAAGGGCTTCGCCTATTCTGCCGACTCCTATCTGCAGCACGAGCTTGAGGCATCGTTCCTCTACGAGGACACGCCCGACCAGCAGCGTGCCACGCACGACGTGAAGGTCGACATGGAGTCTGCCCGACCGATGGATCGCCTGGTGTGTGGCGACGTGGGCTTCGGCAAGACCGAGGTGGCTATACGTGCGGCGTTCAAGGCGGCGTGCGACTCGAAACAGGTGGCAGTGCTCGTGCCCACAACGGTGCTCGCCTTCCAACACTACAAGACGTTCTCAGACCGTCTGAATGGTATGCCGGTGCGTGTCGACTACCTCTCGCGTGCCCGCACGGCGAAGCAGACGCGCGAGGTGCTTGCCGACCTCAAGGCTGGCAAGATAGACATACTCGTCGGCACGCATAAGCTGATAGGAAAGGCTGTGGAGTGGCACGACCTCGGACTGCTCATCATCGACGAGGAGCAGAAGTTCGGTGTCTCTACAAAGGAGAAGCTGCGCACGCTGAAGACCAACGTCGACACGCTCACCATGTCGGCTACGCCGATACCGCGCACGCTGCAGTTCTCGCTGATGGGCGCACGCGACATGAGCATCATGCGCACACCGCCGCCCAACCGCTACCCCGTACAGACCGAGCTGGGCGTGTACGGACATGAGATAATAGCCGATGCCATCAACTTCGAGATGTCGCGCAACGGACAGGTGTTCTTCGTCAACGACCGCATCAGCAACCTGCCCGAGATTGCCTCGCTCATAACGAAATACGTGCCCGACGCGCGTGTGGCTATCGGACACGGACAGATGTCGCCCGAGGAGCTGGAGAAGATTCTCATCGGCTTCATGAACTACGACTACGACGTGCTGCTCTCAACGACCATCGTCGAGAACGGCATCGACATCAGCAACGCCAACACCATCATCATCAACGATGCCCACCGCTTCGGACTCTCCGACCTCCACCAGATGCGCGGTCGCGTGGGTCGCTCCAACCGCAAGGCGTTCTGCTATCTGCTTGCACCGCCTAAGTCGGTGCTCTCCTCCGAGGCACGCCGCCGACTGGAGGCTTTGGAGAACTTCTCCGAACTGGGCAGCGGCTTCAACCTCGCCATGCAGGATCTCGACATCCGCGGTGCCGGCAACCTGCTCGGTGCCGAGCAGAGCGGATTCATGGAGGACCTGGGCTACGAGACGTATCAGAAGATTCTCAACCAGGCGGTCACCGAACTGAAGAACGACGAGTTTGCCGACATGTACGCCGAGGAGATAGCGCAGGGCAACAACCTCACGGGCGATGCCTTCGTGGAGGACTGCGCCGTGGAGAGCGACCTCGAGATGTACTTCCCCGATACCTATGTGCCGGGCAGCGCAGAGCGTATGCTGCTCTACCGCGAGCTCGACAACATCGACAACGACGACGAGCTCGACGCTTACCGCCAGCGACTCATCGACCGCTTCGGTGCCATACCGCACGAGGGCGAGGAACTGCTGCAGGTGGTGGCGCTGCGCCGCTACGGCAAGAGCCTCGGCTGCGAGAAGATAATACTCAAACAGGGACGTATGCAGATGCTGTTCGTCAGCAACCCCAACTCTGCCTACTACCGCAGTGCCACATTCGGCAAGGCACTCGACTTCATCGCTGCCAACGCACGCCGCTGCAACCTCAAGGAGGTGAACGGCAAACGCTCAATGGTGGTGAGCGGTGTGCCGACAGTGGGCGAAGCGGTGAAAGTGCTTTTAAAAGTAAAAAGCCCCTCCCAACCCTCCCCGTCGGGGAGGGCTTGAGGATACTTCGGCTAAGGCTTAGAAAGGCTTAAGAAGGCTTAGCAAGAAGGCTAAGAAAGCCCTAAGAAGTCTTAGTTAGCAATGGCTTAGAAAGGCCTAAGAAGGCTTAGTTCGGCTTAGTAAGTAACAACAACAACCACAACATGACAACACTTCTTCTTGTGCGCCACGGCGAGACCGTCGACAATGTGCGCCAGATAATGCAGGGCCAGACTCAAGGCGAGCTGACCCCGAACGGCATCGGGCAGGCACGTGCCCTCGCTGCCGAGCTGAAAGACACGCCCATCGACGTGTTCGTGTCGAGCGACCTTAAGCGTGCTTTCGACACGTGTGTGATACTGGCGGCTGCGCACGGTGTGTCGCCCGACGCCATTGTGCAGACGAAGCTGCTGCGCGAGCGCGACTGGGGCAGCTTCACCGGCAGATACATCCCCGACCTAAAGGATGCTCGGTGGACCGACGACATCGAGTCGCTCGACGCTCTGAGGGCGCGTGCCGCTGCGTTCCTGCAGTTCGTGAGAGATAATTATGATGGAAAGACCGTGCTTGCCGTGGGACACGGAATAATGAACAAGGCGATAAGAAGCGTACATAGCGGCACGCCGATGAACGAAACGCCACGCATGGCGAACGCCGAAGTGGTCACGATGCAGCTATAAAAAGCGTTGTTGCACACCCATAAGCGTACCCTTTTTGAGTACTACCGCAACAGTACTGGAGTAATCTCACCACAGTACTGGAGTAATCTCGCTGCTAAACTGGAGTAATCTTTCTGCGAGTACTGGAGTACTACCGCAACAAGTACTGGTAGAAGTAAAAGTAAAGATGGTTTTATTTGTCTAAATAGTTACCATCTTATTCAAAAAGTTTTTTGTTAGCGATGAATTATCACGATAAAACATTATATTTGTGGCGTAAACAAAGAATATAAAAATGGCAAATAAAAATATAGACTTGGCGGTAGTTCTTCATAATGATAGTGACTATAAGGATTGGCTTGTAGAACTCAAGGAACGTTTCTACAGCCATCGTCTCAAAGCGTCATGTGTCACCAATGGCTATCTGTTGGAATTCTACTGGAAGTTGGGACGCGACATTGAAGCCCAGCAATATACAAATACTTACGGCTCAGGGTTCTACAAGAATCTCAGTCAGGACTTGAAGAATGAAATGCCAGAGATAAAGGGATTCTCGCCAACCAACTTGAAGTACATGAGCTACTTTTATAAGCTCTATGCTCCATTAGTAGCAAATCGTCCGCAAGTTGCTGACGATTTCATGGAAGGTGTATATAGTGCAGATATTCAACAAAGTGCGCCCCATAATCAAAATCGTCAGCAGGGTGCTGACGATTTCAAGTTGTTGTTTATGATACCATGGGATCATCATTGTCGAATAATATCAAGATGCAAGGGAAACATGGATAAAGCCCTCTTCTTTGTAAGAAAGACTTGGGAAAACAATTGGGGACGTGATGCTCTTCTCAACTGGCTTGACTCCGACTTGTACGAGCGTGACGGCAAGGCTATCACCAACTTCCAATCCACACTTCCGGCTGTGCAGAGCGACTTGGCGCAACAAATAACAAAAGACCCTTACCAGTTGGACTTCCTTAACCTAAGGGAGAAATATGACGAGCGTGACATTGAGGACGAATTACTGAACAACGTTACTCGTTTTCTTTTGGAACTTGGAAAGGGATTTTCCTATATGGGCAGGCAGTTTCGCTTGGAAGTAGGTCAGCAGGAGTTCTTTCCAGACTTGCTGTTTTATAATGCCCACCTCCATGCGTATGTGGTCATCGAATTGAAAGCAAAGTCGTTCCATCCATCATTCTTGGGGCAACTGAGTTTCTATGTGTCAGCCATCAACCATCAGTTCAAAACCGACATAGATAACCCTACCATAGGTTTGCTCATCTGCAAAGACAAAGATAATGTGGTGGCAAAATACGCTTTGGATTCATACAAGGAACCAATGGGAATATCAGAATATCAACTGTCTAAGCTATTCCCGAAAGATTTCAAGTCTTCCATGCCGACTATTGAAGAATTGGAAAAGGGATTGAAAGATAAATAAGAAATATGAGAAAGTAAAAGGGCAAAAGAGTAAAAAGGCACTTTTGCCTTTTTACTTTCTGAGCAATTCGCGTGCGAACTCGATGATAGTATCCTCACCGCGCAGCCAGTCGGCTTCTTTCAACGCAACATTATGGTCGGGCTCTATGCCGAACTCCGTTGAGTTCTTATCCTTGTCGTACATAGGGCAGGCAGAGAAGCGCACGCTCCAGCCGTTAGGCAGTTCGGTAGAGTAGGGCATACCTGCCCCACCGCCCGTGCGGTCGCCCACGACTGTCACGTTCGGGCAGCAGCGCATGTACTTCACGAACTCGTTGGCTGCGCTGTACACCGCGCGGTTGGTCAGCACCACCACCCGTTTCTGCCATCTGATGCCTTTCGACGGCTTCAGGTATTGGCTCTTCATCTCCGAGAACGCCGTGTGTGCTTTCCCCGTTTTGTGCTGCATGTAGCCCACCAACCGTCGCTCGTTGGTGAAGCGTGCCGCCAACTGTTCTGCAGCCGTGATCAGTCCGCCGCCGTTGTCGCGCAGGTCGATGATCAGTCCGTTGCACGGTGCGAGGTAGAGCATGAAATTGTCGAGGTTGCCCTCACCGAAGTTGTATGCGAAGGTGGCGCAGCGCACGTATCCGGTGTTGTCGTCGAGCACGCGGTAGCGCAGTCCGGCAGCGATGCGGTAGTCGGTGCCGAGATACTTCGAGAGCAGCGTGTCGCTCACGTTCGACGGGTAGTCCTCGTGCCACGACCAATTGCGTGCCACGTCCCACGCCGAGTACATGTTCACGTGTCCGTCGCGCAGCTCGCCGAGCATATTGCCTAACACCTCGAACAGCTGTCCCGTCGTCATGTCGTCGGCTATCTGTCGGCTGTATCGCTCGTGCACCTCGTCCCAGTCGAGTCCGTACTGCTCGTGCTTGTAGTCGAAGAAGCAGTAGTGTTCGTCGATGGCACGCCACAGAGCCTCGAAGTTGCCGCGCGGATTGTCGGCATACTCCGTTTCGTCGACGCACGCTGTGGTCAGGAGCAGCAGCGATGCAAACAGTATAGTGATTATTCTTCTCATTCGCATTTGTTTTTATTGTTATACTCTTTAGGAGGGTATGGCATCTTGCCATACCCACTCCGCCCTCTGAACATTCTAAAGGGGGTGCAGCGGTCTCCGCTGCACCAACCGAGATAGTATCGCCATCTTCCCACAGGTTTCATGGGAGTTTGGTTGCGTAAGTCCTCCCACAGATTTCACGGATTTGCACAGATGTTTTGTTGCGTTAATTCGCCCACGGAATTCACAGAATTCACAGAAGTTTTGTTGCGTCGGTCCTCCCACGGAATTCACGGATTTGCACAGATGGCTTGGTTGCGTTAATTCGCCCACGGAATTCACAGAATTCACAGAAGTTTTGTTGCGTCGGTTCTCCCACGGAATTCACGGAATTGCACAGATGGCTTGGTTGCGTCTGTTCTCCCACGGAATTCACAGAATTCACAAAAGTTAGGTCGCGTAAGTCCTCCCACAGATTTCACGGATTTGCACAGATGGCTTGGTTGCGTCTGTTCTCCCACATAAGTATATACTGGATTCCGGAGGCAGCGTGGGTATGGCAGGATGCCATACCCTCCTAATCTGTGCGCATCCGTGCCAATCTGTGGGAGGTATTTCTCTGCCAGAAGGTTCTGTGCGTTCCGTGCGTTCTGTGGGAGGTGTTTCTCAACCAGAAGAGTGCGTTCTGTGGGAGGTGTTTCTCAACCAGAAGAGTGCGTTCCGTGGGCGACTACAGTTTCTCGATGCGGAAGCGTCTGACGATGCCGAAGACGAGAGCATGAGTGTAGGTGTGCTGTTTGAGGTTGTTTACGCTTGCCTGGCGCCAGTCGCCGAGGTAGCCGATGCGCCACGTGGTGTGCAGCGCACGGAAGTCGAGCGTGAGCATCTGTCGGAGCGACGGCGTGGAGGCGATAGTCGTCGGCACGCAGTTGTGGTCGTAGTTGCCACGTGAGAAAATCTCGTAGTACGATTGCCCGTAGTTGGGCGAGAACATCAGACCGCAGAGCGGAGCCGATGCCTCGTAGTGCAGTGTGAACGGTCGTTGTTGGCGGCGAAACAGTCGGAAGTCGAAGTCGGCAGCCACGGTAGGCTTCAGCTGCAGTGCCAGTCGTGCCTGTGCCGGGTTGTTGCTGCCCCGTGTGTTATACAGAAAGCCCACGCTCAGCTCCGCGGTGCCACCGGCGAGCAGTCGCAGATGACAACTGCCCACGGGCATCTGCCACTTGCGCAGCAGCGAGTAGGCAAAGGTGTATCCGCCCCCTATCTCGCCCCCATTGCCCGAGCGGTTGTCGGCAGTGGCGATACAGCCCTCGTGCAGCAACTGGTGCACGAGGCAGGTGGAGTCATTTTCACGGCGCGTGTGCGACAGAAAGCGCAGGTCGGTGCCGCGGTATTTCTCCGGCGAGAGGTAGGTGTCGAGAATGTCGGTGTAGCCTACCCCCAGCATAAGAGCATTCTCCCTCAGGGGGTGCTGCTTCAGGGGGTGCAGTTGTCTCAACTGCACCAACGTATCTGTATTTAAGTAATCTGGTGCAGTTGAGACAACTGCACCCCCTGAGGTACACCATAGCATGGCGAGCAATAGACTACAGATCCTCATGCTCGGTGAAAATATTAAGTTGTCCGGTCATTTCGTCAATCACCTGCTGCTGACTCTTGCCAGCATCAGGGTCGAGGTTTACCTCTTCAGCTTCCTCCTCGTTCTCCTCCGCTTCGGGTTCGGGGAAGCGTGTTGGTTCCAGCTCCTTCACCCCCAGCACGTCGAACGTGGTGACACGCTTGCCCTTCGCCTTGAAGCCCTTCACGGCGATAAACTCCTCCGCGTCTATCTCCAACGACGGGCGTTGCGTCTCAGAGCCGTCAGGCGCAGTGGTCGGTGCGAAGTCGACCTCTATGCGTGGGAACGGCGTATCGGTGAGCAGCAGTAGCTTGCTCTTCGGGTTCTCGCCGATGTAGTTCTGCCAGCGTTTCGTCGCCTCCATGCGGAAGCGTTTGAGGTAGAGGTTGTTGGCGTTGTCGGCATCGAACAGGGCTGCTGTCCACACCTTGTCAGGATCCCACTTCTCGATGAGCTTTATGTTGTCCTCATAGTGGTTGTTGGCATCGAATGTAGAGATGTAGAAGTTGCCGTCGTCGAGCACCACGAGTATAGAGTCGTCGTCGAAGAACTCGCCCAAGAGTCGTCCGTGCTCGTCGTAGTTGAGTCGGTTCACGTCCGGGTCGTACCACACCTTTCTGCCACCAAGCGTAGAGTGGCCGTGACTCTTCAGTCCGATGCGGTGGATAGGGTTGCGTGTGAGCAGGTTGCCCTTTGAGGCGCGTCCCTTGATGGCGATTTCGGAGAAGTCCTTCTCGATGAAGATGCGCTTCAGGCGTGGGTTCGCCTCCAATGTCACCTTTATCACCTCCGCCTCGCCGTTCGGGTTGGCGGTGAAGTAGAGTATGCGTGAGCCGGCAGTGCCCTGCGTGCAGTCGTACTCGCGACCGGCAGTCATCGTCGGTACGAAGAAACGCTTGATGTATGCCGCACCAGCCTTGCCGTCGCGGTACACCACATTATATATAGTGCGCTTGTCGTTCTTCTTGAACACCTGCACGTGTAGGATGTTCTTGCCCACGAATATCTTGTCGGCAGCGTGCACCATCTTGTACTTACCATCCTTGAAGAACACGATGATGTCGTCGATGTCCGAGCAGTTGCACACGAACTCGTCCTTCTTCAGACCCGTGCCGATGAATCCCTCGGCGCGGTTGATGTACAGCTTCTGGTTCGCCTCCACCACCTTCGAAGCCTCGATGGTGTCGAAGTTGCGTATCTCGGTGCGGCGCGGATGGTCCTTGCCGTACTTCTCGCGCAGAAACTCGAACCAGTGTATCGTCACGTCGGTCATGTGCGCAAGGTCGTACTCTATCTCAGCCAGCTCCGCCTTGATGCGCACTATCAGCTCGTCAGCCTTATCCTTATTATATTTAAGTATGCGCTGCATCTTTATCTCGAGCAGGCGCAGTATGTCGTCGCGCGTTATCTCGCGGTGGAACGAGTACTCGAAGTCCTGCACGCGGAACACCTGGTTCTTGAACGGCTCCAGCTTCGAGTCGATGAAGCTGACCACCTCGTCCTGCGACTTCGCCTGCTCGAACTTCTTCTCCTTGTAGATGCGCTCCTCGATGAAGATGCGCTCGAGCGACGAGAAGAACAGCTGCTCCTCCAGCTCCGACTGGCGTATCTGCAACTCGCGGCGCAGCAGTCCCATGGTGGAGTCGGTAGAGTGGCGCAGCACGTCGCTCACGGTGAGGAAGCACGGCTTGTTGTCCTCTATCACGCAGCAGTTGGGCGATATGTTTATCTCGCAGTCGGAGAAGGCGTAGAGCGCGTCGATCGTCTTGTCGGACGATACGCCCGGTGCCAAGTGTACCTGTATCTCCACCTCGGCAGCCGTGTTGTCGTCAACCTTCTTCGCCTTTATCTTGCCCTTCTCGATAGCCTTCAGGATGGAGTCGATGAGCGTAGACGTGGTCTTCGAGAACGGTATCTCGCGGATGACGATAGTCTTCTGGTCGAGCTTCTCTATCTTCGCACGCACCTTTACGGTGCCACCACGCTGTCCGTCGTTGTACTTCGCCACGTCGATAGAACCGCCCGTGGGGAAGTCGGGGTAGAGGTGGAACTCCTCGCCACGCAGGTAGGCGATGGCAGCATCGCATATCTCCACGAGGTTATGCGGCAGGATTTTAGAACTCAGACCCACGGCAATGCCCTCCGCGCCCTGCGCTAACAGGAGCGGAAACTTCGCCGGCAGCGTAATCGGTTCCTTGTTGCGTCCGTCGTAGGAGAGCTGCCAATCGGTGGTCTTAGGGTTGAACACCACGTCAAGCGCGAACTTCGAGAGTCGTGCCTCGATGTATCGCGGTGCAGCCGCACGGTCGCCCGTGAGGATGTTGCCCCAGTTGCCCTGACAGTCGACGAGCAAGTCCTTCTGTCCCATCTGCACAAGAGCGTCGCCGATGGAAGCGTCGCCGTGAGGGTGAAACTGCATGGTGTGTCCCACGATGTTAGCCACCTTGTTGAAACGGCCGTCGTCCATGCGCTTCATTGAGTGGAGTATGCGTCGTTGCACAGGCTTCAAACCGTCCTCGATATGAGGCACGGCACGCTCTAAGATTACGTATGAGGCGTAATCCAGAAACCAGTTTTGGTACATACCACTGAGGTGATGCACTGCTGAAGCGTCGAAACGGTTGACAGGTTTGTAGTCGGAGTGATCGCTTGGCATGATGTCTTTTTTCTCGTCGTCCATGTTTTTTATTTTTTTAGTTGACAAGTGTACGGGTAAACGGGTACACGAGTGGATAAGTTGACAAGTAGACGAGTAAACGAGTGTACAAGGCGTCTATTTTTGTTCAAAAATCTTGTCAACAGGCAAAAGTACAAAAAAAAAAACAATTATTGAGTTATGCTCCCGTCTTTTTGCGAAAAATGCCGTATTTACGAGGGTTTTTGCGTCCTATGACACAACGAAATGGGGGGGGGTAAATGCGCTTCTGCAATAAAACATTAATAGGGGTAAGGTGAAAAATTAAGTCTAAAAATTAGGTTTAATTGAAAAAATAGTTTAACTTTGCAGCCGTGACATAACTATTTTTAGTTATAATTGATGAAATAGAGTTGTTATAATGAAAATCAATGCGGTTTTCGACATGCTGAAAACTTGTCGAGACGGCAATTTTTAAAACCATCAATAAAAACAACGTGACTAAGACAACAAAAAACTGGCTTTACGCTATATTTTTGATGATTGCGGTGCTTTTTCCGCAAATCAGCAGGGCTCAGATATTCGAGAGCAAGACTGGTGTGGATACGCTTACATTTGCTGAGCGTATCTCGTTGCGCACCAATGCTGTCGATTGGACTTTGCTGACTCCTAATCTGGGTGTAGAATTCGATGTGAAATCGACCAACTGGAACCGCTGGGCTGTTGGACTTACGTTAAAGACAAAGTGGAATACACCAGCAACATTCAAAAACCGAGTTTTCTATAACATCACGGAGGTGCGTGCCGACTTCCGCAACTATTGGCGTACCCGTCAGATAAATAATAAGGTACCCGCGCATACCGGCTTCATCGATCGTCTCTTCTCATGCCGTCGCCGTGTGGTGAAGCATCCGAAGACTACATATTATAGAGGTGCGTACATGTCGTTCAGCGATTTCTCGATAAAGTTTGGCAGAGAAGGACATCAAGGCAAAGCATTGTCGGCTGGTATTACATACGGTATAATAAAGCCTCTCTACGCTTTCCGCACAGGTAACACTCTCGACCTCGACCTCGGCTTCGATGCAGGCTTCGTAGCAGTCAACTCGGAGAAGTTCACATACAATCGTGCCGACAACTGCTATACACGCACCAAGCAAGGCTCGTGGAAGGTCGTTCCGTTCCCGATGCCCACTGCGGCACGCGTAGGCTTCGTATATCGATTTGGCAGCTATCCAATCACGAAGAAATATCGTTGGCGTTACGATGCCGATGCACAATATCAGTACAGAATTGACAGTATCGCTAACCAGCGTGTTGTCGATGCTATCAATAAGCATAACAGAGATTCTGTTGAGTCTGTTATCTATAATGAGTTCTGGCAGGTTTACGACTCTGCGGCTGTTGTCAACAGTGCTAAGGCTGACTCGATGCGCATAGTGAACGCTAAGCTAAAGGCAGAGGCTGACCGCAAGCAGGCAGAGATTGATCGCCAAAAGGCTATCGATGAGAAAAAGGAGAAGGAACGCCTGAAAGCCGAAAAGAAAAATAAGGGCAAAAAGGCGGAAGAGAAACCAGAGCCAGCCGATGGTGCCGAGGCTACCGAGCCGAACGCAAACACAGAGCCTACTGGGGAACAGACCCCAGTAGAGGGCGAGGCTCCGGCAGAGGGAGGAACTCCTACGGAGGAGCAGCAGACTCCTGCAGAAAGTGAAACTCCTGCGGAAAGTGAAGCTCCTGCGGAAGAGCAGACTCCTGCAGAGGAAATCTCAACATCTCAACCCACAACATCTCAACCCACAATATCTCAACAGGAAACGAATCAGCCTTCTGCTGAACCAGGAAAGGAGGCAAGCAATGAATAATAAGAAACTATTATACACACTCCTTCTTGGAGCAACGCTCACCTCATGTGCTGAGGTAGAGATTTGTGAAAGAGATCACCCACATCAGGGCGATGTCAACTTCACATATACATGGAATAAGCCAGAGGACAAGCCGAATCGAATGGGTGTGCTCTGCTATCGTGTCGTGGGACAGTGGAAGCAGGTGGCAGAGGTGAACACCGACGACCTCACACTGCGCCTCATCGGTGAGACGACCATCACACCCGAAAACCGTCCGAACGAAAACCCAGACGAGGGTGACAACACAGGCGGTGACAACACAGGCGGTGACAACACAGGCGGTGACAACACAGGCGGTGACAACACAGGCGGTGACAACACAGGTGTTACCGAGCCAAACGAACCGACCGAGCCGACTGAGCCAACCGAGCCGACTGAACCGACTGAGCCGACCGAACCGACAGAGCCTGGTACTGGAACGACTCCCCCTCCGTTTACGCCGACTGTAAAGATTCCGCGCGGTTATTATAAGTTTGCGACATTCCCGCTCGACAACCCATCCATCGACTACTCGGAGCTTGAGCAGTTCATGAAAAATGATGCTAAAGACTACCCGTTGCAGAACGTAGGCTTGAGCTATAAGGTGTACGACATAAAAGACCCAAAGCTCAACAAACCATTAGCTTGGCAAGACTTCAACCCGTACGCGAAGTACATACAGCCCGATGTGGAGCCACTCTATTACGACTCAACAACAGTGCAACAAGTACGCGCCGACCGTCAGACAACCTTCGAGTTCAAACCGAAGATACTCTCGCAGAATATAGACATCAACTTCAACATCGTAAAGAATACGGATGAGGTGGAGTTTAAGGTGACGGAGGTATGGGCAGAGATAAGTGGCGTGCCTACTTATATAAAGATGAACACAGGCTATCTTGACATAACCAAAACAAGCAAGATGTTGTTCAAGACCGACATCAAGCCGAACAACCCGGACGACAACGGCAACGACACCAACGAGAACAAGCGCATAGCTTGCCACGGCAATATCAATGTGACGGGCGTGGTGAATGTGCAGCGCGCTTACGGAGAGACTTTAGAGGATGTGCGCAAGAAGATATACGGTCCTGGTATAATGCAGGTGGTTATATACACAGAAGTGTACAACCCGAAAACAGGACAGACCTTCCCTCAGAAGTGGCAAGGCATCATAAACCTCTACAACACTCTGAACAAGGCAAAACTGATGACTACGACATCTGATAACAAGTACGTGTACCGCAATGGCGAACACGGAACAATAAACATCAGTGCCGAAATACTTCTTGATGGAAAAACGGTCGGTAACATAGACAAGGGCGGCGACGCTCTCGATCGTTGGATACAAACGGATTCCGATATAAATATCGACATTTAAAAAATAACCTATAAGATGAAACGAACGAAACATATTGTTAACATCTTGACAGCTGCAGTAACACTGCTGCTCACGGCGTCGTGCAATGTCTCTTATCCAGACTTGGACCTACCGCAGGGAGAACCGCCAACAAACGATGAGGATGTCAACATCGACAAGACATCGATTTTGCTATATACCAGTAATCCGGCATACTTCTCGGTAGTGTCCGACACACGTGGCTCTGTGGGCACACGTGGTACGGGTGCGTTCGAGCCAATGGAGACCGTGGCATACAACCGCGACAAGTACTTGAATGCTAAATTCCACATCTTCGCATTCCGTGCTTACAACGATGCCGATCCAAACGGCGGACAGGGAGTGCTCACCGAAGCACCCTCTATGTCGAGATACCGCTATGCTGAAGATGCGAGCGAGGGCAACATGGACGAGTACAACACATCGTGTCTGCTCGACGGACCAGAGTACAAATTGGGTATGCCGTTCAAGTTCGAGCCCGACCAGTTTATCGGCACAATGAATGTGCTCACCAAAGACTATCCTGAAGACATCTATTACAGCTCTCGTTATCAGGATGTGGGCTACAACTTCTTCGGTTATTTCGTAGACGATCTTGATTTGAGTAACTATACGCGCGAAAAGGATAAGATAACTTACGACATAGAAATCGACGGCTATCAGGATGTGCTCGTGGGCGCAGCCAAGACTCCGCTTACGGAAGCCGACTTCGCAGAAGGTGGTATCTACGAAAAGGCAGCCAGACTGACCGAAGAAGAGAAGCAAAAGATACTAAACACACCTGGTAACTATAGTACGTTTGCGGCACACCGCAACGTGCACCCAGTCGTAAACATGAAGCATCAGCTCACGATGCTGAAGTTCTTTGCTTATCCAGGTGCTTCGTCGGCTAAGGACGTAGTGATAAAGGATATTTCGGTGATGACGCTGACAAAGGGCACACTCACCGTAGCAAGCCGTAACATTGACGACTGTAAGCTCGTGTTCAAACCCGAGAATGCGGTTGATGTGCTGCAAAAGGCGGTGAAACTTGGCGAGTTCCAAAAGGAAACAGATGAATCTGGAGAGACGCACAATGTCTATGGAAAGATTAAACCTGGGTTGAGAGATGAAGGCTATCAGGTAAAATGGAAGGACGAGTGGGCGGACAACGAGGGCCAGGTGGTGCCAGGCGTTACACACGTGCCTACTACAAAGGAGAAGATGGACGAGGCATCCGTTGAGCTTGGTGCTGGCTTGCTCGTAGCTCCGCAGGAGTCATACGTAGTGACGCTCACATACGAATTCCCCGACGGACCTCGTGGTCAGATGAAGGAGCACAAGACCGAATACAAAATCACGCCAGCTAAGAAAGAGGGCGAGCAAGCAAGCTTCGAGAAAGGTCTATTGTATAATGTGAAGATTGGTGTCTACGGCTTAGAGAAGATCCAGATCAGCGGAAGCGTTGACGGATGGGGCAAGGGTGAAGATATTGATATCGACCAGGACAAAAACCCTAACGACCCTGACATCAATGGATATTAAAATAGGAATAATACAATCTTTTATAAATAACTTTTTTATTAATTTAAATTTTTCACGACTATGAAGAAAATGTTTTTCTTTGCATTGGCTGCAGCTGGTATGCTGACAGCATGTTCAAATGAGGACACTCTCGGTGGAAATGGCGAGCAGAACGTATCTGAACAGCAGATCCGTCTCGGTGTTGCTTCGTCTAAGGTTCAGACCCGTGGTACAGGTACCGTAGGTGGCATGACTGACACTGAGAACGTATGGGCAGGCCAGACTCTCTGGGTGTACATGCTCCAGAAGGGTAGCATGGAGCTTGCTTTGTACAAGTCTCCGGCTGTTGGCGCTACAGCAGCTGCTGAAACAGAGGTGTTCAACAACAAGAAGTTTACGGCTCCTACTACAGTTACATCTGGTTTGGCTACTACAGCTGACGGCACTATCGCTTACTACCCAGTTAGCGGCAACTACGACTTCTGGGGTTATCGCGTTGACGATGCTGTGGCAGGTGGTACACCTACTGTAAAGACTGTAAACGACAATGGTGATGAGGTTGCTGCGGATCAGGCTACAAAGCGTGTTGTTGATATCACAATCGATGGTTCACAGGACATCATGGCAGGCAAGGCTGCTCCTTCTAACGATGAGGTTACTGCTCTTGGCGGCTATGCTGACAACTTCTACTCTGCTTATGCAGCACGTAAGGGCGTTCAGCCGAACATCACATTCAACCACCTCCTCACACGTTTCACATTCGAGGTACGTGCAGGATCTAAGGCAACAGCGGGTCTCCCAGCAGGTGGCAATACAGACGCTGTTAAGGTAACTGGTGTTTCTGTAGACTCAAAGACAACTGGTACTCTTACTGTAGCTTACACAGGCGCGACTAAGGAAGCTGCAGACCTCCTTACTTTCACTGGTGCTGCTTCTCCTCTCACTTTGAAGCAACGTTCTACTACAGCAGCAGACAACAACGAAGCACTCGTTGCTCTTGAGCCTGTTTCTTTGACATGGACAGATGATGCTGCAACAATAGGTGATGTTCTTAAGGTAGGCGAGGCCCTCCTCGTTGCTCCTGGTGAGACAGAGTATCCTCTTACAATCGCTCTTTCTCAGGATGTTCTTCAGAAGGTTGGTGAGACTAAGGTGACTATGCCTCTTGAGCAGAAGGCTACTATCAAGATGGACGGTACAAAGACATTTGAGCCGGGTAAGTCTTACAAGGTTACTATCACTGTTTACGGTCTTGAGGACATCAGGGTTACAGCTACTCTCGTACCTTGGGCTGATGGTGGTTCAATCGATATCGACGACGACCGCAATCCGAACGAAGGCACATATACTCCAGCTCCTTAATCAGAGCATCTGATAAGAATCTCTATTTGAGTATGCAACCGCATAAGGGGGCATATATAAAGCGTAGGGGCTTGCCCCTGCAGAAAGGGATTGGAGATATATAAACTCTCTTCCTCGCTGCAAAAGGCGAGGAAGAGACTAGTGTTTCAACAGTCCCAGTGAATAAACGTTTTTTTAGAAAAACAATAAATTCAACAAACAAATGAATAAGCATATATTCTTAATGGGAATGGCTGCTGCCATGTTTATGACCAGCTGCACAAACGAGGACGACCTCGCTGGCGGTAGCAACAATCAGCGACTGAACTCTGATGTGCCTATCGTGCTTTCTGCTGGTCAGCAGGCAAACAAGACCCGCGCATCGCTCGGCAATGTTGTTGATGGCAAATATGACGGCACATTCGATACACCTGCCGACAAGAACCTCGGCTTCTTCTGTCTTGCTACTGGCAAGATTGCAGCTAAGCAGGAAATTACTTGGCAGGAAGGCAACGACAACCCTAACTTCCTTTGGTTGAAGAATATTCAGGCAAAGGCTGTGACTACTGACGATGCCGACTTATGCAAGCGTGTCACAAACCTTACACTCTTCGACGAGAATGGTGGTACAACACAGACAAATCACTATTACCCGATGGGTAGCCAGTACAGCTATACATTCTATGGCTATTATCCTTACTCAGCGAATGTGGTGCACAACGGCAATAAGTACAGCGTGAAGGTAACAGGTCTGGACGGCACAACCGATCTTATCTGGGGTAAGTCGTTCGTAAAACCAGATGATCCTGACAAGGCGGACGCTTACAGCGCAAAGTATCTGCGCGACAAGAAGAAGCACGTAGAGGAGGCCGGTCAGGAATGGAATGAGAAGGCACACAAGGAGAGCCGTCCGAATCTCACCTTCGTGCACAAGCTCATGAAGTTCAACATCATCCTCCAAAAGGGTAGCGGCGAAAATACTCGTGTTGCAAAGTTGGGTATCAAGTCGGCTAAGCTCCTCAATGTGGCTGACGCAGGTACACTTACTATTGCTGACCTCGACAATCGTCTCGATGCTTTGACTGACGATGTTAAGGGTAAGGAAGGCGAGTTTGTTGTCGATTGGACTACTGCTAATAACCATAAGACTGAGGCTACTGCCTTCAAGTTGAAGGACAAGGAAGGCAATGTTATCGGCGACCCAGCTAACGGTCCGTACCTCGGCGATAACACAAAGGTTACTGTTGGTGACGGCTTCCTCCTCCCTGTACCGACAAAGATTGGTACTAACGATGACGGCTCTTACAAGTATGAAGACAATGGCTACCTTGGTACAGACGCTGCAGAATTAGCTAACAAGGGTATCTTCCGCTTGCGTGTAGAGTACTACCTCTCCGATGCACCCGAAAAGGTGTACAAGGCAGCACAGTACGAGATTAAGCCAGTATTCAAGACTACTGCTGGTGTTGCGGTCGATGGTGAGCCTTGGCAAGCTGGTTACGAGTATGACATCGTAATCTCAGTTTCTGACCCAGAGCAGATTCAGACATATGGCGAGCTCACTCCGTGGGAGAAGCGCGTAATCGAACTCGAATAAGCATTATAATTATAGAGAGGGTGTGGCGTTAAGCCATACCCACTCTTAATGATTTCTCAGACAAAAACACTCCAACACCAAACAAACACCCTAAAACATACAACCGGTGTAGCCCACGGCAGGGCAGCACCCACTAAAGTAGAAATATCAAAGCCCCACAATATATAAAGCAACACGCTGGTGCAGCGCGATGCCGCACCTTTAAACATAACATAGTAAAAATGAAGAAATTACTCTTGACATTCTTGATGCTCTCGGCAGTGTTCTCCGCTCGGGCGCAGAAGCTCGCCGTCAACACCGATGTGCTTATGGATGCGTGCATGATACCAAGCGTCGGTTTGGAGATGACGGTCGGCAACTGGTCGACCCTCGGACTCAATGTGCTCGGATGTAATAAGCCGTATGGCAAGAACATAAAGTTGTTGGCAGCACAGCCCGAATACAGATACTACTTCTCAGGACGTCCGATGCACAGCTTATTCGTTGGCGTCGGAGGCGTAGGCGCAATTTACGATGCTTCTATAAAAGGAAAAGTGTACAAAGGAATAGCTTACGGTGGTGGCATCACCTTTGGTTACGTAATGAATGTCACGAAGCGACTCTTTATCGACTTCCACGCCGGAGTGGCTGCTGTAGGCTACAATCGTAAGGAATACTTCGCAGGAGATAACTACGGCGACTATGTGGTAGGCGGACTCAACAAACCGAACGCATCAGGATATTACCTCATGCCACAACGCATAGGCATCTCAGTGGCTTACATCCTCAAATAATATAATAACACACAATAACAATGAAACGAAACTTTTTACGACATATATGCTTCGCGCTGATAGCTATACTGCTTGTCACCTTCACCGCTACGGCTGCCGTCATGCAGCAGGACGACGGAGGTTCGCGTAAGGTGAAGATCAAGGTGTACTTGAAGATGGGTAAGAAGGGCGAGCCAAAGCCTGCAAAGACAGTGCAGTATTGTACATCATTCCGCTCTATCAATAAGGCTCTTGATGCAGCCAATCGTATCAACGTGGCTAACACGAAGGTGTTCAGTGGCGATTCGAAAGCATTGGAGAAAGAACTACGTTCGCTCGGCATAGCATTCAAGCTCTCTAAGTCGAATGGTGAGATTGAGGAGTTCCTCATGAGCGGTCAGGGCGTTGTAGTCTTCGACGAGGAGTACGGTGCAAAGGCAGTAGAGATAAAGTCGGGACAAGACAAGTTTACGGTGACGCTTGAGAGTAGCGATCAAATTCTTGATGAGACCGTTGTCGATGGTAAGTATCGCAACACCAACCCTACGATGAAGCCCGTGCCAGGTATGGACACCGGCGATAGAGTGACGTTCAATGTCAACTTCACCATCCCAGAGGGTTACACCACAGAGAAGTCGCGCATCATCTGCCAGCCGATGGCTGTCGACTGTCAGACCGAAGACACTATAGCCTATCTGCAGCCCATAATACTTGAGGGCGCAGAGTATCATAAGAAGCAGGATAAGCGTATGGGCTTCAACTATATGAAGAACGATTCGGTGGCTCGTGGCTATGACCCATCGTACGTTTTGGAGCGCGATAAGGAGGTGGCTTACAGTACCAATGTCACCTTTAAGAAGCCCGATAAGGAGAAGACATACCGAGGAAGCTATCGCGTTGTGCTCGAGGATTATCATCATCGCACATGGGATAGCGGAGAGATGACAACCGGCTCATGCCTTGCGTTCAAGCCATTGAAGTTCCTCGACTTCTCAGTGACGGCTGCCGATATGCCACTCACAAGCGAGTTTCAGGAGGCAGCAGAGGAGAATATGGCTAACGTGACCCGCGACTTGCGACTGAAGTTCGCCGTTGGTAAGGACGTGTTGCTCAACGACTCGATGAACATAGTAGAGCAACAAGCCATCGTGAAGGAGCTGAAGTCGTACGGCGATTTGCTTTGGGACGTACAGGTACAGGGCGGTGCTTCGCCTGAGGGTAGTGTGGAGCTCAACACCCGACTTGCTACACAGCGTGCGGCTGTGGCTCGCAATATTCTGAAGCTCCACTTGAGCTCGGATATACGTGTGTCGACACTCGAACCACGCGTGTTTACATGGGAAGACGTGCTTGAGCAAGTTGGCAAGAATGGCAATCAGGAGGTGTACGACGCAGTGAAGAACACCATCGAGACATACAAACCGAACGAGGTGTTTGGCATGTTGAAGCTACAGCCGTTCTTCGAGAGCGACATCGTGCCTATTCTTGAGAACCTGCGTATCATGGTTGTGAAGTATCGTTACGAGATAAAGCATATTATGAACGCAGAAGAGGCAGTGGAGAACTACTTCGCACACAAGCGCGAATACATCTCGGGCGAGAAGAAGATGTCGAACGGTGACTACTTCAACCTCTTGGCTACAGTCACTGATAGCTTAGAGCTCGACACCATCACAACACTTGCTTACAAGCACATCATTGCGCAGTCGGACTACACACGTCTGAAGCTTGCCCCATACGTGGCTAACCAAATGGCACTGATGGCAAGTCGCAGAGGTATGCCAGATGTGAACATCCTGAAGCCGTTTATCGACTTCCGTAAGGGTGTGAACCAAATGGATATGAGCGACCGCTATAACCCCGTGAAGATAAACCGCGAGCAGTTGGTGCTCAACCAAGCCGTGATGTACTTCCAGGAGGCAAAGCTCGACACCGCGATGTTCTTCATTGAGATGTTGGAGAAAAAGAATGTGCAGCTGCAGGCTACAAAGCGCCTACGTATGCTCATCACATTCCAGCAAGACTACCCGTTCTATATACAGGGCTTGATAACCGACCCGGAGCAGGTGGCAAAGATAAAGGAAGCGGAACGCTACGTGTTCAGTACGGGCGACGACAACCGTGCTATCATCTACACCGAGCTGCACGGATACCTTAACAAATCGCGCAAAGAATGCGAGGCTCTTATCGACCGTATGCCCGACGATAACCCGAAGAAGTGGTATCTGAAAGGCATTATATGGGCTGACGAGTGGGGACGCGAACCGCAAATAGACGACTACTCGGCAGCGAACAGTGGTTTTAAAGAACTCACGGAAGAAGAGGAGAACGAACTGCTGCGCACCGACCCCGAGAAGGCGGAAGAGTACTACAAGCAGCTTGACGAGTATAAAAAGAAGAACACCGGACCGCAGCTTGACGTAAGCAAGGTGCCGTTCTACCTCGCCTACTTCCAGCATAGCTTTGATCTGGAGCCTAAGTTCATACGCCTGTATCGCAACGAGGGCAATGTGAACGATGATATCCGTAAGAAGTCGAAGTATATGCGAAAAGATATTCCGGCTTATCGAAAGAAGTTCGAGATACTCAAAGCCTACACCGACCGTAAGAAGGCTGAGGAAAGCGGAGCTGTAAGTGAGACAAAGGAAGAAGTGCAGTCGGCAGATAACAAGGATAACACCGCTGACGATAACAAATAAGACCAAGAACAATGAGCATTAACATCATACGCCTTTACGCAACAGCGATTTGTCTGATAGGTGGCTTGAGCTGTAGTGTAGCAAGAACGACAACGTTCAGTGTCGCTCCACGTGCTATCACACAGGTGCCCGACTCACTATGGGACGAGTCGGGCGAGGAAGACACCATCGGCAAAACTCGCCACAACTACGCTACGGAGTTCAATGCCCTCAAGTACGTGCTTGAGGACCGCTATCGTGGCTATGACGACACCTTCAGAAAGAAGTGGTACGACCACCTCTTCTTAGGCTTCGGCGGAGGATTGCATAAAGACTTGGAATATGCAGGATATAACCTCTCGCCAATCACGATGGCGCACGTGAGTGTGGGTAAGCAGTTCAACCCTTACCATACAGTGCGCCTTACAGCCGGATTGGGATTTGGCTACTATGAAGGTAACAAGAAGAACTATAAACAGTGGCAAGGTTCTGTCGACTGGATATATAGTCTGTCGACGTTGATGGACGGCTATCGTCCGTCTCGACTGCTCGATGTGTCAACAGTGTTTGGCTTTGGCGTGCGTCACAACACAACAAACATTGTTGACAACCATCGCACACGATACGAAATACGTGGAGGTGTGCAGGGAAAGATATTCACCGGTCCGCAAGGATACCTCACAATAGAGCCGTATGTAGGTATCAAGTCAAGACACCTGTATAATAAGTTCGGAGGCTTCTATGGCGTAAACATCGGTATGGTGTACTATCTGCACAACAACCTCTCTATCGAGGATCGTATGCGCTACATGAAGAACCGCCCTGAATATGTGGACAGCACAATGCAGTGGCATCCGCAGAAATGGCGTACACCATGGTTTGCCGAGCTCTCAGGCGGCATGGCATGGTGCGTGGGAGGTAAAGGTGTGAGCCCAAAGATGGGACACTCTACAAAGATGTCTGTAGGTAGATGGTTCTCGCCGTCGGTAGGTGTGCGCCTTAGCTTAGGACTCACCTCAGCCACATGGGACAAAACCCATGAGGCAATGGGCGAACAGGACGAGGATAGACGCGCTATGCTAAGCATACCAGTGCAAGACGATGCTGTGGTCGACCTGCATGATATGACCGCCGATGCAACGGCAGAGGCTCTCATCAATCCGTTAGGATTTATGAAGAACTACTCTTTCGACCAACCATTCAACGTGGCGTTAGCATTCGGTGGCGGTCTTAGTTGGATTATGCGAGAGCAGAAGACCCATCTGCGCACCATTAGTACGTTCTACACGGCAGGCTTACACCTCTCGTATAACCTCAGCAACGACTTGCAGGTGTTCCTCGAACCGAGCTTCACCAACTATAACTACCGAATACCGTATCGCAACATAGACGCAGTGAAGCGTTTCAACGCCCAAAGAGTAGTGGTTCGTCTTGGTTTTACAGCCTATACACGTGCTACAAACTATCGTATGAGAAAGCAAGATGACTATGAGGCACCACGTATTCCGCTTAGCTTCGGTTTGGGCGCAGGTACGATGCTGTTCAACACCAAGAAGACATACGAGGGCGCAGCGTTCAACTACAATGCACAGGCCTTCGTTGAAGGACATTTCGGTAAGGTGCATGGCGTACGTGCTTCGTTCGAATACTTGTCTATCAATAGCGTTGCGCCGGACAACTATACTGGCACAACCGAGTATGGCACAGAATACACCACTACCGGACTCTTCAAGAACAACTACAAGCGAGGTTTCGTGGCACTCAACTATTTGCTGAATGTCACCAACCTCTGCTCAGGCTATCAGAGCAATCGTATGTTTGAAGCGGAGTTGTTCGCAGGTCCGGCGTTGCTGCTGTCGTTAGGCAATAGCACAGAACCTGATGGTTCGATAAAGGTGAACAGTTCGCATACCATGTCGTACTCACCAAGAAAGTACAACACCAGCCCGCTTATGGGTGCCAATGGAGGTATCAAGATAAAGATGAACGTGGCTAAGCACATCGCTGTGACGCTCACACCGCAACTCTACGTAGTGCGTTACAACCCAAACATGCTTGGCGTTAATATGCTGAAGTTGCGCACGTTCCAGACACTCAACCTCGGTGTGCAGTACACACTATAATCGGTGTGCAGTACGTATTATAAGTAAATAATAGGGCGGAGGAACCAACACCTTCGCCACTCTTAAAGCTATACAAGATATGAACATGAGAAAAATCGCTATAGGCTTGCTCGCTTTCGCACTTGTTGCGCCTTCGATTGCTTCTGTCTCGCTGAAGGACAAGAAGGAGAAGAAACCGAAGACCGAAAAGAAAGCAAAGGTCGACAATAAAACAAAGACCAGCAAAGCGTCAAGTTCTAATTCGCCACGCAAAGTGCAGACCATCAATGATGTAGAAGCCGCAATTTTGGGTATAGAGAAGATTGTGTCGCACACACTCGTTGAGGTGGAACCTATTGTGCAGCAGATTTGCGAGTCGCAACAGACCAAGAAGAGCGTGTGCCCACGTATCTACGTAGGCGCAGCCAATGCCTTTTGGCTCAAATCGGGTGTCAGCGATACCACATACGCTTTGAAATACATCGACAAAGCAATAGAACTCGACCCCCATTATAGTCCTGCCTATATGCTCAAGGGCGACATCTACAAGTGGGCTGACGACACTACTGTAGCTGTAAACTACTATAAAAAGGCGATAGAGATGGCTCCCAACGACTTCAGAACGTATCGTAAGTATGCAGCGTTTGTAGAGGCGGGTTTGGACAAGGTGACAGAGCGTGCGTTTGCGGGCGATACAGAGGCTCAAGAAGAAGTACGTAAACGTAGAGCAAAGCTGGAAAACATCTACGCAATGGCTAAGGAAGCCAATCCTACATTCCCATATAATCGTGATTGTGCACGTTTGTATGCTGCATATGGTCTTACTACAAATGAGATTCAAAAGGGCGTTCAGTTGTATGATGAAGCTCAAAAGGACTCTTTAGAGGCTGACGACTATACATCACAGGCCCGAATGGTATATACTTTTGTGGACAATGCCGATGGTAACACAAAGTTGCAACTCTATACGCGCATTATGAATATTTGCGATAGTGGTTTGGTAAGATATCCTGCATACTATTATATTCTCTCCACTGGTGCGGATTGGGCGAACAGAGCGTATGATCTTGTAAAGAAGCAGCAGGGTGATGCTCTTTATGAGTATAAGAAGTTGTTCGCTTCAAGGGCATTGGAGTATAGTGAAACTTTGATCGCAAGCAAAGACACTGCTATTACCGATTTGAATTACTTGAATTATGGTAAGGCACTTATTAATAACAATAAGTTAAATCAGGGAATAGATGTGTTGAAGGAATTGCTAAAGAGCCCGACAATCAAAGATGATCAGGTAGCTTCTGCAATGGGTGTTATCAGTAACACCTATAAGGATATGGGCGAATACGATAAGGCAGAAACGGCTTATCAAGAGTATATCAATACTGTTGAAAGCAATGGTAAGCTGAACTATTTCCATCTGCAGAACTATGCTGTGATGTATAAGGATAAGGCGGAAGAGTGTGTCGGAATGGAGCAGGTGGCAGCTTATAAGAAAGCCTTTGATATATATGGACAGGCTGCAGAACGATTCCCTGATTATGCAGACTATGGCTATATCAATCAGCTTCAGTTGAGTCCGTTAATTGACCCTGATCAAGAGGCAGGCGTTGGATTGCAACCTGCTTTGCAGCTGTATAATAGCGTTTCTGCAAATGCTTCTTGGCAGTTGATGGCAACTCGTTATTTGGTAGGCTACTACTTCAATGTGAAGAAGAGCAAGGAGTTAGCTCGTAAATACTTTATGCGTTGGCACGAGCTCGACCCAGACAACGAGACAGTCAAGCGAAACATCGCAATCTTGTATAAGGTTAAGCTATAAGATGAAGATATAATTTCACATCAGATACAAGGCTATGGCAGCAATGTCATAGCCTTTTTTGTTCATTCGGAAAACCCTTTTTATATAGAAGCAATATATCATAGTAAAGTATCAGTACGCGAAAAAATCTGCCATATCTCCCAGTGTCGCTGCAACTTACACATTACGAGCATGTTAAAGGCTGGCAGATATGCTTCCGAGAGCTATATCTGCCAGCCTATCTACCAGACATCTACCATTCATCTATCATTCTATCCGTTGTCTAATCTGCTACGTCGTTCTCATTAGTCTTCTGCGGCAACATTGTTGTCCTGCTGCGGCAATATTGTTGTCCTTCTGCGGCAATATTGTTGTTCTGCTGCGGCAATATGAGAAAGGCATGAAGCAATATAAGGGAGATGTATTATTTACAGGACAACAATAAAAATTAATTGCTTCATGCCGTGTTTTCAGAATAATAATTGTAACTTTGTAAAGTAGCATTAAACCTATTGTATTATGGGAGGACTGAAAGATAGATACATACGTTTTGACTGGGCTATCAAGCGCTTGCTCCGTCAGAAAGCCAACTTCGACGTGTTGGAAGGTTTCCTTACCGTGTTTATCGGTGAGGAGGTGAAGATTGTGGAGATACTCGAGAGTGAGGGCAATCAGCAAACGCAAGACGATAAGTTCAACCGTGTGGACATCAAAGCACGAAACTCGAAGGGTGAGATAATACTTGTAGAAGTGCAGAACACAAGCGAACTTTACTATCTGGAGCGCATCCTGTATGGCGTAGCGAAAGCCATCACCGAGCACATCCATCTCGGTGATACATACAAGGAGGTGAAGAAGGTGTATTCTATAAGCATCCTCTATTTCGATATAGGTAAGGGTGCCGACTACCTGTATGTAGGACAGAACAAGTTCATCGGTGTGCATACAAACGACCAACTCGTTATAACGGCTAAGGAAAAAGGCGCTTTAGTGCAGAAGAGTCCGGCAGAGATATTCCCCGAGTACATTCTTGTGCGTGTCAACGAGTTCGACAAGGTAGCAGTTACTCCGTTGGAGGAGTGGGTCGCTTACTTGAAGAGTGGAGTTATAAAGGAGAACACCACTGCTCCAGGATTGCAGGAGGCACGCAAAAAACTTCAGTATTATTCGATGACCGATGCCGAGCGCTATGCTTATGATGAGCACATCAACGCTGTGATGATACAGAATGATGTGCTTGGCAATGCACGCGAAGAAGGACTTGCTGAGGGTCGTGCTGAGGGTCGTGCAGAAGCAAAGAAGGATATTGTTAAATCTATGTTGAGCAATGGTCTGTCGGTAGAGCAGGCTGCAAAATATAGTGGTCTGACTGTAGAAGAAGTAGAAAGTATAAAGTAAAATCACGATATGGGAGAATATATAGTATCGGCGCGTAAGTACCGCCCGATGACATTCGACTCGGTGGTGGGGCAGGCTGCTCTCACCGCTACGTTGAAGAATGCCGTGAAGAGTGGCAAATTGGCGCACGCCTACCTGTTCTGCGGACCGCGCGGAGTAGGCAAGACGACGTGTGCACGCATCTTCGCGAAGGCAATCAACTGCATGAACCCTACTACGGAGGGCGAGGCATGTGGCGAGTGCGAGAGCTGCAAAGCGTTTGCTGAAGGACGCTCGTACAACATCTTCGAGCTTGACGCAGCCAGCAACAACTCCGTGGAGCACATCAAGTCGCTCATGGAGCAGACACGCATACCGCCACAGGTGGGCAAGTACAAGGTGTTCATCATCGACGAGGTGCACATGCTCTCGCAGGCTGCGTTCAACGCTTTCCTGAAAACGCTGGAGGAACCGCCTGCACACGTGGTGTTCATTCTTGCCACAACCGAGAAGCATAAGATTTTACCAACCATCCTCTCGCGTTGTCAGATTTACGACTTCGAGCGCATGAGCGTGGAGAACACCATCAACCACCTGAAGTATGTGGCAGAGAAGGAAGGCATCACCTACGAGGAAGAGGCATTGGCACTCATCGCCGAGAAAGCTGACGGCGGTATGCGCGATGCTCTTTCTATCTTCGACCAGACGGCGAGCTTCTGCCAGGGCAACATCACATACGCAAAGGTGATTGAGGACCTGAACGAGCTCGACACCGACAACTACTTCAAGTTCGTCGACTATGCGCTGACGAACAAGGTGAGCGAGTGCATGGTGCTCCTCAACTCGATAATAGAGAAAGGCTTCGACGGCGGTAATCTTATCAACGGACTCGCTTCGCATGTGCGCAACGTGCTCATGGCTAAGGATGCGCAGACGCTGAAGCTCCTTGAGGTGAGCGAGAAACAGCGTGAGAAGTACAGCGCACAGGCAAAGGCGTGCCCCACGCAGTTCCTCTACAAGGCACTGAAACTGATGAACCAGTGCGACCTAAGCTATCGTCAAAGCAGCAACAAACGTCTGCTCGTAGAGCTCACGCTCATCCAGGTGGCACAGATCACGCAGCCGGAGGATGCCGACAGTGCGGGGCGTAGCCCCAAGCAGCTGAAAACCCTGTTCAAACTTCTTGATTTCACCCGGACGAAAGTGGCTCAGCAGGTGGCTGCTCCGGTAAGCCATGCCTCGGTGAGCCATGTTTCAGCGGAGGCTTCTCCTTCGCAGACCGCCGCATCGGGTTCGGAAGCCGTCTCCGACAAGTTGTCTGCCGGCGTACCACGCTTGAAGCTCTCGTCACTCGGCATGACCTTCCAAAGCTTGCAGCACAAGGATGCGGTGGCGGCAAAGAAAGAGGCGGAAGAGACAAACAAGGATGAGAACGAGCAGTTCACGCAGGAGTTCCTCGATCTGCAATGGCTCTCGATGTGCAACCGTATGCCGCAGAAGATGGTGGGGCTTGCTTCCAGAATGAAGAACATGCAACCGCGTATCACCACCTTCCCCGATATCGAGGTGTTGGTAGACAACCAGATATTGCTCGACCAGGTGAACGAGATAAAAGGTCGCATACGCGTCACGCTCGCCAAGGCACTGCACAACGGCAATGTGTCAATATCGCTCCGCCTCGCTGAGGCAGAAGAGATAAGCCGCCGAAAGACAAAGAAAGAGGTGTACGACGAGCTGATGCAGCAAAAGGAAGTGCGATCGTTCGTCGAATCGTTAGGGCTCGAACTTGTTTAAAAGTAAAAAAGTAAAAAGATAGGAGGTATGGGCATCTTGCCCATACCACGCTGCCTCAAAAGTGTTTAAAAGGTAAAATATTTAAAAGCGTTACTATTCAAATCGCATACTAAGTGTGTTAGCTCTCAAGCAATGCATATTGATGATCCGTATCGACCGACGCAGACTATTTTTCAACGATGCTTTCGATGTACTTGCACACCATGTTGATACCCTTCAGGTTGTCTCCACCCTCTGGTATGATTATGTGTGCGAAGCGCTTTGTCGGCTCAATGAACTGCTCGTGCATAGGTTTGAGCACCTTCAGGTAGCGGTCGACAACCATAGACACGGTGCGTCCGCGGTCGATAGTGTCGCGTTGTATGTTGCGTATGAGTCGCTCGTCGGGGTCGCAGTCGACGAAGATGCGCAGATCCATCATGTCGCGCAGACGCTTGTTGAGCAGTGTCATAATGCCCTCCACGATAATCACCGGCTTCGGCTCCACGTGTATTGTCTCCTTCTCGCGGTTGCACTTCAGGTACGAGTACGTAGGCTGTTCGATAGCTTTGCCCTCGCGCAGCTCGTTAATCTGCTTTATCAGTAGCTTCCAGTCGAACGCATCGGGATGGTCGAAGTTGATAGCCCGGCGCTCCTCTTCGGTCATGTGCGACGTGTCGTTATAGTACGAGTCGAGTGGTACGACAGCCACGTGGTGCGGCGGCAGTGCCTCAACAATCTTCTTCACTACAGTGGTCTTGCCGGAGCCTGTGCCACCGGCAATACCAATTATTGTTATCTTGTCGTTTGTCATATTCTTAAGCTTGGTCGTATAATGTGCTGAACATGCGGCTGTAGAACTCTGCCTTGCGTTCGGGCTTCATGGGGTAGGCGCGCGAGCTGCTCGGCATACGCCATAGACGCAGTGTTCTGTCGTCGAAGCCGAACTGCACGTTCTCGCCAACCTTCGGCTGCACCTTTATGTCGAAGCATGCGCAGAGCACGTCGGTGGCTTTCTGCCCGGTGGTCACGATGTCGGTGAGCGAGGGTAGGGAGCGCACCATTGCCTTCAGGTCTGTTGCTTCTACCACTTCTAAGTCCTTGTCCGATGCCGTGTTCTTCAGTCGGCGCACCACCGTCGCCGTGTCGTACATGCCGATGCGACGCTCGTTGAGGAACGGGATAATGCGGTCGAGTCGGAACGTCTTTGCTTCGGTGTCGACGAAGTGCAGCTTGTCGTTGAAGAAGCATAGTCCGAAGATGCGCCACATGTCGTTGGTGAAGTTGGGGTAGTAGAACCGCATCGACCAGCGTTGTTCGCCCGGTGGAAAACTGCCGAGCATGAGCAGTCGGCAGCCGTCGGGGAGAAACGGGGTGAAGGGATGGCGTTCGGTATTCATTACTTCTGCTCCTTCACCAGATACACCACTACCGGCAAGTGGTCGGAATAGCCGTCGAGCCATACACCGCCTGCGGTGGTACGCTTCGGCGAACCCTTATACTTGCCCTCGCTCTGTATGAGGTACGGGCGGATGTGGATCTGATGCTGGAAGTACTTCAGAGTAGAGTAGTCTTTCGAGCCCTTCGGGTTGAGCAGGTTCGGAGTCATCACGATCTGGTCGAAGAGGTTCCACGAGCCGTTGTAGAACAGTGTGCCCTTGCCCTGCTTTGTGAGAATGTTATACCACGGGTTATACATGTCGTCCTTGCCCGTCTTCTCAATAGACGGCTTGCAAGAGAGTCCTTCGGTCATCGACTTGTTTGTAGGGTCGTCGTTCATATCGCCCATCACGAACACCTTGCAGTTGGGGTCGGCGTTCAGCAGCGAGTCCTTCACTACGCGCACCTGTCTGCCAGCCACCTCGCGGTAGTAGGATGTGGCGAAACGGCTCGGCCAGTGGCACACGATTACAGCCACGTGTTCGCCGGCGAGCGTGCCGCTAACGGTGAGGTAGCCACGTGTCACGTAGTTAGAGTCCTTCTTCTCCTCGGGTACGTATGGCACGAGGCGCACATCCTTCACGGTGAAGAAGCGAGGGTTGTAGAGCAGCGCGCAGTCGATGCCGCGGCGGTCTGGACCCTCTACATGTACATATTTATATCCGCGCTGCTTCAGAGCAGGCTGTGCTGTGAGGTCGTCGAGTGCCTTCGAGTTCTCCACCTCCGAGAGTCCGATGAGGGCGCATCCGATGCCCGGCAGCTTGTCCGTGCCAAGGTCGGCTAATGCCTGCGACATATTGCGTAGTTTGTGGCTATATTTCAGTCCGTTCCATTTGTATGCACCGTTAGGCAGGAAGTCGTAGTCGCGCTTACCCTCATCGTGGCAAGTGTCGAAGAGGTTTTCCTGGTTGTAGAAACCTACGGCATAGAGATTGAATTTCTTCTGAGCCGATGCTCCCAATGTCACGCATAGGAGTAAGGCGAGGATAAAGAGATTTTTTTTCATTTGAGTTATTTGTTTTTTGTTTTTATTCGTTACACACTGCATGTACGTGATACACGCCTACAAAGTTACAGTAATTTGTTATCATTGTGCCCTGTTTCGTGTTTTTTTTGCATGAAATTGCGATTGTTTTCCAATCCGTTGGCATGTTCTGCATTGAAACATATACTTAATAAAAATTAAATATGGAAATGTTTCATTAATTGAATAAAAATGTGTTACTTTGCAATCTATTTCTTAAACTACCCTAATTGAATGAAATAAAAAAAGTAGTAGTTGATTTAGAAACGAAAATTTAAAACTTAATTATAAACATTACATGCAAAAGAAGCTTAAATTAGCAGTGTTGGCAATGTGCTGCGCTCCGTCTGCTTTCGCTCAGACACAGACCGACTCGATCGGTTATCATAGCGAAGCTGCAAGCGAGGCTGCCTTCACTTTCACTGAGGCACAGCTCGGTGAGGACGATGACATGACACAGAACGTGACAATCGTCAACTCCAACACCGACATCTATGCCAGCCAGGTGGGCTATCTGTTCTCACCGGCACGTTTCCGCTATCGTGCTTTCGACCAGAAGTACAATGAGGTTTATCTCAATGGCTTGCAGCTGAACGACATGGAGAGCGGACAGTTCCGTTACTCTCAGGTAGGCGGTCTGAACAACATGACCCGCAACCAGGAGTTCGCCCTTCCGTTTGAAGGCAACAACTTCACCATGTCGGGCATGGGTGGCTCCAACAACTACAACTTCCGTCCGTCGGCAATGCCTGTAGGTCATCGTATGACCCTCAGTGGTGCTAACCGCAACTACACTCTGCGTGGCATGTACACCTATAGCACTGGTCTCTCAGAGAAAGGTTGGGCGTTCACTGGTGGCGTGAGCTATCGTTGGGCACGCAACGGCTACGTAGAGGGCACATTCTACAACTCGCTCTCTTACTTCCTCGCCGTGCAGAAGGTGATGGGTAAGCACAGCCTCTCGCTCTCTACATGGGGCAACCCGACCGAGCGTTCTACACAGGGCGCAGGTACAGACGAGATGTATTGGCTCGCCAATAATCGCTACTACAACCCTTATTGGGGCTATCAGAACGGTAAGAAGCGCAACTCACGCGTGGTGAACGACTATGCTCCAAGTGCAATCCTCACATGGGACTGGAACTTCAACGAGAACTCGAAGCTCACTACATCGTTCTTCGGCAAGTACTCTATGTACAAGAGCACAAAGCTCAACTACAACAACTCTGACAACCCACATCCTAACTACTGGAAGAATATGCCGTCAAGCTACTACGACGTGTGGAATAGCGAAAACTCTGCATATCGCACAGAGCAGGCTTACGAGGATTGGTTGACATCATACAACTATTGGCGTGCATCAAAGGCTAATCGTCAGATCAACTGGGATCGCCTCTACTACTCAAACAAGAACGCAGCAGCACAGGGCGGCGACGCTATGTACTACATCCAGGCTAAGCACAACGACAACCTGATGCTCTCGTTTGCCTCTACATTCAATCATCAGATTGACAAGGACAAGAAGGTAAACGTAGGCGTACTTGCAGCTACCAATAAGGCAATGCACTACCAGACAATGGAGGACTTGCTCGGTGCTACCCAGTTCCATAACATCAATACATATCTTATATCAGATAAGTACACGGCTACTTCGCCCGAAGCACAGTACGACCTCAACAATCCTAACGCAGTCGTTAAGGAAGGCGACCGCTTCTGCTACGACTACAACCTGCTCATCAACAAGGGCAAGGTATGGAGCTCGTACACAGAAAACTTCGGTTGGGCTAACTATACTATAGCTGCTAAGCTCGGCTACACCTCTTTCCAGCGCGACGGCAAGATGCGTAACGGTCTGGCTGCCAACAACTCGTTCGGCAAGAGCAAGACAGCCGAGTTTGTAGACGGTGGCTTCAAGTTCGGTTCTAACCTCACACTCGGTCGTGGCAACGTACTCTCGCTCGGCGTAGGCTATGAGCACCGCGCACCAGAAGCACGTGCAGCGTTCATGTCGCCAGAGATTAACAACGACTTCGTTCAGGGACTCAAGAACGAGCGCATCTTCAGCACAGAGCTCGGCTATATGTACGAGAACTCTTGGCTGCACCTCAATGTGAAGGGCTACTACAGCCGCATGACTAACGTATCCGACTGGCAGAACTTCTATAACGACGATAGCAACTCGTTCATCTATGTGTCTATGACCGATATGAACAAGTCGTACTACGGTGCAGAGCTCGGCGCTAAATTCAAGCTCGCAAGCTTCCTCGACATTAAGCTCATCGGTACAATCAGCGAGGCTAAGATTACGAACAACTCTAAGCTCTGCTACATGAAGTCTACAGATGCCACACTGTACGGCACCGCCCAGACAGGTGACAACTACGACTATATCCACAACAAGGGTATGCGCGACAGCGGCACACCGCTCACCGCTCTCAGCCTTGGCGTAAGCTATCATCAGAAGGGTTGGTTCATCGACCTCAACTGCAACTACTACGACCGCATCTACCTGTCGTACTCGCCTAACTACCGTTTCCACAAGAACGTGGTGAACCGTAACGATGTGATGAAGGCATTCGGTCAGCCGATTATCAACGACGTGACCGGCGAAATCGTTTCAGGAGCACTCGATCAGGCAAAGGGTCACGGTGGCTTCATGCTCGACGGCTCAATCGGTCGCAGTATATACCTCAAGCACGGATCGCTCTCAATCAACCTCATGGTTCAGAACATCCTCAACAACCGCGACATCGTTACAGGCGGTTACGAGCAGAGCCGAAGCGGCTACACACAGAGCCTGAACGTACGTGGCTACTCGTTCGAGAAGAACCCGTTCAAGTTCTACGCCTTAGGTACAAACGGTATGCTGAACATTACTTATAAATTCTAAATCACAGAAAGAAGATGAAAAGTATAAAATATCTGAAACTCGCGCTCTTCGCGCTTGTTATAGGTCTTTCTGCTACATCATGTATGGATGAGGACTGGACCGACCCTACTGGCGAGGTGGCACCGTTCGGCAACAACCAGCTTCAGGAGACCAATGTCGTTTCTATTGCTGATCTTAAGGCAAAGTACGGTGCACAACTGAAGGATGTAGTGAACGACACAGTGCGCATCGCCGACGGTGTGCAGATCAAGGGTCGCGTCACAGGCAACGACATCTCTGGCAATATCTATAGCCAGGTTATGATCGAGGATGCTACCGGTGGTATAATCATCAGCGTTGCTCAGGGCGGCATCAACGGTCAGCTGCAGATTGGTCAGGAGATTCTCGTTGACCTCGGCGGACTCTACTATGGCGTATATCGCACACAACCACAGCTGGGCATCCCGTACACCGACTTCAAGAAGAACCAGACTTACCCGAGCCGCATCAGCCGTGCAGAATGGCAGACACGCTTCAAGATTCTCGGCAAGCCCGACGCTTCGCTCGTGGTACCTCACGTGTTCGAGACTTCTGAAATCAGCACACTCAACGATGAGACCGTTGCACAGAAGTACTCTGGACAGATTGTGACACTGAAGGGTGTGGAGTTCGACACAGCCGACGGCACCGTCACATTCGCTCCTGAGGCAGAAGGTGCCACTACAGGCCACGGCGTGACACGCTACTTCAAGGGTTACACTGGTCAGAAGAAGCAGATCGGCATCCGTACAAGCTGCTACGCTAAGTTCGCTGCCGAGAAGCTGCCGAAGGGCAAGCTCAACGTAACCGGTATCCTCACCGTTTACAAGACCAGCGCAACATCGTCTTACGGCACAACAGTGCAGCTCGTGCTGCGCACACTCTCCGACATCGAAGTGCTCGAGCCAGAGAAGAATCAGCCGGCAGAAGAGAAGTAAGGCTATCTTACATTATTATATATTATATAACAAGCAAACAAACAAAAGAATATGAAAAAGATATTTTTCTCAATGCTCGTCGCAACAATGACAGCATTCACATTCACAAGCTGCGAGGACGTTCCTGCTGCTTATGAAATTCCAGGCGGTGGTAACGGCGGTTCAACAACTGAAGTTCCGACATTGTATTCAGAGGCATTTGACGACAATACAACCGCATTTGAATTTAAAGATGTAAACCTCACAGGCGGTTTGACAAGAGTTTGGAAGGTGGCTTCTTACAATAATAATGGCTATCTTAACGCTTCTGCATTCTTAAACAATGCAAGCCATGCATCAGAGTCTTGGGCTGTTTCTCCAGCTATTAACCTCGCAGATAGCAAGAAGGCTGTTCTTGCGTTCTCACATGCTATCAACAAGCTTAGCGATGTTAGCACAATGAAGGACATGATGACAGTTTGGGCTTCTACCGACTACACAGGCGATGTTAGCACAGCTACTTGGAAACAACTCGTTGTTCCAAATTATCCGGCAGGTACAAGCTGGACGTTTGTAGAGTCTGGTGATATCGACCTTACAGAATATTGTGGCAATAAGGTTTACATTGGTTTCAAGTACACAAGTACAGACGAAAACTCTGGTGGTTGGGAGGTTGACAACTTCACAATTAAGGGCGACGGCACACCAATGGTTACTCCAGGCAAGCCTGACACTCCCGATACTCCTGACACACCAGCTGGATCAAATCTCGTTTCAAATGGTGATTTCGAGGCATGGACAAATAGCCTTCCTAACAATTGGAAGTCGGCTTCTTCTGCAAGCAATGCCAAGCTTTCACAGAGCACAGATGCTCATAGCGGCCAGTATTCTGTATGTGTTGCAGGTGGTGCAAAGAACCAGCGTCTTGCATACAAGGAACTCACTTTGAAGCCAGGTACATACAAGATGTCGTTCTATACAAAGGCTGCTACTGCTGATGGTGCGGTTGTAGACTATGGCTATGTTAAGGTTGTTGATGGTAAGATTAGCGGAGGCAACGATTATATCTATGCTAAGAAGTACGACAAGTTGACAAATACAGAGTGGACTGCAATCAGCCATGAGTTCACACTCGCAGAAAAGACAACAGTAGCTCTTATTATTGCTGTTATAAAGAATCCTGGCAAGGACCTCCTTGTTGACGATTTCTCTCTCACTACTGCTGATGGTGGAGTTGTTGACGGTGGTTCTACAGAGCCTGATCAGCCAGAAACATCAACCGCTTCTACCTATACGCTTGTTAACCAAATTACTGATGGTACATACGTATTGGTTGCAAAGACAGATGCAGGTTACCTTGCTGCCTCTCCGTTGGCTGCTACATACAATTACGGTTACCTCAAGAACCCTGTAAGCGTAACAGAGAGCAACGGAACTGTAAAGGTTTCTGACGCTAATGCCTTTACTATCAAGAAAGTTGATGGTGGATACACTATTCAGGATGCTACTGGTTACTACTTTATGAACGGAGCGTATAATAGCTTTAGCCGTTCTGCAGAACTTCCTGCAAGTGGTCATATTTGGACTATTACTGTCAACAGCGATAAGACTGTTAGTATCAAGAACAACGAAATGGGTAAGACCATACAGTACGATACAGAGTTTACAAGCTTTGGCGCATACGAAGAGATTAAGGCTATATTGCCTTTCCTTTATAAGAAGTAAATATCATTAGCTGATACATTCCTATTCCAAGCCATTTCAAACGATGAGGTGGCTTGGAATTTTTGTTTTCAAAAATTTGTCGGTCTCGTAAAAAAGTCGTAACTTTGCATCCGCTAAGCATTTGAAAGCGAATTATTTATTTAACACTATAACAATTTAAACAAAATGAAGAAGGGAATTCATCCAGAAAACTATCGCCCCGTCGTATTTAAGGATATGTCCAACGGCGATATGTTCCTTACAAAGTCTACATGCAAGGCTACAGAGACAGTAGAGTTTGAAGGCGAAACTTACCCAGTGGTAAAAGTCGAAATCTCAAGCACATCTCACCCGTTCTATACTGGTAAGAGCAAGCTTGTCGATACTGCAGGTCGCGTAGATAAGTTCATGAACCGCTACGCAAAGGTTCGCAAGTAAGGAAAAGAACGAGATATATACTTCAAATAGACACGCTCTATTTTTGAAATAGAATATTGAGAGTGTGTTCCATCCGTAGTTGCATATACGTATGGAACATACTCTCTTTTTTATTTAAGAGTAAAAGAGGGACTTTTAAAAGTAAAAAAGTAAAAAAGTAAAAAGTAGGAGGTATGGGCATCTTGCCCATACCACGCCCCCACAAAACATATTTTTTAAAAGTAAAAAAGTAAAAGGGACTTTAAAGGAAAATAACGGATGAAACAATGTTTTAAATACGCGCTGCGCTATGCAACTGTTGTTGTGATGCTGCTCTCTGCGCTCACCTTCACCGCTTGTGGTGGCGATGACGATGAGGGCGATGGTAATCAGAGCGGTCAGGTAGACAAGAAGAACAAGAATGCCAACATACCGTCGGCTGCCAACGGCTACAACAAGGCTATTCGACGCACAGAGTTCCCGGCTCTGAAGAAGACGGGCAAGCAGAAGGTTATAGTCTATCGCATGACCTCTACGTCATACGATAAGGACGGCGTAAACTTCTCTGTAGAGTGGGACTGCGACAAGCGTTCGCAGCGCTGGACGTGCTATCAGATGCACAAAGGCTACTCGGGTAAGTATTCGCGTGAGACGGACTTCTTCTTCTTCGACACCACGAACCTCAATAGCAACGAGTATTGGGGCGAGTACAAATACTTCCCTGGCTACGACCGTGGTCACATCTGTCCGAGCGGCGACCGCACTGCATCGAAGGAGATGAACGTACAGACTTTCGTTATGACGAATATGCAACCGCAGTATCATAAGTTTAATGGTTTCGACAAGAAAACAGGTGATAATGGCTTGTGGGTGCGTATGGAGAACCAGTTGCGCAAGTGGGCAGACAAGCTCTCTGCAACGGATACTATCTTCGTCTGCAAGGGTGGCACAATCGACAGCGAGACTAACATCATAACGCGCATCGGGGGCAAGCTCATCGTGCCGAAGTACTTCTACATGGCTATCCTGCGCAAGAGCTCGTTCGGATATGCAGGCATGGCGTTCTGGAGCGAACAGACAAACGCGTGGCGCACGAACGAGACGTTACGTTCACACGCTATCTCTATCAAGGAGCTTGAGGCGCGCACCGGCATCGACTTCTTCTGCAATCTCCCTGATGATGTGGAGGCGCAGGTCGAGAAAACGTTCAACCCGAGTGTCTGGTCAGGCTTATAGAGAGTCCTCTGTCCCACAGATGTATTGTAGGAGGGTATGGCATCCTTGCCATACCCACGCACCCACAGAGATAATTCCCACAGAATTCGCGGAATACACAGAGTCTTCAGCTGAGAAAATCTCCCACAGAATTCGCGGAATACACAGAACCTTCTGCTGAGATATTCTCCCACAGATTTCACAGATTTACACAGAACCTTCTGCTGAGATAATTTCCCACAGAATTCGCGGAATACACAGAACTTTCTGTTGAGATAATTTCCCACAGAATTCACAGAACCCACAGAACTTTCTGCTGAGAAAAACTCCCACAGAATTCACATAATACATTGGGCTTTCTGCTGAGAAAATCTCCCACAGATTTCACAGAATACACAGAACCTTCTGCTGAGAAAAACTCCCGCAGATTTCACAGATTTACACAGATACTTTTAGCAAGAAGGTTCTGTGTGTTCTGTGAATTCTGTGGGAGAATAACGCAATCAGCATCTGTGCAGATCTGTGAAATCTGTGGGAGTTTTCATGTCCTAACGTATAGTGTGAAATCTTTGGGATTCCTTAGAAGCTATTTCTTTGCGCAGTTCGTAGCCCACAGCCCTGCGAACGTGAACGCTCCGTTGATCATGAGCAGCTCGTAGCCGAAGCGGTAGCCCCAGAGATGCTGCGCAGCGATGTCGAGAGCGTAGCAGAGTAGGGGTGAGGCGAGGCATACATAGGGCACGAGGCGGTCGTTGACGGAGCGGCGCGTGAGCAGTCCGAAGGCGAACAAACCTAACAGCGGACCGTAAGTGTAGGAGCAGAGTACGTAGATGGCGTCGATGACGCTCGTAGAGTTGAGCATGCGGAACAGCAGGATGAACGCCACGAACACCACGGCGATGCCCACATGCGCCCGTCGGCGCAGACGCTCGTCCTCGGGGCGTTCGCAGATGTCGACGCAGTAGCTCGTGGTGAGCGCGGTGAGCGCCGAGTCGGCACTGGAGAACGACGCCGCCACGATGCCGATGGTGAAGAAGACCGTGACGATGGTGCCCAATGCGCCCGTCGCAGCGAACATCGGCAGCAGTTCGTCGCCAGCCGCAGGCAGCGGTGTGCCCTCCTTCTGCGCCAGCATCATAAGCAGCACGCCGAGCGCCATGAACAGCAGGTTGGCTGGCACGAAGGCGAAACCATACGTACACACATCCTTTTGAGCCTCGCGTAGCGATTTGCACGTGAGGTTTTTTTGCATCATGTCCTGATCCAAGCCCGTCATCACGATGGCGATGAAGGCTCCGCTGAGCAGCTGCTTCCAGAAGTTCTGCGTCGACACCCAGTCGTCCCACACGAACATGCGGCTGTGCTCGTCGGCAGCCACCGCCTGCACGGCTTCGCCCACGCTCATGCCCAGCTGCTGCGTCACATTATATATAATAAGGAGCAGCGCGGCGAACATGCAGGTGGTCTGGAACGTGTCGGTCCACACCAGCGTCTTGATGCCGCCGCGGCGCGTGTAGAGCCAGATGAGCAGCGTCATGCCGACGACGGTTATGGGGAACGGCACGCCCACGGCATCGAACACGAAGCGTTGCAGAATGATGCAGACGACGTAGAAGCGCACCGCTGCGCCCGTCATCTTCGACGTGAGGAAGAACCACGCGCCCGTCTTGTACGACCGCTTGCCGAGCCTCTCCTTCAGATACGAGTAGATGGTCGTCAGGTTCAGCCGATAGTAGACCGGCAGTAGCAGGAAGGCGATGGCGAAGTAGCCGAGGATGAAGCCAATGCAGGTCTGCACGTATGTCATATCGGTGCGCATCACCATGCCCGGCACGCTCACGAACGTGATGCCCGAGATTGAAGCGCCCACCATTCCGAATGCCACCATGTACCACGGCGAGCGTCGGTTGGCGCGGAAGAAGGTCTCGTTGTTGTCGCCGCGTCGTGCGGTGAGGCGGCTGAAGAGCATGAGAGCCGCGAAGTAGGCGGCTACGGTGAGGAGGATTGTCATGTTTTGGTTGGATATAATAGGAGGCTACGGCTTTCTTGCCGTAGCCACACTGCTTGCAGACTTTTGTTGCTAATGGCTACGGCAAGAAAGCCGTAGCCTCCTACAATTTGCCCTATATTTTGTTTTTACTTGTTAACCCTCGATTTAAGGTTGCGTGGGTATGGCAGGATGTCATACCATCCTATGTAAACATTAGAGGTTGTGTGGGTGTGGCAGAATGTCATACCATCCTATGTAAACATTAGAGGTTGCGTGGGTGTGGCAGGATGTCATACCCTCCTATGTAAACATTAGAGGTTGCGTGGGTATGGCAGGATGCCATACCCTCCTATGTTAAAAATTACAGGTTGTGCTCAGTGAGCCAGCGTTCAGCCTCGAGCGCAGCCTTGCAGCCTGAGCCTGCAGCCACGATAGCCTGGCGGTAGTTCGGGTCGGCGCAGTCGCCGGCAGCGAACACGCCCTCCACGTTAGTGCGCGGCGTTCCGTCTACGGTCTTGATGTAGCCAGTCTCGTCGCAGTCGACGAACGGGCGGAACACGTCGGTGTTCGGCTTATGGCCGATAGCGAGGAAGAAGCCGTCGATAGCTATGTCGTAACGCTCCTCGTCGGGCTCGCCCTTACGCTTCACGAGGTGAGCACCCTCTACGCCGTCCTCGCCGAAGAGTCCGAGAGTGTTGTGCTCGTAGAGAATCTCAATCTTCTCGTTCTCCTCCACGCGCTTGCGCATTACGTCAGACGCACGCAGGAAAGGCTTGCGCACAATCATGTACACCTTCTTGCAGAGACCAGCCAGATAGAGAGCCTCCTCGCACGCTGTGTCGCCGCCGCCCACTACGGCAACGGTGCGCTTGCGGTAGAAGAAGCCGTCGCATGTGGCACATGCGCTCACGCCCTGTCCGTTGTACTTCTTCTCGTCGTCGAGTCCGAGGTATTTTGCACTTGCTCCGGTAGCGATGATCACGGTGTCTGCCTCAATCTCCGCGCCCGTGTCGGTGGTGAGCACGTAAGGTTTCTGCGAGAAGTCGACCTTTGCGATTGAGCCTTCGCGCATGTCTACGCCGAAGCGCAGAGCCTGCTGGCGCAAGTCCTGCATCATCTGATTGCCGTCCACGCCCTCGGGGTAGCCGGGGAAGTTCTCTACGACGGTAGTCTGTGTGAGCTGACCGCCAGTCTGAATGCCGCAGTATTCTACCGGGCTGAGGTTGGCGCGTCCAGCGTATATTGCAGCAGTGTAGCCTGCCGGACCGCTGCCCACGATGAGGCAACGCACATGTTCTCTATTTTCCATTTCTATTGATTTTATTACAAGTTGTTATGTTGAGATGTTGTGGTGTTGAGATATGTGGGGTTGTATGTGGTGTTGTAATGTTGTTATGTTGAGGTGTTGAGATATGTGGGGTTGTGGTGTTGTTATGTTGAGGTGTTGAGATATGTCAACACAACAACATCTCAACACCACACCATCTTAGATAATCTCCTCAATCTGCTTTGCGATATTGTCGAGGCTCTCTGTCGGTTCGAATCGAGCCACTACCATTCCGCGCTTGTTGATGAGGAACTTTGTGAAGTTCCACTTTATGTCGGCTGTCTCCTTATAGTCGGGCGCATCCTTGGCGAGCATCTCCTCAAGCACCGGAGTGAGTTTGTGCGCAGGGTCGAAGCCTGCGAACGACTTCTGCTCCTTGAGGAACTTGAATAGGTCGTCGGCGTCGTCGCCGTTCACCTTCACCTTCTTGAAGCGCGGGAACTCGGTGTTGTACGTGAGCTTGCAGAACTGGTGTATCGACTCGTCGGTGCCAGGAGCCTGTGCGCCGAACTGGTTGCACGGGAAGTCGAGCACCTCGAATCCCTGCGCATGATACTTCTCGTAGAGTTTCTCCAGCTCCTCGTACTGTGGTGTGAAGCCGCACTTTGTAGCTGTGTTCACGATGAGCAGTACCTCGTTGGCATACTCCTTCAGCGACACGCTCTTACCTTTTCTGTCTTTCACCGAGAAATCATAAACAGTCTTCATCTTTCTTTTCTTTATTTGTTTAATGTGTTCTTTTGATATCCTTTTGTCTCGGGGTATTGTTTGTTGTTTTGGGGTGTTGGCTTTAAGTCTTGTGATACAGACTTTAATTTTACAAAGGTAACGATTTTATTGGATAATACTCACTATTTGTTCTCATTTTTTTCAACTTCTTAACTCCGAACCTTATAGACGACGCATCGTGCTCCGTCCGCCGTCCGATCAGATTGCGTTCGCCGTCCGATTAGATTCCGTCCGCCACCCGATCAGATTCCGTTCGCCGTCCAATCAGATTGCGTCCGCCACCCGATCGGATTCCGTTCGCTGCACGATGGTGAAAGTACTGAAAAAGGCTGACGTTTTAGCCGCAAAACGCAGCTAAAACATCAGCCTTCTATACTGTTAGAGCTATGTCAAACGCTCTACTTCTTGTTCTCTCGGTAGTATTTCAGTCCGCCCTTCACGTTCTGTATGAGGGCTTTCGACGAGTAGGTGGCACCGCTCACGCCGTCCACCTTTATCTGCTCCGCTTCGTCGACACTCTTGCCCACGAACTTCTTCAGCAGCGTCTCCGCCTGCGCGAACACCGAGGGCGTATCCTGGTTGGGCAGTGCCACTATCTTCTGCACCTTGCCGTTGCGGATGTATATCTTCACCGGTGTCTTGCCCTGGAAACCGCGCGCCTTCACTATCGACGTAGTGTTGACTACGGCGGTGCCCTTCTCGTATTTTATGGCGTTCTTGCTGACGCAGAAGCTCATAAGGAGGAATGAGCAGAGAGCGATGATTAAGGTTCTTTGCTTCATAATTTATTATAATAATAAGTTGAGAGTTGAGAATTACTTCTTGTCGTACGCGTGCAGCGGATAGTCGGTGGTGTAGTGCAGTCCGCGGCACTCCTTGCGCTCGATAGCCTGACGTGTGATGAGGTAGCCCACGTTAATCATGTTGCGCAGCTCGCAGATGTCGCGGCTCGCCTTTACGCGCTTGAAGAGCTCCTCGGTCTCCTCGTAGAGCAAGTCGAGGCGGTCCCACGCACGCTTCAGGCGCAAGTCGGAGCGCACGATGCCCACGTAGTTGGACATTATCTCGCCCACCTCCTTCACGCTCTGCGTGATGAGCACCTTCTCCTCGTTGGTCATCGTGCCCTCGTCGTTCCACTCCGGCACCTTCTCGTTGAAGTCGTACTCGTCTACGTGCTCCAGCGAGTGCTTGGCAGCTGCGTCAGCGTACACCACAGCCTCGATGAGCGAGTTGCTCGCCAGGCGGTTGCCGCCGTGCAGACCCGTGCAAGAGCACTCGCCGATGGCATACAGGCGCTCTATCGACGACTGTCCGTTGAGGTCTACCTTTATGCCGCCGCACATGTAGTGGGCAGCCGGGCGAACGGGGATATAGTCGGTGGTGATGTCGATGCCTATCGACTTGCACTTGAGGTAGATGTTCGGGAAGTGTTTCTTTGTCTCGGCAGGGTCCTTATGCGTAACGTCAAGGCACACGTGGTCGATGCCGTGTATCTTCATCTCCTTGTCGATGGCACGCGCCACGATGTCGCGCGGAGCTAACGAGAGGCGCTCGTCGTACTTCTCCATGAACGACTCGCCGTTCGGCAGGCGCAGTATGCCACCGTAGCCACGCATCGCCTCAGTGATGAGGAACGCAGGGTGAGTCTCGCCCGGGTGATAGAGCGCCGTCGGGTGGAACTGTACGAACTCCATGTCCTTCACCGTGCCCTTTGCACGATATACCATTGCCTCGCCGTCGCCCGTAGCGATGACGGGGTTGGTAGTGGTCTGGTATACGGCTCCGCAGCCGCCCGTACACATCAGCGTCACCTTGCTCAGATACGTGTCCACCTTCTGCGTCTCGGGGTTGAGCACGTACGCACCGTAGCAATTAATATAAGGTGTGCGACGTGTGACGCGCGCACCGAGGTGGTGCTGCGTGATTATCTCCACGGCGAAGTGGTTCTCCTTAACGTCGATGTCGGGGCACGCACGCACAGCCGCCATCAGTCCGCGCTGTATCTCGGCACCCGTGTCGTCGGCGTGGTGCAGAATGCGGAACTCGGAGTGTCCGCCCTCGCGGTGCAGGTCGAACTCGCCGTCCTCCTTGCGGTCGAAGTTCACGCCCCATTTCACGAGCTCGGCAATCTGCTCCGGCGCATTGCGCACCACCTGCTCAACGGCACGGCGGTCGCTGATGAAGTCGCCCGCTATCATCGTGTCTTCGATATGCTTGTCGAAATTGTCGACTGCAAGATTAGTCACTGAGGCAACGCCTCCCTGGGCAAACGAAGTGTTTGCCTCGTCAAGCGAAGTCTTGCAAATCATGCACACCTTACCCTTGTGTGCGCGAGCCACCTTCAAAGCGTAGCTCATGCCGGCAACTCCGGCACCAATAATCAGAAAGTCGTATTTAAAAACCATCTTTTCGGTATTTATTCTTAGACGTTGCAAATTTAGAGAAAAAAAAGAAGACACAATAAAGTTGTCTATCTTTTTTTAATGAATAGAAAAAAAACGTTATATATTTTTTGCTTGTATTAATAAAATGTCTAACTTTGCAATCACCTAATCGGACACAAAATGTGTGATAAAGGCAACTATTAATAATATCTTGTAACCTAAATATTCAAACAATATGAAAAAAATCAAATCCTCGATGCTTATCGTAATGATAGCCATTGGTTTCGCATCATTTGTTTCGTGTAATAACAACAAGAACGCACAGACTGCTGACGGTAGCGACTCTACAGCCGTGGTAAACGAGGCGTTGGAAGACCAGGAAGTAGCAGAGATGTCTGCGTTTATCAATTCTGTTGCGTCATGTCTCGACTCTATCCAAGTTCAGGAGAATATGATTTTCAATCATCCTGAAGGCACAACCGACAAGCAGCACATGCTCACACAACTCAGATCGTTCAAGGAACTGCTTGCACGCAAGCAGCAGCAGATAGACGCACTCACTGCGAAGAACAAGGCACAGGAAAAGTCGTCGAAGCAGACTATCGCCAACCTACAGAAGATGGTGGAATACCTCAACGCACAGTTGGCTGAAAAGACGGCACGCATCGCTGAGCTCGAGGAACTCGTGCAGACAAAGGATGTGAAGATTGACGAACTGCGCTACAACGTTAAAGAGCTGACCAACGAGTCGGACTATCTGAAGGAACAGAACTATCAGCAGGATAAAGAGTTGAACAAGCGCTACTACTGTGTAGGCTCGAAGAAGGAGCTTAGCGAGAAGGGCTTGCTCAAGGGCGGCTTCCTAAAGAAGAAGAAGGTGAACAGCGCTGCCATCGACAAGAGTCTCTTCAAGACTGTTGACGTGCGTTCGTTCAAGACTCTCAAGCTGCAGTCGAAGAAGCCGAAACTCGTTTCGGGCAACCCACAGGGTAGCTACACCATCGAGAAGAACGGCGACGGCACATCTACACTCACCATCGTTGATGCAGAGAAGTTCTGGAACGCATCAGTTTTCCTCATCATCGAGCTGTAAGAGAAACCTAACAACTGAAGATATAGTTTCGCAAGTGCTGAGCTTGCGAAACTGCAACCAACGAATTTAAAACATAAAAAATATCAACAAATGAAAACAAATCTGTTCTTTGGTCTCGCTCTTCTGAGCATGGCACCAAACGCTGTGAGCGCACAGGAGAATGCTGACTCACTCTACATCCGTAACTCTGTGTACATGCTTAAACTCGATATGCCAGCCGACAACGAGGAGTATGCCCACGCTTATGAGGTAACAAACAAGGCGTTCGACGGCATCGACTTCGCAACGCGCTATCCTAACTATAACGACTTCAACCTGGGTAGCCACCACATCGACTGGTCTACCGTACCTACAGCTACAAAGGCAGAAATGGACGCTATCGAGAAAGAGTCGGCTAAGGACGCACTCCTCAAGACCACGCTCGCTTCAATGGGCGTAAAGGTTGACCCAATCGCAGAGCGCGAGTACGCAGCACGCTTGCTCAACTACTTCAATGCAAACAAGTTCGGCAACCAGCTCGTGGCTAAATGGCACGTTCCGCAGGGAGCTGACTATAAGAACGTGGCTGCTTTTGACATGGGAACCATTTATGAGTATGGTAAGGTGGGCTTGAGCGAAGAAGCTCGCAAGGTGGCGTTAGAAACAGGAAATAACGATATTTTTTACAATTTGCATACAAAACTGCTGAGCACAACATACGTGTGTGTTAACAACTATCGTATGATGAACGCAAAGGAGAAGAGCGCTACAGCTATTGCAATGGCTAAGGTTACGTTGGAGTTCTTGCCAGGCATCGCTAAGATGGCAGGCAACATCGCAGTGAAGGCTGCCGAGACAGCTGCTGCTAAGACAAAGGGCTACTTCGTAAGAACAAATGCTTATCTCTTTAAGCTCGATTGGGATTCTGAAAAGACACTGGAAATGTATAATAAATACTGGAATAACGTAGCCGACTTCAACGCTAACGCAAACTACCAGCTGAAGTATGTTGGTCGCTCATCTAAGTACGCAGGCGCAGGCTTGACAATGAAGTCGGCTAACCTCGACAAACTGATTGCTCGTGGTGCATTGCGTGCTACCGACGCTGCTTTCGCTGCCCTGCAGCGCGACTACGACGAGTTCCGCCCAATGAGTTCGCTTCATGAGGAAGACGGCAAGCTCGTTGCTTACATCGGTACAAAGGAAGGTGTGAAGGCTGGCGATAAGTTCGACGTGTTCATGTGTCAGAAGAACGACAAAGAAATAGAGTGGAAGAAGGTAGGCACAATCAAGGTTGCCAAGAACTCTGTTTGGGACAACCAGGAAGGTGCTAACGAGACCCTCGAAGGCGAAGCTGAAGACGGTGAGAAGAAGGAAGGCAATGCCGATTGAAGTACACCGTATTCGATGGCAAACCAGGAAAGAAGGTGGGTGAGGGCTGTCTTATTCGTCTTGCAAAATAAAATATAAATATTAATTACTGTCTTTTAAAAGCTACTATACATATTTATATATAATAGGTGTGTAGCTTTTAAAAGACGTTTTTGGTTAAATGCTAAATAGATTTGATTATGAAAAGATTACTCTTTATCGCTATCTGCTTCTGCATGGCACTTTCAGTAAGTGCTGGTAAAAAGAAGGATTTTGTCGATTACAGTTATGAGCTTACTTATGTAAAGGACGTACCAGCATCCACAGTTGGCTTTACGGTATTCAAGGTGTGGAGCTACGGTAAGAAGAAAGAACTGCTTACAAAGGATATCTGTATGCGCAACGCCGTACACGGACTGCTCTTTAAAGGCTTGGCTGCCAACTATTCTGGCAAACAGGGCAACGTGCCTCCGCTCTGCCCAGAAGGCTATCAGGCACACAAGGAGTACTTTGACCGCTTCTTCAATTCGGGCGAATACCGCCAGTACATACAACTTACAAGCCGTGGCGCACAGTCTGCCGGCGATGTTATCAAAGGCAAGAAAGAGTGGCAGGTTGGTTTGCTCGTGCAGGTCAATCTCAAAGAATTGCGCAAACGCATGGAGAAGGATGGCATTATAGAAGGAGCACGCAGCATCTTCTCGCGCTAATACTCGATAATAGCAGATGTTTTAATGTAAATAGATAAACATATTATGAAAAGAATTTTTAGTTTGTTTCTGCTCCTTACCTTCGCAGTTGTGATGAAGGCGCAGCAGGCAGCAATGCCTACCATTATCGTCTTCCCTGCCGACTCGTGGATGAATGATCATGGTTTTATGAAGACGTTCAACAATCAGGGCGAGACAGAATACATACCTAAGTATAACGAAGCCTTTGTGAACACACGCGAAATGGGTTCGGTTATCCAATCTGTGCAGAAGGTGTTTGAGGAGCGTAAGTTCGAACACGAAGACCTGCAGAGCATTCTGAAGGATATGAAGCGCGAACGCGCCGAAGAACTTGCTAATGCAGCTGACGGCTACGAGGCAGAGAAGGGTGCTATGGACGAACTCATGCAGCAGGCACGTCCTGACATCCGCGTAGATGTCGACTATGCTGTGCAAATGGTTGGTCCGCGCAAGAATATTTCTTATACTATAAAGGCTGTCGACGCTTACACCTCTGAGCAGGTGTCGTCGGTAGAAGGCACCATTTCTATGACAATGGATCCTACCGACCTCGCACTGCGTAAGGCAGTGGCAGGCAACTGCGACGACTTTTGCGACCGCATCATCGAGTATTATAAGGACCTGCGCGACAACGGTCGCAAGATCGTTGTTGTGTTCCGCTCAGCACCAAGTGCCGGCATCAACTTCATCAAGGACGAGATTGGCGACGACGGCGACACATACGACGAGTTCCTTTACTCGTGGGTGAAGAAGCACGCCGTAAATCGGGCTTGCAAGATAGGACGCAAGGCAGCTGATATGGTTGAGTTCAAGGCTGTGCGCATACCATTCTTCGACGAGAGCGGTGAACCAATAGAGGCAGAAGAATGGGCTAAGGGCATAAGAAAGGCGTTCAAGGCAGAGACAGGTTTTAAGGTGAGCAAGGGACAGGGCAACAGGCTCGGACGTGTCAACTTCCTCGTTGAGTAATAGCAAAAGGAAAGTCTTGCAAGTTCTATCGGCTTGCGAGACTTCAAAAACAAATAACATGTTGTTCTAAAACATTATGATTATGCAGATACGAAAACTATTTGTTCTTGCAGCGTTGACACTTTGCTCGCTCGCAAGTTCTGCACAGATAACGCTCTCGCCGATGTACGACGCAAAGGAGAGCAAGGCAACTGAAGGTCAGAAGGCTATCGTAGAAGCTCGTCTGCGCAGCGTCATCACCTCGATGAAGCTGCTGAGTGGCTACAACTCGCGCTTCGTATTGGCGTGCAAGACCGTTCCGTTGCAGACAGAAGTAGCAGGCACAAAGATGGCGCAACGCATATCAGCAACCTTCGCCGTTGGCGATGCACGCACAAAGTCGTGCTTCGGTACGTCTATCGTTGAGTTCACTGGCATCGGCAACACGGAGGAGCAGGCACTCACTAATGCGTTGAAGAACATTAAGAACTCGCCACAGCTCCGCAAGCTCGTTGACAAGTCGAAGCAGCGCATCATCGACTACTACAACAACAACGCCGCATCAATCATACGTAAGGCACAAACGCTCATCAACGGCAAGCAGTACGAGCAGGCTTTGTTCGAGCTCTGCGCCATTCCGGAGGACTGCAACCTCTACGAGCAGGCTTTAGAGATGATGGAGAAGGTGTACGAAATAGCCTATGGCGACGAGTCGGTGCAGCTCAGCAGAAAGGAACTGGGAGCCGCTTGTCGCAAACTCGCTGATGAGTATGCAACCAACAACTGCCCAGAGAGCGATTGCTCACTCGGTTGGTGGTAAAGTTAGTCTAATTCTACTGAAATGGCAAAGTTCAGATTTTTATCATTCGTTATCATTATACTATCCTGTGTATGCACCAGTCATGCACAGGACAGTTTTTTTAATCCCTATTCGTTCCGCTATCACGTCGAGTTCTCCAGCGAACTGCCCGAGGACACCCTCGTTGCAGATATGGGTAAGTTGGTCGTGACATACGATAGCGAGCAACGTAAGCAGTGCTGCACTTTGACTTATCGCGACAGCGTGCGCTACAAAGGCAATATTATCGATATGCAACTCTACCAAAAACGTCAGGACTTCATGCTCGAAAACTTCTTCGGGGGCGGCTCCCATGCCAAGCTAACCATTACGCGCGACGAAGACGGATCCAATCAAAAGGTGGCACTCATCTATTATGCCAACCCAAAAGAAGACCCATTGCCCGACAAAACGTGTATCTGTTTGCTGCTTTCAGATGTTCTGCAATAGTCTGTGATTGGTTTCGTAGAGCAATTGTGTTGTTATATATTGTAACAAAAGTGTTAAATAGTACCATATTTTTAAAACAAATGGTTCAAGTTGGGCGTTTCTCGGATTAAATTAGTACTTTTGCTAAGTCGTGTTGTGAAACAATTCGGGTTTGAAGCGTTAATATGCTTCTGTCCGATTGTGGTTTCATAACAGAATGTGCATAGAAACCTAATTATTAAAAATTTAATAACTAAAAGATGAAACAAACTAACGTTAAGCCAGCAGAAGGAAAGCTGGGTATTTTGGTTGTAGGCTGTGGCGCAGTAGCCACCACCTTTATGACTGGCGTGTTCATGGCTCGCAAGGGACTTGCTAAGCCTGTTGGTTCAATGACTCAGTATGACAAGATTCGTGTTGGCAAGGGCGCAGACAAGAAGTATCTGCACTATAAGGACATCGTGCCTCTTGCCGATCTCAACGATATCGTATTCGGAACATGGGACGTATATCCACAGAATGCTTATCAGGCAGCTATGTATGCCGAGGTGCTGAAGGAGAAGGATATCAACCCCGTGCGCGAGGAGTTGGAGAAGGTGGTGCCGATGAAGGCAGCCTTCGACAAGAACTACGCTAAGCGCCTCGACGGCGACAACGTTAAGGACTGCAAGACTCGCTGGGAGATGGTTGAGGCTCTCCGCAAGGATATCCGCGACTTCAAGGAGCAGAACGGTTGCGCACGCATCGTTGTTATCTGGGCAGCATCTACCGAGATATACGTACCAGTAGACATGGAGAAACACGGCACAGTGGCAGCTCTCGAAGCAGCTATGAAGGCTGACGACCGCGAGCATGTTGCTCCTTCTATGTGCTACGCTTACGCAGCATTGACAGAGGGTGCACCGTTCATCATGGGTGCTCCTAATACCACAGTCGACATCCCGGCTATGTGGGAGCTCGCTGAGCAGACCAAGATGCCTATCGCCGGTAAGGACTTCAAGACCGGTCAGACTCTCGTGAAGAGCGGTTTCGCTCCGATGATTGGCTCACGCTGCCTCGGTTTGAGCGGATGGTTCTCTACAAACATCCTCGGCAACCGCGACGGACTCGTGCTCGACGAGCCTGCCAACTTCCACACCAAGGAGGTCAGCAAGCTTTCTACACTTGAGACGATCCTCAAGCCCGACGTGCAGCCCGACCTCTACGGACACGGCAACGACGAGGATACACAGTACTACCACAAGGTGCGCATCAACTACTATCCGCCTCGCAACGACAACAAGGAGGGATGGGACAACATAGACATCTTCGGATGGATGGGCTACCCGATGCAGATCAAGATTAACTTCCTCTGCCGCGACTCTATCCTCGCTGCTCCGCTGTTGCTCGACCTCACCTTGCTGAGCGACCTCGCTGCTCGTGCCGGACGCTACGGCATACAGCGCTTCCTGAGCTTCTTCCTCAAGGCTCCGATGCACGACTACACTAAGGGCGAGGAGCCGGTAAACCACCTCTATCAGCAGTACACTATGCTGAAGAATGCTATCCGCGAGATGGGTGGTTACGAGGCTGATGAAGAAATCGATTAATATTTTAAGCTATACGCTATACATACAAAACAAGGGGTGCAACCACGGTTGCACCCCTTGTTTTGTATGTATAGTGTTAGTATGATGTTGCGCATCAACCGATGCGTATGCTCTATATTCTATATCCTTACTTCTTGCCCTTTGTGGCGAACACGAAGTAGCCGATCAGGCAGCAGTAGGCTGCGAGCGAAGCTACCTCTGACAGAGGGTTAGCAAGCCACGACTCCATCCAGCCATCAGTTACGAAGTGTACGTCGCAGAAGCGGAGCAGGGCAGAGAGAACACCCATCAGTGCGCCACCGGCGATGAAACCACTGGCGAGCAGTGTGCCCTTCTCGCCACGTTCGCGGTTCACCTCTGCGTCCTTAGAGCGCGATGTAACGTACCAACTCACAATGCCACCAACGAGGAGCGGAGTGTTCAGCTCCAATGGGATGAACATGCCGAGTGCGAAGGCGATAGCCGGAATCTTAAAGTAGGTGAGCACCACAGCTATTACGGCTCCGATAGCGTACAATGCCCACGGAGCACCCACACCGTTCATAAGCGGGTCGATGACAGCAGCCATAGCGTTAGCCTGAGGAGCTGCGAGTGCTCCGCTTGCGAAGCCGTATGTCTGGTTGAGCAAAATCATCACGCCGCCAACGGTAGCAGCCGATACGAGTGTGCCTAAGAACTTCCACGTCTCCTGCTTCTTCGGCGTTGTACCGAGCCAGTAGCCAATCTTGAGGTCGGTGATGAAACCGCCTGCCATAGAGAGTGCGGTGCAGACCACGCCACCCATGATGAGCGCGGCAACCATACCGCCAGTGCCCTTCAGTCCGACAGCCACGAGCACCACCGACGCGAGTATGAGCGTCATAAGCGTCATGCCCGATACGGGGTTAGAACCTACGATAGCGATGGCATTGCCGGCTACGGTGGTGAAGAGGAACGCTATAACGGTGACGAGCAGAATGCCTACAACGGCGAAGAGCAGATTGCCATCCATCACACCGAACCAGAAGAAGAGGAAGGTGATGATGAGCGTAGCGATGGAAGCGATGGCGATGAACTTGAACGGCAGGTCGCGTTGTGTGCGCACGGTGTTGGCAGACGACTGTGCGCCACCCTTCATCTCGTTGGCAGCAAGCGATACGGCACCCTTGATGATGCCCCACGACTTGATGATGCCGATGATGCCAGCCATGGCGATGCCGCCGATACCTATGCTCTTGCCGTAGTATTTGAAGATCTGTTCAGCTGACATTGCGCCAACGGTCTGCGTAATCTCAGGGTTCCAGAGGTTGAGCACCTGGTCGTGGAAGATTATCGACATGCCCGGCACGATGAGCCACCACACGGCGAACGAGCCGAGGCAGATGATGAAGGCATACTTCAAGCCGATGATATAGCCCAGACCTAACACGGCAGCACCGGTGTTCACCTTGAACACGAGCTTCGCCTTGTCGGCAGCTACGGCTCCCCATTCCGCGACGCGCGTCGTGAAGCACTCGTTCCACCAGTAGACGGTAGCCACGATGAAGTCGTACAGACCACCGATGAGTCCGGCGATGAGCAACGGCTTAGCCTGCGAGCCACCCTTGGCTCCGCTCACGAGCACCTGCGTAGTGGCAGTGGCTTCGGGGAAGGGATACTTGCCGTGCATGTCCTTCACGAAGTACTTGCGGAACGGAATCATAAACAGTATGCCCAAGATGCCGCCGAGCAGCGACGACATGAACACCTTCACGAACGATACGCTCATCTCCGGATACTTAGCCTGCAGGATGTAAATGGCAGGCAGCGTGAAGATGGCACCGGCTACGATGGTGCCCGAGCAGGCACCGATACTCTGGATGATGACGTTCTCGCCAAGCGGGTTCTTGCGCTTGGCAAGTGTTGATGCGCCTACGGCGATGATGGCGATAGGGATGGCTGCCTCAAACACCTGTCCCACCTTTAGTCCGAGGTAGGCAGCGGCGGCTGAGAAGAGCATCGCCATGATGATGCCCCAGGTCACCGACCATAGGTTCACTTCCGGATAACTCCTGCCCGGTTCCATCACGGGCTGATACTCCTCGCCCGGCTTCAACTCGGTGAAGGCGTTGTCGGGCAACTGGATGTGGTCTTTTTCGTTGTTTTCCATATTGTTGGGTTTTAAATGATGTTGAGATGTTGAGGGGGTGAGGGGTTGTGATGTTGAGGGGGTGAGGGGGTGAGGGGTTGAGGTGGTGAGATGTTGTAATGTTGAGATGGTGAGGTGTTGACATTAACTCTACAAAGTTAGTTTAAAATTGGTGAAAAACACATCGCATCATACATAATTATTTGAAAAACACTGAAAAATGAAAATTAAATCAGTAAATTTGCAACTGATTTAAATCATTATCGCATATTTATTTTATTACATCCAAATCTTATATGAGAAAGACTTTACTATCGTTGTGCATAGCTATGGCGTCGCTCTCTGCTTTTGCTGTTCCTGCAAGAAAGGGCACTACCGTCATCAAGCTTGTCAATGGAACCGAACTGAAGGCTTCGCTTCAGGGCGACGAGTTCCTGCACTATTATCTCGCCGAGGACGGCAAGTGCTACTATCAGAATGCCGATGGGCTTTACGAGCTCATGGATATGCCGGCTGCTCGTGAGAGTGCGCGCCTGAAGCGTGCAAAGGTGAACGAGGTCATTGGCGCAAAACGTCTGCGTATGAAGAAGGCAGACGAGGGCAAGAAGGGCTACTTCGGACAGAAGAAGGGTCTGATCATGCTCGTGCAGTTCCCCGACCGTCCGTTCAACAGCAAGCACGACAAGGCGTTCTACGAGAAGTTTGCCAACAAGGAGAACTACGTAGAAGGCTCATTCAAGGGTTCAGTGCGCGACTACTACCACGCACAGAGTGGTGGTCAGTTCGAGCTGACGTTCGATATCGTCGGTCCGGTCACAGCTCCGAAGGAGGCTGCTTACTACGGCGAGAACTATTCTAACGGCAGAACGGACTGTCACATCGGTGAGCTCGTGGCATGGGCACTCGGCCAGTGCAAGGGCAAGGTGAACTTCAAGGACTACGACTGGGACAACGACGGCTATGCCGACCAGGTGTTCCTCCTCTACGCCGGACGTGGCGAGAACTATGAGGGAGCAGCTGCGTCTAACATCTGGCCCCACATGAGCACTCTCCGCGCAAGCGACTACGGTCAGGTGTACAATACGGGCGAGGGCATTTACATAAACACATACGCTTGCAGTAGCGAGCTCAACCCCGATAAGGAGTGCGACGGCATCGGCACAGTATGCCACGAGTTCTCTCACTGCCTTGGCTTCGCCGATATGTACGACACTACCTACTCCGGCGGCTACGGCATGGACGACTGGGACTTGCTCCACTCTGGCTGCTACAACGGCAACGGCTTCTGCCCGGCAGGCTTCACAGGCTACGAGAAGTGGGTGGCTGGCTGGATAGAGCCAATCGAGCTGGTGAAAAATCAGGATATTTCGAACATGAAACCGCTCAGCGAGGGTGGCAAGACATACATCATGTACAACGAGAACAACCGCGACGAGTACTACATCATCGACAACCGCCAGAAAACAAACTGGGACGCATCGCTGCCAGGTAACGGTTTACTCGTGACACATGTCGACTATCTTCAGTCGGTGTGGGATGCAAACAGCGTGAACGACGACCCGCTTCACCAGCGCATGTCGGTGTTCCATGCCGACAACATGGCGACAGGTCATAAAGCAGCCTACGATACATACCCGTACATGGAGAATGGCGTTGTGAAGAACGACAGTCTTACCGACACTTCTGCGCCTGCTGCTACACTCTTCAACGCCAACTTCGACGGTTCGAAGCTCATGGGCAAGGCTCTGCTCGGCATCACACAGAACGCCGACAGAACTGTTTCGTTCCGTTTCCGCGGTCTGCCTGGCATGAACATCGACATCGTTCCGGGAGCAGTGCTCCTCAACGAGACCTTCGATGCCAACACCGCTAAGGGTGGCAATGACGGCATCTGGAATCCTAATACAAGCAACGCACTGAAGACCGACCTGACAGGTTGGGTTTTCAACAAGGGCAACGCCGGCAACAAGTGCGCACGCTTTGGTTCAAAGGCTGTGCCGGGCGAGGCTTCTACGCCTGCATTCAACGTGCCGGGCAAGGTGCGCCTCACATTTAAGGCGGCTCCGTTCCAGGGCGACGACAACACTATCGACGTTTACTTCGGCAACAAGATGCTTGAGCGCTTCTTCATGGAGGAAGGCAAGTGGAACGACTACGCTGTAGAGTTTGAGGGCAACGGCTACGACCGTGTCTACTTCAACGGCGGAAAGCGCTTCTTCCTCGACGAGGTGAAGGTATGCGTGGCTGGCGAGACCGGCATCGAGGACGTGAAGGTCGACGTTAAGACCAACGACGGACGCATCTACACCATCGACGGACGCTATGTTGGCAACAACTTCAGCACCTTAGGAAAGGGCATCTACATCCAGAACGGAAAGAAATACGTGAAGTAAATAAAATCTCAAGAGGTGCGTTCGGCACACTCTTAGCAAGTGTTTAAACAAAAAAAGTAGCAGAAGTCGTTGACCTCTGCTACTTTTTTTTTAGTGTCTATGTTGACTTTATCTATGCTGCATCGACCGATGCGGATGACAGTTGTTGCGTTTTTTAATTGCGGAACACCAAGCCTTTGCTGTCTGCATCGATTGTAATAGGCTTCTCACGCGATACTTCGTCGGAAAGAATCTTCTTCGAAAGGTCGTTGAGCACGCAGCGCTGTATGGCGCGCTTCACGGGGCGTGCACCGAACTCCGGGTCGAAGCCCTCGTCGGCGAGGAAGCCGATGGCTGCCGGCGTGACGTTGAGCGTGAAGCCCTGCGGCTCCAGCATCTTCTTCACGGCGTTCATCTGCAGCGTTACAACCTCCGCAATCTCCTCCTTCGTGAGCGGCAGGAACATGATAGTCTCGTCGATACGGTTGAGGAACTCCGGACGTATCGTCTTCTTCAGCATCTCCATCACCTTCTCCTTAGTGTCGTCGATGACATGGTCGCGGTTCTCGGGCGTGATGCCGGCGAACTGAGCCTGTATGTATTGGCTACCAAGGTTTGACGTCATAATAATGATGGTGTTCTTGAAGTTGACGGTGCGACCCTTGTTGTCGGTGAGTCGTCCGTCGTCGAGCACCTGCAAGAGGATGTTGAACACGTCGGGGTGAGCCTTCTCTATCTCGTCGAAGAGTACGACAGAGTAAGGTTTGCGTCGTACAGCCTCCGTCAGCTGACCGCCCTCGTCGTAGCCTACGTATCCTGGAGGCGCACCGATGAGTCGAGACACGCTGAACTTCTCCTGGTACTCGCTCATGTCGATACGCGTCATCATCGTCTCGTCGTTGAACAGGTATTCGGCGAGAGCCTTTGCCAACTCCGTCTTGCCCACACCCGTCGTGCCGAGGAATATGAACGAAGCGATAGGTCGCTTCGGGTCCTGCAGTCCGGCACGCGAACGTCTTACGGCGTCGCTCACGGCTTTGATAGCCTCGTCCTGTCCGATGACGCGGCGGTGCAGCTCCTCCTCAAGGTGCAGCAGCTTCTCGCGTTCGCTCTGCATCATGCGCGTAACGGGTATGCCCGTCCAGCGGCTTACCACCTCGGCTATGTCGTCGGCTGTCACCTCCTCGCGTATCATGGCGTTGCCGCCCTGCGTCGACTTCAGCTGGTTCTGTATCTGTCGGATGTCCTCTTCAAGAGCCTTCAGTCTGCCGTAGCGTATCTCAGCCACGCGCTCGTAGTTGCCCTCGCGCTCGGCACGCTCCGCCTCGAACTTCAGCTGCTCCATCTGTTGCTTGTCCTGCTGAATCTTGTTCACCAAGCCCTTCTCGCTCTCCCATTTAGCGCGGAATGCCTTCTCCTGGTCGCGCAGTTCGGCGATGTCCTTGTCGAGCTGCTTAATCTTCTCGGTGTCGTTCTCGCGCTTGATAGCCTCGCGCTCAATCTCCAGCTGCTTCAGTCTGCGCGTAATCTCGTCGAGTTCCTCGGGCACAGAGTCGCGCTCCATGCGCAGCTTTGCAGCCGCCTCGTCCATGAGGTCGATAGCCTTGTCTGGCAGGAAGCGGTCGGAGATGTAACGCTCCGAAAGCTTCACGGCAGCTATGCAGGCGTCGTCCTGTATACGCACCTTGTGGTGATTCTCGTAGCGTTCCTTCAGACCACGAAGTATGGAGATAGCCGAAAGCTCGTCAGGCTCGTCGACCATTACGGTCTGGAAACGGCGTTCCAGAGCCTTGTCCTTCTCGAAGTACTTCTGATACTCGTTGAGCGTCGTAGCACCGATGCTGCGCAGCTCGCCACGCGCAAGTGCCGGCTTGAGGATGTTGGCTGCGTCCATAGCACCTTCGCCACCGCCCGCACCAACGAGCGTATGAATCTCGTCGATGAAGAGGATGATGCGACCGTCGGCGTTGGTCACCTCCTTGATGACGCTCTTCAGTCGCTCCTCGAACTCGCCTTTGTACTTGGCTCCGGCTACGAGTGCGCCCATGTCGAGCGAGTAGAGCTGCTTGTCCTTCAGGTTCTCCGGTACGTCGCCGCGCACGATGCGCTCCGCCAAGCCTTCCACGATGGCAGTCTTACCCGTACCCGGCTCACCGATTAATATCGGGTTGTTCTTAGTACGTCGCGAGAGAATCTGCAGTACGCGGCGTATCTCCTCGTCACGACCTATAACGGGGTCGAGCTTGCCCTGACGCGCCTCTTCAACGAGGTTTTTGGCGTACTTCTCGAGGCTCTGGAAGTTCTCGTCAGCCGACTGTGACTGTATCTTCTCGCCCTGGCGCAGCTCCTGTATAGCTTTCACGGTGTCTGCCTCGGTCATGCCTGCGTCCTTGAGGATGCGGCTCGCCGTAGAGTTCACCTGCAGGAGGGCGAGCAGAATAGGCTCTACGCTCGTAAACTCGTCGCCGTTCTTCGTAGCGAAGTCCTGCGCACGCTGCAGCACGGCGTTGGTATCGTTAGAAAGATAAGGCTGTCCGCCCTGAACGCGCGGCAGACGCTGCAGCTCGGCGTCGGCAACGCTCTCCACCTGCATGGCATTCACGCCAAGCTTCTGGAAGATAAAGGTCGTAACGTCCTTAGCCTTCACAAGCAGAGCCTTCAGCAAGTGCATCGGCTCGATGCTCTGCTGACCACTGCGCTGTGCGGTGTTCAATGCCTCTTGAACAACCTCTTGTGCTTTGATTGTGAATTTGTCGAATGTCATATCGTTCTCCTTTCTTTTTGTTTTCTTGTTTTCTATAAACCATTACACAAACTATATTCCAACGTTATATGTGTGACAATATGTCATTATAAGCGACTGTTTTAGTTGTTTTCGGTGACAATGTGTCAGTAAATGGGCGTTTTTGTTTGGTTTCGGGACTTTTTGTTTGGTTTAAGTTGCACAGTCTGAGTATTTATTACTATATTTGTAGAAGTGAAAAGACGCAACTAATAAACATAACTAATAAACCAAAAACCAACAAAACTTATGAAGAAAGCGATTAACCTATTGATGTTGCTGCTGCTATATGTCGTAGCGGCAAGTGCGCAGAAGTACGACGTGAAGTGTCTACGTGGCGACTCTGTTGCTGTATATGATGTTGTGGAGACAATCCGCTCAGAGGACACCTACTACAGTAAGGGCGAGAAACTCATGTTCTACCTGCACGATGGCGAGCAAGTGGAAGCCGTGGATAAGTTCTACGACAAGGGTATGATTGATACGGGAGGCTCCATTGGCTATGCCGTGATACTCAGAGACGGCAAGAAATACTGCACGCTTAGCGAGAACCTCGTGTTCAGTAAGGACAACCCGGAGGGTGTAGAGGACAAGGTGCTGACGAAGTCGGACGAGTTGGCGCATACCATACAGGGCCGCATCTTCAATTCCATTATACCTTATATTATAATAGCGTTGCTCTTCCTCGGCGTCATGGTGCTCAACATCTTGGCTATGAGGAGCAAGAAGATACGCTCGATAGCCGTGGTGGCAATACCCGCATGTATCATGGTTGGCACGCTGCTCGAGATATGGGCTTATAGCGTGTTGGGCACCAATTGCTTCTGGTGGTGCGACAAGAACCGTTACGGCTTCTTTGGCTCGTTGCTACGCATCATTCCGTTCGGCTTGATAGTGTTCTATCAGGTTATGAGCATCAAGTTCTACGAGCCTGTCATCTTAGGCGAAGCCTTTGATGGCGACGTGCAAGATGGTATCTCCGTAAAACCAGCACTCATAAGTATGCTCGCTGCATTCCCCGTGCTGATAGCTTCTGCTCTCATATGCGATTTCTTAGACTTGGGCGGATGGATTGAAACGTTCTTAATACTCGTTTCTTTCCTTTTGGCATTGGGTATTGGTGTTTTTCTCTCGTTTAAGCGCAACATCGAGCTGATGAAGAGCAAGAAACTGGGCATACTGCTTACGCTCTTCACTATTGTCTATATACTCGGTTGCATCGTAGCCGTATGGGGTCTGATTGTCGTTATCTTCAAACTGATTATTCAGATTCTAATTATCGGAGGCATTCTATGCTTCATTTTGTACGCAATGCCCGAGCTTAAAAGTAGTGGCGGTGGAGGAGGTAATGTCACCTATCGCACCGTCTACTACGATGAAGACAGAAAGGCGCACGACTCAGCATACGCACGTGACAAATCAAACGAAGAAATTGCAAAGCGTGAGGCAGGAAAACACAATTAAGCACACGTTCTGTTTTGTCGTGTAGAAAAAAAGTGATACTTTTGCATAGAATAAGATAGGCTGCGCCCCGCATTCAGCTACGGAGTGCAGCCTTAAACTTGAAAAACAAACAACTAAAAACAAATCTCTATCAAAAATGAAAAACAAAAAGTTCTATCCGTGGCTCGTAGTGGCACTGCTTTGGGTGGTGGCATTGCTCAACTATATGGATCGTCAGATGCTTTCAACCATGCAGGACGCAATGAAGCTCGATATTGTGGAGCTACAGAAAGCTGAGGCTTTCGGTGCGCTCATGGCTGTGTTCCTCTGGATATACGGCATCGTGAGTCCGTTCGCAGGTGTTGTTGCCGACCGTGTGAGTCGTAAGAAGCTCGTTGTGGGCAGTCTGTTCGTATGGTCAGCCGTCACGTACCTCATGGGTTACGCGTCCGACTTCACACAGCTCTATTGGTTGCGTGCGCTTATGGGCGTGAGCGAGGCTCTGTATATACCTTCCGCATTGTCGCTCATTGCCGACTGGCATGAGGGCAAGTCGCGCTCGCTGGCTATCGGTATACACATGACGGGTCTGTACGTAGGTCAGGCGGTGGGCGGATTTGGTGCTACTATCGCTGCCACCTTCTCATGGCATAGCACCTTCTACTGGTTCGGCATCATCGGCATCGCTTACTCGGTGGTACTTGCACTGCTTCTGCACGACAAACCGAAGGCTGCGGCTGCTGTCGCAGCTTCGCCCAATCCTGCAACGCTGATGAAGAAGGAGAGCCTTTGGCGCGGACTCAGCGTCGTGCTCTCTACATGGGCGTTCTGGGTGATACTCATCTACTTCGCTGTGCCGAGCCTCCCGGGTTGGGCTACTAAGAACTGGCTGCCTACGCTCTTCGCCGACAACCTCGGGCTGGAGATGGCGCAGGCTGGTCCGATGTCTACCATCACCATCGCTGCGTCGTCGTTCGTGGGCGTGCTCCTCGGTGGCGTGTTGTCAGACAAATGGGTGCAGCGCAACATACGCGGACGTATCTACACCAGCGCTATCGGTTTGGGTATGACTATCCCTGCGCTTGTTCTGCTCGGCTTCGGTCATAGCGTAGTGGCGGTAGTGGGAGCCGGAATGTTGTTCGGCATTGGCTTCGGCATGTTCGACGCTAACAACATGCCTATACTCTGCCAGATTATCTCGGCTAAGTATCGTGCTACGGCTTACGGAGTGATGAATATGGTGGGCGTGTTCGCAGGTGCTGCCGTTACACATCTGCTCGGCAAGTGGACCGATGGTGGCAATCTCGGCATGGGCTTCGCTGTGCTCGGTGGCATCGTCATCGTGGCACTCGTGTTGCAGTTGGCGTGCTTACGCCCAACATCAGACAATGTTGAATAAATGTTGAGGTGGTGAGATGTTGAGGTGGTGAGAATACTCAATAACTTTTCATCTCTTAATTGAAAACAATAAATTAATAATCAATTAAAATAAACAAGACTATGGAAAAAATCGTAGGACTTATCGACGCACCGTTTACACCGTTCTATGCAAATGGTGACGTTAATCTCGAACCAATCGAGGCTTATGCAAAGATGTTGCAGAAGAATGGCTTGAAGGGCGTGTTCATCAACGGATCGTCTGGCGAGGGATATATGCTCACCACCGAGGAGCGTATGCAGCTGGCAGAGCGTTGGGTGAGTGTTGCTCCCGAAGGTTTCAAGGTTATTGTGCATGTAGGCAGCTGCTGCCTGCGCGAGAGTGTGCGCCTTGCCGAGCACGCTCAGAAGATTGGTGCATGGGGCATTGGCTCGATGGCACCTCCGTTCCCGAAGATTGGTCGTATCGAAGAACTCGTGGAGTACTGCGAGACTATCGCAAACGCTGCTCCTGAGTTGCCGTTCTACTACTATCATATCCCTGCGTTCAACGGCGCATTCCTGCCGATGGTAGACCTCTTGAAGGCTGTCGACGGACGCATCAAGAACTTCGCAGGCATCAAGTACACTTACGAGGCTCTCTACGAGTACAACCAGTGCCGTCTCTACGGTGGTGGCAAGTTCGACATGCTTCACGGACAGGACGAGACAATCCTCCCGAGCCTTGCCCAGGGTGGCGCTCGTGGCGGCATTGGCGGCACAACCAACTACAACGGTCGTGAACTCGTGGGCATCATCGACGCATGGAACCGCGGCGACCTCGAGACTGCTCGCGAGAAGCAGAACTTCTCACAGGAGGTTATCAACGTCATCTGCCACTTCCGCGGTAACATCGTGGGCGGAAAGCGCATCATGAAGCTCCTCGGTTTCGACCTCGGACCTAACCGTGTGCCGTTCTGCAATATGACTGACGAGGAAGAGGCTCAGATGAAGAAGGAGCTTGAAGAGATCGGATTCTTCGAGCGTGCTAACCAGTTCTAATGTCAACCCGTCAACATAACAACATTTCAACCATAAAGAAATGAACGTAAAAGAATATATCAAGTCGTGGGCTGAGTCTTACAAGAAAGACCTCACCGAGAATATCATGCCGTTCTGGATGAAGTACGGCTTAGACCGCGAGAACGGTGGCGTGTACACCTGCGTCAACCGCGACGGATCGCTGATGGACACAACAAAGTCGGTGTGGTTTCAGGGCCGCTTCGCCTTCATTTGCTCATTCGCTTATAATAATGTAGAGAAGAATCAGGAGTGGCTCGACGCTGCCAAGTCTACACTCGAGTTCATCGAGAAACATTGCTTCGACGAGCAGGGACACATGTACTTCTCTGTTACTTCTGAGGGCAAACCACTGCGCAAGCGCCGCTACGTGTTCTCGGAGACCTTCGCCGCAATCGCGATGTCTGAGTATGCTCTCGCTACAGGCGACCAGCACTGGGCAAAGCGCGCCATCCAGGTGTTTGAAGACACACAACGCTTCCTCGCTACACCGGGCTTCCTGCCTGCTAAGTTCGAGGCTGACGTGAAGTTGCAGGGTCATAGCATCGTTATGATTCTCATCAACGTAGGCTCTTGCATCCGTAAGGTGGTGGACGATCCGAAACTCACTCAGCAGATTGACGAGTCGATTGAGAAGTTGAAAAAGTACTTCATCCATCCAGAGTTCAAGTGCTTGCTTGAAACAGTTGGCGAGAACGGCGAGTTCATCGACACCAACATGACTCGTACCATCAACCCTGGTCACTGCATCGAGACCTCTTGGTTCATCATGGAGGAGGCTAAGCTGCGCGGCTGGGACAAGCCGATGTTCGACCTGGCTCTGCAGGTGTTCGACTGGTCATGGGACTGGGGCTGGGACAAGCAGTACGGCGGCATCATCAACTTCCGCGACTGCAAGAACCTGCCATCGCAGGACTACTCGCAGGACATGAAGTTCTGGTGGCCGCAGTGCGAGACCATCATCGCTTCGCTCTACGCTTACCTCGGAACCGGCGACGAGAAGTATCTCTACCGTCACGAGCGCATCAGCGAGTGGACATACGCCCACTTCCCCGATGCCGAGTACGGCGAGTGGTACGGCTATCTGCATCGCGACGGAACAGTGGCACAGCCGGCTAAGGGCAACCTCTACAAGGGTCCGTTTCACATTCCGCGTATGATGATCAAGGGCTACATGCTCTGTCAGGAGATATTGAAAAAGCTCGAAGCATAGGAGGGTATGGCATCCTGCCATACCCACGCACCCACTTAATTGCATTAGAGTAGGGCGTGTCAAAATAGTTGGGATATGTTATTGAACACTGCGCCCTGTAAGGGCAATTCCTTAATAATTAGGCTTTTGCCCTTACAGGGCGTATGGTTCGTATGTGTCTTTTAACCCAAGGCGCTGCCTTGGGCTATGTGGTGCTGCCCCTTCGGGGCGTGCCACTTACGACTTTTGACACACTCCCCACCTTCCTCCCTTTAATTTCTATTTTTTATGAACCGACTCCTGTCCTTATTCCTTTTTCTTTTCGCTGCCCTGCCTCTCTCTGCGCAGCGCGTGCATAGCGTTGTTGGCTTTCCGGCTGCCGAACCAGGCTATTCGCTCGGTGTGTCGGCATGTTATGCCGGTCAGATTGGCGACTATCTCGTTATGGCTGGCGGTTGCAACTTCCCCGAAGCAGGTAAGCCGAAGAGGTATTACGCTGGTGTATACGCCGCACGCATCGACCGCGAGGCGTTGCAATGGCGCTTGGTGGGTTTCCTGCCCGAGCCGGCTGCGTATGGCGCAACGGTTGCGAGTGGCGACAGTCTGCTCTTCATCGGTGGCAACAACAGCGACCACTCGCTTGCCTCGGTTTATAGTGTACACTTGAACGCCGCTGGCACCGGTATTGCGCTTAACCGTCTTGCAGACCTGTCTGCTACGGCGGACAACATGGCTGTGGCACTCGCCGGAACAGACGTATTCGTTGTTGGTGGCAATCAGAATGGCAAGCCGTCTGCCAATGTTCTGCGCTATCAGCTCGACTCAAACGTCACCAACCAAGGTGCAAACTCTATTGCTCAAGCATCTAACAACACTGCGTTTGTCACTCTCCGCGTCCCGGGTGCGCCACGTGTGCAGCCCGTAGTCGTTGCTTATAATAATAAGGTGTATGTTTGGGGAGGTTTCTATGCCGATGGCGAGCAGAGCAAGGTACACACCGATGGCTATGTCTACGACATACGTACGAAGGAGTGGGGCGTTCTGTCTGCTCCGCGCTCTGCTGATGGCGAGGAAATGACACTCTCGGGTGGTATTGCGTGGGCGGACGGCAATCGGTTGTACGCCACAGGCGGCGTGAACCGCACGATATTTCTCGATGCAATCAGCGGTAGATATGAGTGTGTGAAGAAGGACGATTACCTCAAGCAGCCAATCGGCTGGTATAAATTCAGCGGTAATCTTTATGTCTTTGATGCTGTCGCAGGGCAATGGCTCACCACGACATTCGCCAATCAGGCTCTCGCACGAGCAGGGGCACAGGTTGTGCCCATACGGCTCGGCGTTTATTATATCGGTGGCGAGCTGAAGCCGGCACTTCGCACGCCACAGATTGTATTAGTTGAGAATTTATTATAGTTGAGAATTGAGAGTTTAGAGTTGAGAGTTATGATTACCATTGTAAAGCTATGGTTTAAACATTAGCAATAAAGCAAATCATAACTCTCAACTCTCAACTCTTATCTTAATTGTATCCAAACTTACTGATATCCTCTTCGTTCGAGTTTGCTTGCTCCGCCAACTTGCGCATGTGCTGCTCGTAAGCCTGCGCCAGTCCGCCCGTACTCGTCTCCTTGTAGAGCGACGGCAGGTCGTGGCCGGTCTGCTTCATTACCTTCACCACGCGGTCGAACGACACGCTGTGTGTTCCGTCGGAGAACGAAGCATAGAGGTTGGCATCGAGAGCGCGAGTTGCGGCGAAGGCGTTACGCTCGATGCACGGTATCTGAACCAATCCGCACACCGGGTCGCACGTCATGCCGAGGTGGTGCTCCAGTCCCATCTCCGCAGCATATTCTATCTGCGACGGACTGCCACCGAACAGCTGGCAGGCAGCTGCAGAAGCCATGGCGCACGCTACACCTACCTCGCCCTGGCAGCCTACATCGGCACCCGAGATTGAGGCGTTCTGCTTCACCACGTTGCCGAAGATTCCGGCTGTGGCGAGGGCGTGCAGAATGCGTGTGTCGCTGAATTTGTGTCCCTTTGCAAGGTGGTAGAGCACGGCTGGCAATACGCCGCACGAACCGCAGGTGGGGGCAGTGACGATGGTGCCGCCCGATGCGTTCTCTTCGCTCACCGACAGGGCGTAGGCGTAAACCAAAGCGCGCGACTGCAGCGACTGCTTGTAGCCGCTCGCCTTTACGTAGTAGATTGGACCCTTGCGTGGCAGCTTCAGCGGACCAGGCAGTGCGCCTTCGTGGTCGATGCCGCGTTCTACAGCCTCCTGCATGGCACGCCAAACCTCCATCAGATACTCCCAGATGTCCTCGTCCTCGCACTCTTCAACGTACTCCCAGTAGCCGCGTCCGTGGTTCTCGCACCACTGCTGTATCTCGTGCAGCGTGTTCTTCTGATACACCTCGCGCTTGTTGTTGAACCAGCGGCTCTTCTCGCCTTCCGACAGTGCGCCGCCGCCTACGCTGTAGCATATCCACTCGTTCATGCGATTGCCTTCAGCATCGAACGCTACGAACTTCATGCCGTTCGGGTGGTAGGGTAGGAACACCTTCGGCTGCCACACGATGCTCAGCGGAGCGATAGGGCGCAGCACTTCGTCGATTGCTACGTCGGTCATGTGACCTCTGCCCGTTGCTGCCAGGCTGCCGTATAGTGTCACCTCGAACGATTTCGCATCCTTGTTGTGCGCAGCGAAAGTCTGTGCCGCCTTCTGCGGTCCCATTGTGTGACTGCTCGACGGACCTTTGCCTATTCTGTATAATTCTTTTAAAGATTTCATAGTGGTATGTGAGTCTTAGGATAAAAACAAATTGATATGTTGCTGCTTACAAAGTTACGATATTTTATTGATAGTCACAAAGCAAAGCATCGCTTGTTCGGTTCAAATTACGCTTTATTAATTTGAAACATGTTAAATATGTGTTAAATGCGGCGTCCGCATATTTAGAATTTCCCTTTCTTGCGTTATTGTTTATAGAAAGGGTAGGGTGTTGAGACCTTCTTTCAGCACTTACCTATACATATATATAATGTGCAACTTAAATAGATAGGAGATAATCTTATGAGAAAGTTTTTTTTGATATTGACGGCTGCGATGCTCGTGCTTACCGCGTCGGTATACGGAGCTGAGAGGAGCGAGAAGAAGCTGAGCGTGAAACCTTTCAGTGTGATAAACGTTGTTGGTTCGCTTGAGGTGGTGTATGAACAGGGCAGTACGTATGAAGTGAGCCTTGTGGGCGACGCCGCAGCATTCGACCGGATACGCGTAGGAAGCAATGGTTCGGATCTGAACATCTCAAAGCACGGCAAGGTCATTGGCAATGTGTATGTCGAAACTTCCGATTCGTCGGACAGACGCAGCGTTGTTGTGCACGTAAAAGCACCGGACGTGAGAGTGTTCAATATGAGTGGCAGCGGACAGATTGTTGTTGGCAAGATGAAGTCGACGGCTGTAACGTTCAATCAGGCAGGTTCGGGCAAGATTGCCGTGAGCCAGGTCGTAGCCAGCCATGCTAACTTCAACAACGCTGGCTCGGGCACTATCCTTGTCGACGATGTGAAAGCTGATTATGTAGGACTGACGATGGCTGGTTCGGGCACAATCAACTGCCAAACAAGCAAGGCTGCCAATCTTAATTGTACGCTTACCGGCTCTGGTCGCATCTCTGTTTCGGGTAAAGCCGGCAACTATAAAAAGTATGTCTTAGGTTCGGGCAAGATAAGCGACAGTATGTTGAAGTACGATAAACTGCTCAACATGGGCAGTAATGTGAACGTAACAGGCGATACTTACAATTCGCGCAGACCGGACTCTCCCGACGGCATCATCATCGCCCGTCCATAATGCGTGCAGCCCCAGCACTTATGCGTGTAAAAATAGAATAAAGCTAACGAATACCCGACTACCGTGAACCAAATACAGTTTGAACAGATGTCGCCACAACTGCGCAACATAGCCCTTGGCTATGCCCGCCGCTATCTTGCGCGTGCCGATGATGTGGACGATGCGGCAAGCGACGCGATGCTTAGGCTTTGGGCTGTGCACGACTCTCTCCGCGACACAGCCCATGCCGCTCGTCTTGCGGCTGTCATAGCTCGCAATGTGGCTATCGACATGTTGCGACGGCGGCGCCCTACAAGCATCAGCGGCGACGAGGCGCACATGTCCTGGCTTTTGCAGCAGGAGTCGGACAACGATACTCCAGAGAGTCAGCTCGAATGGAAAGAGGACGAGCAATGGCTGCACCAGCGCATAGAGCAGTTGCCGCCGCGCGAGATGCAGGTGATGCGACTGCGTCAGACCGAGCGCCGCACCAATGAGCAGATTGCCGCCATATTAGGCATCAGCAAGGATTCGGTGGCGACGATGCTCTCCTCGGCACGACGAAAACTATTCAATCAGATAAAGGAAAGGAACAGAACATGACAGACCGACAAATAATATCACTTCTGAAGCGCTACATGGACGGCGTCACTACCGTTGAGGAGGAGACCGCATTGGCTGATTTCTTCTGCACGGCTACCGACGCCGACCGACCTGACGCTATATCTGCCGCCGACTGGAGCGCGTATCGCGAGATGTTCTGCATGTTCGCTCCAGAAAGGGCTGAGAAAGACCTGCAGAATGAGGCTGCAGCTCCGGCTGTGCAGCGCTTCACGCTGCGCAACACTCTGCTTTGGGTGGCATCGGCTGCTGCCGTTGCTGTGCTTGTGTTTGCTGTTTCGGCACTGCTTCCCGAGAATACGCCGTCTGGTCAGTCGTCGAACGCGCCGTTGGCTCAGCAAGCGGCGCGCCTTGTGCCTGCCGATTCTATCGCCGACAGCATTTCCGCCGAACAACCGCAGCGTATTCTCGCGGACAGCGTGAAGCAGCAGCCCGAGAAACGGCGTTTGCACAAGTCTGTTCGCCCTTACTGGCAGCCGCGTCCGCCAAAGGTGTATGTGGCTGAGGCTGACAGGAGCGCATCCACCCGTGCCGACTCCACCGATATCGAGGAGGCTGTGCGCCAAGCCGACATCCTGCTTCATGCCATAAATGCCAACCAGTCGGCAGAAATCAATCAGCTCGAGCTTCAGGCTATGGAACTGTTCGAGGCTGACGACGCTGAGGCTGACGAGTACGAGCCGGAAGCCACGGGCAACAGTATACAGCAATAATTTCTAATAAAGAGAACATAACAACAATCCTGTAAATATATTACGTATGAGACAGATTTTAATAATGGCAATATTCTTAGTGCAGGCGTTTGCGGCTTCTGCGCAGAGTAATATCGAAAAGGTGTTCAAGATTGTGCTGAACAATCCTTCTACCGAAGTGCTGTCCAACTCCGACTACAATGTCGTTTGCGTCGATAGCGGCGTGAGCTATTGCAAGTTCACCGAGTTCACCGTTCCTGCGAAAAAGAAGAAACTCTTCGCACAGATAGAGAAGGAACTGCTACTGGCGAAGTCCGATGCCTACAATGTGTTCATCAAGAAACCGGGCAGCAGCTCGCTCGCCAGCAACCGTCTGTACGACTATGGAGCCAACAACGAATACAGCGTAGAGCTGGGTGCTCACAAATCGCACGTCTACTACGGTCTGTGCTTCAAGGATGCCGCCGACTCCATGCGCCGTCACGCCTATCTGGCTGTATGGTTCAAGGATAGCCGCAAGTATCATTGCTACTACTATCACATCTACGGCGTGATGCCGGCTCGTTTTAAGGAGTTCAAGTCGGGCGTCAGAGGCGCATTGAAGCCAATTAATAAGGGCAGCATGTTGCGCACGCAGACCGTCCTCGACGACAACGGCGTCACCACAACCACCTACGACAACGACGGCAATGTGCGTGTCTTCAATTCGCGCTCGTTTCCTTCGGCTACAAATAACGAGGTGAAGACCGACATCGACTTCATGCTCCTGTTCGGCAATCTGCGCGCTGCCTTCCTCGACGCCATAAAGGATGCCGATGCGAAGACGCTGCAGACAGGCATCGTTGTCAAGATAGCACGTCTGTGCCGAGAACACAGCAAACTGCTCACCGATAACGAGAAGCAAACCTGCATATCCATCATCGACGAGATGAAGAGCACGCTGAAGAAGGTGAACCCCGACACATTCATGGACGGTGTGCTGCAGGAGGCGCGTATAGCGGTGGCTAAATAAATCCGTGTTGTTGTACGAATAGACGTATTGCATTGACGTTAATAGAACGTATTGCATTGATAAAATAGAAAAAGCGAGTAGCTGAGGCTTCACAACCTCTGCTACTCGCTTTTTTATTGTTTCTGCGTAAGCCGTCGCATTATTGGTACGGCTCATGTCTGTTGTTTATCCGTAGAACAATCGCTTATCCGTAGATAATGTTGCCCTGCTCGTCGCGGTTCTCGTCGAGGAACGACTTGTTGTACTGTGTCATACCGCGCAGCGACATACCCATGCTCGAGAAGCCGCCGTCATGGAACAGAGTCTGCATCGTCACCTTCTTTGTCAGGTCTGAGAACATCACAACACAGTAGTCTGCGCACTCGTCAGCGCTCGCATTGCCCAATGGCGACATGCGGTCAGAGAAGTCGTACAGACCGTCGAAGCCCTTGATGCCACTGCCCGCTGTGGTGAACGTAGGCGACTGAGAGATGGTGTTGATGCGCACGCCCTTCTCGCGACCGTAGATGTAGCCGAAGCTGCGAGCGATCGACTCCAACAGCGACTTGGCATCCGCCATATCGTTGTAGCCGAAGAATGTACGGTGAGAAGCCACGTAGGTCAGAGCCAGCACCGAAGCGTTCTCCGACAGAGCGTCGAGCTTCTTGGCTGCCTGAAGCATCTTATGGAACGAAATTGCTGAGATGTCGAGGGTCTTGTTCAAGAAACCATAGTCAAGATCGTCGTAAGTACGCTTCTTGCGCATGTTCACACTCATAGCGCAAGAGTGCAGCACGAAGTCAATCTTGCCACCCAGAGCCTCCTGTGCCTGCACAAAGAGGTTGGTCAAATCCTCTACAGATGTCGCATCTGCTGGGATAACTACTGCGCCGGTATTCTTGGCGAGTTCGTCGATTGTACCCATGCGGCAAGCCACCGCAGTATTGGTTAATACAATCTGTGCGCCTTCCTCAACGGCACGTTCTGCTACTTTCCACGCAATAGATGCGTCGTTCAATGCGCCGAAGATGATACCGCGCTTTCCTTTCAGTAAGTTAAAAGACATAATGTTCTATTATTATATAATGTATATTATCCTTGTTAGTGAACTCTAATGGAATATTCTGCACACTTATGCACAATCTTTTTGCCATTTCCGACTGCAAAGGTATAACTTTTTGCACACCCACCAATAAAAGTGTGCAAAAAACTGCATCTTTATCGCAAAATACTTTTGTTTTATGCACAAATTTCTCATAGTGTGCAAGATTTTATCGGCAAATCAACCCCTTTTTCGCACCAATTCCCCCTACATATTATAATATATTCAAGTTTCGCAAGCGAAAGTAGTTAAGAAGTTCTCGCACCCTTCGGTCGCTAAGGAGTTAAGCCATTAGTTGTTTTGCTTGATTTACAGCATTAAAAGCATTTGG